>BFBZ01000004.1_pt24 | contig 394237 bp, 339 predicted proteins | sample 1888401 | NCBI WGS metagenome assembly BFBZ01 (sample SAMD00112614, study PRJDB3348) | symbiont metagenome | host: Chara braunii | reverse complement strand
GGATTCGGACCCGGCTCCGGCGGCGGCGTAGGCGGCGGCGTATTCCGCATCGGCGGAGGCGTTTCACGTCCCGAACTGGTTTACCGCGTCGAACCCGAATACTCCGACGAAGCGCGCAAAGCCAAGTTCCAGGGAACCGTCGTGCTTTACGTGATCGTCGATTCGAAAGGCTTCGCGCGCGATATCAAAGTGGTGCGCCCGCTCGGCCTCGGCCTTGATCAAAAAGCGATCGAAGCCGTGCAGAAGTGGAAGTTCCGCCCCGGCATGAAAGACGGCAAGCCCGTCAACGTCGAAGCTCAGATCGAAGTCAACTTCCGCCTGCTTTAACCAACTTAGAAACGGTCTCTCAAGTGAAGCGGCGCAGTCGCACCTGCGCCGCTTTTGCTTATTCAGCCCTTGTTTTTCGGCGCCGTCGGGAGACGGTGAGCCTTGAGCCCGGCCTTGCTCAAGCTCAGCGTTGTCGCGGTCAGCGTCTTGAGCGCCTTGTGATGCTCCTTACGGACAACGGCTACGGCTCGCACGTCTGATGACGCAAGCGGCGGCGCCGCGCCCCGGAGTTGGGTTCCGCCTGAACAATTCTGGTCAATCAGCGCATCCACGTGCGAAATTTGTGCCCGCAATTGAGCTTGCTGCCGGCGCAGGGCCGCCAGTTCGCCTGCGTTGGTGGTCTGGTCGATGGCCGCGTCCACCGCGGCAAGGTTCGCCTCGAGCGTGCTTTTCTGTTGCGCGAGATCGTCACAAAGTGCCATTCGCTTGTCTTCCTTTCTCTATTTGCACTGCTTCGCCTTACGGTAGTCGTCGAGCGCCTTCTCCTGATCCTTGTCGGCGGCAATCGCCTGAGTCAGATCGTCGATTTTCTTCGGGTCTGGCGGGGTTTGCGCCTTGGCGGCCGCGAGTTGACCTTCCTTGGCTGTGCGGTCCGCGGTAGCGGCCTTCTTTTTCGTGGCCGAGGCGTCGCAAGCCTTCTTGAGATACTCGTCCTTCACCTGATTGCCGTAGGACAGCCACTGTTCCAGTTCGTCCTTTATGTTGCGCGGAGTCGCCAGCAGTTTCACCAGGTCCGCCGTGCTTTTCGCTTTGGACACATCGGCGCGAAGATCTTCGAGACTTGTCACGAATGCGTCGGCTGCGCCGTTCTGAAGGTCGCTGAGCATCAGGTCCGCCATGCGGTCGCGATCAGCCAGCATGTACTCGCGAAGCGGCGCGCGCCAGTCCCATGCGTCGGCGCGGCTTGCGATGAGCGCCTGAGTCAGGCGCCCCGCCCGGCGCGCCCGATCCGTGGCAAGATCGCTGTCCAACTGCCAGCGGAAATCGCGGTCGTAGGTTTCGGCCGAATTCTCGTAGCTCTTACGGCGCATCTTCACTTCCTGTTCCTGCCGGGAGACGTATTCTTCGAGCATCGTCTGCACTTCCCGGGCGTAGCAGATGGCGTTTCCCGGCTTCGCGTTCGAGCAGTCGATCGATGCTTCCGGCTTGTCTTTAGCCTTTTTCGGTTCCTGTGCGCCGGCGCCTGAGCACATCAACAAGGTGAGAGCAGCAGTGATGGTTCTTCTCATATGGGATCTCCTGTTGCCTACTTGGTGGCGGCTACCGGTGCGGTTACGGCGCTGGTCAGAGAAAAGGCGAGCGCAGCAAGCTGGCTGGGCGTGATTCCCGACTTGTAGTAGAGCGACAAACGCTGCGTGGCCTCGGCAACGGCCTTTTCGGTCGCTTTGGCCGAAACGGCGGCGCGGCGTATGCCGGCATCCCGTTCCGCGGCGCCTTCGCGCAGACTGCACAAGCTCACTCCAAGCGCGCCTTGCGTGAACGCCGCTCCGGCTTCGTACAGCCCCGCGACAACGTTCAGTAGACGTTCGCGTTGCGCTGGATCGGACCGGGCCTGCGCGACCAGATCGCCGAGCGTCTTCTCGACGGTGTCGGTGGAATTGAGAAGCGCGCATTGATTCAACGGAACCTGGCCGCAGAACAGGCGCTGCGCGAGGTTTAGTTTTTGGAGCACGTTTCCGGCGTCAAGGCGGAGCCGGGCATAGATCAAACCTTGTTCCTTCAGGCGCTGTTGCTCCACCGCCACCAGATCGAGGTCGAACATCTGGTGAAGCGGCAGCAGGTGCCGCGGCGATTGGCGGATGGCCTGGTAGCTGGTCCAGATGGCCTGGAGCGTCTTCGCCCATTCCTGAATCTGCCCCATGGCGGTTTCAATTTCGCCCAGCGCCTTCCAGCGCCCAAGAATCTGTTGACCGGTGGCCTCCTCGAGCGCCTTGGCCCGTTTGAATAAAGTCTCACCGGTCTCGAGCTCATCGATCAACGGTTTGAGGAACCGGTCTTGCACCAGGGCCTCGGACTGTTGCAGCTCCCGGATCTGGGCCTGGAGAGCCTTGGTGATCTCCCCGATCCGTTCGACGCGCGCCTTGATGGCCTGGAGGTCCCGGTCCGCCGCCTCCTGAACGTCCAGTTGATTGCGCAGAGCTTCCATGCGGCAGCGCAGCGACTTGCAGGCGGCAAGATCCGGAATGCCCCACACCGACTTCTGCACGCAGACGCTTGCGTCGGGCGAGGGGACCGGGGTCGCCGGGTGGTCCTGCGGACCCTGGCTCCAGACCTCAATATCGTCAAAGGCGCCAGGGCCGAGAATGTTCTGCCACGCTGCTCCGGTCTGAAGCTCCAGCCTCGTTTGCCGGCCGGCGTTGCGCAGCATTTTGTCAAACACGCTCGCGCCGGCTACGTCTTTGGCCGCAGCCGCGGCATCGGCGGCCTGCTTGTCACGCTTGGCATCGTAGAAAATTTGCTGGGCGTTGAGACAAATCGCGCCCGTGAGGAAAACCGCCGTCCAGTTCATTCGCAACCAACACCTCCAGTGCTCTGTGCGCATTTTCTTTAACGCAACTCAGTCTCTGAAGGTGACGTGACGACAGGAACCGTTTCATCCCCACTCGAAACATTCGTTCGAGCTACAGATACCGGTCCAGCACCCGCTTGCTGTGCGCGTCGAGCGTCCGGCTGTCGGGGATCTCGTAACGGATGCCGTGTGAGTCGACGATCGACACACGGTGCGGACCCCGCCGGAAAATCGAGTCCTCGCTCTCCACCTCGAACGTCGTCGGACCGCGATCCGTCTCCACCTGCCAGGTAGCCGGCTCCGCGTTGCCGGGCGTGTTCAGGACGCGCAGAATCACCGGCACAAACTCCCGCGCTTCCAATTCCCGCTCGAGGACCTCGCGCGCTGCCGCCGGAGCCTCGTCGAGCGACGGCACGGCCAATACTTCCCGCCCGGCGCTGTCGACAATCGAGATGTTGTGCCGCGGGTCGGACAGCGGGAACGCGCGCACTGGCGCAACGTCCACCCATCGCGAACCGTCGCGTTCGAGCACCAGTTGACCGCGCTCATCGCGTTCAAGCTTGAACGGGCTCATCATCTTCCTCCGTGGACGCCGCTGCCGGTATTTCGAGCTTGCCCTCGTGCATGTCGATCTGCGCCTGATAGAGGCGCGCATAAGCGCCGCCGCGCTCGAGCAGTTCCGCGTGCGGACCCACCTCGATGATCTCGCCGCGCGACATCACCACAATGCGATCGGCCTTTTGCAGTGTGGAGAGCCGGTGCGCGATGGCGATGGTGGTGCGCCCTTTGATCAGGTTGCCGAGCGCGATCTGAATTTCGCGCTCCGTCTCTGTATCGACGGCCGACGTCGCCTCGTCGAGAATCAGAATCCGCGGGTCGATGAGCAGCGCCCGGGCAATCGAGATCCGCTGCCGCTCGCCGCCCGATAGAAACTGGCCGCGCTCGCCCACCAGCGAATCGTAGCCGTTGGGCAGCCGCAGAATGAAGTCGTGCGCGCGCGCCGCTCGCGCCGCCGCGATGATCTCCTCACGGCTTGCGCCCGGCCTCCCATAGGCGATGTTCTCGGCAATGGTGCCGAAAAACAGAAACGGCTCCTGCAGCACGAGACCCACGTTGCGCCTGAAATCGCCGACGCGATACTTGCGGATATCGACGCCGTCCACCAGAATCGCGCCTTCCGTCACATCGTAAAAACGGCACACCAGGTTGATCACCGTGGTCTTGCCCGCGCCGCTCTGTCCAACCAGGCCGATCATTTCCCCGGGCCGGATACTCAGGCTCACGTCGCGGAGAATCGGGCGCGTGCCGTACCGAAAGCCGACGTGCTGCAATTCGATTTCGCCGCGAATACCGGCCGTCGCCACCGGATCTTTCGGCTCGGCCACTTTCGGCTTCCGGTCGAGAATCCCAAAAACCCGCTGCGCGCTCGCCGCCGCGCGCTGTGTCGCCGAAGCCATGCGGCTCATCGAATCGAGGCGCGCATAAAAACGGGTGATGAGCGCCACAAAAGCCGTCAACACACCGACCTTCACGGAATGATGGAAAACGCGGTACACGCCGGCCAGCCACACCACCAGAATCCCCAATTGCGTCAACAGCACGACAATCGCGTTGAAGAAGGCCCAGAGCTTGTTCACCCGGTCGTTGGTCTGAAGGATACGATCGTTGGCGTGCTTGAACCGGCCAATTTCGCGGTCTTCCTGGGCAAACGCCTTCACCACGCGGATGCCGGGAATCGTGTCGGCGAGCACGCTGGTCATCTCAGCCCAGGCGCGGTTGCCGAGCGAGAACCCGCGTCCGAGCCGTTCCTGCACCCGAAACACCAGAAACGCGATCAGCGGCATCGGCAGCAGCGTCACCACCGCAAGCCCGGCGTCGGTCTGCAACAGCAGCGCCGCCGTCATGAAGAACATGATGACGTCGGTCACGAAATCGAGCACGTAGACCGACAGAAAGTAGCAGATCCGGTCGGTGTCGGATGAAATCCGCGAAATCAGGTCGCCCGTGCGCTTGCCGCCGAAGTATTCGAGCGACAGCCTTTGCAGGTGTGCGTAGGTCGTATTCCTGAGGTCAGCCGAAACGCGTTCGCTCACCCACGACAGCACGAACATCTGCGCCCACGTGAACCCCCACTCGAGCACGATCGCGCCTGCCAGGCCGATCAGGTACCACTTCACCATCCCTGTATCCACCGGCTGATTGTTCTGGAAGGGCACCAGGATGTCGTCGATCAACGGCATCGTCAGGTAGGGTGGAATCAGCCCGCTCGCCGTCGTCGCCAGCGTCAGGCAGAAGCCCAGCACCGACATCCAGAAATACTTGCGGGCTACGCTGAACAGCCGGAAGAGCGACCAGACCGCTTTCTGCGTCTTCGAAGCTCCGCATTCCGGACAGATCGACTCCCCTTCCGCCATCGGCGAACCGCACACGGAGCACTCGCTTACCGATACCTTTTGCCCCGCCTTCCGCAAGGGTGCACCTTGAGCGGCGGCCTCGAGTTGCTCGGCCAGCCGCCGCGCCGCCGAGGACCGGGCAACCGTGTAGCGCCATACTACCGGGCCCCGATCGGGAAATGTGAGTTCCAGCCGCCCGACGCCCGCGTGCTCCCGCGTCGTCATTTTCATTCCGGGCTGTAAAACCCATTCTTGCAATGACTTAAGAGCTTCTCCGTCGGTCCCCTCGAAACTCATCGTGAGCAGCCGGGTGTCCGTGACAACCAGCAGGTTCTTCGAAAACCGCAACGAGTTGTCGAGGTCCGGCTCAAACCACGCCAACGGCGTTTCACCGGACTTCAGCCGAGGGCCTGCCACACCCTGAATCCAGGCCGGCGCACCCTGCCACGTTTCTGAAATTTCGTTCATCTCGAGAGTCTGCCCGGAATCATTAAAATCAAATAATTCATGCAGTTATGAATGTTTGTTCGTTGAATCCCGACCGCGAACCTGACAAGCTGGAAGCGTAGTTAGGAACGTCCTATTATCCCGAATCGGCAGCGTGGCGGTTCAATTTTTTTCAGCTCGCTGGCTCGAACGGGTACCGCGGGCCGAAACCACGTTGGTACGGCTCGGGAAAGCTCATCATGGAATTCCGGAAAGTTCTCGCACTCAGAGGCCCTAACATCTGGGCCCACTCCCCCGTCTTAGAGGCCTGGGTCGACCTGGGCGGCCTGAAAAATCAACTGTCGAACACCATCCCCGGTTTCAACGACCGGATTATGACCTGGCTGCCGACGGCCGTCGAACATCGCTGCTCGCTCGGCGAGCACGGCGGTTTCTTCGAGCGGCTCCGGCAGGGCATGAACCTGGCCCACGTGCTCGAGCACGTCGCCCTCGAACTTCAGTCGCTGGCCGGCGTGGAGATCGGGTTTGGGCGCGCCCGCGAAACCTCCGAGGACGGCGTCTACAAAGTCGCCTTCAAGTTCCGCGAAGAGACGCTGGCCCGGGAGTGTCTCGCCAAGGGCCGCGAGTTGGTGGAAGCGGCTGCCGAACAGCGCTCCTACGACATCGCCGCCACCCTCAAGCACCTGCGCGCCGTCGCCGACGACGTGCTGCTCGGTCCCTCCACCCGCTCCATCGTGGATGCCGCCAAGCTGCGCAACATTCCGGCCACACGGCTCGACAAGTACAGCCTGGTCCAACTCGGCTATGGCGCCAAACAGCGCCGCATCCGCGCCGCCGAAACCGACCTGACGGGCGCTGTCGCGCAGTCCATCGCTCAGGACAAAGATCTCACCCGCCGCTTTCTGCAGGCCGCCGGAGTGCCCACGCCCTTCGGCTTTCCGGTCGAGAACGAAGCCGATGCGGTGGAAAGCGCCGAATACGTCGGTTATCCGGTCGTCGTTAAGCCGCAGGACGGAAATCAGGGGCGCGGCGTCACCACGAACCTGACCACCAAAGAAGGCGTCATCGCCGCCTATCATGCCGCCCGCGCCGAAAGCGAGCGCGTCATTATCGAAAAATTCGCCCCCGGCGAGGACCATCGTCTTCTGGTCATCAACGGCAAACTCGTCGCGGCTTCGCGCCGTGAACCGGCTCACGTCGTCGGCGACGGCACGCATACGGTCCGCCAGCTGATCGATCTCAAGAACCTCGACCCGCGCCGCTCCGACGGGCACGCCAACGTGCTGAGCAAACTCCGCATCGACGAAGTCGCTCTCGCCACGCTGGCCTCGCAGGGCTTCGCGCCCGAGTCCGTTCCCGCCGTCGGCGAAAAGGTGCTCATCCGCCGCAACGCCAACCTGAGCACCGGCGGAACCGCCACCGACGTGACGGACCTGGTTCACCCCGACGTGGCCGCCCGCGCCATTGACGCGGCCAAGGTCGTCGGACTCGATATTGCAGGCATCGACGTCATCGCCACCGATATCTCCCGCCCGCTCGAGGAGCAGGATGGCGTCGTCGTCGAAGTGAACGCCGCCCCGGGTCTGCGCATGCATCTCGCGCCGTCCGAAGGCGAGCCCCGCGATGTCGGCAAAGCCATCGTCGACATGCTGTTCCCGAAAGGCGAGGACGGCCGCATCCCGATTGCCTCCATTACCGGGACCAACGGCAAGACCACGGTCACCCGCTTCCTTGCTCACGTGCTGCGCGGCACCGGCAAGACCGTCGGAATGACCTGCACCGACGGCATCTACATCAACGACCGCCGCATCGATTCCGACGACTGCTCGGGTCCGGTGAGCGCCGGCATGGTGCTGCTCAACCCCGAAGTGGAAGCCGCGGTTCTCGAAACCGCGCGAGGCGGCATCCTCCGCGCCGGTCTCGGCTTCGATCAGTGCGAGGTCGCCATCGTCACCAACATCGGCCACGGCGATCACCTCGGCCTCTCCGACGTCCACACGCCGGCCGACCTGGCCCGCGTCAAGCGCTGCATCGTCGAAGCTGTCGGACGCAACGGCACCGCCGTTTTGAACGCCGCCGATCCGCTGGTGGCCGGCATGGCGCCCTACTGCCGCGGCAGCGTGCTCTACTTTGCCATCGCCGAGGATAACGCCAACATCATCGCCCATCGCGCCAACGGCGGACGCGCCGTGTTCGTCCGCAACGGGACCATCGTTTTCGCGCAGGGTTTCGCCGAGCGAGCTCTGATCGACGTCGAAGAGATCCCCATGACCCTTGGCGGGCGGATCAGTTTTGAAATCGAGAACGCTCTGGCCGTCATCGCCGCCGCCTGCGCTCTCGGCGTCCAGCCTGAAATCATCGCCGCTCAAGCCCGCTGCTTCGCCTCCGACATGAGCAAGGTTCCGGGCCGCATGAACGTGATTCATGTGAACGGCGGCACCGTGATTGTCGACTACGGCCACAATGTCGACGCGCTGCATGCCATGGTGAACACGCTCGATGTTTTCCCCCATGGCCGGCGCCTCGCTCTCTACACGATGGCCGGCGACCGCCGCGACGAAGACATCGAACGCGTCGGCGAGATTCTCGGCAAGAGCTTCGACCAGGTGATTATCTACGAAACCGTCACCGCCCGCGGCCGCAAACTCGGCGAAACGGCGAACCTGCTCCGGCAGGGGCTCGACCGCGGAAATCGCGTCACGTCGGTGAACGAAATCGCCGACCCCCGCGAAGCCCTCGAGTACTCGCTTGACCTCGTCGAACCCGGCGATATTCTGCTGCTTCAGGCCGACGCCATCGATACAACCATGGAGTGGGTGGGCGAGTATTTGCGCGCCAACCGCGGCGTCCGCTCCACTGCCGCCGTACGATAGTTTCGTGCCCCCCATCGATTTACGCGCGCTCCCCGGTCCCAACCGGTGGGCGCGCGTTCCTGTTTTAGAGTTCTCCGGCTCGCCGCAAATCGCGCAACGGGCGCTCGAACTCCAGAAATCCGCCGGCGCTCACGTTTCCTTCTCCGCCAGCGGCCAATATCTCTCAGCGGTCGAGTACGAGCACGAAGAACTGGCCCGGCTCGCCGTTCAAGCCGCTGCCGGCGAACGCACCCTCGACGAGCTGCGTTCCTTCGCCGCCGATGTGCTCATGGGGCCGAATACCCGCGCGCTGTTCAACGCTGCCCGCCGCCGCGGTATCCCGGTCCGCCGCCTCGACGACGGAACGCTCCTGCAACTCGGCCATGGTGTGAAGCAGCGCCGCCTGTCGGGCGCATTCACTGACCGGACTTCCTCCATCGGCGAAAATATCGGATGGGAGAAGCCGCTCGCCAAGCGCCTGCTCCGCGCCGTCGGAATTCCGGTGCCCGAGGGACGCCGCGCCGCCGATGCGGAGGATGCCTGGCGCGCCGCTCAGGAACTCGGCGGCACGGTCGTGGTGAAGCCCGAAGCCGCCAATCATGGGCGCTCCGTATTCATCGGTCTCCGCACGCGGGAAGAGATCGCCTCCGCGTTCGCCTCCGCTGCCAGCGCCGCCGAGAACCCCTCGGTGCTCGTCGAGCGCATGATCACCGGGAGCGAACATCGACTGCTCGTCGTTGCGGGCGAACTCGCCGCCGCCACTCGCGGCGACCCCCTCTACGTCACCGCCTGTGGCCATCGCACCATTCGGAACCTGATCGACGATGTGAATCTCGACCCGCGCCGCGGCGATGCGCCCGAGTGCCCGCTCTACCCGGTGGACCCGGAGGACGAGATGCTCCTCGCCACCCTCGCGCGCCAGGGCTTTTCGCTCGACAGCACGCCGCCCGAAGGTACGCGCGTTCTGCTCCAGCGCAACGGCAATCTCTCGGTGGATGTCACCGCCCAGGTTCATCCGGCCAACCGCGCGCTTGCCGTGCTCGCTGCGCGTACGGTCGGACTCGACGTCGCCGGAATCGATCTGGTCGTCGACGACATCTCGCGTCCCATCCCCGAGCAGGGCGGGGCAGTGCTTGAGGTCAACGCCATGCCGGGCATCCAGATGCATCTCCAGCCCGGCTCCGGTGAACCCCGCCCGGTGGACGATATCATCGTCGCCTCGCTGTTCCCGCCTGGAGAGACCGGGCGTATCCCGATCATCGCCGCTTTGGGCGGAGCATCCGGGTGCCGCGCGCTCGCCGCCCGGCTTCCGGCTTACACGGCTGTCGTTTCGCGCGAAGGAACCTGGATCGGCGGCGAGCCCTCCACCGCTACCGACGTGTTGCTCCACCCGCTTGTCGAAGCGGCTGTGTTCGATGTGACGGACGCCGACTGGCTCCCGTTCGACTATTGCGATGTGCTCGTCGCTGACGCCGCGCCTCAGCCCTGGCTTTCCGCCTCGCTGCTCCCCGGCGGCGCGACCGTCGAGAGCATAGCCGCCTGCCTGCGCCGGTAAACCCACCACCCGCTGACCACCAGCACCGCGATGCTCAGCATCAGTTTCGCCTCGAACAACCCCGCCGATTTTGCGTCTTCCGGCGGCACGAAGGTGAACACGATCCCCACTGCCGTCACCAGCGACCCGCACGCCGCCTCGATCTTCATGCCACGCTTCCACGCCGTCGCAAACAGGTAGAGGAACGGGATGAAGTAGCTCACAACGGTCATGTCGACCAGCAGTTGATACGCCGCCCGCAGCGTCTCGCCCGCCTCGAGCATCAGCAGGAACAGCGTGCAGGCGGCTCCCTGGCTCAGCAGAATCCAGTGCGGAGTGCGCCAGCGCGGATGGAGCGTCGAAAAGACGGGCGGCAGGTAACGGTCGAGCCCGATCGCAAACGCCAGTCGTGCCGCGCCGCCGCTCCACGCTCCGAACTGGCCCAGAATGCCGATCGCGATCAACCAACCCACTGCGGTCCTCGCTCCCGCCGCATCGGCAGCCTGAGCGAGTCCGGTGATGATGTTCACCCGTTCCGGCGGCAGCAGCGCCAGCACCGCCAGCGTGCCCAGAATGTAGAACCCGCCGATCAATACCGCGCTCACGTACGCAGCCCGCCGGACGGTCCGGCGAGGATCGCGGATTTCGCCGCTCATCACCGCCCCGAGTTCGAGGCCGCCGAATGCGAACGCGATCTGCGACCAGTAGTTCAGGCTGTTCCAGTTCCACGCCGGAGCCACGTGGATCGGCGTAGCGCCGCGTCCGGCAAACAGCGCTCCGAGACCCGCCGCGATGATCGCTGCTCCGGCCGCCGCCGTGGCCGTGGCGCCTGCGTTCTGCGTCCATTTGCCGATGTGCAGCCCCACCACGTTGGTCAGCAGCGCAATCCACAGAATGGCCAGGGCTGCCGCCGTCACCGCCGCCCGGCTGTCGGCCATTCCGGCCCAATCGCCACCAAGTGTATAGAACGCGATGCTGATGCCCGAAATCAGCAGGTTGGGGAAATAGAACAGGTTGCTCAGCCAGTAGCACCAGCCGCACAGAAATCCGTGCCATTCGCCGAACGCTTTGCCGGTCCAGGCATAGATGCCGCCCTCCACCGGGTCGAGTTCGTTCAACCGCGCCACCACCAGCGCGAGCGGGACAAAGAACAGGATCGCCGCCGCCGCGCACAGCGTGAGCGAGCCCGGACCGATGCGCGCCGCCGTCGTCAGCGAGCGGATACTGACCACCGCGGCCAGGTTGAACAGCACCAGGTCGCGCAATCCCAGTGCGCGGAGCATCTCCGGCTTCTGCATGCGAGCCTCAATGATAACCCCGTGTGACTTCAGGAAGCCCGAGCCCGGCGAGAGTAGAATTCTTATGGATGACGAAAGCCACCGCAGCCGCCCGCGTCCGGAGTTCTCCGGCCCGCCTGTTGGGCATCGAGGCCGCTTCCCCCGCCGCGCTGATCCGCGCCATCGGGAAAGGATTGCCGCACGCCTCGCTTGGCCGTCTCGCCGCCGCGTCCGGTATCGACGCCGGCCTTCTTGCTCCCGTTGCCGGAGTGCCGCCGAAAAGCCGGGCCCGGCTCGATCCAGCCGCGTCCGAGCGCCTGGCGCGCCTCGCCACCGTCATCGACCGCGCACTCCGCCTGTTCGACGGCGATACGGCGGCCGCCGCCAACTGGCTGCTGACACCCCGCCGCGTTCTCGACAACTCCGCCCCGCTCGCCTACTGCCGCACCGAACTCGGCGCGCGCGAGGTTGAAAACCTCATCGGCAGGCTCGAGCACGGAGTGTTCTCTTGAGAGTTTCCGCCTGGCGCATCGTGCGTCAGCGCCACGTCCGCTCGGCGTTCTCCGGTGAAGGCGCCCGCCTGTTCGGTGGCCGCTGGAATTATCCCGGCACCGCGCTCGTCTACCTGGCCGAATCCCGAGCCCTGGCCGCGCTCGAAATGCTCGTCCATCTCGATGGAGCCGGCCTGCTCGGCGGCTACGTTACAATCGGCGTTCAGTTCGACGATTCGCTCGTCGAATCTCTTGCCTCCGACCGAATCGGACCCGATTTGACCGGCAACGCCATCCGCGACCTCGGCGAAGAATGGGCCGCTTCGCGCCGCACCGCGGTCCTCCGCGTCCCGAGCGTCATTATCCCCGGCGAGTTCAATTTCCTGGTCAACCCCCGGCATCCCCGTTCCGCCGACCTCGTCATCGGCCCACCCGAGCCATTTCGCTTCGATCAGCGCCTGAGTCGTCAGCTTTGAAGGGCTGACGGCTGCCACGGTTCTACAGCCAAAAACGCGGCAATTTAAGTGCCGCGATTTCGAGACCCGGTGGTATCATGAAGCCAGATGAGTTCGCTCTCTCCGAGACTGCAGCTTCGGGTCGCGCAGAAGCAGATTCTTACCCCTGGGCTCGTCCAGATGGTGACGGTGCTTCAGCTCAACCGCCTGGAGCTGAAGGACATGATTGTATCCGAAATCTCCCAGAATCCGGTTCTCGAAGAGGCGGCCGAAGGCGGCGAGGAGCTCACCCCAGAAGAAGTTCAGGCGATCCTCGAGGCTGAACGAGTTCAGGAGCCCGCCGACCAGTCCATCCGCGAGGCGATGGACAACCCCAACGACCCGGTTACCCCCGAAGCGGAGTATGAGTCGTTCGCGCGCGTGGACGCTCAGCTAGCCGCCGCCCCGGCTGTGGAGGTCCCCGCCGAGACCCCTGAAGCGCCGCCCGCCGAGGCGAAAACCGAATCCGATCCTTTCGACGAGATCGATTTCGGCGATTTCTTTGACACGTACCTGGACCCCGGCTACAAGAGTCCGGCCTCGGAAAACGTTGAAAAACCGTCGTTTGAGACATTCCTGTCCTCTCCCGTTACGCTCGCTGACCACCTGCAGCAGCAATTGAGTGTTCTGCTGGTCCCTGAACCGGTTCGCGACGCGGCAGACGCCATCATCGGCAACCTCGATGAGAACGGCTACGTGATGGCCACCATCGAGGAAATCGCCGCCGCCGAGAACCATAAGCTCGAGGATGTCGAACAGGCGTTGCGAGTGGTTCAAACGCTCGATCCTTCCGGAGTCGGCGCGCGCAGTCTCCAGGAATGCCTGCTGATCCAGATCGAGGGCCGCAACGGCAAAAACAGCGTAGCCTGGCAGATTGTTTCCAACCACCTGAAAATGCTCGAGAACCGGCAGTACCGGGAGATGGCCAAAGCGCTCGGCCGTCCGCTCGAGCACGTGCAGATTGCCGTCGCCGTCGTCAAGACCCTCGACCCCATGCCCGGACGCCGCTACTCGGGTCCCGGAGCACGGGTGGTTGAGCCCGATGTCTATATCTCCAAGGATGGCGACGAGTACCTGATTCAGTTGAACGACGAGGATATTCCGCAGCTGCGGCTCAACTCGCAGTACCGGCGCATGCTCGACCGCGATCAGGAGCCCAACAAGGACATCCGCAATTACGTCAAGGACCGTTACGCATCGGCGCTCCAGCTGATCAAGAACATCGAACAGCGCAAGCAGACGATCTTGAAGGTCTGCCAGTCGATTGTGCGGCGCCAGTTGGATTTCCTCGAGTCCGGCATCGACCAGTTGAAGCCGATGATGATCAAGGACGTCGCTGAAGAAATCGGCGTCCATCCGTCCACGGTCAGCCGCGCCGTCGCCGGCAAGTATGCCCACACGCCGCAGGGCGTGTTCGAGCTACGCTACTTCTTCTCAGAGGCCGTGCAAGGGCCGTCGGGTAGCGCGACGCCGCTGCTCATTCTGAAACGCAGGGTTAAAAAGATGATTGAGGAGGAAAATCCCCAGCATCCACTCACCGACGAGCAGATTACCGAAAGACTGCAGGCGGAGGGCATTCAGGTCACCCGCCGGACGGTTGCCAAATACCGCGAAGATATGAAAATTCCCTCCACGCACCAACGGCGGGTCCGAAACTAAGTTTTCGTACGAGCGGAGGTACTCCATGAACGTTACCTACACGGGAAGGCACGGCGAACTGCCCCCGAACCAGCAGAGAAAGCTGGACGCCAAGTTCGCGAAGCTCGCGAAATTGATCGAGCGGAAGGGAGCCGGCAAGGACGCCCACGTCGCGATTACGACCGAGCGCCACTTAACCAACGCCGAGATTACGGTGAACTTCTACGACCACGCCCTGGTCAGCACCGGTTCCGGAACCGACCTGTTCACCGCAATGTCCGCGGCCCTCGATAAAGCAGAAAAGCAGGCGCTCAAAGTGCGGAACCGCTGGCGCGATACCAAGCGGGTCGGCACCAAGGAGCAACTTGCCGCGGCGCCCGTCGAGGCGCCCGCCGCGCCCGCTGCCCGGAAGGCGAAGGCCAAGGCCGCCGTTGCCGTGCTCGAGCCGGATGCCGAAGAAGCGGTGCAGATCAACCGCGTCAATCACCACGAACGCCGCAAACCCATGACCGTCGAGGAGGCCATGATCGCCATCGGCAGCCGCGACTACATGGTCTACCGCGACGCCGATCGCGACTGCGTTTCCGTGCTCATTCGCCGCAAGGACGGCAGCTTCGACCTGGTAGAGTCCTAGTGGCCGCAGATCAGCCGCCCACAGGCCAGACGAATGGCCTGGTGATCATCACCGGGCTCAGCGGGTCCGGTAAAGGCACGGTCCTCAAGGCTTTTGAGGATCTCGGCTATTACGCCGTCGATAATCTTCCGGTGGACTTCATCCCGAAGTTCGCCGAGCTGCTCGACGGCTCGAAGCTTCGCTTTGCCGCCATCGTCATCGACATCCGCGAAGGGGAGGCGCTCCGGCGCTTCCCCGCGATGTTCCGCAAATTGCGCCGCACGGTGCCGGTGCAGCTCATCTTCCTCGAAGCCGACGACGAAACCCTGGTTCGGCGCTTCAGTGAAACCCGCCGCCCTCACCCGCTCGGCACAAACCGGAGCGTGATCAAGAGCGTCAAGGCCGAGCGCCAGGCGCTCGCCCCCATCCGCGCGCTTGCCGGCCATCTCATCAACACCACCAAGTTCAATGTTCACGAACTCCGCGAGTGGATCGGCGAGAAGTTCGCCGGCGGCCGCGACGAGTCGCACATCATGGTGTACATCACCAGCTTCGGCTTTCGCCATGGAATTCCGGCTGAGAGCGACCTGGTGTTCGACGTCCGCTTCCTTCCGAATCCCAACTACATTCCTGAGTTCAAGAAGCTCACCGGACGCCACCCGCGCGTCGCCCGCTACATCCGCACGTTTCCCCAAACGACCGAGTTCATCGAGCGCATTTCCGGCCTGCTCATTTATCTGCTGCCCCACTATATTCACGAGGGCAAAAGCTATCTCACCATCGCTTTCGGCTGCACCGGCGGCCACCACCGCTCCGTGATGATCGCCGCCGAAATCCACAAACGACTGAAGCGAGCCGGTTACCGCGTGAAGGAAACCCACCGCGACATCGCCCGGTAAGGGTTCACCGGAAATTGTCCACCGACAGGATCTCGCTCGCGAGCGAATCGCGCTGCGCGTAAAGCAGCCATTTCTCATCCGGCGAAATGCTGATCTGCAGAGTCCAGCCCCGGTCCGAGCGCGCCACTTCTTCCGTTTTTCCATCGGCGAACCGGTAGAGTACCAGGCGGTAGGCCTTCGAAGGCGGCGCCAGCGGGGCCAGATAGTAGATGCCATCCGATGCCACTTGAAAACTGAGCCCGTTCCCCAGCCCGCCAGGTGGCACGATTTCCACTTCCTCACCCCCTGAAGCGGGAATCCTGGCCAGGCTCCGATCTCTCCGGCTGCAATAGAGCCAGCGCCCGTCAGCGGACAGAACGGGCACGAAGCCGCCTTTGTGAGTGATCTGCGCCGGTTCTCCGCCCGCCGCGGGAATGCGGAAGATGTTCTCCCGGGAGGAACGGCTCGAGGCGAAGTAGAGCCACTGGCCGTCCGGACTGAAGCGCGGAACGTGATCGCTGACGGGGCGGCTGATCAACTGCCTGATCGGGCCACCTGCCGACGGGACGGAAAACACGGTGAAGACGCCGCCGCTGGTGCTGTCGAAGGCAATCGTTCGGCCATCCGGGGACCAGGCGGGACTTCCGACGATTCCGTCGCTAAGGCTGGTCAGGGCCATGGCGTTCAATCCATCGGCGTCGGCAACCCAGATCTGGCTGGACCCGCTGCGGTTCGAGGTGAAAGCGATCTTCTTGCCGTCGGGAGAATACGAAGGTCCGGCGTCGAACCGGGTGGAGTGAATCAATTGGACTGGTTCGCTACCGGTTCCAGCGCCTCTCAGCGGCATGCGCCAGATATTGTAGTCCTCGATGGAGCGTCCAAAAACCAGACGGCGGCTATTCGGCGCCGTGGCAAGATCGCGGGCGGAATCACCGATTCCCACCACGCGCGCCGGCGCTCCACCGGAGGCTCGAACGCGAGTCAACGCAAGCGTGCCGAAAGAGTGGCCGTCCACATAGAGGAGGTCTTCGCCACCGGGAGCCCAAACCGGCGCGCTCTTTGGTTGGTGATTGGAGGTCAACTGGCGCGGTTCACCCACCGGCTTCCCGTCCTGTAAATCGACCACAAAGACGGCCTCGTCATGTTCGTCGACACCTCGGACGAAGGCCAACCGCCGGCCATCGGGCGAAACGGCCGGACCAAAGTCGCCGCCGATAGTCCCCTGCGGCCGTTCCATCAGCCGTTGTGCGTCCCCGCCGGCAGCCGGAACCCGACAGATGACACGGGGCTCGTGAGATGCGGTGTAGTAGAGCCACTTGGAATCAGGCGACCAACTCGCGCCGGTTCGCATCGGGAATGACAGCGTGCCGGGCGGTCCTGCCTCGGCCACCACACGCTCCGGTCCCCCGAGCGCGGGGATCAGGATGATATGCCCGAAGCGCTGATCACGCTCGTAACGTACAAAAGCAATGGTCTGCCCGTCCGGCGACCACGCGGGATACGCGGCGCGGGCATCCGGCGTGTTCGTCAGTTTCAACGGAGCGCCGGGTCCGATCAGGCTGACATAGAGTTGCGGCGGCGCGCCTGCCTGTCCGCCGTCCCAAACAAACGCGACCTGGCGCCCGTCCGGCGAGAGCGTCGGTTCCCCCTGAAATCCGGGATACGCCGTGATGGGAACCTCTGTTAAAGCAGGCGTCTTGTCTTGCCGCGTTCCCGCCAGGAAGTACGCGCCCGCCGCAAGAAGAGCCGCTCCGCCTGCTATGGCCAGCCACCGCAATCGGGACTTTTTGCTTCCGGACGCTGGAACCGCAGCCGCGGCGCCCGATTCCGACTCCTCTTTCAGTTCCTCCAGCGCGAGGCCGATCTCCGCGATACTTTGGCTGCGGCGCGCCAGATCCTTGCGCAGGCAGCGCGATACGATGCGCTCCAGTTCCTTGGGCAGTCCCGGAGCAACTTCCGCGATCGGCTTGGGCTCCTGACTCAAAATCGCCGCCATCGTCGCCATGCGCGTACCGGCGCTGAAGGCGCGCTGCGAGCTGAGCATTTCGTACAGCACCGCGCCGAAGGAGAAGATATCGGAACGGGCGTCGACCTTCCGCCCTTCTGCCTGCTCGGGCGACATGTAGGGGGCGCTGCCCACCACCGTGCCGTCATCGGTGACCGCGCGCTGCGTACGCGTCTCGTCGGATTCCGAAGTCCCCGTCTCTTCGGTGAGTTTGGCCAGTCCGAAATCGAGGATCTTGACCATCCCTTCTTCGGTGATCATCACATTCGCCGGTTTCAGATCACGATGAACGATGCCGGCGTTGTGCGCCTGTGCGAGCGCGCCGGCCATTTGCGTCGCGATCCGAAGCGACTCGGAGCTCTTGAGGTGGCGCTTGCCGAGCAGTTCTTCGAGCGTCCTACCCGGCACCAACTCCATGGCGATGTAGTCCACGCCTCCATCGCAGCCGATTTCGTAAATCGTGACGATATTCGGGTGGTTAAGCGCCGAAGCGGCCCGCGCTTCCTGTATAAAGCGCTGTTTCCGTGCCGCGTCGGCTACCTTCTCCGGAGGCAGAATTTTGAGCGCGACGCGCCGCTCCAGGTCGCGGTCGATGGCCTCGTAGACCACTCCCATGCCGCCTTCGCCGAGCTTCTTCGTGATTTCAAAATGCGCAATGCGCTTTCCCGTCAAGCTGTACACGCCTGGTGGCTGAATCGCCCCTCACGCTCGAGGCTCCGTTCAGGGCATATGCTCGCTCTGAGTACGGAGCGCAAGTGCTGGTTCAATGGTTCAGCCTACCACGCCGTACTCACGGCAGGGCCGGCCCACGGACGCACAGTTGCTCGCCTCGGGCCCAGGCCGACATGAAACGGCGGCTCAACCTCGCCGAAGCAGGCGGGGCGCCCAAACCGAAACAGCCGGCGTCGTCCCCCCGACGAGCGCATCCAGGTCCTCAGCTACCCCCTCTGGGCCACTGCTTCCGGATTGCGCGTGATTCACCCACAATGGCCGAATTCTGCATCGACGCGATGAACCTTACTGACGCCGCAACTCCGCCATCCAAATGTTGCTCGTCAGCTCGCCCATGGCAAAAATGAGGTCCTCGCCGCGGGTGTTGATCGACACCTGCCCGGTGTTCGCGATGTGCGACAGCGACAGCCGCGGATCGTGAAGATGCACGGCTGGATACACGGACCCGCGCGGCTCTCTCGTCCGCGGATCCAGGTCCCGTGCCCAAATGCAGCGAGCCCCGTCGCGATCCGAAAGGAAGTAGATTCTGTTCCCGTCCGCAGACCACCGCGCTTCGCGGTCCAGCTCCGTTCCATCGGTCACCGGAATCCATTCCGATTGCTTCACCTGCTGCCCCTTGTAGTGAGCAACGAAGATCCGCCGCGCAGGCACATCTAAAGTACCGTTGACTACCAAGACATGAAACACCAGCCACTTCCCATCGGGTGAAAGGGCGGGTGCAATTGGCGCGGCAGTACCGGTCGCGAAAAGTTCGGTCAATGTCCCCGTTGTGGTGTCCCTTAAACCAGTGTGTTCACCACTACTGGCCGCCCAGACCAGCAGCGCACCATCCGGTGTCCAGCCTTCTGGCCGCTCGCACTGCCTGCAGAGAAGGCGCGGCGTTCCGCCGTTGGTTGGCGTTATCCACGTGTCGTGCGAGTCGTAGGAGGCCACTTGGGTCCCATCGCGCGAGATCGCCGCGTAAGATTCACGGACCGGTGTCCGCGCTACAACCCGATCAGCGCCATCCATGAGGTTCTTCACGTAGACATCGAAGTCGCCACCACGATCCGACACGTAAGCCATCTTGGAGCCATCAGCGCTGATGGACGGCCTCAGATTCCGGGCCCGGTCATTCGTCAGGGGCCGCAGCGTGGTAGCTGCGTTTGCCGGGTTCACGGCCCAGATGTTCGCCGACTGGACCCGGCTGGCAAACACCATCCGCCCATCTGCCGAAATCGATGGCATCACTTCGTTCCCGCTCCCCATCGTGATTCGTTTCAGGTCGCCCTTCAACCGATGGCTCACACGATCCACCGCTCCCGCCCACAAGTTCGCGGTGTCTCCCTCGTTGATGGACAAAACGATCCCGTCGTCCCACCATGCCACCGAAACGGTCCGCGGTTGCCCGAAATAGAGGCGTGAGCCCCCGATCGGCTTTGAAGTCAATTTCACTGCAGGCTTACCGTCTGGCGAACAGATCCAGAGATGGACCCCTTCTCCCCCACCTCTTATCGCCTCGCCCACAAAGGCCAGGGATTTCCCGTCCGGCGACCATGCCGGTGGTCCGAGGGTGGCCGCATTGGGCGCTACAGCCCGCGACCCGCCGGATGGTACATCCAGAACGAACAGTTCCCCCGCAAACGATCCGGTGCCGAACGTCCCCTGTGCGTAGGCGATTCGACCACCGTCAGGGGAGAACCTGGGGACATAGGCGCGCGGGATAAGCAGCCTGGACTCGCCGCCCAGAGTGGACACCGCGTAGATGCCCCCGCCATCTCGCTCCGACCGGAAAACGATCTGGCTCCCGTCCGGCGATATGTCAGGCTGATGATCGTCTGCTCGATCGAAGCTGATCCTCCGGGGCTCGCCGCCGGCAGCGTGCTGGACCCAGATATCGAGGGTCTTTTCGCCGCTGCGGTCTGAGGCATAGGCGATCAGCTTACCGTCTCGCGAGATCACCGGATCGGTCGTCAGCCCTGAGTCCCGTGTCAGCTGTACTGGCGGCGTGAGCCTGAACACGGGTTCCGGCGTCAAGCATCCACGGAGGGAGAGCACCACCGAGGCGCAACCTATAATCGCGACGGCCGCGATCCATCGCCAGAGGCGCGCCGGAGCGGCTACCGGTGGTGACGGGGCGGCCTCCGGTACTCCAATCAATTCCACCGGAGCGATGAACCGATAGCCGCGCCGCGGCAGCGTCTCCACAAACCGAGGGTTCGATGCGGAGTCCCCCAGAGCATCCCGCAGCTTCCGTATGGCCGTGTTCAATCCCTCGTCGAAATCGACGAACGTGTCCCCCCAGAGCGTCTGGCGAATCTCATCCCTCGAAACGACTTCTCCCGGCCGCTCGAGCAAAAGAACCAGTAGCCGGAACGGCTGGTCCTGGACATTCACGCGTTGCCCGCTCCGGCGCAGTTCTCCCGCAGCGGGGTCCGCTTCGAAGGTCCCAAACCGAAAAGTCCGCCGCCCACCGGGTTTCATGCGAAGGCTTATTGTACACCTGGCAGCCGGGTCAGCTCATCCTTCAGGCGCTAGCAACCAAAGCACTTAGCGGGTCAGATTCGGATCGGCGACCGGCCGGTTAGAGTCCATGGGACGGGAGCAGTTATCTCCGCAGAATTGCCCTCATGCAACTTCTGCAAACGAGATTTACGCTCCCTTTCGCCGTCTCTCTTCTTCTGGTCACCCCGTCTTACGCTAACGATCAGACGCCAGGCGAGCAACCCACGCTCGAAATCTTCATGCCGCCGCTGCCCGATCGGGCCTTGATTGAAACCCTCGCCCGTGCCCGCGAGATTGTGCGTGCAGCCTACGCCGACATCGGCGTTCAGGTACTCTGGCGCTCCTGGAGTTCACACCCTTCCGGTTGCCTTCAGGCATCGGGATCGCGCCAGATTGTGTTCGCCTTCGGAGACGGGCGCCAGAGCAGCGCCGACGCGTTGGCGTTCGCGAAGCCCTACGAGCAGAATGGCCCGTGCGTGGTTCTGCTGCTCGAGCGGCTCCACGACGAGGCCAAACGGAATCCAACTGGTACTGGAATCCTGCTGGGTCACGTGCTGGCCCACGAAATCGGCCACGTCCTCCAACACATTGCCCGCCATACGGAAACCGGCATCATGAAAGAACGTTGGACCGTGAGGGACCGGATGGAAATGGGCGCAACTCGCCTGCGCTTCACTGAATACGACGCGACCTTGATTCACGATGCGTTTCAAAGCCTGCCAACAGTGCAAGTGCCGCGACGCCCGGCGTCTAACTGGCGCAGTGTTGAGTAGTGTCGATGAATCGGCCGATTCCGGCCAGTCGGAATACTGAGTGAAATTGTCGGCAATCCGGAGACTGGAGCCAGAATCGCCGTCGACATATAGTGGGACTGAGGCTTATTGAAGAAGTTCTGCCGATGACGAACGTACTCCAAATCCGGGTCGTGCTGTTTGCTGTGATCCTCTCGCAGGCCGCTCTATGTGGAGAGGGCCGGCTGGGCGTGATTGACTTCTTCGGATACGAGGGGACAAACCTCAATGCGGTACGTTCTGGACTGCCGTTCCGCGAGGGTGATCGCTTTCCGTCGGGAGCCAGGGCCCGGAACCACTGGAAGACCGCCGCCCGCGATTCGATCATCCGCGCCACTGGCCGACCGCCGACAGATATCGCGATGGTATGTTGCACCGGCAAGGGCGACTGGATGATCTATATAGGCCTGGATGGTCTCTCAACTTCAAGCCCCGTATACCGGCCGGTTCCGAGTGGCCATCTGCAACTTCCCGCGGATCTGCTGAAGCTCGACGCGAAGCTCGGCGATGCCTGGGTCGCCGCGGTCAAAAAGGGCTCCTCTCGCGAAGACCACGAGACGGGATACGCTCTCTCCTCAGATCCTGCCCTGAGATCAAAGCAACTGCGGTTGCGCGAGCTTGCGCTCAAGTACGAGCAGCAAATCACACGGGTTCTCGCGAACTCCTCGGATGGAAGACAACGCGCGATTGCAGCCACGGCACTTGGCTACGCGACTCAGTCGGATAGCCAAATCGAAGCACTGATCGCAGCGGGTTCTGATCCGGAGAGCGAAGTGCGAAACAACGCAGTGCGAGCGCTTGGAGTCCTTCTAAGCGCCAAACCGCAGTTGCGGCAAAAGATTCCGGTCGCTGTATTCGCTGGCCTCTTGTGTTCAGGAACGTGGACGGACCGCAACAAAGGGGGCTTCCTGCTAATGGCACTTACGGCCAGCCGCGACTCAACGATCCTGACCGAATTGCGAGCGAAGGCACAACGGCCCTTAATGGAAATGGCGCGCTGGCACGAGGCCGGGCATGCTGATCCTGCCAGAATGTTACTCGGCCGCATGGCAGGCATCGAGGAAAAGCGACTGGAAGAACTGGTTCGTGATGGGAACGTGGACGCAATCATCGCGGCCGTACAAGAAGTTAGTCGATAGTTCGTTAACCTCTTACGTCTGAATCGCGACGGTCAAATCCGAGCCCGGATCCGGCGACGCCAGTGCTTTGATATCGAACCCAATTTCGTGTGGTCGAGGTAGCCGCCCAGGGACTGCAGGAGCATTGCGGATTCTCAAGAGAGACGGAAGTCCTGCATCCCCGCCAATCACTTCGCAACACTGAACGGACTTTTCCCGCTCGCTGCGTCGAAGCCCAGAAGAAACGGCCGGATCGATTCCACCGCCAGTATCCCATTCACCACCCCGGGATCGTGCTCGGCGATCGCCCGCACCTCAGCCTCGTCTCTCGAGTTGTACAGGATCAGTCCCCCTGAATCGTCCAGAAACTGTCCAGCCATCTGCAGCGCGCCCTTCGTCATCTGCTCATGCAAGTACCGCCCATGATTCCCCAGGGCCTGCTCCCGGGCCGGCTTACCCGCCACCCACTTCGGCCCGCGCTTCATCAGCACCACGTACTGCTTCAAGGGAGGCTGGCTCTGCGCCAACAACCATCCCGCCACCGCGATGGGAGCAACAATCGCTCCGACACGCACAATTCGGGAAAACAACATCCCCTGACTCTATCCTATCCGGGGACACCCGACAGGGCTGAGAACTGCCGTTTCCGATTGGCTCCGCGGACGCGCAAACCGGGACCAACCGGATTAGGGAAGGGTTGCCGACCAACCAGACGCGACCGCCCCTTCGACGATTCGGACGTACTCCGTCAGGTTGACCCCCACAAAGATTGATTGCCTCAATAGGACATCGGCTTGCCAATTTCCCAATGATGTCCGAACGGATCGATTACTCTTCCAAGCCGCCAGCCATGTCGATCTTCGACTGGCCACTCGCTCGTAGCTCCGGCAGCAATCGACTTGGCAAACACGGTTTCCGGGTTGTCCACGATCATCACCATCCTCACGGTTCCTCCGCCAAGCGTGTCAGGACTGAAATTCTTGTGCTCGGGCGATTCATCGGCCACCCAAAACTCTGCTCCATCAGTTGAGAGGCGGGCCACAACCTCTCCATTCGGTGCGTCGACACGAAACAGGACCTCGGCGCCAAAAGCGGATTTGTAGAATTCAATGGCTTCCGCTCCTCGTCGGACAGAAAGCATCGGAGATATCGAGGTGTGGGGCATGGTTCGATTATCCAACCTGAACAACATCGACGGAGTAGGCAATTGGATGTGGAATCGCCGGCTGATTTTCGCGACGCAGGCGGACAGCGACGATGCACGCCGACGGGCTCTGGATCATCGATCCTTGCCGAAACCATACCGGAACCTCGGCCGCTGCGTAGTATAGTCGAAGACTGGAAGAAAACACATTGCCCTCTTTCCAGTCGATCGCCTTGGCGGCTCTTGCCGCTCTCCTCTTTCTAGAATCGGCTCGTGCCGAAGTCACGAAGTCCGCCGACCTGATGATCCCCATGCGCGACGGCGTCCGCCTTCACACCGAAGTCTGGCGCGACCCGGCTCAAACCGCCGCGCTTCCGTTCCTGATCAACCGCACGCCCTATGGCGTCTCCAGCGCCAAGAGCATCCTCGAGCGTTCTTACAACGACCTGGCTCAGGAAGGCTACATCTTCATCTTTCAGGACATCCGCGGGCGCTACGCCTCCGAGGGCTCCTTTGTCATGCAGCGCCCCGTTTGCCCGGACCGCGCGCCTGCCTGTATCGACGAGGGCACCGACACCTACGACACCATCGAATACCTGCTCAAAAATGTCGGCGCGAACAACGGGCGCGCCGGAATTCTCGGCGTTTCCTACGGCGGCTGGCTCACTATGATGGCGCTTGTCCGTCCACACCCCGCGCTCAAAGCAGCGTCCGAACAGGCTTCCCCCGCCGACATGTACCTCGGCGACGACTTCCATCACAAAGGGGCCTTCCGCCTCTCCTACGGCTTCGAATACGCTTCCATGATGGAGACCGGTAAGGAGAATACGCAGTTCAAGTTCGACCGCTACGATACCTACGACTGGTACCTGAACCTGGGTCCTCTGCGCGAAGCCAATCGCCGCTATCTCGACGGCGCGCGCCCCACCTGGAACAACTTCGTCGCCCACCCCAACTACGATTCTTTCTGGCAGAGCCAGGAAGTGGGCCAGTTCGCGCGGAATCCGCGCGTTCCCAATCTCAACGTTGCCGGCTGGTTCGACCAGGAAGACTTCTACGGTCCCATCCGCATCTACCGCGAGGCCGAGAAGCACGACCGCGACAACCGCAATTTCCTCGTCGTCGGACCCTGGAACCATGGCGGATGGTCGGCCGGCGACGGACACTCGCTCGGTGCAATCGACTTCGGATCGGACACCGCCTCCTGGTACCGGCGTGAGGTTCAGGCGCCCTGGTTTGCCTATTGGCTCAAAGATAAAGGCCGGCTCGACCTTCCCGAGGCCCTGTGCTTCCAAACCGGCTCCAACACATGGCGCAAGTACGGCGCGTGGCCGCCCACGAACAGTTCAAACCGCAACATATACTTCGCTCCAAACGGAAAATTGACCCTCGAAGCACCGCAAGACAGAAACAACTACGACGAATTTCTTTCCGACCCCGCCAAGCCCGTCCCCTACCGTCCGCGGCCCATCCCGCCCACTTATTCAACCTCATCCGGATGGCGGACTTGGCTCACGGGAGATCAGCGCTTCGCCGAGTCCCGCCCCGATGTCCTGGTCTGGCAATCGGACCCGCTTACCGAAGACCTCGCCATTGCCGGGGATGTGATCGCTCAGTTCACCGCATCCACTTCCGCCTCCGACGCCGACTGGATCGTCAAATTGATCGACGTCTATCCGGATTCCGCCGAACGGGAAATGTCCGGCTACCAGTTGATGATCGCCGCCGACGTCCTCCGCGGACGCTATCGCAGCAGCTTCGAGAAACCGGAGCCGATGCGCCCCGGCGTGCCCGAGAAATTCACCCTCGACCTGCTGAGTCACGCCCACGTCTTTCTCAAAGGACACCGCATCATGGTTCAATTGCAAAGCACCTGGTTCCCGCTGATTGACCGCAACCCTCAGAAATTCGTGCCGAACATCTTTGAAGCGAAGCCGGAGGATTTCGTCAAGGCCGTGCATCGCGTATACCGCGGTTCCCACATCGTCCTGCCGGTGGAGTCGCGATGAAGAACGGAATCCTGTTGTTCGCGCTCTTCACCGGAGCCCTCGCCGCCGCCGACTACGACGTCATCATTCGGAACGGGCGCGTGCTCGACGGTTCCGGAAGCCCCTGGATTGCCGCCGATATAGGCATCAAGGATGGACGCTTCATCAAAATCGGAAAGGTCCAGGGCACAGCCACCCAAACCATCGACGCACGCGGCCGCTACGTCAGCCCGGGTTGGATCGATTCCATGGATCAGTCCGGCGCCACGCTGCCTAAATATGGCCTCGCTGAAAACAAGCTTCGCGAGGGCGTCACCACCGCCATCGGCGGCGAGGGCGGAACGCCCGTCGCGGCCGAGCAATTGCCCGAGTATTTCCGCAGCATCGAGGGGAAAATCAGCCTGAACTTCGGCACCTACTTCAGCGAAGCGCAGGCCCGGACCGCCGTACTCGGTCCCGTCGACCGCGCGCCGACCTCCGAGGAACTGGCGAAAATGCAGGCCATTCTCGAAACCGCCATGAAGAACGGCGCACTCGGCATGACCACTGCCTTGATCTACCCGCCCTCGAGCTATGCCTCCACCGCCGAGTTGATCGAAATGGCCAAGGTCGCCGCGCGGTACGGCGGGATCTATGCAAGCCACATCCGCGGTGAAGGCGCCGAGGTCGTCAAGTCGATCGACGAGGCCATCACAATCGGCGAGCAGGCCGGACTTCCCGTTGAAGTCTTCCACCTCAAAGTGGGATACAAAGCCGGCTGCCTCGCGCTCATGCCCGAAGCAGGCCGTCACATCGAAGCCGCCCGCGCTCGCGGAGTCGATGTCGCCGCCGACCTTTACCTCTACACCGCCGGAGGCACCGGGCTCGAAGCTACAATTCCGTCCTGGGCTTTCGACGGCGGCAAGGACGCGTTGCTCAAGCGTCTCGCCGATCCGGCCATCCGCGCCCGCCTCAAGAACGAGCTCAAGACCGGATCGCCCGGTTGGTGGAACATCATCGAAGCCGCGGGCGGTTGGGACGGCGTCATTTTGGCCAACGCCCAGAACAAAGAGAACGCCCGCTTCAACGGCAAATCCATCCCCGAGATTGCCGCGCTTACCGGCAAGGATCCCGCCGATGCAGCCTGGGATCTCGTCGCCCAGGGCAACGGCCGCGTGATGGCCATCTATCACATGATGTGCGAGCCCGACATTGAAAACGCCCTCCGCTTCCCCTGGACCGCCATCGGTTCCGATGCCGGTTCGGTCAACCCGGCGCAAGGTCTCGACGCCACCGGAATCCCTCACCCCCGCGCCTACGGCAACTTTCCCCGATTGATCGCCAAGTACGTGCGGGATCGGAAAATTCTGACCCTCGAGGACGCCGTGCGGAAAATGACCGGTTGGCCCGCTACCCGCCTCCGCATTCCCGAGCGCGGTTTTATCAAGGAAGGCCTGTGGGCCGACGTCGTCATCTTCGACTACGAGACCCTGCAGGACCGCGCCACTTACGATCAGCCCACTTTGTCCCCGGCGGGCATCGATTGGGTGCTCGTCAACGGGCGCGTGGTGATCGACCACGGCCGCCACACCGGTGCAACTCCGGGACACGTCATCAAACGATGAAACGCATCTGCTTTACGCTTCAGGTCAAGCCATCGCGCCTGGAAGAGTACGCCGCGCGCCACGAACAGGTGTGGCCGGAAATGTTGGCCGCCCTGAGTCGCGCCGGGTGGCGGAACTACAGCCTCTTCCTCCGCCCGGACGGTCTGCTGATCGGCTATCTCGAAACCGAAGATTTCGATCGCGCTCTCGCCGCCATGGCCGCAACCGGGGTCAACGCGCGATGGCAGTCGGAAATGGCCGGCTTCTTTGTCGCCGGCAAGCCCGACGAGCACATGCGCCCGATTCCGGAAGTGTTTCACCTCGACTGACGCCGCCTGGCAATCAACAGGAGCAGGATTCCCGCTCCCACCCTCCAGGCCGTCTCCTTCTCCGGGACGTCGACGACGTACGAGATGCTGCGCGTTTGCAAACCCGACGGCCCCTCGCTCAAATCGAAGCTCAGCCTGCCACGACCCCACACCGCCGTGTCGAGCACTGCGCTGTTGCTCGCCGCATCCCAACCAAACAGGGTTCCGGTCAAGGTGAACGGAACAGAATAGCTTCCCGGGCCAGTGATCGTGAGCGGATCGGAGGCGAGCAGAATCGTTGTGAACTTGTTCAGGGCCGGCGCTTGCAACCCGAGCGTCCCGTAAACGAATCCGTTGATCACCCCCGACGCTGTACTGTCGCCGCTCAGAACGGCGGAAACCGTGAAGTTCGGATTGCCGGCAGCCGCGCTCCCCAACAGAATCACACCCAACCCCGGGTCAGAAGCCATGTAACCCGAAAATGAAGCTGTCCCGCCGAAATTGTATTGAAAACCGCCGCCGGTTTCGGCAAGGCTGGCTGTGGAACGGGATGTGTTCAGCGCGCCGTTGCCGGTGATCGTGGCCGAAAACACAGGTCCGCACGTCAGCGCCAGAATGCAGATGACACGCAGGAACATGACTGCCCTCCTCGGAGCCGCCGCGTTCCGGCGCCCGAACCTGCGGCGCCTCCACGCTCACTCTAGATCCGGCTCATCGCGGATGCAAGCCCGGCTTTCGTCGCCCGGTGTCGAGATTGAGTCGCCCGGTGTCGAGATTGATACGATCAGTACGATGAAAAAGCAAGCCATCCTGAGTTCCATCCTCGACATCGGTGTCGTGCCCGTGGTCCGTACGTCGAGCGCCGAATCAGCGGTCAAAGCCATCGAAGCCGTTTATCGCGGCGGCATCCGCGCGGCCGAAATCACCATGACGGTCCCCGGCGCCATCAAAGCCCTCGAACAGCTTGCCGACAAGTTCGGCGACCAGATCGTGCTCGGCGCCGGTACCGTGCTCGACCCCGAAACCGCGCGCGCCTGCATGCTCGCCGGCGCCGAGTTCTTCGTTACGCCCAACCTCCGCCCCGCGACCATTGAGATGTGCAAGCGCTACTCCAAGGCTGTCATGCCCGGCGCGCTCACGCCCACCGAAGTTCTCACCGCCTGGGAAGCCGGCGCCGACGCCGTGAAAGTCTTCCCGTGCGGCGCTGTGGGCGGGGCCAAGTACATCAAAGCTCTCAAAGCGCCTTTCCCGCAGATCGAAATGATCCCCACCGGCGGCGTCAATCTCGAGACTACCGCCGAGTTCCTCAAAGCCGGCGCTTGCGCGGTTGCCGTCGGCGCCGAACTCATCGACGCCAAGACCATCGCCGAAGGCAGGTACGAAGTGTTCGAAGAGCGCGCCCGCCAGTTCCTCGAGCAGGTCAAAAAAGCGCGCTCCGCCTAATCTATACTGGATCGCAATGACACTCCGCATCGCCACGTTCGCCGTCGCGGCTGCTATCGTTTTTGCCCAGGATCCCAAGCCGCCGCAGGCCCATTTCCACCACGTCCACCTCAACTCGGTCGACCCCAAAGCCGCCGTCGACTTCTACACGACGAAGTTCGATTGCGAGAAAGCCCGCTTCTCCGGCATGATCGACGGAATCTGGGCGCAGAAATCCTGGCTTCTATTCACCGGCGTCCACACTCCGCCGCCGAGCGAAATCGTCTCCACCATCTGGCACATCGGTTGGGGCGCCGAGGACATGCCCGCTACGTATAAGAAACAGGTTGAGTCCGGAACGAAGTTCGAAACTCCGCTCACCGACATCAGCGGTCTGGTCGGCCAACCGCCCAACTCGGGCAAGTTCTTCTACGCCTACGTCGACGGTCCCGACCACGCTCTCATCGAACTCAACACCGCCGCCAACCATCGTTTCGGCCATGTCCACCTGCTCAGCGCTGACCCGGTTGCCGCCGCCGAGTGGTACGAAAAGCACCTCGGCATTCCCGTGCGCGGCAAGTCGCCCAAGGAGCGCATCTACGAAGGCTTTCCCGTCGCGCCCTCCGCTTCGCTGCTGGCCGATAACGTCAACATCATCATCTTTCCGATGGCCTACGCCAAGAAGCAGTGGCCCGAACTGTGGAAGAACCGCGACAAGTTCGAGTCCACTTCCGGCCGCGCCATCGATCACCTCGGCTTTAGCGTCGACGATCTCAATGCCACCGTGGCCCGCCTGAAGAGCGAAGGCGTACGCGTCACCGTCGACCCGCGCAACGTCTCCGGACGCTTGAAAATCGCCTTCATCGAAGGCCCCGACCGCATCTCCATTGAACTGGTCGAAGGTCACGCCCAAAAGCCATGAACATCCAAAACCGCACCGCGCTCATCACCGGAGGCGCTTCGGGACTCGGCGCAGCCTGCGCCCGCATGATCGTTCAATCAGGAGGCCGCGCCGTCTGCATCGACTTGCGCGAAGGGCCGGCGACCGAAGGCATAACCTACGTACGCGGCGATGTGGCTGACCCCCCGGCGGTCGCCGAGGCTCTCAAAATCGCCGGTCCCATTCACATCACGATCAATTGTGCCGGTATCGGCATCAGCCAGCGAACGATCAATAAGGAAGGGCCGGCGCCGCTCGACGCGTTTGAGAAGGTGATCCGCGTCAATTTAATCGGCACCTTCAACGTCGCCCGTCTGGCTGCCGCCGCCATGTCCGCCAACGCGCCCAGCGGCGCAGGCGAACGCGGTGTCATTATCAATACCGCTTCCATTGCCGCCTTCGACGGCCAGATTGGTCAGGTCGCTTACTCGGCATCGAAGGGCGGCATCGCCGGCATGACGCTCCCCATGGCGCGCGACCTGTCGAAAATCGGCATCCGCGTCGTCACCATCGCGCCCGGCATCTTCGACACTCCGCTGCTCGGCGCGCTGCCCGAGGAAGTGCGCGCGTCGCTTGGCGCCGCGGTCCCGTTTCCGCCGCGCCTGGGCCAACCGGACGAATACGCCGCGCTCGCCCGCCACATCATCGAAAACGAAATGCTCAACGGCGACGTCATCCGTCTCGACGGCGCCTTGCGCATGGCGCCGAAATGAGGCTTGCTGCCGCGCTGCTCTGCGTCGCAGCCTGCGCACAGGTCCCCGAGTTCGTGCACGGCGACGAGTGCCTGTTCTGCCACCGCAACACGACCGGACCCACCTGGCAGAAGAACGCTCATGGCCTCGCCATGCGCCAGAAAGAGGATGCGCCCGAACTGATCAAACGCATCGAGGGTCAGCCCTATGCTGCCGCGGTCACTCATACGCTCGGCAGCCGCAATCACGTCCGGTACCTGAAACAGAACGGCTACGGCAAGGTTGACCTGCTCGAAAACGGCGTGTGGATGGGCGGCAAATTCGGTCCGCGCTGCGCCGGTTGCCACGCGACCGCCGTCGACCCGAAAACCCAAGCCTATGCCGCCATCGGTATCGACTGCTACGCCTGCCACGGCGTGGTGGACCTTGAGCACTCAAGCGACGTCTCAAAGATCTTTCTCTCGAAAAAGCGCCGCTCCGACGCCGTCGCGGTCACCAATGCCTGCGCGCAGTGTCATCTCCGCGGAGCCAGATCGAAATCCACCGGGCTGCCCTATCCCGCGCTCTTCACCGCCGGCGGCGACCTTTGGAAGGATCTCGAGGCCGATTGGTCCAAAGCCTCAGATCCCGCAATGAACCCCGGCGACCGCCACGTTTGGATCAGCGCACGCGACGTGATTCAAAACGGCTCCGAAACCACCTGCATCAGTTGCCATCGCATCCACCAGAACTCGAGCGAACGCCACCGCCGCGTACTCAGCGGACCCATATGCCTCGAGTGCCACAACTCCGAAGGACCGAAGAAGGCGGTGAAAAAGTACGAAGTGCACAGCGCGGTCTGCGAATACTGATGTCGCTGCGGGAATCAAGCCTTCGTCGCAGTACGCGCGCCCAGCGTTGACAGGCGCTCGCGAGCGGCGTCAATCGTTTCCGGCTTCTTGCAGAAACAGAACCGCACCAGGTGCGAGCCGTCCGCCGGATCGTTGAAGAAACTGGATCCGGGCACCGCCGCGACCCCAATCTGCTCGATGAGGTGGCGGGCGAACTCGACATCGTTCCGGAAACCAAAAGCGCTGATGTCGGTCATCACGTAATAAGCGCCGTACGGCTCGAAGCACCGGAAACCCGCGCCGCCCAGCACTTCCACCATGGCGTCGCGCCGCGTCGTGTAATCGGCGGCGAGCTTGGCGTAGTAGTCCTCCGGCAGCGACATCGCGACGGTGCCCGCCTGCTGCAGCGGCGCAGCCGCGCCCACCGTGAGAAAATCGTGCACTTTGCGGATCGAGTCCGTCAGGTCCGGCGCCGCGAGCACCCATCCCACTCGCCATCCCGTTACCGAGTAAGTCTTGCTCATGCTGTTGACCAGGATGGTCCGCTCGCGCATCCCGTCGAGCGTCATCATCGGCACGTGACGGCGCCCGTCGTAGACGATGTGCTCGTAAATCTCATCGGTGACGCACAGACAGTCGTGTTCGATGCAGAGGTCGGCAATCAGGCGCAGCTCTTCCGGCGTGAACACGTGCCCGGTCGGATTGTTCGGAGAGTTGAGGATGATGGCTTTCGTGCGGTTGTTGAACGCCTTCCGCAGTTCGTCGGGATCGAACGTCCAATCCGGCGGACGGAGCGAAACAAAGCGCCGCTCGGCTCCGCACAACAGCGCGTCCGGTCCGTAGTTCTCGTAATACGGCTCAAAAACAATCAGCTCGTCGCCGGGGTTCACCGTCGCGAGCAGCGACGCAATCATGCCCTCGGTCGAACCGCAACACACCGTAATCTCGCGTTCGGGATCAAAGTCGAGCGAATACGTGCGGGCGTATTTCGCCGCAATCGCGTCGCGGAAATTCTTGGCGCCCCAGGTGATCGAATATTGATTGATGTCGGCGGCAACTGCCTCCCGCGCGGCGTCCTTCAAAATCTGCGGGGCGGGGAAGTCCGGGAAGCCCTGCGCCAGGTTCACCGCCTTGTTCACCACCGCCAGCCGGGTCATCTCGCGGATCACGCTTTCGGTGAACCTCGCGGTGCGCCCGCTCTTAAAACGTGCTCGGCTCATTTTGTTTTGCCCCCATAAATCCGCCGGTAAGTGTCGGCGTTTCGGATTACGCTCTGTACATAGCCCCGTGTCTCGTCAAACGGGATGGTTTCGATGAACTCCGCCGGCTCCCGGTAATCTGCCCATTTCTGCCATAAGGTCACGCGGTTGATTCCAGCATTGTACGCCGCCAGCGCGGCTTCCACGCTGCCGTCGAGCCGGTTGAGCAGCGATCGGAAGTAGTAGGTGCCGAGCTGCAGGTTCACTTCGGGCTTGAACAGCATGGCGGCGGAAAACCGCTGGATTCCCAGCCGCCGCGCCAGTTCGCGTCCGGTGGATGGCAACACCTGTGTAAGCCCGTAGGCGCGCGCGTGCGAAACCACCTTGGTGTCGAATTCCGATTCCTGCCGGATCAGCGCTGCCACCAGGAAAGGATCGAGTTCCTGGCTCTTTGAAAACTGCTCGAGCAGATCGCGGTAGGGGACCGGGAACGTCAACCGCCAGAACTCTTTGCTCGCGCCCTCAAACGGCAGAGCCAGGTAGCCCGGCACGTAGCGTTTCAGGTAGCGTATGGAGCGCTCCGGAGATTGGCGCTTCATCGAAAGATCGGCGAGCGCCAGGGCGAGAGCTTCGGGCTGCCCGTCGGTCCGCGCGCCGTAGCGCAGTTCGTTTTCCGCAAAATCGTCGAGTCCCGCCGCCGTGAGCAATCGCGAGCGCTCCATTCTCTGTTGCGCGGCGAAGGTCGGCGTAAAATCGACCCGGCGCGGATGAGCCGGAAAGTTCACCGACCGCAGAAACGATACGACTCCAGCAGCGGGCTGAGCCGCCGCCACCGAAGGCTCGCGCAGCCTCTGCCGCGCTTGCACCGCGTAGTAGTAGTTCGGATACGAGCGGTCGATCTCGTCATACCAGGCGCGCGCTGAAGCCGGATCGGAAGCGCTCTCAGCCAGCCGCCCTAAGAAGTACATGGCGCTCGCCGCGTGGTCGGAGGCCGGGTAGGAGCGAAGATGTTCGCGGAGTATCCCGCCGGCCTGCGGGTCGCGGCGCATGTACTGATTGAAAGCCAGGCGCCAGTGGCAATGGGCCGCTTTCGGATCGCCGCCGAAATCTGTCGCGCAGGTCCGGTAGAGCGGCTCGGCTTGCGCGAATTGATTTTTCGCAGCCAGTGGATCGGCCATCGCGATCAGCGCATCCAGCCGCCACCGCGACTTCGTGTGTTGCAGCCGCATCTGCTCGAGCAGGCGCTGCGCCTCGGCATCATGGTTCAGCCGCCGATGGCTCTGCAGCAGGTAGAAAAGCCGCTCCGCGTCTGCCTCCGCGCCGGCTGTCTGCACCGTGCTGAGCCACGTAATCGCATTCGCATACTCGCGGGCACGGTAATAGGAATAGCCGATCCGAAGCTGTGCAAAATCCCGGTCCGGACCTCTCAGCGAGGGCAGCAGCGTCTCGAGTTCGTGGCGCGCCTGCCGGTGCTGTCCCGCCTCCATCAGCTTCATCGCGCGCGAAAGCAGGGTCTGCGTCGAAACGGGCGGAAAGTTTACGCCGAGGTCGGCGCGCAGCCGCTCCAGCGCCGCCTCAGCCTGCTCCATGCCCTTTGACGCCGGATAACTGTAGTAGACGGTCTGAAACGCGCCGGCTGCGCTTTGTTTGTTTCCCACCGCCTCATAAGCGGCCGCCAGCGCGAGCGCGGCTTCCGGTTGAGGCGTGTCGGCGGAGTAGCGCCTGAGAATGTCGGCAGCCAACTGAGGTTGTCCGGCACGTTGATACGATCGCGCCGCCAGCATCGCCGCCGCGCCGGCCAGAGGCGAGCGCGGCGTCTGCGCCCACACCGGTTTCAGGGCTTCGGCCACTCCCGCATCGTCATTCAATTCAAACGCCGCCTGCGCCGCCGCGAACCCTGCGTAATCGGCCAGCTTCGGAATTCCGGCCTCACGCGCGGATTTAAGCGCCTCGGCGTAGCGGTTGCTCTCGAGCGCCTCGTAAGCGTTCCTGAGTGCGGAGGGAGTTTGGGCGGCGGCCGCACAGACAAGGACAGCCGCTACCGCGAGTACGGCGCGAATGGTCGATTACCTCCGCAGTAACTCGGATTTCCCTTGGGCCAGCGAGCGCACCAACTCGGTTTCGAGATACTCGACCGGATGGTCGAAGCGGTCGCGCAGATCTTCGATCTCCCGCTCGAGAGGCGCGTAGACGTTGCCCGAAGCGCGCCCGCGTCGGACGTCCGCGTAACGCTCGAGCAGCAGTCTGGAGACGGCCACCCGCGCGGCTTTCTCGGCCGCGGGATTGGCTTTCATCCGCTTCACGGCGGCTGCCGGACTCGCCGGTTCTTCCGGGTGCAGCGACGGCTTGGTGATGCCGGCTTGCCGAGGAGGCTCGGCCGAGCGAAGGCGCCGTTCGAGGATGATGCCCGCCACCATCGCAATCGACGCGATAGCGGCGTTCTCGAGCGCATTCTCCGTGTAGAGCACGCCCACAATCCGCTCGTCGGCGTTGATCGGCGTGAGCAGCGCCCGTCCTGTGACGCCGCTGCGCCCGAACGCTGCGGCGAGCGGCGCCGAAAGGTCCGAGGACGATTTCGAACTCTCGGCGGCGATGCCGCTCAACACAACTTCAAGAAATGCCGGCGCCGCTTGCACCGGCAGCACCGGCGGCACGTCCCGCAGAGGAGGATCGAATCCGCGCGAACCCTGGTAATAGATCGCTTCTCCTTTCACGGAGAAGAAGGCCGCGTGCCGGGCCAGACCCGCCGCCAGGTCGAGCAGCGCGTCGCACCAGTCGCGATCGCTTTCCGAACCGCGCATGCGAATGAAACACTCATTCCAATGCCGCCCGTAGCTGCGAACCACCTCGCGCCGGGACTCGAGCAGCCGCGGTTTCAACACCGCTTCGAAATCGGCGAAGCGGTCGTCGATCACGCGATTCATCTGTTCGTTCCAATCGCGGGACAGAACGTCGCGGACGCGCTCCATTTGCGACTGCCAGACGGCGGTCACCTGGTTACGCGTCGCCCGCCGCACCTCGCCCAGCACTGCGGCCAGCGAATCATCAGCCATATCCTTCATGTTATCCGTTGTGCCCCGGAACCGCTTGGCCCTCGAACAGGTAGACTGGAAACATGACACGACGCGAGTTACTGGGTCTCGCGGTAGCTGCCTCTGCCGCCACCCGTACGGCCTTCGCGAAAGAGGCTCCTGCATCCCCGGTTTCGATTGCCAGGGTTCCCGCTTATTCAGAGGACCTGGTGGCTGCTCTCGAGCGCATGTTCGATCAGATCGGCGGCGCGGGCAAGCTGGTCAGGAACAAAACCGTTGCCGTCAAGTTGAACCTCACCGGCAGCCCGGGGCAGCGCTTTGAAGGTCGCGCGCTCGGGGTCACCCATTACACGCATCCAAAGACGGTAGCGGCCATGATCCACGTGCTCGACAAGGCCGGCGCTCGGCGTATCCGCCTGGTCGAAAGTTGCTTCATCACCAACGCGCCGTTTGAGGAATTCATGCTCGACTCCGGATGGAACGTCCGCCAGTTCCAGAGCTTGAGCAAGAACCTCGAATTTGAGAACACGAATTTCCTCGGCAAGGCAAAATCGTATTCGCGGTTGAAGGTGCCGGGCGGCGGATACATCTTTCCAGCCTACGATCTCAACCACTCCTACGAAGACTGCGACGTGCTGATGTCCATGGCCAAGCTCAAGAACCACGCCACCTGCGGCGTCACCTTGACCATGAAAAACATGTTCGGCATCACGCCGGCTTCGATCTACGGCGACAACTCGGGCGTCGATGGTCCGAACGAGAATCCGACGTCCGGCCGTGTATCGATCTGCCACATGGGCAAGCGCGGACCGTCAAAAAGCTCGCCCCAGGAAATCGACCCGCAATCGCCCCGCGCGCCCGGCTATCGCATGCCGCGCATCGTGGCCGAACTCAACGCCGTGCGCAAAGTCGACATCGCCTTCATCGACGGCGTCGAGACGGTTAAAGGCGGCGAAGGACCCTGGATCCAGGGACTCCAGTACGTCAAACCGGGCGTCATGCTGCTCGGCACCAACGCCGTCTGCACCGATGCGGTCGGGACGGCTGTGATGGGCTACGATCCGCGGGCATCCAAGGGAACGTTTCCGTTCGTCGGCTGCGACAACTCGTTGCTGCTTGCCGAGGCGCTCGGCGTCGGGTCCGCCGATCTCAAACGCATCGAAGTCGTCGGCACCTCCATTCGAGACGCCCGCTTCGACTTTGGTGCGAACAAAACTCCAGCGGTCTAGCCCGGCTGTCCTGCTACGCTTGTCTTAATGACTGTCGATCAACTGCCCGCGGTACCGTTGACGCTTGAAGGCTCCGCCGTCCTGCATCAGATGATGCGGGTGCGTTGGGGCGCCTGGCGCGCGCTTGCCGCCGACCGCCGTGCCTCCATTCTCGGCGACGCGGTGAAGTCGCTGTCCGCCATGGAAGGGCAGCGCTCCGGGCTGTTCTCGATGCTCGGACACAAGGGCGACCTGATGTTCGTGCACTTCCGCGACGGCTTCGAGCAGATTCACGAGGCGGAGTTGCAGATCCAGAAACTCGAGTTGAGCGACTACCTAGAGCCCTACACTTCCTACGTCTCGGTGGTCGAACTCGGTCTCTACGATTCGACCGTCAAGCTCTATCAAAGCATCGCGGAGAAGGGAATTGAGCCGCACTCGCCCGAGTGGGATGCGTTGATCAACGAGACCATGGAGCGGCAGCGGAACGCCATGCGCCCGCGCCTCTATCCGGAAATCCCCGACTCCCGGTACATCTGCTTCTATCCGATGGACCGCAAGCGCGGCGAGCACAAGAACTGGTACACGCTCGCCATGACCGAGAGGAAGCGGCAAATGGACGAACACGGCACGGTGGGCCGGCGCTATGCCGGAACGGTGCGCCAAATCATTTCCGGGTCGATTGGTTTTGACGATTGGGAGTGGGGTGTGGACCTGTTCGCTGAAGACCCGGTCGTGTTCAAGAAGCTGATCTACGAAATGCGGTTTGACGAAGTGAGCGCGGTCTACGCGCTGTTCGGTCCTTTTTACGTCGGCCTGCGATGCCGGGCGGAGCAGTTGCCTGGGTTGCTGAGCCTCTAGCCTAGAAACCGAGGTCCCTCGGCTGAGCCGAAGCCACCTGCGATTTCGTCAGGTAGGGGTACGGATTCACGGGCGTCCCGCCCATGCGAACCTCGTAGTGCAAGTGCGGCGCGTTGGCCCGTCCGGTGGCGCCGGACGTACCGATTCTCTGGCCAAGGCGGATATCCTGTCCGGGAACCACGCCGAACGAGCTCAGGTGTCCGTAGTAGGTCCGCATGCCGTTTCCGTGGTCGATCACCACCAGCTTGCCGTATCCGCTCTCCCATCCAACGGTGGCCACCACGCCATCCGCTGCGGCGCGGACGGGCGTGCCGGTCGGAACCCCGATATCGACACCGGAGTGAAACGCGCCCTCACCCGAGAACGGGTCCGAACGTATTCCGAAAGCGCTGGTCAGCAGGTTGCCCGTCACCGGCCATAGCGTCGGACGCGTGTTCATCTGCCACTGCCGGACATAACTCGAGCGGAGCATTCCGTAGTTGGCGCTCTGGAGGAAGTCGTACTCGGCGAGGGATTCTCTAAAGGAGGGGCGGAGGCTGCCTTCGGCGGTGATGTCGTTCGGCCCTTCGATCTTCTTCTTAATGCCGAACGCCAGCGAGACTTCGCTTGCAAACATCTGGAGGGATGCCAACTGCTCATCCTTCTGGTTGGCTTCCTTCTGCAGGGCCTGATAGCGGGTGCGCAACGTCTCTACCTCTTTACGGAGCGAGTTGTAGTTGCTCACCTTCCCCATCATGCGCACGTAACTGCCGACAATGCCGAAAAGTGAAACGGAACCGAGGGCTAAAATCACTAAAACAATATAGAGAGATTTGTAGGGGACGTGTACGCGGCGCAATCGGCCGTGCAGCGAATGAGCCAAATCAAGTATGAAGTAGGGCTGGCGCACGGGTAATCTCCTGACGTCAAATCTGGCCGGACCTTAAACTATCGGACGCAAAGCCCGGTTACAGCTTGGTACCCAAGAACTACTTGCCAAGATTAACGAAAACTCAGGATATCGAACGGTAGTACTGTGTGTCAACCACGTGAACCGTTAGGATAGTAAGATATCTTACAGTCGCTCGCGGGCGATTTCCGCGCGCCTCCGGACGTCGATGTTCAACCGCTTAATCTTTTGGTTGAGGGTTGAGAGCGGAATGCTGAGAGATGCAGCGGCTTCGGTCTGCGAGAAGTTGCAGGATTCCAAGCGCTCGAGGATGGTGCGGCGCTCGAAATCGGCGACGATCTCAAACAAATTGGCATCGTTTGGAATGCGCCCGCTCTCGTCGCGGCGGATGCGCATGCCGCCCGCCTGCACCAGGGCGTCGGGCAGAACGTCGGCGGAAACGGTCTCGGCGCCGGCCAGAACCACCGCGCGCTCGACGGCATTTTCGAGTTCGCGGACGTTGCCGGGCCAATTGTGATCCATCAGCACCTGCAAGGCGTCGGAGTCAAAGTGGAGGCTGGTGCGGCCGCGGGCGTCGACGAACTTCTCGTTCTCGCGCGCGTACTTCTCGAAAAAGTGGTCGATCAGGAGCGGGATATCTTCTTTGCGGTCGCGCAGGGCGGGTAGGGCGAGATTGATTACGTTCAGCCGGTAGAACAGGTCCTCCCGGAACTTGCCCTCCTCAACCATGCGCTTGAGGTCGGAGTTGGTGGCGGCGATAATGCGCACGTCCACCTTCACGATTTCGGCGGAACCGACGGGCATGAACTCGCGGTCCTGAATGACGCGCAGCAGTTTGGCCTGCGTTTCGAGGTTGATGGTTCCGATCTCGTCGAAGAACATCGTGCCGCGGTGGGCGAGTTCGAAATAGCCTTTGCGGGTGGCCACCGCGCCGGTGAACGCGCCGCGGACATGGCCGAAGAGGGTGGACTCGAGCAGGTCGGGCGGGATGGACCCGCTGTTCACCGGAATGAACGGCATTTCCGCCCGCGCCGAGTTGGCATGGATCGCCTTGGCGATTAGTTCCTTGCCCGTTCCGGTTTCACCGGTGATGAGGATGGTGGTGCGGCTGGGCGCGACCTGGGCCACCAGGTCGAGAATGCGCAGCATTCGTTCGCTCTTGCCGACGATGTTCGGAAAGGCGTAGCGCTGTTTCAGGGCGCGCTTCAACTGCCGGTTTTCGACCTCGAGGCGCCGCTTGGCGATCATGCGCTCGATTTCGATGACCAGTTTTTCGTTGTCCCACGGTTTGGGGAAGTAGTCGTTGGCGCCGCGCTTGATGGCCTGGACTGCGACCTCCACCGAACCGTAGGCGGTAATCATGAAGACCGGCGTTTCGGTGTCCCGCTGGCGGAACTCGTCGATCACCTCCATGCCGGACTTGTCGGGCATCATGAGGTCGAGCAGGACGAGATCGTAGCTCGAAGACTCGAGCTTCTTCAAACCCTCGGTGCCGTTCGAAGCAAGGTCCACCTCAAAGCGGGCGTCGAGCGTCAGCAGCGTCTCGAGGCTCTCGCGGATGTCGGCTTCGTCGTCGATCACCAGAATCCGGCTTTTCGCCGGCGCAGGCAGCGTTTCTTCAGGAGAGAAGCGTTCAGGCATTGATTGGCTACGTCTATTGTGACGCGGGAACGGCCACTTGGGCTACCGGCTCGCGCGCGGGCTGGGCAACGGAGGCGGATTTGCGCTCGCGCGGAAGTTCGATGATGAAGCGCGTGCCCTGGCCCAACTGGCTCGAGACTTCGATGCTGCCGCCGTGCTCGCGAACAATTCCGTAGGTGACCGAAAGGCCGAGCCCCGTGCCTTTCTTGGGGGCTTTCGTGGTGAAGAACGGATCGTAGATGCGAGCCATGTGCTCGGGGGAAATTCCGGTGCCCGAATCGGCAACCTCGATCCGCACCAGGGTGTCGTCGGATGAGGTCCGAACGGCGAGCATGCCGCCTTGAGGCATGGCGTCACGGGCATTGAGGAAAAGGTTCAGGAAGACCTGCTGCATTTTGCCCGCGTTTGCCTTCAACTCGGGCAGCGGGTCCGCGAGGCTCAACTGCGGCTGAACGCCGGCTTTCTGGAGCTGATGCTCGATCAGGCTGATGGTTTCGCGGATGACCCGGTTCAGGTCCACATCGGTGAAATCGGTGGACGAGGTGCGCGAGAAATTGAGCAGCGAGTTGACGATTTCGCTGGCGCGGAAGGTCTGCTTGGCGATCTTTTCGAGCAGCTTCGATTTCTGGTCGTCGCCTGAAACCTGCTTGGCGAGCATCTGGGCGTAGGTGGAGATGACGGCGAGCGGGGTGTTCACCTCGTGGGCGACACCCGCGGCGAGCAGTCCAATCGAGCTTAGCTTGTCAGCCTGCACGAGGCGGCTTTCGAGTTCGGCGCGGTCGGTGACATCGTCGAAGATGATGAGGCGCCCGATCTGGCGGTAGTCTTTTGAGACCAGGGGAGCGATGGCCAGATTGATGATTTTCTCGCGCGCCTGCCGGGGTGGCGCGCCGGGCTCGACGCCGTTCAGCGTAGGCTTCAGAACGAACTTGTAAATGTTGTGGATTCCGGCGTCTGCGCGGGCTTCCTTGAACTTTTCGTTGAGGTCGTCGGGGAACAGATCGGCGAGGCGCTGGCCGAGCGCGGCTTCGCGGGCGATGCCGGTGAGGCGCTCGATTTGCGAGTTCCAGCTTTCGACGCGGTCGTCGAGGTCGGCTGCAAGGATACCGACGTTGATGGATTCGACAATGTTCTCGCTGAATTCCTTGAGCCGCTCGTACTCCTCCACCTTGCGCTGGAGCGAACTGTAGAGCCGGGCGTTTTCGACCGCGATGCCGACGTTGCCGGCGAGCGTCACCAGCAGTTCGATATCGTCGCTCGACAGGAAATCGCCTTCGTCAGTGCGGCTGACGCCGAGGTAGGCGATGGCGCGCCCGCGAACGGAGCAAGGAACGTAATAGGTGAGGTCGAGGTCGGCGATGGTGCGGCGAACCGAATCGGGCCATTGGCGCGAGACGGCATCGAGCATATGACGGGTGCGCTCGAAGAAGATATACGGCTTGTCGGGACGCGAGGTGAGGAAGCGCAGATCGAGTTCGGCCGAGCGCGGCTTGCGCGTGGTCAGGTGCGGCACAAAAGCGCTCTCGTGCTCGTCGAGCAGGAAGAAGCCGACGTGCTGGATGGAGAGGGTCCGGATCAGGCGTTCGGCGACCGAGCGCAGCATTTCGTCGAGGTCGGTACGGGAGCCGAGTTCGCGCCCGAATTCGATGAGGGTCCGGCGGTAATCGTATTGATCGCGGTAAAAGACGAAGCGGTCGAGCAGGTCTTTCATCCAGACGCGAATGGGCTGAAAGACGAAAGTCGCCATGAGAATGAGGGCGACCATGGCGGTCCCGTTGATCTCGCCCGGCTTGAAGATGGCAAAGATGACGCCGTAAAACAGCCCGAGGACGGCGAGCGTGGCAAGCGTGTAAGCGTAGCCCTGCCGGAAGATCACGTCCACGTCCATCAGCCGGTAACGCAGGATGGCGTAGGCCCAACTGACCGGAATCAACACCAGCGACAGGACGGAGAGTTTCATCCAGGGTGCGGGCATCGCGCCGATCAGGTAAGGAACGGCGTAGAAGAGCATGAACGGGACGGTGCCGAAAATAACGCCGTTGCGGAGCCACTGCAGCTGCCGCCGCACGATCGGATCCTCTGAGCCGCGGCACTGAATCCACAGGACGATACCGCCCGCGACGTAGCAGGCGCACATGAATCCAAGCCAGATGCGGTCGAGCAGCCAGAGCAGGTCGAGTTGCGGACCCTGGACGCGCAGCATGCCCGTGGCGAGACCGATGTAGACTCCGCCGAGCAGCATGGGCAGGGTGTACAACAGGGCGATTTTGCTCCGCATCCAGCGGCGGGGTTCGGGGAAGCTCAGGCAGAAGTGGAGGAAGATGGTGGGCGCCAGCAAGCCGCCGAGCACGTTGCCGTAATAGATGACCTGGTCGAAATAATTCAGCTTGCCGGTGTAGTGGAACGTCGAGTAGATAAAAGACGTGAGGCAGAGAACGTAGAAGTGCAATGCCTTGGCGGCGTTGCCGCGGCGAAGGTAGACGAACAAGCCGATCAAAAGGTAGGCGAAGCCGATGAAGTATTGGTAGTAGAGCGAAGAATCGGGCAGGCGTTCGCCCACGAACAGCTTGGCTTTCACCTCGACGCCATTGCGAACCGTAACGTACTCCGCCTGGAGATAGGCGGTGACCTTGCTGATGACGTCCATGACGTCGGTAGCTTTTTCGATCCGGCGTCCGGCAACGGAGACCAGTTGGTCGCCCGGGCGAATGAAAACCTTGTCGGCGGGCCCGCCTTTGTCGACGTGGAGTGCTTCGACGTGACCCTGGCGGTCAACCCAGGTGACGCCGTCGTAGGGAAGGTGATACTTGCGCTGCTGGTCGAAGTTGATTCCGGCGGAGATGACCGCGGCTACCGTGAGGATCACGAGCAGCGCTCCGATCAGTTGGTCCTTTAGCTCCCTCACACCGAATCTCCGCTACAGACACCTAGGGTAGGGCGCAAAACTACACACTCGCCCTCGAAAAGGAGAGCACGTTACAGTCCACCCCTTTCGCCACGATCCTGTATTGATTTTACGACAGTTGAGGGGCAGGGAAGGCTTTTGGGAACAATAACTTTACCGTTTTCGGAAGGCCACACTACGGAGAAGTGTATTGTGAGGGCGGGACGAACCCGCCCCCCAGGTCTACTTCTTTTTCAAGCGGCTACAGGCGGTTTCGGCGCCGAAGGGATCGATGGCGGCGTTGCCCTCGTCAATCTGGGCAATTTTTCCATCCATATCAATGACGAACGTGGTTCGGTTGGCGAGGCCCATGGAGGGGATCAGGACGCCGTAGGTTTCAGACAGTTTGTGATCGTGGTCGCTGAGCAGGGGGTAGGTTGCATTGAGTTCCTTCGCCCAGTGACCGAGGGTGGCAATGAAGTCCGTGCTGACGGCCAGCACTTCTGTGTCGAGCGCAGTGAATTTGCCGATACCAGACTGGTAGGCGGTAAGTTCCTTCGTTCAACCACCGGTAAAGGCAGCCGGAAAGAAGGCGAGGACGACATTCTTCTTGCCGCGGAATTCGGACAGTTTGATTTCTTTGCCGCTGGTGTTGCTGCGGGCGGCGATGGTGAAGTCAGGCGCGGTTTCGCCGACTTTCAAATGAGTCTTGGGGGGTGCCGTCTGCGCGTAGAGCGAGAGGGCCGCGCCCGCCAGGAGTGCGAGTGAGAGCTTCATTGCCCAGTAGATCTCCTTCTCTAGCAAGGATACAACGGCCGGAAGCTTACTGCGGAGGTTCAGGATGTGGTCCTGCCCGGCCTTGACCTCGACGCGGATGCGTTTGGGGTTCTCGCCGATGTGGTGGAGCACCCACTCGTAGGTGCGCGTAACCTTGGATTCGATCTCCAAGCGCCATTGGTCGAGCGCCTGGCTGGCGTGGACTTGAGAGTAGTCGTTCACGTCGGGTTCGAAAATGAAGAACTCGGCGCCGAGTTTGGGGAAATAGTGCAGTTCGATCAGATTGCCGCGGCGAATGGGCAGGATGGAGCCGTTGCGGGCAAACAGGGTGACATCGTCGGTGAGCGGAACGGTGGAACGGCTTTTGTGTTCGACGCCGGTCTTGAGGTCGGTCCAGAGTCCCTGGGGAAGGGTGAGGGGACTCGAGCATTTGGGGGCGACCAGAATTTCGTCGCCGAACATGGTGACGTCGGTGAACTTCCAGGCGTTCGGGTCGCGGGTGAACTGCAGGACGAGCGGGCGGAAGACGGGGAGTCCGCGGTCGAACAACTCGCGAGTGTAAGCGCCGAGGAACGGTTCCCATTCGGAACCCGAGGTGACGACATAGAGGTTGGCCGAGAGGCTGTCCTGGTTGAGGGCGTGGATGGACGTACAGTCGAGCGTGCGCGGGTCGATGGCGCGCATGGGCAAGGTTTCGGGGATTTGCAGAGCCGCCTTGCGCTGGTCGTAGATTTCCTTCGGCGTGGGTCCGTAGAGAAAGAAATACTCGATGGAATCGCTGCCTTGCGTGGTGACGCGGATACGCTGGTCCTGAACGTCGACGACATACTTTTGAGCGCCGCGGAAGGCCTGGCCGAAGCCGGCGCTCGAAAAGAAGAAGGGGTCGCGGGGATTGGGGCCGGTTTGACCGTAGATGCGCTCGGCGGGGTCGCGTTGGCGTTCGACGACAATCTTACCGGCAGCGCGGACAGGGTCGCCGAGCGTGGCGATGAGTTTGCCGGACGAGTTGGTCACGCGGGCTGCGAGGGTGCCGGCGGCGAACTCGACGCGGAGCGTGCCGGACTCGAACTCGCGGACGGCGCGCTCGGGCGGGTTGGGATTTTCATGCCAGGAGCGCTTGAGGCGGAAGGCCACCGAGTTGACCCATTCGAACTCGGCGCTGCCACCCGGGAGTTCGATGCGCACCGGCTTGCCGTAGAGCGAGACCAGAGTCAACAGAACGAGCGCGAATTTCATTGCCCGACGAGCACCAGTTTGTCCTGAACCGCGCCGGTGACGCGAGCCTCTGTCTCGCCGACGAACATGTTGACTTCGAGGCGCACGCCGAATTCGGGCAGGTAAATGCCGGGTTCGATGGAGAAACAGGTGAAGGGGATGACGCGGCGTTCGTCGTGGGTCTCGAGGTTGTCCATGTTGGCGCCCGCGCCGTGGACGTCGGTCCCGATGGAATGGCCGGTGCGGTGGTAAAAGTAGTCGGCGTAGCCGGCCTCGTGGATGAACGAACGGGCGGCATCGTCCACCTGATAACCGCAGAGAGGTTCATTGGCGGCGACCGATTTTTCGACCAGCTTAATGGCGGCATCGCGCGCGCCCTTGACGGTGTCGAAGACGTTCTGAAGGTCAGTGGGGGGCGTGGGTCCGGCGTAGCCCAGCCAGGTGATGTCGTAGTAGACGGCGTTGGGTTGATCGAGCTTGGCCCAGAGGTCGATCAGGATGTTGTCGCCGGGTTTGATCTCCGAGCAGCGGTCGGGCTGCGGGTCGTAGTGCGGATCGGAGGAGTTGGCGTTGACGCTGACGTTGGGGCCGTGGTCGGTGAACAGACCGCGGGAGGCGAAGCCGCGTTTGATGAACTCCTGGGCTTCCCATTCGGTCACGCGGTCGCCGGCGCGAAGCCGGTCGCCGATGAACTGCCAGGTCTCGCGCAGGGTCTGGTCGACGCGGCGTCCGGCTTCGAAGTGAAGGTCGCGCTGCTCGGGCGTCCAGCGTGCCTGGAACATCTGGACGAGGTTGGCGGAGGTAGCGATCTCGACGCCCAAGGAGCGGACTAACTCGACCGTGCCGGCATCGACGAGCGCGACGTGCATGACGGCGCAGTCCGGCGAATACTGCATGGCGATTCGGCGCGCGCCCTGAAGTGCGCCGGCGAGGAGACGTTTCTGCTCGGCCCATCCGGCATAAGCGGTCTTCGAGCCGGGCAGGGAATCGAGCTGGAACGATTCGATCTTATGAACGAGTTTGCGCGGTTCCCCTTTGGCGGGAATGAAGTAATACCAGCGGCGGGTGCACATGCGGCCGATGGGAAGACCGAGGACGGCGTAGGCGATGGGGTCGCGCTGGTGATGGTCGAAAAAGAGCCAGCCGTCGAGATGTTCGGCGGCGATGGCGCGCTGGATGTGTTCGAGGTTCATGTTAGTGGACCGAGCCCATGAGGCGGCGGATGTAGGGAATCATGGCGGCGAGCGCGATGGCGGAAATCAGCGTGACCGCGGCAACGCTGCCGAATAGGGTGAACAAGGCATCGGGGTCGGGCTTGAAGTAGCGGGCGACGAGTCCGGCGAATGTGTTGCCGGCCGAGATGGACATGTAGAACACGCCCATCATCAGTCCGGCCATTTTCGGGGGCGCGAGCTTATTGGTGGTGCTCAAGCCGACCGGACCGAGCAGAAGCTCGCCGATTCCCTGGAAGAAATAGACCAGGACGAGCCAGATGGGGCTCACCTTGCCGCCGACCGTCAAGGTGGAAGCGTAGGTGATGATGGCGAAGGCGACGAAGGCTCCGACGAGTCCGTAGGTGAACTTGGCGGGGCTGGAGGGCTGGCGGCTGCCGAGGCGGAGCCAGAGCCAGGACAGCAACGGCGCAAAGGCGACGACGACGATGGGTTCGAGCGACTGAAACCAGGTTGAGGGGAAGTCGAAGCCGAGGAGCGTGTTGCGCGTCACCTGGTCGGCGAAGAGGTTGAGGCTCGAGCCGGCCTGCTCAAACGACATCCAGAAGACGGTGGAGAAGATGAACAGAATGCCGATGGCGAGGATGCGCTGTCCGTAATGATCCTCCGGGCCGGCGGCGGCGACTTCGGTTTTCGCGGCGGCGGGCGGCCGGCGATTGCCGACGTGGGCGAGGGTCTGCCGGAAGGCGAGGAATTGGACGAGGCCGAGGATCATGAGCGCGCTGGCGGCGGCGAATCCGAGGTGCCAGTTGATGCGCTGGGCGAGCGTGCCGCAGAGCAGGGGAGCGGCGATTGCGCCGATGTTGATCCCCATGTAGAAGATCGAGTAGCCGGCATCGCGGCGCTGGTCCTGTGGTCCGTAGAGCTGGCCGACGATGGAGGCGACGTTGGGCTTGAGCATGCCGGTGCCGGCGACGACGGTGACGAGTCCGGCGAAGAAGAGGGATTCAGAGCCGGCGGCGAGCATGGCGTTACCGGCGGCGATGAGGAGTCCGCCGACCAGGACGGCGAGACGCGCGCCGAGCCACCGGTCGGCGATGATTCCGCCGGGGATGCTCATGGCGTAAACCGAGCCTGTGTAGAGGCCGTAGATGGTCGCCGCGCGGGCGGTGGAAAAGCCGAGGCCTCCGGTGGCGGTGGGGGCCACCATATAGAGGACGAGGATGGCGCGCATGCCGTAGTAGCTGAAGCGCTCCCACATTTCGGTAAAGAAGAGGGTGGCAAGGCCGCGCGGGTGGCCGAAGAAGCGGGTGTCGAGGTTGGTGGCGGTGGTCATCGGACGGGTTGGGGGCCGGTGGCGGGAATGCGGCGGATGGCGATTTCAGGCCGCAGATTCACGAGTCCGGCTAGATCCTTGGATTCCATGACGGAGAATTGTACGGCATCGTCCAACCAGTCCTGGCTCGAGCCGTCCCAGTGTTGAGTAGCAACGGTCAGTGTATATTCTTGGCGGGTGAGGAGGCAATCGAGGGTGAAATCGGCCTGGAGAGTTTCGCCTGCGGCGACCGAGCCGGGGCTGGATTGTTCGATGCGGGTGTTGGTGCCGTAGACGTCGATTCCGAGGCGGTTGCGGATGAGAAGGCCGATCACCGGATGGTCGGAGGCGTGGAAGAACCGGGCGGTGACGCGGATGGTGATGCGCTCTGCGCTCGAGAAGGTGCGGCGGGACTCGCCGGCGGCGTTGAGCATGTCGACGGACTCGATCCGGCTCGCGCCGTCGCCGTGACGGAAACTCGGGGTGGCGTCGGCGGAGTCGCCGCGATGGGAGGGCTGTTGACGCTCGAGGACGTAGCCGACGTAGCGGTTGACGACGTCGTTGGGGGAGCCTTCGGCGGCCACGCGGCCGTTGAGCATGAAGATCGCGCGGTCCGAGAGGCGCTTGACGAGGCCGAGGTCGTGGGAGACAAACAGGACCGTGACGCCGCGTTTTTTCAGCTCTTCGAATTTCTGGATGCAGCGGTTGGCGAAAATTGCGTCGCCGACGGCGAGCGCTTCGTCGACGATGAGGATTTCGGGGTCGACGTGGATGGCGGTTGCGAAGGCGAGCCGGACGTACATGCCGGTCGAGTATTCTTTGACGGGGCGGTTGATGAAGTCACCGATCGAGGCGAACTCTTCGATGCGTGGGAAAGCTTCGGTGATCTCGCGGCGCGAAAGGCCCATGATCTCGCCATTGAGAAAGACGTTCTCGCGTCCGGTGAATTCGGGGTTGAAGCCGGCGCCGAGCTCGAGCAGCGCGGCGACCCGGCCTTCGGTGATCACGCGGCCGCTCGTCGGTTGGAGGATGCCGGCGATGATCTGGAGCATCGTGCTCTTGCCGGAGCCGTTCGGCCCTACGAGGCTCAGCACTTCGCCCTTTTCGACTCTGAGGTTGACGTCGCGTAACGCCCAAAAATCGGTGCTGTGTTTACGGCCGAAGCTGAGGATCTCGCGCAAACGGTCGGAGGGTTTGCGGTAGAGCGGGTAAACCTTCGATACGTGTTGCGCGAGAACCACGGTGAATTCTCAATGTAGCGTGGAACGAGGATCTAGGTGCGGATGGTCGCGGTGAGATCGCGGCCGGGGAACAAGGTGGCGTCTTGCGGTACGGATAGGATGTCGAGGCTGAGTTGCGATTTGGCGGTGAGTGGCGGCAGGCCAAAGCCGCGAATCAGGTTCGACCCAGTGCTCCCGGCGGGGATGGTCAAGAGTCCGCCATAAGCAATGCCATTCAATTTCACCTGTACTTGAATTGCTCCGCCGGTGGCCGGTTCGCGAACAACCGCCGAAATATCGCGGACCGAGTGCGCGTCCTCCACCACCAACGGCGGCGTAGGGTCTGATTGGATAGCCAGCGTGCCGTCCACCTGAAGGGAGAACTGGCCGCCGGAGAGCGTACGGATTCCCAAATCTGCGTTGCTCGTAAACGCATAACGCGATACGGGGCTATTGCCAAAGACGTTGGTCACGAATAGTGCCGCTGCGCCGATTCGGACGTCAGGCAGGAAGATCGGAAAGTTGTACGAACCTGCGGCAGGACTCCCGAAGAAGTCGCGGGCGAACGGAACCACACTCGTCCATCGCGCGAGCGGGTAGACGGGTGCGCCGGCGGAGTGCTGAGCTGCTGTGCTGTGATAATCGCCGCGCACGATCGAGCAGGTAACGCCGTCGGAGGCCACGGCGCTCACCGTCATGATCTCTCCATCCACTTGAAGAATGTCGCCGATGACAGGGCCTGAGGCCGAAAGTACCAGCGTTGAATCCGTGACACCGATAGCCGAGTTGAGTGTCGGGGGAGCATTGGTGGCCACTTCGTTCCAGTAATACAGAACCAACGTGCCCGAGCTGATCGTGCGTGTGTTCGTCAAATCGTGAAACCCGACCCCTACCAGGTTCACCGTACCCTGTCCCGTCGGTTCGAATGCAAAAAGCGGCTCTCCAGGCGTATCTGTGTCGCTACCGGCGGCGCCCGATATCCGCCAACGAGTCACCGGCGAAAGCTCGGCCGCGCTTTCCTGATCGTGCACATTCGCCGATAGTCCGAGGATGTGTACGGTCGCCCCCTGCCGGTTCGGCACGTCAAACTCGGCAGGCCCGAGTGTGGTCAGCGAACCGAATTTCCAGCTTGGTTCGGCAAGGACGAAGAAACTGGTCGAATCCGGCTGTACGGTCCAGACCGGATTTACGGAAAGGGTGGTCGCTGTGTTGGCGGTCACCAGGCGCTCCTGTCCGCGCCCCGCGCCTCGCGTAATTCGCACGAGTGAACCACGGTTCTCGTTGACCAGCATGGTGAGACTCTGATTGGTGACGCTATTCGCCGATGCTGCCGTCACCGCGGTTTCGGGTTGAATCTCAAAGCGCCAGTAGAAGTTCGCGTGATCGTAGTTCTCGTCAGGAGGCCCAATCACCGTTGCCGGCGCGCTGCCGTCATCGTCAAAATGATCCGCTACCGGAGTGTTGGATGAGATGCGGGTCAATTGCGCGGGATTAGTGCCGCGATAAACATGAAATGACGATGTTCCAGGCGAAAAACTCAGCGACTGCAGGCGGACGCTGTTTGTTGCTCCCGCCGGCAAACCCGCCTTCACCGTGAACGAAAGCGCACTCTCCGCGCCATTCGCATCCACGGCGCTGACGGCGTAATAGAAGGTGCGCCCACCAGCGAGCGTTCCACCCGTGGAGTTGATGATCGGCGTGAGGCTGAGTATCGGAATGCCGAGGGCGGTTAAGTTCGGTGTGGCTGGAGCAGAAAACTTTACGCTCAGTCCTACCGACGGACTGCCCTCGCCAATCTGGAGAACCGACTCTGAGACATCGAACTGCGCGTCCCCGTTCGCATCGATCGTCGACCCGAGCAGCGGACGCGGCAAGCCCACTCCGAACTGCGGCTGTCGCCGGGCGGCGGCTCTGCCGTTCCCTGAACCCGAGTACCATTCGTCCTCGTGCAACTGAGCCGTGATCACCGCCGTGCGATAGTTCGGCCCGGGCGCCAAGCGCGTGATCCGGAATGGCTGACGGGTTAACCCTTCCTTTGCATAAGTGATGGTGATGATATCCCCAGGCGCCAATCCGAACCCGCGCACGCTGGTTCCGAATTCAACATACAGATTTCCCTGGACGGATTTGCTCAACTGCAGTCGCGCCATGCGCATCGCCTGATCGAAATTCGGCAGCCCAAGCGCCGGCATCGTGGTCGACACCTCCTGTCCGGAGTCCACCGCATCGTCGGTGTCAACCAGCGACAGACTGTCCTGCTGATACTCATTGAACTCATCCTGGAACTCGACGCTAATGCGATTCGGGCTGTCTGACGCCGGACGCGACCAGAAGCGAATGTGCGGCGCGCCGCTGTCTTTTCTCAGAATGCCGGAGAACGGCGCCGAAGCGTCGCTGAATTCGTAAGCAGGCCATCCACCGCTCAGCGCCTGATCGCTGTTGCTCGCGGCGGGTTTGTCGGTCTGCTGAACCGCGAGTGTGCTCTCCGCCCGCAACCGTAACCTCCCGTCCGGTCCATAGCTCAACAACAAAGCCGAACCGTTCCGAATCCCTCGAATGACGTCCGCGGCGCTTCTGCGCTTGCGCAATACCAGGTTGCATTGGTAGCGCGGAACCGAGGTATCGTTGCCGTTCAGATCCGTAGTTGTCACCGGCTGGTCGCAGTAGGCAGCCACGGTAGCGAAACTCTTTACATCGAGTTCGCTCTGGCCCCAACCGCTTCGCCTCAAAACGTCCAGCAGAATCCAAGCAGGATTGTTCGTGAAAGCGGCCGAACCAGCGTGCCCATCCTGGTCATAACTGACCAACTTCAACCCTTGCAGCAGCACTTGAACCCGCGGAAGACTCTGCCCGTTGCTGATCCGATTCGGAACCACAACCGAGAGGGCAGCCATGCTTCCGTAAGGATCGCCGGAGGGTCTTCCCCCGGCATCCACGAAATTGGAATCGAACCCGCCTTCCCGCTTTCCGCTCGAGATCAAGTTGTACCAGCCGGTCGCAGTCATGTCCGCGCCGGCGACACCTTGGGGAATTTCGATATCGTTCACCACCACTTTAACGACGGCCTGAATCTCGCCCGCCGCGAGAAGAACCTCCATCCGCGTGAGGTTCCCGTCGTTGCGCGCCAGCACCACCGGAGGCTGATACCATGCTGTGCCGTAAACAAGCGGTACAAAATCGTTGTACTTGGCGTCGTTCTCGACAATCGCCGATAGATGGCTGCCCTTTTCCCCATATGACCGTACGTCAATCGCAGGCGGCACGAATTCGATTGCGCCGAAGCGGCGTGTGGTCCGCCCGGACGAGTCCTGGTCGAACATGCCGCGCTCACTACACTGTGAGCGGGTATAGTCGCATGCGCTGAAAGGTTTCCCGTCGTTCCCCAGATTGCCGGCGCCGTCGGGGATGTCGGGTGAATATCCGCAACGGAAAAAGCGCGAGTACTCGCCGGCTGTGCCGCCGTTAACCGCCTCCTGGCGCTGCCCTGCTGTAGTTGGAAACAGCCATGGGCATCTCTTCTGAATGCGAATCTCGGGCAACCCAACCCTTTGCAGATTGAGCCGGTTGGCGAAGGATACCCGCAGAGTCGAATCGGTGATTTCGTCGGGCGCGCTGGCGATTCCCTGAAAAACGGTCACCGCATCGGTAGACGGCGCCTTTTTCACCAGGTCGAAAAACACAAAGCGTACAACCAGCCGTGCTGCCTTCCACCCTGTGTTCCACTCGATTTGTGAAAAGTACGAATCGGCGTTGGCGAGCGTCAACGACACCCGCGCGGCGCCATCGGCACCATCGTCGAGCGACGTGCGGATGTCGGACATGTTGTGACTGAGCACTCTTGCCCGGTACGAGTGGCCTTCGAACGTCACGGCGTGAGTGCTCCATCGCTCGGCGGACCCGTCCTTCAGAGTGCAGTCGAACAGGAAGAGTGGCGTGTCGGTCACCTCCTGCTGCTTGGCTGTAAATATGTCGGTCATGAGTTAAGCTCCGTCCGGCGCGATGATGCGGATGTGCAGGTCGTTGCGGTCCGGCGCCTGCGCGGTCATCGGGAGTGCGTCCTGGTCGAAACGCCCCTGATACACCCCGTTGCGTGCCTCGCTCGCCAGGTAGGTGGATGGGGCGGGCTGTGCCTCTAACTGGATTCCGAATAGCTCGACTGCCGCGCCCGCCGGCAGTTCCACCCCGGCGGTCACCGTTTCCGAGTTGCTCGCGAGCGCCCCACTGTCATCAAGCCGAATCCAATCCGCCCCGAGTTCGAAAGAAGCCGTCGCAGCCGCTGTTCCTGCCGAGCGCTCGAGTCGGATGGATGACCCACTACCCGAGCGGGCGTAAACGCTAAGCGTATAGATGAACCAACCGGGAATCTGCAGCGTCTGGCTGATCTTCTGCGGAACCTGGCCGTTGTTGACCAGACGAAATGCCTTGTTCCCACCCATTGGATCCGTCACGCCGGCCGTCAACTGCAGGCCAGGGTCGCGCCGCCATGCGGCTTGCGTGAGGTCGGCGCTCCAACTCAGAAGGTTCGCTCCGGGATCGAGAAAAGTGAACGTTCTGAGCCGCCCTTCCGCCGCATCGAACAGGTTCTGAATGGATGCTGCTTCTTGGCTGCTCAGCGCAACAAAAGGAATCGCCCATTTCACTCGACCCGTCCCGGTGTCGGCGTACAGCAGCCGGGATCCATCCGCCAGCGTATTGCTGGAAATCCGCCGTTCCCGCGTCCTTTTAAATGGATACTGGGCGCAACCGCCCGAGCTGAGTTGTGGAAATACAAGCATCAGGTTCTGTTCTCCCGGATCAGCACTGTCACCCGTCCCTGGCCTGCGCCTCGCCATTCCATCTGTTGCGGTTCATCCTCGAAGCTGCAGTTGTCGTGAATGCTGCCGTCCACCGGGTCTGTGAAGGAGAAGGTACCGGTCAGTCCGTTTTGAACAAAGAAGTCGTCCAATGCGGCCAGTTCGCCTTCATCCAGTTGGTCAAGGCGCACCACCCACCGCAACATGGGCGCGCCGTAGGACCGGCAGCGCTGCTCGCTGCCATCCATGAACCGTACAATTTCAGTCGACCGCGCCACCTCGCGATCCAAACCATACTGCGCGATCGCGCCAGTCCGCAAAACAGGGAATCTCATCTCAAAGCTCCGAAACCAGATCGTTCAGCGAGTTTCCTTCGAGCATGGCTCGCCGGACAGCCCCGGCGATCTCCTCACTTCGGTCCAGGAACGATCGCGCGTCCATCGCGTTGATCTGTACGTTGATCGTCGATGCGCTGGCTCGCGGCAGGCCGTTCTGGCCGTAATCGATCGGCGCGATTCCAGCCAGGCTCGACCCGATACCTGCCTCGAGTCGCACCGGCGCCGGCAGGGCGAACTTCTCGAGCGGAGCGGGCGCCGGGTTGTCGCCTCCTCCGCCGAACAGCGTCACCAACCCCGCCAGAATCGGACTCAACGTCAGGCCGCTCGTTACCGTGCTGGCCACGTTCTGCACAAGACTTCCGCCGCGGCCGCTGTTCGCAGCGATGGCCGCGGCGGATCCGTTGCCGAGTTGCTGTGTAACCCCATCGGTATGGCTCTCGAAGAAGCCTCTCAGTTGATCTAACTGGCTCGAGGACGAATGCGGGCCGGTTCCGGCAATCGTCCCGGTCTTCCGGCTTGCGCCACTCGCCACCACGCGAACCAGATCATGTAAAGGATTATTGGCCTGCATTTTCCATCTCCGCTCTCCACTCACGCTCAAGGACCGAAAACGCATCGGCGGTTCTTGCCGGCAGGTCCAGCAGGTCGCCGCCCCGGCTCATCTTCCAGGCGAAGAATTCCTCGAGCCATGCTGAACTCCCCGGTGTGATCACTGACTTCGGGCACGCTCGTGTTAACGCTGTGTTGCGTGTCCACACCGGTCGTCCGGCTGACGGTTCGCGCTCACCGGCGAATCGGCAGCGCCGTTGCCGCTCCAGGCCATGGGCCCGGCATTCGTCGCACTTCCACGCGGCTTGATTAGAAAAATGAAATTGGAAGGCGACTATCAGTTTTTTCTTTCGTCGTCCGTGATGCCGCACTCGCGCTGAATGCACTCGACGATCTCGCGCACAAACGACTCAGGCGCTCCGTCGATGACCGCGGAGGCGTTAGCCGGGCGCCCATCGATTGACAGGTTTTCGACGCCCACCAACCCCCACCGTATGTAAGCCGCATCGATTTCGGCAGCCACCGCACCCGCGGCGATTCGATCCTGCGTCGAGGTGCCTGCCTGATGAAACTCGAGTCTGCCGGCCAGTTCGCGAACCTGCTCGGCCAGTTCTATGCGCCTGCCGAGTGACATCCGCCTCACCGTGTAGTGCACGCCCGGTAATGAGGTGGCCTCATATCGAGCCAGGCTCTCGTAGCGGCGGCGGTCAGGCGAAAGCGACAATAATCTCGTCATCGATCACCCCCTGTGCCCGATTTGATCGGAAGTTCCAACGCAGCCGCGCCTCCGCGTCGTCGAATTCCGGCACTTCCGGAACTACGCTTTTCAGAAACACGCCGCACATCTGTTTCGGCTGCTCGCCCAATTGGAGCATCAGGCCGATGGGCGACCGTTGCCGCGCCGCCTGGTAAAGAGCCTTGGTTTGATCCTCGTCGTTGGCGTAGATGCTAAGGTCCGCCGTGACGTCTCGAATCCCGGCCACAATGCACCGCGGGAGCAGCGACCCGAACTCCTTTGCTCGCAGATCCAGGTTGTTGACCAGCTTCACCTCGCCGCTTGTGAGCGTAAAGAAGCGGTCCGGTGCGCTGCCGAGCCAGACTTGTCCGAGATTTCCCGGCACGATCGTATAGTCGAAATTCGGACTCGCGGGCTCGGCTGGAAACTGGCTCAACCCGGCCGCACCGGATTCGAAGCTCGAACTGTCGATCAGGTCCGCCGCCGCCCCCTTGAACTCGAAGCCATGAAAATCGCCATTCGCCTTCACGATGAATTCATCCACCGCCGCTCCGGCGATCAGGCGGTGCACGGCGCTATCCGGGCTCCAGTAATCGCCGATCGTTGCGCTCGGTAGCTTGGTGGCCGGGCGGTACGTCGCGGTGGGCAAAACAGTCGTGCCGGCCTGTACCGCACCGGCAAAAGGCGCGTTGACGATTACGTGGGAAGCATCCGGAACGCTTGCGACAAATCGAATTTCGCCGCCGATCGCAATCGCCTGTCCCGGCGTTAGCCCGTGAGCGCTCGAAAACCCGATCTGCTTGCCGTTTTCGGACGCCACCGTTCCACCCGCGAACATCTGTGCGCTGCTGCCCAAAGACGAAGACAGAAGCGGCCCATGCACCGGTTCAGTGGTCTGGTCGTTCCACGAGGTCAGGTACGTGGATAACCCGAAGAGGGTCCGCCGGCGGAGTCCCGCCGGTAGTCCCGCCCAGGTCCGGCTCCCCGTCTTGTCTTGCCTGCGTACCTTCTCCAGTTCCTGGCGCGCATTCAGTTTCACGGCCGGTATCCGGTTGCGCCCGGCCAGTGCGCCCGCCGTTCCGAACGAACTCTCAGCGGCTACGAAAAAGCGGTTGTTACTCGATGCTATGTAGCACGACATTTCGATCTGATTCCTTTCCTCTGAGGAGCTGCGGCTTTCGCACGCCTTACCGGCTGGTGCTGATCTCGACGTCGAATATCACCTTCGTCGACTGCAGAAAGTTGCGGCCTCCCGGCTTTACCGGACCGTAAATCACCTCGTACCCCCCGTTGAACAACATCCCGTTCCCCCAATCGCCCCGGCTCGAGTCGAGCACGCTTGTGACCGCGTCCACCAGGAGTGAAGTACGCTCCTCGATCTGTTCGAGACGGTCCCCTGAAATCCGGGTCTCCACAACCATGCGGGCCTTCCCGGAAAAGGTCCGGAATTTTTCACGCATCTGGTTGCTGAGCTTTTCGCAATAGACGTACATCGCCGGATACCGGGCGGTTGTGCTTTTGTCGGCGATCTCCGCCGCGACATTCTGTCCGATCACGTGGTACGTCGCCTCGATCCGCACCCCTTCGGCTTCACTCAGGGATCCCAGCGCCGGAGACACGCCGCCGGTCGGTGAGCGCAGAATCTCCAGGAGGCGAGAAGCAACCAGGTTTGACACGATGGCCATTGGCTAACCCCTCCTCAGTCCGCGATGCTCGATCACGTACCAGTCCACCGCCTGGCCCGTCCCAGGCTGCGCGCCTTGTTTATTGAGCGTTCCGGTAAAGGTCCACGTGCTCCCACAGGCCACAGGCGTGGGTGTCTGAAGAATCATGCTTGTTGCGGTCGGTCCGCCGTACAGCTTCCAGCCCGACACTCCACTCGGCGCAACCGGCACCGTGAACATCGCGCCCGCGCCCATATCTACGCCAACCGCATCGCTCGGAGCACCCTCCGCGCCATTCGTGCCCGTCCACGACACGCTCACGTATCCCGGCTGATCCGCCGCTCCGGCCGACACCAGGCTCGGCGGAGTGGATTTCGGGATCGGCTGGCTGACCAGTCCCACTCCCGCCAGGAAGTATTCATCTGCCGCCGATCGCGCCGCTTCCGCATACTCCTGCAGTTTCTGACCGTAGCGATCGTTCAACTGATGGCCGTAAGCGTCCCGGTACATGAGTTCCAGCGTCTTAACCGCCACCCACCGGCGGAGCGCCGGCGTTACCACCACGTCGCTCACACCCCTGGCGAGCCTCCATGGCTGCATCTCTCGCGTTCCTTCGCTGAGCAGGAAGTGCAGGATCACGTCGGCGATCTGCTCGCCGGCCAGCGCGAGTTTCGGGGTCACATCGATCCCCTCCGTGCTCGCAACGTCCAGAATGCCGCTCTCGTAACTCCGCAGGTATTCGATGTCCGCCGCCGGTCCGTCGGTAAACAGTGCCATGTTCTTGCTTCAGCCCTTCTGCGGGCGAATCCGGTCCCGCAACTGCTTCAAATCAGCGTCTGAAATCAAGGTCACCGGCACGCGGCTGGCTTCGCTCTCTTGCGCCGCGCGCCGGGCAGATTCCGCCAGCTTCGCCCGATATGCGGCCGCTTCCTCCTCGCTCGCCAGATGCGCCCGGCCCTCTGCCACCATTCGCGCCGCCGATGCTCGCGTCACCTCGACCGTGACCCCCGCTATCCCGCCATCCGGCGTCGGCTCGCTGATCACGACTGCGTATTCATCCTGGATCGTTTTCTCGATTTCCCGGATCTTCTGATAGAAAGCCCGCAAGTCCACTGTGTGTCCTCCCAAATAGAAAAGGTCCGGCCGCCATCCGGCCGGACCCGTGAACATCTCCGCCGAAAAGTTCTACGACGAGATCTGAACGCCGAAACTGTTCCGCAGCACGCCGCAGCCGTAGAGCACGTCCACCGTGAACTGCTGCGCCAGCGTGTTGGGCTGGTAGCTCATCGTCACCCGCATGCCGAAGTTGCCCAACTCGGCGTATTCCGAGATCGCGCCCGTGCCCGGCAACGGCTGAGGCAGCCGGCGAACCACCAGCCCGATCGCATTCTTCGTGAACGCCAGGTTGTGCGTGGTCGACGGGCCGCTACCCGTTTTGGAAACGAACTGTGAGCGGAAAATGTAGAAATCCTTCATCTTGCCCACCGCACCGTCTACCAGCGCCCGCAGTCCGGCCTCTCCGGCCGTGCGGTATTCGCTGAAGCGCGGAATTTGCCGGAGCTGCGAATAAACATCGCCGCTCACTACCAGGTACTTCGATTCGCTCGCCGGTACCTTGCTCTGAAACAGCGTCGTCTCCGCCTGGTCCACCACCGCTTCGGTCACCGGACTTCCCGGCCCGCCCACCGGCGCGTTCGAGGTGAACTGTGAGTACAGGTTGAGAAGGTCGCTCTCAATCCGCTCCGCAAGCGCCACCACGGCCGGCTGCATGTACAACTTCAACAGGTCCGGAACGGCGAGAACCTTCGTCACGTCGGGAATCTGAAACGTTGCCTCGGCATGCGTGTTCAGCACGATTTGCGCGTTGCCCAGATTCGGATTCTGCGTCTGCACCGTGCCGCCCTCGGCGATGTTGTTCGCAACCAGGGTCGGCGGAATCGGCACGTTCACCGTATCGCCCGACTGCGCCAATGTCGGTTCGTAATCGCGATTCACCAGGTTCCCCATCACCAGGTTCCCCATCAAAGCCGGCAGCGCGTCAACCGCCACCAGTTTGCAAATCGCATTCGCCACATTGGCTGATGTAATTGCTGGCATTTGTTGTAAACTCTCCTTACTTTCTCTGTGATTGTTCCGGAACGCTGTTACGACCGGCGTCCCGCCCTCTTACCGGCCTCGCAGCGCTTCGCCTGCGACCCTTGAGATCTCCTGACGGATCCTCTCGAGTTCCTCTGGGTTCATGCCCGGCCGGATCTTGTCCAGGTCGCCGTGGCTGCCGCCGGATTGAGGGGCCTTCTGAGCCCCGCTCGCTCCTGATCCGCCCGGGATCCGCGCCGGCAGCAACTCCGGATTCTCCGCGACAAATTGCGCCAGGTAGTCCCGCGCATTCACTTCACCCGACTCCGTCCGGGCCACCAGGCGCCCATCCTCGGCCCGATGCACCTCGTCGCGAACAGCCTTGAACGCCAGGTCGATTTTCGAGACTCCCAGCCGTTGCAGCTCCGCGCGGATCGCGCTGTTGCGTTCTGCGTTCTCGGCGGCTTCCCGGCTCCTGCGGTTCTCCTCAACCAGCTCGTTCAGGCGTCCTTCGAGGCCTTCCCGCCGCTTCCGCTCTTCCATCAACTCCGCCTTGTACGCCGGTTCAGCCTTGGCCTGCTCCGTGCGCACAAACTCCTGAATTGCATCGCGAATGACAGCGCGAATGTCCATTGGGTTCCCGTCCATATGCCTCCTGAAATCGTTTTCGCTTCCCGGCTTGCCCCTCTACTGGCCGTCGATCTCCGCCGCGATCCGGTCCTTGATGTCTTGCCGCACGTCGCTCAGGTATTTGAGAGCCACGTGCTTTTGAATCTGTTTGACCAGCGTTGGAGACTGAATCCCCATCTGCAGCAGTTCGCGCGCATTCTGTAATTCCGTCCCGAAGTCCCCGATGTCGAATTCGTCCATGCCCGAAACGTCGACAGTCAGGTCATCCGCGCGGACCAGTTCGATCGTCCGCAGCAGCCGCATCGCCAGGTCCTTCACGACATCGCCAAACGCCCGCAGCACCTCTTGCGTGATGGAGAAATCCCGAAGCTTGCTCAAGCCGGATTGCCGCTGGCTCGAATCGCCCGCCGCCAGTTGCGATACATAGCAGACCCTGTAAATCTCGCCCTGCAGCCTCGCCAGGTTGTCCGCCGCGATTTCGTAGACCCGGCCTTCCGGCTCCGTCCAGCCGAACTTGTCTTCCGGCGAGAGCTGTATGAAGTACGACTCGCCCACCATCTGATCCCACTTGCGGTCCGAGTACACCACCGGCATCGCGTACAGCCCCATCGACAACGCCCACGACAACGCATTCGACTTGTTGAAGTGTTCGAGCTGCAGCGAACCGGCCTTGTTCAACATCCATAGCCCTTCCGGCAACTCCATCCGGAACAGCGGAACGCGTTCGAGACTCGCCAGCCCGTGGAAACCAGCGTCAATCCGCTCGATCGACGACGTCGCCCCGTCTACCGCATGAAGCTGCCGGTAGACCGCAAAGGTTGTCTTGTCGTAGTAGGTCCACCGCGTCTCGCGCCGGATGTTCCTATCCTCAACCCGTCCGTTATCGAAACGCTCGCTCCTGACAACCACCCAATCGAAATTGCCGTGCTCGTCGTAGCTCCAATTGATCAGGTCCTCGGCGGTGTACGGCACCAGATATGCCCGCGACACGCCCCGTGCATCCTCCTCGGCTCGATTTCCTGCCGGCACCGTGGTCCGTGGAAAGTCCACCAGCACGTAGCTCGTCCCGCACACCAGCGACTCTACGAAGACCCGTCGCAGAACATCGGCCAGGTGAGTCCCCTTGAGATCGCAATCGTCGATGAATTCGCTGAAGAAATCCCGTCCCGTCGTGTTGCTTCCGTCGATGGTCACAAGCGGCTCGCGCCGGAACACCGTCGCCGCGTACCAGTCCACAATCGAACCGATGTAGTTCTGGTAGAAAACATGTTGTAAACGCTCGAAGTAGATCTCGCTCGGTTCCTTGCGACGAGGCAGTAAATACTCCCCTGCATTCCGGATCATCTGCTCGCCGCCGATGTAGAGGTCCCGGTATCTCCGCCACAGCGAGCGTTTCGATTTGTACTCGGGATGCTCCCGGTTGATGTCCATTTCTCGCTCCTAAAACAACCTCTTGCCTTGTTCTCCGACTGTCGGAACCCGGTACTCCTGCCACAACAAGTACCCGAGCGCATCCGACAAATGCGTCCGTCGCGGGTCGCTGACCTTGTCGATCATTGCCGAATCCGCCGCGTAACTCACCTGCTCGAAATCCTTGATCAGTTCCTTGCATCGTGGATGCACCAGCAGCCGTACCCGGCCATCCGCCGCCTCGAGCATCGAGTTCACCGTCGAAATCCGGTCCCGTACCGCAGGATTGCTTCGCGGCACCCGAAACGTGTAAGGGTAAGCGTTGCTCCTCAGAAACTCGGTCACGATCGAGTAATCCGTGCTCCCGGCCGTCTGCAACCGTGCTCCAGTCGCATCCCCGTAAACTTCAACTCCGGCCTGGTGCCGTCCGAAACGCCGCCCGAACTCTTCGCACGCATCGCGCGTGCTCGCCCGCCCCAGCACGATCTCGTCGATCACCCAAACCACATCGCCCAACTTCTGGGCCACCACCGAGCACATCGGGTTGACGTTGAAATCCAGGGCCCAGAGCAGCGGCCGCGTCGCTTCAACCTCCATCTCCCGCAGGTTTGCTTCCCGTTCAAAGGCGTAGTAAACCTGCCCAGCGCTCAGATTGAGATATTCGCCCAGCGCTTCCTGGCGAAAGAAGCGCTCGTCGTAGCTGCTCCGCAATCGCTCGTAGAAATCCGGAATCCGGTCGAGCACGTACCGGTTTTCATTCGGTTTCGCCTGGATAGCCTCATATCCCGCCACTGGACTCGCGACGAACCGCTCGTAAACCCAATCGAATCCTTTCGGTGTCCATACCCCGAAACCGCACAAACAACCGGCTCTCGGATCCCGCAGCCGCCCCTCCAACCTGAGCCACGCCGCCTCCGGCACGTACGTCAATTCGTCCACCCCGAACCAGGCGAGATTCGTCCCTCGCAGGCGCTCATAATCGTCCAGCGCCCGAAACAGGATCTTCGATCCGGTGTCCTTCAGCTCGAGCCAGTTCTCGGCTTTGTTTACCGAATACCCGATGCCGCTCTGCTCGAGAGCCTCGATCAGTGCCGTCTGTGTCGCGTCTCTGAGCATCGGGAACGTCGGAGCGCCCAATAAACCAAGGCGCCCTGCATTTAAATAGGAAAGCCGGATGGCCTCCTGGCACAGCGCCTGGCTCTTGCCCGACCCGATGGGTCCCGAAAATCCCTTGAATCGCGCCTTCGATTCGTGAAATCGCCTTTGAGAAGGCAACGGGTCGTATTCAATCCCTACGTGCCGGATTCCGTCTCGGACGGTCGTAGCCACGTCACCCTTACCTCCTTGATCTCCTCTTCATCGCGGAACTCGCGCTCGAGGCTCACCAGTCGAACGTAGTCGCTCACCGTCGCGTCTTTGTCCACAGCCTTGGCCTGAAACTGGTCTGTTATTCTGCGAATCCCCGCCAGGCGGCTCCCCGGTTTCGGAGTTGTCCTTCGCTGCTGCGTTTTCCTGCTCACGCCACCTCCCGCAATGAAAAAGGCGCCGGTATTCGCCCGGCGCCTGCCATGTTCAGTCGCTCACCTTCGTTCTGGTTTCAAACTATCACCCGGTCTGCGACCAATCCGTCCGGCGACTCGCCATGTGAATGAAAAGAAGGGAAATATACTTTCAGCTACAGAGTGAACCGGTCCCCGGCACGTCTTCGTTCCCGCCCCGGGCCGGCCCCTGCTCTAAGGCCTTTTTGACCAAACCCTAGTGCATCTTCTTGATTTCCCGCTTGGAGCAAATCCATTAGTCTAAAAGTCGAGGATTTCTCAATGCTCCGAGGCGCAATCATCTGCCCCGACCAGGACCTGACAGCCCACCTGGATCAAGCGCTTATACATCTCGGGCGTGTTGGCATCGTCCGTGCCGTCGACCATTATCCTGATCTCGTCGAATTGACCAGGATTCTGCGAGCAGCCGCTCCACAGATCGTGTTTATCAGCATCGAAGCGATGGCCGCTGCTGTCGAGACGCTCAAGCTGATCGAGACTCACGCTCCCGGGGTTCAGGTCATCGCCATCAGCCGCAAGTCGGACCCGGAAGTCCTGATTGAAGCCATGCGCGCCGGCATCCGCGAATTCGTCTCCATGCCGATCGAGCGGCAGGCGCTTTACGACGCCCTCACACGATCGGCGGAACAGATCGAAAAACGGCCGCCGATGTTTGAGAGCTCCGACCTTGTTTACTCCTTCCTGCCTTCCAAGGCGGGCGTCGGCGCCACCACCGTGGCCGTCAACGTCGCCATGGCCCTGGCCCGCTATCCGGATAGCCGCGTCGCTCTGTCGGATTTCGACTTGAGCTCCGGGATGCTGCGCTTCATGCTCAAGCTGGAGACCAACTATTGTGTCCAGGACGCCATCGAACATGCCGTTGACATGGATGAGGACCTCTGGCCGCAATTGGTTACGACCGTCGGCAACCTCGATATCTTGCATGCCGGACAACTGAATCCAAATCTCCGCATTGAGCCGACTCAGGTCCGCCACCTGATCGAGTTCATGCGCCGCAACTATCGCGCCCTGTGCTTCGATCTTTCCGGCAATCTCGAACGGTATTCTCTCGAGATCATGCACGAGTCGAAGCGCATTTTTCTCATCTGCACGCCCGAGATCCCCTCGCTCCACCTGGCGCGCGAAAAATTCGCCTTCCTTCGCACGCTTCGGCTCGAAGGGCGCATCAGCGTGATCATCAACCGCGTCAGCAAGCGCCCCGTTATCACGCCCCAGCAAATTGAACAGATCCTCGGCCTACCCGTGCTGATGAGCCTGCCCAACGACTATCAGGGCGTCGCACGGGCTGTTACCGCCGGCCGCAGCGTCGATCCGAAATCTGAACTCGGCGAACACTTCTCGCGTCTCGCCGCCGCGCTTCTGCAAAAGAAGCCGCGGGAAGCCAAGCCCGAACAACGAAAGCGCTTCATCGAGTTCTTCTCGGTGCCCAACCGCGCCGCCGCCAAGTAGCGGCCAGCCGCTCGAAAGCCCGCATCAACCCCGGCTCGGCCGGCAGTTCGCCGAGCGTCCCTCCACTTGCGAAAATAGACCGCTCCCCAGGTATCGGAAAGACGGTGATGACTCCGTCATGAACCGGCGCGAGGGCGTCTCAAGAACTCTCCAGATCATCAGGATCACCGCCGCGGCCGCGCCACTATCCACGGCGTATGATGCATCACGCAGGCGACAGCCCCCAGAACCCGCTTTCCTTTCCCTTTACCGATTCGCGACATTTTGTCCTACGCCCGAGACATCGTGTTCGCCGGGGATGACAATCTGACTGGTACCTTCGAACGGGTGCTTTGGTGAACAAACTGATTCGAAAGTTTCAAGGGGAAGTACCAGGTTCTGGCAGGCGCCGTGCCAGTGAATCGTTGGAATAGATATGTTCGACCCGAAATTCCCCGTTCTCATATTGTTCGCAATACAGATCATCTTTGCGGCTCATCCGAAGCTCGCCCGCGACCTCGACCAGGAAAGCTCCCCGGCCACGGTGGACGTCATTGTTCAGTACAGCCGGCCACCCTCGTCGGCCCAACACGAGCGGGTCCGCGCCCGCGGAGGACACCACAACGCCACGCTCGAATCCGTGAATGCTGCTTTCTATACCGTTCAAACTAAGGATGTATCCGCTCTAGCCGACGATCCGGACGTGGTCTGGATATCGCCGAACCGGCCCCTGCACGCGTCGTCTTATGAGTTCGCTCCCCCTGCCGTGAACGCCAATCTCGCTTGGGCAGCCGGAGCCGATGCATCCACGGTGGGCGTCGCCGTGATCGATAGCGGGATCAACGCCCGTCATCCCGATCTCCTCGACGCCGATAACAGGCAAAAGTCGCGCGTCGTGTACGAACAGTCTTTTATTCCCGGAGACGCATCCACCTCTGACGCGTTTGGCCATGGAACCCACGTCGCCGGTCTGATTGCCGGCAACGGCGCGGCCTCGACGGGCCCCTGGTTTACCCGCACCATACGGGGAATGGGGTCTAATCTTACGCTCATCAATCTGCGCGCCCTCGACGCGAACGGATTGGGAACTGACGCAAGCGTCATCGCGGCCATTCAGCAAGCCATTAATTTGAAGAAAAAGTACAACATCCGGGTCATCAACCTGTCGTTAGGACGACCTGTAATGGAAAGCTACACGGCCGACCCGCTCTGTCAGGCGGTCGAAGCCGCCTGGAAGGCGGGCATCGTCGTCGTGGTGGCAGCGGGCAACGAAGGGCGATCGAACGCTTTCGGCACCAACGGCTACGGGCTGATCAATTCTCCCGGCAACGACCCTGCGGTCATCACCGTGGGCGCAATGAGGACGATGGGGACGCCTACCCGAGCCGACGATCTCATCGCGAGCTACAGTTCCAAAGGGCCCACCACCATCGACCACATCGTGAAGCCCGATATCGTCGCGCCCGGCAACCGTCTGGCCTCTCTCCGCGGCGGCATGGACTCGTTCAGCACCCTGTTTCCTGCCAATATCATCCCGCTGTCTGACTACACCGCGACAAACTGGTTCTTTGCTTCGCCGGTGTATTACAAAATGAGCGGCACCAGCATGGCTACCGCCGTTACCAGTGGAGCGGCGGCCCTGATGCTCGGCCGGGACAGCTCCCTTTCTCCGGACACGGTGAAGGCGCGCATGATGTTAACGGCTTCTAAGAATTTTCCCTTGTACAGCTCAGCCACCGATCCGGTCACCGGGCAGGTGTTTGTCAGTCAGTACGACATCTTCACCATCGGTGCCGGTTATCTGGATGTGAACGCCGCGATCAATTCGACCGCGGTTGCGCTCAAGCCGGCGCGGTCGCCCGCCGTCGCCTATGATCCGAATGCCCGGTCGGTCTCCATGGTGAGCGACGCGAGCGTCTGTTGGGGCAGCAGTGTCGTTTGGGGAAGTTCGGTTGTTTGGGGAAGTTCTGTTGTTTGGGGAAGCAGCGTGGTGTGGGGAAGCAGCGTCGTCTGGGGCTCAAGCAGCATGCAGGGTTTCAGCGTTGTTTGGGGTTCGAGCACCGTTTGGGGTTCTTCGTTAAACCAGGCCGGCTCGCAGTCGACCCAAGCTGCGGTTTCGTTAGCCTCGCCCGAAGCCGCCAAAATCGCCCTGTTCGGCGATCAATAGATTGCCGATAAATAGTTTGAGAGCCGGAGCACCGCTCTCCCGGCTCTTGATTTCTCCCCGCTCTTCCTCCTAAAGTTTGCTTCCCGGAAGCCGATCAGTCGAATAGCGCAAAGTGTATGAGTCGAACTGCCAAAGCCTACATCTTCGGTGTTACGCTCATCGGTTTTACCGCGCTCGGCTGGGCTCTCCATAGTCCGCAGACCTCAGATCCGTGGATCGCCCTCTACTATTCGCTCCTGGTCGCGATTGCGGCAGCCTTGAAAGTTCACCTGCCCGGCGTCACGGGTACGATGTCGGTCAGTTTCGTGTTCATTTTGGCCAGCATGGCGCGCCTGCCGATGGGAGCTGTCCTCGGTGTCACTTTCATCGCCTGCGCTGTGCAAACTCTCTGGCACGCAAAGCAACGGCCGTCCGTCATTCAGTTGCTGTTCAATTGCGGGGCGATGATGAGCGCCACAGCCGTCGGTTATTGGGTATTCAGCCAGCTCGCGCCGCCGGTGCCGATGGTGGTCCGCTTCAATGCTGCGGGTGCTGCTTATTACCTGCTCAATTCATTCATGATCGCCATCGTGATTGCGCTCACCGAGGGCGGGTCCGCCTTCAAGATGTGGCGCAACTGCTGGTTGTGGTCGTTCCCTTACCATGTGGCGGGCGCGACTCTTGCCGCCTTGATGTCCGTGCTCGAAGGTTATCTGGACTGGGCCGCCGCGCTTACCATCGTCCCCATCTGCTTCGTCATTTTCCGATCCTACCGTCTGTACCTGAATCAGCTTCAGGACGAAAAGAAGCACGCCGAAGAGATGGCATCGCTCCACCTGCGCACCATTGAGGCTCTTGCGCTGGCCATCGAAGCCAAAGACCAGACGACCGGCACCCATCTCCAGCGCGTTCAAATTTACGCCTGTGAGATGGCCAAGGAACTCGGCCTTACCAAAGCCGAGACACAGGCGCTGCAAGCCGCTTCGATTCTTCACGATATCGGTAAACTGGCGATTCCGGATTACATCATTTCGAAGCCCGGCAAGCTCACTCCGGAAGAATTCGAGAAGATGAAGATCCACCCGCTGGTGGGCGCCGAGATTCTCGAGCGGATCAACTTCCCGTACCCGGTCGTGCCCATCGTACGGGCACATCACGAGAAGTGGGATGGATCCGGTTATCCGTGCGGCCTCAAGGGCCAGGAAATCCCGATCGGCGCCAGGATTCTGTCTGTCGTCGATACCTTTGACGCGCTTGCCAGCGACCGGCAGTATCGCAAAGCGCTACCCCTTGCCGAGGCGGCTGAAATCGTCGCTGAACAGTCCGGTAAAGCTTTCGATCCGCGAGTCGCCGATCTTTTGGTTTCCCGCTACCCGGAGCTTGAAAAACTCGCCTGCGGCGCCGTGCCGACCCCGCGCGCCGCGTTATCGACGGGCGTCCGAGTCGAGCATGGCGCGGCGCCGGCTTCGGGATTCGAAGAGGGCAGTGTGCCGCGCGGTGGAGATGGAAGCAGTCCCGACTTCCTGGCGGCAATCGCCGGCGCTCGCGGAGAGGCCCAGGCGCTCTACGAGTTGACGCAGATGATCGGCAGTTCGCTCAGCCTTACCGACACGCTCTCGATGGTGGCTACCCGCATTCAGCAACTCGTGCCCTACGAGGCCATCGGCGTGTACGTGATCCGCGGATCCGAGCTTCATCCCGCCCATACGGCGGGCGAGGATCAACGCGCCCTTGCGGCCCTGCGGATTCCGCTTGGCGAAGGGCTTGCCGGCTGGGTTGCCGAGCATCGCAAGGCCATCCTGAATGGCGACCCGCGGCTCGAACCCGGCTTTGTTTCGGATCCCGGAAACCCGGTCAAATTGAAATCCGCCGTTGCCGTGCCGCTTGAAACCGGCGCCGGCGTGATTGGCGTGCTGGTCCTTTACGGTACCTCTAAAAACGCATTTTCGCGCGACCACCTCCGCATCCTTCTGGCCATCAATTCAAAGCTCTCGGTCGTCGTCGAGAACTCGCTCTCCTATCAGGACGCGGCGAGCAAGGCGGTTACCGACGGCCTTACCGGGTTGCCCAATGCGAGTTCGCTGTTTCTCCAGTTGGATACCGAAGTCTCCCGCTGCAAACGGAACAGCGGGATCGCCACCGTGCTGGTCTGCGACCTCGACGGATTCAAGGCAGTCAACGACCGCTTTGGCCACCTGGCTGGAAATCAGGTGCTCAAGGCCGTCGCCGACGGATTCCGCGCCTGCTGCCGGAAACACGATTTCGTGGCCCGCATGGGAGGCGACGAGTTCGTTCTGATTCTTCCCAACGCCTCACCTCAAACACTCGAATCGAAGATTGAGCATCTTTCCCAAGTCGTTGTCGCCGCAGGCCGCGCGCTGTCCGAGGAAGCCGTTCTTGGAGTCAGTATCGGCCTCGCGCACTACCCGGACGACGGCACGGGCGCCGAAATGCTCCTCGCCGCAGCCGACCAGAGAATGTACCGCGCCAAACACGGCCGGAAACTTGGCCATAACCCCGATGCGGCCGAACTGCTGCGGCTCAGCCGCCAGATCGAAGCCGCCACGTTCGACTCCGTCCTGAGTGAGATCGAGACGAACCTCACCGAATCGGCGTAAACTATAGATAAGCCATCATGCCGAGCGAGTTTCGCAACATTGAGCTGCGCGTGGCGCCTTCCCGCTTTACCAGTTGGGATCACTTCATTGAGAAAGCGCCGGACTACTCGATCGGTATCGAAGTGATGGATGACACGCCCGGGCACCGCGGCCACTACGTCCACTTCGACCACCACGCCGGAGTCATCCGCGAAGCCACCATGAGTGCTGCCATGCAGGCCTATGTCGCCGTGCGCCAGGGTCGCCTCATGGAGCGCTGGCTCCAGCATGTCCGTCCCATCCCGGCCTACGTCTGGAATGCCGACCAGGATGTATGCCTCACCGCCTTCGTCCTTGAATACCATTTCATGCTCGAACGCGCGGAAGGCATGCCGTTGCTGCGCTGGATCGTGCAATACAACAACAAAATCGATATTTGCGGCGGCTTGTATCCGGTTAATCTGAACGACCTGGTGAACAATCACTTCACCTGGGTTTTTGAACCCTATCGCCAGCAACGCATGCGCGGGAAATGCTGCGACGACGCCGGACTGGTAACGGGTACGATTCACGAGGTCTGCAGCCGCCTGCTGGCCCTCCTCGAAGGGCGTGCCGGGATCACGCCGATTACCGCCTCGCCCGAAATTCTCTACGAGTCGCCTCATGGATTCGTCATCGTCGATGAGAAGGGGGATCCCAACTCCCGGCTCGTGCTGGCCAACCAGGGACACCGGAACCTGATCAGCCTGGTTTGCACCCGCCCGGACGGGCGTTTCACTTACAGTGTCATCCGGGGCTCTCCTTATGACGAGGATCTTTTCCAGGTCACCCGGCTGATCGACGCATTCCAGGCAGCCGAGGATCAACCTCAGGAGAGGATTTGGGGCGGCTCTAATCTCGCCGCCGGTTCCGACTCCCAACTCGGCTCCAGCCTCCATTGGACCCGTCTGCGCGATCTTGCCGAGCCAATCGTCCGCGCGGCGGCCATCTCCCCCCAGGCAGGCTCTCCCCGCATTGTCTCTCCGCGCGATGGTGTAGAATTCGAAAACACCGGAGTCGCACCACAATTCAACGTAGGGAGAGAAGCATGCCAGGCAAATTTGAAATAAAACGCGCCAAGGACGGCCAGTTCTATTTCCATTTGAAAGCGGGAAACGGTGAGGTGATCCTTGCCAGCGAGATGTACAAGGCAAAACCAAGCGCTCACAACGGCATCGAGTCGGTGAAAAAGAACTCCGTAGTGGACGGGCGCTACGAGCGAAAAACGTCTGCCAAGGGACAGCCCTATTTCGTCCTCAAGGCCGGCAATCACGAAGTCATCGGCCAAAGCCAGATGTATCACAGCGAGTCGGCGCGAGACGAAGGAATTCGATCGGTAAAGCGCAACGCGCCCGGCGCACCGGTCGATGACCTGTCGGCCGCCTCAAAAACAGCTTCGGCTTGAGAACGTTCAGGGCGCGGCGCACGCTGCGCCCTGCTTTGCTATGCCCGCAGCAGATTGCGGAACTTCGGGGTGTCGTATCCCGGAAACACGCTGTCAAGAGTGCGATTGCCGAGATGGCGGGTCACCAACTCTCCGAGCACGTCGCGAAAGTCGGTGGTCACCGCCAGGTCGCGTCCTTCGTAAAGTTGCTCCTGCGCCAGGCCCGGCCAATCGCCGTATACCTTGCCGCCGGCCACCGGTCCGCCCATCACGAACATCACGTTGGCGTGGCCGTGGTCCGTTCCGCGCGTGCCATTCTCTTTGGCGGTTCGCCCGAACTCACTCATCGTCACCAGAACGACATCCTCCATCCGGTCGCCCAGGTCCTGGCAGAATGCCGCGAGTGAGTCTCCGAAGTCAGTGAGCAGGTTCGCCAGTTGACCAATTGACGCCTTTGCCCCAACCTCGTTGACGTGCGTATCCCATCCCCCGATGTCCGTGAACGCCACCTCGAGACCCGCGTCCGCTTTGATCAGCCTGGCAATCTGCTGGAGACTCTGGCCAAAACGGCTGGAAGGATACTTGGCTCCGCCGGCAGCCACATATTTCTGTTTCTGGATCGACTGCATCAATTTAACCGCTTGGAACGTCTCCCGCCCCGTGCCGCCCATCAATTTGTCGGGCGTTCCCGTGTACATGCTTTCAAAGGTCGACGAACCCTGCGGATCGCGTACCTGGAAGTCGGCGAGACTGTTCACCGCCACGGCGTCGTTCCGCCCTCGCAGAGTCCGGGCGAGCGATGAGCCGAGAGCCACTGCTCGGACCGGAGAGATTCCCTGCGCCGGCGGCAGCGCCCGGTTCAACCAGCCGTCGCGGGTCGCCTTCAAGCCTGGCGTACCCGATTCCATATAGTCCTGCGCATCGAAGTGCGAGCGCGTCGGGTCCGGTGAGCCTGCCGCATGAACGATCGCCAAACGCCCCGCGGCATACAGAGGTTTGAGCGCCGCAAGCCCCGGGTGCAGCCCGAAGTGGCCGTCCAGGTCCACCGCGCCATCCGCTCCCGGTTTCGGAATTGCAATGTTCGGCCGCAGGTCGTAATACCGCTGCTCGCCGAACGGGACCACCATATTCAGCCCGTCCACGGCTCCGCGCTGGAACACCGTGATCAGGATCTTCTTACGCGGGCTCGGCGCATCGCCCGCATAAAGCGCGCTTGATAACCAGGCAGGAGCAACACCCACGCCAAACATCGCCACCGCTGACGATTTCAGGAACAGTCGACGATCCATGTCTTATCTCCTCTGAAATTCCGGAGAACCGAGAATCAGTCCCGCGTTCAGCGCCGGAGTCGGTTTCTTGTCCTTGAGCGTCTGTTCAATGGCGCCCTGCGTTTGAACGCTGATACGGGGCGCCGCGAACTTGTTTGCATCCACCTTTACCCCGGTAATCCTGTTTTGGGCCAGCGCCAGGGCGAAATTCATGCGCGCCAGCAAAGCCCCCGAATTCACCCATTCTGAGTTAGTGCTCGAGTAGCCGGTCGGCTCCATTTTCCGATAGAGCGGCATGCCCAGTGTCGCCAACTGGTTCGACAGCGGAAACGCAGAGTCCACCTCGGCGTTAAGCGCGCGCACCGCGCTCACCACCATCTCAAACGGCGTCTTCACCTTGGACCGGTAGGCGCCGGCACTGGCGAATTCCCGGGATTCGAGCATGGTCTTCATCACCGCCCGCAGGTCGCCGCCGGTCTTGGTGAAGGTCGCCGCCATCCGGTTGAGCAGAGCCGCCGGAGGCTCGTCGGCCACAAACCGGATCGCCAGTTTCCTCGAAATGAAGCGCGCTGTCGACGGGTGCTGCGCCAGGATGTCCAGCACCTTCTCGCCGTCGCTCTCGCCGCCTCCCGCCGCGATCTTCACCCCGAGCACGACCTTCTCGCCCTGATCGTGGGACTTTTCGTTGAAGGTGAACTCGCCGCCCTGCTGAGGGTTCTTGATCGTCCAACCCGTAAAGCAGCGGGCCACCTCGATGATGTCCTTTTGCGTGTAACCTCCGTCCACGCCGAGCGAATGCAGCTCAAGCAGTTCACGCGCGTAGTTCTCGTTCAGGCCCCGGGCGTTGCGCTTCGGAGCGCGCCCACTCGCCGGCTGCGGCGCCACCGATTGCCAGTTGTCCAGGTAAAACAGCATGGCCGGACTATGCGCCGTCGCTTCGAGCAGTTCCCGGAACTTTCCGAGCACGTGCGGCCGAATGGCCTCACGCTCGTAAGTGGGTACCAGAAAACGGTCCGAGCCCTTGTCGAGATATACGTTGAAGTGGTTGTACCAGAAGTCCACCAGCAATTCCTCGAGCTGCCGGTTGCTGTAAATGGCCCGGTAAAGCTTGCCTTCGTTGAGGTCGTAGCTGATCACTTGCGCCGGCGCGTTCAACAGCATGATCTTGCGCCGCGTCTCTTCCGGTACGTTGTTGAATACCTGCTGCCGCATCGGCCGGTCCATGGCAATCAACAGATCGTCCAGCTTCTCGGGCTCGAGCGAATTGAGAAGCTTGCTCTTCTCCTCCGGCTTACCCGATCGAAGCGTCTTCACCTGTGCCGGTTCAAGCAAATCCTCCACCGACTTTACGGGCTCCATGTCCGCCTCGGTCGTGGCGGCGTTGTCCGTCTTCTTGCGCAGTTTGTACTTGCGGGCCAGGCGCTCCACTGCCGCGCGGAGCACCGGATCTTCCGGAAGCGGCTGCCGGCCCTGCGCAAACGCCAGAATCATCTGCGGTGCAGGATAGCTCCGAGCCGCTTCGGCCTGTGTCATCCGCAGCGACTCGAGCGGTTTCAGGCGAGCCTCGAGCTCCGGATTCTCCGCGATCCGCTCCGGGTGCAACTGTGCGTCGATCCACTTCTTCAGCCCTTGCCGGCGAACCGTTTCGAGGTCGCCCGGGCGCGCCCCGAAGGTCAGCCGTTCCACCGCATGTCGAATCTGATCGTCTTTGGATAGTTTCTTTGAGAAATTGTCTTGTCCGGCGGGGGCTAGAGTCGCTCCCGCGGCGATCAACAGAACGAGTGCCGGTCTCATGCTTCGTTCCCCATGCTTGTATTAACGCATTATTCTTGATTCGGTTGACAGGCCGGGAACAAGTGGATCATACCGTCCGTTATACTTTCTAGTGGATTGGAGTCCCAAACACCATGTCTCTGATGGATTTCATTAAGAAACAGTTCATTGACGTCATTCATTGGACTGAGCCCGAAGACGGTATTCTGGCCTATCGTTTCCCCATGCAGGACATGGAGATTCAGAACGGCGGCAAACTGACGGTCCGCGAATCCCAGATGGCCGTGTTCGTCAACGAAGGCCGGGTTGCCGACAGCTTCGCCCCCGGGCTCTATACTCTGAACACCCAAACCCTCCCGGTGCTCACCAACCTGATGAATTGGGACAAGATGTTCCAATCGCCTTTCAAGAGCGACGTCTACTTCTTTTCCACCCGCATTCAGACCAACCAGAAGTGGGGCACGCCGCAGCCCATCACCATCCGGGACAAGGACTTCGGCGTCGTTCGACTCCGCGCCTTCGGCATCTATTCCTGGCACATCTTCGACCCCAAGGTCTTCTACACCAAAGTCAGCGGCACCCGCGAAACCTACACGGTTGCCGAGATCGAAGGCCAGCTCCGGAACTCCATCATCGGCCGCATGAGCGACACCTTTGCCTCCAGCCAGGTGCCGTTCCTCGATATGGCCGCCAACCAGATGGACCTCGGGGGCAAAATCGCTGAATTCCTCAAGCCCACCTTCGCCGACCTCGGCCTCGCGCTCGACAGCTTCGTCGTCGAGAATCTGTCGCTGCCCGATGAACTCCAGAAACTGCTCGACCAGCGCATCGGCATGAACATGATCGGCGACATGGGCAAGTACACGCAATTTCAGGTAGCGCAGTCGCTGCCCATCGCCGCGGCGAACGAAGGCGGAGGAGCAGCGGGCATCGGCGCCGGCCTCGGTGCCGGAATGGCCATGGCTGGAGCCATGATGAACGCCATGCGGCCTCCCTCGCCCGAGCCTCCGCCCGCCACGGCGCCCCCGTCTACTGCGCCTCCCACCGGCGGCGCGCCCGCTGCCGGCAGCAAGTTCTGCATCGAATGCGGCAAGCCTATGCCGGGCAAAGCCAAGTTCTGTCCGGAGTGCGGTAGCGCGCAGCAGTAGCCCGATCCGCCGTCTGTTCAGGCGCGGCGTTTACACTGAGTAGTGTGAACCCGTCCTATGAAGTCAGCCTGACCGACATCCAGGTTGCGCAGAAACGCATCGAGCCCTACGTCAAGCGGACGCCGCTCGTAAGCAGCGGTAACGTGTCTTCGCGCCTCGGCACGAACGCGTTCCTCAAGCTCGAACTGTTCCAGAAAACGGGTTCCTTCAAAGTACGCGGAGCGTTTAACAAAGCGCTCGCGCTCGCATTGAAACCGGGCGAACGCGTGGTCGCCGTCAGCGGCGGCAACCATGCACAGGCTGTGGCCTACGTCGCCCGTACGCTCGGCCTTCACGCGACCATCTTCATGCCCAAAACCACCCCGGCGAACTACTTGAACGCCACGGTGGAGTACGGCGCTGAGATCGTCCTCGTCGACAACATCGCTGAAGCCTTCGACACCATGGCGCGATTCGAAAAGGAGGGTGCGACGGCCATCCACCCCTTTGACGACGCGCTCGTAGTGGCCGGGCAGGGAACCTGTGGACTCGAAATCGTCGATGACCTGCCCGAGATGACCGATCTCATTGTCAGCATCGGCGGTGGCGGATTTATTGCGGGTGTGGCCGCGGCCGTCAAGGGTCTGAAGCCAGGAGTGCGGATCTGGGGTGTTGAAACAGTCGGGGCGGACGCCATGTCAAAGGCGCTTGCCGCGGGCGCTCCCGTGGCGCTTCCCGCCATCACGTCCATCGCCAAGACCCTCGGCGCCCCCGCGGTTTCCGCCTCAACGCTCGCCTTTGCGCAACGTTACCTCGAGAGCGTTACCGTCGTCTCCGACCAGGATGCTGTCACCGCGCTCCGCCTTTTGGCCGAGCGCGCCAAAGTGCTCGCCGAACCCGCCGCCTCCTGCACTTTCGCCGCCGCCGAACGCCTGAAGCCGCAATTAGGCCAAAATGTCGTGCTCATCCTGTGCGGTGGAAATGTGGCGCTCGAAGATGTCTGCCGCTGGACGAGTAGTGTAGACTAAGAGTGTTCCGGGATGCGCCCGTAGCTCAGTCTGGATAGAGCGTCTGCCTCCGGAGCAGAAGGTCAGAGGTTCGAATCCTCTCGGGCGTACCACATCTCCCGCCAGCAACGTCCCCACACCGCCGGACCCACATTGCACCGGAGCCTTGTAGCCCTGCCGCCTCTATATGGCGATTTGAAAATCCTCTCTGAGAAACATATTTTAGACAGGAATTCTGAAGGCCAAGCGACCGCGCGCGTACGCGCGAGAGCACGTGGAATGCCAGCCAATGTGGAGGGTCCGAACAGGGTCCAAAACGCCGAAAACCGCCGAATTTGGGTCCATCAGGGTCCAACGCACGCACGCGCAAGTCTTTTGTTTTCAGTGAACGATGCTCGTAAGTGATTGATATTTTTAGCCTCCGGAGCAAAAGGTCGGCCGTTCGAATCGGCCCGGGCGTACCACACTTCCCCCAAACAACTCAAAGACTTACGAGATGCAATTCGATGGCGGCGGTCTGTTTTAAGGTCCAACGTGGGTCCAAAACGCGGAAAATTGGACCCTGGCGGCACCTCATTCGTGAGCATTTGGGCCCAAGAGCGGGGCAACGTCCTCTTCGATCCTACGCCGCCCGCAGACGAGACACCCCGAAAATGCCGCGGCCCGCAGGGTCGGCTGCGATCGGCACGTCGCGACGCTAAGATACCGACTGTTCACGTTCCGCGAATTGCAGCCGCGTTCAATTGTCCATGGAGGTAACGCTGGTTCTTTCAACGAAGGCCATCCGCCGGCGAGGCCTCATCATTTATCATTACGGGATGGAGTAACCACGCCTAGCCAAACGATGTAATCGAATGCCCTCGCCAGCGGCAGCATGTCGTACAGATCCAGTTCGACAGTCACCGGGATGGGTTGCCGGGCGTCAAACCACTCTCGAAGTGCACCGCTCTTAGGCAAGTTGTGCAGATCCAGAAAATAGCGGGCCGGCACCGCAGACGAGAACACCTGTTCGATTTTTTCACCCGGCTGGGGCATTTCGTCCTGCTTAAACCCCTGTCCGCGACCGTGTAGGGAAGCGACGACTACGTATTCCGTAGGATATAGGGCTCTCAGATAGTATCCGCACGAGCGGAACGTGACGATTGGGAACCGGTATAAGTCTGGGCCAGCGAGATCGTGCGGCTCCTTCTGCAGGTGCCAGTTGTGGGCAAAAATCAACGTCCTACCTTCGGTTCGCTTCTGGATCCATTCCACATTCTGCGCCATTGCGATCTCACGCATTTCAAAAGCGTGCTCCCAGCGAACCTCGCGCCCCCGTGCCCTCGGCGCGGTAAACAACTCCAACCCATTTCCGGGAAGCGCACGAAGGTAATCGTCGTCCTGTGCCGCCGCGATTGCCGCGCGGAGCCCCCAATCATAGTCGTCCAGCGAACTGCCGCCTACGAGAACATCGCGTTCCCTCCTGATCGTGGCGATCAAGTTCTGAATGTCCCTTGTCAATGCATCTCGGCCCTGCTGGTTGAGAGTGAGGTAGCGATCGACTCGAAGATTCGCGACAAGGTCAGTGTCGGCCGCTCTTTGGGCTCGACCAAGCTCCGGAACCGCGTGTTCGATAAATTGCAGCGCAGCCTGAACGGAAAGATACGCGAACGGGAACAACTGACCGCTGAGATCATAGCCGTAGAGTCGTACCTTCCGATTCGCCGGTCGAGAGGAATTCAAAGAGCGGATCCATTGAACGAGTTCCAGATTCTCCGCATAGTCTCCGAACCCGTAGCTGAAGGCATTCCGTAGTGTCTGCTCACCCGGATCGTCCCCTCCGAGGACATAATCGTACAGCACCTTTGACGTTCCGATTCCGGTCTCGAGCCCTACCGCTGTCACATCCAGTTCGCGTACGGCATAGCGAATCAACCGGTTTCTCGCGGCAAGGGGCTCATGCGCGCCATGAACTGACTCGCCGAATGCGATCACCTTCGCGCTGCCGATAGCCCCCTTCAGTTGCCGTAAATCCTCGGGCGGTTCAGAGTCCTCATTAGTCAGCCCAACTGGCGTCGCGTGCATCGCCGCCCAGTCACGCAGCAATTGGCCCACATCACTCTGCGCGCTCAATCGCTGTGTGAACATCCCACCAGAGAAAAGGAGAACGCAAATGAAATGAATGTTTCGGCGAAGCACTCAAAGCATTATCCCCCGTCCAGAAGGTCGGCGTCATTTCGCCTTCCGCCCAACTGGACGTGCCCGACTCGCCGACGCCTCCGAGGACAAACTCGGGCCAGTGTCGGTGCTTCGCGGTGGCCAGATGGTCGGCCCCGATAGCGGCACGGGTACCACATCGCAGCCGTCGGGCGCTGTGGCCTTGCCGGTCCCTATATGGCGATTTGAAAATCCTCTCTGAGCAACATATTGTAATCAGGAATTCTGAAGGCCAAGCGACCGCGCGCGTACGCGCGAAAAGCACCTGGAATGCCAGCCGATGTGGAGGGTCCGGACAGGATCCAAAAAGCCGAAAATTGCCGAACTTGGGTCCATCCGGGTCCAACGCATGCACGCGCAAGTCTTTCATTTTGAGTAAACGATGCTCGTAGTGATTCATATTTTTGGCCTCCGGAGCAGAAGGTCAGAGGTTCGAATCCTCTCGGGCGTACCACTCACCGTTTCTCCCCGAAAACTCGACCGATATCTTCCTTCGGACCGCTGGTTACCCAACTTGCGAGCGGCGATCAGGTAATCTGGTCAGAGCGCCAATCGACACATGAACCTCTCGCTCACTACTCACGTTAAGAACGGGTTGTGCACCGCTTCGGTCCACGGGCCGATGACGCTCAGTGCCCAGTTGCCGCGCATGGCGCGGGAACTTGCCGAGGTGTTTGTACGCGGGAAAGTGACCGGCATCGTGATGGACCTGTCGGATATCAGCGCCATCGACAGCGCCGGGCTTGGCGAACTGGTGAACATCTTCCGGGTCGCCGGCGATCATAAGGCGCGACTTGTGCTCTCCGGCGTCGACCGTCGGACGCGCGAAATGCTGGAGCTCACGCACCTCGACGAGTTGCTTGAATGCTACGAGACGCAAGCCGAAGCCGCTGCCGCGGTGGCGCGCCCGGCCTGAACGTCAGCCGAGCTTCGCCGGAACCTCAAAGCCCTTGCGGTAATTGCGCGTGAGCAGCCGGTTTGCTTCCGCATCGCCGACGATCTGCATCTTCTCCGAGTCGAACTGGATGGAGCGGCCGACGCGGTAGCTGATATTGGCCAGATGCATGAGCACGACCGAGATGGCGCCCTCCTCAATCGGATTGTTCTGCTCTTCCCGCTTCCGTGAGCGCAATACGTCGATAAAGTTCTGCCAGTTGTTGCCGCCCTCGTTCCGCTTCGGTCCCGGTTGCTGGTCTTTGCCCAGAAACGTGTAGTACTTGTCGTAGCCTTCCACAGCCAGGTATCCCTTCGAACCATACCAGAGATTTCCGATGGTGTTCGGATCCTTTCTCGCGCCGCCTTCGTTGATCCCAGCTTCGTGATTCGACATCCAATGGCGCACTTCGAAGGTGAGGATGCGCTTTTTGCCGCCGTCGTTGAACTCGAAGGTCGAAATCATGGTGTTCGGCGTTTCCTGGTCGTCGTCGAACATGAAATGGCTGCCGGTGGAACTCACCTTGACCGGGTATTTGACGCCGAGTCCCCAACGCGCGATATCCATTTCGTGGATACCCTGATTCCCGATGTCACCGTTGCCGTAGTCCCAGAACCAGTGCCAGTTGTAGTGGAAACGGTTTTCGGTGAATTCGTGCAGCGGGGCGGGCCCGAGCCACAGATCATAGTGCACACCGGGCGGAACCTTGCTCACCGGCTTGCGCCCGATCGTGTCGCGCCACTTGAAGCAGAGTGCGCGAGCCATGTAGACGTCCCCGATGACGCCGTCGCGCATCTTCTGTACGGCTTCCTGCACCCCCGGGCTCGACCGCGCGTTCACGCCGTGCTGCACAATGCGGCCATAGCGCTGAGCCGCCGCCACGATCTGACGGCACTCGAATATATTGTGCGAACACGGCTTCTCGACGTACACGTCTTTGCCCGCCTGCATCGACCAGATGGCCTGCAGCGTGTGGTTGTGGTTGGGCGTCGCGATGGAAACTGCGTCAATGGACTTATCCTCGAGCATCTTCCGGAGGTCGGTGAAGGCCTGAGGGCGTTTGCCCGAAGCTTTCTCGACCATGGACAGGCGGTCGTTGAGGATCGACTCGTCGATGTCGCAGATTGCGGCGATCTCGACGTTTTTCATCCGCCCGTATTGCTGGAGATGCGAGCGCCCTTGACCCCTGACGCCGACGCAACCGACGCGTACCGTATCGTTGGCGCTGGCGAGCTTTGGGACGGCCAGTGCCCCCGCCGCGGTCATCAGAAAATACCTGCGTTCCATCATGAGAAATTAACCTCGAAACGTCTATACTATACCCAGGATCAACACGCCTGGGAGGGCGAATTCACGATGACCCCAGATACTGCGAAAGCTATCCTTAGTTTTGTGGCCGATTGCATTGAGCGCGAATCCGCCACCACGAAGAAGGTTCTGCTCGCTGTGCCGGATGCGCATTCCGAATACGCGCCGCACGAAAAATGCATGAAGGCGCTGGACCTGGCCTGGCATATCGCCAGTGCCGAACAGATGTTCATGTCCGGAATCGTCGCCGGCTCTTTCGCGGGCGCCGGAGAACCGAATCGCCCCGCCGCCATGGACAGCGCGGCCAAGATCGCGGATTGGTACACCACCGAAACCGCGAAAAACATCGCTGCGGTGCGTGCGATGACGCCCGAGCAGGCCACTCACGTCATCAACTTCCACAATATATTTGAGTTGCCGGCGTTTGCCTGGGCGCAGCTTTCGCTCACTCACGCCGTCCATCACCGCGGCCAGCTCTCAGCTTATCTCCGGCCGATGGGAGCGAAGGTGCCGGGCATCTACGGACCGAGCGCCGACGAACCGCTAGCCGCCAGCGCTTAACGAAACCGGAGCGCGTCCTCCCTTCACAGACCCAGCACACTGCAGAAGCTGGTTCCGACCAGGGCGCGACGCGCTCCAACCGCCCGCTTGCCCACGTTATTCCGCCATTCGATTCCCTGAAGCCCTCGCTGCACGACCCGCTTCCGCCGATCAGCAGCCTCAACCAACAGCGGCCCCCAACGTGCTCCCTTCCTGTCCCACGTGCGAACGGATATTGTATGCTGCCGGAACGGGAGGGCCGGAATGGATCGAATTTGGACCATTTCCAACAAGGAGGCTCGCAGAGTTCCCATGCTCGTCTTTGTGACGGCCGTCGCGCTTGTCGCGTCAGGTGTGCTCTTCGGTCAACAGGTCTCACGCCCAGATCCACGTCCTTTGCCGGGTGTGGAGTTCATTCTGGGCTCCCTCGAGCGGTACCCGGTCGTCGGAATCGGAGATCTACCCGGATGCGAAGAGGCTCACGACTTTATCAGATCGCTGATTCGGAACCCGGCGTTTCCATCGAGGTTCCAAGACATCGTTGTCGATTTCGGCAATCCCCTCATGCAGCCGGTGCTGAATCGCTACCTGCTCGAAGGAGAGATGGTTCCCCGTGGAGTCCTCCGGCGAGTTTGGGATGACACGACTCGCGCGGTGGACCTGACCTGGGATTCCCCGGTCTACGAGCAATTCTTCGACGCCATTCGGTCTGTGAACGCCGGACTGCCAAGCGAAAAGAGGGTCCACGTCATACTGGCCGACGCGCCGATCGAGTGGACGGCAGTGAAACAGAAGGAAGACTTGGAGCGATTCGCTCAACTGCGGGCCAAGACCCTGGCGGATAGTGTCAACGCCATCATCGCCAGGGGTCGGCGCGCTTTGGTGATCAGCTTCGCCTCCGAGCAGGCCCGGACGGGAATACCGAACAATGCCCGAGCTCTGATCGAACGCGCTAATCCCGGCAAGTTTGCTTCGGTTGTGGTTCAGGGGCGTTTCGGCACGGGCGATACCTACAAAGCCATTGAGGCGCGGCAGGAAGACTGGGCTACAGGTACGGTCGCTTCGGTGGCTAACACCTGGCTCGGCTCGGCTCCCGTTTCATCCGAACCGGGCGCGCCGAACCTCGAAGCTGCGTTCGACGCTGTTCTCTTCGTCGGTCCAAGCGAGTGGTTAACGATTCTTCGGCCCTCGGCCTTCGTCTTTCAGGATGAGGAGTATTGGGCGGAATTGAACCGCCGCTGGAACATCGTCTATGGCCAGTCCTTCAATCTTGGCGCTGCGGGATTCGATTTAAGATCTCGTTTTGTCGATCCTCTGCCGTTCATGCCACGGATGAAGGTTGATCGTCGCGCCAGGGCCGCGCACCCGCCAAGTCCTTCCCCTGGAGGTCAGAAAGCGAACGTTATCTCGGCAGCTGACCTCGTGCTGCAGAAGATCGAGCAGTACCCGATCATGGGATTCGGAGATGTGCACACGTGCCTGGAATTCCATGAGTTTCTGCAGCGGTTGGTCCGCGATCCGAGATTGCCAGGGAAGATCAACGATATTGTTGTCGAGTTCGGAAACCCCCTGTTTCAGGACGTCACTGACCGTTATATTGTCGAGGGCGAGAGCGTTCCGCGCCGCGAACGCCGAGGGGCCTGGGAAAATGCCGTGATGGGCTGGGCCATCGCCGCGTCGCCCGTGTATGAGTCTTTCTTCGACGCAGTCCGCGAGGTAAATTCGAGCTTGCCCAGGGAGAAGCGCATCAGAATCGTGCTTGGGGATGCCCCGCTGGATTTCGCGCAAATGCGAGAGGATCCCGCTAAGGTGCTGACAAACTTCGTCACCTCGAGATCGGCTCCGGTCAGCCCGGCACGGGAGGCTGCCCTTGCCGCGAGTGTGCATGCGGTTCTTGCCAAGGGCCATCGGGGCCTCCTCATCGCCGGCAGCGGTCACCTCAGACCGGGTGGACTGCGGGGCACTGCGCGACAACTTATTGATAAACAGGATCCCGGGAAGTTTTACTACATAGAGAACGGAGTCAACGCGGACCCTGGCACTCCGATCGGGGCGGTGATCATGCAAGGCGAGAACGCGACGCTATTTATCGGAGCGGTCGAAAATGAAACGTCGGTCAGGGTGTCGCCACTGATTTACCGCGATCCGGCTTACTGGAGAGACATCAACCTGATGCGCCGATTCTTCAGCAAGGAGTGGATCGATCTGGCGTTACCGGAGTTCGAGTACAGGGGCCGCTATTTCGAGACTTCCTGGCCTGACTTCTTGAAAAAGACCTTGAGTCGCAACACCCCATAGCGGGTTGAGTCACGCCGGGACCCGGCGTCGCACGCCGCCACCCCGAAAACGACCTGAAAAGCGTTCCCGGCCCTTGCGAATCCGCTATAGTGGAAGAAAGAGGAGCCGCTTGAAACGAAAACACCAGCCACCGCCCGAGCCGGCAGTGGTCGAAGAGACAATTTTGGAGCAGGCTCATCTGTTGCTCGACCCGGCCAAAACCCGCCGCCTGGCGAAATGCACGGTGTGTGGCGCCGAGTCTGCCCCGAACTCCAACGAAGATCTGTGTTGGGTGTGCCGTCGCCTGAAGGTCAGCGCGTGGCGCGAGTCCGACCAGCAGATGCCGGCTCAGGAATAGAGCGGGCGTCCGGCGCCCGAAGCGAGCGCTTTCTCGTAGACAAAAGCCCCTGCCGCCACGTCTTCCACGCCTAATCCATTCGACTTGAAGATGGACACGCGCTCGGCGGACCATCCGCGTCCGGCATCCTTCAGTTCGACGATACGAGCCGGATCCCATTGGTCGGGTGGAATCGCCAGCAAAAGGTCGCCCGATTCGATGCGCGCCTGTTCAAGCGAATCCACCGCGATGAGCCCGGCGCGGTACACGAGTTCGGACGGCAACTCGCGGCGCTGCGCCTGGTTCGACCCCATCGCGTTGACATGCGCGCCGTTCTTCACCCACGCGGAGTCGATCACCGGCTCTTTCGCATAGGTCGCGGTGGCCACGATGTCGGCGCCTTCGACAGCCGCTTGAGCCGTTGCGGTGTCGTGGACCGGTATGCCGAAGCGTTCTGTGCTCGCGGCGGCAAACTCCCTCCGCCGGTCGTCGCCGCGGCTCCACACCCGGACTTCCTCGATCTTTCGCACCGCCAGAACAGCTTCAATCTGCGTACGAGCCTGAAAGCCGGAGCCGATCAGTCCCATGCTCCGCGCTTGCGGATTCGAGAGCAGGTCAGCCGCGTAACCCGACGCCGCGCCGGTTCGGATTTGTCCGAGGTAGTTGGCTTCGAGGAGCGCCAGGGGCTTCGCCGTTTCAGCGTCGAACAGGTGGAAAAAGAAATTGGCCCCGTGGCGCGCGTTGGCCGAATAGATTTTCGTGCCGAAATACTTGCCGTACGCCCCCGCCATCGAATGGAGCACGCTGCCGTTGGGCAGAAACAGGCGACGGCGGGTTTGATTCAGAGCCGAGCCCGAGCGCAGAGCAGCGAAGGTGTCGCGCATGAGCCCGACGCACTCGCTCATCGGGAGCAGCGCGCGGACGTCAGCTTCAGTCAGAAACAGCATGCTAGCGCGTTGAAGGGTCCGGAGCGTTGGCTTCGAGTCCAAGATCGGCAATGGCCTGTTGCGCCTGCGTCTTGTCGAACTTGCCCTCGCGAGCCAGGCGCGACAGGGTTGCGGCTGTAATGGCCTCGGCCGAAATTTCGAAGAACCGGCGCAGATGCTGGCGGTTTTCGCTGCGGCCGAAACCGTCCGTGCCGAGCGTCACCAGGCGCCCGTCGAGCCACGGCGAAAGCTGGTCCGGCACCACCTTCATGTAGTCGGTGGCGGCGATGATCGGCCCTTTGGTGGTTTCGAGGGTCTGCGTGATGAACGGCTTTTGAGCGGGTTCGTTCGGATGCAGGCGGTTCCAGCGTTCTACCCGCAGCGCCTCGCGCCGCAGTTCGTTATAGCTGGTGACGCTCCACACGTCGGCTTGCACTTTATAACGCTCGGCCAGCATCTCCTGCGCGCGCAGCGCTTCGTTGAGAATCGGACCGCTGCCGAACAACTGCACCGTCGGCTTGCCGTTAGCGGCCGGACGGAATTTGTAGATGCCTTTCAGAATGCCGTCGCGAATGTCGGGCGAAGGCATCGCCGGCTGAACGTAGTTCTCGTTGTAGATGGTCAGGTAGTAGAAGAGGTCTTCGTTCTCCTGGTACATCCTGCGGATGCCGTCCTGAATAATCACGGCGATTTCGTAGGCGTAAGCCGGATCGTAGCACGCGCAGGTGGGAACCGTGCTTGCCATCACCGGGCTGTGGCCGTCCTGATGCTGCAGACCTTCGCCGAGCAGCGTCGTGCGCCCGGCAGTGCCGCCCATGAGGAAGCCCTTGCCCCGCGAGTCGGCGAACGCCCAAATCAGATCGCCGATGCGTTGGAAGCCGAACATCGAGTAATACGTGAAGAACGGGATCATCGGAACGCCGTAGTTGGCGTAAGCCGTTCCCGCCGACATCATCGATGCCATCGACCCGGCTTCGTTGATGCCTTCCTCAAGAATCTGGCCGTTCTGCGCTTCCTTGTAGTAGAGCAGAACGTTCGAGTCCACCGGCTTGTACAACTGCCCCTGGCTCGCGTAGATGCCGATTTCGCGGAACATCGACTCCATGCCGAACGTGCGCGCTTCGTCAGGGATGATGGGCACAACCAGGCGTCCGATCTCCGGATGCTTGATCAGCGTCTTGAGAATCGAGACAAACCCGGCCGTTGTTGAAGCTTCGCGGCCGCGCGAGCCTTGCAGCGCGTCCTGATAGAAGTCAAGGGCCGGCGCCGTGATCTCGATGCGATTCGCATGGCGGGCGGGCAGGGAACCGCCCTGTGCCTCGACGCGCGCCTTCAGGTACGTCATCTCCGGCGAGTCGTCCGGCGGACGGTAGAACGAAACGGTGTGAACGGCCTCTTCCGGAATCGGAATGTCGAAGCGGCGGCGGATCTGCACCAGCTCGTCTTCGTTCAGCTTTTTCTGCTGATGGGTGACGTTACGGCCTTCGCCGGCTTCTCCAAGTCCATAGCCCTTGATCGTCTTGGCCAGGATCACCGTTGGTCCGCCGGTGTGCTCGATGGCGCGGCGGTAAGCGTTGAAAACCTTCACCGGGTCGTGACCGCCGCGGCGCAGCCTCCCGATTTCTTCATCCGACAGGTGCTCCACCAGGCGCAGCAGCTCCGGATACTTGCCGAAGAATTCCGAGCGAATGGCCGCGCCGCCGCGAGCCTTGAGCGACTGGTATTCGCCGTCCACCACCTCGGTCATGCGCTTGAGCAGCAGCCCGGAGCTGTCGCGGGCGAACAGGTCGTCCCAATCCGTGCCCCAAATGACTTTGAGAACGTTCCAGCCGGCGCCGCGGAAGGCGCCTTCCAGTTCCTGGATGATGCTGCCGTTGCCGCGCACCGGTCCGTCGAGCCGCTGCAGATTGCAGTTGACGATGAAGATCAGGTTGTCGAGCTTTTCGCGCGAAGCGAGCGTCAGCGCCCCGAGCGTCTCGGGTTCGTCGGTTTCGCCATCGCCGAGAAACGCGTAGACCTTGCGGTCCGTTTTCGGAATGACGCCCCGGTTTTCGAGGTAGCGCATGAATCGCGCCTGGTAAATCGCGCAGATGGGGCCGAGTCCCATCGAGACGGTCGGAAACTGCCAGAAATTCGGCATCAGCCACGGGTGCGGGTAGCTCGAAAGTCCGGGATGTTCACGCAGTTCGTGGCGGAAGTTCTCGAGGTGCTGTTCGGTGAGCCGCCCTTCGAGGTAGGCGCGGCTGTACATGCCGGGCGCGGCATGGCCCTGGAAGTAGACGAAATCGCCTGGTTGATCCCCGTAGCTTCCGCGGAAAACGTGATTGAGGCCGACTTCAGTCAGCGTCGCCAGCGAGGCGTACGTAGAGATGTGGCCGCCGATGTTCGGGTCGTATTTATTGGCCCGCACCACCATGGCCATGGCGTTCCAGCGGACCAGGCTCTTGATGCGGCGCTCGATCGCGCGATTGCCGGGATAAGCGATTTCCTCTTCCGGCGGAATCGAGTTGCGGTATGGAGTATTGAGCCGCAACGGCGCCGTCACGCCGAAATTGGACGCGCGTGCGAGCAGTTGCTGGAGCAGGTAAGATGCCCGGTCGGGACCTTCCTGGTCGATTATCTCGTCCAGCGCGTCAAGCCACTCGTTGGTTTCTACTGGATTGAGATCTTCCGTGACGTCAAGCTTGGTTGTTAGCATTAGAGCCCAGGTACTATATTTCAGGTTAACATGCGCTCCCCGATTTGATGGCGCTGCCGGTGTCTCGAGAGTCGCATGAAACACGGTTCGAAACGGTCAAAACTCAAGGGATCGGCGATCCCCGGTAAGCCAATGCAATGGTTGAGGCGGGAAGCGAGTTCGGTGCTGCTGATTTCTCCTCCTCCAGCCCAGGTCCATCCGGTGTTCGGCCGGTGTTCGGATGGTGTCAAGCCTGGTTCAGTTCGCAGGTCGCTCCACCGGATAACCTTTCGAAGTCCAGTCGGTGTGGACATTGGTCGGGATGGTGACCAGCTTCGCGTTCTTGTAGCCGAGGTCTTTGATGAGCTTGAATGCCGGGCGCACGTTCGGGCAGTGGTCCCACGGGCAGCAGCCGCAATAGAGCACCACCTGACGGTCCTTCGGAATCTTAGCCAATTCGGCTTTGAGCACTTCGAGCCCTTCAGCCTTCGAGGCGGGGCCGGCGAGAATCGCGCCGGGAATATGGGCCTGTCGGTAGAGAGCCGGGAAACCCACATAGACAACCAGGGGGGCTTTCGCGCCCCCGTTGAGGGACGCGGCGAGTGTAGCCGGCGGGATGAGGTCAGCCGGTGTCCAGGGATCAGGCGCGCCGGTCTGCGCGAGCGCCGCCAGGGCCAGCAGGCCCGTGAGTACCGCCAGGTGTGTTTTCATCAATTCGCTCCAGTTTTTCTATTGAGTCACGCCGGGACCCGGCGTCGCAACCGGGTGCCATTCAGGTCGGCACGCCGGCCTTGGGCAGGATCCAACGCTGCAGAACGAACCAGCCGGCAATCAGGAGAACTGGAGTGAGCCACTCAGGCATGCTACTCCTTATGATGCATGATTTCGTCGCCGGGTGACATTCTGGTTTTTGGAGACGGAAAGTAGATGATCGACCGGCGCGGATTTCTGAAATCGACAGGAGCCGTTGCGCTCGCTGGTGAGCGGAAACAGCCGAATTTCCTGTTCCTGATCGCCGATGACCTCACCTTTCGAGGCGTCGGGGCGCTTGGGAATCCGGAGGTGGCCACCCCTGCCATCGACCGGCTGGTCGAACGCGGCTGTACGTTCACCCACTGCTTCCATCAGGGATCGTGGTCAGCGGCTGTGTGCGTTCCGAGCCGGACCATGCTGAACTCGGGGCTCACCGCCTTCCGTGCCCGCAAGCAAGCCGAGAGCGCGCCGCTGTGGGGACAGACCTTCGCCGAAGCGGGCTACGAGACAGCGCTGTTGGGCAAGTGGCATTTGAGCCAGCCGATGCTGGAGCGAAGTTTTCGAACCCCCGGTCGCGTGGCGCCGGGAATGTTTGAGTCGGGTCCAGACGCCTACAACCGGCCGGGTCCGGGAAACAACTGGAGCCCCTCTGACACCGCCCGAAAAGGTCATTGGCTGCACACGAGCGAATGGGCCAACGCACGCGTCGACGAAATCCGCCATTCGGCTGCGATTTGGGCCGATGCGGCCATCGCGCAGATGGCGAGAATGGCGCAAAGCCGGCGGCCCTATTTGTTGTACGTGGGATTCAACTCGCCGCACGACCCGCGCCAGGCGCCGCGCGAATACATCGAACGCTACCCGCGAGAGCGGATCCGGATTCCGCCGAATTTTCAGCCGGAGCATCCGTTCGACCAGGGCGACGGCAAGATCCGCGACGAACTGCTCGCGCCATTTCCGCGAACCGTGGACGCCGTGCGCCTCCACCGCCAGGAATACTACGCGCACATCACCTATTTTGATTTCCAGGTCGGCCGTATTCTCGAAGCCCTCGACAAGTCGGGGCAGGCGGCGAACACCTACGTGATTCTCACTTCGGACCACGGACTTGCCGTCGGCGAACACGGGCTGATGGGCAAGCAGAACCTCTACGACCACAGCGTTCGCGTGCCCTACATCGTTGCCGGACCGGGCATCCGGCGGCGGCGCGTGGACGCGATGGTTTACCAGCACTCAACGTTTGCCACTACCTGCGAGTTGGCCGGAATCCGGGTGCCGGATACGGTTGAATTTCGAAGTCTCGCCCCCTGGCTGCGAGGGCAGGCGCAGGAACCCGAGGACGCCGTGTTCTGCTGGTACCGCCAATATCAGCGGTCAGTTCGCACCCCGGAGCATAAGCTGATCGTCTACCCGGAAGCCGGGGTCAGTCAGTTGTTCGATCTGAGGGCGGATCCCTGGGAAACTCGCGACCGGTCGAGCGACAGCCGGTACGCCGCATTGAGGTCGGACCTTCTCGAACGGATGCGGCGTTTCCAGCGTGAGTTGGAGGACGATTTCTGTAATCCGGTGAGCTAAGTCTTGCGCTGGAGGACCGATTCGCCGTATTCTGGGCAAAGAAAAGGCGAATTGAAGTTTTGAGCGATCTTTCCGAACAGCTTGCCATGTTACGCCGCCGTGTGGCGCGGATTGACCGCAAGTACGCCGCCCCGGCCAAACCGCCGCTGCCGCGTCCGCTGCTCGCGCCTGAGACCAGCGCGTTTGTCGAAGACACGCTGAACGGCGCGGAGGTCGAGAATGAGCATGGCCGCCACTACCAGACGGAGCGGCTTTGGGAGCGTCACCGCCGTCACGGGAGCCTGGGCGTAATGGATTTGGGCGACCTGCCCGACGACCTGCTCGATCCGATCTCGGGCGGCGAGATTCCGGCGTGTTCACCCTCGCGCTGGGCTTTTCTCGACACTGAGACCACGGGCTTAGCCGGCGGTTCGGGGACGTATGCTTTTTTGATCGGTGTAGGCTCCATCACGCCCGAGGGTTTTCATCTCCGGCAGTTTTTCATGCGCGACTACGGCGAGGAAGCCAGCCTGTTGCATGCGCTCGCCGAGTATCTTGAGCCGTTCGACGTGCTGATTACCTACAACGGCAAGACCTACGATCAGCCGCTTCTCGAAACCCGTTACCGGATGGCGCGTTTCCGCCCTCCGTTTGAGCGCATGCGGCACCTCGATCTGCTGTTCGGCTCGCGGCGCTTGTGGAACCTGCGCTTCGACAGTTGCCGGCTGGTGGAACTCGAGCGGCAGGTGCTGGGGGTGGAGCGCCAGGGCGACCTGCCCGGGGAGATGATCCCCTACGTCTACTTCGACTATCTGCGTAATCGCGAGGCGTTCCGCGTGGTGCCGATTCTGCACCACAACGCGATCGACATTCTGACCCTCGCCTGCCTGACGGCGATCGTACCTTGGGCCTTTCACTCGGCGGGGAGATCGCGCCTCACCCACGGCAGCGAAATGGCGGGTTTGGCGCGATGGTATGCGCGGGCGGGGGATTGGGACAATGCGGTGGATCTGCTGCGGCGTGCCGTCGAAGTGGGGCTTCCGGATTCGCTGCTGTTCCGCGCCCTGTGGGAGATCGCCGGCCTCGAGAAGAAGCGCGGGCGGGCGGAAGCCGCTGTCGGCGTGTGGACAGACCTCACCGCGTCGGGCAATCCGTTTCAAAGCGCGGCATACGAGGAACTCGCAAAGTACTACGAGCATCAGGAGAAAAACTTCGCCATGGCGCTCGAAATGACTCGCGCCGCTTTGCAGATCTCACCGAGCGAAGATCTGACGCGCCGCGAAGAGCGCCTGTCGCGCCGGGCCGCCCGCGCTGCCAAGCCTCTGCTCCGCCATGCTTAACACCCGGGCTTAAGCGGCGAGCAACTCCTCGAGTGCGTCACAGAACCGGTCGACTTCTTCGACTGTCGTCTGGACGTTCGGACTCACGCGGATTCCTTGAAAGTCCGGACGTACGATGTTGGTCACCAGAATGCGCCGTTTCTCCCACAACTGCGACACGAGCTTGGGGTGGTCCCTGCCTTCGAAGGAGATCACGGCCATCCCGCAACTCTGCGCCGGGTCGAGATTGGTGCGCAGGCGGGCGCCGGGCAACTTCGACAGGCGCGTAATCCAACGGTCGCGCAGAAATCGCAGCCGCGCCGCCTTGCGTTCCGCTCCAATCGCTTCGTGAAACGCCAGAGCCTCCTCGATGGCATTGTGGTTGGCAGCCGGGTGAGTTCCCACTTGCTCGAACTTCCGGATGTTGCTGGTCAACTCTTCCGAAGCGGGGTTGAGGGGCCACAAAGCGGCGATCTTCGGCTTGCGTACAAAGAGGAATCCTGTTCCGTGCGGCGCGAGCAGCCACTTGTGAAGGCTGGTGGCGTAGTAATCGCAATTCAAATCCGCAAGGGTAAAGGGGAAGTGGGCATAGGCGTGAGCCCCGTCCACCAAGGCTTCAATTCCCCGCTGCCGCGCCATCTCGCAGATCCGGCGTACCGGAAAAATCTGACCCGTGGTGTAGGTCATGTGCGAAAGCAGAATGAGCCGGGTGCGGGGAGTCACAGCCTGCTCAAAGCGTGCGGCCAAGTCGTCCATTGACGGTGCCGGAGAGGGGAAGGTGATGGTCTTGAGCGTGATGCCGTCGCGCCGCTGCCGCTGACGGAAGGTATCGAGCATGCGGGGGTAATCGTGGTCGGTCGTGAGCACCTCGTCGCCAGGTTTGAGATCGAGGCCAAGCTGGACGATTTCGAGAGCCTCCGTTGCGTTCCGCGTTATGGCGAGTTCTTCCGCGTCGCAGCCGAAGCTGGCGGCGAGGCGTTTGCGGACTCCCTCCAGTTTCGGTTCGAGCACTCGCCACATCGTGTAGACCGGCGCCTGGTTGCTGTAGGCGAGGTCGCGCCGCATGGCTTCCTGCACCACGCGAGGGGAAGGGCACACCCCGCCGTTGTTCAGGTCGATGATCGAACGGTCGACATCGAACTGGGCCTGAATCCCGCGCCAGTAGGACTCCTCGCCCGCCTGTGCCATTGGAGCCGCCGCCGCTGCGAGGAAATGCCTGCGTTGCATTGGATTCGATCCCCTGCTTTCTCTGAGTATAAGACCTGAAAGGCTTGTATTGACGGCCGTGCGAGCGTACACTCTAGCTGTTGATCGCTTTCGGAGGAAAGCATGCAACGCATTGTCACGCTCTTTCTCATTCTGACGCTTATTGTTCTTCAAGCTGCCGTAGCGCAATCCAACACCGTCTCGTTCAAAGACTCCGAATTCAATTCCAAAGACTGGGAGATGGTGGTCATCACCACCGGAAGCGGCGGGCCTCCGCCGAATGTAGCTCAACAGTTGATCGGCGGTAACCCGGGTGCTTTCCGCACCATCGAGATCACCGCTCAGGGCGGCAGTAAACTGGCTCCTTCGAATGTGGCGACCTTCCATCGCAAGGCGGGGGCGGTTTTCGACCCGGCCAATCAGGCGATTCAGTCCATCGACTATTCCGAAGACGTAAAGATGATCAAGGGCACGCCCAACGGCGGCGGAATGTACATCGGTCCGGCGCTCCAACAGACGGATGCGGCGGGCAAGATGCATTACTACGTCGTTCCCAACACATTTAGCATGTCGCCCGCCAACTGGACGACCCGTAAATTCGCGGGGCTCACGGCCGCCGATTTTGTCGAGTTAACCGACCGGGTGACGAAGAATGCGCTCGACATGTCGCAGCACCCCAATTTTCAGAAAGGCGCCAAGCCCATACAATTCGGTTTCTGGCGCGGGGTGCAGGACACCTCGAGCGGCGGGGGTTGTGGTTCCTACGGCGGCGGCGACGGCACAACGATGTCGGAGGGCATTGACAATTGGACCCTGACTCTGACGGCCGGGCAGTCGCTTGGCGCGTCGTGTGTGATCGATCCGCGCAATAGCTTTTTGCCCCTCCACCTGCCGGTTTTTCACACGCTATTTCCGGATCGTAACCCCGACCATAAGGTGACGGTCCTCGTCCTGAACGAAGGAGCGCCGGCGGCGAACGCCGCGGTGAGCATCCAGAGCGAAAAGAAGGTATTCGGAGGCGGCGGCTCAAGCGGCGCTGATACGGCAAGCGGAAAGACCGACGCCAGGGGGGCGGTGGCGTTTGCCCTGAATCCCGCTCCGCCCCAGGCCTTCGATCGAACCGATTTGACTGCAAGCGGCAGTGTGGGTGGAAACAAATTCACCTGCACGGGTTCGGTGACAACGGGGATCGGCGGACTGTCGGAGATGCTGAAGAACGCCACCGACACGGCGCTCACGGCCGCAGTCGCGCTCGCCAACGAGCACCGGGACGAACTGGGAGCGCCGGTCGAGTTTTTCCCCGGCGACATCCGCGACGTACCTCTTAGCGATCGCGGCCGCTTGTTGCTGTATAAGGCGCTCAATCGGTACGATCCCATCATCCGCAAGGGCCTGGCCGGCCAGCCCGTCAAGCTCAGCGCCCGCCAGCGGAAAGAACTGGAGTCGTTGCTTGCCGAGTTTGAAAAGGAGACGTCGTGGCATGTCCAGAACGCGGTAGCGCTGCTGCGAACCAGCCTTAAGACCGGCAACCTATCTATCTCAGAGCTGCGGCGGCAGACAGGCGCCAATCAGGCTGGCGAGCCGCGTCAGCGAGAACCTCGGCGCGGGTCGAGTGAGCGAGCGCGCATCGAACGGGACTACGGCAATCTGCCCCTCACGTTCGAGGCCAACCTCGGGCAGTTTGCCGAGCCGGTGCGTTACCTGGCTCGCGGCGCCGGCTACCGGCTTTATCTCACACCGATGGAAGCGGTGCTGGTTGACGATACGGTTCCGAAATGGGCGGCGGGCAAAGCCGCCGAAATTCGCATTGAACTCGCCGGCGCGAGCCGGGTGCCGCGTATCGAGCCCGAACAGAAGCTGGCTACGCGCAGCAACTACTTGCTCGGCGCAGACCCGAGACGTTGGAAAACCGGAGTGCCGCACTATTCGCAGGTCCGCTATGCGGGCGTTTATCCCGGCGTGGATGTGCTGTTCCAGGGGTCCGGGCGCAATCTTCAGTTCGACTTCACGTTGGAGCCGGGCGCCCGGTCTGAGAACATTCGCCTCGCGTTCTGGGGCGCCGAAAAGATGGCCATCGATGGTTCGGGCAACATCGTGCTCGATCACCTCAGCGGCCAACTCAAAGTGGCGCGGCCGTTGGTGTACCAGGTAATCGACGGCGTTCGCAGGACGGTGGAGAGCCGCTACGTGATGCGCGGCCGTTATGAGGCCGGGTTTGAAATCGCCCGCTATGACGCGAGTCATCCGCTGGTGATTGACCCGGTCATTTCCTACGCCACCTACCTGGGCGGCGAACGCGACGAGTCGGCGGCGGGAATCGCCATCGACGGGGATGGAAACGCCTATATCGCAGGCGTCACTTCGTCGCGGACCTTTCCGACCGCGAGCCCGTTCCAGGGGGCTTACGCCGAATCCGGACCCTTCGGCACCGATGCTTTCGTGGCCAAGCTGAACGCCACCGGCACAGCGCTTTTGTATTCGACCTACATCGGCGGCTCAGGGTTGGACGGCGCGGTCGGCATCGCCGTTGACGCGCAGGGCGCCGCTTACGTCACCGGCAGTACCACGTCCCCGGATTTTCCCCTCTCGCAGCCGATTCAGAACAAGCTCAAAGGCGGCGGCTTTCTGGGCGGTGACGGGTTTGTCCTGAAGCTCGACCCAAGCGGTTCCTCGCTCGTCTACTCCACTTACATCGGGGGCAGCGACCTCGACAATCCCAAAGCGATTGCCGTCGACCCGCAAGGCAACGCCTACATCACCGGCACCACAGCCTCGGCCGATTTCCCGGTGAAGAACGCGTATCAGCCCGGGCTGCGCGGCGGCACGTTGCCGTTCAACTCCGACGCATTCGTGGTCAAGATCAACCCGAGCGGTACCGACTTCGTGTATTCGACCTACCTCGGTGGACGCGATAACGATTTCGGCTATGGGATTGCCACCGACAAAGACGGGAATGCTTATGTAGTTGGGAGCACGCATTCCACCGATTTTCCCGTGGTTACTCCGTTCCAGAACTCGCAGAAGGGCGCCGGCGACGCGTTTGTGGCCAAGCTGAATCCTTCCGGATCGGCGCTCGTGTACTCGACCTATCTGGGAGGCGAAAGCTCCGACGCCGCTCTGGCAATCGCCGTCGACGACTCCGGAGCCGCCTATCTCACCGGCATAACTGGCTCGTCTGACTTTCCGCTGAAGAACCCGATCCAGCCGAAGTTCGGCGCAGCCAACAATCTTGGAGGCGATGCATTCCTCGCGAAACTGGCGCCGAACGGCCAATCGCTGGTCTATTCCACTTACATTGGAGGGACCGCGACCGAAACCGGCGCCGCCATCGCGGTGGGCAAGGACGGAAGCGCGTACGTCGCCGGACAGACCGATTCGGCCGACTTCCCCACGCTCGGCGATCCTTTCCAACCCGCGTCCACCGGCGGCGCGGATGGTTTTCTGGTCAAAGTGAATCCGGCGGGATCTGCGTTCAGCTACGCGAGCTTTCTGGGCGGCAGCGGCGCGGATGCGGCATCTGCGGTCGCCGTGGACAAGGACGGCAACGCTTATGTCGCTGGCTCGACTTCGTCCATCGACTTTCCGGTGACCCAAGGCGCGTTCCAGACGGCGAACCGCGGCCAGACGGATGTGTTCGTGGCCAAGATCGTCGACGGCGTTCCGACACCGCGAATCGCTGTTGTTTCGAACGCCTCTCTGAAGCCGGGCGGAGCGCCGGAAGCTGCCATGTCGGCCATCGGGTCCGGACTCGGCTCTTCGAATCGCACGGTGACGGTGAAGGACAGCCAGGGAGTCGAGCGCGGCGCGTCCGTGTCGCTAACAAGCGACAAGCGCATCAACTTTGTTGTTCCCAAGGACACGGCGTCCGGCCTCGCCGTGGTCAGTGTCCTCAACGGATCGCAACTGGTAGCGGCGGGCAACATGCTGGCCGATTCAGTCGCGCCCGCACTCTATTCGGCGGACGGCTCCGGCGCGGGAGTGGCACAGGCCACTCAAACCCGTACCGCCGCCGACGGCACAGTCGCGGAGTCGCCCATCTATCGATGCACGGGAAGCGCGTGCACAGCTTCACCGGTGGACGTCGGTGATCCCAACTTCCAGGTGGCACTCAACCTGACCGCGTCCGGAGTACGCGGCCGCAGTTCTCTCGACAACGTACGCGTGGTGGTGGATGGGCTGAACGTTGCGGTGACAGCCGCGGGCCCGTCTCCGGACACGCCCGGAGTCGATGTCGTCACCGCGGGCCCGCTTCCAAAAGATCTCGCCGGCCGCGGCGTCGTGCAATTGACGGTGATCGCCGATGGCCGCGTCTCGAATCCGTTATCCGTGCTGTTCGGCAAAGCGGCATCCGGAAGCGGCGCTGCCATCGACGCACCCTCGGCGCTCGATTTCGGCGCGGTGACGGTGGGCCAGGCGCGCGACTTGAAGCTGACCATTCGCAATGTAGGCGGGGCTGTCTTGAACGTCGCATCGCTCTCGGTGGGCAACGCAGGTTTCTCCGTCGTGAGCCCGGCCGGCGCCTTTACCGTCGCGGCTGGGGCGCAGGCAGATATCACGATCCGCTTCTCGCCGCGCGCGGCGGGTTCGGCAACCGACACCCTCACCATCGCCAGCAATGATGCGGCAAGGCCCCGCGTGGCAGTGTCGCTTTCGGGTTCCGGCGCCGGCGCGAGCGGTGGAAACGCGGTGATCAGCGTGACGCCCGACAAGCTCGATTTCGGCACCATCATGTCGACCGCGACCAAGGATCTGGCCATCAGCATCAGCGGCGCCACCGGAACGTCCCCGTTGGTCGTTCAGTCGTTCGACCTGAGCGGTTCGCGCTTCAGCCTGGTCAACACGCCCGCGCTTCCGGCAACGTTGACCTTCGCGCCGGCGACGCTCACCATTCGATACACTCCGACCGGCGCGGCTACCGACACAGGTACGCTGTTGATCAACAGCAATGCGTCGAACCAGCCTGTCTACCGCGTGACCTTCACCGGCACTGCTGTTCTGGCCGGCTCGGTGGAACTCAAAGTGGATGACGGGACCTTCGAAGGAAGTGCCGGGTTCAAGGACGGCGCATCGCTGGCCCACTATCTGAACCGCCTCACGCCGCCGGCCTATCCGGCGACGCTGACCGCCATCCGGCTCTACTTCAACGACCGCCAGGGCCAGGCCGATCCCAACACCGTCATCAACCTGCTGTCGGCTTCCAACCCGAGCGGCGGCTCCGCCATCGAAGGACTGAGGTTCAACGGCAGCAGCGCCGTGGTGAACGATTCAGGGCGCTGGCTCGAGTTTGCCGTAAAGCAACCGATCACGATCAACACGGGCGACTTCGTGGTGGGATTCTCGATGTCGAATCCTCCCGGCGTCTATCCTCTGGCCGCGGATACCAGTTCCGTGTCCCAGGGGCGCTCCTACACCAGTCCGGACGGCACTAAATTCACCGTGCTGCCGGCCTCCAACATCGCGATTCGCGCGGTGGTAACGGTGGGGCGCTAAGATCGAAGCTTGCCCGTCCTGGAACTCAATCTGCGCTCGGCAACCCCGATTGAATGGGGGCGCGCGGCTTTGGCGCATCCGATCGAACTTCTGATCGACCATGCGTTCCTCGAGAAGAAGGCGGCCAACAACGCAATGGACCTGATGACGCGTTGGCCGGCTGATTGGGTTCCGGGCTGGGTGGAAACGATGACCGGCGTTGCGCGCGACGAAGCCGCTCACCTCGCGCAGGTGACACGCCTTCTCGTGCGCCGCGGCGGCCGCTTGTCGCGCGTACACAAAAACCCCTATGCCAACGCGCTGCGGCAGTTGGTGCGCAAAGGCGAGGCCGCGGAGATTCTCGACCGCCTGTTTGTCAGCGCAATGATCGAGGCGCGGAGCTGCGAGCGATTCTCCGTGCTCGGCGAAGCGGCTGCGGAACAGGACCCGGAATTGAGCGGATTCTATCGTGCGCTCTACACCTCGGAAATGGGCCATTACCGCGTATTCCTCAAGCTGGCTTACAAAATCGCGCCGCAAGAGACCGTGGACGCGCGCTGGGCCGAGGTGTTGGACGCCGAAGCTCGCATTCTCGCCGCGCAACCGCCCGGCGCGCGCATCCATTCAGGTTTTCTGAACGGTTGAAAAGAACGCTCAAACGGACTGCCGGGTGCTAAATTAGTAGTTCACATTGTCATGACCAAAACCAGCGATGTGCCTCAACTGCAACAAATCGCCAAGCTGACGCGGAGGCGGATCCTCGAGATGATCACCGCTGCCAAGTCGGGACACCCCGGCGGATCGCTTTCGGCGGTGGAGATTTTGACCGAGCTGTACTTCGACGTGCTGCGTCACGATCCCTCCAACCCGAAGTGGCCGGAGCGCGATCGGGTCATCCTGTCAAAGGGCCACGCCTGCCCGGTGCTCTACGCCATCATGGCCGAGTGCGGGTACACGCCGCTCGATCAACTGAATACGTTGCGCAAACTCGGCAGCATGTACCAGGGACATCCCGATGTGCGCTTTATTCCGGCGCTCGAAGCCTCTACCGGGTCGCTCGGGCAGGGGCTGTCGCTTGGAATCGGCATGGGGCTGGCCGCGCGGCTGAACATGAGCCCTTCGCGGACCTATGTCATCCTCGGCGACGGCGAGATTCAGGAAGGTCAGATTTGGGAAGCGGCGATGTTTGCTTCCTACCACCACGTGGACAACGTAGTCGCCATCGTCGACTACAACAAGATTCAGCTCGACGGCTTTGTCAAGGACATCCTTGACCTCGAGCCGCTTGCCGCCAAGTGGGAGTCGTTCGGCTGGCACGTAATCGACCTCGACGGACATGACTTTCCGGCGCTCCAGAAGGCGTTCGCCGAAGCGGCAGCCACCAAGGGCAAGCCGACCGTGCTCATCGCCAACACGATCAAGGGCAAGGGCGTGTCCTTCATGGAAAATAATCCGAAATATCACGGCGTCGCGCCGACGCAAGAAGAGTTGCAAAAAGCGCTACAGGAGCTCGCATGACCCCGGTGAAACCGAAGTACGATTTGAAGCCCGGAGCCGCTACGCGCGAGGCATTCGGCAAAGCGATTGTGGAATTGGGCCGCGTCAACAAAGACGTCGTGGTGTGCGACGCCGACCTTTCCAAGTCCACCTACACGTCGTTGTTCGGCAAGGAATTTCCCGACCGCTTCTTCGAGTGCGGCATTGCGGAGGCCAACATGGTGGCCATCGGGAGCGGTCTGGCTGCGTCCGGCAAGATTCCCTTCGTCTCATCGTTCTCGGCCTTTTTGCTGAACAAGGGATTTGAGCAGATTCGGGTGACGGCGGCGTTTCCGCACGTCAATCTGAAACTGGTGGGCACGCACAGCGGAATCTCGATCGGCGAAGACGGTCCTTCGCAGATGAGCATCGAGGACATCAGCCTCGCCTGTTCGCTGGCGGGAATGACGGTGATCTCACCTGCCGACGAAGCGGCCACGACCGCCCTGGTTCATGCGGCAGCCGAGATGTTTGGTCCGGTGTTCATCCGCTGCGGCCGCGCCAAGGCGCCGGTGATCTATTCATCGGAGCAGAAATTCGAAATCGGCAAGGCCATTGAACTCGTGCCGGGCTCCGATGTAACCATCGCAGCCACTGGTCTGATGGTGGCTGAAGCGATTCGCGCCGCCGCGACGCTGGAGTCCGAAGGCGTGTCGGCGCGCGTGATTGACTTCCACACCATCAAGCCGCTCGATGCCGATTGCGTGGCCCGCGCCTCGCGCGAGACGGGCGCGATTGTCGTCGCCGAGGAGCATCTCACCGACAGCGGACTCGGGGTTCGCGTGGCTCAGGCTGCAGCAGCCTCACATCCGTGTATGATGGAGTTCGTGGGAATCGAGAACACATACGCCGAATCGGGCACTCCCGAAGGGCTTCTCGAGAAGTACGGCTTGCATGCCGCCAATATCGCCGCCGCCGCGCGCCGCGCTTTGGAACGCAAGAAAGCTTGAACCAAGCGGCACACACCGAAATTGAACCGCATCTGTCGCCTGAGTCGTTTGAGGTCGCGATTGCGGAAACCATCAGCGAGCATGAAGAACAGCTCGCGGCCATCGGCCGGGCTCTCCACGACGGCCTAGGCCAGATTTTGTCCGGCGTCGGCCTTCAACTCGAAGCGCTGCGGCTGGACTATCGGGACAACGCCGAGTTGGCATCGCGCATTGCCGAGTTGCAAACCAATCTCGAAGCGGCGATGGCCGAAGCGCGTTCGCTCAGTAGCGGACTGAACCCGTCGGTTGTGGAACGGGCTGGTCTTCATTTCGGCCTCGAGCAACTGGTTGCTCACGTCAAAACCCGGTTCCCGGGTTCGATCCGATTGCAGTTTCCACCGCAGTTGCACCTTCCGCGCGAGATCGGCGCGGCTTTTTACAAGGTCGCCGGCTATGCTTTAGAGTTCGCGGTGAGCCGGACCTCGTCGTCCAGCATCGACCTGAGAGTGAAGCAGTCGCGGGATCAGGTGATCCTCGAAGTCCGCTTTGACGGTTCCGAGCGAGCCGAAAATCCGGGGAATCCCATCCAAAGAGTCGAGCTATTGATGTTGAAACGCCATGCCCAGCGGGCTGGAATCTCCGTCGTACTGGAGCCCGCGGGACAGGGTACAATTGTCAGGACTGTCTACCGTGCCGGCACAAATACCAACTGTTGAACCTGAGTCCAATTCGGTCGCTTTTCGGAGAGAAACATGTCGTTTGACGTCCTTCTCGTAGACGACCACAAAATCATGAGAGATGGCATCAAAGCCATCCTGAAACACTCGGATGAGTTCCGTGTCGTCGGAGAATCCGAGGACGGAACCGACGCCGTGCAGTATTGCCGGCGCTCTCGCCCGGACATCGTCTTGATGGACATCGGGCTCCCGGGTCTGAACGGCGTTGAAACCACGCAGGAGATTTTGCGGCATCAACCGGACGCGCGGATCGTCATTCTATCGATGTACGACGACGAGCACTCGGTGGTGAGCGCCATCCGCGCCGGCGCCCGTGCCTTTGTTCTCAAGAAGGCTTCCGATAACGACCTTCTCGACGCACTTCGCACAGTGGCCAAGGGCGGCTCGTATCTGAGTCCCCAAGTGTCCGACCGGCTTCTGCAACGGATCCAACGCGGCGACCTCGAAGCCAAAGCGCCCGACGCTGCCCTCGATGGACTGTCGCCCCGTGAGCTGCAGGTTTTGCGCCTCGTGGCCGAAGGCAACTCGAGCAAGGAAATCGCCGTGATGCTCGACCTCGGGCTGCAGACGGTGCGCAGCTATCGCAAGACGATGATGAAGAAACTGGGCGTCAACAACGCTCAAACGTTGACTCGCATCGCCATCTCGGCCGGAATCACGCACTTCGACAAGATCAAGTCGCCGGCCAAGGACGAGGAATGATTCAGTCGCCTTGGGGGCCGCTGAACCTTGCCGACGCACACATTCATTTCTTTTCGCATCGTTTTTTCGCCGCGCTTGGGCCGAATGCGGCTCAGGCGGGCTATGAACTGCCATCCGAACCCGCGGCCGAACTCGCCGCTCGCTGGGCGGGCGAACTCGACCGCCATGGCATCGAGCGCGCCGCGCTGATTGCCAGCGTGCCCGGCGACGAAGAATCCGTCGAACAAGCCTGGCAATTTGCGCCCTCCCGCTTTTGGCCGTACGCGATGGTGAATCCGCTCGCTCCGGGCGCAGTCGCGCAACTGCAAGGCGCGCTCGATCGCGGCGTTCTCCGGGCCGTTTGTTTTTTTCCGGCCATGCACGGCTACTCGATAGCCGGCGATGCGGCGTTCACGCTCATCGACCTGGTGCATGCCACGCGCCCCTCCACGGTGATCTTCGTGCATTGTGGCGCGCTCAGCGTCGGCATTCGCGAGAAACTCGGCCTGCCGTCGCTTTTCGACCTGCGCTATTCGAATCCGGCAGATGTGCATCCGGTCGCGCGGCGCTATCCGCAGTTGCGGTTCGTGATGCCGCATTTCGGCGCCGGCTATTTCCGCGAGGCGCTGATGGTGGCCGACCTGTGTCCGAACGTGTATCTGGACACGTCGAGCTCAAACCGCTGGATGCACTATGAAGGGCTCGACCTGCGCGTGGTGTTCCGGCGCGCTCTCGATGTGCTCGGTCCGCGGCGCCTGCTGTTCGGCAGCGATTCCTCGTATTTTCCGCGCGGCTGGAATGCCGCGGTTTTCGAAGCTCAGTCCAAGGCGCTGTACGAGCTAGGCGTGAGCGCCGAAGCCGCCGCCCTGATCTTCCACGACAACCTCAGTCACCTTCTCGGAGCCTGATCGTGAAATTCCGCCATTGTGGCATCGGATTGGCCATGCTCGCGGCCGGCTGCCGCACCGCTCCCAATGTCCAAACACAGGCGCCTTCCGAGCCTCCGCCGGTGCGCATCCTGCAGTTCTACGCCGAGCCGGTGGTGGCCAAGGGCGAGACCACCAAGCTCTGCTACGGTGTCGAGAATGCGGCTACGTTGAAGCTCGATCCTCCGGTGGAGCGGGTTTGGCCCGCGGTGGCCCGGTGTTTTCCGGTTTCCCCGGAGAAGGCGACCCGCTACACGCTCACGGCCGTAGATGCGCAGGGCCGGCAGGTGTCGCAAACGGTGGACATTCGGGTGGGTCCGGCGCGCCCGCGCATCATTGAGGTTTCCATCAATAAACTTGAAGTGAAGGCGGGCGAAGAAGTGACCGTCTGCTATCACGCCGCCAATGCCGTTTCCGTGGATGCCGGACCAGGACGCTGGTTAACAACCCGCGATCCGCAGAAGGGCTGTCTGTCGGATCGTCCGAGGAAATCGACCACCTATCAGGTTCGCGTCACCGGTGCGGGCGGCGATACGGATCAGGAAAAGGTCAGCGTCACCGTGCGGCCTTAAGGACCGTGCGACCTTAGAAGTGATGAGCCCTGAAGATCTCACCGCACTGCGCCACGCCGTCGAACTTCTCGAGAACCCCGGATTTGCCGCTCGTCTCGCCAATTGGGTCGGAATGCCGGTGGAGCAGATCATGAAACGCCTGCCCGCTGCCGCGGTTGCTCCGGTGCACAAGGCGGTGGGCGTCGCGCTGCGGCGCTGTCTCGATATGGCGCTCGCCGGAGTGGGGTCGCAGTCCGGTTGGCTTCAATCGGAGCGTGCCATGAAAGCGGCCGTCGCGGCCACGGGCGCGGCGGGCGGCGCGTTCGGGCTTGCGGCGCTCGCGATTGAACTGCCGGTGACCACCACCGTGATGCTCCGCTCCATCGCCGAAATCGCCCGTTCTGAGGGCGAGGACGTCCGCACGGACGAAGGCGCGCTTGCCTGCCTCGAAGTGTTCGCCCTCGGCGGACGCCCGGCGTCCGGCGATCCATCCGAGATCGCCTATTTCAGCGTACGGGCGGCACTGGCCGAAGAGGTGCGCGTCGCGCTCCAGTTTTTGGCGAAGAAGGGAAGCGGGCGTGCCGGCGCGCCGGTAATCGTGAGGCTGCTCGAATCCATCGCGGCGCGATTCGGCATCGTTGTGACCGACAAAGTGGCGGCTCAGGCGGTGCCCGTGATCGGCGCCATCGGCGGAGCGACCATCAACGCGCTCTTCATGGATCACTTTCAGGATATGGCCCACGGGCACTTCACCGTCCGCCGCCTGGAACGCAAGTATGGCGCGGAAGCCGTGAAGGCCGAGTATTCCCGGCTGGCGCTGCAACCTCGCCGCTAGGTGTTGGAGACCTGCTCTTTGGCCTGTCCGCGTTCGTGCTTTTCGGCATGACGCGTTTCGTGAACGTGGTGTACGCGATCGTCGAAACGGCCGAAAATCATTTTTCCGGCGGTGGTCTGAAGAACCGTCGTAACCGCGATGTCGATGGTTTTGGAAATCATCTTCTTCGCGTTGTCCACAACCACCATGGTGCCGTCGTCCAGATAGGCGACGCCCTGGTTGTATTCCTTGCCTTCTTTCAGGATGAACACGCGCATGGTCTCGCCCGGCAGCACTACAGGCTTGAGCGCATTGGCGAGTTCATTGATGTTCAGCACTTCGACGCCGTGCAGCTGGGCGACCTTGTTCAGGTTGAAGTCGTTGGTGACGACTTTGCAGTCGAACAGCTTGGCGAGTTCGATCAGCTTCATGTCCACTTCGCGGACGTTCGGGAAGTCCTCTTCGACGATTTTGACGTTCAGGTTCGGGAGTTTCTGAATCCGTTGCAAAATGTCGAGCCCGCGCCGCCCGCGGTTGCGCTTCATCGAGTCGGCGGAGTCGGCCACGAGTTGCAGTTCGCGTAATACGAACTGCGGGATGACGAGCGTGCCGTCGAGGAAGCCGGTGTCGGCGATGTCGGCGATGCGCCCGTCGATAATGACGCTGGTATCCAGAATTTTGAACGACTGCTTGGTCGACTTTTCGCCGCCGAACAGGCCGCCGAACGCGGCCAGGTTGAGCATGTCGCCCTTGTTCGCGCCCACCACCAACCCGACGTACCACATGAGGGCGAGCAGCATCACTTGCAGAAAGGGAACGGTGTTGTAGGAGTTCGGAAGCGCCTGCGCGAGGACCAGCGAGATCAGGTAGGCGCCGAGAATGCCGAGCACCGAACCGAACGCGGCTCCGATCAACCGTTTGAGGCTGACCTGTTTCAAGCGGATTTCGAACAAAACGACGGCGCATCCGAAGGCGATTCCACATCCGGCGGCCACCGTGGCGTCGAGTTGGAAGGGCTTCAGGAAATATGCCGCTAAACCGAGAATAAGGACGAATAGAACGCGAATGATGAGTAGATCGGCCATGAGAGAACCACCGGCTCCGGTTGCGTTCCCCATCGGGGGCGTCAACTTGCCAGAGAGTATAACACTACCGCATCAGCGCCTGTCTCTTATACACATCTAGATGTGTATAAGAGACAGGTATAACACTACCGCATCAGCGCTGTTTCTACGGAGTGACGTCAAACCCCGATGACGCCGAGTACTTCTTCGATGGTGTCCCGGTAGTCGTAAGCCATGCCTGTACAGCGTACTTGCCCGCCGGCAGCGGCGCGGCGAGCGTGATGTCCACGACCCAGTTCTTTTCTCCGGCCACCGAAACGTTGTGCATCAACTGGGCGAACATCTTCCCGGCGGACCAGCGGTAAACCTCTTTGCCGGCCGAGTCCTGAATCACCACGTCGTATTCCTGCCCGCTCGAAAACTCGAGGACCAGGGGCTGCGGCTGTGTATTGCGGAGCGTGAGCCGCGCCGTCATCTTATCGCCAGGCTTGTAGGTTTTGTTGTCGAGTGAGAGCGCGAAGGAGACCAGTGGGGCCGACACTTGAAGCGCGCCTCCCACGCGCGCGTAGACCAGGTCGTAGACACGCGGTCCGGCGATCGAGGTTTGGACGCGCTGCAGCAGGCCCACAAAGGCCAGATACTGCTCCCGCTGGATGCCGGCGTCCGCACAGTTGCCCCGGTAAGCCGTGACCAGCGTTTCGTCGAACTGGCCGATTGGGCCTTTATACGGAGCCGAGATGGACTGAATCGTGCCGGCGTTGGTGCAAGCATCGATCGCGCTGGGAAACTCCCGTCCGGTGTCTGCACCGAAATCCACCAGGACGTCTTCGTTGCCCGTGTCGTTCAGCCTGACCAGCTTATTGTCGGCAGTGCGGCGGATTGGCAAGGAATCGCCCGCAAATCCGCTGACCAGGTAGTATGTTTGGCCGGAATCGAGGGTCCTGGTCCCGGTCGCTTCGATGATTTGATTGGATGCGCCTGCGCCTGTGGATTGATAGATCCACTGATTTCCGACCTGCAACGGGAAGTAATCAAGGCTCTGCGACGGAGCGGCGAAGGCGGATGCGGCAAGCAATGCGAGTACCCGCATGCCTCCATTATGCCAGGACGCAAACGTCGCGGAGACTTCGATAATCCTCGGCGTAATCGAGACCGTAGCCGACCACGAACTCATCCGGAATCTGAAACCCGGTGTAGTCGACGGTCACGGGACGGAGGCGGCGGTCCGGTTTGTCGAGCAGCGCGGCAATGCGAATGCTCTTAGGCTTCCGCTGGTGGAGGACGCTCATCAGATAGGTGAGCGTCACGCCGGAGTCAATGATGTCCTCGACGATAATGACATGCTGGCCTTCGATGGAAACGTCGAGGTCCTTGGTGACCTTCACTTCGCCCGAGGTCGTCTTGCCCTTGCCATACGAGGAAATGCCCATGAATTCGATACGTGTGGGCGTCTGGATGGCGCGGGCCAGGTCGGCGAGGAAGATGAACGAGCCTTTTAGGATGGCGACCAGGTAAATCGGGCCTTCGGGATAGTCGCGATCGATTTGGGCGGCTATTTCATGAATGCGGCGTTGTATCTGTTCGCTGGTGAGGAAAACGCGGAGTTGTTCTGGCATTGAGTACTCAATCGGCTACCCGCAGACGAGTGCTGCCGGGGCCGATGTGGATATGAGCGCCGGTGGCGGAGCCGGGAACGGCGGCGCGGAAAGCGTAATAAGGAATCTCTTTCTTGGCCAGGTAAGCGCGCAGCCAAACGCCCTCGGGCTGGTCGGGCGTAACGGCTACATCCACGCGGCCGCGGTGGTCGAATCCAAGCGCGCGGTGGACCTCGGTTTCGCCGTTGGCGCTGATGGGCAGCGGCCTCTTGAACTGTTTCTCATAAGCCTGTTCCACCGCTTTCAGGTCACCTGAAGAGAAGGGCTTATCACCTTCAAAGTGCTCCATCACGGGTCCGCCTGGTTGAGGCGCCAAGGTGGTGCTTTCGATGGCCTGCTCGCGGTGGGCCATGGCCGAGATTTCGTCCAGCAGGCTGGCGCGGGAATGCGCAAGGTCGACCGCCAACCGGCGCGTCTCCATCTCCTGCTCGGTGGCGAACAGGTCGCCGCGCGCGAGCACGCCGGAATTCACCATGTCTTCGAGGTGTTTCAGTCGTTGCTGCTGGCGCTCCAGGCGGCGCTCCGCGGCAGCCACCATCTCGCGGGATTGCTCCTGGGTGAGGTCCTGCACGGTGAGCCGGCCATACAGCGAGCGGTCGAGGATGGCTTCATCACGGGCATCGGCAAGAGCCTGTTCGGCATCCTGGAGGCGGGCGGGAGCGATGGCGCCCGCGGCGACCAGTTCGCGCAACCGCTCAATCTCCTTTTCGGCGCGGGTCACCGAGTCCGGCGGTTTCGGCGCATCCGCGGCAAGGGCGCACAACGACAAGCCACAGAACAGCGCTGTGGAAAACAACAAACGCATGTCTCCCCATTATATCGCGGCCATTGTAAAATGAAGGCGAGGAGAGGTCCCGCTGTCGACCTACGTTGAACCGAACCCGCACTGGCTCACCGCCGTCCGTGCCGCAGAATCCAAGAAAGCCACCGATATCGTCGTGCTCGACCTGCGCGACATCACGTCCTTCACCGACCACTTTGTAATCTGCACAGGCTCCAACCCGAAGCAGATTCAGGCCATCAGCGACGAGGTCGGCAAACAGTTGGCCGAAACGGGCGAACGCGCGCACAATATCGAGGGATTCCAGAACGCCGAATGGATTCTGGTGGACTACGGCGACTATATCGTCCACGTGTTCTCCGAACAGGCGCGCGGATACTACGATCTCGAGCGTTTGTGGCGCGATGCCAAGCGCGTGGAAGTTCCAGCCGCCTGAGGGCTAGGTTTTCATGCTCAGCCGCACAATGGCGGCGGCTGACATGTAGCGAACCGCGGCGTTGCCGGCTGTCAGATAGGGCATCAGGCGATCAATCTCGTCCGCCTTGCCGCACTTGCCGAGCGCCTTGGCGCTGGCAGCCCGAACCAGGTAGTTCTTGTCCGAGTCGAACGACCACTCCATCAGTTGAATCGACCGCGCATCGCACTCCTGAGCGAGCAGCGAAACGGCGAGCGCGCGTCCGGGTGCACCCGAGTCCTTGAGCGCATCCTCGATAGCCGTAATGCCCATCGAAAACGGGCCGAGCAGCGCGCCGGAGGCTTCGTTCACGCCGATCATGGCCAGCATTTTCGGATTGCGGAGTTTGGTCATGGCGTCGCGCTTCGCGCTGGCGAGCATGCCGGGATCCTTGCGCGATTGGCCGGTGTAGGTGTCCACCAGCACCTGGCGCCCGTTTCTGTCTCCCATGTCCCAAAGCGCCTTGGCGGCGGTGAAGGCCACTTCGCCCACATCGTCCAGCGCGGCGCGCAAATTCGGCGTGCAGGCGACGATTCGGTTCTCCCCGATACCGGCGGCGGCGGCTTGCCGCACGATGATCTCTTTGTCACGCAACGCGGTATTGAGCAGGTCGGCGACTTCAGGAGCGTTCCCGATGCTGGCGATAGCAAGCACCACCTGCTTGCGTTTGTCGGGGTTCGATTCGGCAAGTCCGCGCCGCAGCACTTCCCATGCGGTGACGCTGGGCTGGGCGGCGGCGATGGAGGATAAAACCAGCAGGCAGATGGATTTCATAGCAACCTCTAATGATTCGGAGGGAGCGTGGAGTCTAGCCAGTTCAGCATGGCGGTCTGTTTCTCAACGCGGCCCAGTCCTGCTTCAATATTGACGTATCGAAAGCCTTCGCGGGCGGCCAGGCGCGATAGACTGCCGTCGTCCACCGGCGGAGCGCCGTTCTGCAGCACCACGTTGTAAGGGCCCTTCGCCAACAGGTCGAAGTCACGCGCGTCCGTGGCGAGGCAGAACTCGTGCGGATTCGCTTCGTCGTTGAGCGCTACGCGGTCGCTGATCGCCACCTCGTCCTTCACCGAATAGCCTTCGCTGTTGTTGTGGACCGCGATCAGCACATCGCCGCGGCGTGGACGCACCGCGTCGATCACCTCGTGCCGCGTGCGATCGAGAACCATCAATGCCGAAATCAACTGCGCCTCGGACCAGGAGGGATTCAGCGTGCGCAGGTTGCGGTCGGCGCCGGCGCGCGAGAACATCCGGTTGGGATCGAGGCGGCCGCCTTTAAACGAGAGGTTGCGGGTGGTGTGGCGAACCAAATATGCCGTGCCGCTCGCGCCGCGCATGTGGGCTGTCAGCACCTCGCGCGCCGTGCTCTCGTTGCCGTGGATGAGCAGGAACCGCCTGCCCGAAGCGCGCCCGTGAAGAATATCGAAGCGAATTCCGGCCAGTTGGCGGCGCGGACGCCAGAACAAAAGCCAGCCCAGGGAAATGCCGAGAAACTCGCGGCGATTGTGGGCCGTCTGAAACGGTTGGTTCACTTTCCCATAGTAAGATCGATTCAAGAGGTGTGTTGGCGATGCGCGAGAAATTGTTTGTCTTTTTGCTTCTGACATTCACCGTTTTCGGAGCGGACGTCATCGTCATGCGGGATGGCCGTACCGTTACAGGATCGTTCCTCGGAGGCGACGCGAGACAGGTTCGCATGGTGGTGAACGATAAGGTCCAGACCTTCTCGATTCCCGACATCACACGCATCGAGTTCGGCGCGTCCCAACCCGCGGCGCCGCCAGCGGCGAGCGCGCCCCCCGAAACCCGAACCGACGGTTTGCAACCCTCCCGCGTGTCCAACGACAGGCCTTCGCGCGGTCCGGCATCGGCGGACATTCCGGGCGGGACCACGCTCGTCGTCCGGCTCATTGATTCCGTCGATTCGGAAACCGACCGTCTCGGGCAAACCTACCGCGCCAGTCTTGACGAACCCGTCGTGCTCAACGGCGAAACGGTGGTGGAGCGTGGCGCCGATATCGTGGCAAAGTTGGTTGAAGACCAGCAGTCCGGCCGGCTGACCGGAAAGACCGTCATCACGCTCGACTTGGTTTCCATGAAGGTCAACGGCAAAATGCTCGACATCAGCACGGAAGAGGTGACGAGGTCGAGCGGGTCCCGCACGGCGAGAACCGGCAAGATGGCCGGTGGACTCGCCGCGCTCGGCGCAATCATCGGCGGCATTGCCGGCGGTGGAAAAGGTGCGGCGATCGGCGCTGTCACCGGCGCGGGCGCCGGCGGCGGCATCCAGGTTCTCACCAAGGGCGAGAAGGTAAGAATTCCCTCCGAAACCCGGCTCACGTTCATCCTGCAGAATCCGGTCCGGCTATGAGGACAGCACTCGCCGCGCTCGCTACACTATCGGTCATGTCGGGTTTCGAACTTCCGGTCGAAGGTAACGCAGCGTCGAAGGTCCGCGTGGTGATTTACGAGGACCTGCAGTGCCCCGACTGCGCGGACTTCCGCGTCATGATGGACCGGCACCTGCTGCCGAAGTTCGAAAAGCAGGTGGCCTTTGAGCACCGCGACTTTCCCTTGCCGAAACACGCCTGGGCGCGCCAGGCGGCAGTGGCGGCGCGCATGATGGCCGAGAAATCGCCGCAACTGGCGCTCGAATGGCGGCGCTATGCGCTCGGGCACATCAAGGAAATCAACGCGAGCGGCGATTTCAAAGGAAAGCTGCTCGCCTGGGCCAAACAGCATGGCTTGGACACCGCCAGCGTGACTGCGGCGCTCGAGGATGCCGCGCTCAACGCGGCTGTCGAAAAGGACTTTAAGGAAGGACTCGCCCGTGGAGTGGCGAAAACGCCCACCGTGTTTGTCGACGGTGAACCGTTTGTCGAGAGCTTCCCGCTCGAGGAGATCTCGTCCGCGATTGAACGGGCGCTGAAGTAGATTCGTTCCAGAGCCGTTGCGATACGATGGGCTTTCCATGAGCAAACCCGTCGCTTTGATTACCGGCGCATCGCGCGGCATTGGCCGCGGAATCGCTGAAGAGCTATCCTCCACTCACCGGGTTGTCGCCACCTACCGCGGACGCCGTGATGCTGCTGAATCGCTTGCCGCGGCAACCGGCGCTTCCATATATCCCTGCGATATCGGCAAAGCTGAAGACCGGGTGGCGCTCGTCGACTACGTGCTTCGCGAGCACGGGCGCATTGATCTGTTGGTGAACAACGCCGGCATGGCCCCGCGCGAGCGCCGCGACCTGCTCGAAGCCACCGAGGAGAGCTTCGATGAGTTGATGGCAACCAATCTGAAAGGGCCGTATTTCCTCACGCAGCGGGTGGCGCGTCACATGCGCGACTCGACAATCGAAGGGCGCATTGTTTTCATCACATCGATTTCGTCCTACACCGCTTCAGTAAATCGCGGCGAATACTGCATCTCGAAAGCCGGGCTGAGTATGGCCGTATCCTTGTGGGCCGCGCGAATGGCCGAATTCGGCGTCAAGGTGTTCGAAATCCGCCCCGGCGTCATCCGCACCGACATGATCGCAGCGGTTGAGAAGGTGTACGAGGACAAAATCGCCAACGGGCTGTTGCCGCAGCGCCGCATGGGCGCGCCGTCCGATATTGCAAGGGCCGTGCGCGCGATCGCCGAAGGGGCACTCGACTATTCCACCGGTCAGGTGCTGAACGTCGACGGCGGATTTCATTTGCGTACTTTGTGATGTGGCGAGCCGTGCTCACTGCCGCGGTGGCTATTGTGGCGCTGAGCGCGGCGGAACCGGTTTGGATCGACGCGGGCGGACCGGACGACGAAGCAGCCATCGGCGCCGCGTTCCGGTCGGCTCAGTTCGAGGTTCGCGGCGTGAGCGCGAATTTCGGCGAGGCTCCGCTCGAGCGCGTACTGCCGCGGATAGCCGCCCTCCTGCCCCCTGGCGCGCATGTGGTTGCCGGCGCTGCCTCCGCGGCCGACCTCGGCCATGAGACCGAAGCCGTCACGGCTCTGACCTCGGCGCTCCGCCGCGAGCGGCTGAGTATTCTGATGCTCGGCGCCGCCACTACGGTTGCCACGGTGCTCGAGTTGCACCCGGAACTGGCGCGGCGGGTTCGGCGCGTGGTGGCTGTCGCCGGACGCCGGCGCGGGCAGACCATCACGGCTGAGCCCGGCGGCACGGCGCAGCGCGATCTCAACTTCGAAATGAACCCGCAGGCGTTTCACGTCTTGTTGAAGTCGCACGTTCCGCTTACGCTGATTCACCCGGTTCGCGGCGCTTCCACTCAGGCGATCGAGTACCTCGAAGGCGCGCGCCGGTGCAGTGTCGAACCGGCCGAGATCCGGCGCGGGGCGGATGATACGGGTCCGGGACCGGATAAGCCGTATCTCGTCGCCGGACCCGACGTTCGCTCGAAATTCCGCGTCGAATATTGCGCCACCCGTTGAAGCTGGGCTCCGCCGCGTAATAGAAATCTACTATGGCGGTTCGCTTGGCTACAATCAATACTGAAAACTGATGCGATCCGTCGCGGCCGCGCTACTGGTCTGCTTCCTCCAGGCCACCGATCCGAACCGTACATCCGAGGACAAGCTCTGGCATTTTCGCAATCTTGGCAAGGCGTTCTACGAGAACCCGACTACGCAGACGCAGGCGGTTGACGAGTTCAAGAGAGCGCTCGACCTCGCCCCTTCGTCCTCGCGCGAACAGCTCAACTACGGGCTCGCTCTGCTCAGGGCGGGGAAAACCCGCGAGGGTGTCGCACAACTCGAGAAGGTGCAGAAGGAGCATCCGGAGCTTCCGCATACCTGGTTCAACCTCGGCATTGTCTGGAAAAAGGAAGGCGATTTCGAAAAGGCGCTGCCGCAGTTCGAGCGCATGGTGAAACTGACGCCTGATGAGCCGGTGGCGCACTACAACCTCGGCGTGCTCTACAAGCAGGACAACCGCAACGACGAAGCCGTTCGCGAATTGCAGACCGCGGTCAAGTTGAATCCCAATCTCGCCGCGCCGCATTTCCAGCTCTACAACCTGTATCGCACCTCGAGCCGCCGTGATGAAGCCGCGGCCGAACTTGCCGAATTCCAGAAACAGAAGAAGTTGCAGGAAGGCTCAGCGACGCCCGAGGACATGGAATGGTGCGACTACGCCGAGATCTACGATCCCATCAACGCGCTGCCGCCCCAACCCTCGGCGCAGCCGAAGTATACTGCGCGCCCATACGCGCTGCCTCCGGGGCTTGAGCCGTACCGCGATGCGAAGGCGATTGTGCCGGGCGACTACGACAACGATGGTCTGCTCGACCGCGCCGTGGTCACCGATTCAGCGGTGCTGCTCTGCCACAACGACAAAACCAGGTTCACATGCAAAGAGCTGCTGAAGGGATCGTACGAGAGCGCGGTGTGGCTCGATTACGATCATGACTACGACCTCGACCTGTTCCTGCTCGGCGCCGATTCGAAGCTGATGCGCAACCAGGGGTCGGCCGGATTCGCGGACCACACGAGCGATTTCCCGTTCGTCAAGGGTCGCGCAACCGGGGGCTGGCAAACTCGCGTGGTGCCGGATTCCAAAGCCTTCGACCTCGCCGTGAACTACGCCGGCGAACCCGTGCGCGTCGTCTATCGCGACCGGCTCAACGGCAAGTACGAAGCTGAGGTCACGCCCGGCTATCCGTCTCAGCCGCGCGACCCGTGGGCTTCATATGTCGAAAACGGCAAGGAATTCGTGCCGGTGAAGCCGCCCACCTGGATCAGCGTGCAACTCGAGGGCGTCAAGAACATGAAGCTTGCGCAGGGCGCCGTGGTCGAAATAAAGGCCGGGCTCCTCTACGAGAAGAAACAGTATCAGGGCGTGCCGCTGCTGTTCGACCTGCGCGGGTACAAGGAAGCGGATACCGTCCGCATCACGTGGCCGAACGGGCTGATTCAAAACGAAGTGCGGCAGGCGGCGAACCGCCCGTACGTGTACAAAGAGGCTCAGCGTCTGAGCGGGTCCTGTCCGATGATCTGGACCTGGAATGGAACCGGATTCCAGTTCATTACCGACGTGCTCGGAATTGCGCCGCTCGGTGCCTCATCGGGCGATGGGTCCTACTTCCCGGTTGATCACGACGAGTACGTGCAGATTCCCGCCGAGGCGCTCGCGCTCAAGGATGGCGCGCTCGAACTGCGCGTCACCGAAGAGTTGAGCGAGGTCTCGTTCATTGATCAGTTGCGGCTGTTCGCCATCGATCATCCCGCCGCCGAGGAAGTGTTCGTCAATGAGAAGTGGAAGGGACCGCCCTTTCCCGAGTTCCGCTTTTATGGCGCGCGAACGCGTGTTTACCCGGTCGCGGCGCGCGACGGGGCAGGACGCGACGTGCTCGCGAAAGTACTCAAACGGGATCTTGACTACCCGATGGCGTTCCGCCGCAGCGAGTCCGGAATCGCTGAGTTGCACGCGCTGACGCTCGATTTCGGCAAGGCGGCGGCCGGCAATCGCGCTGTAATGGTTCTGCACGGATGGGTGGATTGGGCCGACGGCTCCACCTTCATGGCGGCGGCGCAGGAATCGAAAGAAGGGCTGATTCCGCCCTACCTTCAGGTTCGCAACGCCAGGGGCGAGTGGACCACCGTCATCGAAGACATGGGCATGCCCGACGGCAAGCCCAAGACCATCACCGTCGACCTCACCGGAAAATTCCTGAGCTCGTCACGCGAAGTCCGCATCGTCACCAACCTCTGCGTGTATTGGGATGAAATCTTCCTGAGTGAATCGAGCGATGCGCCCGAACTGCGGCAAACTCGTGTCGCCACCGCTTCCGCCCGGACGCGTTTCCGTGGATTCTCCGATTCGAAGATTCACCCGCAGCGGACGCAGCCCGAGCAGTTCTTCTACGCGAAATCGTCGCCGCTTTCCTATTGGAATCCGACGCCCGGACTCTACACCCGCTACGGAGACGTGCGCGAATTGCTCGAAGAGCCCGATGACAAGTACGTGATTCTCGGCGCGGGCGACGAGATTCAGTTGCGGTTCGATCCCTCGGCACTCCCGCCCGTTCCCTCGGGATGGCGTCGCGACTATTTGCTGAAGGTGGATGGCTGGGCCAAAGACCGCGATGCCAACACGGCATACTCTCAAAGCGTCGAGCCGCTGCCGTTTCACGCGATGTCGAGTTACCCATATCCCGCTAACGAGCATTTCCCGGACGACCCGGATCACCGCGCTTGGCGCGAGAAGTACAATACGCGCCCGGCGCTGCGGCTGATTCGGTCGCTCGAACCGCGAACCTCCCGGAGTGAGGTCAAACCGTGAGTTCCAAAACCCTGTTGATTGCCGGCGCCTTGTTTCTGGTCAGCACAGGATACATTGCGGCTTTCTCCACCGCATCGCTGTTCTACATGGGCAATGTCGTCTTCCACCTGGCGGGCGGCATCGGACTCGCGGCCGTGGTGGTTCTCAATTTCCGCCGCTGGCCGCTTCTGGCGGCGACGCTCGCGTGCTCGGCGCTTGCGGGTCTGGCGCTCATTCCGCTCGGCAACACGATGCCCCATCGCTGGCTGTTGATGCTGCATATCGTGCTGGGCACAGTTGCGGTGGGCGCGGCGATGCAGTGGAAGTGGATGCGTGTGGCGTTCGCGGCGGCTCTCGTCCTGCAACTCGCCCACTTCACCGGAAAGCCCGATCCCATCCGTAACCCGGTCGTGGTTCCTACCAGCATGGCCGAAGAAGGCGCGGGGCCGAAGTCGCCCTTCTGGCCGTCTTCTGCAAACACCGATACGGGCAAGACCATCCCTTCGAATTTCTTCATGGACTCGAAGGTTTGCGCCGAGTGTCACAAAGACATCTACGACCAGTGGAACAGCTCGGTCCACCACTTTGCATCGTTCAACAATCAGTTCTACCGGAAAAGCATCGAATACATGCAGGATGTCGTCGGCACGCAACCCACAAAATGGTGCGCGGGCTGTCACGATCACGCTGTATTTTTCAACGGGCGCTTCGACCGTCCGATCAAGGAACAGATCGACACTCCCGAAGCTCAAAACGGACTCGGCTGTCTGTCCTGCCACTCCATCGTGAGCGTCGACGGCTCGATGGGCAACGGCGGCTTTGTCATCGAATATCCGCGCCTGCACGATCTCGCTTCAAGCCACAATCCATGGATTCGCAAACTCGACCGGTTCCTGACTTATCTGAACCCCAAACCGCATAAGGCGGCGATGTTGAAACCCTTCATGCGCGAGCAGTCGGCTGAATATTGTTCCACCTGCCACAAGGTTCATCTCGACGTTCCGGTGAATGGCTATCGCTGGCTGCGCGGCTTCAACGACTACGACAACTGGCAGGCGAGCGGAATCTCGGGGCAGGGCGCGCGCAGCTTTTACTATCCGCAAAACTCGCAGACCTGCACCGATTGCCACATGCCGCTGGTGAAATCGAACGACGCCGGTTCCCACGACGGGATGGTGCACTCGCACCGCTTCCCGGCGGCTAACACCGCGATCCCGGTGGCGAATCGCGATGTCGCGCAGCAGTCTGAAATCGAAAAGTTTCTGAAGTCCGGATTTATCTCGGTCGACATTTTCGCGGTTTCGCCGGTTGAAGAGGCCAAGGGACAGCCGCAGATGAAGCGGCGCAACCAGGAGGGTCCGCAGTTGAGTTCCACCTTCGCTGTGGGCGAGGAAGCCGAGCAGTCAGGCGCCGTCTTTTTGCGTGAGGTCGGCAAACTGAGTGCCCCCATCGACACGGCGCAGGCGAAGTTCACGCCGGGTTCGACGGTGCGGGTGGATACGGTGGTCCGCACCCGCAAAATCGGCCATTTCTTCCCCGGCGGTACGGTCGACTCGTTCGACGTATGGCTCGAACTTCAGGCTCGCGACGCCACCGGAAAGGTCATCTTTTGGAGCGGACGCGTCGAAGACGACGGACGCGGACCCGTGGAGCGCGGCGCGCACTTCTATCGTTCCTATCAGATCGACGCTGAAGGCAACATGATCAACAAGCGGAATGCGTTCCAATCGCGAGCTGTGCTCTACGTCCGGCTGATTCCGCCCGGCGCCGCCGACGTTGCCCATTTCCGCATGAAGATTCCCAAGGATGCCAAAGGTCCCATCAAGCTCGAAGCCAGGCTGAACTACCGCAAGTTCATGCACTACTACACGCAGTTCGCCTATGCCGGGCAACCCAAGCCTGGAAGCGATCCCAAGCTCGTGTCGGCAAGCTTCGAGAATCGGGAGTTCACCTTCGACAAATCAAACATTCCCCAAAATGTTTCCGGCCAGATCAAAGGCGAGATCCCGAATTTGCCGATCGTCACGCTCGCTACAGCCGCCACTCAATTCGGTTTGGGCGACAACTCCTGGCAGCCCGTGGTGCAGAAGAAGGACCGCGAACGGTGGAACGACTGGGGCATTGGTCTGCTGCTCCAGGGCGACCTGAAGGGTGCGGAGTACGCATTCCGCAAAGTGACCGAGGCTGAGCCCGAGTACGCCGACGGCTGGCTGAACGTGGCGCGCGCGTTGATTCAGGAAGGCGAAACCGATGCCGCCAAGCCGTTTATCGAAAAAGCGCTCTCGATCAACCCGAAGCTCGGCCGGATTCATTTCTTCAAAGCCATGATCCAAAAGGCGAACGGCGACTACGATGGCGCCGTGGCCTCGCTGCAAACCGTGTCGGCTCTATATCCGCGCGACCGCGTGGTATGGAATCAGATCGGCCGCGTGCTCTTCCTTCAACGCAAGTACAAAGAGGCGGTGGACGCTTTGCAAAAGGCGTTGAGCGTGGATGCCGAGGATTTGCAGGCGCACTACACGCTGATGCTGGCTTATCGCGGCATGGGCGACAGCGCCCGGGCGGAGCGCGAGGAAAAACTTTTCCGGCGGTTCAAAGCCGACGAATCGTCGCAGGCCATTACCGCCAAGCCGCGCATGTTAAGCGCCGAGGACAACAACGAACGGCAGACAATTCACGATCACGAAAGCGCACTCCCATGAAATATCTTGTCGCGGCATTGGCCGCGTTAGCCGTATGGGCCGCCGTGGACGGTATCGCGCCGGTCCGCTTTGCCGACGTAACCGCGCAGGCGGGAATCAAGTTCGTCCATAACGCCGGAAAACAGGGCAAGAAGTACCTGCCCGAAACGATGGGCTCGGGCGTGGCATGGATTGACATCGACGGCGACGGCTGGCAGGATCTCATCTTCGTCAATTCCCGCGATTGGACTCCGCGCGGGCGCCGGACAACCGCGGCCGTGTACCGCAACAACGGCAAGGGCGGATTTGTCGATATCACTCGCGGCTCCGGCCTCGATGTCGAGATGTACGGAATGGGCATTGCCGTCGGCGACTACGACAACGACGGGCGCGACGACGTGTACATCACGGCACTCGAAGGCGACCATCTGTTCCACAACGAAGGCAACGGGAAGTTTCGTGACGTGACGGCTGCGTCGGGCATCCGCAACGCCGCGTTCGGAACATCCGCCGCGTGGCTCGATTACGACCGCGACGGCAAACTCGACCTGGTTGTTGCCAACTACGTTCAGTGGAATCAGAAGGGCGACCTGTGGTGCTCGCTCGACGGCGCGACCAAGTCCTACTGCACCCCGGAATCGTATAAGGGCCAGCCTTCGCGGCTTTATCACAACCTCGGCGGCGGCCGTTTTGAGGACGTTACGCAGAAGGCAGGGCTCGGCGAGGGCGGAAGCAAAACGCTCGGCATTGCTGTGTTCGACTTCAACAACGATGGCTGGCCCGACATCTTTTTGGCCAACGACACGCAGCCGAACAAACTCTATCGCAACCGCGGCAATGGGACGTTTGTCGAAGAGGCCGTTTCGGCGGGCGTCGCTTTCGGTGAGGACGGCGTCGCGCGTGGCGCCATGGGCGCCGATGCGGGCGACTACGACCGTTCCGGACGCCAGCATCTTCTGGTCGGCAATTTCTCGAATCAGATGCTCGGGCTCTACCACAACGAAGGGAACGGCCTGTTTGTCGACGAGGCTCCACGGTCGACCGTGGGCCGGTCCAGCCTGCTCAATCTGACGTTCGGGCTGTTTTTCTTCGACTACGATCTGGACGGGAACCTCGATATCTTCGCCGCGAACGGTCATATCGACGAGGAAATCGGCCGGGTTCAACCGAAAATCCAATACAAGCAGCCGCCGCTCTTGCTCCATTCGCTCGGCAAGGGCCGTTTCGAGGACACTTCAAAGCAACAGCCGCCCGAGTTTCTGAAACCCATCGTGGCGCGCGGCGCCGCCTACGCCGATTACGACCACGACGGCGATCTCGATGTCATCGTTTCGACCAACAACGGGCCCGCCGTGTTGTTCCGCAACGAGGGCGGCAACCGGAACAACTGGCTGCACCTGAAACTCTCCGGCACGCGCAGCAATCGGAGCGCGATTGGCGCCGTGGTGCGGGTGGAGAGCGCCGGCGGGCGGCAGACGCAGGTGGTCCGCAGCGGATCAAGCTATTGCTCGCAGAGTGAGCTGGACCTGACCTTCGGCCTGGGTCGTGATACAAAGGTTACTTCCGTCGATGTCGATTGGCCGAGCGGCACCAAACAACGGCTGACCAATATCAACGCCGGACAGTATCTAACGATCCAGGAGCCAGCCCGATAGAATGACACCCAAACTGCGCATTGCCGCCATCACCGATGAGTTTTCCCCGGATTTGAAGACGGCGCTCGATGCGATGAAGCCCATCGGCATGACCGGCGCGGAGTTGCGCGTCGTCGGCGGCAGGAACATCATGGATCTTTCCGATGACGAGTTGAAAGCCGCCAAGGACTTGCTCGACTCGGCCGGCGTGGAAGTGATCTCGATCGCCTCCCCGCTTCTCAAATGCGTGCTCCCGGATGCGCCCGAGATCGACGACCGATTTCAACAGGACATCTTTGCCTCCAAGCACACCTTCGATGATCAACCGCGCCTGGCCGAACATGCGTTCAAACTGGCGCGTTTCTTCGGCGCCAGGATCATCCGCGTGTTCTCCTACTGGCGGACCGTCGAACCCGACCGCTGCTTCGACCCCATCGCCCGCGCGCTCGAGAATCTGGCCGGCCAGGCGAAGAAAGAGAGCGTCGTCATCGGCCTTGAGAACGAACACGCCTGTAACATCGGCACGGCGCTGGAAGCCGGCCGCATGCTCCGGGCTGTTGGAAACGACTCGCTTCACCTCGTTTGGGATCCGGCCAACGCGTTTGTCGGGGGCGAGGAGCCGTTTCCGCATGGCTACGGGCTGCTGCCGAAGGACCGCATCATCCACGTCCACGCGAAAGACTGCCACATGGAAGGGCACAAGCCTGTATGGGGCCCCCTGGGCACGCGGCAGGTGGACTGGAAAGGCCAAATCGCCGCTTTGCTCGCCGACGGCTACACGGGTTGGCTGAGCCTTGAAACCCACTGGCCGGGCCCGGGTGGAAACAAGCTCGAAGCATCCACCATCTGCGGCTGGAATCTGCGCGGCTTGGCTTCGTTGTAACCCTCAAAAATCGTCGCACAAGTGTAGACATCCCAGTACTATGGCGTAAATTGGCCATTGAAAACTTAAACCAGGGGTGTTAACCTGATTCGGCTAATCAGAGCGGAATAGCTCAATTGGCTAGCCGGTTCGCAGTAGTTCGCGCCGGGTTTGCTCTCCTCCAGATCCGCACTCGAACGTAGTCCACGGCGCCGGTGCAATTCCAGGCTAGAAGGAGAGCCCTACACATGCGTGCATTATCAACGGTTCGGCAGCGCTCCGCCGGTTGGCTCGCGCTGCTAACGCTCCTCATCTGTGCAATCGCGCCTGCCATGGCCCAAGGTGACCTGGCCATTACAGTGTCCTCGGCAGGGTGGTTCCAAACCCAAATCGGACCGCCTCCGCAAGGCGTTTATTGCTCGAACTACAGCCCGCAGTTCAACAACGAGATCCAATCGCCCGCGAACCAATGGCCGTTCACTGACTTTCATCCAGCGCCGACGATTCCAATCGGCTGCATCAACACCAAGGTGATCTGGGTGATGAACAAGGGGACGGTTCCGACCACCGCGGAGGTGAAGGTGACGGACCTCCTCACTCCCGAGCAGCCGAAAGGCTCCACGATTCTCACTGCAAACGGGTATTGCGCGTGGGAGAACACGGGCAGCACTTCCGGGCAGATCTGGTGTCTCGGCGACTCGCGTATTTTCGGCGCACCTACCAACAAGATTTCCGACAATGGCTGGAACTGCACGGTCACCCAGGGCAAACTGGTGTGCACCCGTTCCGACGCGCTCGCTCCGGGCGCGACTTATCCGCCTATCACGGTGAAATTCATCCGTGAAGACTACAGTCCGCTGATTTGCTTCAACGACCTGGCAACCGTTACAGGCGGCGGTTTTACCGACATCGATCCGACCAACAACGTCCAGTTCGACGATTATCAGTCCTGGGTCACCCTGTTCTACACTTTCTACCTTCCCGTGAACGGACTCGATAACGGCCACCTGCTGGTTGTGGTCAATTCGGTCCCGAACGGAAGAAGTGTGCGAGTGGACGGGAGCTACCACCAGACGCCGCACTTCTTTGTTTGGGGTCCGTCGTCCATTCACACGATCGAGGGTGAGGATAATCCGAAGCTCGACGCGGTCTGTTCGGCGCCCATTCCGGGCACTGGAACAGCCTTCCCCGGCAATCCAGGTTACACGGTGGCGGGCTATACGAACAGTTTGAGCACCAGGTCCGGCACCAGCGGCGTTGGCTGCTCGAATCCAACCGCGTTCACATTGCCGAACTTCAGAGTGGGCCTCTCGCCGGGTCCAGGCTGGAACCCATTCCTTTACGAGTACATCACCGTTCGCTTTAAGGAATAGGCAGCTTTCAATCCGACCGCCATACGGGAGGCGGCTTCGGCTGCCTCCCGTTGTTTTATTGGTTACAGCAGCTTGGCGAGGGCCGCTTCCACATCCTTGAGCGGTGTTTCCCCGTAAAAAGAGCGCACGCGCTTGCCGGTTTTGTCGTAGATCATCAGAGCCGGAAGCGCACCGGTCCATTTGGGATCGACAAAACCGATGAACTTGTCATCATCGTTGGCGCGGCGAATGTAGACAGGCTTGGGGACGCCGAGTTGCGAAACAAACTTCAGCGCCTCCGCCTGTTTCTCCGGCTCGTCGGCCGAAACTGTAACCAGCTTTAAGCCTTTCGAGCGCAATCGCGCTTCGAGCTTCACCAGTTCCGGAAGTTCGGCGCGGCAGGGCTTACACCAGGTGGCCCAGAAGTCGACCAGCACGACACTGCCTTTGTGCGCAGCGATGAGCTTCTGGTAGGCGGCTTCGTCGAGCGGCTGAATTTGCGCCAGGGCACAAGCCGCCCCGGCGATGAGGAGTGCGGTAAAACGGAGCATCTCTCTATGTTGTACGACGAACCCGCTTGATGGTGCAGCCGAATGCTTTGGTCTCGGGTCGCGCCACGGGCTTTCCGGCGAGCACGGCATCGAGAGCGTCCCGCAGGCTTCGAGCCTTCACTCGAGCTTCGTTCTGGGCGTCGTCAATGGCGCCGTGATAGCGCAGAACGCCGTCCGGACCGATCAGGAACGATTCGGGAGTGGCGCGGGCGTCGAGCAGGTCGGCCAGATGATTGGCTGCGTCGAGGACGACAGGGAAAGGGAAGTCCGCACTCTTCGCGTAGGCAGCCACTTCGGCGGGTGCCTCGTTTGAGTTCGCATCGGCAAAAACGAATTGTACGCCTCGCGGTTCATACTCGCGATACAACGCGCTCATGCGGTCGTTGTAGGCGGCCGAGATCGGGCACTTGGTGGAGAGGAATACGACCACGGTGGCCCGTCCCGCCGTCACAACCGGACGGCCCGCGATTTCAAGCGGAGGCACCGGGGCGCCGATGCGGATTTCGCTGAAGGCCGGCAGCGCTATCGGCAACAGTAGCGCGGCGAGGCGGATCATTTCTTGTCGAGCTTGAGGTTCACCGTGCTCGACTTGCGATTGTCGAACACGCTGAGCGTCTTGGACGCGCTTGATGTACCCTCGCGCTCAGCATGGATTTCGTAATCGACATTCGTGCTGAGCCCGGCGAAGTGGTAAGCGCCGTCGGCTTGCGTGATGAAGGAGCGAACCTGAAGAGTCTTGGTGTCCTTCAATCGCACGGACGCCCCGGCGGCGGGTGCATTGGAAGCGTCGGTCACCACGCCCTGGACGGAGCGCGTTCCACCTTCGTCCTGGGCCAAAGCTCCCAGGCTCACCGTGGCCATCAGGACCGCGGCAATCAACCATCTCCGGCCCGTCATCTTGTTCACCTCACTTATTCGATTCCGGCGCCAGCGTGAAAGTTACATCGACGCGTTCGCCCGGGTGGATCTCGACCGTCTTCTGTTGTTTAGCGTAGCCTTTGGCTGATGCCGCCACGACATAACGGGCCTCGGCTGAGGGGACACGAAAGGCGAATTCGCCGCGTCCGTTGGTCCGGAAGGATCCGGTTTTTCGGGGCTTGGCTTTGCCCGCGTCGTCCCCGGCGGGGGCGGCGGAAAGCACAACCTCCGCTTCAGGGAGCGCAAAGCCCGGCTCCCGAAAAACCGTTCCTGCGATGACAGAGTAGTCGGCCGGTGTATCGTTTGTCGATTTCTTTTGACCACCGGCCGTCAGTGGAGCGAGCAGAATGAAGACTGCGGAGAGCAGGACGAGCCTACTCCCAATCGTCATCTTCGTCTTCCTCTTCCTCGTCTTCGTCCTCGTCGTAGTCGTCGTCTTCGAAATCCTCGTCGTCCTCGTCGTCTTCGTCCTCATCGCCAGCCTTCAGCTCGAGGGGAGAAGTCCCGCTGACGGTCAGGGTCGCCCCACACTCATCGCAGGATAAAGTGTCGCCTTCGTCAAGATCTTCTTCTTCCACATCAAGCTCGGCTTCGCACTGCGGACAATTCACCATTTTGTTCCCTCCAGTTCAGCACCCATCATTTATAACAAGACTCGGCACATCCGGCGCAACAGCGGAGGCTGCTCGGCACGATCCCCGGACAACACCTAGATTCATTCTTACCATGGGTCGATGCCGTGTGCCGCCCGAAGGATACGACAAAATTTCTTGGCGTTCAGCGGTGGTTCAGAGTACGATGGAATTTCGTGACATTTCCGGGTAGCCTAACCATTTTTTTCCCAGCGTATAACGACGCCCCAAGCCTTCCTGCCCTGGTGGACGCTGCGTTCGACACGCTCGCGCGCCATTGCGAGAATTATGAGGTTATCGTTATTAACGACGGCTCGGCCGATGACACGGCAGACGTGCTGCGGAGGCTCGAGGGGCGTTACGCTCCGTTGCTGCGGGTGGTGACGCATCCGGAAAACCGGGGCTACGGCGGCGCGCTCCGCAGCGGGTTCGAAGCAGCCACGAAAGACTGGGTTTTTTACACCGACGGTGACGGTCAGTACGACATTCGCGAACTGCCCAAGCTGCTCGCGGAAGCCGCCTTTGACGTAGGCCTGGTAAACGGCTACAAGCTCGAGCGGAACGATCCGTGGCATCGCATCTGGATCGGCCGCGTGTATAACGCTTTTGCGCGATTTTTGTTTCGTATTCAACTTCGCGATGTCGACTGCGATTTCCGGCTCATCCGGCGCGAACTGCTCCGGCAGATCCGGCTCACTTCGACCAGCGGCACGATCTGTGTGGAACTGGTCCGCAAGCTCGAGATGAGCCCGTACCGGACGGTTGAGGTGGGCGTGCGGCACTATCCGCGGCTGCACGGGCGCTCCCAGTTTTTCCGCGTGCGGAGCCTGCTGACCACGCTTGCGCAGTTGATGCGGTTGTATACGCGGACCGTGCTGATCCCGCCCAAGAGCGAACCACCCGTGGTGATGGAGCGCAAAGCGGCGGGCTAGACGCTACTCCGGCACGTGGGTTTCGAGCAGGCGTGCGTGCCCGTTCGGAATGACTTCTACCGGGCCGCCCCCGGTCAGCCATGCCTCGCCTGCGTGAAACGGCTCTCCGTTCACCTCTCCGCTGCCTTCGAGAACAATCAGAACACCGTGCCGGCCGGAGGCGTGAACGCCTGCCGTCGAGAGGTCGAGCAGGCGGGTCGTGTAGTAGGGACAGCCGGCGAGGGCGCCTTCGGGCGCAGGTTGCGCGTGCCAGCGCTCGCGCAGGCTCACGTCAAGGCCTTGGGCAAGGTGCAATTCCCGCGGACGTCCGTAGTCGTAAAGGCGGTAGGTGACGTCGGAGTGCTGCTGGATTTCGCACAACGCGAGGCCGCCGCCGATGGCGTGTATGGTTCCGGCGGGGATATGGAACGTATCGCCCGGCTGGACCTCAATCCAATTGAGCAGCCGTTCGATCTCGCCCGAGAGCGCGGCTTCCCTGAGTCGCTCACGGGAGACGGAGTCGCGAAGTCCGACCGCGATTTTCGCTCCCGGGTCGGCGCGAAGAATATGCCACATCTCGGTCTTGCCGCGCGAATTCTCGTGCTCGGCAGCGTAGGCATCATCCGGATGCACCTGGACGGAGAGGGCCTCTTCCGTGAAGATGAACTTGATCAGCAGAGGCAGCGGCGCGCCGGCTTCAAACCAAACTTCGCCGATTTTCGAAGCGGGCCTTGGGAACCAGGGCTCGAGCCGCGTCGAGCCCCAGACCTTCTCATGAAACGATGCATTCAGGCGAACCGGCTTCAAGCCGCTAGCTCCGGGCCACGATGAATTTTTCGAGCCGGTCGAGCCCGCGTTCCAGTTCGTGCATGGAGGTTGCGTAGGAGATCCGCACGTGATCGTTGGTGCCGAAGGCCTCGCCCGGAACGACGGCCACGAATTCCTCGGCGAGCAATTTTTCGGCGAAGGCGAGCGATCCGCTGATTCCGTTCTTGAAAGCGACCGAGATGTTCGGATAGGCGTAGAAGGCGCCGGCTGGTTCGGCCAGCGTGACGCCGGGAATGCGGCGCAGGCGGTCGACCACGAAACCCCGGCGTTTGCGGTACTCGGAGAGCATCGCCTGAACCGATTCCTGGGGTCCGGTGAGGGCCTCGACGGCGGCGCGCTGAGCGATCGAAGTGGGATTCGAAGTCGAGTGGCTCTGAAGCTTGGTCATCGCGCCGCAGACCGCCGCGGGCGCCAGCGTGAATCCGATGCGCCAACCGGTCATTGCGTAGGTCTTCGACAACGACCCGGCGACTACGACGTTGTCCTTTGCCCCGGGCATCGAAGCGATGGAGAACGGCGTGTCGTTATAGAGGAAATGGCAATAGCACTCATCGGTGAGAAGCCAGATGCCGCGCGAGGAAGTCAACTTGAAGATGCGTTCGAACTCTTCGCGCGCCAGCACGGCGCCGCTCGGGTTGGAGGGCGAGTTGATTATGACGATCTTGGTCTTGGGAGTGAGCGCGCGCTCGATCATGGCGGCGGTGAGCCGGAAGCCGGACGCTTCGCCGGTTTCGACGAACACGCATTTGCCGCCCGCGTAGTTTACGACGTCCTTGTAAGTGACCCAATAGGGCACCGGGATGATGACTTCGTCGCCCGGGTCGACCAGCACCTGCATGAGGTTGAAGATGGAGTGCTTGCCGCCGACATTCACCACGCACTCAGCGGGCGAATAATTGGTGCCGAAATCCTGCTTGTGACGCCCGCAGATGGCGGCTTTGAGCTCCGGCGTTCCGGCCGTGTTGGTGTACTTGGTGAAGTTGGCGTCGAGCGCGTCCACCGCGGCTTTCTTGATGTTGTCGGGGGTAGGGAAGTCGGGCTCGCCGGCTCCAAAGTCGACCACATCATGGCCTTCGCGCCGTAGTTTGTCGGCGTCAGCGGCTACCTTCATCGTCGACGACACGCTGATCGTCGATACACGTTCCGCAATCGTCAAAGTGGACTGCATGGGATTGCCCCTATTCTCCAGGAAAATGTTTTTTGAGGCGGGTTTCGACAATCGGCGGCACGAGGCCCGAAATGTTTCCACCCAGCCGGACCAGTTCTTTCACTAAACGCGAACTGACGAACGAGTTTGCCTCGCCCGCCATTAAAAATACAGTTTCGATGTCCGGACGCAGGCGGCGGTTCATGAGCGCCATCTGGAGTTCGTACTCGTAGTCCGAGATAGCGCGGATTCCGCGTAGAACCAATTGCGCGCCGCGCTGAGCCGCATAGTCGACCAGCAGGCCGTTGAACGACTCGACGCTGACGTTCTCAAATCCGCCGAGCACGTCGTTCAACATTTCCATGCGTTCTTCGACGCTGAACAGAGGGCGCTTATTCTCGTTGCGCAGAATGGCGACGATAAGCCGGTCCGCCAGTTTTGCTCCGCGCGCAATCAGGTCCAGATGCCCATTGGTGATGGGATCGAAAGATCCTGGATAAATTGCGGTAACGCTGGTTGGCCGTGCGGGCAAACTTTGATTTTAGCAGACGCCAAAAAAAAAGAGCGGCGCCGGACGGCCCTCCGTCTGCCGTCGAACGCCGCTTGGCGGATTGCGGTGAAACTCTTACGCGCCCTGACCGGAAGCCATCGCGTGCACTTCGCTCTGGCTCGAAGCCGGCACTTCCTCCGGCTCCACAGGACCTGCCCAGTCGAAAGCCCCGGCAATGTGCGTGTTGTCGCGCACCGTCGCCGGCAGGAAAGCGATGGCAGTTGAACCGACGCCGCTTCCCACAAGAATGGCCATCAGGCCGAGACCCTCAGCCGCTTTGCCTTTCAAAACCAGGTTCCATCCGATCGCAAGCCCCACCAGGACAAAACAGATTCCCATTGTGATCAACAGCCATTTCGGAAAGTACTCCTCAAAAAATGAGTGGACCGTGTCAAGCTTTGGGTTCGTTTCGTTTTTCTTCATCAGTGGTTTCGTCCCTTCTGCTCAGGGATATCGGCATAAGGGAACTGGAACTATACCCCTACCACCATGGTGGTATGCCGATCCAGCGTTTACCCCCTTGATTCCGCGACAAATCCGGCATAGCTTATTCCCGGAGGATTGGACCGATGACCATGCTCGAGACCCTCGAAGAGTACCTCCATGAAACGGGTACCCCCTATACGCACACAACTCACCGTCTCGCTTACACCGCCCGCGAGGTGGCGCGCGCCGAACAGGTACCTGCCCACAACCTCGCCAAAACTGTGGTGATTCACGACGACGCCGGGTATGCTTTGGCGGTGCTTCCGGGTGACCGGCTTGTAGACCTGTTCGAACTCAGAAGCGCGCTCGGGCGGGCGCACTTACGCCTGGCGAATGAAGCTGAAATTGCGCGGCTGTTTCCGGATTGCGAATTGGGAGCCATGCCGCCGCTCGGCAACCTGAGCGGTCTGCCGGTTTACGCCGACGCTGACCTGGCCATGCATGAGTTTCTTGTGTTCAACGCCGGCACGCACCGGGACACGCTGCACATGCGCTTCTCGGACTTCGACCGTCTGGTTCGGCCGACGCTGCTGCATTTTGCCCGGCAGGCGGGATCGCGTCCGGTGCAGGCCTGGGACTTGTAATCTATTTCGGGTTCCTGGCTGATTCCTGGGCGAGTTGATCGCGGAATAGCTTTTCCGAACGGTCGATAAAGGCGCGGTAGCCGTCCGGGTCGATGAATGGGTTGGGCTTGGATTTCGCCTTCAGCCGCGGGTATTTGTCCGCGAGACCAAAATAGCCCCCGTGTGCGCCAAGGAAGATATCGCAGGACAGTGCGCGCAGGATGCGGAACGTCTTTTCGTAATCGAAAACGATGGTTGGATACTTCGCGTTGCCGAGCAGGCGGACTCCCGGGTTCACCGAAGTTCCCCCGACGATGACGACGTCATACCACTGACCTTGGTCTTTCACCCGCAGAGTCCAGGTGGTGCACCCCTTGGTGTGCCCGGGAGTGATGTGGGCGACCAGTTTGGTTTCACCGAGGTCGAGTGTCTCGCCGTCCTTGATTTTGTGGCTGACGCGGACTTTTGGATAAGAGTGGATGCCTTCGAAGCGGAAGTCGCCAAGCCCGCCGCCCTCGATGACCACCGCATCCTGAACGCTGGCCCAAACCTCCGGGTAATTGCCGATCATGTCGGCAACGAGAGCCTGTCCGCCGACATGGTCGATATGAGCCTGGCTGTTGAGCAGGAATTTGACGTCGCTCAGCTTGAAGCCGAGTTGTTCGATTGAACTGGCGATTATGGCGGGGGTGGTGGGATAGCCGCTGTTGATGAGGGCGTGTCCCCGTTTGCCGGTTACCAGATAACACGCAATGTCGTTGGTGCCGACATAGTAGAGGTTGGCCGCTATTTTGAACGGGGGGAAGACTCGGTTGTCATCCACCTGCGCGAAGGCCGCGAGGGCGCTCAGCAGGAGGAGAAGGGTTACACGCATAGCTCCATTGTCGCGCTCGAAACAGCAGCGGCGGCGGGACACCTCCGAGGGTGAGCCCCGCCGCCGCTGTGCTGCTGTTCAGAGTGAGTGAGCGCCTTATTTCCTGCGCCTGTTGTCTTCGCCGGCAGAGGCCGAAGCCACTTCCTTCTGATTCAGACTGATGGTACCGACCAGGGCGACGTTGCCACCCGCGGAGATGATCTTCCGGCCGGTCTCTTTATTGGACTGCAGCGCGGCGCCACGCGCCTGCACAAACTTTTGGATGACCTCGACAGGCACTTTTGCCTGAAGCAGGATGATGATCTCGCCTTCGGTGAGAGCCGGACCCGCAGGTACGTTCACCGAGGAAAGATCGTTCTGGGTCTGATCCTGCGCCCGCGCCGGGACCGCGCCGACCAGTAGGATGAAGATCGCCATCGTTACGCTCAACAGAACCGCTCTCATCTTCGCTTTCTCCTTAGCTGTCAATCGCCTTTGTTTTGAGTGGCTCGCGTGCTCCAGCCTGGTACGAGAACACTCCTAGATGAGATCGGAGGTATTTCCCGAGTACTTTAGGGTATTCGTGTGACCGGGGTCACCGACTTCCTTCTCCTGCGGACCGAAACTGGGAGCATGATGGACTTCAGTCAATCGCCGCTGCTGGTGATCTGGGAGGTGACCCAGGCTTGCGACCTCGCTTGCGTGCACTGCCGGGCTTCGGCGCGTCCCGGACGCAACCCGGGTGAGCTCTCGACCGAAGAGGGATTCCGGCTGCTCGAACAAGTGAAAGCGTTCGGCGAAGTACGGCCGTTCGGGAGTCCGCTGTTCGTCTTTACGGGTGGCGACCCGCTGAAGCGTCCGGACCTCTATGAACTGATCCGCCACTCGGTCTCGATCGGGCTGCGAACCAACGTCACGCCGAGCGGTACTCCCCTGCTGACGCCCGCGGCCATTGACCGTTTCAAGGCCGAGGGCGTGGCGCGCATGGCAATCAGCCTGGACGGCGCGGACCCGGGCACTCACGACGATTTCCGGCAGGTCAACGGCAGTTTCGACCGTTCGTTCGCCGCGCTCGAGCACGCCCGGTCGATCGGACTCGAAACCCAGATCAACACCACGGTGACTCGGCGCAACATGGGACAACTCGATCGCATTGCGGACCTGGTTGCGCGGGCAGGCAGCCGGATGTGGAGCCTGTTCTTTCTGATCGTCACCGGGCGTGCGATGGAGAACGACGACCTGAGCGCGGCGGAGTACGAAGAGGTGTTCGGGACGCTTTACTCGCTTTCGAAGCGCGTTCCGTTCGAGATGAAGACCACCGAGGCGCTGCACTACCGGCGCTACCTGGCTCAGCACTGTAAGGACGACGGACTCGCGTTTCGAAGCGCGGGGGTGAGCGACGGGCGAGGCTTCGTGTTTGTCTCGCACACCGGCGAGGTATATCCAAGCGGTTTTCTCGAAGTGTCGTCGGGCAACGTGAGAAACCGGTCGCTGGTGGATCTCTATCGGAACGCCGACCTGTTTCGCGTGTTGCGCGATTCCAGGCAGCGGGAAGGGCGCTGCGGCGCCTGCGAGTACGTTCATGTGTGCGGAGGGTCGAGGTCGCGCGCCTGGGCGCTCACCGGCAACTACCTGGCTGAGGATCCGCGCTGCGTCTACGTGCCTCCGCGATATGCGGCCGCGGGTTGAATTATCGAGGGGATTCCAGCCGGGCGGGGGCATGCGTGATATCCTGAATTCTCGCTAATGTCGAACCGGAATCCCCTCCCCAAGATCTGCATCGCCTTGGGATTTCCCGAAGCCGGACAACTTGTCGACCACGCCCGCCGGGAGATGGAAGCGGGCGAGTCGTTCTTCGAATTCCGGCTCGATTACCTGCCGAACCCGGCGGAGGGCGTGAGAGCCATCGCCGACTTTATCGCTGCCCATCCGGATTGCAGCATCCTCGCCACCTGCCGGCGCCATCAAAACCAGGGCCGCTTCAACGGCAGCATCGAAGAGCAGATTCGGATATTGAACTCAGCGATTGAGGCGGGCGCGCACGCCGTGGACGTCGAGATCGAGAGTGCGGAGAATGCTCCCATGGCTCTCGAGCCCCTGCGGAGCAGGGCGCTGCTGGTGGTTTCCTATCACAACTACAGCGGCACGCCGGCCATGGAGCCGATTTTGCGGCGCATGCTGCGGGTTTCAGCCGACGCCTATAAGATCGTCACCACAGCGCGCAAACCGTCCGACAACGGGCGCGTTCTGGCGCTGGCGAAACTGCACTCGAAGAAGCACCTGATCCTGCTCGCGATGCAGGAGACCGGGTTTCCGACGCGCGTGCTGTCCACCGCCTACGGCGGCGTGTACACCTACGCCGCGCCGCTCGCCGCCGCCGGAACCGCGAGCGGGCAGGTAAGCGCGAAAATGCTGCGTTCGCTCTATCGGGTTGAGAAATTCACCAAAGCGGCGAAGGTTTATGGAGTGATTGCGGACCCGGTGCGGCATTCGATCTCGCCCGCCGTCCATAACCGCGCCTTTCAGGCTCGGCGGCTCGATGCGGTTTACCTGCCGTTCCTGGTTCATCCGGCGCAGCTCAAGGATTTCTTCGTGCTGGCAGACGCGTTGCCGATTTCGGGTTTCAGCGTGACCATTCCGCACAAGCAGAAGATCATGCGGTATCTCGATGTCGTGGACCCGTTGGCGCGGCGCATCGGCGCGGTAAACACGGTCTGGAAGAAGGGCGGGAAGTGGCGCGGAACCAACACGGACGCCGAAGGGGTGATCGCGCCGCTATCGAAGAAGATGCGCATCCCCAAGGCGAGCGTGCTGCTGGCGGGCAACGGCGGCGCGGCGCGGAGCGCGGCATTCGCACTCTCGGAAGCGGGCGCGAAACTTTCCATCACCGGGCGCAATGCCGACCGCGTGCGTGCGCTGGCCAAAGCCTGCGACGCCGAGCCGCTCACGCGCGAGCAGGCCGAGGCGGGCCAGTTTGACGCCCTCGTGCACGCGACGCCGCTGGGCATGTACCCGCATGTTCAGGAGAGCTTTTTCAACGGACGAATTCCGGCTGGCCTGGTGTTCGACATGGTGTACAACCCGCGCGAGACGGCGCTGATCCAACGTGCCCGTCAGCAGGGTTGCGAGGTGATCGAAGGCGTGCGGATGTTTGTCGAGCAGGCGGTGAAGCAGTTTGAAATCTGGACCTCGGATTCGGCGCCCGTTTCCGTGATGGAAAAAGCGGCCATCGAAGCGCTGACGCCGTGTGAGCATGCCGTCGCGGAGAACGGGCGTTGACCGTCGCGGCGTTGACTGACAAAACCAGGCTGACACGCCGCGCGTGGGCCGGTCTCGCCGCCGGAGCAGCCGCCGTAGTTGCGCAGAGTCCCCAAACCCCGGCGTTGCCCGCCAACGCCGATGAAGAACTGGCGGCCGCGCGCACGTCCCTCAAGACATGGGCCGATCAGATCAACAAGGTCAAACTCGCGGTTGAGATCGAGCCCGCGGCTCACTTCAAGGCCTGAACCATGGCTGGACTCGGGAACGACGTCTTCTTTGCAACCATCGCGGAGCTGAACGGGAAGCTGCGCGCCAAGGCATTCTCCGCCGTTGAGCTGACCCGCGCGTTCTCCGACCGGCTGGACCGTTTGGGGCCGCGCTACAACGCGCTCGCGCTTTCGTTGCGCGAACAGGCGTTGAAGCACGCGCGCAAGGTGGACGACGAACTGAAGCGCGAACGCTTTCGCTCGGCGCTGCAGGGCGTCCCCTACGGCGCGAAAGACCTTTTTGCGCTGCCCGGCAATCCGACCACCTGGGGCGCCAAGCCTTACGCCGCGCAGGTGATCGATCATACGGCGACGGTGCTGTCGCGGATCGACAAAACGGGCGGGATTCTCACGGGCAAGCTGGCGATGGTGGAACTCGCGGGCGGACCATCGTACCGCTACGCACGGGCTTCGCACACTGGACCGGGGCTGAACCCTTGGGACCGCACGCGGTGGTCCGGCGGATCCTCGAGCGGGTCGGGTATCGCGGTGGCGGCAGGGCTGGTTCCATACGCACTCGGGTCGGAAACGAGCGGTTCGATTCTCACGCCGGCGGCCTTCTGCGGCCTTACAGGGCTGCGGCCGACCTACGGATTGGTGTCGCGGGCTGGAGCGATGGCGCTGTCGTGGACGCTCGACAAGGTGGGTCCGCTATGCCGCACCGCCGAAGATTGCGGTCTGGTGCTGCAACAGATCGCCGGCGGAGACCCGGCGGATCCTGCATCGGCGGGCAAGAGCTTCTATTACGCGCCGCAGTACGCGCGAGCGATGAAGGACATCATCGTGGGGTATGCGCCGGGCGATTTCACCGACTGGCCCGAGCCATCCACGCAGCCCGCCCTGCAGAAGGCGTGGGAGGATGTGAAGGCGCTCGGCGTGCAGGTGAAAGAAATTCAGATGCCCGAGTTTCCTTACGGCTCGCTGGTGAGCACGATCATCAGCGCCGAAGCAGCGTCTATTTTCGAGGACCTGATCACCAGCGGCCGCGTGGATGAACTCGCGGATGCAAAACAGATCGCGGGCCTCAAAGCGGGGCTCGAAATGCCGGCGCGGGATTACCTGCGGGCCATGCGGGTGCGGACGCTGGTGCAGGCGGCGTTCCGCGACCTGTTCGCGCAGGTGGACGTAATTGTGGCTCCAACCCGGGCGACCGTGGCGCCGAAACTCGAACAGCCGCTCGACCGTTTGTCGACCAGCCGTCCGATGCCGCGCAGCACCGGTTTTGCAGCGCTGATTCCGGCCGGCAACCTCGCCGGGCTCCCCGGGCTATCGCTGCCCTGTGGATTTGCCGAGGGCATGCCGGTGGGCATCCAACTGGTTGGTCGTCCGTTCTCCGAGATGATGCTGCTTCATCTTGGGCGCGAGTATCAGTCTCGCACGGACCATCATAAGAAGCATCCTGAGGTCGCGTAGGACCGATGCGACAGGTTCGCTGGATGCTGCTGCTGGCTCTGGCTTGGGCCGGCTCCGCTCAGATTCCCGCATCTGGAACGTTACCGGCTGCGCAGGAAGGTCCGTTTCGAGCGGAACTGAAACGGTTGGAGAAGTTGGGGCAGACGGCGGCTGATCCCAACACGGTGCGATACGCCCTGGCCCGCACTCTCGCAGCGGGCGAGCAATGGACCGAGGCGGTGGAGCAGTTGCGGCGCATTGAGCCGGGTTGCGGAATTGATGCTGCGAAGGATCGTATCTTTACCGCTCTGCGCAGTTCGTCCGAATTTGCGGCCATCACGGATTCGGCGCGTAGGGCGGCCACCCGTATCACCAATAGCCGGGTTGCCTTTCGTATTGCCGAAGGCGATCTCGCGCCGGAGAGCCTGGCGTACGATCCGCGAACCCGGACGTTCTATTTCGGCAGCTTGAGAAAAGGCAAGGTGGTCAGGTGTTCGCGCCATGGGGTGTGCCGGGATTTCATCACCCGGTTGGACACGGTGCTGGGGCTCAAGGTGGATGGCTCGCGTTTGCTTGTCCTGAACAACTCCGAACAGGACTCGGCTTTGATGAGCTTCGAACTCGAGACAGGAACGCTGATTCGCAAATGGTCCGCCGGCGCGGGTCACCTGCTGAACGACCTCGTCGTGGCGCCGGATGGGGAAATCATCGTCACAGACACGCGAGGGGCAGCGGTATGGCGGCTCGCGGCGAATCAGGAGACGTTCGAAAGACTACCGGGACGGTTTGAGTTCGCCAATGGAATCGCGATCTCTCCGGACGGACGGCGGCTGTACGTTTCGACGTTTCCGGACGGCGTGACGGTGTTGGATCGAACCACGCTTCAGCGCAGCGGGCTGACGCATCCGGCGGGCGTGTGTCTGGCGAACGTGGATGGGCTCTATTGGGTGCGCGACCAGCTAATTGCGATTCAAAACGGAATTATGTTTCCGCGCGTTATCCGGATGGTTCTCGGAGGCGATGGGAAAGCGGTGGTTCGTTTCGAGGTTCTCGAAAGGGGGCATCCGCTTTTCGAGGGCATAACGACCGGAGTGATGGTCGGCCGGGACTTCTTTTTTATGGCCAACATCCAGGACGATCGCGAAAGCGGGTTTGCGCCGATTACAATCCTTTCGATTCGTAACGTCGCTCGCTGATTTGGCCCGGGCGTTTACCAGACCCGGCACGCCTTGCCGCTGACCATGGGGTCGCCGACCTTGCAGGCGAATGCCTTCTGAAACTCGGGCATATTCTGGAGCACGCCGTTGACGCGGAACTCGGCGGGCGAATGTGGGTCGGTTTGCGTGACCAGGCGCCGGTACTCGGGGGTGGCTTTGTCGCACCAGAAATAGGCGTATCCGGTGAAGAAGCGCTGCTCGGGTGTCTTGCCGTCGATGGTCTTCTGGGGCTTTGCAAGGAGAGCCATCAACGCGAGGCGAATGCCGCCGTTATCGGCCGTGTTTTCTCCGAGCGTGAGTTTTCCGTTCACCTTGAGATCGTCGATGGCGGTGAAACTCGAGTATTCCTTCTCAATACATGAGGCGCGGTCCTCGAATCGCTTTGCGTCGGCGGCCGTCCACCAGTCGCGGAGGTTGCCGGCGGCGTCGAACTGCCGGCCCTGGTCGTCGAAGCCATGGGTGAGTTCATGGCCGATCACCGCGCCGATGGAGCCGTAGTTCGTGGCATCGTCGCGGGTTGCGTCAAAGAAGGGAGGCTGCAGGATGCCCGCCGGGAAATTGATGTCGTTGTATTGAGGGTTGTAGTAGGCGTTAACGGTGGGCGGGCTCATTTCCCACTCGCGCTTGTCCTTGGGCTTGCCGATCTTGGCCATGTCGTAGCGCGTGTGCCATTGATTGAGGCCGTAGTAATTGGCGAGTGCATCGTCGCGGGAAACCTGCGCGGCGCTGTAGTCCTTCCACTGGTCCGGATAGCCGATTTTGTTGACGATCGCGGAGAGTTTGACGAGCGCCTGCTTCTTAGTGGCCTGCGACATCCAGGTGAGAGTTTCGAGGTCGCGCCGCATGGCCTGCTCAATGGCTTTGACCATTTCGAGCGTTTTCTGTTTTCCTTCTGAGCCGAAGGTCTGTTCGACGAAGCCGCGCCCGAGCGCGTCGCCGAGTTGCTGATCGACGAGCGCCGTGCAGCGCTTCCAACGCGGGCGGAGTTCGCGCGCCCCGGTGAGTTCGCGTCCATAAAATGCGAAGTTCTCGTTGACGAAGGCAGACGACAGGCGTCCGGCGGCATCGTGCAGGGCGTGCCAGGCGAGGTAGGTTTTAAGGTCCGCGAGACTGTTCTGCACGATGGCTGATTCGACACTGCGGACAAAGGGCGGCACCGAGACATCGAGCGACGCAAGCCCGGCGACGCCCATGCCGTCGAAGAACTTCACCCAATCGATGCCGGGCGAAAGGGAAATGAGTTCCGGGGTGGTGTATTTGTGGTAGACCTTGTTCGGGTCGCGGCGCGAAACGAGGTCGAGCGAGCCGCGGGCGAGGCCGGTTTCGATTCGCATCACCACTTCGGCTTTCTTCGCGGCCTGGTCGTCGGTGTCGCCCGAGAGCGCGAACATCCTGCGGACGTGATCGACGTACTTCTTGCGTAGATCGGCGGATTTTTCGTCGGTGCGGAGGTAATAGTCGCGGTCGGGCAGCCCGAGTCCGCCCTGGTCGAGACCGGCGATCATGCGCGAGGCGTCCTTGGCATCGGGCTCGCTGGCGAAGAAAAAGAAGGGGCGGACGCCGATGAGGTTGAGACGGACGAGTTCGTCGGTGATGGCGAGTTTGTTGGGAAGGGAGGCGATGCGGTCGAGAACGGGCTTAACGGGAGCGGCGCCTTTCTGTTCGGCGGCGGCTTCGTCCATGCAGGCGGCGTAATAGTCGCCGATCTGGCGGTCAGCCGCGGTGCGGGTGGCGCCAGGCGCGGAAGCTTTTTCAAGGATGGCGCGGAGGGTCTCGAGGTTGCGCTCGGCAAGCTGGTCGGCGATGCCCCACGTGGGGCGGTCGGGCGGAATCGGGTTGCTGTTCAGCCAGGGTCCGCAGGCGTATTGGAAGAAGTTGACGCAGGGGTCGGGCTTGTCTTGAGCCGAAGCGGCGAGGGCGAGGCCGAGTAGGGGAAACAACCAAAGCTTCATTGTCTTCAGTGTAGTGTCTTCAGTGTAGTGTCTTCGATGGGGCGAGGAAAAGATTGTGCTCAAAGTTGCGGGCGGCTTTCCGATAAGCATTCCAGAATGGCTACGCAACCGCTTCCGACGACACGGGCAGGGAAGTACGTGACGTTCCAGATTTCCCGTCATTACTTCGCCTTGGAGGCGAGTCGTGTGCGTCAGGTAGCGCCCGCGCGCGACATTGTGCCTTTCGAGCACCCGATGCCGCTGGTGAGGGGGGTGCTGCTGATTCGCGGGCGGCGGGTGCCGGTGCTCGACATTCGCGAGCGGCTGGGGCTGGCCGAACGCGCGAGTCACCCGCGCAGTTCGGTGCTGTTGATCGACACGCGCGGGATACCGGGTTTGCCCGTGTTGGGTGTGATCGCCGACAAGATGACGGATGTGGTGGAACTTCGCGAGCGCGATTTCCGCGCCAACATCGTGCAACTGCGCCCGTATGGCCGTCCATATGGCCGGCCGAAGACCATTCTCGATATCGACCAATTGCTGACCGGCGAGGAGGTGTCGAGTCTGAAGTCGATCTTCTAGAATAGGAGGGTGCGCTGGTTCGCTATCCTTGTTGCCGGCGTGACGCTCGCTCCGGCAGGGTTTTCCTATTCGGTGCTCACCCACGAAGCGATTATAGATGTCGCCTGGAACGATCACCTGAAGCCTCTCCTGCTGCGCCGTTTTCCCGGCTCGACGGAGGAGCAACTCCGCAAGGCGCACGCCTACGCCTACGGCGGGGCCATCATTCAGGACCTCGGCTACTATCCATTCGGCAATAAACTGGTGAGCGATCTGCTCCACTATGTGCGCAGCGGCGACTTTGTCGAGAACCTGATCCGGCAATCGCAGGATCTCAACGAGTACGCCTTTGCACTTGGGGCTTTGGCGCACGTGGCTGCCGATATTGAGGGTCATTCGATTGCCACCAATCCGGCGGTAGCCCGGATTTATCCGAAACTCGTGGCCAAATGCGGCAATCCGGTTACATACGGCTGCGATCCTGTTGCACACATCAAAGTGGAGTTCGGGTTCGACGTGAGCCAGGTGGCGCGCCAGCAATACGCTCCTGAGGCGTATCACGATTTCATCGGGTTCGAAGTTTCCAGGCCGGTTCTCGAGCGCGCTTTCCTTGAGACTTATTGCGTGGAGTTCAACTCCATGTTCGTCAACCCGGACCTGACGCTGGGAACCTTTCGATATACCGTTTCGAACATCGTGCCGAAGATGACGAAGGTGGCATGGGCTTCGAAGGATCGGGATATCGCGAAATCCTGGCCGGGAGTGACGCGGCGGACCTTCGTCTACAATCTGTCCCGCGCGAGTTACCGGAAGGAATGGGGCTCGGCGTACAAGAAACCGGGCATCGGGACGCGTTTGCTGGCGCTCGTTTTTAAGCTGGTGCCGAAGGTAGGACCGTTCCACTCTCTCGCCTTCCACCCGATCGACGCCGCGACGGAAGGGTTGTTCGTCCGCAGTTTCGACGCGACGCTCACGCGTTACCGCGCCATGCTCGCCGACGTGAGCCGCGGAAAACTGGAAACGGCGAACGTGAATCTCGACACCGGCACGGCGCTCGAGCCCGGTACCTATGCGCTGGCCGACGACGCGTATGCCCGCTTAGTCGAGCATCTGGCGGAGAAGAAATTCAAGGGGCTGAATGACCGCTTGCGGTCGGCCATCCGAAAATACTACGCGAATCCCAACAAACCGCTCGAGTCCGACGCTCTGCGGCGGCAAATCGAGATGCTTGCCGGTGCGGGCGGCAGTCAATAGTTTTCGACGCCCCGAATTCAGTTCAAGGAGCGAAGAATCGCTTCAATATCGCGGGCGAGCGTGGTGACAGGCTGCGTCGCTCCCCGGGCCAGCAGAACCAATGTGAAGTCATATCGGCCGATTGCCGTCTGGAGCGCTGCGGTGGGGGCGGAAAGGATGGCGCCCGGCTCAATGCGCGTGGGCGGAGGGACCTCACGCAGGGACATCTGGTTACTCTGGATGGCCCGGCCGAACTTCAACAGATCGCGGGGTGTCGAGTAGGCCTGGCCGGATGCGGGATCCCATCCGGTCTCGATCATGCCCAGGGGTTCGAGGATCGTTTCGGCAGCGAACTCGCGAAACTTGCGGCCTGAAGCCGATTCGATCACCTGTACCGGATCCTTCCCGGTGAGGTTCGCAGGTTGCACGCGACCTGCTTTCCAGAGCCGCGCAAGCACGGCGCGCGCAAGCAACCCGTCGAGACCTTCGACGTTATACCGTCCTGTTTTCGGCGATTCGAACACAACCTGATCGCCCCGCGCAATCAGTACAGCGCCTGAAAACGAGACGCGATCGAGGAGCGCGCGAATGCGGCTCAAGGCCGCCGCTTCATTTTGGGGAGTGCCCGAGGAAATCTGCACGAGCACGCCGAGCAGTTTCGGCGGCTGATCCTTGTTGAGCCTGAATTCAAAAACACCGGTCTCGCCGGTTGCGATGCGGATGCGTGCGGTGGGAATCGCAGGATTCACGATCTGGACCAACTCGAGCTTGCCGAACCTCTGCCGTAAGTCCCGGTAGCGTTCCAGGCGAGTTTCGACCGGCGTGTCGGCGGCGTAGTACCGTTCGAAGAACATCCGCATCGCCGTATCGCCTGTGTTGAACGCGTTGATATAGTCGCGTACCATGGCCGAACGGTCCTGTGCGACCGCGCTCAGAGCGACCAGAAGAAACGCGGCTGTTCTCATAGTGCCGCGAGTTGAGCGAGATCGAGCCGGCCGGTGTAGATGGCCATGCCGACGGCGCAGTGAATTCCGAGCGCGGTGAGCGCGCGAATGTCGTCGAGGGTCGTAATTCCGCCTGCCGCGGTGATCTCGTGCGAAGTGGCGGCGCGAAGGCGGCTGAACCAGTCGAGGTCGGTCCCCTGCATCATGCCTTCCTTATCGACATAAGTACAGAGAAAGCCGGAGCAGTAGGGCTCAAGTTCGCGCAGCACTTCTTCGGCGGTGAACTGGGTGGACTCCTGCCAGCCTTTTACGACGATGCGGCCGCCCTTGGAGTCGAGCGCGATGACGGTCCGGTCGCGCGGCATGTCGCGAAGCAGCGAGTGATTGACTCCTTGCTTGCCGAAGGCGGCGGTTCCCACAATTACGCGATATGCGCCCTGCGCCAGGAGTTTGGCCGCCCGTTCGGGAGTGCGGACTCCGCCGCCGACGCGCGCCGTGCAACGGGAGGCGAGTAGCTCAACGATGGCGTCGTTGGCGCCGCGGCCCATGGCTGCGTCGAGGTCGATGACCTGAATCTGCGGGAAGGCGGCGAATTTCTCGAGCATCGCCAGCGGAGCATCGCCTTCGAGCGCTTTGTCGCGGCCTTGCACAAGCTGGACGACCTTGCCGTCCATGAGATCGATGCAGGGGAGGATCATTCCGCGGGCCTCACCGGTACTCCCTCGGCGGCGAGCGTGCGTTTCAGATCGGCCACGGTGTAGGTGCCGTAGTGGAAAATGCTGGCGGCAAGCGCAGCGTCGGCGCAGCCGCTGGTAAGCACGCGAGTGAAATGTTCAGGCTTGCCGGCGCCGCCCGAGGCGATCACGGGGATGTGCGTGGCCTCGGACACGGCGCGCGTGAGGTCGCAATCGAAGCCTGTTTGCACCCCGTCGGTATCCATCGAAGTGAGCAGGATTTCGCCGGCGCCGAGCGATTCACCACGCGCGGCCCACTCGACCGCATCGATGCCCTCGTCGTCCCGTCCGCCGCGAGTGTAGACGGTCCAACCGCCGCCCGCGGCACGGCGTCGCGCGTCAATGGCGAGCACAACCGCTTGAGCGCCGAATTCGAGGCTCAATTCGGTGATCAGTTCGGGGCGGCGGATTGCGGCGGTGTTGACGCTCACTTTGTCGGCGCCCGAGAGCAGAATCTTCCGCGCGTCGGCAACGGAACGGATGCCTCCGCCGACGGTGAGCGGGATGAATACCCGGCGTGCGGTCCGCGCCACTACGTTCGCCATGATCTCGCGCGCGTCGGAGGAGGCGGTGATATCGAGGAAGACGAGTTCGTCGGCGCCCTGTTCGTTATAGCGCGCGGCGAGTTCCACCGGGTCGCCCGCATCGCGGAGGTTCACGAAGTTGACGCCTTTGACGACGCGTCCGGCGGTAACGTCGAGGCAGGGGATGATTCGTTTCGCTAACATGCGATGAAGTTCCGTACGATCTGCAATCCCGTGGGGCCGGATTTTTCCGGGTGAAACTGCACGCCGTGGATGTTGTCCTGCTCGAGCACCGCCGTGTACGGCATTCCGTAGGTGCATGTTGCGGAGGCGACGCTCGAGGCGGGCACGTAGTAGCTGTGCGCGAAGTAGACGAAGGGATTCTCGGCAAGGCCGGCAAGGAGTTTTGAATCCTTCCGCCGGTCGAGGGAATTCCAGCCCATGTGCGGCACTCGGGCGCCGGCCGGAAATCGTTTCACCACGCCTTCGAAGACGCCGAGTCCGTGTTCCTCGGGGGCTTCTTCGCTCGCTGTAAACAACGCCTGAAGTCCCAGGCAGATTCCGAGGAAGGGAACTCCGCGGCGAATGTGTTCGAGAATCGGCGAGCGCAAGCGCCTTTCGTCCAGGGCGCGCATCATCTGGCCGAAGTGGCCCACACCGGGCAGGATGATCTTTTCCGCGTTGTCGAGGCCGGCTGGTTCCGTGACGACGCGGTAGTCCGCGCCGGTCTCGTCGAGCGTATTCTGCACGCTGCGGAGGTTGCCGGCACCGTAGTCGATGATGGCGATCATAGGAGTCCTTTGGTGGAAGGAAGTTGATCCTTGAGGCGCGCGTCCTTCGAGCAGGCGTACTTCATCGCGCGCGCAAAGCATTTGAACACGGCTTCGATCTTGTGATGGTTCGACCGGCCGTAGAGCACCTTCACGTGCACGTTGCCTGCGACGTTGTTGACGAAGCCGTCGAAGAAGTCGTGGACGAGCTCGGTTTGCAGGTCGCCGACCAGGCGCGTGCGGACCAAATCCTTGTAGACAAGCGCGGGACGGCCGCCGAGGTCGACGGCGACAACGGCGAGGGTCTCGTCCATGGGCAGGACAAAGTAGCCGGCGCGATTGATGCCGCGGCGGTCGGCGAGGGCTTTGGCGAAAAGCTGCCCAAGCACGATGCCGACGTCCTCGACGGTGTGATGCTGGTCAACGTCCAGGTCGCCGCGCGCGGTCAGCGCGAGGTCGAAGCCGCCGTGCTTGGTGAAAAGTTCAAGCATGTGATCGAAGAAGCGGATTCCGGTCGAGATTTCATACCGGCCGCGGCCTTCGATGCGGAGGCTCGCGCTGATCTGCGTTTCTTTGGTGTTGCGCTCGAGGGTAGCGGATCTCATGGAAGCACGGACTCCAATTCGCCGATATGGTCGATGACTGCGATGGCGTTCTCCTGGCGGAAAAGCTCGAGAATTTCAGCGCGCCGGGAGTGGTTGCGGGCGACGACGCCGATGAAAGGAACCCCGGCAGCGCTGGCGCTGCGCGCATCGTCAACCGTGTCGCCCAGATAGAAGATCTTCCGCCCCGGATAAGCAGCGGCGATTTTGAGGAGGCCTTCGGGGTGCGGCTTGGGATGGCTGACGTCGTCGGCACAGACGATGGGGTCGAACGTCAGGTGCGCGGCCGAGCGCCGGAGCGTAACATCGGCTTCATAACGCAGGCGTCCGGTAAAGATGGCAAGGCGGTAGCGGGCGGCGAGACGAGCCAGTGTGCCGCCGGTATCGAACCACACTTCGCGGTTGATCAGGCCTTCGACGCCGTCGTGGCCGAAGAAAATGCGGTTGAACTGCTCGACGACGGTGTCGTAGTCGACGAGATGGCCGTTGTCGGCGAGAATGCGCTGAGACAGCGCCCAATCGTTGTTCCAGCCGCCCTGATTCTTGTACTCCTGGATCAGGTCGCGGGAAATCGTAAGGCCCGAGAAATGTTTTACGGTCTGGACGATGGTTTCGCGGTAGCTTTCCGACACCTCAACCAGGACGCCGTCCATGTCGAAAACGAGGATGCCCTCTACCATATCGAGGCGAGCTCCTTCAAAAAGCGTTCCACCTGCGGGCGCGTTCCGATAGTGACGCGCACACAGCCGGGGATTTCGTAGCTCCGGTCGCGAACCAGTACGCCGCGTAAGCGGAGTTCGTCGCGGATGGGAATGGCGCGCTGGCCTGCTTCGAACAGAATAAAGTTAGCCTCGCTCGGAAACGTGCGGATGCCGAGCGCGTGCAGGCCTTCGTAGGCCCGGGCCCGAGCGGCGAGCACCTCGTCGACGTAGGCTTCGATGTAGGCTTTCTCGCGGACCGCGGCCCGCGCGGCCAGCGTTGCGAGCGCGTTCACGCTGTAGGGTGATTGCGCCTTGTGCAGAAAGGCGACGTTGTCGGCCTGGGAAAACAGGCAGCCGATCCGCATGGCGGCCATTCCGAAGACCTTCGAAAAGGTGCGGCTGACGAATAAGTTCGGGCGGTCGGCGATGAGCGGCAGCGCGGTGACGCCGCTGAATTCGAAGTACGCTTCGTCGATCAGCACGGCGGCGTGAGAAGCCTTGTCGAGGATGCGTTCGATGGCTTCGAGCGTCGTACCGGTGCCGGTGGGATTGTTCGGGTTCGCGATGAGTACGGCTTTGGTCGACGGCGTGATGGCGGCGAGCAGCGCGTCGAGCGGAAACGAAAGATCGGCGGGCTGGTACTCGATTTCGGTGATTCGCGCGCCCGCGACTTCGGCGTAGAAGCGGTACATCGCATAACTCGGCTTCAGGATGAGCACCTCGTCGTTGTCGTCGACGTAAGTGTTCACGAGCACCTGAATGGCTTCGTCGGTGCCGTTGGTGAGCAGTAGATCAGACTCGCGAACGCCGAAATAGGCGGCGAGTTCGGACCGGGCGCCGGCGTATTCGGGATAAACCGTCAGGTCCTCGGCGGCCAGGTTCTGCTTCAGGAATTCGACCACCGAAGGCGGACAGCCGACCGTGTTCTCGTTGAAATCGAGGCGAAGTTTGCCGGCGCGCCCGGCGGTCGGCGGATGGTAGGGCGCCATCCTGCGCACGGCGGCGCGGGGCTCAGGCATGGCGCACCTCGACGCTGCGGGCGTGCGCTTCCAGCCCTTCAGCGCGGGCGAGAGTGGTGACGGCGGGGGTCAGCCGCCGCAGTCCTTCCTGCGTGAGTTCCTGAACGGAGATCACTTTGACGAAGTCAGCCGCGGACAAGCCGCCGCGGAGACGCGCGGCGCCGGAAGTGGGCAGAACGTGATTCGGGCCGGAAGCGTAATCGCCGGCGGCTTCGGGGCTCCAGGGGCCGAGGAAGACGCTGCCGGCATTTCGGATTCTTCCGAGCAGGGCGGCATCGTGCAACGCGAGGTGCTCGGGGGCGAGTTGATTCGAGAACTCGACGGCCTGCTCCATCGAATCGACGATGACGGCGGCGCTGTTGGCCCGGATGGCTTCCGACGCCGTGGGCGAGGTGGAGAGCGTGCCGAGTTGACGCTGCACCTCCACGGCGACGGCTTCAGCGAGCGGCCGTGATGTGGTGAGCAGGACAGCCGAAGCGTCGCTATCGTGCTCGGCCTGGGCGAGCATGTCGGCGGCGACGTGCGCCGGATTCGCCTCGGCGGCGATGATGACAATCTCGGTCGGACCGGCGACGAAGTCGATGCCAACTTCGCCGGCGATCAGTTTCTTGGCCGCGGCGACGTAGATATTGCCGGGTCCGACAATGCGTTGCACGGCGGGAATGGTTTCCGTACCGTAGGCGAGCGCGGCAATGGCTTGGGCGCCGCCCATGCGATAGACGTGCTCGAGACCGAGCATCGAGCAGATGGCAAGGATCTCCGGACTCGGCCGGGGACAGGCGACGGCTATGCGGGGCACTCCGGCAACCTGCGCCGGGATGGCCGTCATCAACAGCGTCGAAGGCAGCGGATAGCGGCCGGCGGGAATGTAAGCGCCCATGGAATCGAGCGGGCGAACAATCTGGCCGAGCCTGCGGCCGTCGGCGGTGGCTTCCATCCGCTCCGGCGGCAATTGAGTCGCGGCGTAGGCGCGGATGTTGGCCGACGCTGTTTCGACGGCGTCGACAAAGGCCTGCGAGACGTCGATGGCGGCAGGCTTGATCCTCACGTCGTGGCCTTCAAACCCGTCGAATTTCCGCGCGTATTCGAGCAGCGCCGCGTCGCCGCGCGTGCGGACCTCGTGGAGAATCGGCGCGACGATTCGTTCGGCTTCCGCCAGCCGGACGGCTTTCCGGGTAATCAGGTCCTGCGCGTCGGAGTAGTGCAGAATTCGTAGCATCGCGTCACATCACGATCTTGTTGAGCGGGTACTCGACTATGCCTTGGGCGCCCGCTTCCTTGAGGCGCGGGATGATGGAGCGCACGGTGGCCTCGTCGAGGATGGTGTTCACGGCTACCCATTCGGGGTCGCTCAACTGCGAGATGGTGGGCCGTTTGAGAGCGGGCAGCACACCGAGCACCGCGCTCAAATGCGACTGTTCGACGTTGAGCATCAGCCCCACTTTGCCGAGGGCGTTAATGGCGCCCTCGAGCAGCATGCGGATGTCCTCGAGCTTGCGCCGCTTCCACTCGCTTTTCCACGCATCCACGTTGGCGATGAGCTGTGTGTTCGATTCCATGATGGTTTCGACGATGCGGAGTTTGTTGGCGCGCAGCGAAGAGCCGGTTTCGGTCACCTCGACGATGGCGTCGGCGAGTTCGGGCGGCTTCACTTCGGTGGCGCCCCAACTGAATTCGACTTTGGCGCTTACGCCGTTGGCGGCGAGGTAACGGCGCGTGGTGGCGACCAGTTCGGTGGCGACAATTTTTCCTTCGAGGTCCTTCACGTTGTGGATGCTCGAGGCTTCGGGCACGGCGAGCACCCATCGGACTTTTCCGAAGCTCTGCTTGGCGTAGATCAGGTCGGCCACGGTGGCGACGTTGGCCTCGAGTTCGGCAATCCAATCGCGTCCGGTGAGCCCGGCATCGAGCACGCCGTCCTCGACGTAGCGGGCCATCTCCTGGGCGCGAATCAGCATGCACTCGATCTCGGGGTCGTCGATCGAGGGGAAGTAGCTGCGGCTCGACGTGGTGATGTGGAAGCCGGCGCGCTTGAACAGGTCGATGGTCGCGTTTTCGAGCGAACCTTTGGGAATCCCGAGTTTGAGTTTCACTTCGTGCCTCCGTAGACGGCATTCGGGTCGAACGTTCTTTTTTCGGATTCGACCCACACGCCGTTTTCGAGCGTGCGATAGAAGCAGCTTTGATAGCCGTTGTGGCAGACGCCGGGTCCAAGCGCTTCTACCAGAATGACGAGCGAATCCTCGTCGCAATCGGTTTGGATCGACTTCACGACCAGGCGATGGCCCGACGATTCGCCTTTCATCCACAGCTTGTTGCGCGAGCGGCTATAGAAGGTGACAAATCCGGTTTCGACGGTCTTGCGCCACGCTTCTTCATTCATGAAGCCGAGCATGAGGACGCGCCCGGAGACGTGATCCTGGACCACCGCGGGGAGGAGTCCATCGAGTTTGGTGAAGTCGAGTGTCATAGTTTATGTCGTCGCAAAATGAAAAGCCCGCCGGCGATCGTCGCGGCGGGCTCAATTTCGATTTGGCTGTACAGGATCAGCCGGCGGCCCGTCGCGACAGAGCATGCCCGTGATGGGGATGATGAAAGAATGCGGCGGCGCCGATCATGAAATTCAAGGATAACACAAGGCTCGTGGTATTGTAGTTGGAGAGCAATTCTTCTTCGCAATTCCTCACTCGAAGGGCCGGTAGCTCAGTTGGTAGAGCATCGCACTTTTAATGCGGTGGTCGCGGGTTCGAGCCCCGCCCGGCTCACCAAAATCCTTCGCAAAATCAGCGCTTCCACCGCCAAATTGTCCCGCTCGTAAACGACAATCGAGTACGCTCTAATCGCTACTCATATATACTCGTCAGATCGGAATTCGAGATCGCGTCAGGAGGAGGCGGGCATGATTGGGCGTACCCTCTCCCATTTCGAGGTGCTGGAAAAGCTGGGCGAAGGCGGGATGGGCGTGGTGTACAAGGCCCGCGACATTGAACTGAACCGCTACGTCGCGCTCAAACTCCTGCCTTCGGACAAGACCGCCGACCCGGAGCGCAGAAGGCGCTTTCTGCAGGAAGCACGCGCTGCTTCCGCGCTCAATCATCCCAACATCGTCACCATCTATGAAATTTCGCGAGTGGAGGAGGCCGACTTCATTGCGATGGAGTACGTCCCCGGGCGCACGCTCGACCAGCTCATTCCGCGCCAGGGGATGAAGGTCACCGAAGCGCTTCGCCTGGCCATTCAAATCGCCGAAGGACTGGTCCGGGCGCATGCCGCCGGCATCATCCATCGGGACTTGAAACCGTCGAACATAATGGTGGCCGACGGGCAGGTGAAGATTCTCGACTTCGGGCTGGCCAAGCTCACCGAACCGGTTGTGAGTGAGCAGGACGCCACCCTGACCGAAGCGCGCCGGGCGGAAGCCGCGCACACCGAGGCGGGCACGGTGATGGGCACCGCCGCCTACATGTCGCCGGAACAGGCCGAAGGCAAGCCGGTGGAAGCGGTAACCGACATTTTCTCCTTCGGCGCGGTGCTATACGAGATGCTGAGCGGGCGTCGCGCTTTTTCAGCGGACAGCCGGCAAGGCACGCTCACAGCGGTCCTGCGGGACGACCCGGCGCCGCTAACGCAGGCGCCGCGCGAACTGGAGAAACTGATCGCGCGCTGCCTGCGCAAGGACCCGGCTCGGCGCGCCCAGCACATGGCCGATGTCAAGCTCGCGTTGGAGGAACTGAAGGAAGAATCGGAGTCCGGTTTCTCGACCGGCGCGCCCGAGCCGGCCATCGCCACCCCGGCCAGGCGGCGCTGGATTCTGCCGGCAGCCGCCGCCGCCTTGCTATGTGCTGCCGGCGGGGCTTTCTGGACGGGACGCCGAACTTCCGTAACTCCGGCGCCGCTTGTTCCAACGGTGTTGACGAACTATCCCGGCGAACAGATCCAACCCGCGTTATCGCCGGACGGCAAACAATTGGCGTTTTCCTGGGGCGGAGAAAAGGGCGGCAAGTCCGCTCTGTACGTGAAGCTGGTGGATGCGGGCACGCCGCTGCGCCTGACCAAAGACACGAACGATGAGTTGATGCCGGCGTGGTCGCCCGACGGCCGTTTTCTTTCGTTCGTACGCTTGGGGGACGACGGCACCGGGGCGTACTACATTATCCCTGCGCTCGGCGGACAGGAGCGCAAGGTCGCCGACATCCCTCGCGTGCCGAGCCACCGGCCCTTCCCGAGCGCGGCCTGGACGCCGGACGGAAAGTCGCTGGTGCTGGTTGATACCGCACTCGAGCCGCCCGCGTTGGTTGCCGTTTCGCTGGCTGACGGCAGCCGCACTCGCCTGACCACCCCGGAGGCCAATTCCCTGGGAGATCACCTGCCGGCAGTCTCTCCAGACGGAAAATGGTTGACCTTCGTTCACCAGGCCAACGTCTCGGTACCGCAACTCCGCCTGACTGCGTTTCTTCCAACCAGCCGCGCGTCCGTCCTGGACATAGACGTCTCCGCAAGTTTCGCCACATTGGTTGGCTGTTCTACCTGGACAAACGACAGCCGCCAGGTCATTTATGCGAAGGGCGGTCGCCTGTTTCGGATCCCCATACCCGGACCCGGCGAACCGCAGCCGCTGGTGGAGGCCGGCACCGACGCGTGGTTCCCGACCATGGCACGGCAAACCGGACGCCTCGCCTACCAGCATCTGTTCCGCAGCGTCCATCTCTGGCGAGTCGACCTGGCGAAACCCGCGGCAGCCCCGGAATTAGCCATCTCCTCCAGCCGCTCCGAACAACAGCCGGACTATTCGCCGGATGGGAGCCGGGTCGCCTTCATCTCGGACCGGTCGGGTTCAAGGGAGTTGTGGACGGCGGCGTCCGACGGCACTGGTTCGGTGCAGGTTACTACGCAAGCCGTTATTCCAACCGCTCCCCGCTGGTCGCCGGATGGCAAACGCATCGCGTTCGCGCAGCGTCCTGGCGGCAACGCGGACATCTACGTCGTGGATGCGCAGGGTGGGACTCCGCGGCGCCTCACCACTGACCCCGCGAACGACGCGAGCGCTTATTGGTCGCGCGACGGAAAGTGGATTTACTTTGCCTCGAACCGCACTGGACGGCAGGAGGTTTGGAAGATTCCGGCTGATGGCTCGGCGCGGGAAGTGCAGATCACACAGGACGGCGGGTGGCGCAGTCGCGAGTCGTTCGACGGAACCACGCTCTACTATCAGAAGTTCGATCTACCAGGACTCTTCCGTAAGCCCCTTGCGGGCGGCAGCGAACAACTGGTCGTCGACACTCCGCCGGTCGAGGATTGGCAGATGACGCCGGAAGCCGTCTATTACTTTCGCCGGGAGGGTGATGGATATTCCGTGTCGCGTTACGACCTCAAGTCGGGGCGCACCACGGAGGCGGTGCGGCTGCCTCCAGGAACGACGGGCAGGACCACGAATTTCACAATTTCGCCAAATGGCCGTGACCTGGTCTTCGGACGGGAGGATCGGACGGTCAGCGAGATTATGATGATCGACAACTTTCGTTGAGGAGCGGAAGCTAGATGGCGTCGGTCTGGACTTCGGCCGGGGCTTCGCGGGAAAGCCGTTCGACAAGCCGGCATAGATCCGATTCGCCTACGAGCACCTGTTCGACGTCCACGCCGATGCGATACAGCCCATCGTCCACCTGCGCGTAAACGACGTGCCCGTACATATCGCCGCCGCTGACTTCGATATGCAGCATGTCGCCTTCTTCGATCGGCAGGCGTGTGAGCAACGCTATGCCCGATTTGGACGCGTCCAACATCCAGCACGTCCCGGCTTGAGCGGGTTTGGATAAATTGATGACGCGCGCTTCGATATCCGCGGGGAGCCGTTCGTGCATTCGGTGTTCCATCGTAATCCTTATCGGTAGACGCAGATGAGGGCTTTATGGGGACGCGTCACCGTAGCTTGGGGTCGGCCAGGGCTTGAACGTCGGTAATCTGGAAGTTGATCGCCTCGGCATCCTGGAAGCTCATCAGTTCCAGCCAGCGCTTGCCCTGCCGCACCGTTAGCCAGGAATATTCCGGCTTCTCGCGTTGCGTGAAGACCTGCGTGTAGCCCGATTCCTTGAGAGCGGCAATCGCGCTATCGAAGAACGTTCCCGGTGTGACCGGCGCCTGGCAGGCGATGCCTGAAATCCGGGCCGCGCCGGAAAGGTCGATCTGAGTCTTTTCGGAATAGCGCATCTGGAGCGTGTCTTTCCGCTTGGCGGTGCAATCGGTGAGCGCGCAGCCGGCAGGAAGAGGGAAGGCGGGCGCTTCCGAGCAAACGTCTCCGGCGAGTGGTTTTGGCGCTCCCGTTTCCACCAAAGTCAGCGAGTACAGCGCCCCGTTGTCGTCGAGCGACGTGTCGATGTCCAGCCACTCGGCTCCCTTTTTAGCGGTAATCAGGCGGCTTTCGCCCTCTTCGTCCTGGTAGACAACCTGGTATTCCGCTTTCTGGATTGCCGGCAACAACTCGGCCATCAACCGTTCCAGGGTGAGTGTGGCGCAGGAGTACTTGACGGTGGAACTCGGGCCCTGAACATTCTGAGTGTCCCCACCGCTGGTCTGGATCTTCACCGACTCCAAACGCTTCGTGCTGCATTCAGTGATGACGCAGCCGAGCACCCGCGGAAGGAGTTTCAAATCCTGGCATCCGGGTATCTCGGCAGGCACACTGGCTGCCCACGCCGGGATCCCGACCATCATCACGAAAAACCCGACAGAATTGCGCACCATAGTCCTCCCGGGAAGATCGGAAGAACGATGCGGTGTCTTTAGGGATTACTTCCCGGCGCGGAGTACCATTTCGAGGGCGTTGTCCATCAGAATCTCGCCCGTCATCTCACCGAGCGATGTTCGGGAGACATACTCGTAGCGGCCAAAGCTTCGGAAATCGACTTTCGTCAGAATATAACCGAAGGCGTCGTTCGTGAGGCCGAACAGGAACTGATGCTCTCCGCCCATCTTCCGCTTGAGGTAGAGTCCGATGTTCGGCAGCGCTTCGCCCGGTATGGTCAGGATACGGGCGCCGCCGAGGTCCACCAGGTTTAGTTGCGCACTCACGGTCCGCCCGGGACCATGCGCGTACTTGAGCGGCGACAATTCGACAACCTGCCACATCGCTTCGCTCTCCACCGGAAAACGCACCTGTGCCGAAAGGCAGCGCAACCGGGGCGCACTCTGCCAGTCCGCGCCTCCGATGATGCGCAGCGACTCGCCGGCTAACAGTTCGCCGATTCGCTGGCATTCGCTCCAGGTATTGTTGTCGTTCCAATAGGCCCGGAGCGCGTCACGAGGAGGCTGGTCGAGGTTGCGGTTGTCAGCCGTCACCATGCCGCCTTGAGCGCCATTCAGAAACAGGCCGACTCCGCCCGCATCCTTTTCGAGTTTTTCGCACAGCGGTCCCACCAGATCCGGGCTGAGGATTCCCCGTCCGTTGCCGATTACTTCCGGATGCACGGCGTAGTTGACGAGCGTCGCAATCGTCGGGCCGCCCTGCGCGCGGCGGACCTGAATGACGCCCGCGCGCCGGTCGTAAAGGTCCGGGGCGTAGTAGTTGTATGCGATCTTTCCTTTTGCTTCGCCGCTCGCCACGCGCAATTCGGCGGGTTGGAGACGATCGATGGCGTCGTTGATCGCGGCCGCCGTCTGCCGCACAACGAAGTCGAGGTACTCGAGAGACCCGGTGTGGCCGCCTTTCCCGTCCGGAAAGGCGTAGGCGTCGGGCGCCGAGTGCGTGTGAGTGGCCGCAATCAGAATCCGGTCGGGCGCGAGTCTCGGAACGAGAGCGCGCACCCGGTTGCCGAGCGCCGATGGAAATCCGATCAGATCCACTACCGCCACCGCCACGCTTTCCTCGCCGGAGCGCAACGTCAGCGCCCGGGCCGTGAGTTCGCCGAGTTTGGTGGTTGCCGGGCGGGGTGTGCCCATGCCTCCACTCACCGGGAGCAGCGGGTCCGGCGTAATGGTCCGCCTGGCTGCGCCGGCTTCGAAGCGGGCTTGCGGCAGCAAAGGAGCGAAGGCCGAGAGCAGGAATTGGCGCCGGATCATAAACGCAGGCCAGCTTATCAGATCCCGCCGCCAGACACGATAGACTATCGGCTATGTCTCAAGTCGCGACTGGGCGCGAGCCCTTCGACGCCATCGTCGTCGGTTCAGGCGCCACCGGCGGATGGGCCGCCAAGAAACTAACCGAATCCGGACTTCGCGTCGCCATGCTCGAAGCGGGCATGAAGGTCACGCCCAAGGACTTCACCGAGCACGTTCAGAGCTGGCAGTTGCCCTACCTGGGAATGTCGCCGCTCATTGCTCGCGAGCGTCCGATTCAAAGCCGGTGCTACGCCTGTCGCGAACAGAATTACAAGTGGTTCGTCAACGACCAGGAAAATCCCTACACGCAGGAAAAACCGTTCTGGTGGATCCGGCAGCGGGTGCTCGGCGGGCGATCGCTCAGTTGGGGCCGCCAAAGCTATCGTATGAGCGACCTCGACTTCAAGTCTGCCTCCCACGACGGTTACGGCGAGGATTGGCCCATTTCACACGAGGATCTTCGTCCCTACTACGAAGAGGTGGAGCGCTACGTCGGCATCAGCGGGCAGGCGGAGAATCTGCCTCAACTCCCCGACAGCATTTTTCTTCCGCCCATGGAAATGACCTGCGGCGAGACGCTGTTCCGGGACCGTCTGAAGGAAAAGATGGGCCGGACCGTCACCATCGGCCGCGTAGCCATCCTCACCAAGCCGCACAACGGCCGGCAGGCTTGTCACTACTGCGGACCCTGCGAGCAAGGCTGCAGCACGCGATCGTATTACTCGAGCGTGACCACCGTCATCCCCGACGCGATTGCGACCGGTCGTCTCACCCTGATCACTGACGCCGTTACGGCGCGCGTCAATACCAAGGACGGAAAAGCGACGGGCGTCACCTACATCGACCGCCTCACCCGCGAACCACGGGAGGTCCGCGCGCGGATTGTTGTCCTGTGCGCCTCCACGCTCGAATCCACGCGCCTTCTGCTCAACTCCGAAATCTGCAATTCGAGCGGCACGCTCGGCCACTACCTGATGGACCACATTTACGGCGGCGGCGCGTCCGGTACCCAACCGAACCTCGAAGCCCGGCCCTGGGCCGGCATGCCGCAACGTCCCAACGGCATCTACATCCCCCGTTTCCGCAATGTGAAGGAGAAGCAGACCAACGGCTTCATTCGCGGCTATGGATATCAGGGCGGCAGTGCTCCCGCGTTCAATTGGAGCGCGCCCGGATTCGGGGCAAAGTACAAAGAAGCGGTTCGTGGCGGCGAGTGGAACATCACCGCGAACCTCTGGGGCGAGTGCCTGGCGCGCTACGAGAACAAAGTCGAAATCGACAGGAACCGCGTGGATGCCTGGGGCATCCCGGTGCTGAAAATCTCCGCCGAATGGAGCGACAACGAAAAGAAGCTCTGGCAGGACGGGCGCGAACAGGCTGCCGAGATGCTCGAAGCCGCCGGCGCAAAGAACGTCCACCTCACCGGCGAACGCTCGGTGCCCGGATTCTGTATCCACGAAACCGGCACCGCCCGCATGAGCGCCGACCCGAAAAAAGGTGTCGTGAATCAGTACTGCCAATCCCACGACATCCCGAACATCTTTGTCACCGACGGCGCCTGTTGGGTTTCGAGCGGCTGTCAGAATCCCACGCTCACCATGATGGCCATCACCGTCCGTGCCTGCGACTACATCACCCACGAATACGCAAAGCACGTCGCCTAGGCACCGGCTAGAAAGCACCGCCAGTGGTGGTTTTCGGCCACCCGGTCAGGCTCGATAAGTGCTATCCGGTCAACGAGTTAAATTTGGCAGACGACTTGCACTGACCGGCGTTGATATGAAACGCACGTGGTTGGTCGCTCTCGCACTAGGAAGCGTGTTGCTTGCACAGGATTCTCGGGGATGGCGGCGCATTGATCCGGCAACTCCGGGCAATCCGTCCACCGACGCTCCGGCTCCCCTGCCGGCGCCTGTTCCGGACGCACCCCCGGCGCCGGCCGCTCCGCCGGACCCGAATTGGAACGCGCCTGCGCCCGCCGATGCCTACGGCCAGAGTTCGCGCGCCCAGATGCGCCCTGCTCCGCTGCCGGAACTTCCGGCTTCGTTGACCATCGCGCCCGGGACGTTCGTTTCGGTTCGCATTGATCAACATCTGACCACCGACCACAACCTGACCGGCGATAGCTTCACCGGCACTCTGCTGAAGCCCATCGTCGTCGACGGCGTGGTGGTCGCCGAACGCGGGCAGACCATCGCCGGTCGAGTTGCCGAAAGCGTGAAGGGCGGACGGGTCAGCGGAACCTCGCGCATGGGGCTCGAACTCACTGACCTGACGCTGGTGGATGGACAGCAGATTCGGATCAAATCGACGCTCGCAAGCTACGCCGCGCCTACCTCGAACGGGCGCGATGCGGGCGCAGTCGCCACCACCACGGCGCTCGGCGCCGGCATCGGCGCAGTGGCCGACGGCGGATTCGGCGCAGGCGTCGGCGCGGCTGCCGGAGCGGCGGCGGGAGTGATCGGCGTCCTGTTCACTCGTGGCCATCCCGTGGAAATTTACCCGGAATCGACTCTGACCTTCCGGATGGACGCGCCCGTCACCATCTCGACCACCCGCGCTCCTCAGGCTTTCCACTTTGTCGACCCGCACGAGTACGAACGGGCTGCGCAGGCGCCCCGCTTTGCGACGCGCGTGCAACCGCGTCCTCCGGCTTACTACGCGCCGTACGCTTACCCGTATTACTGGGCGCCGTACCCGTATTGGGGGCCGTCCATCGGTTTCTACTACGGACCGCGCTGGTATGGCGGCGGGCGCTACTACTATCGCGGACGCCGCTGGTAATCCCCTGAAGGCCGCCGCGGGCATACAATCTACGGTATGCACCGTTGCGCTTTCGCCGCTCTAGCACTGTCGCTCGCTCCGGCGGCTCTTCTTGCCGAGCTGAAACTTCCCGCCGTCATCGGCGACCACATGGTTCTCCAGCAGAACCAACCCGACCGGATCTGGGGCTGGGATCAACCCGGTACTCAGGTCCGGGTTTCTTTTTCCGGGCGCGACTATACCGCCACCGCCGGCGCCGACGGCAAGTGGATGGTTACGCTCGCCCCCATGCCGGCTAACTCCCAGCCGCAGACGCTCACGATTGCGGGCTCGTCGAAGACCGAGATTCAGGACGTGCTCATCGGCGAGGTCTGGATGTGCTCCGGGCAGTCGAACATGGGCTTCATGCTGCAGCAGGACTGGAACGGCGACCTCGAAGCCGCCGCCTCCGATCTTCCCGGACTGCGCCTGATCGAAGCCCCACTTACGGGCACCCAGGATTTGCAGAACGATCTGAAGCCGAGCGAGCGCTCTCACTGGCGTCCTGCCACGCCTCAAACAGCGGCCCGGTTCAGCGCCGTCGGTTTTCTCTACGGGCGGTACCTGCACCAGATTCTCCACGTACCGGTGGGCCTCATCAACAATGCTTGGGGAGGTTCGGCGGCGGAAGCCTGGATCCGGCGCTCGACCATTGAGCAGGATCCTCGCTTTGCCCTTCTGATGGAGCGCACCCGGGCGCGCGAAACCAAACTCCTCGCCGAAGCCGGCGGATTCGAGAAAGCGATGGCCGATTGGCGTGAAGCCGATCAAAAGGCGCGCGCCGAGAACAAGCCCCGCCCCCGCCCGCCGGACAACTGGCTCGCCGGCAACGCTCGTCCCGGTAATATCTTTGCCGGCATGGTCTACCCGACCCTCGGCTACGGCATCAAGGGCGTCATCTGGTATCAGGGTGAATCCAACGCCACCCGCGCCTACGAATACAAGTCTCTGTTCCCGTTCATGATTGAACAATGGCGGAAGGAGCAGGGGCAGGGCGACTTCTCCTTCTATTGGGTCCAACTGGCCGACTTTAACCCGGAAAAGCCTGAACCGGGCGATGCCGCATGGGCCGAACTGCGCGAAGCGCAGACCCAGACCATGAAGCTGCCCAACACAGGGCAAGCGGTCATCATCGACCTCGGCGAAGGCAAGGACATCCATCCCCGCAACAAGCATGACGTCGCCGCGCGCCTGGTCCGCTGGGCACTGGTTCGGGATTACGGGATGAAGATGCCGTACCGCAGCCCCGAATTCAAGAACCTCGAAATCCGCGACAACAAAGCCGTCGTCACCTTCGACATGTTCGGCAGCAGCCTGCGCGCCTTCGATGTCGAAGAGGCGCGCGGCTTCGCCGTGTGCGGCAACGATCACGTCTGGCATTGGGCGAAGGGCAAGGTCACCGGAAAAGACCAGGTGGAGGTCTGGAGCGCCGATGTGCCCTCGCCCGTTGCCGTGCGGTATGGTTGGGCGGATAACCCGGTGGTCAACCTCTATTCGAACGACGGGCTTCCGGTCACCCCATTCCGGAGCGACTCGTTCCCGATGACCACGGAACCGAAAGCCGGCCAATAAGCCGCGTTCGTCACCGGAGTCCGGCAAAGGAAACGGCGCCTGCGATCACCATTTGGCCCGCAGCCGAAGGGTGGGTGTCGCAGGTGCCGTCCGGAAGTTTAAGCAGAAAACCGCCCGCGCACAAATCGCCGTTGGTCCGGCGGCTTGCAATTTTGAAGGCGCTGAAGGTGTCGGCGATTTTCACTCCAAACGGCGCGCTGGCTGCCGCGATGGTGGAGTTCAGGGCGCTGAACCCGGCCAACTGGAGCGGGTCGTTGTAGTTGAAGGGAAAGTAGTTCACGGCCACAATGGGCCCCGCATATCCGGTTGCGCGCAGGCGGGTGAAGATCTGCACAAGGTTCTGGGCAAGATTGCCCATCGCGGCGGGCAGATTCGCGATGCCGCATTGAGCCTGGGCACCGGAGTCGTTCGGATGAGCCACGAAACAGTCGTATTGAACCAGTGCGAGATCGTTCCCGCCGATATTCACCGTGACCAGTTTGGTGTCTCGATGGCTCACCAGGTATTGCGCCGCATAATCCAACTGGCTCTGCGCCCCGCCGTAGTTGACGAACAACTGCTGCCGCGCCCTCAGCGCCGCACAGTCGAACCCTGGATAGTAGCGATTTGAGGTGCCGTCGAATGTGCCGCTGGTTTCACCCGGACAGGAGGCGTTGGCGAGCGCAGTTGAAAACACGCCGGAAACATACACGGGATAGCCCACGTATTTGGACAGGTCCGGAGGCTGGATCAGCGGGTTATATCCAAAAGGCAATGAGTCGCCGAGCGCCAGATAAGAGCCGGACGGTTGATCGCGCGGACCCTCCGCCATCAGCGCTGTTCCAATCAAAAAGAAGACAAGTGTCGTGTGTTGCATAAAAACTTCTGCGGTAAGCCAATAGGACGCGGATCGCGCAGTAAGTTTTCAAATAAATTGTAGGTTTATTGCGCAGGTAATTGGCGCTAAAATCGATACGCGCGCGCGGAGCTACTGCCTGCCCGAGGGAGCATTCTGGGTTGGCGTCTCGTTGAGCAGCGTGCGGACCGTCTTCTCAAAGTCCTTCCGGCTCGCTGCGCCGAGATGAATGGCGGCCACGCGCTGATTCCGGTCGATAAAAAACGCCACCGGCAGCGCGTCGATGTCGCCGTAGAGGTAAGCCACCCGCTTGTTGCCCAGAACCACCGGGTAGGGAATCGGCATCTTTTCGAGAAACGGCTTTACGGCGCTCCACCCCTGCTCGTCCATCGAGACTCCCACCACGCGCAAGCCCTCGCTGCCGAGTTGCTTCGACATTTCCGCCATCCACGGAATGGAGCTTTTGCAAGGTCCGCACCAGGTGGCCCAGAAATCGACGAGCACAACTTGCCCGGCGTAGTCGGCGAGGCGCACCATCTGCCCGTCGCTCGAAGCGAGCTCGAATTGCGGCGCTTTCTTGCGGGCGCCGTGCGGAATGAGGTTCGCTGCCGGCAAACCGATCGCGAACACCGCGAGCAGTGCGGGAGTCCAACGCAATCTAAAATCTCTTCGAGATACCAAGCGTCACCATGTAGTCGGCAAAAGCCGCATCGCCGTGAATTCCGTTCGCGATATCGGTCACGCTCCGGCGCCGGTTGCGTTCAATCGCCCACGGAACGTTGCAGGAAAACACATAGCCCCAGCGAGTGTAAAGAAAGCCCGGGTCGCCCGAGATGGCGTAGCCTGGACGCCGGAAACCGTTGCTCGCGCCGATGAGGTCGCGGACTGGCACGCCCTCCCACCGGCCGCCGAAGGTCACGACGAGGCCGGGCACCTTGGGCACGGCGCGCGCGATTCCCCCGCGCGCCAGATACTGATCGGTCACCGAGAATACGCCCTCGCCGGGACGCGTGCGGAAGGTGCTGACGCCGTTGGTGTCGCGCGGATTGAACAGGTACGAGCCCGTGAAATAGATCATCGTTCCATACCAGAACGGGCGATAAGCCTGGGTGTCGATCGAAAAACCGGTGCCGCCGTCACCGGCCTGAATGGACTGGTCAGCTGTCGCCACGATCAGGTCGCCCCGCGAGTTGCGGGCGAGACCAGTGGCGTTGTAACGGCCGGTGGGAAGTTTCAGACTCATCCCAATCGCGATGTTCCCGCCGCTCTCTGTCGGAGGACGGAACAACCAGGTACGGGCGCCTACCGTGATGTCGCCGATGCTGTTCACGCGATATTCGCCAGAGGGAGCGTAGAGCTGATTGCGATAGGCGAACAAGACCGGAATGCTCATGGTCGCGGCCCAGCGCTTGGTTAGTTGCCGCTCGACCGAGATGTCGAACAGGTGGTAGATGTTCTGAATCTGGTTGTTGTTGAGTTCGCGCTGTTTCTGCTCCACGGTGCCGACGAAATGCCGCGACGAGGGCTGGTAGCGGTATCCAAGCGAGACAGTCCACGGCTGAGGCTTATAGACCTCGCGCGTAGTAATCCGCTCTTCGTCCTCCACGCGCGGGCCTTTTTCGGCTTCCTCAGCCTCTTTCTCGGCCGCGGTTTTGGCTTTGTGGCCAGCCAGGCAAAGCGCGCCAAGCACGGGCGCGCTGCTTCTTGCGGCTACTCAACCCTGGCCCGATGCGGGTCGAAAAGAAAGCAGGCTTGCGGCAATCAATAAGGAAATGGAGCGGAGGCGCATCGTACTTCAGCATGGTAGCCCCACCGCGGCGGCCGAACCATACTAGAAATCTACTACCTGTTTGGATAAGCTGAAGCCCAATGGCTCTTCTTGCCCGGCGCGATTTTCTTACCATGGCGGCGGCCGCGGGCCTGCGCGCGGCAACCGGACGTCCTCCCAACATCCTGTACATCATGGCTGACGACCACGCCGCGCACGCGATTTCCGCCTACGGCAGCCGCATCAACCGAACCCCGAATATCGACCGCGTCGCCTCGGGCGGCGTCCGCTTCGACAACTGCTTCTGCACGAATTCCATCTGTACGCCTTCCCGCGCGGCGATCCTCACCGGCCAATACAGCCATAAGAACGGCGTGTACACGCTCAACGCTGTCTCTTATACACATCTAGATGTGTATAAGAGACAGCGGCAGCCGCATCAACCGAACCCCGAATATCGACCGCGTCGCCTCGGGCGGCGTCCGCTTCGACAACTGCTTCTGCACGAATTCCATCTGTACGCCTTCCCGCGCGGCGATCCTCACCGGCCAATACAGCCATAAGAACGGCGTGTACACGCTCAACGACTCGCTTGACCCCAACCGGCAGACCGTCGCCAAACTGCTTCAGGCGGGCGGCTATCAAACCGCCATGATCGGCAAGTGGCACCTGGTGACCGACCCCACCGGGTTCGACTATTGGAACATCCTTCCCGGTCAGGGCGTCTACCATAACCCGGAGTTCATCGAGCAGGGGGCGCGCAAGAAGCATGAAGGCTACTGTACGGACCTCATCGCCGATTTCAGCCTCGACTGGCTCAAGCGGCGCGACCGCGCAAGGCCGTTCTTCCTGATGTGCCACCACAAGGCGCCCCATCGTCCCTGGGAACCGGCACTGAAGTATCAGCGCCTGTTCGAGGGCCAGACCATCCCCGAACCCGACAACCTCTTCGACCACTACGAAGGCCGGTCGCGCAGTGTAGCCGGCGTTCAGATGAAGGTCGGCGAAAACAGCACCAAGACCGATCTGAAGGTGGACCGCCCCGCCGGTCTTGAAGGCGATGCTCTCCGCAAGTGGGCTTATCAGTACTACATTAAGGATTACCTGCGCTGCGTTCAGAGCATCGACGACAACGTTGGACGCATGCTCGACTATCTCGACGCCGAGAACCTCACCGGCGACACCATGGTCATCTACACCTCCGACCAGGGGTTCTTCCTCGGCGATCATGGCTTCTACGACAAGCGCCTGATGTACGAAGAGTCGCTCCGCATGCCGTTCCTGCTGCGTTATCCGAAGCTCGTCAAGCCGGGCGGGATCAACCGCGACATGGTGCTCAATATCGACTTCGCCCCCTTGTTTCTGGACGCGGCCGGACTTCCGGTTCCAACGGACATGCAAGGGCGCAGTTTCCGCTCCAACCTGACCGGCAGGACGCCGCGCGACTGGCGGCAGTCCATGTATTACCGGTATTGGATGCACAATGACAACGACCACCATGTGCCGGGCCACTACGGCGTCCGCACCCACCGCTGGAAGTTGATTTGTTACTACAACAAGCCGCTCGGGATGAAAGGCGCTCATCCGCCCGAGCGCGAGGTGGAATGGGAACTGTTCGACATGAAAAACGATCCGCGCGAAATGCACAACCTCTACGCGGACCCCAGGCACGCCCGCTCGGTCGCCGACCTGAAGCGGGAGATGGCGCGGCTTCAGGCGCAGTACGACGACCGTCCGGCCTAAAGAAACGTTCGCCTCGCCGGGCGCTCTAAGCGATATGACCAAGCCGAAGCCGAAGACCGCCGCCAAGCCCGCGCCCAAACCTAAGAAGAACGCGCCGGCTGACCGCAAGGAGCATGAAGAACGCACCCGGCGCAATAACACGGTCACGGATTCCCGCGAGCACGAACAAACGTGATACCGATCTATATTACTTGCCGGGCACGATTTTACTGACGCCTTGGTCGTCGGTCAGCAATTTGGCTCCGCCGATGGCGCGGTATTTCAGGCTGTCAAAGCGCAGGTAGGACAGATTCTGCTCGCAGCAGCTCATATGCCAGCCGAGGATGACATCGCGATAGCCGTGGCTTTTTGAGGTTTCCACCGAGTACAGCCAGCCGGAGGAAGCCAGCAGAATGCGCGCACGTCCGCCGGACATTTCCACCAGCCAAAGGTCGCCATTTGAGCCCTGGCCGCCCCTGCGGCAACCCGGACCCGCCTCTACCAGCAGAGCGCGCCTCGACGGGGCAAGCTCAATCGCTGAATAGCGGAGCAGGTTTAGACCGTCGCCGTCCTGGCAAGCGGCCTCTTTGTGAGGACCCTCCGCCGCGCGGATGGCCCGCTGGATTTCGCGCTCCTCGCTGTCGGTGACTCCGACCGGCTCCAATCGCTTTTGGCCAATCCCGACGTGGCTCCACAACCCCGGCTGGCCCAACAGGTGCGCCGCGCAAAACAGGCCCGCAACAGCCGCTCGCATTAACCCCGATCTTAACATCGCGCTTCGGGCCTTGATATCCTCAGAATTTGGCAAACATCTATCCGTTTCAACCCTACCGGTACACTTCCGCCGCAGGCGACCTGAACCATCTGGTGACGCAGCCGTACGACAAGATCAATGCGGCTATGCGCGAGCGCTATCTCGCCTCGAGCCCCTATAACCTCGTGCGCGTCACGCTCGGCGAACAGTTTCCCACCGACACCGAACTCGACAACGTCTACACGCGGGCGACAAAGCACCTGAACGATTGGATCGCCCAAGGCATCCTGGCCAAAGAGCCCGAACCGGTTCTGTACGTCTACTTCCAGGAGTTCACTCTGCCGGATTCCGACGAACGCCTCACGCGCAAGGGCTTTATCGCGCTCGGCGAAGTCTCGGATTATTCCGAAGGTGTGGTGCATCGCCACGAGCAGACGTTATCCGGTCCCAAAAAGGACCGCACGGAACTGCTCAACCACACCCGCTCACAACTCGAGCCGATCTTCATGCTGTATCCCGACCCCGAGTGCGCGGTGGACAGGATTCTCGAAGGCGAAGCCGCGTCACGCCAGCCCGACATGCTGCTGACCGACGAGTACGGCGCGGTGCATCGCATGTGGCGAATCGCCGATCCGGCTAAGATCGCCGCCGTCCAGGCGCTGATGAAGGACAAGAAACTGGTGATCGCCGACGGCCACCATCGCTTCGAAACCGCCTGCGCCTGGAAGAAGGCGCACCCGGAAGTTCGCGACGCCGGGACAATGATCATGTCCTACGTCAACATGCACTCGCCCGGTCTGCGCATTCTCGCTACCCATCGCGCGGTCAGCGGGCTCGAGAACTTCTCGCTCGACGACCTGCTCGCGAAAGCCGCCGGCGAGTTCCAGATCGTCCGCCTCGGCTCGATGCGCGACGTCCACAACCTGATGGACGAGGCTGTTCCCGGAAAAGTGCGCATCGGCATCGTGGTTCACGGCGCGCCGAAGATGTACGTGCTCGAGCGCGACCGCGCCGCCGGCGAACTCGATGTTCGCATTCTGCACGAGAACATTCTGCGCGACATGCTCGGCATCTCCGAGGAATCGGTGCGCGACGAAAAGCACATTAAGTACTACCGCGGTCTCGACACCGCTGCCCGCGAAGCGGCCGAGGGTCGCGCGCAGGTGGTGTTCCTGCTTCAGCCCACGCCGATGAGCGACGTGGCGAGCGTCTCTTTCGGCGGCGGCGTGATGCCGCAAAAGTCCACCGACTTCTATCCGAAACTGCTCTCGGGAATGGTGATCTACCGCCTCGAAAAGTGATCAACACAATGCGATTCAGGTTATTCATCGCCTTTTGGCTCGTTCTATCCGTGTGGGCGCAATCGCCGTTGGGAACCGTCACCGGTGTCGCCACCGACCCGAGTTCCTCCAACGTGCCGAGCGCCAAGGTAACGCTTCGCAGCCTCGACACCGGCTTCACACGCGAAGTGGAAACCAATCCGGCGGGCGTCTATACGTTCTCGAATCTCGCCCCCGGACGATATAAACTCGCCGCCGAGGCTCGCGGCTTCCGCGGCTTCGAGACCGTCGAGTTTTCGGTTCGCGCTTTTCAAACCGTTCGTCAGGACATCGCCTTTGAAGTTGCCGCTGCTTCGAGCGAAGTTACCATCTCGGCGAACGCGGCGAACGTCATCACCATCGATTCTCCAGCGGTCAACCAGGACCTCTCGCGGAAACAGATTCTCGACCTGCCCACCAACCTGCGCAGCGTCTACAACAATTCCGGTGATTCGGGGCTCACGTCCCAGGTTCTTCCGCTCACCGTGCCCGGTATCGTTCAGGTCGGCGCGGGCGCTGCGTGGCTGGTGCCCGGCAGCGGCGCCAACAGTCTCAAGCTCAAAGTGGACGGAATTGAAACCAACTTCGGCAACTTCGGCTCACCCGACCCGGTGTCGCAGCCGTCTTTCGAATCCATCCAGGAGTTCACCGCCAACATCACCACCACGCGCGCCGAGTTCGGCGGGCAGGGAACTGTCACCACCGTCACCCGCGCCGGTACCAATCAATTCCACGGCGACCTGTTCTACTACTGTCTCTTATACACATCTAGATGTGTATAAGAGACAGGGGTTGTGGTGCAAATCTGTCTCTTATACACATCTAGATGTGTATAAGAGACAGGTTCTACTACATGCGCAATTCCGCCCTCGACGCCCGCAATCCGTTCTTCATCGCGCGGCAGGGCGCTAATCTTCACGATTACGGATTCTCCGGCGGCGGACCCGCGATCAGGAATCGCACCTTCGGCTTTCTGACCTTCGAAGGCATCCGCGGCGTGCGCGCGTATCCGCTGCCGCCCACTGCCGCAAGCGTCCCCACGCTCGCCCTGCGCAACGGCGACTTCACCGGACAATCCGCGCTCCGGAATCCGCTCTCGGGCGTGAATCCGTTCAGCGGCAATACGATTCTGCCGTCCTTCATCAGCCCGCAGGCGCTCAAGGCGCAGCAACTGCTCTTTCCGCTGCCCAACTTCGGCCCGCCTGACCTTGCCGTCGGCAACTATCGCGCATCCTACAACGGTCCCGAGGTCCATTCCATCCTCGAAGCGCGCGTCGATCACAATTTCACCGACCGCAACAGCGCATTTCTCCGCTATCAATGGAAGAAGGACGATTACCGCATCCCGGGCGCCCGCTCCGTGCTTCCGCCTTCCTCCGTCGGCACTTCCACCAACATCCGTCGCGTGAACTTTTTTACGCTCGGCGACGTGTACACGCTCCGCCCGAACCTGATCAACGAATTCCGCGGCGGCGTGGTGGTGCTCGTCTCGCAATCGGACGCCGATCTCCGCGGTCAGACCCTGCTGACCCAGATCGGCATTCAGGGCCTGCCCGACCGTACCGGCATCAAGGGCATCCCGAATTTCAACATTACCGGCTTCAGCCCGGTGACCCAGAGCCTGCTCAACCCCGTCAACGACGGGCACGCGCAAGTCTCCGACAACATGACCTGGAGCGCCGGCAAACACACCGTCAAGTTCGGCGGCGAGTACATCAACTGGTTCGTCAACCGCTATCTCACCACCAATAGCGCGCTGTTCGGCAATTATTCGTTCACCAACCGCTATACCGGAAACCCCTACGCCGATTTCCTGCTCGGACTGCCCACCAGCGTCACGCGCCTTGACCCATTTCCCACTCAGTACAATCGCTTCTTTGATTACGCGCTGTTTTTGCAGGATGACTTCAAGCTCACCCGCCGCCTGACGCTGAGCTACGGGCTGCGCTACGAATACAACGACCCCGTGCGCGAGAAGACCGGGAACATGTATTCGTTCGATCTCGCGAGTGGCTCTGTTGTCGTGCCCAACGCCCAGGCACGCTCCCGGTTCAGCCCCTATTTCCCGGCGGCAATCCCGGTGAAACTCGCCACCGACCTCGGTCTCGATTCAAGCCTCCGCAAGCCGGACCGGAACAATTTCGCGCCGCGCTTCGGCTTCAGCTATCAGCTCGACCGCAGTGCCCGCACGGTCCTGCGAGGGGGATTCGGCATCTACTACGCTCACTATTCCGGCGATGTCGCGGCGTTTCTCGCCGGCGGACCATACTCGTTCTCGACCTCGATCAACAACCCGACCGGCACGCCGGCGTTCACACTCGCCAACCCGTTCAGCACGGCCGGAACCGCGGGAACCGTCACTCTGAACTCCATCGCTCCGACGCTCGCCGTCAGCTACGCCATGCAGTACAGCGCCAGCCTCGAGCGCGAATTGGGCAAGGACATCGCTCTGCGCGTCAGCTACATCGGTACCGGAGGGCGCAAACTGCCTTATCAGCGCAACGTGAACCAGCCGCTCCCGTCCTCGACGCCCTTCGCGCAGTCGCGCCGCCCGTATCCGCTCTACGGCAACATTAACTACGCCGATAACGGCGCCAACAGCTCTTACAACTCGATGCAGACCGCGATTACCAAGCGCTTCAGCAAAGGACTGTTGTTCAACTCCGCCTGGACGTGGGCCAAGTCTCTCAGCGAGGTGGACGACAACGGCGACGCCGAACTCAATACCGTTATTGAAAATGCGTACGACCGCCGTCGCGACCGCGGAAACGTCTACTCCGTTCCGCGCCATCAATGGATGAATCAGGCGCTCTACGAACTCCCCTTCGGCCGCGGCAAACTGCTGGGCGGCTGGCAGCTCAACGCGCTCGTCAACCTGCAAACGGGCAACTGGCTCAACCCCCAGTTCTCGGGTTCCGATCCGTCCAATACCAACAACACCGGTGGGCGCCCGGATGTCGCTTCCGCCATCAACTATCCTGGGACCCTCGCCGCCTGGTTCGACCGGGCTGCGTTCACGGTACCGCCCGCCAATTCAGGACGATTCGGGAACGCCGGTCGAAACATCGTCGAGGGTCCCGGCTATGTCATCGCCAACCTCGGGATGCTCAAAACCGTGCGTTTCGAGCGTATCGGGCAGATGCAACTCGGCGCTTCGTTCCAGAACGTGTTCAACCACTTCAACTACGGCCAGCCCAATATGACCGTGAACAACGCTGCCGGCGGCACCATCACCAGCACCCACATCTTCCCGCCCGCGGGTTCGCCGCGCACGGGACAGCTGACGTTCCGCTGGACCTACTGAAGCGCATCGCGCCGAAGGGCGATCGTGCGCGTCCCCCGCCGGGGACGCGCGCATAAATCTACTTCTCGACGATTTCAGGCTTCATCGGGCCGAGCGCGCCGAGCAGTTCGCCCTTTTCCTTCTCGCCGACGTGGAACTTATCGAGCGCGCCGACCAGGTCTTCCACCAGCGCGCCGAAGTCAGCCGATGAGATGCCCATTCCCGCGTGAGCGGTCTTCATATCCTTGCCCGTGTACTTGCAAGGCCCGCCGGAAGCCTGGCAGATCTGATCCACCAGCTTCATCTTGAAAGACGCAAGCCGCTTGGGATCGGCGGCAGTGTTCTTAAAGAAGCCGTTGATGCGGTTGTCCCCAGCCACGCGGCCGACGAATTCGTCTACCACCGCGGTGATGGCCTTCTTGCCGCCCAGGCGCTGATACAGCGTTTTCTCGTGGCCCATCTTGTGGCCGGCCCACGCTGCATTGCTCAGCAAAGCGCAGGCGGCGAGGGCGAGGACACACTTCGAGTAAAGTCTTTTCACGGGAGTCTCCTTGATTTTCGAGATCGAGTTAGTTGGCGAGCCGTCTCGCCGGAATCACTCGTATATACGTAGGCGGGGCGAAAACGGATCTCTAGTCCGTGACACGCGCGATGATGGGTCCGGCCACCGCGAGAAGCAACACATAAGCGCTCGCCAACGGCGCGAGTGCCGGCTCGAGAGAAGCGCCCAGTCCGGCAATGACGATTGAGAACTCGCCGCGCGCAATCAACGCCGCTCCTGCCCGGCGCCCTGCTTTCGCTTCGAGACCTGCGCGGCGGGCCGCCCAATATCCGGTTCCGGCCTTGGTGAGCGCCGTGACGACGGCAAGAACGCCTGCCGGCACGAGTTGCGGAATCAGGGCCGAAGGATCCGTTTGCAGCCCGAAAAAGAAGAAGAAGGTCGCGGCAAACAGGTCGCGCAGCGGCGCGAGCAGGCGGTGTGATTGTTCGGCCAGCGGTCCTGAAAACGCGATGCCGACCAGGAACGCCGCAACGGCGGCCGAAACCTGCATACGTTGCGCCAGTCCCGCCACCAGGAGCACCGCGCCGAAGGCTGTTAACAACACGATTTCGTCCGAGCGGTGCCCGAGCAGCCTGCTGATGGCGCCGCCGTAACGAACTGCCGCCAGCAGCACAACCATCACCGCGGCAATCGCAATGGAGACGGAAACGAGCGTTTGCCAGGCGGTTCCGCCGGCGACCGCCGCTGCCGATACGGGAAGAAAGACGGCCATAGCAAGATCCTCGAAAACCAGAACCGTCACGATAGACGGCGTCTCCGGACATGCGGTGCGGCCCAGATCTCCGATAAGTTTCGCGATCACGCCGGATGACGAGACCCATGTCACGCCCCCGAGCAGCAGGGCAGCCATCGGGACCCAACCGAGAAGCAAGCCCGCCGCGAAGCCGGGAGCGAAATTGAGAACGAAATCGAGCAGACCCGCCGCGTACCCCGATTTCAGACTCGAACCAAGCTGTTCTCCCGTGTACTCGAGGCCGAGCATGAAGAGCAGCAACAGTACGCCGATTTCCGAGCCCACCTGGTTGAACTGCTCGCTCAAATCCAGTGGAGCAATGCCGCCGCGCCCAAAGGCCAGTCCAGCCAGCAGGTAGAGCGGGATTGCGGGCAGGCGCGCTCGGCTCGCGAGCCGGGCCAGAAGGGACAGCCCGACGACGATCGCGCCGAGTTCAACAAATACCAGAGAGGAGTCGTGGGCGGGCACTATTGCCCATGTTAGACGGATTTACCGGACCGCGATCGTGAAGGGCTGCGAAAGAGAACCGTTATAGGTGAGTGTCACCGCCACGCGGTCACCGGCGGGTACGGAAGGATCGAGCAGAATCTGAACGAGCAGTCCTCCGTTTTGCGGCGTTGCGAAGATCACTGAATGGTCCACGCCGCCGACCGTCACCTTGAGGGCCGAGAAGTCACTCAGCGAGGAAAGTCCGCTCACCTGAAACCCGGTCAGGCTACCGCGGAAAGCAGGATGCGAGAGGTCCGCAGTCACACCAGGACTCGAGAACGCACCGGTAATGGCGGGCGGCGGCGGATCTACTGCGAGGATAATCGGAAAGACCGGATCGCCCGTAGGAAGCTGGAGCTTTACCACCGCCGGTCCCGGCGAAACCGACGCGGGTACCTGAAACGTAATCTGCCCATTGGCGGCGCTGAAAACCGTCGCCCTTTGATCGTTCACGGTCAAAGCAATCGAGGACGCTCCAGCCGAGAGGTTTGAAACCGCGATTGTCGCGACGCCGCCCGCCGGGACCGAAGACGCGAGGGGAGTCATCACGACCTGGCGCGGATTAGGCGCCAGAATCTGGAAGCCGAACGGCTGGGCGTTCACTTGCAAACCGGAGACCGCGGTGAATTCCGTGGCCGTTACCGCCGCATTGGGGCTCACGGAAACGTTGGCGATCATACGGTTCGGTCCGGTCACCCACAGCCTTCTCACCGCGATATCGCTCGAGCCGAATCCGGCAGCGGCCAGACCGTCGGCGAATCCTGTGTTTACACCGATAATCTCAACCATCGCCTCCGACCCGGCGGGCAGGGAAGACGGATTCACGCTCACGAACGGCCCATCGGCGGGATCATAGAGAAAAGCGGGGGGATTCGGCGATTGGAACAACGAGCTTTGGCCGTCGCCATTCAGCGCCACAATCGCGGCCCGGTAGCCCGGCGTTGCCGGGGGCGGAGTCACCAGGAAAGTGCCATCGGGGTTTTGACGAATCAAGCCAGCCGGAGCGCCGTCGAAATAGAAGCGCGTGTTGGCATCCAGATTGGTTCCGGCAATCAGCACCGCACGCGCACCCCGGTCGTCGGTCGCCGGAGTCGCGGACGTGATATTGGGCGCAGGAGCGTTGACGAGCAGAAGCGCGCTCGGCAGTACATAAAGATCGCCGCCCTGCGAGAACACCAAGTGGCGGGGTCCCGTATTCGCGCCGAAGGTGGGCGCCACGCCGAAGTAAATATACCCGGGAACCCAGAATCGCGGCGAGCCCACGATATTCGCGCCCGCCTGTCCCAGTACCGAAACGGAGAGCCCGGCCGAAACCGTGTTGCCGTTCAGCAGTCCGTTGCCGGTTGCGCCGATGCTCTTGGCCGCGCCATCGCCGGAGGTGACCAGCGGCGCCGGATGTACGCCGTTATTTCCGTAGTATCCATAGGTCAGCACAGACCAGACCGCCGGCAATGTCCTCCGAGAGACCGAGAAGTTCAGCCCGGTCTTCGCATCGCCGGCAGCCAGAAAGAAAGCCTGTGCAAACGTCGTATCCTTCACGCCGGGGTAAAAGACAGTATCGAAATAGGTAGTGAGGGGCAGGGGATTGCCGTCCGCTCCCTTGGGCGGCTCAATTCCAGCCGGTTTACCGACGTCGGTCGACGAAGGAGGCGGAAGGGGATGGACGTAGATCCAATATTGTCCGGGAGGCACGCCCTGCAGATTGTACGAACCGTCGGGATTCGTCAGGGTCGAAACCGTGGGCCCGGTGGGCGAGATTGCGACCACCGAAGCCAGGTTTACGCCCGCGCCGCCTGCCGTTACGCGGCCTGAAATGGAAGCGGTCGCCGCCAGGAAACTGCCGGTCGGGTAGAGCACCGATACTGCCGCAATGTCGTCGTCGGCCAGAGGCTTGCTGCGCGTCGTGGAACGGGTCAGCGAGGTGGACATAACGGCCGAAGTGAGCGTGTGCTGAAGCCCCAGTGTGTGGCCGAGTTCGTGTACCAGGGTGCCGAACAGATCTTCGCTGTAGCTCGGATGCGTACGGAAATCACGGGGAAGGTGCAACGTCGACCGCAACACCGGGACGAAATTCTGCCCGGGCGCGGCCGCAGCGATGCTCGTCGGACCGGCCAAAGCGACAACGCCGGGCGGGATGTCGTCATCAAAAACAACGTCAATGCCGGGAGAATTCTGGGCTGTGCCGGCGCTCGTCAGCCCGCCGAAGGCGATGCGAAGGTCGGAACTCTGCACATCGTTCCAAGCCTTGGCCGCAAGCCGGATTTCGCTGAGCAACGCTGGGAACGAATCGCCCGGCGCCATCTGCGAAGGTCCGTTGTCGGATACAAAGTAATAGACCGTCTTGTTGCGGAGTGCGGTGACGTCGAATTTCGCCGGCAGAGGCGTGAAGTTCGAGGTGCTGGCGAACTGAACGTAGAAGTAGTAGGCGGGCGCGAGCGAACACCACATCAACAGAGCCGCGCCAACGGTAAGTGCCCGCCGCATGGCTACTGATCCCCCCGCCCGAGCGCCGCGGAAATCCTGGCTTTTAACGCCGAAAGCGAAATCCGAATGCCGTCGTCCGAGACCGGATTGCCGGACCGGTCCAACATGAGCTCGCTCGATGCATTCCGCCCCGCCGTCAGCTTACCCGCTGCGTCGGAAGTGAGCGTGAACAGGCCCTGCGAGAGGCCGATAATCTGCGTGAGCCCGGTGCGGCTGGTCCAAAGGAAGAATACGAACTCGTCGCCCGCCTTCAGTGCCGGAGCGCCGGGGAACACCTGCTGATAGCCGAGCGCCAAGCCGCCCGGTACGGCAACGTCCATGCGGGTGGCGGGTGATCCCTTATAACGTTCCGAAACGTCAATCGTGTAATGGGTGTAGATCATCCCGCTTCGGCTCGCGACCCCTCGGAACGAAGTCGACGCCGAAGAAACCTTCGCACGGACGATATCCGTGGATTTCAGGATCATATCGTCGAGCGTCAGCTTCTCGAGAGTCGCCGCATGCGTCAAGGACGCGAGCAGCGTTGCGAGAATGAACAGACGGTACATAAAATCGTTCCGTCGGACAGGAAGCACTTCTGGTGCCAACCAATAATACTGAAAAGAAATGAGTTGCTCAATAGTACTCCCCGCCCAATGAGGCAGGTGGACACAGCTGGTGACACGAACTGTCTCAAGAGGACTTAACGTCGCACTACGAAGATGGGAACGTCCAATTCATGACGTACAGCATTAATTGTTGTGCCCAAGATGATGTCTTTTAGGCCTTTATGGCCATGGGCGCCCATCACGATCAAATCCGGACGAAGTTCCCGCGCCATGCGGACGATCTCGCGCCGCGGATCCTTGGCGTGGCTGATATGCAGTTCCGCTTCGATGCCCTGTTGGGCTAGGTCTTCGACAACCCGGCGCAGGTATTCGCGCCCCGCTTCCACCTCTGCCGTGGATGAGATCTCGCCGTAAACCTGGCTGGTGACGCCTTCCTCCACATGAAGCAGATCGAGGTGGGCGGCGTTCGCTTTAGCGAGGGCGAGAGCATGCGCGATGGCATCCCGGTCCCGTTCACTATGATCGAGTGGCAGGAGGATGCGGCGGTACTGCGGCACCGATAACGACGGGGTGACGGAGGGCTGTAGTTCCACGGTCCCTTGGTGTACACGCCGGTAGCGCTCCGGCAGGTACGGTTCGAAGGCGATGTAAAGCAACAGGAGCAGGACGCCGGCAAGAACCGGGATTAGCAACGGCAGTAACCAGTGCTGACCCGCTTCTACGACCGATTTCCAGATCGCGTCATAGACCAACCTCGCATTCAAGCCCAGGATGAGGATTGAGGTGCTCCAGGCAAGAAGTTGAACCCACTTAGGATTGACAAGATCGCCCATTCGAGTGCGATCGCTCGTGAATCGGACGAGGGGAATAACGGCGAACGGAAGCTGGAGCGAGAGGATCACCTGGCTGAGAATGAGCAGTTGGTAGGTCCCTTGTTCGCCCAAGTAGTAGATGGTGCCGGCGGCAGGAATAATCGCGAGCGAGCGGGTCAGCAGGCGCCGTAACCAGGGCCTGATGCGAAGATTCACAAAACCTTCCATAACTACCTGACCTGCAAGGGTTCCCGTGAGCGTTGAGGATTGCCCGGAGGCGAGCAGCGCGATTGCGAACAAGGCGCTTGCAGCGGCCGTGCCGAGCAGTGGGGCGAGCAGTTGGTGAGCCTGCTGAATTTCAGTGACCACTACGCCGCGTTCGTGGAAAACAGCCGCCGCCAGGATGAGAATCGCCGCGTTGACGATCATGGCGCCGTTCAAGGCGACGGCCGAATCCACCAGGTTGTAGTGGCAGGCGGAGCGCTTCGCATCCACATCGCCGGCGCGTAGGCGTCGGGTTTGCACCAGTGACGAGTGTAAGTACAGGTTGTGGGGCATCACCGTGGCGCCGAGCATCCCGATCGCAACGTAGAGGCTCTCGTCGTTCAGGCGGGGAAGCAGGCCCGTCACCACCTGGGCCATCGCTGGACGTGCGAACCAAAGTTCGAGGAGAAAACACCCCGTGATGACGGTCACCAAAGAGAGAATCACGGCCTCGACCACGCGAATGCCGAAGCGTGTGAACCAGAGCACGAGAAGGGTGTCCGCGGCGGTCAGCAGCACGCCGGCGAGCAGGGGAATGTGGAACAGCAGGTTCAAACCGATCGCCGCGCCCAAAACTTCGGCGAGGTCGCAGGCGGCGATGGCGATCTCGCACAATACCCAGAGCGAGTTCGACACCAGCTGCGGATAGCTTTCCCGGCACGCTTGAGCGAGGTCGCGTTGGGTCACGATGCCAAGACGCGCGCTGAGCGTCTGCAGCAGGATAGCCATCAGGTTCGAAAGAACCAGCACCCACAGCAACTGGTAGCCAAAGCGCGCGCCGCCTTCGAGATCGGTCGCCCAGTTGCCGGGATCCATGTAGCCGACGCTGATCAGGTAGGCGGGTCCGGCAAAGGCAAACATCCTGCGCCAGAGAGACGGCTGAGTGGTGGCGACCGAGGAGTGGACCTCGGGAAGGGAATTCGTGGCGGTGGGTGTTATCCCAGGTTTCACATCAAAAGTTAACTATAGTTTACTCGACCCGCGCCCGTCAAGGCGGAACCGATTGAATCGAAGCAGGTTGGTGGTTTTCAGCCACCACGCCGATGCGACAATGGATACCAAGCTATTGATAATGCGGCAAGTATCCGTTGGCCACTTACCTGCAACCCCAAGTATGAAAGGCAGGCCACATGAAACCGCTCTTATTGGCATCGATGATGGCAGGGCTGATTCTCCCGGTCGCAGCACAGGCGCCCCAGGACGAGGACGGTCCGGGCCGCGGCGTGGCGCGGTTGAGCCTTTTGAACGGCGATGTGTCGATTCGCCGTGGCGATTCCGGCGATGTGGTCGCAGCCGCGCCGAATGCGCCGCTGGTGGTTCAGGATCGTGTCCTGACCGGACCTTCGTCGCGGGCGGAAATTCAATTTGACTGGGCCAATATGATCCGCGTCGGTTCGAACGCCGAAGTCCGGCTCAGTGAACTCGAGTACCGGCGCTATCAGATCCAGATCGCTCTCGGGACGACGACGTTCCGCGTGCTTCGCGATTCGGACTCGCAGGTGGAGTTGAGCACGCCGGGCGTGGCGCTGCGGCCTTTGCGCCGGGGCGTATACCGTGTGACGGTGCATGAAGATGGTTCCGCGGAGATTTCGGTGCGCAGCGGTGAAGCTGAGATCTATACGCCGCGCGGCACCGAGCGTCTGACAAGCGGTCGCACGATGCTGACGCGCGGCACGGCCAACGATCCGGAATTCCAGGTGGTGGGCTCGCTCGCCTACGACGAGTGGGACCGCTGGAACGAAGATCGCGACCGGGCGCTCGACCGCTCCCGCTCATACAACTATGTTTCGCAGGACATCTACGGCGCGGAGGAGTTGGACTCGGCCGGTACGTGGGTGGATGTGCCGAGTTATGGCCGGGTGTGGCGTCCTACCGTGGTCGCGGACTGGGCCCCCTACCGCTACGGCCGTTGGGTTTGGATCGACTTCTACGGATGGACGTGGGTCAGCTACGATTCCTGGGGTTGGGCGCCGTATCACTATGGCCGCTGGTTCATGGAACCGGGTTATGGGTGGTGCTGGTGGCCGGGTCCTGCGCGGTCGCACTATTACTGGCGTCCGGCGCTGGTTGCCTTCTTCGGATGGGGCGGCGGCGGTGCGAGGGTCGGTGTCGGGTTCGGCAACGTCGGTTGGGTGCCGCTTGCGCCCTATGAACCTTATCACCCCTGGTATGGAAGCGGTGGCGGATTTGGGAACCGGACGACCATTATCAACAACACGACCATCGTGAATAACGTGAACGTGGTGAATGTATACCGGAACGCTCGCGGCACCAACGGTATCACTGGCGTGAGCGGGGACGGATTCGGGCGTGGCGGCGCGCATATGCGGGTCAGCGGTTCGGATGTTAACAACGCGACTCTCGTGCGGGGCCAATTGCCGGTGACTCCCGGACAAGAGAGCCTGCGCATGGCCGACCGGCCGGTCCGAATGGCGAATCTTCCGCAGACTTCGGAAGACCGGCGATTTTTCAGCACGCGCCAGCCGGCGCCTGTTCAACGGGTCCCGTTTGAACAGCAACGCCAGCGGATTGAACAATCTACGCGTGGAACCTTCGGTGATGGTTCAAGGGTGGCGCCAGACTTCGGGCGGGGAACTAACCCATCTGTCGGTGCTCCTCCGGCCGACGGTGGAAATCGCGGCTGGCGGCGGGCGAACGACAACCGACAGTTTCCGACCGCTCCACAACCGGCCCCCGACACGAACCGCCAGACGGGCAGCGACCGGCAATCAGGCGGTGACTGGCACCGGTTTGGTCAGCCGTCACACAACACGAATCCGGCTCCCACGCCGGCCCCGGACAGCAACTACAACCGGGGCGGCAACTGGCGGCGGTTCGGGGATACAGGCGACCGTGGGGTAGACCGGGCTCCGGCACCTCAGCCGGCGCCGCAATACGAGCGCCCGGAGCGCCAGTATCAGCCTCCGCCGCCGCGTCAGGACAACCCGCGCCAGGATAACCCGCGCCAGGATAACGGGCGGAACTGGAATCAGGGACGCTCCAACGAACCGGCGCCGATGCGGATTAGTCCTCCGATCGTCCGCGAACGGGCTCCTGAACGGCCTCCCGAACGGCCAGCGCCGATGCCCGCTCCGCGAATGGAAAGCCGTCCTGCGCCGTCGAACGACGGTGGTGGGCGGGGTGGCGATCATGGGAGCCGCGGGAACGACAACGGTCGCCGCGGCCGGTAGGATCAGTTTCTTTCTTCCCTCAACGCCCGGACCTGGGGAATCAGCATCTCAGGCCGGGCGTCTTTTTGGACCGACCCATTAGTTGACATAATGCATCTTATGCGAAATGAGGGTAAGCCGGTAGGAAAGGCCACGCGACCGCACCCGGACGTTCTCCAAACCCGCGCGACTCGCGAGTTGGTGCAGTTCGTCCGGGCGGAATCCAGCAGCGACTGAAAGGCCGGCGTCGTGGACCGTCACAGGGTCCCAGCCCAGGATGTGCTCGGTGACGGGCGTGAACCAGTACGGCAGCCACCGACGGTGCAAATCGACGGCGAGCACGCCGCGCCTGGCAACGCGATTCATCGCGGCAAGCAGTTCGATCACATGGTCGTCTGAGAAATGGTGGAGAAACAGGGATGAGAACGCGTAGTCGAAGGCATTCGGCCGAAATGGGAGTTGGAAGGCATCCGCCGCCACGCGAGGACCGTCGCCGGTCAAATGCGAATGAAGCAAGTCAGTTGACATAACGTGAGCGTGGGGATTGAAACGGCGGATTTCGGCACCCATGTCGCCGGAGGCTGCGCCGATGTCAAGCAGGCTGAATGGCTCCGTTCGCGGCACTCCGGCGTCGCGCAGCAGGTGCCCGAGCGCGCTGTAACCGCCGAACATCCGGTTGAGCCGGACCAGATCAGCCAAACTCGTGCGGGCTCGAGCGGGCGGCAGCGAGTCGAGCAGTTCGGGCTGAATCACACGACGCCGCAAGCTGCGCATCAGGCTACCAGGGTAGCCCACTTCCCTCCCCGCCGCCCCGTCCGATGCGTTTGCCCGCCGGCGGTGCGACCTTGGGGGCGAGGCGGAGCCAATCAGGGCATAATGCATACATGCTGGGCCAAGACAAACCGATGACGTTTCTTGTGGCGGCGGACCGGGAACGGGCTCGCGCCTTCTATGGCGGTACCCTCGGCTTGAAGTACTTGAGCGAGGATCCGTTTGCACTGGTCTACGAACTCTCGGGCGGCGTGATGCTGCGGATCTCACCGGGTCAGGAAATGACGCCTGCGCGGCATACCGTGCTCGGCTGGGAGGTTCCGGATATACGTGCCAAAATGGCCGGACTGAAGGCGGCGGGTGTCGCATTCACGCAGTACGGTTTTCCAGGTCAGGATGCGGACGGACTGTGGGATGCGGGGAACGGCCACCTGGTGGCGTGGTTTCAGGATCCCGACGGCAACGTGCTGAGCCTGGCTCAACTGAGCTAGCTTCCGGCGGGAATTCCTATAATCTGATTAGTATGCCCAAGAAACCCGCCGGCATGTTCACGGTCGAATGCCCTTGCTGCAAAGCTGAGCTGAAAGTAGACCCGGAGACGCGCGCCGTCATCGATCACAAGGAACACGTCAAGCCGCGCGAGATTTCAGACATCGAAGCGGCCATGCAGCGCTTTCAAGGCGAAGCATCGCGCCGCGAAGATGCTTTCCTCAAAAGCGTCGAGCAGCACAAGGATCACCAGAAGGTGCTCGAGAAGAAGTTCGACGAGATGTTCCGGAAAGTGAAGGAGAATCCGGACATGCCGTTGCCCAAGCGGGATATTGACTGGGACTGAGGCACACTTACCGGAACCAGAGAATATCGGGCCGCGGCTTACCGTCTACTTCGTTGCAGGGGCCACACTCCATCTGATAGTCGGGCCGCGTTCCGAGAATGATCCTGGGGATGCGCACCGGATGGTCCGGCATGTGATAAGCCGAGATGGACAGGCGGGGCTTCCACCGTTTAATAGTCTGGGCCGCTCCGGTCAAGGCGTTGGGTTCGGCGCCTTCAATGTCCATTTTGATGACGTCGACGCGCTCGAGTTTGAGTTCAGCAACCAGTTTGTCAATTGTGGTGAGCGGCACCTTCGCCACGGCGACGGAGCCTTTGCGCTCGATGACAAAGCTGTCGCCGGCGGTGTTGGTGGGGTCGACGTGGAGCGTGAGGAAATCTTCCTTGTCCCAGACGCCTTTGGGCACGACGACCACCGTGCCGGCGGCAATCTCCTGGACGAAATTGCGGCGGAAGGCCTCGAGATTTTCGGGCGCCGGCTCAATCGCGATCACTTTGCGCGCGCCGGCGTGGAGCGCGACGCGGGTATAAACGCCGATGTTGGCGCCGCAATCGAGCACAATATCGCCCTTCCGAATCGCCTGCGCGCCGGTGCCGTAGATGTGAACAGCCTGTTCGGCAAGGTTGAATGGCAGCATGTAGCTGACTTTGTCGCCCGCCGGAATCCAGTACAAGCCATCCGGTGTCTGGTACTGGTCAAAGCCCTTGGGATCGCGCGCAACGACTTTGGTAGCGGCAAGGATCCGGTCCTTCTCGCGTTCGATCGCCTTTTGATGGTCGCGGCAGACCGAAACCGGCACGACGGGGCATTGCAGGGCGGCGAGCATCACAGCCGTATAGATTTGCATGTCAGCCTTCCGGCTCGGCTTCCGCGGCCAAGCCTTTTGGATTGAGAATTGTAATTTCGCGCCCGTCCACTTTCAACAGACCTTGCACGCGAAAACGGGCGATGTTGCGCGACACGACCTCGCGGACCGTGCCGAGGCGGGAGGCGAGTTCCTGATGGGTGACGGTGATGCCGCCATTCGGATTTTCGGCGCGCAGGTCGAGCAGCAGTTTCGCCAGACGGTTGGTGACGCTGCCGAAGGTAATGCTTTCGACAACAAAGACGAGTTGCCGCAGCCTGCGCCCGACCACGGCGAGGATTTTGAGCGACAGATCGGGGTTCTGCCGGCAAGCCGCATAGAAGTCCTGCCGGTTGATGAACAACGCGGTGGCTCCGCCCACTGCGCGGGCAGAAGCCGGATAGGCGCCACGGTCAAACAACGGCAGTTCGGCGACGGAACTGGGCGCGTGCACCATGTCGAGCATCATTTCGCGCCCGTTCGACGAGGTTTTGAAAATCTTGACCGCGCCTTCGATGAGGAGAAACATCCCCTGGCATTCGTCGCCTTCCCAGAACAGGTTTTCGTCCGGTTCAAAACGGCGCTCGGCCGCGCGCGAGGCGAGGCTTTCGACTTCCGCCGGGTCAAGGCCGGCGAACAGCGGGATGCGGCTCAGGATTTCGATGCGGTTCATTCCGTGCCGCCTTCCATTGTACGTGGAGGGCGGCGCGGCGAACTCAAGCCGGATAGCTGCCGGCGATGTAACTGCGCAACTGCTCGATGGAATGCTCGTGCGAAGAGATGATCCAATTCACGAGGTCGCCGATGGAGACAATGCCGGTGACCTGGTCGCCGTTCACCACGACGGGCAAATGACGCACGCGATGGCGGGTCATCAATTCCATGCAGTGTTCGACGGTATCGGCCGGGTCGCAGGTGACGATGCCGGTGGACATGATGTCGCCCACCCACGTCTCGCGCGACGAACGGCCCTGCAGGATGACCTTGCGCGCGTAGTCACGTTCGGAAAGCATGCCGGCTAGTTTGCCGCCCGAGGTGATGACCGGCAGCGCGCCGATATCGGCTTCCGACATGAGCTCGATAGCCTCAAATACGGTAGCCTCGGGCGGGACGGACCACAGCCGCCGGCCTTTGAACTCGAGAACGGAAGCGATACGATCAGCTGGACTCATGCAGCCCCTCCCAGGGTGCCTACCGGAATACCAGTTCTTTCCGCCGGAAGCAAGGGGGAGACGGACTTATCCGGCGCGGGCGGCCAAGGCTTTCAGGGACTCCGGGAGGCGAGGCGACTCCAGCCCGCACTCGCAGCGCGTGCGCACGAGCGATGCCTTGTCCATGCCCGGCCATTCGCGCACGACATGCAACCCGTCGTGCGCTTCACACTCCCAGGCAAGCAGCGCGCCCGAGGCGCTGAGCACCTGCTCGAACACGGGAACTTCAAAGCAGGCCCACAGCATGTCGCGCTGTTCGCGGGTGAGGCGCGGCCCGCAATGCGGCGTCAGGACGACCGCGGCGTGCGAAAGATGGAAGTCGCTGCCAAGGCGCTGCCACAGGTCGAGGAAAACACGATAGGGCGCCGCCACCGCCGAGGGCCGGAGCGTGGCGATCTTCTCAGCAAGTCCCGGGCCGCAGGGGCGCACGACCTGCCCGGGCCGTTTTGTGGTGAGCCGGTCATGCACGACGACGGTGTGTGGCATCCGTCCAGCGGGGTATCGGAATTGGCGGCGCTCGGCTCGCCCGGAAAGGATAATAACCTTCATGTTCCACCTGCCGCTTTCAGAACATTAGTGGCCGTGGCGCACGAAAAATCTCAGCCGAATTTGAGGGGGGCTAGTGCAGCAAGCCCTTAATTTCTTCAATGACGATACGAAGCTCTTCGTCTTTGGAATAGAAGTGCGGCGCCACCCGGATGCCCGCTCCCGGACGGTAATCCATCAGAATGTCGTGGCGCGCGAGTTCCTGTACGATTTCGTAGCCGCCCTGGACATCCAGAATCACCGTTCCGCCGCGTTGAGCCGGGTTGCGGGGACTCGCGACGCGCAGGCCGGCTTCTTCGGCCAATTCGATCAGGCGGGTGGTTTGCCGGATCGACTTCTCGCGAATCCGGGGCACACCGATTTCATCCACGATCTCATAGCCCGAGCGCGCGGCATACATGGCCGGCACGTTCGGCGTGCCGTGCAGAAAACGGAAGACATCGCCGGCGAATTCGATCGGCGCATCGGCAAAGTCGAAGGGACGCTGGTGCGCCATCCAACCGGTGAACTTCGGCTCTAGTTCGGGCCACAGGTCGCGGCGCACGTACAGGTATCCCGCGCCAGGACCGCCGCACAGCCATTTCACCGAGCCTCCGACCGCGAAGTCGATCTCGGCGGCTCGGACGTCGACCGGGACGGTGCCGGCGGATTGGTAAAGGTCCGCGCAGATCATCGCGCCGCATTCGTGAGCGCGGCGGGCAATGGCGGCGATGTCCTGGATAAAAGAACTGCGGAACAGCACGTGGGATACGGAAACCAGGGCGGTTTCGCCGTCGATGGCGGCGAGCATCCGGTCGAGCGGAATGCCGATGCCGTCGTTCGAGGGCACGAGTTCCACACGCGCGCCCTGCTTTTTGAGCTGATCAAAGGCGTAGAGATTGGAGGGGAAGTTCATCGCCTCGCTGACGATCTTGTTGCGGGGCGCGGACCAATCGAAGCAGGAATGAACGATTTGCTGGGCGATGGCGACGTTCTGATGCATCACGACCTCGCCGGAGCCCGCGCCGATGATGGAGCCGATGAGGTCGCCGACGGTGACCGGCATTTCCCACCAGCCTTCTTCCCAGGCCCGGATGCCGCGTGTCGCCCAGGTGTCGGCGTACTCGTTCAGACGGTCGCGGGTGCGGCGCGGCATCGCCCCGAGCGAGTGGCTGATCATGTAGACGGTACGGTTCAGAATCGGGAATTCGTCGCGCCAGTGAAGCAGGTCATCCATTCAGGTAATTCCTTACGCGTTGGTTGGCGGGCTCTTCGAAGCGTTGATAGATCCACGCCGTGATTGCCACAACGAAGGCAATGTATACGAGGCCGGAAATGGCCGAGGGGAGCGGATTGACGGGCTGAGCGAACTTCCACCACCAGAGCAACGGCACGTGCAGAATGTAAAGCGAGTAGCTCGCCTTTCCGAGAAACACCGGCACGTCGCGGGAAAGCCATCGCGCGATGAAGCCGCCTCCGAGAGCAAAACCAAGCAGGATGATGGCGTTCAGCGGACGCAGCATCCCGTTCATCGTCGACCAGGAAAACACGAAGTGCGGGAAGCAGACCAGCGTAGCCGCGGCCAGGCTTGCCGGCAGATAGAGCCAGGGTCCGGCACTCCGCAACCGCCGGCTTCTTTCAATGAAGCCGTACATCCCGCCGGCGGCGATGCCCATCAGGAAGTCCGACAGGTGCAGGAGCGGTTTCAAGGATTCGGGGGTTCCCAGCATCCGCAGGCGGGAGGTGAGGACCAGCGCGACCGCCGCCAGCAGGAACGCGCCGCCGCGCCAGCGAAGCGCGATGACAGCCACCGGAAACAGGCAGTAGAAGAAAATCTCGCAGGAAAGAGACCACGCCGGCGTATTCCAACCGGGAGCGTTCGGAAACCAGCCCTGGAGCAGGACGATGTAGTTGGCAATCCAGGCGGGGCGGAATTCGAAGATCATGAACGGCGCGACGGCGAGCAGGCTCAGCGCGTAGACCGGATAAATCCGAGCGACGCGGCTTACGACGTAGCGGTAGAGCGAGCGCTGAGTCCAGACCGTGGATTGATAGCGGCGCGCCAGCACAAATCCGGACAGGACGAAGAAGGTGCCGACCGCGAGGTAGCCCGAGCGGATGAAGGTGAACAGCGGCGCGGGCAGCGCGGCGGAGCCGGCGGCGAGCATCATGCCGGGTCCTGTGATGTGATGCAGCACGACCCACAGCGCGAGGAAAAACCGCAATCCGGTAAGCGCCGGAAGATGGCTGGAGTCGCGCGCGGGCGTCGGCGCGGCGGCCGCGGCCGGAATGGTCAGCGTGGTGGCGATAGTTCGATTGTAGCCATTAGGGAGAGAATTTCGCCCGAAAGGGTGTTCAGGCTGTTGGTGATGCGATCGGTCTCGATGTTGACCAGCGTGTATCGATCCAGCCGCGAATCGCCGGAACGCTGGAGCGCGTGATGAGCTTCGCGGAGGTCGGGTAGCTGATCGGCGGACAAAGCCGAGCCGCGCAGCGCGTTTGCGAGGTAATACAGCGTGAACTCAACGCCGTTGGCGAATGCAGGAAAGGCTGCCCGCGCCGGAGCGGGGACGCTGGCCGAGAGCGCCGATTCGAGCGCCATCATGGCGTGAACCATGCGATGGGAACTGGCCAGGATGCCGGCCAGAAGCGAAGCGGCGCCGGGCGTAATGCCGGGCTCAGCCAGCAGGCGGTCGACGCTCGCCTCGAGATTCGACCGGGCCAAGCGGGCGGGTCCGCGGGCCTGTTCGATTTCCGGGCGGACGGCAGCATCGGCGCGCTCGAAAGCTTCGCGGACGGCGCGAAAGTACGCGCGATAGGCATCGAGCATACGAGCAATGGCCTCGGGCACCTGAGTTCGCTCCCAGGTAGGCCAGGCGGCATAGGCAACGAGGGCGATGACGCCGCCGAGCGCGGTATTGATGGCGCGGGCCAGCATGACATCCTTGGCCGAGACTCCGGTGAGCCCGATGAGGAATACGACCAGCGCCGTAACGGCGGTGACGAACACGCCGTAGTTGGCTGAGCCGACCCAACGGAGCGCGAACATGAATACCGCGATCATGGCGATGCTGGTGGGAACGCGGGCCGGGAAAAGGTGAAACAGTCCCGTGGCGACCAGGAGCCCGGCCAGCGTTCCGGCCAGGCGAAGGACGCCGCGGCTGAAGGTCGAGGTGAAGTCCGGTTTGAGCACGATGGCGACGGTCATGGGCAGCCAGTAGGTGCGTTGTACGGAGAGTGCGCGGGCGAGGGCGTCAGCCACGCCGACGCAGACCGCCAGGCGGACGGCGTGGCGGAAGACCGCGGCGTCGAGGCTCCAATTGGCGCGAAGCGTAGCGAGCGTGCCGCTCAGGCGGAGGTTCCAGGGCCGGCGCTGTTCGCGCTGTTCGAAGTCGGACAGGCCCTCCTCGCTCGTGTTGGAGGCCAGCTCAAAGGCGGCGCGCAGTTGTCCGTTGAGGGCGTCCATCTGCGTGCGGGCGTCCTGGAGCATCGCGGCCACCGGTTCGACGGCATCGGCGTCGCGTAGCGCTTCGGACGCGGCCTCGAGAAATTCGACCCGATCGTCGAGTGCCGGAACGGGTCCGCTCGATTCGAGGAGCTCACCGATGTGGGTGGTGAGTTCAGCAGCGGTTGTCAGGTAGGAGGCGACGAGCGGCGCCGGTTCGCCTCCGGATCGCTCCCGTTCGATGCGCGTCCGCAGGCGCGTGAGCGTGAGGATGGACAGGCGAATCCGTTCGGCCTGCGCGAGCAGGAGGCGGTAGCGTTCGGCCTCGACGCTGTGGTCCCGTATCATCGCGGAAAGGGCGGCTTCCGCGGCCGTGGCTTGGGCGCTTGCGGGCGGAGATTGAGTGGCTTCTATCGTTCCGCCGGCGGCTCGCGCGAGTTCCAGATACAGCGCGCTCAAGGCTCGGCGCTCGTGGGTGTAGCGGCGGAGCGGCCAGAGAGCGAGCGACAGCCCGGTTTGCAGCAGGCCTCCGGCGAATGCGAGCGCGCCCGCCGAAACAGCGCGGCCGAGCGGTTGAGGCGACGCGGCATAGACGACGAGCGTGACCAGGCTGACCAGCCCGAGGTCGCCTGCGGCGGAACTCAGCGAGAGCATCATGCCGGCGGCCATGGCCCAGAGGGCCGCGGTTGCAACCGCGGCCACCGGCCAGCGCCCGCTGGTTTCGCCTGCGAACACCGCAAATCCCACCAGCAGGCTGGCGGCAAGCATCCGCTTGGCGCGCAGGCGGTACGGTTCCTGAGCATCGGAGAAGCCGGCGTTCAACGCGCCGGTGGCGACGGCGATTCCTCCGCCGATGTTGCCGGCCGCGAGTCCCGCGATGAGCGGCAACACGACGCCGAGCGTATTGCGCAGGGCGAGCCCGGGTGTGAGCTTAGCCGAGTCGAACCGGATGAGAGTCTGCCAGAACGCCGAGCGCGGGTCCGGGCGGGATGCCGCCATACTTCGATGGTAACTGTCCGGACGTGAAGCTCCCGGCTTAGAGAGAGCGCGCGATCAGCTCTTTCATGATCTCGTTGGTGCCGGCGTAGATGCGTTGGACGCGGCTGTCGGTCCACATGCGCGCGATGGGGTACTCGGCCATGTAGCCGTAGCCGCCGTGCAGCTGGACGCACTCGTCGACGATGGCGCACTGCCGGTCGGTAAGCCAGTATTTGGCCATCGCGGCGGTCGGGGTGTCGAGTTGGCCGGCCATGAGGCGCTCGATGCAGTTGTCGAGGAACACGCGCGCGATATGCGCTTCGGTCCTGCACTCGGCGAGTTTGAAGCGGGTGTTCTGGAATTCGAGCAGCGTCTTTCCGAAAGCCCTTCGTTCCTTGCAGTACCTGGTGGTGATCTCGACGGCCTTTTCGGTAATGGCGACTGCGCCGACGCCGACCGTGAGGCGCTCGTAGGGAAGCTGCTCCATCATCTGGTAGAAGCCGCGCCCTTCCTCGCCGCCGAGCAGGTTCGCAGCCGGAACGCGCACGTCATCAAAGAACAGCTCGCACGTATCCTGCCCGTGCATGCCGACCTTCTCGAGCGTGCGGCCGACGCGATAGCCGGGAAGATCCTTAGCCTCGACCACGATGAGCGAAATGCCCTTGGAACCCTTCTGCGCCGTGTCGGTTTTGACGGCCAGGCAGATGAGGCTGGTGTGCCAGCCGTTGGTGATGAATGTTTTCGAACCGTTGATGACGTAATCATCGCCGTCGAGGCGCGCGCTGGTCTTGATGGACTGAAGATCCGAGCCGGCCACCGGTTCGCTCATCGCGATGGAGCCCACCAGCTCGCCGCGGGCCATCCGAGGCAGCCAGTCCTTTTTCTGAGCTTCTGTTCCGTAGTCGAGGATGTAGTGGGCGGCGATGGAGTGGACGCCGGAGCCGAAGTGAACGCCCGAGTAGGCGAGTTCCTCCATGACCACCGTTTCGTGCGCGAAGGTTCCGCCACCGCCGCCGTAGGACTCGGGAACGTCGGTGAGCAGGATGCCGGTTTCGCCGGCTTTGGTCCAGGCTTCGGGGTCGCAGCGGTGCTGCTGACGCCAACGCGCCTCGTGCGGAAGAAACTCTTCGGCGACAAAGCGGCGGACTTGTTTCCGGAACAGTTGCAGTTCCTCGTTGATCCACGGGGATTGATAGGCGGCGGGTTTGGTTGCGGTGGCGGCCATGAGTTGGATTCTAGCGTATGCGAATCGACAGGCGCATCCGGTAGAGTGATGGGATGGCCAGGCCATTAGCGGTGATCACGGGCGCATCGAGCGGCATCGGAGCGGTGTTTGCAAGAAAGCTTGCCGGGCGCGGGTACGATCTGATTCTGAGCGCCCGGCGAAGAGACCGGCTGGAATCGATCGTCCGGGAAGTGCCCGGAGCGCACCGGATCTTCGCCGCCGATTTGAGCCGCCCGGAAGGAATCGAGGCTCTGGCGTCGGAAATCGGGTCTGAGCCGGTGGACCTGCTGGTGAACAACGCCGGGTTCGGCACCAAGGGGCGTTTTTTCGAATCGCCGCTCGAGGACAACGAGCGGATGCACCGGGTTCACATGGACGCCGTTCTGGCGCTCACCCATGCGGTCCTCCCCGGGATGGTGCAGCGCGACTCCGGCGCGGTGATCAACGTATCGTCGGTGGCAGGATATGCGCGCAGCCCGGGCAACGTGAGTTACTGCGCCACCAAAGCCTGGATCAACGCCTTTACCGAGGGGCTGTATCTCGAACTAAAGGGGCTCAACTCGAAGGTGGTGGTGCAGGCACTCTGTCCCGGATTCACCTACACCGAGTTCCACGACGTGATGAAGGTGGATCGCGGGGCGGTACCGAAATGGCTGTGGATGGACTCGGGCGTGGTGGTGGACGCGTCGCTTGATGCGCTGCGGACGGGGAAGCTGTTTGTGGTGCCGGGATGGCCCTATCGCCTGCTGACGGCGGTAATGCCGAAGCTTCCGGTCGGATTGCGTCTACGGGCGGAGGCAGCCTCGCCGCACTCGAAGTCGCGCATGAAGTGACTGAAATTACAGAACTCTTACAGAATGTTCGGGGGGTGCGCTGGTAATTTGGAACCAGTGACCCAGGAAATCCTGAACCTCCCAAACCGTTTTCGCACGAACTGGACGACCATTGTTGTTCTGTTCCTGTTCCACATCGGCGCAGTAGCCGCGTTGTTCTGCTTCAACTGGAGAGCCTTTGCGGCGGCGCTGTTCCTTTACTGGATGTGCACCGGGCTCGGCATCAGCCTGGGCTATCACCGCCTGCACACGCACCGCTCGTTCCGGGTGCCGCTGTGGTTGGAACACTTCTTCGGCCTGTGCGGCGCGCTCACGCTCGAGGGCGGTCCGATCTTCTGGGTGGCTACCCACCGCATTCATCACCAAAAGTCCGATCAACCGGGCGACCCTCACTCTCCCCGGGATGGCGCATGGTGGGCTCACGTGGGCTGGATCATGTTCGGTGAGACGCAGCATAACAACACCAAGCGCAACTCGAAGTACGCGCCGGACCTGGCGCGCGATCCATTCTATGTCTGGCTGAATAACTGGCACTGGGTGCCGATGATTCCGCTCGGGATGCTGCTCGGCTGGATCGGAGGATGGCCCATGTTCCTGTGGGGCATCTGCTTCCGTGTGGTGTTCGGACTGCACGCCACCTGGCTGGTGAACTCCGCCACGCACATGTGGGGCTCGCGCCGGTTTGCGACCAAGGACGATTCGCGCAACAATCTCTGGGTCGCGCTGATTACCTTCGGCGAGGGCTGGCACAACAACCACCACGCTCATCCTGCCTCGGCGCGGCATGGCTTGACCTGGTTCGAATTCGACCTGTCCTGGATCACGCTGAAGTTGATGCGGGCGGTCGGTCTGGCGACCCAAATCCGGGTGGCGCAGGTCAATTCGCCGATGTCTGAGCGCGAAGCGGCGTAAGGCTAATACCGGGAAACTCTATCCAGACCCCTTGACATCCAGCACGGCGTAAGTGTTAAATGGACCCACCGCGGGTTAGTTGAGGTCTGGTAGGGTGCCGGTTTCCAATTCGTAGCTTATCCCTGTCTATCCCTCAGTTTTCCCGCTCATTGATTGAGAGGGGATTGAATGAGAAATAAGGGGTTTTTCGCCTTCGCAGCGCTGCTCTGCGTGCTGGGCATGTTCAGCACCTCGCCGTTGCAAGCCCAAACGCTCTACGGAACGGTAGTTGGACAGGTGCTCGATCCTACCGGCGCGGCCATTGTGAATGCGTCGGTGACGCTTACGAACAAGCTCACCGGACAGGTTTATGAGACGAAAACGGACGAATCCGGCCGTTTTTCGATTCCGAACGTTCTGCCCGGCGACAGCTTCGACCTGAAAGTTACCTCGGCGGGTTTTAAGACGCAGACCCGCACCGAAATGGACGTGGCTGCCGGCTCGGTGATGCGCTCCGACATTCGCATGGAAGTCGGCCAGTTGAGTGAGCAGGTGACGGTTGAGGCGACCTCGGCTGTGCTGCAAACCGACAAAAGCGATACCCACACCGAGCTCAGCGCAAAACAGGTCTCGACGCTGCCTTTGGCCGGCTATCGCAACTATCAGAGCCTGATCAATCTTGTGCCGGGCGCAACGCCGGCCAGTTTCCAGAACTCGGTCACCGATTCTCCGGGCCGCTCGCTCCGTACCAACATCAACGGTACGAATGCCAACAACAACGTCACCCGTATCGACGGCGCGGCCAGCGTGAACCTGTGGTTGCCCCATCACACCGGGTACGTCATGCCCGCCGAGATGGTGGATACGGTGAACATCACCACTTCGGCCGGCGACTCCGACCAGGGCATGGCAGGGGGCGCGGCGGTCACCGTCATCACGAAATCCGGCACGAACACCTTCCATGGAAGCCTGTTCGAGTATCACGACGACCAGCACCTGAAGGCTCTGAACTATTTCTCAAAAGCGAATCCCCGAGCCGACGGTACGGCTCAGATCAAGCCGCTTCGTATTTATAACAACTACGGCGGCACCCTCGGCGGACCGATCAAGCGGAACAAGCTGTTCTTCTTTTACAGCTTTGACGGCACGCGGCAGCGCGATGGCGCGCTCGGAACTTACTCGGTGCCGACCGCGGACATGCGCGCAGGCAATTTCAGCGCGTACAAGACCCTCATCTATGACCCGCTCACCGGCAATGCTGACGGCACGGGCCGTGTTCCCTTTCAGGGCAACATTATCCCGACCAACCGGTTGAGCGCGCCTGCGCTGAAGATTCAGAGCTACTATCCGAGTCCCAATCTGTCCGGCACGCAGTCGAACTACTTCGGCTCGGCGGTGCCGGCCTTCAATCGCGACTATAACGATTTCAAGATCAACTACAACGTCAGCGACAAGCAGCAGATCTTCGGACACTACGGGTTGATGAAGGCGCTGGTGGTCGGCCGGGCGCTGTTCGGCGACGGCATCGGGCCTTCGCCGGGCGCGGACCCCGGAACGGGCGACACGAAAGTTCAGAACATGTCGCTCGGCACCAACCGCACCATTACTTCGACTCTCTTGTTTGACGGCGTGATCGGTTACCAGCGGCAAGACCAGACCGTCCGCGGCGTCGATTTCGGCAAGGATTTCGCCGCGACGCTCGGCATCCCGGGCTTGGGCGGTCCGGACCCGCGGCAGTTGGGTTTTCCGAACGTCACCATAAACGGCTATGACGGCTTCGGAGTTCCGGGCTGGATGCCGCTGTCGCGAGTCGAAGAGAATTACACCCTCAGCTCCAACCTCACCTGGAACCGCGGAGCTCACACGTTCCGCTTCGGCTTCAACGGGGTGAACTACCGCATGAGCCACTGGCAGCCGGAACTCGGCGCAGGCCCGCGCGGCGCCATCGACTTCAACGGCAGCACGACCGGGCTGAACGGCGGCGCGGCGTACGACAACTACAACGGCTACGCGTCGTTCCTGCTCGGCCAGTCGAACAACATGCAGAAGAGCATCCAGTACATTCTGATGACTCCTCGCGAATTCCAGTTCAGCTGGTACGGCCAGGATCGCTGGCAGGTGACGCGCAAGCTGACCATGACGATGGGGCTCAAGTACGACTACTACCCGCTCATGACGCGCGCTTCAGGCAAAGGCATCGAACGTCTGGACCCGGCCACCAACCTGGTGTACCTGGGCGGTCGCGGCAACGTTCCGACCAACGTGGGCGTGACGGTGAGTCACAAGCTCTTCGCGCCGACGCTCGGCATTGCCTATCGTCTGAACGATGCCACGGTGATCCGCACGGGTTACGGCATCAACTACGATCCGCTTCCCTTCTCGCGGCCCTTGCGCGGTTTCTACCCGCTCACCGTGAACTTCAACTTCAATCAGGTGAACGGCTACGCTCCGGTGCGCACGCTCGAACAGGGCATTCCGCCGGTGTTTGGACCGGACCTGTCGACGGGTGTCGTGAGCCTGCCGGCGGTGGCCGATATGCGCAGTCCGTACGCCGGACAGATTCATCGCGGCTACACGCAATCGTGGAACTTCACGATCGAGCGCAAGCTGCCGATGGACATTCTCGGAACAATCGCATACGTGGGCACGGGTTCGGTTCACCTGCTGGCTGACTACGACATCAACGCCGGATCGCCGGGTGGTGGCGCAGCCAGCCGTCCGTACTATGCTCCGTTTGGCCGCAATACAGCCACCAATATGTGGGACGGCTACCTGAGCTCCAATTACCACTCGCTGCAGACCAGTGTTCGCAAGTCGCTTAGCCGGGGCCTCATGCTCCAGGGCGCCTACACGTGGTCGAAGGCCATTGACATGACCGACGAGGATGGTTGGGCGTCGGTGGGTTGGAACTGGGCTCCGGTGTTCCACCGGAACCGCGCAGTGGCCGGATTCGACCGCACGCACAACTTCCAGATGGGTTGGGTTTACGAGCTTCCGGCCGGCAAGGGCAAGAAGTTCGCCAGCACCGGCATCGCTTCGCAGGTGCTGGGCGGCTGGAGCGTGAACGGCGTGCTGTCGGCCTACACGGGAACGCCGTTTACAGTCAGCGCTCCCGGCGGCTCGCTCAACGCCCCGAACAACTCGCAGACCGCGGATCAGGTGGCTCCCTGGACTCTTCTGAGCCAGATCGGCCGCGGATCCTACTACTACGATCCGAGCGCCTTCAAGGCTGTCACGGACGTGCGCTTCGGAACCACCGGACGCAACATCCTGCGCAACCCCGGCGCGTTCAACACCGACCTGATGCTCAACAAGGGATTCCGCATCAAGGAGCGGGTGACCACTGACTTCCGCGCGGAGTTCTACAACTTCCCGAACACGGCGCACTTCAACGGCGTGTCGAGCGGGAGCGTTACCAGCGGGAACTTCATGCGAATCCTCGGTTCGTACGGCGAGCGGCAGGTGCGTTTCGGCCTGCGGCTCGGATTCTAGAGTGCTGTTTCGTCAAACCAGAAGGGGCCGGCGCAAGCTGGCCCCTTTCCTTTTAGGGCTGTGCCTTCCACTCGCCGCGCAATCTCCCGATCCGGCTGAATTGTCGCGGCGCGGCAAAGAACTGATGGGGGAAGGGCGGTTTGAGGATGCGATTCCGATTTACAGGAGTCTGGTAGGAGCGGTGCCCGGGAACCCGGGCCTCATCCTCAATCTTGCGCTCGCCGAGCACATGGCCGGGCACCATCGCGAGTCAATCCCAAAGTTCGAAACAGTGCTGCGGATGCAGCCCGGGGCCCTTCCGGCGCTCATTTCGCTCGGCGCAGCCCATCTTGCCTTGAACGAGCCGAAACTCGCCGTCTCCCCGCTTGAACGCGCCGCGGCGGCCGATCCGTCAAACGCCGACGTGCGTGGAATGCTGGCCGGAGCAGTGTTTGACGCCGGCCGATTTGAGAGCGCCGCTGCGCAGTACCAGAAACTCACCGAGCTTTCGCCGCTCGATCCGCGCGCGTGGTACGGACTCGGGCGCAGCTACGAGTCCGCCGCGAATGCCGCCTTCGAGAAGCTCCAAAAGTTGGACGCGCAGTCGGCGTACGTTTCCGCGCTGGTTGCGGATACACGCCTGGCAAGACGTCAATTCCGCAGCGCATTCTTCTTCTACACCGAGGCATTGAAGAAAAAGCCCGGGCTGATGGGTGCCAATTCCGGGTTGGCCGAAGTCTACCGGCAGACCGGCCACGAGGACTGGGCGTCCGCCGTGGCCGAGCGCGAGAACGGCCGCAAGCGTCCGGTTACCGCTTCCCTGCCCGAGTCGCTTTATTGGCAGGTGAAGGATAACAACGTTCGAGCCATTGAGGCCTTTGGGCATCTCGAGCAGTTGCCGGTTTCAGTGGAACTCCATCAGGTTCGCGCCTCCATCGCCCGAGATCACGACCAGAATCTCGAAGCGGTGAAAGAGTGGCGAGCGGCCCTCGAACTCGCGCCCGGCAATCCGCAATTACGAGAGGAACTCGCCGAGGCGCTGTTTCTGGCTAAGGATTACTCCGGCGCGCTGGCCGAATCCGCGGATCTGCTCAAGCTGGATAAACGGGCCGCCGAACTGAACTTCATCGCCGGCGACAGCGCGTTGCGGCTTGAGGATCCGGAGAAGGCTGTGCCGTTTCTCAACGCGGCACTGGCGGCCGACCCGGCTATGTTGGCGGCGCATGCCTCGCTGGGGCTTGCGCTGATCCGCCTGAACAAAGCCGCCCAAGCCATTCCGCACCTCGAAAAGGCGCTCGGGACCGACGATGACGGCACGCTCCACTTTCAGTACGCGCGCGCGCTGCAGGAGGCCGGCGATGCAGCCAAAGCGGCACAGGCCATGGCGAAGTATCAACAGCTCGTGCAGCGCAACGATCGCGCCAGGCAGGAAGCTTCGCGCGAAGCCCAGATTGGGCCGCCGCAATGAGGCTCGGGACCGCCCTTCTCGCCCTGGCCGCGGCTGCCGCTCCGCCGGCTATCCGTTTTGAGGAAGTCGCCGCGGAGGCGGGAATTTCGTTCGTGCTGGCCAACCATCCAACCGAGCGCAAACACATGATCGAAACCATGCCGGGTGGCATTGCGGTGTTTGACTTCGACGGCGACGGACGGCCCGACATCTACTTCACGAACGGCGCGGAACTGCCTTCGCTCGAAAAATCGTCGCCAAAGTATTGGAATCGTCTGTATCACAACGAAGGCGGCTTCAAGTTCCGCGATGTCACCGAATCGGCCGGAGTGCAGGGCGCGGGATATTCGATGGGCGCGGCGGTGGCGGACTATGACGGCGATGGCAAGCCCGACCTGTTCGTTGCCGGCGTGAATCGCAACTCGCTCTACCATAATCTCGGCGGCGGCAAGTTCGAAGATGTCACCGCAAGAGCCGGCATCAAGAGCGGCGAGTGGGCAGTGGCCGCCGGGTGGTTTGATTACGACCGGGACGGAAAGCTGGATCTTTGGGTGGTTCACTACGCGAAGTGGTCGCCGTCATACGACCGGTTCTGCGGAGACTCGGCGCGCGGCATACGCATTTACTGCCATCCCAAATACTTCGAGGGCCTGGCCTCGACGCTCTACCGGAACCGGGGCGACGGCACCTTTGAGGATGTCTCTCAGAAAGCCGGTATCGCTTCATTCCCCGGACGCGGAATGAGCGTCGCCTTCGCCGATTACGACCGCGACGGCTACACCGATGTCTTCGTGACCAACGACAACATGCCGAATTTCCTGTTCCACAACAAAGGAAATGGCACGTTCGAAGAAGTGGCGCTGATGGCGGGGGTGGCGCTGCGGGACCACGGCAAAGCCGTTGCCAGCATGGGCGCAGAATTCAAGGACTACGACAACGACGGGCGCCCGGACCTGGTCGTAACCGCTCTTGCCGGCGAAACCTTTCCCGTGTTTCGCAATTCCGGCAAAGGGATGTTCCAGGACGCAACCTACTCCTCGAAAGTCGGAGCCGCCTCCATTCGCCACAGCGGCTGGGGACTTGGACTGTTCGACTTCAACAACGACGGATGGCGCGACCTGTTCACAGCCAATTCGCACGTGAATGACCGGGTGGAACAGTTCGAGCAGGCCGTGTACAAAGAGCCGGACAGCGTTCTCCTGAATACCGGGGGCACGTTCCGCGACGTCTCGGCCGAAGCCGGACTGACGCTCAAGCGCGCACATCGCGGCGCCGCTTTCGCCGATTTCGACGGCGATGGGCGGATGGACGCCGTGGTGTCGGCGCTCGGCGAACCGGCGGAGTTGTGGCGAAACGTCACAAGCGGCGCGGGACACTGGATTTCCATCCAAGTGCCGGTGGGGACGCGGGTCGAACTGGCTGGTCAGACCGGCGAGATGTTCACCACCTGCGGCTACGCTTCCTCCTGCGACGTTCCCCTTCATTTCGGCCTCGGAACGGCGGAAACGGTCGACCGTATCGCGATTACCTGGCCGGATGGGCGTTCGAGCGGCCTGACGAGGGTACATGCCGACCAGGTGCTGCGTCCGGAGCGCCAGCCTCGCGCAGCCGGGCGATAAGCCGAGGGGTTCGGTAAAATTGGTAGTAGCATGATGGAAAGTCACGACGCAACAGTGCCCGAAACGGAGGAGCTTGCCGCCGGCGACCCTGCGTCCGAATTGTCCGCGCAGTTGAGCGCGGTGACCCAGGAACGCGACAAGCTCGCCGCCGAAAAGTCCGAGTTGAACGATCGTTTGCTGCGCCGGCAGGCAGAATTTGAGAACTTCCGCCGCCGCGTGGACCGTGAGAAGGCCGATTTCGCGCAGTATGCCGCAAGCGGCGCGGTGGAAGCGCTACTGCCGGTGCTCGATGATTTCGAACGCGCCCTGAAGCAGGAAAGCGCGGACAAGGAATACGTCCGCGGCATGGAGTTGATCTACCAGAGGTTCCTCGACACCCTAAAGAAGCTGGGTCTGGAGCCGATTGATTCGACAGGGCAGCCTTTTGATCCCTACATCCACCAGGCCATCGACCGGGTGGAAACGGCTGATGCCGAGGATCATACGATTCTCGAGGAGTATCAGCGCGGGTACAACTTCAAGGGGCGCCTGCTGCGTCCGGCGATGGTCCGTGTGGCCGTCAAGCCGGCGGTTGTTGAGTAGTTCCGGCAGTACAATCGAATGAACGTGACCAAGCGAGATTATTATGAGGTCCTCGGTGTGGACCGCAATGCCGACGATCAGGCGCTGAAGAACGCCTACCGTCGTCTGGCCAAGCAGTACCACCCGGACCGCAACCCGGGTGATGCGGAGAGTGAAGAACGCTTCAAGGAAGCCACCGAGGCTTATGGGGTGCTGAACGACCCGCAGAAGCGCGCCGCTTACGACCGGTTTGGCCATCAGGGCGTGAACAACATGGCCGGAGGCGCGGGCTTCGATCCTTCGCAGTTCACGGATTTCAGCGACATCCTGGGCGAATTTTTCGGCTTCAGCGACCTGTTCGGCTCCGGTACCCGGCGCCGCAACCGTCCGCACCGCGGCGAGGATATCCGCTACGATCTCGAGATCTCCTTCGAAGATTCGATGCGTGGCATCAGCGCCGACATTCAGGTTCCGCGAATGGACGCCTGCGGGCGCTGCCACGGCAAAGGCGCTGAGCCCGAAGACGGGTTGGTCACCTGCCCGATGTGCCATGGCCGCGGCGAGGTGATTTTCCAGCAGAGTTTCCTGTCCGTGCGGCGCACGTGCAACCAGTGCAGCGGCCGCGGGCAGATTATACGGCGTCCCTGTAAGGAGTGCCGCGGCGAAGGCTACAAGCGAGTGGAGCGCAAGCTCAAGATCAATATTCCCGCGGGCGTGGATACGGGAACGCGTCTCAGGCTGCAATCCGAGGGACAGCCCGGTCCGAACGGCGGACCTCCCGGCGATTTGTACGTCGTGATTCAGGTGCAGGAGCACCCGATCTTCGAGCGCCATGAATACGACCTGCACTGCACCGTTCCGGTGAACGTCGCTCAGGCGGCGCTCGGCACCGAAGTCGACCTGCTGACCTTCGACGGCTTACAGACCATCAAGATCCCCGAAGGCTCGCAGAGCGGCGCCAAACTGCGGCTGCGGAACTTCGGCGTGCCGCGGTTGAATGACGGTGGGAGAGGCGACCTGTACATCCACGTGGACGTGAAGGTGCCTTCCAAGCTGACTCGCGAACAGCGCAAGCTGTTCGAGCAGCTGCGCGACGCTCTTCCGGCGGAAAACGAGCCCCAGGAAAAGGGGCTCTTCGACAAAGTGAAGGATTACTTCCTCTAAACTGCGCCGGTCTCCGCTCAAGGCGATATATTATCTTCAATCGCCGAAATGTTTCGATCCCTGGCTCTACTTGTGTCCGCCGGCCTGCTCTGCGCCGCGGGGGTCCGAATTGTGCTGGTCGGAGACTCAACGGTTAACGACGAGGGCGGCTGGGGAACCGGCTTCCGCGATTCTCTGCAACCCTCGAAGGCTCTCGTGCTCAACCACGCCCTCAACGGACGCTCGAGCAAAAGCTTCCGTGATGAAGGACACTGGCAGCCCGCGCTCGATGAAAAACCGGATTATGTCCTGATTCAGTTTGGCCACAATGACCAGCCGGGTAAGGGACCGGCTCGTGAAACCGATCCGGAAACCACCTATCGGGCGAATCTGAAGCGCTATGTCGAGGAATCGCGGTCAGCGGGGGCCAAGCCCGTGCTGGTGACTTCAATCGTCCGGCGCAACTTCGATGCGGACGGCAGGATCGTACGTGACCCGCTGTCCGGTTACGCCGCCGCGGTGCGTGCGCTGGGCGCGGAGATGAACGTGCCCGTCATGGATCTTTACGACCGAACCCGGCAACAATGCGAGACGCTTGGACCCTCGCGCGCCGAGCGGCTGAACGCGGTGGACAAGAACGGGAAGCCCGATCGCACCCATCTCGGTCCGCGGGGACGCGACGAGGTGGGGCAGTTGGCAGCCGCGGAATTCGCGCGAGCCGTTCCGGAAGCAACTGACTGGCTCATCGTTCATTGGAGCCATGCGTTGGGGCAGCGTCGCGAGTTCTACCGGTCTCCAGAGGCGGTGCGGATCGCGGACAACCTGATCGCCTATCAGCATCCGAACGGCGGATGGAATAAGAACATCGACATGGCTCAGCCGCTCACCGCCGAGCGCCTCGCCGCCATCGCCGTGCTCAAAACCGAGCGCCAGACCACCATCGACAACGACGCGACTTATTCCCAACTCCGCTATCTGGCCCGCGTCTACTCGGCCACGGCTCAGTCGCGTTTTGCCGCCGCGTTCCGGCGCGGGCTCGAGTACCTGTTCGCCGCCCAGTATGAAAACGGCGGATGGCCGCAGTTCTACCCTCTTCGGGACGGCTACTGGAGCCACATCACTTATAACGACGACGCCATGATCGGCGCCATGGAGTTGCTCCGCTCGGTGGCTCGCAAGGAGCCGGATTTCGCCTTTCTCAACGACGAAGAGCGGGCTCGCGCGGGGCGATCCATTGAACGCGGCATCGATTGCATTCTCAAGACGCAGGTGATTGTGGGTGGAAAGCGGACGGTCTGGTGCGCCCAGCACGACGAAGTGACGCTCAAGCCCGCACAGGCGCGCAGCTACGAACTCGTGTCGTTGAGCGGGGCCGAGAGCGTTGGAATCATCCGCTTCCTGCAGCAGGTGGAAAGGCCAACTCCTGAGATTCGAGCTGCGATCGCCGGCGCCCTCGAGTGGTTTCGGCAGAATCAGATCACCGGAATCCGGATCGAACGCGTAAAAGGCGATGTCCGTGTCGTGGACGACCCCTCCGCCCCGCCCTTGTGGGCTCGTTTCTATGAAATCGGCACCAACCGTCCGATCTTCTGCGATCGCGACGGCGTCAAAAAATATTCCCTGGCCGAGATCGGACCGGAACGGCGCAACGGCTACCGGTGGTATGTGGATCGGCCGGCTGAACTTTTCCGCTGAATCCCACGGGCTCGTGACAGCATCTGATCTCTTGAGATCAAGATAATGGACAACGCGACCCGCTACCTCATCCTTTCCGGCAGCACCCGCCGGGATTCCCTCCACAGACGATTGGCGAAACGCGCCGCAGAAGAAATCCGTGAATCGGGCGGCGAGGTGACCCTGGTCGAGCTGAGTGAATTCCCGCTGCCGATTTACGATGGCGATTGGGAATCGGAAAACGGCCTACCTGAGCCGGCGCGCGCATTGAAGCGGCTGCTTGCCGGACATGACGCGATCGTGATCGCGTCGCCGGAATACAACGGCTCCATCCCTGCCCTGCTCAAGAACCTGATCGATTGGACGTCACGACCCGAACCCGGCGAGCGGCGCCACTCGGCCGCCTGGCGCGGCAAGCCGGTCATCCTGCTTGCCACATCACCGGGCCCGAACGGCGGGAGCAAAGGTCTTGCGCACCTGCGTGACGTGATCGAGCATCTCGGCGGAAACGTGCTGGCGTCCACCGCAATTCCGTTCGGTCGCATCGAGGAAGCGGCGCTCCATATCCCCGCCCTCGCGGACCGCGTATAATAAGCAGTTCCATGCGATGGCTCGTTGCTGCGCTTATCGGCGCCTTGGCCGTGTCGGGTCAAACGGCCGCAACCAAGCGTTGGTGGGCGCATGTACGCGTTCTCGCCGACGACAAGTTGGAAGGGCGAGACACCGGTAGCGAAGGGTACCGCCAGGCAGCGCGCTACGTTGTGCAGGAATTCGAGCGAGCGGGATTGCAACCGGCAGGCGAGAGCGGCTACTACCAGAGCGTTCCGCTCCGCGTTTTCACGCTACGGCCCGATTCGAAGATCGTTCTCGTCCGTGCCGCAGCCGAAGCGCTCAAGATCAACGAACAGATAGCCGTCACGCCGCGTCCAGGTCTGCCCGAGAACATCGATGCCAACCTGACGTTTGTCGGCGCCGACCCGGCCGAACTGTCCGGTAAAGTGGCGGTGGTTCTGGCCGGGACGAAGCACGCCGATACCAGGGATGCCGTAGCGGTTCTGTCCATCGACGACCCCAAGGGGCTCGAGCCGCCCCGTTGGCCCGCGGCCTACGCAAAAAGCATGGTGGTGCGAGGGGCGGCGCAGCCGAACCCGGTGAACCAATTGCGGTTCAATCCTAAGTACGGTGAAGTTCTGCTGGCCGGCTCGGGGCATTCGTTCAGCGAGATCGTGGAACGCGCGGCGGCCGGCAAGCCGCTGCCCACCTTTGCGCTGCCCGCCACGCTGCGCGCGACGCTTCACGTCGAGGCGCAGGATATCGCCTCCGACAACATCGTGGCCGTTCTGCCGGGCGGCGACCTGAAAGACGAATACGTAGCCGTTTCAGCCCACCTCGACGGTTACGGAATTGGAACGCCCGTGAATGGCGATGCCATTTACAACGGCGCGTTTGACGATGCCGCCTGCGTCGCTCACTTGATTGAGCTCGCGGCGGACTTGAAGCGTTCCGGCAAGAAACTGCGCCGCAGTCTGCTGTTCGCCGTGTTCACGGGCGAGGAGAAAGGCTTGCTCGGCTCGCAATATTTCACTTCTCATTTCACCGTGGCGAAGGAGAAGATCGTGGCCGACATCAACCTCGACTACATTCGGCCTCTGTTCCCGTTGCGGATTCTCACCGCGCTCGGAGTCGACGAATCGAGTCTTGGGGACATAGCCCGGCAGGTCGCGGCGAAATTGGACATTCGCATTCAACCGGACCAGGAGCCTCAGCGCGGCCTTTACCGGCGCTCGGACCAGTACAATTTTATTCGCGCCGGCATCCCCGGCATCGCGTTTATCTTTGGCTACGAGCCGGGATCCAGAGAAGAACGCATGTACCGCGATTGGTATGCGACGCGCTATCACAAGCCCGGCGACGATCTCAAGCAGACCGTCGATTGGGACGGCGCGGCTAAATTCGACCGGTTCTTCAACTTGCTCGCGCAAGCGGTGGCGGACGCTCCGGAACGGCCCAGGATGCGTTAGATCACTGTTTCGAGGGATCGCCGGTGGGCGGCGGCGCGTGATCTTCGGTTCCCGGCGGGCCCAGAATTTCGGTCAGCAGCGGCTTCAACGCTTCGGCCCACACTGTGTAGCCTTTGAGCGAGGGGTGTAGCCGGTCGGGCATCATGCCTTCGAGCAGGCGCCCGTTTCTGTCGGTCAATTGGTCGTGAAGGTTCACGAACCGGATGCGAACCCCGTCCGCCATTTTGGCCAGGTTCAAGTTGATGGCGCGAATGTCGGCCTGAAGTTCCGGGTGGTCGTCACGGGGGAAGATGCCGGTAAGCAAAATCACCGATTGGGGCGCCTTGCTTTGTATCGTGCGGACAATCGCTTCGATGCCCCGTGTGACGGAGGCGGCTCGTTCCCCAACCACCGGCGCAGTCAGATTATTCGTGCCGGCGAGGAGCACCACAACCTTGGGCTCGACGCCGTCCATCTCGCCGTTGTTCAGCCGCCACAGAATATTCTGCGTGGTATCCGCGCCCCAGCCGAAATCCGCCGCGTTCCAACCCTGGAACGATCTCCGGAAATGCGCGAGCAGCTCGGGATAATCCGTGGCTCCCCAGCGGCGCGTAATCGAGTCGCCTTCAAAGTACACATCAATCCGGCCCTTGCGGGTCTTGGCCAGTAATTGTTCATGGGCGACCTGCGAGTTGAGATCAACGCGCGGCAAGGGATAGTCGGAGGGTGCGGCGACACCGAGATGGTGGTTTGCCCACGCGATGAAGTGAGGCCAGTTCGGACCGTCTGTGTGACCGCCGTCATGCTGCCGCCAGGCGAGTTCGCCATCGAGCAATCCGCGGTGGACAGGCGGCATTCGGGCGCTGCGGTAGTCCTCGCGAATCCCCAGGTCGCGCGCGCCGAGGAGACGGAAAACGGGGCCCGCCGCGACCGCGGCCATGAAGCTTCCCTGCTGGTCGAGCCACTTCGCATCGCCTTTTTCGGGAATCCCATAGCTGATGAAGGTGAGGCGCGGCGCGCAAAGCGCAATGAGTTCATTCGAATCGACGGGAATGTCAGCAGCGGTCTTGGCTCCGAAGGGCGCTTCGGAGGCGCCGTACTTGAGAAAATTGCCGGCCATCCAGTGATACTCGCCCGAACCGGTGAGATTCTCGACCGCTTCCCCGAAGTTCCTGCGGTGCGGCTTCGTCCCGCCCTCGCCCGAGGATCCGATCAGCACCACGGCGAAGCGCGGATCGAATGCCATCGCGACCAGCGCGGCCTTTCCGTAACGGGAGACGCCTTCGATGCCTACATGCTTCGGGTCAACCGTCGGGTCGGTTTGAAGAAAGTCGAGCGCGCGCGAGGCGCCCCAAGCCCAGGCCCGCAGAGCGCCCCAATCCTCGGGCTTTCTCCGTTGGCCATGATTCACCAGGCCGATGATGCCCTTGGTCAACCCGGCGCCGTTGTCCGCCTGCACGCTGACCGGATTCAGTGACGCATATCCCCAACCGGCGGCGATCAATTGCGAAGACCCCGCCGAAATCGGCGCTCCCACCTGAGGCACTGCGCTCCTGCCGAACATGATCATCACCGGCGCCGGCTTGACGGCTGATGCCGGCGTGACAACGGTCATCTGAATCTCCACGGAGATTTCCGGATACCCGGAGTTATCCACGCGCCCGACCACCTGCCGCGCGATCACCGCCTTGCCCGCGACCTCGGTCCGAACCGTTTCCGCCACCGACCAGTTGACCTTGGGAACCTGCTTCGGCACGCGGCCGAGCACCTCCCGCTCGAAATCCTCGACGATTTCCGGACGCCGCGTCTTCCACCACATCTCGGGCGACGTCACCCTGCGTCCGTCCTTCGTGAGGAGCGCGTCAGGAAGGTCGCCGAACACGTTGGCCTTTGTCTCGTCGTAGTTGGCGTGATTCGGCGCGTTCTCATTCCCGCTGGGACCGGGACGCAGCGCGCGGATGCCTAGCTGCTCCATCATGTTCCGATGGTCCTCGGCGGTGGTCCAATTGGGTGTTTGGGCGCATGCCGGCAGGCAAAGAGCGAGCGCGGCACAAAGGAAAAAGCGATCGTTCATTTCGCTCGATCATATGCGAGTTATCCGCTCCGGCACAACAGCATCTGTTACTATCGCGGTTTATGCCGGAACTCGACAAGCCCCAACCGGAGATGACTGTCAAGGCGGTTTTGCTGGGGCTGCTGCTCTCGCTCGTGTTCGGTTCGGCGAACGCCTACCTCGGGATGCGTGCGGGGCAGACCGTGGCCGCAACCATTCCCGCAGCCGTAATCGCCATGGCGCTGTTCCGGCTGCCCTGGCTTCGCGGCACCATCCTCGAACAGAACATCGTTCGCACCGCGGCATCGGTCGGCGAAGCTCTGGTTGCGGGGGCGGTGTTCACAATTCCCGCCTTCATGATGGTGGACCTCAACGGTGCTCGTTTGTGGAGCGACCTTCGAGACCACTATTGGGAAGCATCGCTGGTCCTGTTGTGCGGCGGACTGATCGGCGTGTTCTTCATCATCCTGCTCCGGCGCGCGCTTGTCGTCGATGCGGGCCTGCCTTGGCCTGAAAGCGTCGCCAGCTATGAAATTGTGAGGGCGGGCGCGGAATCCGGCGACGCTCCCCGCTATATCTTCGGAGCCATGACCTTCGGCGGCCTGATCCAGATTCTCAAGGACGGGCACGGTCTCAAGGTCTTCCGCGAGTATTCGGAAGGATTCATCGCGTTTCCGCGGTCGGTGATCCGGCATTTCGATTTCGACCGCAAGAGTTTAGGCGAAGTCGCTCACGGCGGTGGGATTCAGTGGTCGACACCGAGCCTCTCCCCCGCCCTGATGGGAATCGGCTACATCATCGGGCCTGAACTGGCCGCCATCAACTTCTCGGGCGGCGCGCTCGCATGGTGGTTCCTGATTCCGGTGCTGCTGTTTTTCGACCCGGATCTGCCCAAGAGGATCGGCTCCACGGATCCCTCGCTGGCCGCCTATACGCTCTGGTTCAACATCGTGCGGCCGATTGCGGTGGGCATGATGCTGGTGGGCGCGGGCAGCACGATGTGGAGCATGCGCAGTTCGCTGCTGAATTCCCTGCGGGGCGCTTTTGCCGCGTCGGCGCGCGCCTCACACGAACACGGGTCCATCGAGCGAACCGAGCGCGACATCCCGGCGCGGGCCGTTCTCGCGGCCATCGGCGCGCTTCTCGTGCCCATCGCTTTCATCTACTATTTCTTCACCGGCGGCTGGTACCCGGCCATCATCGCCGCCATCACGATGAGCGTCACCGGGTTCCTGCTCGCCGCGGTGGGCGGTTACCTGGTGGGTCTGGTAGGCAGTTCCAACCAACCGCTTTCGGGGCTTACGCTCTCGGCGCTGCTGCTCTCCGCGCTGCTGATGGTCACCATCGGTGTCACAGGTGTCGCGGGCATCGCGGCCGTGCTTGGCGTGGCCGCTGTGGTCTGCGTGGCCTGTTCGGTATCGGGCTCGCTGATCCAGGACTTGAAAGCCGGCCACCTGCTGGGCGGCACGCCGTGGAAAATGCAGATTGTCGAGATCATTTCCGTCACCATGCTGGCGTTCTTTCTGATGGGGCCGATTATCGCCCTGCATCAGGCTTACCTTGCCGACGGCGGAATCGGCGGGCGCTCCCTCCCTGCTCCACAAGCGGGATTGATGGCTCAACTCGCCAAAGGAATCGTCGGCGGACAGATGGCCTGGGGGCTCCTGATCGCGGGCCTGGCCATGGGACTGGCGCTCAAAGCCGCCGGTGCGAAATCGGTCATGTTGATCGCGGTCGGCATGTACCTGCCCTTCGACACGTCGTCGGCGATTTTCGCCGGAGGCGTCATGAAGTGGGTGCTCGAACGAATCACCTCCGCCGAACCCGCCGAGCGCAAAGCGAAGATCGAGGAAACAGGAACGCTGCTCGCTTCGGGCTTTATCGCGGGCGAGGCCATCCTCGGCATTCTGCTGGCCGTGCTCTCGGTTTCCACCCTTCCGTCTCTCACACAATGGATCGCGGGCGCGCCGGAATTTTCCTGGTATCCGGCGTGGGGCGGATGGCTGTCGCTGGCGGGATTCGCCGCCATCGCGTGGGTGTTGATCCGCATTCCGGCGCGCAGCCGGCTCTAGCGGTCAGATGCGCCCGAACTTGGCCACGGCTTCTTTCATCGACTTGAATTTCTCGATGAATGGATACATGCGGTGCTCGGTGTCGTCGAGTTCCTGCGCGCGCTTCAGGACAGCCTCGGCTTTGTCGCGAGGAACCACGGCCACGCCGTCTTCATCGGCCACGATGATATCGCCCGGGTTCACCGTGACTCCGGCTGCCTTCACCGCCACGTTCACGCCCGTGCACCGGTAGTGATTCACCGACGTCGAAGGCACGATTCCACGGCTGAATACAGGCATCTGTATGCGGCGCAACTGCGGAGTGTCGCGCAAACCCCCGTCGATGACCGCGCCCGCCAGACCGCGGAATTTCATCGCCGTCCCCATCAGCCCCCCCATGCCCGCAATGTCGAGCCCGTCCTCCACCTGCATGACGTAGACGCTTCCCGGCGGCGCCGCGTCAATGGCGTCGAGCATTCCCTGGCTCGCCGAACTGCCTTCCTTGTGCTCTTCCTTCTTCATCTGCACCGTCACCGCCGGGCCCGCGAACTTGGTTGGAAACAGTGGACGCATGTCGTGATTCATGTGGGCTCGGGTGTGATAAAGCTGCTCCATGGCATCGGCGACCGACGCCACCTCAACCAGACGGAAGCCGTCGATCAGAGTGTCGTGGGCGGGCTGCGCCCATGCGAGAAGCGTCATCAAAAGAATGAAGCACGTTCCGAAACAGATCAGGATGCGCATAGTCGGAGCTATCTTATCGCAGCGGACTCGCTTTCACCGCAGCCGCGGTGCATACTGGAGATTCGTGATGAAAGCCCAGCTCAGCTACGTCATCGACAAGCACAACGTGATCGTCGAGGTCGGCGGGTGGTGGGACGAATTTGCTCTCGAAAACGGTGCTCCTGAACTTATTTCCGAAAAGGTGGTGGGCCGCCCGCTCTCCGCTTTCATCACGGGCGATGCGACCCAATTGCTGGTCAACAGCTTGCTCGAACTCGTCCGCAACGGTTGTTCGCCGGTCCGAATCCCCTACCGCTGCGATGCTCCCGGAGTCCGGCGCTATATGGAAATGACGCTCGAGCGGTTGGCCGGCCGTGCCGTGGAATTGCGGCACTCCGTCTCGAACACCGCGCCCATGCGGAACAAGCTGCACTTTGTCAGCGGCGGCGCCCGTTCGTTCGTGAAACGCTGCAGTTCCTGCAACCGGCTCAATGCCGGCGGCGGATGGTCTGAAGCGGACGCGGCGGTGGAGGCTGAATTGGTGCCGCCAACCGGGATCATCGACGTCGCCTATGGCGTCTGTCCCGATTGCATGAGCCGGCTGGCGCTGCCGCGGTGAGCCGCTACCGAAGCAGATCCTCGAGTTGAATCTTCGTATCGGTCTTCGAGTCGCGGTACTTCACAATCACCGGCGTGTATAGCGAAATGCCCCACTCGCGCCCTTTCCCGCTTTGCACCGCGCGCGAACCGGCCACCACCACGGCTTCCTCCGGAATCACAAGCGGGCTATCGTCCTTGGCCGAGTAGACCTCGCCGCGCACCAGGTCATAGACCGGCGTCGAACGGTTCAGAATCGTCCCCGTGCCCAACACCGCGCGCCGCTTAACGATCGTGCCCTCGTACACGCCGCAGTTGCCGCCCACCAGCACATCGTCTTCGATGATCACCGGCATCGCCCCGACGGGTTCGAGCACGCCGCCGATCTGAGAAGCGGCGGAAATATGGCAGTTCTTGCCGATTTGCGCGCAGCTTCCGATGAGCGCGTGAGAATCGACCATCGTGCCGTCGCCCACCCATGTGCCGGTGTTGATGTACATCGGCGGCATGCAGGTGACGCCGCGCCCGATGTAACAACCGTCGCGAATCGTCGAGCCGCCCGGCACGATGCGAACGCCGTCTCCCGCTTTCATCTGCCGCACGGGAAAGGTGGCTTTGTCAAACCAGGGCTGCTTCGATGCGTCGATCGAAAGGTCGATCACCGCGCCCATGCGAAAGCCGAGCAGCACGCCTTTCTTCACCCACGCATTCACGCGCCAGCCGGTGGACGAACCCGGGTCAGGCTCGGCTGCGCGCGCGTCGCCGGTGTTGAGAAGCTGCTTGAAGCGCGCGAACAGCCCGAAATCCGATTCTGAATACGTGTCTGGCCTGGAGTCGAACAGCTTTTCGATTTCAGCTTGCATGAGCATGGAGCAGGTGGAGCGATTCAAGTATCTCGACGATCTTCTTCTCGTTGGCTGCGCTCGGGGCGCACATTGGAAGCCGCCACACGGGCTCGAGCAGCCCCATGGCAGCCATCGCTGCCTTCACCGGAATCGGATTTGATTCGACGAAGTTGACGTCCATCAGCGGCAGATATTTCCGTTGCAGCGCGCGGGCCTGTGCAAAGTCACCCGTGAGAGCCGAGCGCACGAGCGCGGTCATCTCGCCTGGAATTTCGTTGGAAACGACCGAAATCACGCCGCGTCCGCCGAGCGCAACCAGCGGAATCGTAATGGCATCATCGCCCGAGAGCACCGCGAAATCCTCGGGAACGTTGTGAATCACCGAAGCCATTTGGGCGATGTTCCCCGACGCTTCCTTCACGCCAACGATGTTCGCGATGGTCGACAAGCGCTTGAGCGTCGCGGGTTCCACATTCACCCCGGTGCGGCCCTGCACGCTGTAAACCACCACGGGCAAGCCGGCTTCGGCCACCGCCGCATAGTGCCGGTACAAGCCTTCCTGAGTCGGCTTGTTGTAATAGGGCGTGACAGAGAGGATGCCGTCCACCCCCATCTGCTTCAGCTCACGCGCCAGCAGGACCACTTCGTGCGTGTTGTAACCGCCCGCCCCGGCCAGCACGGGAACCCGTCCGCGCGATTCTTCGCAGGTGATTTCGACCACGCGCAGATGCTCGTGCCGTTCGAGTGTCGGACTCTCGCCCGTGGTGCCGCAGGGCACAAGGAAATTGATGCCCGCATCCACCTGCCGCCGGACCAGTTGCCTTAGCGTGGCCTCGTCGAGGCTGCCGTCTTTTCGAAACGGAGTAACAAGCGCCGTTCCGCATCCCGTGAATGGATTACTGCCCTTCGCCCCAGTGTGATTCATTTTTGTCTCCCGAACAGAACTTCGGTGAACTCGTATACGCCCTTCTTGCCGGCAATCCACTGTGCCGCTTTCAATGCACCGCGCGCGAAGCCTTCGCGCGTCCGTGCCGTGTGCCGCAGCGTGATGGTGTCGGCCGCCGAATCGAACCCGATTTCGTGAGTGCCCGGTACCCGGCCGGCCCGATTCGAGCTGATACTAACCGGGTGAGAGTACCCGGCCTGCCTCATTCCTTCCACCAGCATCAGCAACGTTCCCGAAGGAGCGTCCTTTTTCTGACTGTGATGCATCTCCCAGGCCCAGGCCTCGTACGCTTCGCTCTCGAACAATCGCGCCGCCTCGGCCACCACACGTTGGAAGACGTTCACGCCGATCGAAAAGTTAGCGCTGTAGACGAGTGCGCCGTTCGCCGATACAACTCGCTCCCGCACCGCCTCGAGCGCGCCGAACCATCCCGTTGTGCCGCAGACTACGGGAACCCCAAGCGCCGTCAGTTTCTCGATATTGGCCGCGGCTGCGTCCGGACTCGAGAACTCGATCGCAACGTCGGCCGACCGCGCCGGCTCCATGGAATCGCCCGCGTCGATTCGTGCCGCCACTTCGAAACCATACTCGCCGGCGAGCTGGTCGATCATGCGGCCCATTTTCCCGTAACCGACGATGGCCAGGCGTTTCACTCGAACACCTCCGGATCGAGTTCGCTAAAGAACTCCCGATGCAGCGACTCCACGGCCGGTTTCAAATCCTTGGCCGCCACAACAAAACTGATATTCAGCAGCGAAGCGCCCTGGCTCAACATGCGAATGTTAACACCGCCAAGGGCGCCGAAAATTCGCGCCGCGATGCCCGGCGTGTGCCGGATGTTTTCGCCCACCAGGCAAATGATGGTGTTGTCCTGCTCCACGGAGATTTCGCTGAATTCGCTGAGTTCCGCGCGAATGGCGTCAAGCTTGGCCGTGTTGTCGACGGTTAACGAGACGCTCACCTCGGAGGTTGCGAGCATATCCACCGGAGTTTCAAACCGGTCGAAGATCTCGAACACGCGGCGAAGAAAACCGTGTGCCATCAACATGCGCAGGGACCGGATATTCAGCAGCGTAATGCCGGTCTTGCAGGCGATTGACTTGACGGCATTGGTGGAGTGAACCGTCGAGGAAACGATTCGCGTGCCCTCCACCTCCGGGCGCCGCGAGTTCAGGATGAGAACCGGTATATTCTTTTCGACGGCCGGAAGCACGGTAGCCGGATGCAGAACCTTCGCTCCGAAATAGGCCAGTTCGGCGGCCTCATCGAACGAACAGGTGCGCACGCGATGTCCGCCACTGATGATGCGGGGGTCGGCCGTGAGCATGCCGTCGACATCCGTCCAAATCTGAATCTCCTCGGCGCCGATGCCCGCGCCGACAATGGAAGCCGTGAAATCCGATCCGCCGCGGCCGAGCGTCGTCGTCACGCCGGCTTCGCTTGCGCCAATAAAACCGCCCATCACCACCACCCGGTTCCTGGCCAGTGCCGGAACGCATTCGGCGAGGCGCGCATAGGTCTGCGGAAACAGCGGCGCCGCCTGCGTGTGCCGGCTGTCGGTGACAATCAGCTTTCGTGAATCGGCATGGACCGTCGGAATTCCATGCTTCTCAAACAGGCGCGCGACAATCAGGCTCGACAGGCGCTCGCCGAAGCTCGAGATGGCGTCGATCGAGCGCGGCGTCAGCTCGCCGAGCACCGCCAGCCCGCGCACCAGTTCACCGAGCTCCTGAAAGTGCTCGTCCACCGTGCGCTCCATGCCGGATTCGCGCAGGTGGAAGTCGCGCAGCGCATTCAACTCCGCCAGCGCCTCGGCGCGTTGGCCATTCACTGCATGTTGAGCGGCGGCGAGCAGGCGGTTGGTGGTCTTGCCCATCGCCGACACCACCACCACCGGACGGCGGTCCAGGCGGGCTTTGACGATTCCGGCTACGCGTTCAATGGCGGCCGCCGATTCAACCGACGAACCGCCGAACTTCATGACGATCAATCGAGCATGCCCTCCGCGTACATCAGTTCGGCGTTAAGCACGGCCGCTCCGGCAGCGCCGCGAACCGTGTTGTGGCCCAGCGCAATGAACTTGTAATCCAGCACCGGGCACTCCCGCAAACGGCCGACGAACACGGCCATTCCGTTGTCGCGCTCCACGTCGCGGCGGGGCTGCGGACGGTCGTTGGCTTCCATGTACACCAGCGGTTGCGCCGGCGCGCTCGGCAATCCCAGTTTCTGCGGCATTCCGCGATAGCCGTTGATGGCGGAGCGCAACTCCTCGAGCGTGGGCTTCCGGTCGAGCTCCACCGAAACCGTGACCGTGTGCCCATCCACCACCGGAACGCGATTGCAATGCGCGCTCACCCGCGCACTGAGCGGCACAATTTGATCGCCCGAGAAATCGCCGAGGATCTTCTGCGTTTCGACCTGCATCTTCTCTTCTTCGCCGCCGATGAACGGAATCACGTTGGCGTTGATGTCCATCGAAGCGACACCCGGGTAGCCCGCGCCCGAGATCGCCTGCATGGTGGTCACAATCACGCGTTTGATACCGAACGGCCTGAAAGCCGCCAGCCCCATTGTGAGAACCACCGTCGAACAGTTCGGATTGGTGGCGATAATGCCGCTCCAACCCCGGTTCTTCCGCTGCAATGGAACGATCTTCAGATGATCGGCGTTGATTTCGGGAACCAGCAGCGGAACGTCGGATTCCATGCGGTGGTTCTTCGAGTTTGAAACCACCACGTGCCCGGCGTTTGCAAAAGCCTGCTCAATTTCCGTCGCGACGCTGGCGTCGGTAGCCGAAAACATCAGGCGCGGCGCGCCGTTGCCCGGCTTGCACTCGTAAACGGTGAGGTTGCGCACGCCTTCCGGCATCGTGCCGTCCAGGCGCCAGGCGGTGGCCTCGGAGTACTTCTTGCCCGCTGAGCGATCGCTCGCCCCCACCCAGGTCACTTCAAACCAGGGATGATTGCGCAAAAACTTGATGAAGTGCTGGCCGACCATGCCGGTGCCGCCGAGCACTCCGACGGGAATTCTCTGCTGTGGTTGTTTCATTGTTGTAGCTGCCTGACCATTTGTTGATAGATCTGTACGGCGTCCTCGAGTTGGCGCTTGGGCACCCGCTCTTCGGAGGTGTGCGCGACGTGAATCGTTCCCGGGCCCAGAAGATACGGGCGGCCCCAGGCGTCGCCGAACGCCGGTATGTCGGTGGTGTAGGCGACGATCGTCGTTTCAAATCCCTCGAGACGGCCGAGGTGCACCGCCGGAATCGTCAACACGTCCTTGACCTCGACCGGACCCGATAAAAGTTCGTGAACCGCCTGATGGGTTGCCTGGCCATCGTCCACCAGCCGAATGAAGGCTTCCGCTTCAGCCGCGTCCGAAATCACGTTCGGCGCGCGCCCGCCCTTGATGGTGCCGATGTTGAGTGTGCTCGGCCCGAGTACGGAGTCCACCGGCAGCGGCATGCGGCGCAGTTTTTCAAGAGCGTCGAGCAGTTTGTTGATGGCCGAATCGCCGAGTTCCGGGTAAGCGGAGTGCGCCATCCGGCCGCTGGCGTGAATCTCAAAACGCATCGCGCCTTTCGACCCGAGGGCAAGCTTGTTCTCAGTCGGCTCGCCGTTGATCAGAAATTTTGAGCCGCGTCCTTGTTTCGCCGCCGCGTACGCCCCGGCGCTGTTGCGCTCTTCGCCGACCACAAACAACAGCGCGAGGTTGCGAACGCCTGCGGCAAGCAGCGCCTCCACTGCGTGAATCATCGACGCAATAATGCCCTTGGTGTCGCATGCCGCGCGTCCCCAGATGTTATCCTCGTCCTCCCGCGAAGGAAAGAACGGCGGCACCGTATCCATGTGAGTGGAAAGCGTAACCACGGGAGTGCCCCAGGTGGCCAGCACATTCGCGCGCCGCGGTTCCACTTCGAGCATTTCCACGCGCCCTTCCGTGCGTGCGGCGAGTGTGCTCAGGTACTCGAAAAGAAAACGCCCGACCTTCTCCTCGTTGCCCGTAATGGACTCGATGTCGACAAGCGTGCGCGTAAGCTCAAACAGGTTCATGACTGTGGCTTGGGGAACGCCCGCGAGGTGGGTAAACGGGGGAGAGTTTACGGCCTCGATAGCGCTCCACCCGACTCCAAAAAATCGGATGACAGTGGACCGCCTGTTCGACTGCCCACCAACCCGGAACGCCCGCGAGCCCGGCGCCGGATTTCGGCGGCTCTCCCTTTCACCGGCCTCCAGACTCGCTGGAACTGCGGGCCCGCTACTATTGATCGCCGCGCCTCTATCGGAAAACACAGTGTAGCATGAAAGCTACGATGACCCAAGCTGCACAGCCCGATTTGCGTTATCCCGCCGGCAGGTTTGAACGCCCCGACGCCGTCACGCCCGAGCTCCTCCGAACCTGGACGGACGCAATCGCAGCCTTACCCGCTGAGCTGCGTTCCTCCGTGGCCGGACTCTCGGATGAGCAGTTGGACACGCCCTATCGTCCGGACGGTTGGACCGTGCGTCAGGTCGTGCACCATGTCGCCGACAGCCACATCAACAGCTATACACGCTTTCGCCTCGCGCTCACCGAAGACGAGCCTTTGATCAAACCGTATGACGAAGCCCGTTGGGCTGAACTCGAGGACGCCCGGACTATGCCGGTCTCGGTCTCACTCGCGCTGATCGACGCTCTTCACGAACGCTGGACCGTGCTGCTCCGCTCCATGACGCCATCTCAATTCGAGCGCTGTTTTCGCCACCCGGAATTAGGCAAGTTGACTCTCGGCGTGACCGCCGCGCTCTATGCGTGGCATTCGCGCCATCACGTCGCCCACATTACCAGTCTGCGCGCCAGATCCGGCTGGTAACCGGACTAAATCGCCAACTGCCCGCCGTACATCATGTCCTTGAGCCGGAACCGCGTCTTGATCTCCGCGGGCCCGAATTTGCAGGCAAACTCTACTTCTTTGTCTTCAAGGGTGATCGGCGGTTCTTTCGGGAAAAAGAAGTACGCCGCGAGTTTCCCTTCCAAAGCCCCGACCTCCACGTTCGCCGCGCTCAAGGCATCCTTGCCCTTCACCTTGAGCGACGTCGCCGATTGCAGCCGCTGCTTCATCTGTGCCGGATCGAATCCCGGACGGCCTTCGCCTTGTCCCTCGCCGCCGCGTCCCATTCCCATCGCCGGCAATCCAAACAGACCAACAATGTAAAACGGCACGGCAGCCGTCGACAGCTCTTTTTGAACCTTGCGAGCCATCGCCTGCTGAACGGGGAGCGCGCTTGCCCAGCGAACGGTGGCGCTCATCTGAGGTCGCGAACCGCCGCCTTCGCCTCCCATTTCGCCGCCGCCCATTCCGCCGCGCCCGCCGCCGCCACCCATTCCACCGCCGCCACCCATTCCACCGCCGCCACCCATCCCACCGCCGCCACCCATCCCACCGCCACCCGACATTCCGCCGCCGCCACCCATTCCGCCGCCGCCACCTGCGCTCATTCCGCCGCCACCGCGCCCACCGCGTCCGCCGCCGCCACCGCCAGGCATGCCACCGCCACCCATCGATACCGCGACTTTGTGGCACCACGGCGAGTCGTTCAGCATTTTGTCAATCTGCTTGTCCGTCCACTCTTTGTACTCGGTGGACCAGTTCTCAGCGCCGAACGTGACGGCGCGAACCAGGGGGAAGGACGCCAGCGCGGAAGCAAACGCGCGGCGCGTTACAGGATTCGGCATGCCTCAATCCTATGCCCGGCCCACTGCGAACTTCGTAAAGAATTGTTAGAGCGCTTTTGCGATTTCCGAGGCCCGCTCGAACAGCATCCCGGCTTCGTTCGAACAGCCGACAAACAACAACCCGCGATCGCGGTAAAAGAGCGAAAGCTGCAAATTGCGCGTCTGGATTCCCGGCGCGACTCCATGACGCAGGCAGGCGTCGCGAATCGTGTCGACAGCCGCGATAACCTCCGGATGTTGGAACTCGCCGGGGTGGCCGAGCGAGATCGACAGATCCACCGGACCCACCATCACCGCATCCAGACCTTTAACGCTCAACAGTTCGTCGACGCGCTCCACAGCCGCTCGCGTCTCAATCTGCAGCACCACCATCACTTCGCGGTTCATGTGCTCGGCAATCTGCGCGATGGTAGCCGTTTCGTAGTTGATCACCGGAGGACCGAGCCCGAATCCACGAATACCCTGCGGCGGAAACTTGGTCCAACTCACCGCCTGCTCCAGCAGTTCGCGCGACTCCACTCGCGGGAAGATCACGCCCATCGCGCCATTGTCGAGCGCGCGGGCCACCAGATCGTATTCCATGCTCGCCACCCGCACCACCGGGCAGAGTCCATGATCGTTGGCCGCGCGGCACATGTCCTGCACCGTCTCAATGCCGAACGCGCCATGTTCGGTGTCGATGAACACCCAATCGAATCCCGCGGCTGCGAAAATGCGCAGAACTTCAGGCGACCGCAATTGCCAGATCGATGTTCCTTTTTGAACGCGGCCCTCGGCCAACGCGCGTTTCACCTTGTTAACAATCATTGTTAGAACTATATCGCGCAATCGGCCGCAGCAAGGGGAAACGCCGGCCCGCGCCCCGCCTCTAACAGCCGAGGAGGAGTCGCTCTCTTACCATGCACCACAAAAATATCAACCCCACCGAGCGCTGGCTTTCGGTAGCGGGGGGCGCATTCTTAGCTGCCCGGGGAATCGGCGGAAAAGGGCATAAACCCTCGCTTCTGATCGGCGCGGAACTGTTGCGGCGTGGCCTCACCGGCCACTGTTATCTCTACGATGCTCTCAACGTGAAAGACGCCGGATCGACCGCCAACCACCGCAACTGGCATCGCGTGGATGCCCGCGCTGCCGTTACAGTCGACAAGCCCCGCGAGGAGGTCTTCCGTTTCTGGCGCAATTTTGAAAACCTGCCGAAGATCATCGACCACCTCGAGTCCGTTGACGCACGCAATTACCCGCGCACTCATTGGATCGCTCGCGTATCCGGCTATCCCACCATCGAGTGGGACGCCGAAGTGCACCAGGAAATCGAAAACTCGATGATCTCCTGGCGGTCGCTACAAGGGGCGGACCTTGCGAGCGCCGGAACCGTGCACTTTCGCGAGGCGCCCGGCGGACGCGGCACCGAGGTGCAGGTGCACCTCAAATACGATCCGCCGGCAGGACGCGTTGGCGCGGCCATCGCCAAAATGCTCGGACGTGACCCGGAGAGTGAAATCGAAAAGGGCCTGATGCGCATGAAGCAGATTCTCGAGGCGGGCGAACTCGCCACAACCGACGGCCAACCGGTCGGGCCATCGAAGAAGAGCAGCAACCTGCGCGAACGGCGCCAGACACATCCGCGAGCGGAACATCCGGCCCCCGAAATGGTGACCTTATGAAAGCCCTCTGTTGGTATGGAAAGAAAGACGTCCGTTGCGAAACGGTCCCCGACCCGAAGATCTTGAATCCGCACGACGCCATCGTGCGGGTGACGCTGACGGCAATTTGCGGGTCTGATGTGCATCTGTTCAACGGCTACATCCCCGGAATGCAGGCGGGCGACATCCTCGGCCATGAGTTCATGGGCGAGGTTGTCGAAACCGGTGCGGAGGTCAGGAAATTGAAGAAAGGCGACAAGGTGGTGGTGCCGTTCACCATCTGTTGCGGCAACTGTTTCTATTGCCATAACGACCTATGGGCGCTGTGCGACAACACCAATCCCAACGCCCTGGTCCTGCGCAAACTGTATGGCGCGTCCGGCGCCGGGCTGTTCGGATATTCGCACCTCTACGGCGGCTACGCCGGCGGACAATCCCAGTTTGTGCGCGTCCCGCACGCCGACGTGGGTCCCGTCAAAATCGAGAACGGAATCCCCGACGAGAAGGTTCTGTTTCTCTCCGACATTTTCCCCACCGGCTACATGGCCGCCGAAAACTGCGAGATCAAGCCTGGTCAGGTGATCGCGGTGTGGGGCTGCGGACCGGTCGGGCAGTTCGCGATCCGTAGCGCGTTCATGCTCGGCGCCGATCTCTTATACACGATTAGATGTGTATAAGAGACAGGGTCAGGTGATCGCGGTGTGGGGCTGCGGACCGGTCGGGCAGTTCGCGATCCGTAGCGCGTTCATGCTCGGCGCCGACCGCGTGATCGCGATCGACCGCATTCCCGAACGTTTGGAAATGGCGCGGAGAGCCGGCGCCGAAGTTCTCGATTTCACCGACTCCGACCTGATGGCAAAAATCCGGCAGTCCACCGGCGGACGAGGTCCCGACGCCTGCATCGACTGCGTCGGGATGGAGGCGCATGGCGCCACTCCGGACAACATCTACGACCACGCAAAACAAGCCCTGATGCTTGAAACCGACCGGCCGGGCGCCCTTCGCCGCGCCATCCTCGCCTGCCGCAAGGGCGGGATCGTATCCATTCCCGGCGTCTACGGCGGCTTCATCGACAAAATGCCCATCGGCGCCGCGTTCGGAAAGAGCCTGACCTTCAAAATGGGCCAGACCAACATGCCGCGCTACCTCGCTCCTTTGCTCAAGAGGATCGAGGACGGCGACATCGACCCGTCATTCGTCATTTCCCATCGCCTCACGCTCGACGATGGACCCGGGGCGTACCACATGTTCGCCGAAAAACACGACCACTGCACGAAGGTCGTGATGCGGCCCTCATGAGGCGAAGCACCCTGACGGCGGTTCTCTCCGGAGGCGCGTTGGCGCTCGGCGCATCACTGCTCGCTGGACGGAACCGCCGCTCCATGGCGGGCGACGTTGTGCTGATCACCGGCGGTTCGCGCGGGCTCGGGCTCCAACTGGCGCGCGAGTTCTCCGGCGAAGGTTGCCGCATCGCGATCTGCGCCCGCCACGAGAACCAACTGAGCGCCGCACGCGATCGCATTGCTGCGGGCGGCGCCCCGGTGCTCGCCTGCCAGTGCGACGTTTCCGACCCCAATCAGGTGGCGCAGATGGTCGGCGCTGTCAAACATCATTACGGCCGGATTGACACGCTCGTCGCCAACGCCGGTCTGATTCGCGTGGCGCCCTTCGACAATCTGACGGTCAGCGATTTCGAAGATGCGATGGCGACCATGTTCTGGGGCGTCGTGCATCCCACGCTCGCCGTCCTGCCCGGCATGCTCGAGCGAGGCAGCGGGCGCATCGCGGTCATCTCGTCCGTAGGAGGGAAACTGAGCGTGCCCCATCTGCTGCCGTACTGCTGCGCCAAACACGCTGCGGTGGCATTTGGCGAGGGTCTTCGCGCAGAGGTCGCCTCGCGGGGCGTGAAGGTGACAACCATCGCGCCCGGCTTGATGCGCACCGGGTCTTATCGGAAGGCGGAATTCAAAGGGCAACACAGCAAAGAGGCGTCATGGTTCAGCCTCGGCGCCGCCCTGCCCCTCATTTCGATGGACGCCGGAAGAGCCGCGCGCCAGATTGTCGCCGCGGTGCGGGACCGCAAATCGGAAAAGATTCTCACCGCGCAGGCGTCGTTCGCGGCGAGAGTGAACGGAATGTTCCCCGGATTCGTGCCCGACGTGCTCGCCTGGATCAATCGTGCTTTGCCCGCCGCAACCAACGATCGGGAAACGGTACACACGGGCGCCTCAAACGAAGACGCCGCGGGATCCCTATTTCGTGCGTTTACGAGCCTCGGCCGCCGCGCAGCCGCTGATCTGAACGAAATGACCGGCTAAACCGTCAGCACCTGATGGTCCGGACAATCCAGCGTCATCTGATCCCAGATCGTGTCGATCAGCTCGAACCCATGCTTGGCCAGGAACGGGAGAATCGTGTACAGCCGCTCCTGAAGATGCTTGTTTGGATAAAGGAGCCCGGCGAGGAATCGGGCTTCTTCCGAGGCGCGTTGATCCCGCCGCAGCGATTCCCTTCCCGCTTTGTGGGCCAGTTTGTTCAATTGATGCTCAATCTTGGCCCGGCTTTTCGCGAGCGACGCCGATAAGGTCGGATCGAACCCGTCCATCTCGCGATTCAGCCGGTCGAGCGCAGACCCGATCTCGCGTCCCGCCGACTGAAGTGAATCCGCTACCCCAGCCGGGACCAGCCGGTTCCCGATTGCCTCGCGAATACCCTCTTCACCTTCGTAAACCGCGGGCCATCCCAGTTGATAGCGCGTCAAAAGCTTGTTGGCCCGCGCGTCGAGCAACGTGAAGCCGGCCCGATGTAGCGCCACCGGCATTCGCCCAAGCAGTTCGTGGTAGAGCACTTCCGATTGCGCAAGATAAGCGAGCTCGGCAGGTCCGCCCGCGTAAGCCACCGTGGGAAGCAGATAATCCTGCATAACCGGACGCAGCAACGCGTTCGGCGACAGTTGGTCGGCGCGGTCGGCCAGAGCGCCGGCGGCAAACTTCCCGTCGCGGGCTGAATGATAGTCGCCGTTCTGCACCGTCAGGTGAATGCGGCGCTCGCCTTGCAGAAGAAAGAAGAGCGAGGTTTGCGGTTCGAGATGAACCTGTGAGTGATATCCCGCCGCCGCCAGTTCCTGGTTCCGATCGGCGAGGCGCTGCTTGAGCATCGGCCCTTTGCGCGCCGCCTCCGCCAGCAGCGGAGCCGCAATCGCCCGCACATCTTCGGCGAGCGGATCAAGAAACAAAAGGTCGTATTTCCCGAGCAACCGCTTCAGCAGTTCGAGAAAAGCGCCGCCGAGCGTCGCACCGCGCCGGTAGCACGCCGCCACTTCAGCCGTCACTTCCTCGCCGAACGGGAACCGTTCCAGGCAGGCCCTGAGTTCCGCCACGGGGATATCGTCGAGTGCGATATGACCCACCGGCCGATCTGACCCGTTCCCCGCCGTTGTCGCGCGCAGCAGAACAGGCTGATGATCGCCGTCGAACGTCCAGACGTGATCCACCTCGGCCAGGTCGTGATCCTCGGTTGCCAGCCAGAAGACGGGCACCGCGGGCACGCCGCTCCGGGTCAGGCGTTCGGCCAGCCGCGCTGCGGTGAGAGCTTTGTAAATCGTGTAGGCGGGACCTGAAAACAGGCCCACCTGCTGACCGGTGACCACTGCGACCGTACCCGGTTGAGCGAGACGCTCGAGGGATGGTGAATCCCCATTTTGCCGCCGGAGAGCCGCCACCATCCGCGCCCGCCGCTCGTCCGGGTATTCAATCTGCCGCGCCGCGCGGGCGTACGATTCGGGATCGTGCGGATCATGCCGGTAGAAACGCGCGACACGGTCAAAATGGTAAGAGAAATCCCCGAACAGCCGCGACGTGTGCGGCAGCGAGGTCTGACGGATGCAGGAAGCTTCCATGCAGGGACACGGACCTATCAAGGGTAGCAGATGAGTCTGATGCGGCGGAAGATTCGACAAAAAAGGTAAATTAGTAGTGCGCAAGTCACTTGAACAATGGATGAACAGGACTTTAAGACTCGGGCTGATACGGCTCTCGATCACTTGTACCGGCGACTCGCCGCGGCCTCGGAAACCTACGACCTCGAACCTGATTTCAACGCAGGCGCGCTTTCGGTCGAATTCGAGGAACCGCCGGGCAAATTCGTAGTGAGCCCGAACACCCCGGTGCGCCAGATCTGGGTTTCCGCCTTGACGCGCAGTTTCAAACTCGGATGGGAGGATTCCCGCCAGGCGTTCGTCCTGCCTGAAACAGGAGAGACCCTCGACCAACTGATGGCCGCCGCCATTGGGAAACACCTCGGCCAAACCGTCACGCTCTAGATGCCCGGCGTTTACATCTCGTTCCCCTTCTGCGCTCAGAAGTGCACTTACTGCAACTTCGCTTCCGGAGTGCTGCCACGCTCGCTCAAACGCGACTACCTGGCTGCGCTGCATCGTGAAATCGCCGCGCACTCCTGGGCGTGGAAGCCGGAGACACTGTATCTCGGCGGCGGAACGCCCGGACAAATCGAACCCCTGGCCCTGCATCAACTGGTCTCTGCGATTCCTCGCGATCGATTCGTCGAAGCCACCATCGAAGCCGCGCCCGGCCAGATTGACGCAGCGAGGGTTGAGGCGTGGGTTCGCTCCGGCATCAACCGCGTCAGCCTCGGAGTGCAATCCTTCGACGAGAACGAACTCGCGCGCACCGGCCGAAGGCACCGAGCCTCCCATGTCGCAGCGGACCTCGACCTGCTCGCCCGCCACGGCATCACGAACGTCAACGTCGATCTGATTGCCGGTCTGCCCGGGCAAACCCGCGAGACCTGGCGCGCTTCCCTCGACTGGATCGAGCGCCTCGCGCCGCCGCATGTCTCCGTGTATATGCTCGAGGTGGACGAAGACAGCCGTCTCGGCCGTGAGATTCTCGCCGGCGGTTTACGCTATGGCGCCGCTGCCGTTCCCTCCGAAGAACTCGTCGTCGAACTCTACGAAACGGCCGTCGAGCGGCTTCGAGACCTGGGCATCCCGCGATACGAAATTTCCAATTTCGCGCGCCCCGGGTTTGAATCGCGCCACAACCTGAAGTATTGGCGCATGGAACCGTACGCCGGTTTCGGCGCCGACGCGCACTCGTTCGACGGAGTTACCCGGCGCCAGAATGTCGAGCAGGCCAAAGATTATGTCGAGCGCTCGCCGCAGGTTTGTGCCGCCGAAACCGAAGCCCGGCTTTCCGAGGAGCGCCTGTTTACCGGTCTCCGGCTCCAGGCGGGGATTCGTGTCGGTCCGGACGAATGGCGCCGGTTTGGGGACTCGATCCACCGTCATGTCTCAACCGGACTGCTCGAGCGTGAGGGCGATCTTCTCCGCCTCACCAATCGCGGCGTTCTGTTTTCGAACGAAGTATTCAGTGAATTCGTGACCGTATGACATACATCGATCTCCGAAGCGACACCGTTACCAAACCGACCGCCGAAATGCGCCGCGCCATGGCCGAGGCTGAGGTCGGCGACGATGTTTACCGCGAAGATCCCACCGTCAATCGCCTCGAGAAGCTTTCCGCCGAAATGGCCGGCAAACAAGCCGCGCTGTTTGTGCCCACCGGCACCATGGCCAATAACATCGGCATCAAGGTCAACACCAGGCACGGCGAAGAAGTGATCTGCGAGGCGCACTCGCACATCCTCGATTGGGAACTGTCGATGACCGCGTGGTTCTCCGGTTGCCTGGTGCGCTCGGTCGAGACCGCCGATGGCATCCTGCGTTGGAAAGCCATCGAGCGCGCCATCCGGCGCGGCGGCGCAAACAATTCCCAAACGGCCTGCATCGAGGTTGAGAATACCCATAACATGGCGGGCGGCACCGTCTACCCGCTCGACGTGCTCGCCGAGATCTACAACAAAGCCCGCGAATCCGGCATCCGGGTTCACATGGATGGCGCCCGCATCTTCAACGCGGCTGCGGCCCTGAACGTGAGCGCCGCCGAAATCGCCTCGCATTGTGACACCGTCATGTTCTGCCTGTCGAAAGGGCTCGGCGCTCCGGCGGGATCGATCCTGGCCGGATCGGAAACCGACATCGCGCAGGCTCGCCTCTACCGGAAGCGGCTCGGCGGCGGAATGCGGCAGTCGGGCGTATTGGCGGCCGCGGGAATCATCAGCCTCGAGAAGATGACCGCACGCCTTCCCGAGGACCATGCCCATGCGGCTTTGCTCGCGCAACGGCTCTCCGCGGTTCCGGGCTTCGAAGTGACGCCGCCTCAAACCAACATCGTCCGCATCGGTATCGCCGGTACCGGCCTGACTGCGAGCGACGTACTGCCCCGCCTCAAAGCCGAAGGCGTTCTGCTCAGTTCCATTGATTCCACCACGCTGCGTGCCGTCACCCACTTGGACGTCACCCGCGAGGATTGCGAGCGCGCCGCTTCAGTGGTGGATTCTCTGATGTCGTCCGTCCATTGATACGCGCCGCTTCGGCGAATGGATCGATGTACCGGAACCTCACCAGGTAGACGTTCTCCCCGCGGCCGTGCCGCGCGACGCGCAGCAGTTCACCGGCATCCGAAAAACCCGAGGCTCTGGCCAGCTCGTCCGTAATGTCTGAGAGCTCGATCCGCTCAACCGATTCCACCTCGATTTGGCCTTCTTCCATCGGGTACCGCCCGCCGGCCTTCACGCGAGCGCTCATCCAGATGCGGACGCTCATCGTAACTTCGCCCCGCCGCACGCGGTCGCGCAGGTCTTTCTTGAAAACCATAAACCGGATTTCAGTGTAGATTAGCTACATGCGCGTTTTCCTTCTGTTGGCCGCGTCGGCCCTCTCTCTGGTGGCTCAACCTCTATCTCAAGGCGATCGCGACTTCGCGCTCAGCCAGTTCTGGGCTTCACGAAAGCAATTCCTCGATGCGGTCGCCGGACTCAGCGTCGAACAGTGGAACTTCAAGCCTGCGCCCGAGCGCTGGTCCATCGGCGAATGCGCCGAACACATCGCCGTCAGCGAAGACATGATCCCCGCCATGGCGCGGCAGGCCCTCGCCAATCCGGCCACGCCGGAAAAGCGCTTCCCGACCGCTGAGGCACGCGCGCGCGATGAAAAGTTCGTCGCCGCCGTCACCGACCGTTCCCATAAAGCCCAGGCGCCGGAACCTCTGCAGCCTTCCCGCCGTTTCGCCACGCCTGCCGAAGCCATTGAGCACTTTAAAAAGTCCCGCGCGGCAAACATCAACTACATCACCAGCACCAGCGACGACCTGCGCTCCCGCTTCACGTCGAGCCCGCAAACCGGCGAACTCGATCTCTACCAGTGGTATCTGCTGACGGCGGCCCACACTGCCCGTCACACCGCACAATTACTCGAGGTCAAATCCGCCACCGGCTATCCCAAGACGATCGCCCTCGATCATCATGAACGCGAATATGCGCTCAGCCATCTCCACGCCAGCCGCCGCCTGTTTCTCGACAGCATCGCGAACATCACTCCGGCTCAATGGAATTTCAAATCCGCTCCCGACCGCTGGTCCATTGCCGAATGCGCCGAACACATCGTGCTCACGGAAGAACTGATTTCCGCCGGACTCCGCCAAACCCTCCAGGGCACCGCGCAGCCCGCCAAACGCGCCAGTGGTGACGCCGCTTACGTCAAGGACCAGAAGTTGGTCGCCGTGGTCACCGACCGCAGCCAGAAAGCGCAAGCCCCCGAAACCATCCGCCCCACCGGCCGTTTCAAAAGCCCTGACGATGTCGCCTCCGCCTTCAAGAGAGTGCGCGACGTCAATATCGACTTCATCGGCTCGACGGATGCCGACCTCCGTGCGTTCTTCATGCCTCACCCCTTGCTCGGAATGCTCGACTCCTATCAATTCGTGCTCCTGATGTCCGCTCACACCGAGCGCCACACGCTGCAGATCCAGGAAGTGAAAACGGCCTCCGGCTATCCGAAGTAGCCACCTGCGTCCTCCGTTCGGGTTTTCGCAATTCTTTTTCCGCCTGCGCTTGAAAAACAATTCATGCGTGTTATGATTTAAACGTTTCGGCGCCGAAATGTTTTATCTCATCGCGTTCAAGTGTGCGGAAATTGTGTCGACTCGGAGGGCATAATTGACCTCATTTGCGTTCGCTGCCGATTACAATTGCGGACATAGAAGAGGCGTAGTCTCGGGTTACGCCTCTCGTGTCCGCAGCGTCTATTACGGGTGCCGCGCCAGGACTTTTCCCTGGCTCGAACGGAGCGGCTCCGAAAGAACCGGAGAGCGAGGAACCGATGAGGGAAGCGCGTTGGTTTCAGGCGGCAGCTTCGCTGCTGCTGTTCTGTTTTGTGCCGGCAGCGGCACAAATTCAAATTGAAAACGTTCTTGGCAGCGACGCGGTAGCTTCTGAAGCGCTGCTCAAACTAAGGCCCGGTTATACAGCCACCCAACTGGCTCAAGGGCTTACATTTGTGGACATAACTCCCCTGGGAACCAGCGGAGTACTGCGTCTGCGGGCACAATCGATGACCGCGTCCGCTCTGCTGGCCCTGTTGAGTTCAAATCCGATGGTGGCCTGGGTTGAGCCGAATTACGTCATCAGCACCTCCGACACACTGCCGAACGATCCGTTTCTCCCGAATCAATGGGGACTGCGCAACACCGGCCAAACCGTCGCAAACCAGGTCGGCACCCCGCAGGCCGACATCTCAGCGGCCAAGGCATGGGATATCACAGCTGGTTCGCCCGACATCATGGTGGCCGTGGTGGACACGGGAACGGATTACCGGCACGTCGACTTGAGCGCGAACGTCTGGACCGCGCCCCGCCCCTACACGATCACAATCGGAGCGACAACCTATAATTGCCCGGCCGGCAGCCACGGCTTCAACGCGGTTGCGCTCAACTGCGATCCGCTCGACGATAACACGCATGGCAGCCACGTCTCCGGCATCATCGGAGCGCGCGGCGACAATCAAACCGGGGTCACGGGCGTCAATTGGAAAACATCGATCGTCGCGTTGAAAGCGCTGAATCTCTACGGCTCCGGATCCGCGGCCGACGCCGTAAACGCCATCGAAGCCGCGATTCAGTTAAAGGCGCAGGGCTTCAACATCCGCGTGATGAATGCCAGTTGGGGATCCACAACCTCTTCAATTGCGCTCCTGCAAGCCATTCTCGACGCAAACGCAGCCGATATCCTTTTTGTCGCCGCGGCAGGCAACGCGGGTACCGACAATGGGATCTCTCCGCACTACCCCGCCAGCTACACCGCCCCGAATATCATCTCCGTCGCGGCCACCGACAATCGGGATGCACTCGCCGGATTTTCGAGCTTCGGCCAGACCACCGTCCATCTCGGCGCTCCCGGCGTCTACGTCTACTCCACCCTGCTCAGCGATAACTACGGCTATCTGAGCGGTACTTCGATGGCGACGCCGCACGTGACAGGCGCAGCCGCCCTGGTTCTGTCTCGTTGCGCGCTGAATACGGCCGACCTCAAAAAGACGCTCCTGGCGAGCGTCGATCCAACGCCCGCGCTCGCGAATACAACCATCACCGGCGGAAGACTGAACGTCTTTCGCGCGCTCACCCAATGCGGCGCGACTCCTGTACCGGATTTCCTGTTATCCGCTGCGCCGCAATCGTTGACTCTGATGGCTGGAAACACCGGCGTTTCTCAAATCACGGTATTACCGCTATTCGGATTCAGCTCGAACGTTTCGTTCTCAGTTTCGGGTTTGCCAGCCGGCGTCACAGCGGCTCTGTTGCCGGTTTCGTCTCCATCCGGCACCAGCCTGAGCCTGACAGTCGGCCCCGGAACGCAGCCCGGCCTATATCCCATAACGGTGCAAGGCATCAGCGGCGGCCTAAATAACGCATTGACGGTGAACCTGACCGTCGCCGGTCCCGACTTCACGATTTCCGCACCCGCTTCGGTCTCCCTGTCGGCCAGCAGCCCATCGGTTTCTCAAATCACCATCACCCCCGTGTCCGGCTTCAACGGCACGGTGCAGTTGTCCGCAGTGGGCCTGCCCACGGGCCTCTCTGCCTCGTTTTCTCCCGGCGTCATCTCGGTGTCGGGGACCTCGACCCTTACCCTCACCGCTACTCCAACCGCCGCGTGGGGAAACTTCACCATTGGACTTCTGGCCACCACAGGGCCACTCGCTCACCAAACCAGCATGGGAGTAACCGTGGTCGCGCCGGCCGACTTTTCTTTATCCGCGTCGCCGACTGCGGTCACCGTGGCCCCCGGCGCCTCCGGTGCATCCACAATCACGGTCGGTTCGCAGTTCGGATTCTCCGGTCCCGTGAACCTGTCTCTTTCCGGATTGCCCTCCGGGATCACTGCGGTTTTCGGTCCTGCTGTGGTCAACGGCGCGGGCACTTCCACGTTGACCTTCAACGCCGGATCCGGCGCGGCCATCGGCAGCTATCCCGTAACCATAACCGGGGTCAGCGGATCACTTTCGCATACCACTTCCGTAACACTTGTGATTGCCTCGCTGCCGGCACTCCAGGTGAATGCGCAACAGAGCTTGAACCCCGGGGACATCATCCCGCTTACGATCACGCTTCCCTCCCCTGCACCCGCCGGGGGACTCGATGTTGCCGTTGCCAGCAGCGCGCCAGGCATTGCCAGTGTAAGTCTTAGTTCCACATACATCCCGGCAGGACAGACGGGTTCATCGCGTCCCCGCATCACCGGCGTTGCCAACGGACCCGCGGTGATCACCGTTTCCGCCAATGGATTTTCACCGGGTTCCATCTCGCTCCAGGTCGGCACACAAAGCGGAAGTCTCAGCTTCAATCCTACGGGCCTGAATCTGACCGCTCCATCGAACGCATCTTCCAACCTCATCCTCTCGGTGCCCGCGCCATCGACTGGATTGACCGTGAATCTCAGTTCGAGCAATACAGCGGCAGCAACAGTACCACCTTTCGTGAACCTGCCGGGAGGAGCTACGAGCGTACATGTTCCCGTCACAGCGGTGTTGGGCGGAACGGCCATCATCACGGCTTCCGCTCCGCCCAATTACTCGGCCGCCGTCCTGAACGTGACGGTCAGTTCTCCTCTGACGATCACCACAACGTATCTGCCGAACGGGCAGGTCGGAACCTTCTACAGCCAGGCGCTCAATGCCGTCGGTGGAACCACGCCGTTCAAATGGTCCCTCATCGCCGGAACGTTGCCAGGCACCCTCAGTTTGAACCCGGCGACAGGGCTTGTCAGCGGAACCCCCGGGGCTCCGGTGACGGCGACCCCGCTGCGATTCCAGGTAACCGACTCCAGTTCACCGATGCAGTCCGCTACGGTGGATTTGACCCTCACGATTTCGGCCGCCCCCACCGCCGGTTCCATCGCGCCCGCCTCAGGAACGCCGCAAGGCACCCTGGTCAATACGGCGTTCTCAACGCCGCTCGGCGCCCTTGTACGGGACACCGGCGCAAACCCCATGGCTGGCGTCTCGGTTCTCTTCGCGTGCCCGGCGACTGGAGCCGGCTGTACGTTCTCGGGCGGCGGTACGACTGCGACGGTGGTCACGAACGGCTCGGGAATCGCCACTTCTCCAGCCGTTTCCGCCAACGCTACCCCCGGAGGCTACCTCGTAACAGCCTCCGTCGCTGGACTTTCCTCGGGGGCGGCGTTTTCACTCACGAACCTCTCCGGCCCCTCAATCGGCCTTCCGGCGGCCCTTTCCGTCCAACCCGGATCCGATGTAGGCCTGCCCATTACGCTGCCCCAGTCAGCCCCGGCAGGAGGACTGTCGATTACTCTGACAAGCAGCAATCCTGCCATTGCGAGCGTCAATTTGAGCAACGTTTTCGTGCCGCAGGGCCAGAATGGGACGACGCGTCCGCGCGTGAATGGACTCGCGGCCGGCATCGCCACCATCACTGCAACGGCCGCCGGTTACGCACCGTCGAGTACGATCGTGACGGTGGGATCGCCCGGCAATACAATCAGCTTTTCTCCGCCCTCGATCACGATCGCCGGATCGTCCAACGGTTCGCTCAACCTGTTGCTCTCGCAACCGGCGCCACTTAGCGGTCTGACCATTCCGCTGGCGTCCGACAATACGGCCGTCGCATCGGTGCCTTCGCAGGTTGTCGTCCTGCCGGGCGCGAGCAACGCGGCCGTTCCCGTAACCGGAGGTTCGCCCGGAACCGCGACGGTCACTGCCGGCCCGGCGCCCAACTACTCAGCCGCCACAGCAACCGTCACGGTCATCGGCCCGCTCGCGATTACGACTACCTCACTGCCCAGTGGCAACGTCGGAACGCCTTACCTGGCGGCGTTGACGGCTACCGGTGGCAACCCGGGCTATAGTTGGTCGCTCACCGGAGCTTTGCCGTCAGGTCTGAACTTCAATCCCGCAACCGGCATCCTAAACGGCACGCCGCAGGCAACGGCCAACGCCCTGCCGCTCAGTTTCCGTGTGACGGACTCGAGCACACCCGCGCAATCGGCTACGGTGAACCTTACCCTGACCATCGGCGCGCAAACCGGACCCGCCATTCTCGCACCGCCATTGCTTTCCGCGGCTGTCAATGGCGATGTCGCGATGACCGCGACCCTTTCGACGCCCGCTCCCGCCGGAGGGCTCGACCTGACGATCACCTCGAGCAATCCGTCGATCGCCGCGCCCAACCTGACTTTGGCTTTCATTCCGCAGGGGCAGACGGCAACCAGCAGACCAAGGGTGAAAGGCATCAGCCCCGGCGTCGCGATCATCACAATTTCCGGGGCGGGATACGCTCCGGCCAGCGTGACCGTTCAGGTGCAGTAACTCCGGCTGCTAGGCTTGAACGATTCCATTCCGGACGGCATAGCGCACCAACTCGCCGATTGACCGAAGCTGCAGCTTCGCCATAATCCGGCTGCGGTGCGTCTCGGCGGTCTTGACGCTGATGTTCAGTTGGTTGGCGACTTCCTTGTTGCTTTTGCCTTCCGCCAGCAGTTGAACGATCTCACGCTCTCGCACGGTAAGCCGGTTCGGAGTCGACTTATCCTCACTTCGCGTTCCGCCCTTGAGATAGCCCGTGAGGACCAGTTCGGATACGCGGGATGTGAAATAGGGCTTGTGGTTGCGCAACGATTCCACCGCCGCCACGAGGTCCTTGCCTGCGTCCGACTTCAGCATGTAACCGCGCGCCCCGGCATCGAGCACTTCCCGGATTAGTTGCTCGGAGTCGTGCATGGTGAGGATCAACACCTCAGTTCCCGGGAATTCCTTCAGGATGAGGCGCGTGGCGTCGAGGCCGTTCAACTCGGGCATGGCGATATCCATAACCACCAGGTTCGGCCGGTATTGCCGCACGTCCTCAAGAGCCTGGCGTCCGGTGATGGATTCACCCACGACATCCCAATCCGGGCGGGCGGCAAGAATTGCGCGTAGCCCACGGCGGACAATCTCGTGATCATCCGCAAGCAGGATTTTGAATTTGTGCATCAACTGCGGGCAATTATCACACGAATCTCGGTCCCTCGGGGGCGCGCGGTAATGGTGAGCCGGGCGCCCGCAAGGCGAGCCCGCTCTTGAATCACCGCATACGACAAACTAAGAGCTTCCGAAGGAGGGCAGATTGCGTCATCGGACAAAAGAATGAAGGATTCGCCGTCCTCTACGCCGAGTTCCAGGATGCAGTGAACCGGTTTGCGGGTGCGCTCGAGCCAGCTGAGACGCTCCTGCAGGATTGCGAAAAGCCTTGCTTCCGTTTCACCGGGCAGGCGGGAAAAATCAGGCGAGATCCGCAGGTCGATCGACGCATTCGTTCTTTTCCCATAAGCGTCCACGTACGACCGGAGCGCCGAAACGAGGCCAAGTTCGCCCAGCAGCGGAGGCTGAATCGAGTATGACAGGGATCGAACTTCGCTCAGGCACTCCCGCGTGAGCGCGAGGCACTCATCGAGAAGGTGCTGCGCATTTTCGCCGAGCTGCATTCCATCGAGCATCGAAAGATTCATGCTCAGCGCGGCGAGGTTCTGCGCGGTCGTATCGTGCAAACGGCGCGCCATGCGAGCCTTGTCCTCGTCATCGCGGCTGAGCAGGAAATCGATTAAGGCTTTATCGACGCTTTCGCCGATTGCGAAACACAACCAGGTGGCGGCGCCGGAGTCGCCTTCGGGCATTTCGATCAAACGCACCGGAATCGGATTTCCCGCCGCCCCAACCAGCGTTACCGTTGAACTGGGCGTCTGTTCCCCGGAAATCAATTCCCGAACGGTGCGCGGCCCGGAATCGGCGAAAGCTTCCGCCGAATACCCGAGCAAGCTGAGCAGTGCCGTGTTCGGCGAACTGATCTCGCCGTCCGCGGTCCTGCGAAAAGATGGAACACGGCTCGAAAGGAGAGCGTGGGCTGTCGTCATTTTGGCGGTCGGTGTTGCTCCTCTGGCTCCGCGTTTGCGTCTGACTTGCGAAGATTCCGCAATCATCAGTTTATCGTTGAAGGCGCGCGGTTCGCGACGGTTGAACACAGGATTTGGAACCTCTCACGGGCCTCTGCGCGGGTTTGGGCGAGTGAGGCCTGCGGCAGGCCGGTGGCCGCCGCAATCTCGCGATCCGATTCATCTAACAGGTACGTGCGCAGCAGAACCTCGCGCTCGGCCGGCAACAAGTGCGTGAAAAGAGAATTCATAATGTTATCCTGCTCGCGCATCCCGAACGCAGGCTGTGCCGGCGAAATCCAGCACGCTGATTTCAGGGAATCGGCTTCCTTTCGGGCCAGTTCGAGCACCACACGCGTCACCTCGGAGACGGTCACGCTGTTCGCCGTCCTCAGTTGCCGAGCCGCTTGGATCAGCACCGACAATACGGCGTCATCCACCGGAGCGCCCGGCTGAGCCTTTCGCAAGTAGAACCGGACACCCGGTGCGTATCGCCGGTAGAGCAGCCGGGCGGCCAGATTCTCCTGGTTCTCGGATAAAGCCACCACCAGTTCGTCGAATTGCCCGTCGGGCACCGCCGCGGAGAACGGTCGAAAGCGGGGTTCGAATGCGTAGCTCAAGGGGAATCCTCTCCCAGCGATTATGCTCCGCCCGGCGGCCCCGAACTAGACCTTCCAATCTGTAGAAATAAAGGGCAAATCCCGTATTCCTTGTACGGGATTCTCTGTAGGGATGGTAGGGACGGGCAGATTCGAACTGCCGACCTGTCGCTTAGGAGGCGACCGCTCTATCCAACTGAGCTACGTCCCCGTGCCTTTTCCGTATTCTAGCAGTTGTCACTCCGGACACGATTTCACCGATCATCTCAACTCGCGGGCGATCGCTTGCGCAATCCGTTCGCCGTGAAACCGCCCGTTCTCGATGAAGATCTCGTTTGTGTGCATTCCGGCCACAATCACCCCGGCCAGGTACATCCCTTTTCTGTCGCTTTCAAGCGTTTCCGGATTCGTGTAAGGCTTGTTCGTATTCGGATCCAACTGAATGCCGTGCGCGGCCAGGAATTCAAGGTCGGGCCGGTAACCGGTCATCGCGAAAACAAAATCGTTCTTCAGCCGTACTTCGCCGTCAGGCGAGGATAATATTACGAAATCAGACCCAATTTCTTTTATGGACGTATCGAAATACGCTTTTATTTCGCCGCTCTTAATCCGGTTTTCAATGTTGGGCTTGATCCAGTACTTCACCCGGTCGGAGATTCCCTTGCCCCGGTGAACCAATGTGACCCTTGCCCCGTTCCACAACAGTTCGAGCGCGGCGATTGCAGCGGAATTCTTCGCGCCCACCACGATCACGTCGTGATTGTAGTAAGGATGAGCCTCTTTGTAGTAGTGGATGACTTTCGGAAGATCTTCGCCTGGCACATTCAGCAGGTTCGGAACATCGTAGTAACCGGTCGCCAGGATGATCTTCCTGGACTCGTAGGATTGCGCGTCGCCCATCCGGTCTACGGTATGGGTAACGAACGCGCCATCTTCGCCGGCGATACGCTTTACCAGCTCGTATTGGCGAATATGAAGCGAATAATGGTCCGCTACTTTCCGGTAATATTTCAGTGCCTCGCCACGGACGGGTTTGTCCCCGATCGACGTCATCGGAATTCCGCCAATCTCGAGCAGTTCGGGAGTGGTGAAAAACGTCATGTGGGTCGGGTAATTGTAAAGCGAGTTCACGACACAGCCCTTATCGATCAGAACCGCATCGAGACCCAACTTCTTCAACTCGATCCCGCAGGCGAGCCCGGTAGGACCAGCGCCCACCACGACAACATCGTGCACTAGAGCATCGCCTCCACTTTTGAGTAGACTTCGGCCAGAGCAGCCGGAAGCGCGGCTGCATCCTTGCCTCCGGCTTCAGCCATATCGGGTCGTCCGCCGCCCTTTCCGCCAACCGCCTGGGCGACCGCGCTCACCAGTTTCCCAGCGTGAACCTTTTGCGTTAAGTCTTTGGTTACGGCGGACACAATCGACACCGAGCCGTCTTCAGCCGACGCCAGTACGACCACCGCCGTCTTCCACTTGTTTCGCAGAGAATCCACCAGCGTCCGAAGCTGAGCCCGATCCAATCCCTGCACCGTCGTGGCGAGCACGCGAACGCCCTTCACCTCCCGCGCGTCGTTCTCGACACGCGAGGCTTGCGCTTGCGCGATTTGCGTCTTGGCCTGCTCCAGTTGCTTCTCGAGCGCCTTTTGGCTGGCCTGCATCTTCTCGAGATGCTGGATGAGGTCCTGCTCGGTGGCGTTGACGGTTCGACCCGCCTCCGCCAGCGCGGCCGTGGTCTGCTGAAAACGCTGCAGAGCGCCTTCGCCGGTAATGGCCTCAATCCGCCTCACGCCGGCTGAAATGCTCGACTCATACACGACTTTGCAGATTCCGATGTCGCCGGTGCGGGAGACGTGCGTGCCGCCGCACAGTTCCTTGGAGAAACCCGGCACCTCGACGACGCGAACCTTTTCGCCGTACTTTTCACCGAACAGCGCCATGGCGCCCGTGTTCAAAGCCTGGTCAAGTTCCATTACCTCGGTGTTGACCTGGATGTTGGCCAGAATGTGCCGGTTCAGCAGTCGTTCGATTTCGGCGAGTTCGTCGGCGTCGACCTGCGTGTAATGCGTGAAGTCGAACCGGAGACGGTCCGGCGACACCACACTGCCGGCCTGTTTGACATGTTTGCCGAGCACGGTGCGCAGGGCGGCGTGCAAAAGGTGTGTGGCGGTGTGATTGCGCATGATGGACGCGCGCATATCGCCATCTACCTTGGCCACTACTTCCATTCCTTCGCGGAGCGCGCTCGCGCCCGACACTTTGTGAACGACGGCTCCGGGAGCGGGTTTATAAGTGTCTTCGACGGTAGCGACGCGGTCTCCAGTTACCGGGTCGACGAGCGCGCCGGTGTCGCCTACCTGACCGCCAGCCTCCGCGTAGAAGGGAGTCCGGTCGAGCACCACTTCGTGCCGGCCGTCGCGCTCAATCAAGCGCAGCACACGAGCCGTCGTCTCGAGCGTGTCGCGGCCCACAAACTCGGTTCCGGGCAGCGAAAGATAGACTTCAGGAATCTGCGCCTTGTCCGCGCCTTTCCAACTCGCGCGCGCCCGCGTGCGCTGCTTTTCCATTTCGGCCTCGAAACCCTCAAGGTCGATGGACAGGCCAAACTCGCGGGCCATTTCCTCCTGCTCGTCGAGCGCAAGGCCGTAGGTGTCGTAGAGCTTGAACGCTGCGCTGCCGGGAAGCACTCCGCCGGCGGCGGTCTTCGCCTCATCGTGGAACACCCGCTCGGCAACGTGGAACGTCGTCGCGTAGCGATGCTCTTCGTCCTTGACGACGCGCGCCACGCGCTGAATGCTGTCGAGCATGTCGGGATACGCGCCGCTCATCATCTCGGCGACAAAACCGGCAAGCTGGTACAAGTACGGATCGCTGATGCCGATCATGCGCGCGTTGCGCATGGCGCGCCGCATAATCTTGCGCAGCACATAGCCCCGGCCCTCGTTGGCCGGCAGCACACCGTCGTTAATCAAGAACGCCGTCGCGCGAGCGTGGTCGGCGTTGATGCGCAACACCGTGCTGGTCCGGTCGTCCTCGCCGTAGGTGACTTTGAACAATTCGGCGGCTTTCTCGATCACCGGGCGAATCAGGTCGGTTTCGTAATTCGATAGCTTGCCCTGCATGACGGCGGCGGTCCGCTCGAGGCCCATGCCGGTGTCGATCGAAGGCCGCGGCAACGGCGTCAGCTTTCCGCCGAGATCGCGGTCGAACTGCATGAAGACCAGGTTCCAGATTTCAACGAACCGGCCGCCTGCATCCGAGGGAAACTGTTCGTGCTCGCGTCCGGGTTCCGCCGCCTCCGGCCCGAGGTCGAAGTGGATCTCCGAGCACGGTCCGCAAGGTCCGGTTTCGCCCATCTGCCAGAAGTTGTCCTTCTCATCTAGGCGGAAGATGCGATCCTTCGGCACTCCGGTGACCTTCTGCCAGAGCACCTCGGCGTCATCGTCTTCGCGAAAGACGGTGAAGTAGAGCTTTTCTTTCGGCAGGGCGTAGGTTTTGGTGATCAGTTCCCAGGCGTACGCGATCGCCTCCGACTTGAAGTAGTCGCCGAACGAGAAATTGCCCAGCATCTCGAAAAAGGTATGATGCCGGCGCGTGTAGCCCACGTTCTCGAGGTCATTATGCTTGCCGCCGGCCCGAACGCACTTCTGAGACGAACACGCCCGCGAGTAGTCGCGCTTTTCCTGTCCAAGAAAGACGTCCTTGAACTGGTTCATCCCCGCGTTGGTGAACAGCAGGGTTGGATCGTTGGCGGGGACAAGCGAAGAACTACGCACGATACGATGCCCGTTCGCGGCAAAGTAATCGAGAAACGTCTGGCGAACCTGATTTCCAGTCATGAAACCTACATTGTCCCATGCGGGCGCGGAATTCGGGCTTGCAGCCTGCATCAAACAAGAAGCCGGGTGTATTCTATTGGGAATGCGGAGACGCTCGATTCTGCTCATGGGATTCGCTGTTCTGGTGGTCGCCGGATTCTTTGTCACTCACGGCGACGCGCAGCCGTCCACGACCAAACTCATTGTCCCCGGCGTATGGTTCCGCGAAGGCGACATCGTCAAGGAAGGTCACTGCAACAACGCCATCATCGAGATGAAGGATTATCTGATCGTGGTGGACGCCAACTTCCCCTCGGGCGCGCGTGCCGTGCTCAACGATGCCAAACGCGTGTCATCCAAGCCCATCAAGTACGTCTTCGACACCCATCATCACGGTGACCATGCCTACGGGAACCCTGTCTGGACACAAATGGGCGCGGTTACGCTCGCCTACGTAGGCGTCGCCGAGGAACTGAAGCGTTACGAACCGAAACGCTGGCAGCAGACCTCAAAAGACCGCAAAGATGTCGGCGAACTCAACCTCCCGACCGCCGAGCCTCCCAAGCAGACCTTCAGCAAATCGCCTTTCCTCATGCAGGACTCGACTCGCACCGTGCAGTTCCACTTTTTCGGTTGGGCCCACACGCGCGGCGACGGGTTCGTCTATTTGCCGAAGGAAAAGGTGCTATGTACGGGCGACGCCGCTGTGAACGGCCCTTACAACTACACGGCAGACGGCAACATCACCAATTGGCCGAAGGTGATGGCGGCGGCGCAAGCTCTTGAAGTCGAACACGTGCTCCCGGGACACGGTCCCGCCGGCGGCAAGGAAATCCTCGGCAATCAAGCGCGCTTTTTCGTCGAACTCCGCGCGGCGGTGAATGAGCAGGTGAAGGCGGGCAAGAAACTGGAAGATCTCGTTACCCTGCAGGGCGACCGCGCAGTATCCACCACGGTAAAGCTGCCGGACTCGGTGAAGTTATATGTCGGGGGTTCTCTGCCGAGCCAGGTACGGGACGCGTTCAACGAAATCAAGACCGGCAAAGCCGCCGGCGACCTGCCGCATTAATTCCATCGATCTCATCCAATTTTTCGATGATGGGCCGCAGGCAAATCTGGCGTATGATGGCTGCAGGGCGCTGTATGCCCAGCCTGCCCCGTCAGTAATTCCCTTGTAACGGACCCTGGAACCCGGACTGTTCCTTGACACCGCCGAACCCGGCAATCGAGGAGCACATGCACCGCCTTTCATTTCTACTATCCCTGTGCGCGATCGTCTGCGCACAGCCAAAACAGATGGTCAGCTTTTCCGGAGAAGTTGAATCCGCGCCGCCTCACTTCACAGTTGAGCTGGTTGATTTGCAGAATCACATGGCGTCCGCGCGCGCCTACGGCCGCGCGGATGGTAATTTTCGGTTTGATTCGGTCGACAGCGGCCATTACGAGCTTCGCGTGGTAAGCGAACACGGTCAGTTGCTGCGTTCTGAGTTCATCGACGTGATGCCCTCGACCACTCACCTGACCGTGCGCCTTACGTCGCTGCCTGCGCCGGACCGGCCGGTTTCGGGCGTGGTTTCGGTGCAGGAGTTGTCGAAAACACGCCAGCAGTCGATCCGCTTCCTGCAATCGGCGGCGCGTTTCAGAGGCCGCGGAGATTTGAACCGCGCACTCGAAAAGGACCGTCAGGCCGTGAACTGCGACCCCAATTTCGCGGGCGCACGTCTGGAGCTTGCAAATCGCTATCTAGAACTGAGCCGCCCCTGGGATGCCCGCAACGAACTGCTCGAGGCGATTCGGCTGGATCCGAAATTAGTGGTTGCCTATGTGAATCTGGCGGCCGCGGACCTTCTTCGCGGAGACGCCGCCGGCGCCGAACAGGCCGCCGGAGGAGCGCTCGCAAGAGACCCCGAGAACAAGCGCGCCCGCTATCTGTCAGCTCTGGCCAAGTGGGTGCAAGGGCGCGGTCCCAGGCCTGCTCAGGACGCGGCGATAGCTTCGCGGATGCCCGGCAAAGCGAGATAGTCTTTCGCGTTCGAGTAGCAGATGGCGGCGATCATACGGCCCACGAGAGCGAAGTCGTGCGGCAGTTCGCCGCTTTCCATCTCCGCGCCGGCGAGATTGCACAGCACGCGGCGGAAATACTCGTGGCGCGGATAGGACATGAATGAACGCGAGTCGGTGAGCATGCCTACGAATCGGCTCAACAGGCCGCAGTTGGAGAGCGCGTTCAACTGCCACTCGATGCCCTCTTTCTGATCGAGGAACCACCATCCGCTGCCGAATTGAATGCGGTTGGGGACGCCGCCGCCCTGAAAATTACCGGCCATGGTGGCCAGGACGTAGTTGTCGGCGGGGTTGAGGTTGTACAGCACCATTTTCGGCAGAATCCCGTCGCGCTCCAGGCGGTCGAGGAATGCGCCGAGTGCGTCCACCTGATTCTTGTCGCCGATCGAATCGAATCCCGTGTCCGGGCCAAGCCGCGCCAGCATGGAGGTGTTGACGCTACGCTGCGCGCCCAGGTGAAGTTGTTTGGTCCATCCCCGCTCGAAGTCCATGCGGGTGAGTTCCAGCATGAGATAAGTCGAGAACTGCGCCCGTTCGAGCGGCGAGGCCGGCTGCCGGTTGCGCGCTGCGTCGAAAATCCTCGCGGCGGTCGTGGCATCCGAGAACTCGGCAAAAGCCGTGTCGAGTCCGTGATCGGAAAGTCGGCATCCATTCGCATGGAAGAATTTGTGCCGCGACTCGAGCGCGGCGATGAGCGACTGCAGGTTGCCGATGTCGACGTTGGCCGCGTCAGCCAGGCGGTCCACCCAGCCGTTCCATGGCTCCGGATCATCGACACGGAACGCTTTGTCGGGCCGGAATGCCGGGTAAACAGCGGTTTCGAGACTCGAAGCCGCGATTGCGCGATGGTAGCGAAGATCGTCCACCGGATCGTCGGTCGTACACAACGCCTTGACGTTGAACTTGCGAAGAATGCCTTGCGTGGTCATCTCGGGCGTCGCCAGCAGTTCACCGGCGCGGCGCCAAATCGCTTCGGCCGAATTCTCGTCGAGCAGGTCGAAGATGCCGAAATAACGCGCTAATTCGAGATGGGTCCAGTGGTAGAGAGGATTACGCAGCGTATAGGGCACGGTGCGAGCCCAGGCAAGAAACTTCTCGTGAGGCGTCGCGCTGCCGGTGATGTAGCGCTCGTCAACCCCGTTGGCGCGCATGGCGCGCCATTTGTAGTGATCTCCTTCGAGCCAGATTTCGAACAGATCGGCGAACCGGCGGTTCTCGGCGATGTCCTTGGGCGGGAGATGGTTATGATAGTCGAGCACCGGCTGGGGCTCGGCATACTCGACATAAAGCCGCCGGGCGGCGGCGTTCTTCAGTAAAAAATCTTCGTGAATGAATGCCACGCAACGGATCTTATCATCGAGGCGCCCGCATGTGGACTGCGGAATCGATTTAGCCGGGCTAAACTGAGACAGATGCGGCCATGGCTATTGTGCGCCGGCGGTGTTCTCACACTCGGCGCGTTTCTGGCGGGACAAACGATCACGCGGTCCCGGATTTCGACCGGTTTGAGTTCCATTCAGATCTCCCGCTTGCGCGCCGACCTCGATTACCTCACTTCAGACAAGCTCGCAGGACGGCTTTCGCTGAGGCCGGGTTCGGAGCTCGCAGCCCGGTGGGTTGCCGACGAGTTCCGTAAAGCGGGGTTGAAGGCGGGCGCGGGAAGCTCGTATCTGCAGCCTGTGCCGCTCATCGAATACACCGTTGATCGCGCCGCCTCGGGGCTGACCGTGCAGATGGACGGAAAGACCGAGCACTTCTCCGCTCCCGATGCGACCGGCGGTTTCCCGGAAAGCCGCGACGTAAAGGGGTCGGTCGTGTTTGCGGGCTTCGGCATCACTGCCCCCGAGTTGAACTACGACGACTACGCGGGGATCGACGTCAAGGGCAAGATCGTTCTCATCTTCGACCACGAACCGCAGGAAAACGATGCCAAGTCGCGCTTCAACGGCAAAGGCAATACCCGCTATGCCGGGTCCTACATGAAGACGCTCACCGCGCAGAAACACGGCGCCGTCGGAGTGCTGGTGGCGCCGGAACCCAACCGGAAGCATCCATCCAATCAGGAACGCCTGGCCCGCGTACGCGGCATGAACCTGCGAGCGCGCATGCCTTCTCAAGCGCTCGAATCGAGCGAATTGCGCATTCCATCCATCAGCATCAACGACGCCATCGCGGACCGGCTTTTGAAGGGCGACGGCAAAGCCCTTCAGAGCAAAATCGACACCGCGCTGCAACCGGTTTCGCGCGAGACGGGCGCGACGGCCGAGATCAAGATTGTGGTCACCACCCGGCGCCGGGCCAATACCTGGAACGTACTGGGAGTCGTCGAAGGCAGCGATCCCGTTTTGAAAGCCGAAACCATAGTGTTCAGCGCGCACTATGATCACGATGGTCCCGCGGCCGGCGGCGGCATCTATCGCGGCGCCGACGACGACGGATCCGGTACGGTGGGCGTCGTGGAACTCGCGCGCGCGTTTGCGCGCAATGAGGTCAAGCCCCGGCGTTCGCTGCTGTTTGCGGTGTTCGCCGCTGAAGAACGCGGCTTGCTCGGGTCCTATTACTACGCCGCGCATCCGACGCGCCCTCTGTCCGGCACCCGGGCGGTGATCAACTTCGATATGATCGGACGCGACGAAGCGCCTAGCGATCAAACGCGCGGACTGGTTGAAATCTCACCTGACACCACCAACGAATTGAACCTAGTCGGCACGAATTACAGCCCGGACTACAGAGAATCGGTGATTCGGGCGAACAATATGGTGGAGCTCAAGCTCAACTACAAATGGGACGAGGAACCAGCGCTCAACGTGTTTTTTCGCAGCGATCATTACCCGTTCGCGCTGCACGACATCCCAAGTGTATGGTGGTTCACAGGTTTTCACCCGGATTATCACCAGACCAGCGATACGGCCGACAAAATCGACTACACCAAGATGGAGAAGATCCTCAAACTGGCCTTCATAACCGGATTCGAGTTCGGGGACACGAGTGAGCCGCCTAAATTTCAGCCGTGAGTTGCTCCTGCTGGCAGTCTTCGCTCCGTTAGCCGGCGCGGAAAAACCCGTCGTCACTTTTGTCGCGCGAGCCTACTCGCTGCCGGGCATTACCGCCGACGGGAGCCGTACGGCTCGCGGAATCGTTGCGGCGGACCCCCGGGTGCTGCCGATGGGCAGCCGCATCCTGATCTCCGAAGCAGGCCCGTACTCAGGCGAATACACCGTACACGACAAAGGCGGCTCGATCGTGGGCCGTCAGCTCGACGTCTACATGCCCTCCAGATCCGAGGCTCTTCGTTTTGGGAGAAAGCTAGTTAAGGTCGAGGTTCTCAGCCTCGGCCAGCGCCGCTCAGCGCGGGCCCGCACAACCAAAGCCGTTAGCGGTTCCGCCGCCGGAGAAGCCAGGCCGCCCCAACCAAACCGAGACCAGTCAGCGCGAAAGTAGCCGGTTCCGGCACCGCGCTGCCGCAGAGGTTCACGTTGTCGAGGCCGACTGTCTCCACGACGCCGCTGGTCGTCTCCGCGCCAATCCAGAACGCCGACACATTGGAGAGCACGCTCTGAAAGTCCGCGCTGGTCGGCGCCGAACCTCCGGCGGTGCCGACGTGCCAGTTGGCGCCCGGAGCGATCACGATGTTCACAGTGCCCCAGGTATTCTTGGCGGGCTGCGCAGCCAACTCGTACACCAGCGTCTTCCCGCCGCCCTTGAGGACCATGTTCGGGCCGTTGTAATCCGGTTTGCTGTCGGTGATGATGTCGTACGACAACGTGGCGTTGTAGGCCGCGCCCATGTTGCCCAGGTAGTTGGCCGGTGAGGAAAAGAAGGTCGTGTAAGCATCCGGATCTTTGATCGAAATGTATCCGCCCGGATTTCCGCCCGCGTTGTGATACGTTACCGCCAGATTCGACAGCACCGTCGGGAGACCACTCTTACTCTCATCGGCCGTCACCGCAGTCCAGCCTTCGTCGAACAGGTCGAAGCTGTTCGAAGTCAGTTTCAGACCGCCGTTTGCGCAGGTTTCGCAAGTGGGATGGTAAGAGATTTCCGATGACTGCCCGATGAAGCTCATCAAAGAAAAGGCAGCGAAAAGAACAGGTAAGCGCATTAATTGTCTCCGAGTTGTGTTGCCCAAGCTCTTCCAAGAAATTACAGGCCGAACTTGCTTGCGGCAAAGACGGAGGTACTGTGAAACTCATAGATCTGGTACCCGTACGCGCGGCGTACCTAGACCGAAGTCATTGAAAGTTGGGGTGATACAGGAGGTTCAGAAGGAGGGGGCTGCAAAAAGAAATATCGAAATAGCCGGACCGGCGTGACTTGAGACAGACACGGCGGTCCGGCTGTACGGCGAGTTATTTCAGCGGTTTGACCCGGATGTTTTTGTACCAGACCGTGCTCTTGGGGTCGTGGCCCTGTAAGGCGAAAGTGCCGTGGCTCAGAACCCGGCCGGCGCCTTCCCGCCCGCCTTTCCAATCCGCGGGCTGCGTCCACGATACGACCTCCTTGCCGTTGAGCTTGATCGTAACCGTATCGCCCTTCACGATGATGTGTTCGGTGAACCATTCACCGTCCTTGACGATGCCTTTAATGTCGTCGGCGCCGATATCCTTGACGTGATAGAGGCTCCCGGTTTTGATGGGGTCGCCATGGGTGTTGTTGACCTGAACCTCGAAACCTTTCTTCGGGAATCCCTTTTCCTGGAACTCAGTATGAAAATAGACCCCGCCGTTTGAGCCGGGCTCCGTCTTGACGTCTACCATCAATTCGAAGTTCTTAAAGTCGTGTTTCTTGACTTTGCCCTCGTAGAAGGCGTGGGCCACCGGTCCATTGGCCACCATGGCGCCATCGCGAATGGTGAACGAGGCCTGGTTGCCGCCGACCTTCCAGCCGGTGAAGTCCTTACCGTTGAAAAGCGAGGTGAAGCCCTTTTCCGCCAACAGCATTGGAGCGGCGAGGGCGAGTAGTGCGGAGACACGGAGTAGGTTGCGCATTTCAGGTAGATCTTATCACCCGAAGCGCGATTGAAATGAAAAAAGCGCCGCGGCAGTTACGAACCTGCCGCGGCGTAGGAGTGTGATGCTGGAGATCGACTACTTTTCGCCTGTTATCGTCAGAGCCGTGGCCTCGGATGTCGGGGTTCCATTTCCCCACACGATACCGTTGCCCCATACGATGCCGGTTCCGGAGAGATTGCCGCCGTTGCCCCAGACGATGCCTGTGCCGTAGACCTGTCCCGTCGAAGAAACCGAGTTGTTGCCCCACACGATGCCGGAGCCCCACACGATACCGGAGCCCCAGACCAGGCCTTGCGAAAACACGAGAGACACTTTGTTTCCGGAACCGAGCGAAGCCGCAGGGGACGCGGCCGAGCCAGTGGCGAGGTTGGTGTCGGCAAGCGCCGCCGGTACATCCAGATAACCGGCGCCCACGGTGAAGATGTCGTAGTAGCTCGTGTAAACGGTTCCGGTAGACGGGTCGGTGACGCTGCTGCTCACCGGGAACGTCTTGTACGCGGTACGCATCAAACGCGCCTTGATCTGGTCGGGCGTAAGCGAGTTTGACTGCTGAAGCATCATCGCGACGGCACCGGTCACCATCGGCGCCGCCATGCTGGTTCCGCTCAACATGAAGTAGTTGCCGGTCAGGTCGACGTTCTGCGGATATTGAGTGGATAGAGTGGTGCCGCCGAGGAGGGACACGATCTTGTTGCCCGGAGCCACCAGATCCGGCTTGGCGATATGGTCGAGCAGTGTCGGCCCTTTGGAACTGTAGCTTGCAATTAAATCGTCACCGCGGGGAGCCGTGCCCATCGTTTTCATGGCGCCCACGGTGATGACGTAAGGGTCGTTGCCAGGCGCCGTAATGGTGGCGTATCCATTGGTGCCCGCCGAATTATTCCGGCCTTCATTCCCCGCCGAAACAACCACCACGATCCCCGCTTTCCAGGCCAGCTCAACGGCTGCGTTCAGCGGATCTGTCGTATAGCTTTCCGATACCGGCCGCCCAAGAGACAGGTTGATCGCCTGGATGTTGTAGAACGGTTTCAACGCAATGGCTTTCAGGATCGCCGAGATAACCGCAATGTCCGTTCCGGAACCATTCGCATCGAGGACCTTCAGATTGATGATGTTGACTTTCGGCGTCACGCCCAGAACCTGACCTTGTGACCGGGCGCCATTTCCCGCCAGGATGCCGGCTACGTGTGTGCCGTGCCCGAATTCATCGGCGGTGGTTTGCCCAGGGTTGATGAAGTTCTCGCTGTAAACGATCCGGCCTTGCAGGTCCGGGACATTGGAAACGCCGCTATCAATGACCGCGACGCCGATTCCGGTTCCGTCCCACCCGTTCCGCTGAGCCGCATCGGCGTAAACGGCCTGCAGCCTGAAGTCGGGAGCCAGACTGCTCCCGGCGGCTCGCAGCGCCCGGTTCGGGCTCACAGACACCACTTTTGTATCCTTCTGCAGGAGACTCAGGAGTCCGGCCGGAATCGTGAAATGCGTACCATTGATTGCTGACAGGTCATGTTTGAACGCTCCCCCGGCGGCAACGATCAGGTTCACGGAGTCCGCGGAGGGAGCCGAAGAATAGCGTGCAATTACATCCACCATCGTGGTGGGACTAAGTGTTTGAAGTTCTTTTGAAAGTTTCTGAGCTTGCGCGGTAAAACCGAGACACGTCAGACCAATGAGCAGGAAACGGCAATTGAGCATGAGCTTGGTCATTGCCTAGGTTAAAGCAAGACGGAGTCCAAATCCCGCGCAGCCGCAAACAAATGATTTCATTCAGGCGAACTTACTAGTAGAGCCTAGGTACCAGACACTCTGTCCGGGTCAAGAGCAGGATTCCACCGTTCTGAAGCTATAGGAAACTCTCGATAAACGCCCAGGACCAACGTTCCTGGCGCGGATGGCGGGGATGGGACATTTTGCCCTTCTTTCCAACAAGCTCAAATTTACAGGAGCTACAGGTCTCTATATCTGATATAAAATTGTGGTTATGTGGACCAGGCGTCATTGGCTTACCGGCTTGGCGGCTACCGCGCTACCAGCCGCTCCCGTCCGGGACGACTGGCCTCAGTTCCGCGGCGCCTCACGCAACGCTACTTCGAAAGAAACCGGCTTGGCGCGGAAGTGGCCATCCGGAGGACCTCGGGCTTTATGGAGAGTACCGGCGGCGCAAGGCTATGCCGGGGCTGCCATTGTGGGTGGGAGGGTCTACCACCACGACTATGACGAGGCAAAGGGCGAATGGTGCGTCAACTGCCGGTCGCTCTCGAACGGCCAACTCATCTGGCAATTCCGCGAGGCTCGCGAAATCCGGCCCAATCACGCCATTACGCGATCCGTACCCGCGGTGGATGCCCGGTTTGTCTGCTCGCTCGACCCCAAAGCCGTTGTCCACTGCCTGGACGTCAGAACCGGCAAACAGATCTGGCGCAAGAGCCTCGTCACCGAGTATCAAGCTACGATCCCGTCGTGGTACAGCGGGCAATGTCCGTTGCAGGAAGGCGACCGGCTGATTATCGCCACCGGCGGCGCCGCAATTCTGGTGGCACTCGACAAGGCAACCGGCAAGGAAATCTGGCGGACGCCCAATCCCGGCAAATTGCTGATGTCGCATTCGTCGGTGATGCCGGCCACGCTGTGCGGGGTCAGGCAATACCTGTACGGGACGCTCAATGGTCCTCTGGGCGTCGCCGCGGACACCGGGAAGGTGCTGTGGGAGTATCCGAGGAAGTTCAACGTCGCGGTCGCGCCTTCGCCGATCGCCTTTGACGAGCAGCGCGTCTTCATGACGGCAAGCTACGACGCGGGCAGTGTGATGGTGAGGCTGGACCGTTCCGGCGGCGGTTTCAAGGCGGCGCCCGTGTTCGACATGAAGATGAACGAGTGGAACAGCGAGGTCCACACGCCCATCATTTACAAAGGCTGCCTGTTCGCCGTAGGAAAGAAGAAGCGCGGGCTGTTCACCTGCCTGAGCGCGGAGGGCAAAGAGGTGTGGACCAGCGCGGGAAAGGCGTCGTTCGGGTTAGGGAGCTTTATTCTGGCCGACGGTATGTTCTACGTGCTCGAGGGCGACACCGGCAAGCTTCGGCTGTTAGAAGCCGGCACGCAGGCGTATAACGAGCTGGCCAGCGCGCAGGTACTGGACGGGCAGGAAGTTTGGGCGCCGCTGGCGCTCTCGGATGGCAAACTCGTGCTGCGCGACTTGACCAAAATGGTCTGCATTGACGTTCGGGGGTAAAGACGATGGCCTTCCGCGAGGTGGGGCGGTTCGGCGGGTTCAGCCCGTTGCCGGGCTCCTTGAGGGGCATTGCGGCTGATGAAGGCGGTCTACTCTACGCCGCGGGCAATTCGGGGCTCCGGATCATAAACGGGCGAGGCTCGGTGCTGCGGCAATGGCCCACCGCGCGCGCCGCGCATTCGGTTGCGGTCGGCCACGATGGTCTCATCTACGCCGGTGAGGAACAGCAGGTGGAGATATTCGATGCCACCGGGAAGCGGATCCACCTCTGGCGGGATCCCATCCTGTTCGGGCGAGTGACGGCAATCGGCCTGGTTGGCGATGGAGTGCTGGCCGGAGACGCCGCGGAGCGAACGATTCGTCATCTCGACCGAGCAGGGCGGCTCCGAAACAATATCGGCGACAGAAATTCCCTGAACGGCTTCCATATCCCGAACGGCGTTGTCGCCTTCAGCGTCTTCGAGGGCATCGTCTACGCCGCAAACCCAGGGAAGCACCGCGTGGAAAAGTACAACCCGAACGGTGAAATGATCGGCCACATCGGACGTTTCGATGCTTTGAACCCGGCCGGATTCACCGGTTGCTGCAACCCGGTCAACATTGCCGTGCAGGGCGGCCGGATTTTCACGGTGGAGAAAGCCGGCCCGCGGGTGAAGGCCCTGAACCCGGACGGAGCGCTGCTCGAAGTGATCGCGGCCCATGAGCTGGACCCGAATTGCAAGAACATGTATGTCTGCGCCGGACCCCATCGCGTGTATGTCGCCGACACGGTGAAAAACCAGGTCCTGGTCTTTGAGGAGAGTGCTCGATGAGCGATCTCAGCAGGCGCGATCTGATGCAGAACGCCGCCCGCGCAGCGGTGCTCGGGACAATGGGCGGGGGCGCGATTTTCCTGGCCCAGAAAGCTCACGGCCAGGTTGTCTGGCAGGTGGACGCCAACCGCTGCGTGAACAGCCGGCTGGGCGAGACCACGACTGAAGCCTGCAATTTGTGCACTTCCGAGTGCGTGGTGCCGTTGTCGGCGGTGAAAGCCGTGAACGAACACTCCAAATGCGGCCGCTGCAACATCTGCCCGGCCTATTTCAACATCACCAGTGCGGTTGATGAGAGAGGGCTGCCGAGCGAGAAGCTGTGCCCACGTGACGCGATCCGGCGCACCCCAATCGGCAGGCTCGATCCCGAGGACCCGGCCAACAATTTCTACGAGTACACGATCGACGAAGACAAGTGCGATGGCTGCGGAAAGTGTGTGATGAAGTGCAAGGAGCCGCTCGGACTGGGCTCCATTGTGCTTCGAATCCGCTACAGCCGTTGTGTGGATTGCAACCGCTGTGCGATCTCGGCCAGGTGCCCGAAAGACGCTCTGGCGCGAATCCCGGTGGCCGAGGCTTTGCAGGCGCCCGAACTGCGGCGCGCGGAATAACATGCTTCGCCTTGCCGTTTGGCTGCTCCTGTGGAACGCCGGTTGGAGCTGCGTCTCGGCGCAGACGCTCCAATACTCGCGTCCCGTCGAAACGGCGCCGCAGGAAAAGACGATCGGCGGCGGCTACAAGACGCCGCTCGTTCAAAAGCCGAAACCACGGGATGCCTGGTTACAGATACTCGACGTGGTTCTGCTTGCCGGCGCCATGGCGGCATCCATCTGGCTGGTCCTCAAAAAACGGAAGCGCACGTGGCTCAACGTACTGACCATCGCGTCGCTTGCCTATTTCGGCTTCTACCGCGAGGGCTGCGTATGCCCGGTTGGTTCCATTCAAAACGTGACGGTGGCCTTCGTTGATCCGCGATATTCGATCCCCATGACGGTGATCGCGACGTTTCTGCTGCCGCTCGGCGTGGCGCTGTTCTACGGCCGGGCGTTCTGCGGCGGAGCCTGCGCACTCGGCGCAATTCAGGAGCTTGTCCTGGTGCGCCCGGTGATTGTTCCTCGGAACCTGGACCGGATTCTGGGGTGGCTGAAGTATTTCTATCTGGCAGCGGCGGTGTTTTTCGCACTCCAACCGGGCCTCCTGCACGACTTTGTAATCTGCCGGTTCGACCCGTTCGTCGGCCTGTTTCGCCGGACCGGCGCGCCCCATATGCTGCTCGCGGGAGGCGCGCTGCTCGTGCTCGCGATGTTCGTGGGCCGCCCGTACTGCCGTTATCTTTGCCCTTATGGCGGCCTGCTTCACTGGTGTACGCGGCTTTCGCGCCGCGGAGTCACCGTGACGCCGGACGAGGAACTCGACTGCGGGCTCTGCACTGAAGCGTGCCCGTACGGAGCGATCGAGCACAACCGCGCGCAGCGGAAAAACTGCCTATACTGTGCGCGTTGCTTTGAATGCTGTCCGCGGGAAAAGAACCGTCTTCGGAAACTGGCTCGGCAGGGCGCGGCTGCCCTGCCCTTGAGGACAGACTTGTGAGCGAAGCGAATACCCGTCGACTTGCCCTGTTTTCCGGCTTCGGCGTGCTGATGTGCATTGCCATACTGGTCGTCGACTGGTCACTCGGAAACACGCGGGCCGCGAAAAGCGAGGTGCTCGTAAAAGATCTTCAACAGAGGGTGAAAGAGGACGCGCGCGTGGCGTCAAGGCTTGAGTTGGAGAAACAGCAGATTACGGCGGCGAAGGTGGCCCGCAAAAAACGGGACGGCTGGGTGGCGTGGGTGCTTGCCGGCTTAGCCGGAATTTTTGTCGGAAGCGCACGGTATGTGATCCCGCAGCGTCCGGCTTACCGTCCGCCGCCTCGCACCATCCGCAATCCGGGAGCTAGGATTTCGCCAGGTACGGCGCGTACTGTTGATCGCTCTTGAGTATGTGACGGTCGAGCCAGTCGGCGAGAAAATCCATTACTTCGAGCGTAATCGTCGCGTTGCCGGAGCGGAACTGCTTCTGCAACTCCAACACCTTGGCTGTCAGGGCTTCATGTTCGGCTTTGTGCGCCTGAAAGCCCGGGAAGCCCGACCGTAGCATGGCGGCTTCTTCCTCACGGAAATGAGTGCGGGTGTACTGAATCAGGCGGTCGAGGATCGAGTCCATCATTTCGCGACCATGGCCCTTGGCCATCGCATCGTGCAGATCATTGACCAGACGGAACAAAGTCTGATGCTGGCCGTCGATAGCAGGCGACCCGACCCGGTAGTTCTCTTTCCAAACAGCGAATGCCATGGTTTCCATATCGGCCGTCGTTGCCACGACATGAAAGAAAACGGGCTCCGTGGGGTCAAGACGGAGCCCGGCCACTCTGGATCAGGGAATGGACTAAGGAAAGGCTAGTTCGCCATAGCCGGTTCGAACTTCACCGACACGAGCTTCGAGACTCCGGGCTCCTGCATGGTCACGCCGTAAAGCGCCTGCGCGGCTTCCATGGTCCGCTTGGCATGGGTGATCACGATAAACTGCGTCTGGTCGGACATTTCCTTGATCAGGCGCGTCATCCGCATGATGTTGGGTTCATCGAGCGGGGCGTCCACCTCATCGAGGATGCAGAAGGGGCTCGGCTGATAACGGAAGATGGCCATCAAGAGGGCCATTGCCGTGAGCGACTTTTCGCCGCCCGACAACAACAGAACGCTTTGCAGTTTCTTGCCCGGCGGCGAGGCCACGATGTCGATGCCGGTCTCGTTGATGTTTTCGGCGTCGGTGAGGCGCATTTCGGCGCTGCCGCCGCCGAACAGCGTTGTGAACATTTCTTTGAAGTGGTTGTTAATCTCCTCAAAGGCTTCGGCGAACCGCTTGCGGGACTCCGAATCAATGTTCTGGATGGCGTGCTCGGTGTCCCGAATGGAGTCGAGCAAGTCCTGACGCTGGGCGTTCAGGAAGTCGTAGCGCTGCTGCGCCTCCTGGAACTCCTGCAACGCGTCGGGGTTGACGGGACCGAGCGAGTCGATGCGCGACTTCACTTCCTGATACTTGGCCTCTGCCTCGGCCAGCGCGTTATCGTCGAGCACCGCCTCATCGCCGGCGGCGAGTTCCTCGAGGGCGGCGTTGAGTTCCTTGCGGGCGGTCTCTTCGAGATACTTGAGGTCTGCCTGGCGCTTGACCAGTTCGAGTTCCACCTGGCCGCGCCGCTCCTGAGCCGACTGAGCGCTGAGGCGTAGAGCCTTGAGCGCCTCGTCGGAAGCAGCGAGGTTGGCGCGCAACTGCCCTTCGATTTCAGCCAGGCGCGCCACAACCTCCTCGGCAGCGGTCATCTTCCCGGCGAGTTCGGCCGCCCTGGCGTCCAGTTCGATGTTGTCCGACAGCAGGCGGGCGCGCTCCACGCCCAGGCGTTCGAGGGTTTCGCCCAGGTTTTGCCGGCGGGAGTTCACCTCGCGTAGCTGATTCTCGAGACGGGCGCGCGAACTCTGCTCGCCGCGGCGGCGTTCTTCGATGCCCGCCAGTTCGGCGCGCAATCCGGAATGTTGTTCGGCAATTTCGGACGCCTCCGCCTGCAGCGCGTTCAACTGCTCACGTGCCTGCTCGAGGTCCCGTTCCTGGGTGGTGCGCAGATCTTCCTTCTCTTTTACGATCTGAAGATTGCGCTCCTTTTGTTCAAGTGAACGCTCAGACTCACGCTTGAGACGCTCCAGCTCGATTTTGGCGGCCGAAAGCCGCGCCGCCGACCGGTTATATTCCTCGCTGAGTTTCCGCAGTTCGTGGTCGAGCGCAAGCGCGTCTTTCTCCTGAACCTGCTGGACGGCGCGCAGGCGTTCATGCTCCTCGGTGAGGCGGCTGATTTCTTCGTCAATCGAAGACTCGAGCAGAGACGTGCGGTCTACTTCGGCTTGGCGCGATGCGACGGCGGCTGAGAGTTCGCGCAATTCACGCTTGAGCGCAAGCGGACCGCTTGCCGATTTCCGGCCGCCGCTAACAGCCTGTCCGCGGTAGCTGACGCCGTCCGGGGTGAGGAAGAACAGTTCGGGATAACGGAGCGCGAGGGACTGAGCCCGTTCCCGGTCTTCGGCCAGGTAGCAGTTGGCGAGGCGAGGAAGCAGGTTCGCCGAGGCATTCGTCAGTCCGTTGGTGAAGCGGAGCATGTCCCGCAAGGGGGAGACCAGGCCGTCGCCTTCCGGTGCGTGAACCTCGGTAGCGAACTGTTGGCCGGGGTCGGGCTCAACCAGGAACGTGGCTCGACCGTCCACATCGGCGCGCATGACATCGATGCCTTTTTCAGCGTCGCCCCAGCTCTTTACAACTACAAACTCGAGTTCTTCGTGAAGGAACTCTTCGGCCGCCTTTTCAAAGCGGTTGTCTACCACTTCGACGAAGTCCGCCAGAACGCCCGCCGGCTTGAAGCCCTCCGCCTGATTGCGCTCGATAGCGGTAAAGAGACGCTTTACGGAATCGGTCGTATAGGAGCGGTGGGAAATAACTTCTTCGATCGAATCTTTGCGCGCGCGGCGGCGGGAGAGGTCCCCCTTCAGCTCTTCAAGGGTGCGGCGGGCTTCGGTCAGGCGCCCACGCTGAACCGCGAGTTCTTCTTCGAGTCCGCGGCGCTGGTCGGCTATGGATTCAAGTTCCAGCTGGCGGGCGGACATCCGCTCTGAGAGCTGAGCCTTGACGGTTTCGAGACGTTCGAGTTCGGCGCTGGAGAGTTCGGCTTCCTTTTCGGAACGGGCGCGGTCACGCTCGATGGCGGCGAGATACTCTTCCACCTGAGCCAACTGGTTTTTGAGAGTCGCCGTCTCGCCGAGCAGGCGCAACACCTGCTGCCGGTTCTGCTCGATAGAGCGCTCACGGTCGCGAAGCGAGTTTTGGACCTGGTCGCGTTGCTCGCTTTTGTGCGTCAGCTGCTGGCGAACGACTTGCGTTTGCTCGTCCATTTCCAGCAGGTTACGCGAGTGAACCTCGAGTTCCTGTTGATAGCGTTCCAGGCGTTGGTCGAGTTCCTGAGTCTCGGCTTCGCCTTGCGTGAGCTGCTGCTCGATGGTGGCGATTTGGCCGGCTTGCGATTCCAGGCGACCCCGGGTCCGTTCGGCCTCGACGCGCAATTCGGAAAGAATGCGGCGGTTCTCGGTAAGTTCGCCTTCCGTGCGATAGGAATCCTCGAGCAGGCGGGTTTGCTCGGCGTCTTTTTCGGCCACGCCCGCCGACAGAGTCTGGTACTCCTGAGCGGCAAGGTTCAGGTCAATGGCCAGTTTCGCGGCCTCGCGCTCGAGCATACGATATCGGCCGGAGAGCGCTACTCTGAGGTGGCCGACCAGTTCGGTGCGCAGCTCCTCGTAGCGTTTGGCCTTGGATGCCTGGCGCTTCAACGAATTGCACTGCCGGCCGACTTCTTCGAGGATGTCGAACACGCGGGCGAGGTTCTGCTTGGCGCCTTCGAGTTTGGCTTCGGCAAGGCGCTTCCGCGTCTTGAACTTGGTGACGCCGGCAGCCTCTTCAATAACGGCTCGGCGGTCGGCGGGCTTGTTCGAAAGAATCTGCCCGATTCGGCCCTGCTCAATGATCGCGTAGCTTTCGGGCCCGAGTCCGGTGCCCATGAAGATGTCCTGAATATCGCGCAGCCGAGCGGACTTTCCGTTAATCAGGTATTCGCTTTCGCCGGACCGGAACAGGCGGCGGGTAATGGTGACCTCACCCGTCTCGCCGTAGACCTGGGCGATGGCTTGACCGTTGGTGTGCCCGTTGGTGTGTCCGTTCGCATGCCCGTTTGCATGCCCGTTGGCGTGGCCGTTGCTCTCCTGATCCGTGTGAACGACCTCGATCTCCGTGGAGCCGGAGAGTCCTCGTTTGGTCCGAGGGTCGGCCAGCGTCATAGTGACCGACGCCATGCCAAGGGGCTTCCGGTCGCGGGTTCCGGCGAAGATGACGTCTTCCATCCGGGCTCCGCGAAGGCTTTTTGCGCTCTGTTCGCCGAGCACCCAGCTAATGGCGTCCGAAAGGTTTGATTTTCCGCATCCGTTCGGTCCGACCACGGCAGCGATCCCGGTGCCGTTAAACCGCATTTCGGTGCGGTCGAAGAAGGACTTAAATCCCTGAATCTCGACTCGCTTGAGTTTCAGCAAGGCAGTTGACCCCTTCCATCTTGTTCTCGGGGGATAGCACTATAGTAAACGCGTCAGGCTCCGTTGTAAAGGGACCCGCCCACGAAATGTGGTATCCCCGTGGCGGGCTGCCCTATATATTGTGTCCTGCGCGAAAATATTTGCGGGAGTGAGGATCATTGTTGACGTGTACTCGTTTGGGTTTCGAGAGCTTGTTTGGAAGCCAGAGCGCGGGCAGGCAGGCCACAGAGCAGGCCTTACTAGCCGTAGTATAACCGTTCGGCGAGGGGAAAACTAGCGGATGTGCACTGAGAAGTGGGTGACGTCGCGGTAGCCCATGGTCTGGTACAGTTCATGTCCGGAACGGGTGGACTGCAAAACCGTACGATCGATTCCGGAGACCTTTTGGGCGTCGGCCCAGAGTAGACGCATCAGCGCCTCTGCATACCCTTTGCGGCGGAACTCGGGGATGGTGCCGACCGAATAAAAACCGATGGCATCCTCGGAGATGACGACCGCGGCTGTGGTGACGGGGCGCTTATTCACATAACCGACATAACCGACGTAGTCGTGAACCCAGGCTCCTTCGGGTTCGTAGATGGCGCGCGAAGTGGCGAACGGGATGTCGAAGTTGAGGGTGGTCAGGTGGGCGAAGTCGATGCGGGTCCTGGCATCGTCGACCAGGCGGTAGTCAAGCACCGGTAGCGGGCGCTGCGGGGGAGCAAGTTGTTCGGCGATCATTCCCGGGGCATGGGTCAGAGAGTGCATACCGTAGCGCGTCAAAATCGACCCGAGGTGACGGTGAAGGGGCGGCGCCACCATCTGGTCGCAAATCCAGAGGGACCACTTGGTGCGAAGGCGTTTGTACCACTCGGCGGCGAGGCCGAGGCGGATTTCGAGGTCGCGCAGTTGCTCGATGGGCTCAGCCAGCATGGCGATGTTGAATACCGAATAGTCCACACCCGAGTCGATGAGCAGCAGGCCGTCGCGCTCCTCCACCGAACCGCGGCTGCTCGCCTTCCCAAAAAACTGGAGCGCCAGATACAGGTTTGCGGCCACTATCCGGCAATCGGTTGGGAACTCGATGGGCATATTAGAGGAGGCTGATCGGATCGACGTCGATAACGAGCGCGGTGGCCGGAAATTTACGGTCTGCGCCGAAATTGCGGATCTGGTTGAGCAGTTCGTTCAGCCCCTTGCGGCTGGCGGCTTTGATGAGCAACTGGTAGCGGAACTCGTTTTTGAGGCGTGGAACCGGCGCTTCAGCGGGACCGAGAACCTTTACGTTCTCGGGCGCGGGCGTGAGCAGGCGCGAGATTTCGGCGCTCATGCGCAAGGCGTCCTCCTGTTTCGGGCTTCGAACCAGCAGGTTGGCCATGGCGGCAAAAGGCGGGTAGCGCATGGCGCGGCGGAACTGGATTTCCTTCTCGTAGAAACCAGCATAGTTCTGTTGGCTGGCCAGGCGCACGGCATAGTGGTCCGGGTTGAGGGTCTGCAACAAAACGATACCCGGTATCTGACCGCGACCGGCGCGACCGGCGGCCTGTGTCAGAAGTTGAAAAGTCCGCTCAGCGGCGCGGAAATCAGGCAGGCCGAGGCCGATGTCGGCGTTCACGATGCCGACGAGAGTGACGTTGGGAATATCGTGACCCTTGGCGATCATCTGCGTGCCGACCAGAAGGTCGTAGTTCCCTTCCCGGAACTCGTGCAGGATGGTTTCGAACTGGCGCTTGCCGGTGACGGTATCGCGGTCAAGCCGCGCCACGCGGGCTTGGGGGAAGTCGCGATGAAGTTCCTCCTCAACGCGCTCGCTTCCGGTGCCGATGAATTGAAGATACTCGGAGTCGCACTTGGGGCACTTGGCCGGCACCTTCTCGGCGTAGTTGCAGTAATGGCAAAGCATGCGCCGGTCGCGGCGGTGGAAGGTGAGCGTCACGGCGCAATTGACGCACTGCACGCGCTCGCCGCAGGCACGGCAGGCGACGAAGCTCGAAAATCCACGGCGGTTGAGCAGCAGCATAGCCTGTTCGCCCGATTCAAGGCGCGATTGAATGGCATCGACAAGCGAACGCGAGAAAGTGGCCTGCTTGCGCGTTTCGAGAAACTCCATGCGCATGTCGATGAGGTGCACTTCGGGCATCGGCCGGTTCTCGATGCGTTCGGGCAGTTCAACCAGGACGTACTTCCCGCGCTCGACGTTGAAGCGGCTCTCGAGGCTCGGCGTGGCGGACCCGAGCACGACTACCGCGCCCTCGGCCTGGGCCCGCACGACCGCTACGTCGCGGCCATGATAGCGGGGGGTCTCCTGCTGCTTGTAGCTGGCGTCGTGCTCTTCGTCGACAATGATGAGGCCGAGATTCTGAACCGGCGCGAAGATGCCGGAGCGGGTGCCCACCACCACCCGCGCCACTCCGGTCCGGATGCGGCGCCATTGGTCGGCGCGCTCAGCGTCGTTGAAAGCGGAATGGAGAATCGCGACGCCATCTCCGAAGCGGTCGAAGAACTGCCCGGCGACGGCCGGCGTAAGCGCAATCTCGGGAACCAAAAGCAGAGCGTTTCGGCCGGTCGCGAGCACGGACTCAATCGCCTTGAGATAGACCTCGGTCTTGCCTGAACCGGTGACGCCCTGCAGCAGAAAGGCTTTGAACTGCCGGGCTTCCACAGCGGCGTGGATCTGCTCGAAAGCGGCTTGCTGATGCGGGTTGAGCTGGTGCGGAGCGCGCACGGGTCCGCTGAGCATTCGAACGGGTTCGGTGCGGAGCGTCACCACGCCCCGCCGAGCGAGAGAGCGCGCGGCTTCGCTTGCGCGGAGCACCTTGCCTTCGAGTTCGGCAAGATTGACGCTGCCGGGGTGCAGTTCGAGATAGGCAAGCAGTTCGCGCTCGTGCTTGGCGAACTTCCCCGCTCCGGGCGGCCGTTCGAGTTCGACGCGCAGGCGTGCCGAAGCGGCGCGCATCGGGTCGCGCCCGGCCTCGACGTCCTCCACTTCGACAAAGCCGCGCTTCTCGAGGGATTTCAGAATCGACGGCGCCTTGTCGAACTTTCGGGCAAGGTAGGAGCCCGACAGCGGGCGCGATTCGAGCAGGCGCAGGATGGCCACCGCGGGGCTGTCGTCGGCGGCGGCGAGCATGAGCTGGCGGGCGGCGTCGCGGCCGGTCTCGGTGAGCGCGTAGACCTTTCCCTTGCGCGTTTCGCCCGCCAGAGGCGTCATGCCGCGAAGCACCTCGCCGAGAGGAGCGCAGTAGTAGGCGGCAATCCACTCGCCGAGCGCAATCATGCGGGGGTTGAGCACCGGTTCCTCGTCGAGCAGGCGGAGAGCTTCCTTGACCGGCACGCCGGGGTCGTCATTGTGGACCTTCAGAACGACGCCATTCAGTTTGCGGGCGCCGAACGGGACCGTTACCCGGCAACCGGGCCGAACGCGATGTTCAAGCGTGAGCGGCAGCCCGTAGGTGAACGGTCGATCGAGCGGAACCGGCAGGCTGACGTCGCAGAACATAACGCGTCAGAAACCCCATGCGTTCGGCTCAGCCGTGGAAACCTCGAGCCAACCCTGTTGCGGGAGTGCATCGAGGGGCAGGCCACTTTGCCAGAACGAGATCTGAAACCGGACCGCCTGCCGCGGACCCGCACCAATCCGGGAGAGGGGCACGCGAAGTTCAAAGATCTTTTTGTAGGCGTACTCGATGTTTTCAACCACGCCTGCTCGACCGGCGCGGACCGGAAGAGCCACGTTGGTGACGCGGGCGGGGTCGGCTGCGGGCGCTACCTGCAGCCGGAGCGTCGCGTCGTCCGAACCGACGTGCGCATGCTCTTCGAAATCAATTCGGATATAGAGGCTCGAGCCGTCGCTGCCGTATTGCAGCTCGCGGATGATGAAGCGCTGCCCATGCATGGCGCCGCTCCGGCTATCCACTTTATAAACACCCGCGCCGAGCCACTCAAAGTAGGAACTCACTTCGCCATCGACGGTCGGCCGGATGAGCGCGGTCGGAACGTCGTGGGTAGCGCTCAACGCGCCACGCAGAATGGGCTGCGAAAGGTCCTCGGGGGGCAGTAGATTGAGCGCGCGATAGACGTTGGCGAGGTGGGCGCGGAACAACTGGTCGAACTCGGGCCGGTTGGCGGATTCGTGTTCGGGACCGTACCACCAGCACCAATCGCTGCCCTCGGCGATGAGTAATTCCTCGTACGCCAACTTGCGCCGGTCGTCGGGGACGTCGCGGGCCTGATCAAAGGCGCGGCGGGCGCGCAACAGACAATCCCAGGCGACGTTGTCTTCTTCCGCGCCGATCCAGACGTCGAAATTCGCGTTGATCCAGGATCCGGGGAAGATGTGGTCGATGCGGTCGGCGGAGGCGCGTTCCAAGGCCTCCGAGACGGTAACGGCGCGCATGCGCGGTTCCTGGCTGATGCGATCGTAGAGTGCGCGGAGGAACGGGCGTCCGTTGCGGTCGTAATACTCCCAGGCATTTTCGCCGTCGAGGATGATGGGGACGAGCGCGTCCCGGCCCTGGGCCAGAATGTCCCGGCAGTTTTCGTGAATCTGGTTGATGAAATGGCCGGCCGCTTCGGCCGCCTCCATGCGGGAATAGACAAAGCCGACCAGGTCGCTGAGGTGATGGTCGCGAAACAGCATCGACAGTCGGTTGCCGTTCTGCTCCCAAAGATAGGGGCGGTAAGTGACAAACGGACTGGCTTCGCGATGCAGCGTGCGGGCGAGCACGCCGTTATCGGTGGCCGCCCACGTGAATCCGGCTTCCGCCGTCAGCCGCAGAGCTTCGTCCGATACGGAGCCTTCCGACGGCCACAGACCTTTGGGGGCGACGCCGAACTCTGCGGTGATGAACTCGCGAGCCCGCAGCAGCTGTTCGCGGGCATCGCCCGGGTAGCAGAAACGGCTGGGCAGCGGCACGTAGGGGTGGGCAACCTCGGCGATATTGGAATCGCACACCAGCGGCAGGATCGGATGGTAGAACGGGGTCGTGGAGATTTCAACCTGGCCGGATTCCGCGAATTTCCGGTAAGCCGGCATCACCCGTTCGAGAGCGGCCAATTGTTTTTTGCCGAGCATGGACTGGTCGCCGCGCGAGAACTCGCGGGCCTTCGAAACCAGGGCGGCAATATCCGGATCGCGTTCGAAATCCTCTTCGTCGAACCAGGCAAGTTGCGAGAGCACCTGCAGGTCGCGCAACTCGCGAACGCCAAACAGCCTGCGGGCGCGCTTGGGGTTGAGCCCGGCCGACTGCCAGGCATAATACAGCTCGGCATAACGCGGATAGCGGAAGATCATGCGGGCTGGATTGGCGTGAAAGAAATACTGCAGGATGAACGCCTGCTCTTCGTCGGTCAACTCCTCGGCGGGTTTCAAAGCGGCGCGCAGAAAAGGATCGACGGCTTTTCCCGAGGCGTAGTCGTGAATCTGGAGAATCATCGAGGGCACCAGATTGAATGTCTGGTGGATCTCCGGAAATTCGCCGAGGATATTGACCATGCCGTAGTAATCCTTGAGCGCGTGCAGGCGCGTCCACGGCAGGCGGTACTCGCCCGTCATGAGGTCCTTGTAGAACGGCTGGTGCATGTGCCAGACGAAGCACAGGTCGATTTGAGGCACGATACGGGGTTACCTTCCGAAGTAGCTGCGCACGGGCGGCGGAGGTTCCGAGCCGCGGAGAGCGCGCCAAAGGATGTCGTTGAGTTCGTCGTCGTCGATGCGATCGGCTTCCGAGAAGTCGAGACGCGCGCTGCGGGCGGCGGTGGGGGTTCCGGCGGCGTTCCTCTCATCAAGGGCGCGCTGCGGTTTTACGGCTTCATAGCGGGCGGTGTTCGGTGTGGCCGAGAATGCCGCGGACATGGGGCGCGCGCCGGCGTCGAAGTGGGTCATAGGTTTCAGGCCCAGAAGAAGTTCGATGGTGCGGAGCACGGCGGTCTGATTGTAGAGCGTGCTGTCGATGATGCCGCGCCGCGTGTAAGGCGAAATCACGAAGGCGGGCGAGCGGTGGGAGTCGACGTGGTCGGCGCCGTTCTGGGCGTCGTCTTCGACAACGAAGATCGCCGTATTCGGCCAGAAACGGCTTTTCGAGAGGCCTTCGACAATCAAGCCGAGCGCCCAATCGTTGTCGGCCATGGCGGAGAGCGGAGCGATTTTGCCGGCCGCGGTTCCGGAGGTGTGGTCGTTACCGAGGCGCAGGATCATGAACTTCGGCATTTTGCCCGAAGATTCAAATTGCGCGAGATCGGCCAGGAACGTCTTGGCGCGGTCGATGTCGAGGTAATCGAGATCGAAGCCGCGATATTTGCGATTGGTGACGGGAATCAGGGCCGGGTCGCGAATGCCGTCGATTTGATCTTCGCCGAACGGGGCAGCGCTTGTCTTGTTGGTGACGAAGTAGCCGTAATTGCGCATGGAGATGCCGGCGGCCAGGACATTGTTCCAGATATAGCCCGCGGGCGGCGTGGCGGCGGGTTCGCCGCCTTCGTAATCGTAATGCTTGCGCCGCCCGGCGTAGCTGTTGGGCCACATCTTCTGCACATAATCCGGCGCGATGGCGGCAGTGGCCCAATTGTGACCGTCGGCGCTGACGTCGGAGTTCACATAGAAGTTGTCGAACAGAACGAACTCGCCGGCCAGTTTGCGATGGTTGGGCGTGGAGTCAGGAGTGAAGATTTCGAGCGAAGGGTCGCCGTTGCCCTTGCCGAGCTTGCCGAGTACCTGATCGTAGGTGCGGTTCTCTTTGACGATGTAGAGCACGTGCTGAATGGGTGAGGGGTCGCCGGGATGAGCCGGAACGGGATTGCCGGCGCCGGTTTCCACGCGGTCGAGAAGATCGTCGCGGTAAGGGATGTTGGAGCGGACCGCTTTGGTCCAGGCGGCGAGCGTATCGTCGTCAAAGGGCGGAATGACGCTTGCCGTGCCGGTCTGGAGCCGTCCAACGTACTCGACGGCAACGGTGCCGCCGTGAGAGACGCTGGGGCGGCGGACGGGGCTCGGACCGTTGGGGTTCGGATAGCTGCGCAGACCTTTGCCGTTGAAGATGAACAACCGTCCGTCGGCTACGGCGCGCACCGCCGTGGGGTACCAGCCGCTGGGGATGAACCCAAGCACGCGCGAGCGCGTTTGCGAGATGTCGGCGACGGCGACGGTATTGGCGTCCGAACAGGCGACGTAGAGGCGCTTCTGATCGGCTGAAAAACCGACCGCCGTTGGAGTCATGCCGGCGGGCATTCGCGCGGTGAGGGCGACATTGATGGTTTCGACGAGTTTCAGGTCTTTCGCCTCGGTGACGCCGAGCACGGCAACCGAATTGGTGTTGGCGGTGGCGACAAACAGGCGCGCTGCATAGGCCGGCTTTTCGCCCTCCTCGCCTTCGGCGGCGTCGGGTTTGCGGGCGCTCCACGCCATATCGGTAGCATGCGGACCCACGCGAACGACGCCGAGTTGGCGGCCGTTCAGCGCGTCGTGATGGTAGACGGCAGCATCAGCCCAACTCGAGACGAAGAACGACTTTCCATCGGGGTGAAAAAGAATGCGGTAGGGCCGGCGGCCCGTTTTATATCGTTCGATCACGCGCCCGGACTGCGGGTTGATGACGGCGATGGAGTCGTGAAACAGGTCGGCGGCGTAAATCAGGCGGCCATCGGGCGACACAGCGACGTCGCCGGTGAAATCGCGGTAAGTGCGGCTTTCCTCGGGCACAATGGCGAACTCACGGCCGCGAGCCAGTTTCCCCTCGCGGGAAAGCGTGAATTCGTAGACGCGTGCCCGGGAGCCGCCTCCGGCATAGACGGTTTTCCCGTCGGGCGCGATCGCCAGGCCGAGCCAGGCGTCGGCCACCGAAACACGTTCGATTTCCTTCTCCCCGGCGACATCGAGAACGCTGATGCTCGGCGGTTTATAGCCACCGTTGAGCACGAGCAGAAAGCGGCCGTCTGTTGTGGCGGCGCTCGACATGGGCAGCGTGTCGAGCGCCACCTGGCGTCCGGCGGGCTGCAGTTTCGAGCCGCTGTTTAAAAGGTAGCCACCTTCGGCCAAGGGTCCGACTTCGAGGCGCGCGGCGGGTTGAGAAACGAGAGCGACAGCGAGAGCAAAGACAGCAAGAAAGGCAAGGATGATTTTCATTCAAAGAACCTTTGGGCGATCGGGAAGCGGCGTCCGATGCCGAACGCCTTGGTGGTGACTTTAAGACCGGGCGCCGCCTGCTGGCGCTTGTACTCGTTTCGATCGACTTTGTTGACGATGTCGCGGACGATCTCGAGCGAGACGCCGAGGTCTTTCGCGATTTTAGCGGGCGGGTCGACGTCTTCGACGTAAGCCTTCAGGATGCGGTCGAGGAGATCGTACTCGGGGAGCGAATCGGTATCCTTCTGATCGGGGCGCAACTCGGCGCTAGGCGGCTTGACGAAGACATTCTCGGGGATCGCGTTGTTGTGCCGGCGGTTGGCTACGCGCGAAATGCGGTAGACCAGCGTTTTGGGAACGTCGCTGATCACGGCCAATCCGCCGCACATGTCGCCATACAGCGTGCAGTATCCGACGGCGAGTTCGCTCTTGTTGCCGGTGGTCAGCACGAGGGCGCCCCACTTGTTCGACAGCGCCATCAGTGTAACGCCGCGCAGGCGGGATTGAAGATTCTCTTCGGTGACGTCGTTCGGCGTGCCGGCGAAAAGGGGTGCCAGGGCCGATTCGAAAGCACAGTACTGGTCATTGATCGAAACGAGTTCAAAACGGATCCCGAGATTTTCCGCCATCGAGCGCGCGTCGTGAACGCTGTGATCGGAGGAATAAGGACCGGGCATGCCGACACCGATGACGTTTTCGCGTCCCACCGCGTCGACTGCGATGGCAGCGGTGATGCTCGAATCGATGCCGCCGCTGAGCCCGATGATGACGCGCTTGAAGCCGCACTTGCGGATGTAGTCGCGGGTGCCGAGCACGAGCGCTTCATAGACCGCCTCGCTCTCGTCGCCGAGGTTGTCGTGCCGCTCGCCGGCGCCGGTCTCGGTGTCGACGATCACCAGATCCTCGGAGAAGGAACGGGCGCTGGCCGTGACATGGCCGCCGGAATCCATCGCGAAGCTCGATCCGTCGAAAACAAGCTGATCGTTGCCGCCCACCTGGTTTACGTAAACCAGAGGGATGCGGTGGCGGTGGGCAGTAGCTGTGAAGATCTCACGGCGCAGGGATCGCTTCTCCATGTGATAGGGAGAAGCATTGATCGTGATGAGCAGCCGGGCGCCTTGCGAAGTCAGCTCTTCCACCGGGTCGCGCCGGTAAAGGCGGCGCTCCCAGAACTGCTTGTCGTTCCAGGCGTCCTCGCAGATGGTGAGGGCAACGGGGCAGCCGGCGATGTGGCACAGGGCGGTCTGTTCAGAAGGGAGAAACCAGCGCGATTCGTCGAAGACGTCGTAGGTGGGCAGGAGCATCTTGTCCTGGCGGAAAACAATCTTCCCGCCTTGCAGGACGGCGGCGCTGTTGGTGATGGTCTTGCCCGAGGCTCCATCGGCGGCGCGGCCGACATAGCCGCAGATCAAGGCCAGGTTCAGGTGGGCGGTTTCGGAGGCGAGTCGGTGGAGTTCGTCCTGGGTGCGGTCGATGAAGGTTTTCTTTTCGACCAGGTCGCGTGGAGGGTATCCGTTGAGGGCGAGTTCGGGAAAGACGACTACATCGGCGTGTTTCTGGGCGGCCTGTTCAGCGAATGAGGCCATCTTGGCAGCGTTGGCGCGCAGGTCGCCGACGGTTGGGTTGATCTGACCCAGAGCAATTCGCATCGAATCCCTATTGTATCGGTGGGCGGAGGTTCGCGAAGGCGTCGTCGTACGCGGCGGGCCCGATTTTTCGGTCGACCGATCGGGCCGGCGGGGCTCAAAAAAGGAACCGAGGTGACTGACACCAGTTAACTTGTAGTGAGGCTGATGTTGGACAGGTAAATATTTCGTGGGGAATCAATGACTTGCGGGCAGCGAGGGGAAATATTACTTGACCGCCATATTGCATAATGCAATATATCTATTACGGATTGCAATATGACGCTTGGCGAAAAGCTACGCTACCTGAGAGAAGTCGAAGGAACGCTCCGCGGCCTTGAGCGCGAGATGACGCAACAGGAGGTCGTCCGCGCCATGCGCCGCGAGCAGAAGGAGTCCATCTCGCAGTCTTACCTGTCGCAAATTGAAAGCGGCGCACGGCGGCACCTGACCAACGACACCCGTTTGCTGCTGGCGCGGTTCTTCAAAGTACATCCGGGTTATCTCGTCGACGACCCGGAGGGATTCCACACCGGGTTGCTGTCGGACCTGCGGGCGCAGGAAGACCAGCTGGACCTGTGGTTGATCGAAGGCGCCGAGCGCTTCCGGAACGACCCGGAAGTGGCGGCGGCGCTGCTCGAAATTGCACGGCATCCGGATTCGCGAAAATGCCTGACGCTGATCCGGTCGATTCTGGACACACCGGAGTTGCTCGACCGGTTGTCGTCGGTGCTGCGCCCGCAAAGCGTAACGCCTCTGCCGGTGAACGGCGGGGCGGCGCGCGAAACGGCAGGCGGCAGCAACGGGAGGCCCTGGCTATGACCTGGGAAGCGCTGTACCTGATCTGCTTTTTGTTCGGCTTTCTGCTCACGCTGATTTCGTTTGTCGCTCAGCACGGGCACATGCACGTCGGTCACGCCCATTTTCACCTCCACCTGAACCACCATGGCGGGGATGCGCACGGCGGCGCCGATGGCCTGTTGACGAAGATCAACTTCAGCACGGTGACCACCTTTCTGGCCTGGTTTGGGGGAACGGGATACGTGCTGAGCCGGTATACGAGCATCTGGTCTCTATTGGCGCTGGGGCTCGCGGCGCTGATGGGCCTGGGTGGCGCATCGCTGATGTTCTGGGTGATTTCGAAGATGGTGAAGCACGACCGTACACTCGACCCCGCCGATTTCGACATGATCGGCGTTCTCGGCCGGGTGTCGAGCACCGTGCGTACGGGCGGCACCGGGGAGATGGTTTTTGTGCAGGACGGCGTTCGTAAGGCGACTCCTGTCCGGGGCGAGGAAGACGTAGAGATTGCGCGCGGGACCGAAGTCGTCGTGACGCGCTATGAACGAGGCGTCGCCTATGTGCGGCGCTGGGAAGATCTGGCAGGTTGAAAAAGAAGGGACGGATATGTTCAACATTTCTCCTGAAATTCTGGTGATCGCGGGACTGATGGTCCTGACGGTCATCTTCGGCATGATGCTGTGGGCCAAACTGTACCGCAAGGCGGGGCCGCACGAGGCGCTGATCGTCTATGGTATGCGCGGTACCCGCATCGTCAAGGGCGGGGGCACGATGATTCTCCCGATGGTGGAGAGCTTTCGCGAACTCTCGTTGCAGCTGATGAGCTTCGATGTGGCGCCGCAGCAGGATCTCTACACCAAGCAGGGCGTGGCAGTGACGGTGGAGGCGGTGGCACAGATCAAGGTGAAGTCGGATCCGGAGTCGATCAAGACCGCGGCCGAGCAGTTTCTCACCAAGACCGACCAGGCTCGCGAGGGCCTGATTCGCCTGGTGATGGAAGGTCACTTGCGCGGCATCATCGGCCAGCTATCGGTAGAGCAGATTGTGAAAGAGCCCGAGATGGTGGGCGACCGCATGCGCTCCACCTGCGCCGAGGACATGTCCAAGATGGGCCTCGAAGTGGTCTCGTTCACCATTAAGGAAGTTCGCGACAAAAACGAGTACATCGCCAACATGGGCCGCCCCGACGTGGCGCGGATCAAGCGCGACGCCGATGTGGCCGCGGCCGAGGCCGAACGCGATACCGCGATCAAACGCGCGGAGGCCACCCGCTCGGCCGCTGTGGCCAAGGCGCAAGCCGACCAGGAGCGCGTCCTGGCCGAAGCGCTCTCGATGACCAAACAGGCCGAAGCACAGCGCGATCTCGAGATGAAAAAGGCCGAGTATCTCGAGGCGATGAAGAAGAAACAGGCGCAGGCCGACAAAGCCTACGACATCCAGTCGAACGTCATGCAGCAGCAGGTGATCGCCGAAGCGGTGAAGGTGCGCCAGGTGGAGAAGGAGCAGGAAATCAAGGTGCAGGAAGCGGAAATCCTGCGCCACGAAAAAGAACTGATCGCCACCACCCTCAAGCAGGCCGAAGTGGACCGGATGCGCATCGAGACGCTCGCGCTCGCTGAGAAACAGCGTATCGAAACGCTCGCGCAGGCGGAAAAGCTCAGGCTGATTGCCGAAGCCGAAGGCCGCGCGTCCCAGAAACGCCTGGACGGCGAAGCGGATGCCGAAGTCATCCGCAAGAAAGGCACGGCGGAAGCCGAGATCATCCTTTCGAAGGGCGAGGCCGAGGCCAAGGCGATGAACGTCAAGGCGGAAGCCTACCAGGAATGGAATCAGGCGGCTGTGGTCGACAAACTCATCACCGGCATGCCGGATGTGGTGCGGGCGCTGGCCGCTCCGCTGGCCAACGTGGACAAGATCACCATCGTGTCCACCGGCAACGGGGACGGCGCGGGTATGAGCAAGATCACCGGCGATATGACCAAGATGGCGGCGCAAATTCCAGCGCTGTTTGAAACGCTTTCGGGCATGCAGATGTCGGATCTGCTGGGCAAGGTGAAAAACATTGGCGACAAGCCGGCCGCGCGACAGGCCGGAACAGAAAGCTAGAGGTGATTTATGGCGTTATTGGAACGGGTTTCAACGCTCATCCGGGCGAATCTCAACGACCTGATCGACCAGGCCGAAGATCCGGAGAAGCTGCTCAAACAGTTGATCCTGGACATGCAGAACCAACTGCTGCAGGTGAAGACGCAGGTGGCGATCGCGATTGCCGACCAGCATCTGCTCGCGAAGAAGAAGAAGGAGAACGAAGACAAAGCCGGGGAGTGGCGCCGCAAGGCGGAACTGGCGGTGGACAAAAAGCAGGAGGACCTGGCGCGGGCCGCCATTGAGCGCTCGATCACGCTCGACCGCCTGGCGCAGAGCTTCGACCAGCAGGTGGCCGATCAGACGGTGCAGGTGGACAACCTGAAGTCGGCGCTCCAGAAGCTGGAAGGAAAGCTCGACGAGGCGCGTTCAAAGTGCGATCTGCTGGTGGCGCAACACCGGCGGGCGCGCGCGCTGTCGCGCGCCGGCGATGCGCGCATCAAACTCGCCGCCGATGAGAACGGAGCGGCGTTTGATCGCATGAACCGCAAGGTGCAGCACGAGGAAGCGGTGAGCCAGGCGACCGAGGAGATTCTCTCGGATTCGGTGGACGACCGCTTTGCCAAGCTCGAGAAAGAAGACGAGGTGGAGCGTCTGCTGGCCGAGATCAAAGCCCGGCGCGCTGGCTGATCCGCTCGGCCTCGTGCAGGCTGTCGTGCGCTTCGCTGGCGAGTTTTTTCAGTTCCACCCGCCAGAACAGCGCGGTATCAGCAGCGAAACGGCGGCGATGGCGCTTGAGCCACGCCGCCCTTTCTTCAATGGCCAGCGTCAACCGGTCCACATCCGCGGCGGTCGACAGCAGCGCTGAGCGCAGCATGGTCATGGGATCGCCGATGGTGGGCAGGCTCGGCGACTGATGCCAGTTGGCGGGGTTGCAGGCTTCGAGGAACTCGTCGAGCAGCGCGTGTTCGGCCGCGCGCTGCACGGTGTCCGGAAAACCGTCCGGACTCCGGCGGGCCGGACGCGCGCCGGCGGCCATCAGGTTCAGCAGGCCATGGTAGGCGCGGCGCACGTCGCCGATTTCCGCGGTCACTGGGTTCATCATGAGCGCTTCGAGACAGGCAAAGGCACGGTGCTCGGGGCGCGCGGCCATCACGTGCAGGTAGCCGGCGAGCCACTCGCATTGGTCTTCCGCGGTCCAATTGGCTCGCGCGATGTTGTAGAGCGCCTGGTCCGCGGCGGCGGATTGGGATTCGGCGCAAAGGCGGATGATCTGGACGAGCTGCTCGCGTTCCTCCGTTGAAAGCGCGGGCGAAGCTTCACGTGCGAGCGCGGCGGTCCAATCGAGAAGCACTTCGTCCTGGATGTTCTGCATGGTTTCCCTATCGGTCTCAGTGAAAACGCTCAGTAGCGCCGCCCGATCTTCGTCCTACCCTAAGGTTGAAAGGAATAGCCGAAATCACGGCGCGCGATGCCGAAACGCCTCAGGAATTATAAGCCCGATCATGCGTAAACAAAGCACCGATTTTTGTGTTTAGCGTGGGGGCGGCGCGGTAGACGGGGGCGCAGGCTTTCCGTCCACGGTATTCGGTTCCATGAGTTCTGTGCGCGTGCCGTCGGGGTCGTAGATATTGAGTTGCCGTTTCCGATTGACGCCGGTGCGGATCTCGAGCGGGCGGGTGTAATTCTGGCGAGCCGGAAGAGCCTCGATGGTCTTCAAAGCCTGGTCCATGTCGGGCACTTCGAGACAGATGTGATGCGCGGTCCCGCGGGCGGTCGCGGCGGGAAGCTGGTCGTAGAGCATGAACTCAACGTAGTCGTCGCCGTCGGGCACTTTCAGGTTCACCCAATTCAGCACCTTGCCGTCGCGGCTGCCGCGCCAGGTTTCCTCGAAGCCGAGGAGGTCGCGGTAGAACGACATCGCGGGACTGAGCGAACCCACCAGAATGCCGACGTGGCGCATGTGCGAGGAAACGCCGCGCGACAGATACTTGCCCTTCTCCCGCGCCGACCATCCGTCGGGCATATACTGAACGAACTCGACGGTATGGCCATCGGGGTCCTTGACGTTGAAGTTGCGGTTCTTGATGCGGCCTACGCTGACCTTGTCGGGCACTTTCACGCCTTTCGAAGCGAGAAAGACGCGCATGCCTTCGATGTCGTCGGTTTCAACTGAGATGTGATTCAGGCGGTCGGTGCCGGCTTCCTTTTCAGGGAAGATTTCGATGTACTGCCGCTCGTTGACCTTGAAGAAAGTCATCGAAAATGAGCCGTCCGGGTTGGACAGCGAATAGGGCTCGCTGAAGCCGAGCAGGCCGTGATAGTAAGCGCGGGTTTTTTCGACGTCGTGCACGAACAGCGCGATGTGGGCGACGCCCGTGATCTTCGGCGGGCGTCCGTTCGACCTCGCGCCGAACCTGTGGCGCACGCTCAAGGCCGACGGCGCGCCGACGAACGCACGCGCTCGACGCCCGTGATCTTCGGCCGCGTCGGCTCAGCTGCCGAGGCCAGCGCCGCCGCCAGCAGAATCAAGACAGTAGTTTTCATGTCTCAATCGCCCACGGCAGTGGAAACAGCCGGCGCTGAGCGCCGGGCGAGCAACTCCCTGGCGTCCTCGACCAGCGAGTAGCCGACCGGCACGACGAGCAGCGTCAAAAGCAGGCAAAGCATCTGGCCGCCGATGATGGTGACGGCGATCGCGGACCGCTGGCTCGCGCCCGCGCCGATGCCGATAGCGGTGGGAATCAGGCCGGCGACGATCGAAAAGGTCGTCATCAGAATGGGGCGAAGACGGACGCGGTTGGCCTCGAGAATCGCCCGGCGCAGCGGATTGCCTTCGGCGCGGAGCCGGTTCATGTAGTCGATTTGCAGAATTCCGTTCTTCTTGACGATGCCGAGCAACAGAAGCACGCCGAGGGCGCTGAAAAGGTTCAAGCTGCGGCCGGTTCCGATCAGCGACAGCAACGCGAACGGAAGCGAGAGGGGCAGCGTGAGCAGGATGATGAACGGATGGACGAGGCTCTCAAACTGCGCCGCCAGCACCATGTACATGAAAATCGACGCCAGGCCGAACGCGAGAATCATGTTGGTGGTGGTTTCCTCGAGAATCTTCACCTGCCCTGAGAACATGGACGAATAGCCGGGCGGCATGGAGATGGAGTCAACGATGGATTGAGTAGTCGCCGCCGCCTCATTGAGCGAGTAGCCGGGCGCGACATTCGCGTACAGACCCACCGAGAACTGGCGGTTGAAGCGGTCGATGCGCGATGGACCCAATCCGCGATCGAGGTGCGCTACCGAATCGAGCCGGATGAGGCCGAGCTTCGCCGAGGGGATCAGCAGACGGCTCAGCGCGGCCGGGTCGTCACGCTGGGCGCCGCGAAGGCGCATGGTGACGTAGTATTGCTCGGAATCCTCTTTGAACGTCGAAATCTGGTCTTCGCCGGACATCAGCAGGCGGACCGCGCCGGCGATGTCAGTGACGCGAACACCAAGGTCGGAGGCGAGCGGACGGTCGATGACGACCTGCAGTTCCGGCGTGTTGAGGTTCAGATTCGCTTTGACGTCCGTAAGCACCGGCTCTTTCAGCATGCGGATGTTCACGTCCTTGGCGAACTCGACGAGTTTGCGCATGTCCGGGCCAAGCAACTGCATGCGGATTGGAGCGAAGGTATCGCGCCCGCCGAGCACGTTGGGGTAGGTGATGCGTGGGCGTGAGAACGGATATTCGCGGGCGATGGCGCGAACCTTTTCGCCCATCTCGCGGATCTCGCCGCGCTCGTTTCGCGGCTTGAGAAGCACGGTGATCTGGGCCATGTTCACACGTTCCATGAACCCGTTGTTGGTTTGCGGGATAACGGAGGTGACGCCGTCGATCGCCGCGACGCGCCGCGAAATGTCCATCGTTGTCTTTTCGGTCGCTTCGAGCGAGGAGCCCTCGGGCATTTCAAGCTGAACGGAAAGCTCGTTCTGGTCGTCCTGCGGCATCCAGTCGCGGCCGATGTATTTGTTGACGATAAACGTGGAGCCGAACACGACGGCGCAGACAGCGAGAATCACCCAGCGGTGGTTGAGCGACCAATCGAGAACCCCGACGTAGGCGCGGTCGAGCCAGGAGTCCGTGTGGGCGTGTTCCCTCGGCGCTTCGCCCTCGCCTTCTTTCGGCTTGTGCGCCTTGAGCAGGCGCGAACTGAGAGACGGGGTCAGGGTAAAGGCGACCAGCATCGACACCATGATGGACATGGCCATGGTCCAGCCGAACTGATTCAGGTAGCGCTTGGCGTAGCCGGTCATGAAGGCGATGGGCACGAAGATGATGACCAGCGAAATGGTGGTGGCGAGCACGGCGAGCGCAATTTCGCGGGTGGCCTGAATGGCTGCCTGAATGGGCGGCAGGCCGCGCTCCTCGATGAAACGGTAAATGTTCTCGAGAACGATGATGGCGTCGTCGATCACGATGCCGACGGCAAGCGTGAGGCCGAGGAGTGTCATCGAATTGAGCGTGAAATCCATCACGCGCATCAGCGTGAAAGTGGTGATGATGGAGGTGGGAATCGCGACCGAACTGATGAGCACCGTGCGCCAGTTTCGGATGAACAGCCAGACGATCAGGCTGGCGAGCAGACTGCCGAGGATCAGGTGTTCTTCGAGCGCTTCCACCGAGTTCTTGATGTAGGTAGCCTGTTCCTTGATCACGTCGACGCGAACACCGGTGGGAAGCTGCTTGTTCACCGTTTCGAGTTTCTTTTCGACCGCTTCAACAACATCCACGGTGTTCATCCCGACCTGCCGGCGAACATCGAGAATCACCGCCGGTTTCTGGTTGAAGAACGCAAAACTCCGGCGTTCCACCATGCCGTCTTCCACATCGCCGACGTCGCGCACGCGAATCGGCGCGCCGTTCACGTTCTTGATGATGATCGAATTGAACTCGCGCACGGACTCGAGGCGACCCATCGTACGGACGCCGAGTTCGGAGGGTCCGCGGACAATGCGGCCTCCGGGCGCTTCGATATTCTCGGCCACGAGAGCACGCTGGACATCCTGCGGAGTTAGCGCGTAGGCGTTCAGCTTGTCGAGGTCGAGCATGACGTTGATCTGGCGGTTACGCCCGCCGCTCATGTCGACCGCCGCGACACCATCGACGGTTTCGAGGGCGCGGCGGATGCTCTTATCGGCGATCTCGGTGAGTTCGCGGACGCTGCTGTTGCCGCTCACCGAGAGGGTGATCACGGGGTCGTTGTCCGGGTCGGCCTTGGCAACGGTCGGCGGCAGAACATTGGGCGGCAGCTTGCGCATTGCGCCCGAGACCTTTTCGCGAACGTCGTCAGCCGCCTGATTGATGTCGCGCTCGAGCACGAAGGTGACAATCAGGTTACCGCTGCCCTCGCTCACCACGGCGCGCAGTTCGTCGATGCCGCTCACTGCGGCAACGGCTTCTTCGAGCGGCAGGATGACCTGCGAAACCACTTCCTCGGGGCTCGCGCCGGGAAGTTGCACGCGCACGTAGACGGTGGCCGGGTCGGAACGCGGAAACAGGTCCACGCCCAACTGCCGGAAGCTGAAAAAGCCCATCACCACCAGGAACATGATCAGCATGAAGGCGAAGACAGGACGTTGAACGCAAATTTCAGATAGACGCACGAATGGCTTCCTTACTTCCTAGATAAGATGATTCTAACCCCGGCGCTGGTTACCGCGCGTCACGCTTTCAGATGCCAGGGGACGTTGGCCACGATGATTCGCTCGCTTCCACGCACGAGAAGCCAGGCTTTTAGAATCTCCGCCCGCTGATTGTGCATGAGGTAGTGATACCAGCGGAACTCCACCAGTTCAGGAAGTACCACGACAATCTGGCGGTCCGGATGGTCCTTTTCGAGTTGCAGCACGTAGTCGAGAATCGGCCGGAGGACAAAGCGGTAGGGCGAGTCCACGATCACCAGTTCAGGCGGCGGCAAACCGGCCGCGCGGGCGGGCAGTTCGACCAGGTCCGTCCAGTTCGGACAGAACGAATCGGGGCTTTCAGCATCGGCGCTGACGTGAATGGCGCGAACGGACCGGGAAATTTTGTAGGCAAATCGCAGGCCCTTTTCCGTGATGCGGCTCCAATTCGCTACCGGCACGACGACGATCGGTTCGGCGCTCGGCTGGAAATCGGCCGGGGTCGTGCTGGCGGTCTCTTTTTCGACCGCTTCGTAATGGCGCCGGACGCGATGCATCACCAGCAGCATCACCGGAATCAGGAGCACGGTAATCCATGCGCCTTCGAGGAACTTGGCGCCCAGAACCACCACGGTTGTGAGAGCAGTAGCAACGGCGCCAATGCCGTTTACGGCTATGTGGTGCCAGTGTCCGGGTCCCTGCCGCTTCCAGTGGATCACCATTCCGGCCTGCGAGAGCGTGAACGCGAGAAATGCACCGACGGCGTACAGCGGGATCAGCCGGTCCGTGACGCCTCCGAAGATGATCAACAGGGCGGCGGTCAGCATGGCGAGAACAAACACGCCTTGCGAGTAGACCAGGCGGCGTCCGGTCGAAGCAAACGAGTGGGGGAGGAAGCTGTCGCGGGCGATGATGCGGCAAAGGCGCGGAAAGTCGGCAAACGCGGTGTTCGCCGAAAGCGAGAGGACGGCCAGAATGGAGGCGATCGAAACCCAGTAGAAGGCGCCCTTACCGGCTACGGCGCGAAGCAGCATCGACAGCACGCTCTCGTAGCCCTTTTCGGGATTCGTCGCGCCGATCCCATAGGCGTTGCACAGGTAGGCGATGCCGAGCAGCAGGACCATCAGAATGGCGATGATAACGGTGAGCGTTTTCTGGGCCGTTGGCGCGGTGGGCTCGCGGAAGGCTCTGACGCCGTTGGACACGGCCTCCACGCCGGTCATGGCGGCGCAACCGCTCGAAAACACCTGGAGAAGCATCCACGCGCTCACCATGGCGCTGGCTGGAGGCAGCGCGGGCAGTGTCTCGGCCGGCGCGGGATGGCCGCCGGCGGCGAGCGCCTTCGCCACCCCAACTCCGAGCAGCGCGAGCATGCAGCCCACGAACAGATAGGTGGGAATCATGAACGCGACGCCCGACTCGCGTAGTCCGCGCAGGTTGACCAACGTAATGACGAGCAGGATGCCGAGGCAGATCGAAAGCATGTGCGGGTGCAACTCGGGTACCGCGGACACAAGCGCGCCGACGCCTGCCGAGATGCCGACCGCGGCGGTGAGCACATAGTCGATCATCAGCGCCGCAGCAGCCAGCAACCCGGCTCCTTCGCCGAGGTTTTCGCGGGCCACGGTGTAGGATCCTCCGCCGCTCGGATACGCGGAGATGGTCTGGCGGTAAGAGAGATAGAGGATGGCCAGCAGGACGACAATGCTGATGCTGATGGGGAGTATGTAGGCGACGCCCGCCGCACCCAACGGAATCAGGAGCGTCAGCGCTGCTTCCGGGCCGTATGCGGCGGAACTGAGTGCGTCCAGGCCGAAAATCGGGATGCCCGCGGCCGGACCGATTCTTTCCGCGCGTTCTTCCTTGGACGCCATGGGGCGCCCGATCACCACATCGAGAAGGGACATTTGCCCTGCTATTGTCTCTGATTTGAGAGAGGCGCTTAGCGGTTGAGGGTCACGACGCGGAAGAACGGCCGGTCCTTTTCAGCCGGATCGGGCGCGAACTCCTCGGACGTTTTCGCCGGGTCATAGCCGCGCCACAGCCATTCGAGCTCCGCTGGCGCCTCCACTTGCCCGCCGAGCCGCGTGTGGGTTCCGTTGCCGAAGCTGAAATGAAAATCGTAGCCGGCGCGCTTGAGCGAGTTGGCCATCTGAATGTTCTGGAGCGGCCAGCTGCCGTGTTCGTTTTCGAGGTCCTCCGCGCCGTCCTGCAGCCATACGCGGAGGTTGCGTTTGGGCTGCTTGCGAATCATGTTCGGATAGCTTTGGCCGCCGTCCTTCTGGTTTGGTTTCCATTGGATGCTGGTGAACGATCCGATCCGCGAGATCACGCGGCTGAATTCGGTGGGCATAAACCAGCCCGCATTGAATGCGCAGATGCCGCCGGAGGACTCGCCGATAATGGCTCGCGAGTACCCGTCCTTGCGTAGGTTGTAATTCCGTCCGACCTCCACGAGAATCTCGTCGCGGAGAAAGCGCGGGTAGGTGTCGTCCACCGAATCGTATTCCACCGATCGCATGCGGCGCTCGCCGATGAGACCGGGGGAAATGAAGATGTGAACCATCGGAGGGATCCGCTTCTGCGCCGTGAGGTTGTCGATCACGTTCAAAGTGTGGGAAGCGCCCTTGCGGTCGACGTTCGCCTCGCCGTCCTGCCAGATCATGACCGGCGCGGGCGTCGAGGAAGAGTAGCCGGCGGCGGCGTACACCCAATAGTCGCTTTTCATGCCGTCGTAAATGGAGCTGTTGTGCTGACGCTTTTCGGTGAGCGCGCCTTGGGGGACGCCGGGGCGCTCATACGCGTCCTCGGGCCAGGCAGCGACGTCGGTCTTGCCGCCGGTCTTTTGCCCGTCCAACAACCAGTAGTAGCTGTGAGTGCGGCCGGTGGAGAGTGTCTTCTGCACATACCAGATGCCGCCGGCGCGGGTAGCTTGGGGCCCAGCCTGGCCGTCGATCACAATCTTCGGTTCGTGTTCGGTTTGGATGGCGAATGTGAGCTCGCCGCCTCGCCCCGTGGTGGCGGTACCTTTCTTGAGGTCCGCTTCGGGGAGGCCGCGGAGAAGTTCAGCGGGAGATTGGGCGCACACAATCGACGCGAGGAGCAACGGAAGGGAAAGCAATTTCATGGACTTCGGTCAAGGGTATCAGAATTCGGGACCGCATGGCCGATAGAGCAGATAGTGCGAGTATTGGTATTTCTTTTGGCCTTGGGCGGGATGGCCGGGGCTGCCACGATCTCCCGGCCGACGTTCGGCACAGCAGTGGACGAAAGGACCTGCGCAGTTCGCAATCCGGCCGTTGTGTTCAAACCGGCGGAGCGGCAGATCTTCGTTTCTTTTGTCGCCAACAATGGCGCGGCCAGTGATCGTTTGAAAATCGAATGGCTGGATCCGTCGGGCGCCGTCGCCGACACCGCCGATTATCCGCATCTTCCGGATGCGGCGCGAGTCTGCTTCGTCGCTCAGTTGCCGGTGGCCGGATTCGCCGCTTCGTCGCGGCCCGGGCGTTGGTCGGTGCGAGTGCTGCTCAACGGAAATGAGGCGCTGCGCGCTGCTTTCGACATCGCCGGAGACGGGACAACGGCATCGCTGCGCATTTCGAGCGTGACCCGGCAGGCGGGATTACTGGTGCTCGACGGCGCCGGTTTCGATTCCCGCTCGGTGATCCACATTGCGGAGTACAAAAAGACGGGCGGATGGCGCTACATTCATTCCGTGCTGCCGCGGGAGGCGTCGGCCAACCGGATTTCGGCCGAGGTGCCATCCCTGCCGGCCGGCGAGTACCTGGCCATCGTACGGAATGCCGACGATGAGACAAGCCGTCCGCTCAACTTCACCGTGGCCACCGCCGGCGGCTACCGCCTGCCTCTACTGCCGAGCGAACGCTGGTTGATCACGCAGGGACCTTACGGGTCGTTCTCACACTGGGGAAATTCGATTCAGGCCTACGATATCGCGCCCGTCTCCGGCGAATGGATTGCAGCGATGCGCGGCGGCGTCGCCCACACGCACGATGTCGGCGCGGTGCAATCCCACACGCTTCGTACGTTCGGCAACTACATCACGATTGATCACGGCGACGGGGAGTGGAGCCACTACGCGCACCTGCTTTCGGGTTCTTTCAAGGTTCGCGAGGGCCAGCGCGTCGAAGCCGGCCAGGTGCTCGCTCACGTCGGCAACAGCGGCTACACCTTCGGCGGGTACCACGTACACGTTCATATCACCAAAGCCGAGCCGGTGTGGGCGCAAAGCGTACCGTTCCGCTTCAGTGAATTCGCCTCGCTCGAGCCTTCGGCGCTGCGGTATCGCGAGGTGAGCGGAAGCGGAGAGCCGATTCTTGCGGCAGCGGCGGCGGCGCCGGCCGTGCGGTCCCTGCGTCCGGGCGCCAGGCGGACCAGCGGAAGCGTCGCGGTGGGCGGGGTCTGGAGTGAGACGCTCACCATCGTTGCCGGCACCAAGACGCTCGAAGTCGAGTTGTCGTGGAGTGGCGAAGGGCACGACCTCGACCTCCGGTTGGTGAGCCCGGACGGCCGGTATTACGGGGGGCTGGGCGAAAAAAGCGGATACAGCGGGCCCAAGTCAAACCCCGAGCGACTGAAGATCACAGCGCCCACGCCCGGGCTGTGGCGGCTGATGGCGGCCGGGATGGCTGGAGGCGGAGAGGCAATTCCGTTCACGCTCGAGACCTTCGCCGCGAGCCGTTAAGTAGCGAGGCTGTGCATGAGTTGCTGAGCGGCAACCAGCAGCGGATCCCACACCGGAGCGTACGGCGGGGCATAGGCGAAATCGAGTTGGGCGAAGTCCTCGACCGTCATGCGCCCGGTGAGCGCCGCCGCTACGGCGTTGATTCGCAGCGGCGAGTCCCCTTCCCCGAGGATGGTCGCACCTAACAGGCGCCGGCTCCGGCGGTCGGCGACCAATTCGACTGTGATCCGCCGGGCGTGGAAATACCCGGCGCGATCGCGGGCTTCGATGCGAGCGCTCGCCGGATCGAACCCATTCGCTCGCGCATCGGCGACGCATAACCCGGTAGAGGCGATTCCAAGTCCGCACACGCGCACGATGGACGTTCCGGCGACGCCCGGGAAACGTTCGCGGGCGCCCGCAGCATTCGCGCCGGCCACGCGGCCCATCTTGTTCGCGGTGGTCCCGAGCGGAATCCACACCGGCCGGCCGGTGACGATGTGGTTGGTTTCGGCGCAATCGCCCGCGGCGAAGACGCCGGGCAGGTTTGTTTCCAGGCGCTCGTCCACACGGATGGCGCCGGTCCGCCCGATTTCGATGCCGGCCTCGCGCGCAAGTTCGACGTTGGGCATCAGTCCGGCAGCGACGACGATCACGTCGGCGGCGAGTTCGGACAATTCGGCCACCCGCCGATTGAGTTCCAGGCTCACGCCGAACCGCTCGAGATGCCGCCGCACGGCCTTGAGCAAAAAATCGTCGTGCCGGCCCAGAACGCACCCGCAGTCATCGAGGATCCGAACCGAGACGCCATGCGTTCGGAGCGCCTCAGCGGCTTCGAGCCCCATGTACCCCGCGCCGATCACCACGCCGCGTTGCGGCTTGCGATTGACGAGATAAGCCCGCAAGTTTTCCGCTTCCGAAGGCGTGTTCAGAGTGAAAACATTGTGCCCGCGCGGTATGGGAAATGCCGCCCGTGCGCCGGTCGCCACCACAAGTTTGTCGTAGCGCACCGTTTCACCGCCGGACACCAGCACCTGCCGTCGCGCGTGCTCGATGCGCTCGGCGCGCGTTCCGGTGCGGACCTGGATATTACGTTCGCGAGCAAAGTACTCGGGCGTGTAGGCAATCAGGTCCGCCGTGGACGGGACCAAACCCTCGACGAAATAAGGGAGGCCGCAGGCTCCGTGCGAGACGGAGGGGCCGCTCTCAAGAACCGTTATTTCGAGTGCCGGGTCGAGACGCCGGGCTCGCGCCGCAGCGCTCATTCCCGCCGCGACTCCGCCGATGACGAGCAAGCGCATGAGGCCGGGCTATTCTTCCTGCTGCCCTTTGACGAAGCTCAGAATGTCGAACTTGCGGACTTTGCGGTCGGGAAAGAAGCTGTTGACGGCGTCCTGCTCGTCGTTGAAAACCTCGAAGATCATGGTCAGCTTGGTCAGGACCAGCAGTTCCAGATTCCGGCGATTCAGATTGGCGAGTTTCAACGCGCCGCCCGCCTTCTGCACCGACGTGAAGCAGATCACCAGCGAGCCGAGGCCCGTACTGTCGATGTAGTCGAGGTGCTCGAGGTTGAGAATGATGCGCAAGTGTCCGGCCGCCTGAAGGCTCCTGGTGAGCTCGCGGATTTCCGTGCAGGCATCTCCGGCCACAAGGCGCCCTTTCAGATCGAGCAACACAATCCCTTCGCGCTCACGCTGGCTGATTTCCAAACTTGAACCCCTCTCGACTAGTTTCTTACAACCGGGCGTGGTCCGGCACGCTCTGACCGGAGGACTCCGCGGCAAGGCCTGCCATCGGCAGCGAGACGGTAAAACGAGTTCCCTGCCCTTCCGTGCTGTCGACCTCCACCTTTCCGCCGTGCGCAGTCACAATCCACGATACGAAGCTCAGTCCCAGGCCGAGGCCCTGTACGGGATTCGATTCAGACCGCCGGACGCGATAGAACCGGTCGAAGATGTGCGGTAGTTTTTCGGCTGGGATTCCGATGCCCGTATCCTCCACCCAGAACGTGGCCGAACCCTCGCGCTGCCCAAGACCCACGCGAACCGCGCCGCCGGGCTTGGTGTACTTGATGGCGTTTGAAAGCAGGTTCGAGACCAGGCGGCTTAACTGCACCTTATCGCCATGAACGACGATGTCTTCAATGCAATCCGATTCGAGCCGGATCTGCCCTTCCTCGGCCGGAATCAGGAACTGCTCCATGATGTCGCGCACGATGGCGCTCAGGTCGACAGGCGCCATCTGCAGCGCCAACTGGCCGCTTTCGGCCTGCGACAGCAGCAGCAGGGCTTTCACGATGCTTGAAAGATGCTCGACATCCTGTAAAGCGTTGGCCATGGCGTCGCGGAACTGATCCGGCGTCTCGGCCGTGAACAGAGCCACTTCCAGCTGTCCTCGAATGGCCGTGAGCGGCGTTCGCAGCTCATGCGAAACGTCGGTGGAAAATTGGCGCGTCTGCTCGAAGCTCTTGTTAAGGCGCAGCACCATCAGGTTGAAAGAACGAATCAGGCGGTCGAGTTCGTCGCCCGAACCGCGAAGGGGGATCCGCACATTGAGATTGGAACTGGTGATCCGCTGGGCAGCTTGCGCCAGTTCCGTCACCGGCACGAGCGCGCGACCGGCCACCACCCATCCCACCCCCGCGCACAGCAGCAGCAACAGGGGCATCAAAGCAAAATAGCGCCACGTGAACTGATTCACCGTGCGGGAACTGTCGCCGAGCGAACGCCCGATCACCAGCAGATAGAACCGGTGTTGTTTATCGGGCATCATTCCGTACTTGAGTACGTACTCGGTGCCCCGCCCGTCCTGCCTGACTTCGTTCAGAGGTGGTTGCGGGCTATGGGGAGCCTTCTCGACCAGGCGCCGGACCTGCTCGGTGGTGGCGATTCCGAGATTGGTCGCCATCGTCGAACGGTCGATGATGTTGGCATTGGCGTCGGCGAACAGGTAAGGGCCGCCCGCAGTGATGCGGTTGACGATCAGCGACTCTTCCGGATCGAAGCGGTCGACATACCAGATGGCGGTCTGGTCTTCGATGCGCAGGTATCCCTTGGCGGCCGCCCACTCTTCATCGAGCAGCGCGTAGACCTGTCCGCGAACGATATTCTCGAGAACCTCCCGTACCACCAGGCCTAACCCGATGAGCAGCAGCGTAAAGAAGATCAGGAACCCGGCCGCCAGACGAAATCGCAGTCCGCGCACGAAGTTGACAGCCTCGGTCGATTTGGCTAGGACACGTGTGAACTGCGACAAGCCGTCCTCAGGAAAGCGACGCAGGCGGAATGATTGCACCGGGCAGGTTGGACCGCTCGGCCGATTCGGAGTTGTCGAGCATGTAGCCGATGCCGCGAACCGTGTGGATCATTTTCACCGGGTACCTGTCATCGATTTTGCTGCGCAGGTGGCGGATATAGACGTCGACGATATTGGTCAACCCGTCGTAGTCCATATCCCAGACGTGCTCGACGATCATCGTGCGGCTGAGCGGACGTCCGCGATTGCGCATCATGTATTCGAGAATGCTGAATTCCTTGGGCGCAAGCTCGATGTTTTCGCCCGAACGCGTCACCTTGCGGCGGATGCAGTCGAGCGAGAGGTCGCCCACTTGCAGCCGTTCCGGAGTGGGTTGGCCGCGGCGGAGCAGCGCTCGCGCGCGAGCCTGCAGTTCGACGAAAGCGAACGGTTTAACCAGATAGTCGTCGGCTCCGAACTCGAGCCCTTTCACCCGGTCCTCCACAGCATCCCGGGCGCTCAGGATCAGCACGGGAGGGCTGGTTTTGCGATTGCGGACCTTTTCGAGCACGGTCAGGCCGTCCATATCGGGCAGGCCGAGATCGAGAATCAGCAGGTCGTATTCGGTGGCGTGTACCAGGTCGAGCGCGGTCTTGCCGTCGTTGGCGACATCCACCGCATAACCGGCGCTTTCCAGGCCGCGGGTGAGAAAATCGGCAATTCGCTTCTCGTCTTCCACCACTAGGATTCGCATATGGGCTTCTGCTTCAACAATACTACGGACTCATGTTTTCACGCCGCTGAGCGATAAGCGCATCATGAGCCACCCCGACACTCTGGGCGGCCAGGTCTCGTTTGAGGAACCCGGCCGGGCGTTGCATGGGCGCTCCGTGGAGGATATCCTCCGCGGTCATGCCGGCTGGCTGGACGGAACCGGTGTTTCATGGCGGGCCGACTTGAGCGGTCTGACGCTGAACGACTGGAACTTCCAGGACCGCCGCCTATCGAAAGCCTTGCTTCTCAATTCGACGTTTCTCGACGCCAACCTGGCTGGTTGTGAGCTGATTGAGGCGCAGGCGACCGGCGCCGATTTTGAGCGCGCACAACTGAGCGCAGCCGATCTGACCGGGGCCGAACTGACCCGGGCGCGATTCGACTCGGCCTGGATGACGGGAGCGATCCTGTCGGAAGCCCGTCTGCACGAAACGTCCTTCAAGTCCGTTCACCTGGCTCAGGGCAGGCTGCTCGATGCTTCGATTCAGGAAGCGAATTTTCACGGGGCGGATCTCAGAGGCGCGGCTTTTCACCAGGCCCATGTATTCGGCTCGGATTTCTCCGAGGCGGACCTGGATCGGGCTATCTTGATCGGCGCCCGCATTCAGTCCTGCCGTTTTTACGGGGTGTCGGCTAAAGGCGCAAACTTCACCACCGCCAAGCTCACCGGGTGCAATTTCAGCTCCGCTGAATTCACTGGCGCGAATTTTGCCCGCGCCGTGCTGTCCGGCGGCAACTTCTATAAGACCGACCTGGCTGACACAGACTTCCGCGACACCAAAATGCGGGGCGTGGATTTCAGCCGGGCGTGTCTGGCGCGGGCTCGATTCGGTGGGTCCGACCTGTTTTCGGCGGACCTGCGGGGCGCCGACCTCTCCCAGGCGCGCGAACTCACCGGTGAACAGTTGTCCCAGGCGCTCACCGACCGCGACACAATCCTTCCGAACGGCCGCCACGGCCCTTACCTGCGGTTTTCAGGCGCCAAGCGCCCGCACCGCTGATTGATCATTTCAGCCGCCGACATCTCAACGGCCAGTCATTTCAACTGTCAGTCATAGTATTCTGATGGCGTGAGAATCCTGGTCATCGACGACGACGTCGAATTGTGCAGTCTCCTGGGAGAATTCCTGCGCCGCGAAGGATTCTCGGTCGACTTCGAGCACGACGGCAGGCGCGGCTTGGATCGCGCGCTTAAAACGGAGCACGATCTCGTCGTACTCGACGTGATGCTTCCCGGGTTGGACGGCTTCGAGATTCTCAAACGGCTGCGCCCTCAAAACCGGGTTCCCGTTCTGATGCTCACCGCGCGAGGCGAGGACGTCGATCGCATCATCGGCCTCGAACTTGGCGCCGACGATTACCTGGCGAAGCCCTTTAACCCGCGTGAACTCGCCGCCCGCATCCGGGCCATCCTGCGGAGAATCGAGAAGCGTCCCGGCGGCGGGCGCGTGGAAGTGAACGGGGTAGCGCTCGACCCGGGTAGCCGGGAGGTGCTCATCGACGGCATCGCGGTGCAGACCACCACGCTCGAATTCGACATCCTCGAGATTCTGATCCGCGCCGCCGGACGGGTCGTGTCTCGCGATGCGCTCATGGAGAGCATGTATAACCGGAAGGCCACGCCGTTCGACCGGTCAATCGACATGCACGTCAGCCACCTGCGCAAAAAGCTTGAATTGAACCGCACGCTGATCAAGACGATCCGGGGGGTCGGATACCAGTTCTGCCAGTCCTCGGAAGAGGCCGCCTCGTGAGATCCCTGCTGTTCGCAAAGGTGCTGGCCTGGTTTCTGGCCACCAGCGCCATTGTGATCACAGCCGTCGCGATTACGGCGCTGATCGGTTTCAACTCGGAACGGGAAAACGCGCAAACTCCTTTTCCAATACTGGTCCGCATGCAAAGCCGCGAGGCGCGGTACGCCTACGAGAACGGTGGCAAACCGGCCCTCGCCGAAGCCCTCAAGCGATTCAAATCGGTGCTGCCGGCCGACATGGCCCTGGCCGACTCGGAAGGTCGCGACCTGATGAGCGGTGAGGACCGCTCGGCGCAGATTCGCGCCGCTGCCGAACGACGCCGTCTTCCTTTTCCGCTTCCTTTCGTGCGTCCGGTTTTCGCCAGGCAAACGCAGGACGGCAAGTATTGGTTTATCGTGATTCCGCGCCAGAGCGGGCTGGCCTGGTTTTTCCATCCCCAGCACGTCTGGATTCTGGCCATGATCATCCTGCTCTGTTGGGCCCTGGCCTATCACTTGAGTTCGCCCATTCGCAAGCTGCAGGTGGTTGTGGAGCGATTCGGGAGAGGCGATCTGTCGACGCGTGCGGTGAGCAGACGGCGCGACGAGCTCGGCGCGCTCGCGCGGACCTTCAACCAGATGGCTGACCGGATTCAAACACTCGTACACGCCGAACGCCGCCTGCTCATGGACATCTCGCACGAGCTCCGCTCGCCCCTTGCCCGCCTCGCCGTAGCCGTCGAACTCGGCCGGAACGGCGGCGACTACGAAGCCTCGCTCGACCGTATTCAAAAGGAAGCCGATCGCTTGAACGCGATGGTCGGCGAACTGCTCGAAATTACGCGCGCCGAAGGCGACCCGGCCCAGCGCCGCCACGAAGCGGTCCCTCTGGCCGAGTTGCTCGCCGAAATCGTCGAGGATCATCGCCTCGAGGCGGACTCGCACGGCGCGGCTCTGCGGCTTACGGTCGGCGAACGTTGCATCGTCGATGGTGACGCCGAACTCCTGCGGCGGGCGGTGGAAAACGTCGTCCGCAACGCGATCCGCTATTCCCCACCGGGCGAAGCGGTTGAAATCCGGCTCAGCACCTTTGAAGGACGGGCGCAGATTACGGTGGAGGATCGCGGGCCGGGCGTTCCGGAAGCGGCGTTACCGCTTTTATTTGAGCCCTTTTACCGGGTGGATTCGGACCGGAACCGGACCAGCGGCGGAGTCGGTCTTGGCCTGGCGATCGCCCGGCGGTCGGTGGAACTCCATGGCGGGCAGATCCGGGCCGAGAACACAAGCCCCGGACTCCGCGTGTCAATCGACCTGCCATCGGCGCATCCAATTCCGGCTAATCAGTACGAGCTAAGGGACATCGCTCGTTGACATTCGTGTGCTGGTTTGTTGTAATGGAGAGGTCCCGCCGGTACTCCTCAGTAGCTCAATGGTAGAGCATTCGGCTGTTAACCGAAGGGTTGTAGGTTCGAGTCCTACCTGAGGAGCCAATCCTTTCAATCGCTTACCGCCTCTCTCTTCCATCAAAACTCAGTTCACCCGGTCCATTGTGGGGACTTTTGTGGGGACGGCATGGGAATTTCTCGCCACTGCAGCTTCCACAGTGGGGAGTTCTGTGGGGACCGTTGATTTCGCTTCCGCCGGCTTGGTATCGGCCTTCTTCGCCACGATTGACTCAAGCGCCCGCCGCTTCGCTTCCATGCGGATATGGGAGTAGTGCTTCAACATCTGCTTCGAGACGTGTCCGGCAATGTCCCGGATGGTTTCGTCGCCCGCACCGCTCTCCGCAAGGTCGGTAATCAACGTGTGCCGGTTATCGTGCCACCGTCCTTCCACCTTCGCTTTGGTCTTCACGTTCTGCCATGAGGTCTTCAGCGTCACAACAGGTCGGGTGGGGTCCTTAGGCCATGGCTTCCCGAAGGCGAAAATGTACCAGTCCGGCTGAATGATACCGAAACGCTTGGTGTACCACTTCGAGTAGTCCACCATCGCTTCAAGCAAGGCGGAGTTCAACGGAATCGTCCGTCCTTCGCCCGCTTCGGTCTTGCTCTCCCCCACGGTAAGGAACGCTTTCGCCAGGTTCACCCGGCCCCACTGAAGCCCGCGTATCTCGGAATCGCGCATTCCCGCGTTCAACGCCAACATGAGCGCCGGGTAGATCGCGGGGGACCGCGCCGCCCTCGCCGCTTCGAGCAACCGCGCCTTCTCATCCGGGTTGTACGCCTTACCTACCTGTTGTCGGACGGCCAGCTTCAGCGCCTTCAGGCGCCGCAATCGCGCGCGGATCGCGTCCCCGTTGATACCCAACAGACGTAAGAGGAATCCGACTTCTTCGTTGATGGTCTTCGGCGCCGCCTTTTCTTTCAGCCGGACCGTCTGGTAGTGCTTCACGGTCTTTTCTGTCACGTCAACGGCCATGAGTTCCCCAAGGTGCCCGGTGAGGTTCCCCAAGGCGTATTCCGCGAATGTGACGGACCGATGCCGCAACTTGTAGTCTTCCAAGTACTCTTTCGCCAGTTCCTTCACGGTCTTGATGCGTTCGTCGCGCGAGTCTTCGAGTCCGTTGAAGCCCTCTTCGAGTTCCCGGTGGCGCTTCTTCTCTGCCTCTTTCGCTACGGTTTTAGAAGTTGTCTTCGCTGATTCCCGGACCCGCCGGCCCGCGAAGATGAACTCGTACCACCAGACCTTCCCACGCTTGAAGACTGCCATAACTACGCTTCCGCCTTTCCTGGTTCCTCTTCGAGTTCGCGCCTCAATTGCTCTTGCCGGTTCGCCGGCAATTTCTCGAGTTCAGCTTTCAGCTCAGCCACCTTTCGCTGGAACCATGCACGGTCGTTCTCCGCCTTCGCCTTGCCCGCCGCCCTCGAATCTTGCTGTTTTCCCCTCATACCGTACCTTCAAAACCTACAAAACCTTGACCACGCGCCTACTCCACCCCGCTCCGCCGCTTCCACAAATACCAGCCATTGCCGCGCGGCCGGAACGCCTCGCCACTTGCAGAGGCTTCGCGAATGAAGCGCTGCACCGCGTCCTTCAGTTCGGGCGATTCCACGCACACATAATGGCCCCTGCCCTCAATGCAGAGCTCAAAAGCGGTCGCAATATTCACTTCGAGACCGTTCCCGTTGGCAATGCTTTGCCACGTCGTCATAACCTCTTGTAGGAAGCGAACTTCCTCTTCTGTTGCGTCCGACACGAAGTCCTCGAACAACGCTGCAAGATCGCGCCGAACATTCTCACGAAGCGAAGCCGATGCACGCGAAGGCGGTCTGTTGTTCACTGCCGGTTGGGTAGTCATATCAGCCTCACGCGGCCCGGAGTGCTTCCGCCACGTACTGAAACCGCCATGCCGTTCCGCGCCTGGTCGTGAAACCGTGCCCGTTCAGTTCATCCGCAATCTGGCGGGTGGTATGGCCCGCCGCCTTCAATTCCCGGATGCGGGACAGGATGCCTTGCTCCGCCGGGTCCGCTTCCAAGTGCAAGCCGTCCGCCGCCGTTCGGTATCCAAAGGGGACCGTCCCCACCCGCTCACCATTCGCCCGCTTGTGGTGCATGGCGTCCCGTGTCCGCTCTCCAATGGCTTCCCGTTCCCACTGAGAAACCGCCGTCATGATGTTGAGCACCAGCCGGCCTGCCGCCGTGCCCGTGTCCAGGGATTCGGCCACGCTCACCAGGGACACACCGCGCCGGGTGAACCGGTCCAACAGTTCAGCAAGGTCCTTCACGCTTCGAGTGAGCCGGTCCAATTTCGCAATGATTACGATATCCACGGCGCCGGCATCCACCAGGGATAGAAGCCGCGCCATGCCCGGACGGTTGAGGGACTTCGCGGATTCGCCCGCGTCAATAATCACTTCTGCCAGTTCGGCGCCTTGCACCACCGCCATCGCGCGGACCTTCTCCGATTGCGCTTCGAGCGAAACGCCGAAGTCTGCCTGTTTCTCCGTACTCACTCTGACGTAGCCGATTGCCTTCATAGCAAAATTATACCTAAACCCCCTTTAGGTTACAAGAGAAATAGTCCAATTGGGCACCAAAACCGGGTTAAGATGATTGCATGGCGAAGAAGAAGATCCCTCCGGAAGTTCTGGAGTTCTTCCGCAAGCAAGGTGCGAAGGGTGGCAAGATCGGCGGGAAGCGTTCCCTTGAAACTATGACACCAGAGGAACGCACCGCCCGCGCGAAGAAGGCTTCCGCCGCCGCCGTTGCCGCGCGCAAGGCGAAACGGAACGAGAGGCAATCTTGAGCAGCAAAATTCAGTCACACTCAGGCGAAGTCCATCTGAGAAATTCGTTTTTGCAAGCATATGAATACCTGTCTACTCGCGGCCCCATTTCGTTGCACACCAGCGTCGGAACGGCGTTTGAAGCACGAGCCGCCACCTCTTCGGGTCAGAAAGTTATCCGGTTCTTTCAGCGCGGGGCAGAGTACGCGAGAGCATATGAATGCTGTTGGGGGCATTATTACAACCACAACCGGACTCGATTCGGTATGTACAGCTCGGCCCTGGACGATGCGGTTCGATAGGTGCCCTAGCGAAGTTCCGTCATTCAACCGTCCCGTTGCATGACAGGAGTCCAGTTTTTAAGATGGTGCAGAAACGTCGATCCCATGTGCTATCGCTCTCTCGCACTCTTGATAGCGGCTTTCCTCGGCAATGGAAGCGCCCAGACAACGACGGTGACAACGTGGGGCTCCATAAACGGCAGGGCCTGGGTAAAACTGTCTTCGCTTGCCAAGACAACCTACATTTCAGGGCTGGTTGACGGAACTCGTAGTGGCCAGGCCTACATCGAGGCCACGTGCAAGCTCGTGCCACTCTACCCAGAGCCAAGCCGCCCAACACTGAACGCGTTCTGCGACCGACTGCAGATCACAGCCCTGCTGCCGGCGGGTGTGGCCATCGAAGATGCCGTAAAGGGCGTAGATGTCTTCTTTGATTCACCTGAGCACCTACGCTTCAGGGTCCTCGATGCCGTTGGAATCTTCTCCATGAAGGCCGCCGGCAAGTCCCAATCAGAAATCGACAAGTTCCTTGAGGTCCTTAGGGCGGCACTTCAATCCCCTCCGGAACAGAAGCGTTAACTGCGGCTTTCCTGCAATCTGGTCAGTGTGTCACGGCAGGCCCGCAGAAGCGCCCGGTATTCCGCCCGCTCCGCTTTGGCCCGCTTCGAGTAGTTTCCGTGCTTCGTGACGGCCCGCCGGATACGCTCGATTCCGCCCGCTGTCTTCGGTCCTGTGCTCAGTCCGCCGTGAAGCCGGCAACGTCCGTTCTTCATCGCGGGACACTGGCACGGGGTGCCGCGCCGGGTCTTCGCGCAGCACCGCGCCGCCTTGGTGAAATCTCCAGGTGGGTTGCCGTTGTTCAGCCGCCCACGCTTCTCATGGGGTGTTGGTTTCGCCATCGCTACTTACCCCCGTCCCCTTTCTCGGTCGCCGTGCTCACCGCTCCGACAATCGCCTGTCCGCCTTCATGAACGTGAACATGTTCCACAGTCACCTTTTGCTGCCCCGCCTTGCCCTTTAACTTCTGCATGGCATCCATCTGTTCCAGGTGAACCCGCATCAGGCGGATGGCGCGCGTTACGTTACGATCCACACCGTCCACAGTTTGTTCTGGGTGGTTAGCGCGGTTCAGAAACATCAATGCCATTTCCCCGGTTGCCGTCATCTGTGCCGCCAGGCTCGCTTCCATTGCGTTCCGTGGCCCATACTCGGCAAGTGCCGTGATTGCCTTGATAAGAAGCTCGGTTTCATCTTTCGGCTTCGGCCACACCATAGCACTTGCCATCTGCTGAGCCATGCGGTCCGCAACTTCAAGCGGAACGCCGGCCGCCTTCTCAACCTCGCAACACAGTTCATCGCAGAACTGCTCGCGGGATTTGTTCGCAACGTCCTGAACTGCGTTACCTTGTCTGGTCTTCGGCGTGAGGAACAAGCCTTCACTTGCGAATTGCCCCTTCGATCCTGCCGGCTTCGGTGCCGTATTTTGAATCGCCTTCGTCTGCTCGTTCTTCTTTCCGTTTCGCTTCATAGAATCCTCTCCGCCGCGCGATAGATGGCGCGCATTCGTTCGCAGAGCCGCCGAAGGTCCTCTGGTATCCCCGCCATCGGCAAGCCCCGCCCGCGCGGCTTCCGCGTTCATGTCGTCTGGAAGTTCTTCGTCCAACTCTTCAAGCGGGTGCCGGATGAAGACGGGTCAGTAATGCTCCCGGCCCCGCCGCCACTTCGCCGCCCGCCTTTCCGGCCCGCGCTGCCGGATCGCCGGTGCCGCCAGTTTCGAGCGCCAGCCCATTTCGCTCAACATCCGGTCCCGGACATTCCACGGTTCCGCTGGGTGCCGTTCCATCCTCGAAAGCACGTTCATGGGGACGGGTTCCCCTTCCACCTGCCGCACCTTGTACCGCATCGGGACGCCGGCCCCGTCCAGGTACCGGACGGGTAGCGGGTCCGATCCGAACGTGCGAAGCGCGGCCCGGACTTCCGGCCCGTCCAAATCGCTCCACACGCCGATGGTTGCGCCGTCTTCAAGGGCCATGATGCGGACTCCGGCCCGGTTCAACACGGCGGACGCGCGCGCCAACTCCGCCGGGTCCGGCCCAGCCTCAATCTCGGGAGATTCGGCGGAAGTGGCACCTTCAAAACCTACAAAACTGGGTTTTGATGGTTTTGTAGGTTCGTTCGCCGCCGGGTCTGCCAAGATTCGCGTCTTCGGATTCCAGTCGATCCAACGGCTTCGGGTTGCGGGTTGAGTGCTCATTCCCACACTCCCGGATTCACTTCGTACCGACTCGACGGGCGCCCGCCGAAAGGTCCCGATTCGGTGGACAGGTCCCGGACCCATCCGGCATCCTGAAGGACTTCCACCGCCTGTTTTACGGCTTCAGGCGAGTCCAGACCGCTCCACCCCTTCAGGTAAACGTCACGGCAGGAGAAGAACCGCTCGGCGCCCACTTTCCTGTGTTTGATCTTGTCCGCCAGTTCGCGCGCGGCCCGCAGTTGCGGAGTCACGATGCAGGAGTAGACCCGTCGCGCGTGAGACTCCAGGTACTCGCACCATGCCGCCGCCCGCTTCGCGTGATGCAGGGAAACGGCATCGGTCCCGCCGTTGCCTGCCGCCGCGTCCGCCAATTCGAACAGCACGGCAAGCGCCGGCATCAGCTTCCGATACTTGCTCAGGTGCGAAATCAGCGCCGAGTGGAGTTCGTCCCCGCGAATCTTCCCTTCGAGTTCCGCAAGCCATTCGATGAAGAGTTCCTGTGCACCGGAATCGAAGCGGAACCGCGCCGGGTTCTCCGCGTCCATCTCCACCACCTTGCGGAAGACGCGCGCGGCTTGTTGCTCCGAAGTCGCATCAGGTGTCCGGTCCACATAGCTCCAGTCCGGCGCCGTGTCCGGCCACACCAGCAGTTGAAACCTCTGAATCAGTCCATCATTGCTCGGACCGTCTTCGAGCGCATCCACCAGATAGGAACGAAGCCGGCCCGGTTGGATGCCGCCCAACATAGACATACAGCACGCTTCAACGTGAATGGTGCCGCGCCCGATCCGGTCGATCGTGTGTCCGGTGTCGCCATTCCACGCTTGCAGACAGAAGGCCCGTTCACCTTCCCGGCCCGCCCTGTCCAACTGACTCCACCACCCCGTGAGTTCATCCCGGATTACCAGGATGCCCGCCGGGTTTTCGCTCATGGTCTGGTGAAGCGCCTCGAAGGTGGCATCGTTTACGATCAGCCGCCGCAACTTCGGTTCTTCCGGTTCGTCTTCCGGTCTGTCCGGCGCCGCGTTCCCCTTCTTCGATGCAGCCTTGTACTGCTCTTTCCACGCCGCGCGCCGAAGCTCGTATTCCTCTTTCTCGAGCGCGTAATCCTTCAGCGCCACTTCGTGCTGATGTCGCCATTCCGTCTGAATCTGATTCAGCGGACGGGTTGCCGCCTGAATGACAGGGGACTTCATGAATCCCGGCGGAGCGATGATGCCGCCCCAAAGGTTCGGCACAATCACCCACCCAGTATCGTTCGCCTTCGGTTGAATGATGGCCCGCCGGTTCACCGCTCCCGCAAGACAGAGAATCATCACCACCGCCGGGTAGTCCATCGGGACTTGCATCCGTTCCGTCACGTCCGCCACCAGGGGACGGAAGGAATCCGGGAGAAGGTCTTCTGAGAAGGCTTCCACGGGCGGAAGCTCGCTTTGGATCGGTTCCGGCTTCGGCCATTCGTCCGCCGCTGCCGCGCGCGCCTGGTGCTGGGTTTCCTCCGCCGCCAGTCCCCACCGCGCCCGCAGCCCGGAGAGCGCCGCCGCGTCCATGACCGTCGCCGCTTCGGTCAGTTCGCGGAACCGCTCGAAGGTGCCGCCCGCTTCCCGCCAGTCGGTAACGTCACCCTTCGTCGGCAAGTCCGGAAACTCCACGATGCGGACGGAAGCCGCCGTGTTCAACAGAGCCGCCGCCACCGCCGCCGCGTGCTTCCGTCCCGGCTCGTCATTGTCGGGAAGGATAACGATACGCCGGCCCCGGAAGTAGTCCGCCCATCCCTCGTACAAGGTGCTGTTGCCGGACCCGCCCGGATTGCAGGACGCCACCAGCCCCCATCCTTCGAGTGTGGCGCAATCCTTCTCGCCTTCGGGAATGTAGACGGTCTCGGCCTTCAGCACTTTCGGAAGACGGTACGGCACGCGCGGGCAATCGCGGAAGTGATACTCCGCGCCGTCATAGTCGGTATGGTCCGCTACCCGCTTCCAGGTGGGCTTTCCGGTGGCGCGCGCCGCCCTATCGTCCGGCAAGTACTTGCCCGCATCCAGCCCCACCACAATCCCGCCGGTCTGCACTCCGCCGGTCCGCCCCGGGTCGGTGGTGCCCGCCGCCTCAACTCCACTCGGACGGACTTGAATGAATGTCTTCGTCCCGTCCGGCTTCAGGTAGCGGATAACCTCGAAGAGAAGGCTTCCGCCCCGATCCACATACGGGTAGCGCGCCACTTCCCGCCACCCGCCCGCCGTGCTGCTAGGTTTTGTAGGTTTTGAAGGTGCCACTTCCGCCGAAGTTCCGTTCGTGCGGGTGCCGTTGCGCCGGTAATCGGGTTCGATCCGCCCCACCAGCCTGAAGACTTCTGCCTTCCGGGTCGGGAAGTCGCCGCCGCTCAGAGCCGCTTCGAGTTCCAGAATGTCCCCGCCCCGTCCGCAGGTGGAGTGACAGAACCACCGGCCCGTGTCCGGTTCCACCGCGAAGTTTTCATTCTTCCCTTGGTGGATCGGACAGGCGCCGCGCCACTCCCTCGCGCGCCGTTGCTTCAGATGCGGGACGCGCGCCGCGTAGTAGGTGGAGACTTCCCCCGGAGTGAATTGAACCGTGCCGTTCATTCCGCCTCCGCTTGGAGGATCTCTCCAATGTGGAGCCAGAGAATCTGAAGACCCAGCCGCATTACTCGCGGGTCTTCGGACGTGACGGACTCCTGGTAAACCGTCGCCAACTGACGAAGGAAGCACTTCGTTTCAGACGGAAGGGACGGTAGAATCGGGAAAGTCCTTTTGCGGCAAGCCCGGCGGGTGCGAACCGCCGGGCCTTTTCTGTTGTGAGGCATCCTACCGCACCTCCGCCAGGTGTCCTCCGCCGGACGGACGGGATTCGAGCCACGCCGAAATATCTTCGACCCTGTAGCGGACCGCCGCGCCGATTTTCAGGTATTTCGGTCCCTGGCGAAGAAGCCGCCACCGCCGGACGGACGCCACGGACAAGCCGGTTATGTGCGCCACGTCATGCTCGTTCAGGAGGGTTTCAAGGGTGCTGTTTGCAGTTGCCATTAAATCCTTTCTCGGGTGGCTGTTTTGCCCGCCCAAGAGAAGGATCGAGCACCACGCTTAGCGTGGGGCAATGCGCGGGAAATGCGTGGCCTTGCGTGGAAAGTTATTTCAGATGCGGTTTTTCCTCGAGCATTCTGGTGAACTTCTCGTGTGCCGCCTTCGTGGCCCTCCGATCGTTCCGCTCCCACCGCTCAAATTCGGTGCGGCTCTTATAGCGTTGCGATCTCCAAAGATCGGATCTGGTGAGGCGCTTTCCGGTTTTCGAGCGGACCTCCTCAATGTAGGCATTTACCGCCTCGCGTCGTTGTTTCGCCACTCTCTCCGCCGGCTTTTGGGGATCTGCCTGGTGTGCCGCGTGGGGCGCACCTTGAACGGTCGCCACACTCAAAACCTGCTTCGGCTGTCTCGCTCGTGCGTTCAACAGACGCAACATCTCGTTTGTAAACCAAGCCCATTCTCGCGAGCGCTGATATTCGCTCATCACTTCTGGCAAGATCGAGCCACATTCACCAGTCATGCACCGTAAGCCGCGCGTGCGTCCCTCGGAATGATAGGCTTCGATCGTCAATCGACGTAGAAACTCATAGACCTCTGTTCGCAAGACTTCTAAGGTCCAAACACCAGAACGGCAAAGCTCGATAGCCTCGCGGGCAAAACTCTTCCAAACTTGCAGCACACAGTTTTGGAGGTCTTCCTCTGCATCCGACCAAAGCAAACCATACGGTCCAGTCGTCCGCCGCCGTTTTACGCCTTTCAGATTCTTCTTAGGGTGTGCTAGATCGCGGAAGGCCTTGATGCGGGCTTGTTCGACGCGGGCTTCAGCGTGTTGGGGAAAAACACTCGGATAGTCCATCGCTCCCTCCGCGATTCCCTAATTGGAGTAGCCGCCCCTGGGTAGGGTGCCCAGCCTTCAACCCGGTTCATGACGCCGGACCTAGGCGGCCAGTCCCAAACATATCACGCCGCAATTGTCGTGGGTGCCAGTGTGGGGATTTTTGTGGGGACACCATTTAAAGTCCGTTCTGTTTGCCTTCAGAATCGGAAGCAAGGGTGAGCAATCGCCAGCCCGAAGCCGTGTTCCGGTTCTCCGATGGAAGCTATTGCCACTGAGCAACATAGGGCAATACTGTGGGGACGTTTAGCGACGATGTAAGTGTATTGCTTTTCAATAGCTTGGGTAGCTGTTAACCGAAGGGTTGTAGGTTCGAGTCCTACCTGAGGAGCCAATTCATTTCCATCCGCAGTTTTCTTCCCCACCCGTTAACGCCGGAGCCACTTGTGTGCCTGCGCGAGTCCTTCGGAATCGCGCGTCCTGCCAACAACTTGCATGCTCCCGTTCTCCGCCGCCACCGGAGCGGAGTCCGCCGGTGAGTGGTCGGCGCCCCAGTTTGGACGAACCTCTCCACTCCTCGAGAGTCGCGTTTCGGTGAACGGCTTCAGAATCTCGCCGGGCCGCCGTGCACAGTCTTCCGACGTCTTGACCACTCAGCCGAAGTAGGGCCACCCACGGAGCGTCATCGGCCTTACTCTACGACCTTGGTCATGATGTGGTCCAGGACCGCATCCTTTCTGCAAGGCGCGGGCGAACTCTTCCAGATGCTCAGGGAGGCCTCCATCTTCTTGTCGGAGACCTCGAGACTGACCGCCCGCGTCTTCATGAGTTGATCTGCCCTCGCCACCTCCGGGTTTGAGCCGCAGGCGCCGGCAGCGCTCGCAACACGCTGAAGGATCTCATCCCAGCGGCGCGCACGTTCCCGGACCGATAGGCCCCGGCGGGTAGGATCAAGACGTAGAATTTCCTCGACGCGCGCGACTGCGCCGCGCGCCTCTGCGTTCTCCGGGGCTGCCTCTGCTGCGCGCCGAAAGGCCTCCAGTGCAAGAAGATCCTTGTTCTCCGCCAACCTTGCTCCGCCCAGCCCGACCCATATGCTGGCGTCAGCGGGAAAGTGGCTGGCCAAAACCGTGTAAGCCTCTTCCACCTGCTCCGGCGATCCTTTCACCTTGATCATTTCCGCCGCCTTCTTCCCAATGGCGGGATCGTCTCCACGCTGGGCGATCACGGAGAGAAGCAGCGAATTGGCCTCGCTTTGGCGTCCGGATGCGGACAGCAGTGCGGCGTAGTCAAGCTGGGCGCTGCGGCGCTGCGACTCTGTGCTCGCGGGCCATTCCTTGGACAGTGCCTGCCGAAGCAAGAGCAATGCTTGTTTCTCGTCTCCACCGGCGCGAGCGATCTCGGCGAGTCCCATCCAGACTGGACCGTTCTGAGGGTCCACCTTCGCGACCGCCGACAAATAGGACTCTGCCTCCACAAAGTGACCAGACCGGACGAGCGCCAGACCCAACGCCGCCCGTATCTTGGTGTCCCCGGGAGTATGCGCCAGGGCGGAGCGGAACGCCGCGACCGCTTCATCGATCTGCCCTCTCGCCATCAGTTGCGCACCGTTTCTATACGATTGCATGCCCAGGTCGTTGCGGCGAGAACGCTGCCAGAAGAGAAGTCCGGATACGAGAAGGATCGCTGCCAAAGTGATGGCAGCGACGGCTGACAGCCAGTTCCGAACTGCTACCGCCTTCTTCTCTTCTTCCGGGCCCGAGAGCCTTTTGTAGGCCGCAAGAGCATCTTGAAGGCCGAGGACTCCGACCCGCTTCGCGCCGGCCCGGCTGATCACCTGGATCTCATCGATCCCCGCCGCCCCCATGCGCTGGAGCGCCGAGTCCAGGGGATCATCCGGGTAAACCTGTACACCGCCCACGAAAACGGCAGCCTCGGCTTCGTACGCTGGCAGGGGGCGCATCGCGCCCTCGACCGTCAAAGGCTCGATCCGGTGAGCTGCCGAGGGCATCGAGATGCCATCCTGGTGGGATAACGCCTCATAGATCGGTTGCTTCTGCAGCTTCTGCGCCAATAGGTAGCTGCACAGGTTGGCGATCATCAAGGGCACGATGATGGTGTAGTCGCGCGTAACCTCGAAAATCATGATTACGCTGGTCATGGGAGTTCGAATGATCCCGGCGAACGCCGCGCCCATGCCCACCAGGGCGTAGGCTCCGGCGTTACCCGTGTGATCGGGCACCAGAGTGTGAGCGACCTGTCCCACCGCGCCTCCGAGCATCGCGCCGATGAACAGACTGGGACCGAAGATGCCGCCGGCGTTGCCCGAGCTATAGCTGGTCGCGGTGGCTACTAGTTTCAGAGCCAGTAGGAGCAGCATCATCCTCAGAGCCACCTGGCCGTTGAGCGCGTCGCTTACCAGGTTGTAGCCGACGCCCAGAACTCCGGGCGCCAACAGAGCCAGCAATCCCACGGTCAGTCCGCCAACCGCGGGCGCGTACGGCTGCCACCTCGGCTTCGTCTTGAGAAACATCGTGCGTTGCCAGAGCAGCAACTTCACGAACGCCGTCGAGACCAGCCCGCCGAGCAGGCCCAGCAAAGCGTAAATCAGGAACTCCAGCGGGTGAACCAGTTGGTAGGCAGGGACGTGGAAGAGCGGCTCATCTCCCAGGATCAGCCGAAGAACGATCCACGAAGTGGCGGCTCCGATCACAACCGACCCAACAACGCGCGCGTGCAAGTCCGCCAGAATCTCTTCCAGCGTGAACAACACGGCCGCTAACGGCGTGTTGAAGGCAGCCGCTAGCGCGGCGGCGGTGCCGACGGGAATCAGCGACCGGACCTGTTCCTCGCTCAAGCCCAGACTCCGTCCTGCAACGGACGCCACGCCGGCGCCGATCTGAACCGTGGGACCTTCGCGTCCCAAAGCAACGCCGCTGCCAAGGGAAACGGACGAGCAGATGAATTTCCCGAAGACGGTCCGCAGACTGATGACGCCCTTCTGGAGCACCAGGGCCGCGCGTGTCTGCGGGATTCCGCTGCCTCGGGCGTCGGGAAAGAACTTGAACAGCAGCCAACCGCCCACCAAAGAGCCGATTAGCGGGCTGAAGACACGCTGCATAGCTCCTGCGGTGAGGAGTACCTTGCCCATTCGTTCGGTCAGGGCTACAAACGCCACGACGATCAGGCCCACCACTGCACTGATCACTAGAGCCAGCAACAGCAGGATCTTGCCTTCGTGCTCTCGAAGGTCGATTCGCGCTAGCCGCTGCTGCACGGGCACCATCAGCTTGTTGAATCCCCCCAAGTTTTGCGACATCAACAACCATTGTCCCAGCTATGTTCATCCGGGGCGATAGCCCGGTAACAGGTGGATGGATCTGGCGCACGCAGCTGAAGACAACTCTGCTGTGCCCGAAGTCCTTGGCAGGTCCTGGAGGTTCGACGCCCTCAGCGTGACCCTCCTGGTAACGCTGGTTGGCAACCGATGGAAACGGGTCGAACCCCGATTCTCCAGGTCCGTTACGTAACAGGGTTCCTTTCGGGGGTGCCGATTCATCTTTCAGCCCGTTCCACCGCCCGTTCGTTCACTTTCTCTCCGCCCCCAACTCCGCCACTGGCCGTAGTTTCGATACTTCCGCGTATCTCCATTTTCGAGCAGATCCCCACCTGGAGCGCCAGCCGTGCGCCCCTGCAGAGTTCGCCGGAACGGTTCTCTCCCCGTCTCCGAATGGAAACCAGTCCGTCGTTAACGGCGTGTCCGTGATTGTTGGGACTCTGACGGGATTCTTCAAACCAGAGCGAATCTCCACGGGAAGACGGAAGTCGAATGCCTGATCGATGACCGGGACCGCTACATCAACAAGCTCGGCGACGAACGGCCAGGTCTAGCGGGTCAGATCGGAAGTACCCGCCAGGAGTTCCCGCAACTGGGCGCAGCATCTCTGTAGAGCCTTCACAAGAAGTGCTTTCTTGTCGTCAAAGCGTGCGGAAGGTACGGGGATCGAAATGGCCGCAAGCGCTCCGCCCGGGCCCGTCACGCTGGCGCCGATGGCAGAGATCCCGGCGGAGTGCTCCTCGCGGTCGTAGGCGATGCCGGATTGGCGAATGTCAGCAAGTTCGGCAGCCAGCCGCGGCCAATCGTTCCGGCGAATGCCAAGCGACGGACGGAGGTGCTCCAATTGTTCCGGCGTCAACGCGGCGAGCAGCGCCTTTCCATTCGCGGTGGTCGTCAGCGGGAATGAAACGCCGATGGCGGAGACCGCGCGTAAGCGGTGGGATCCCTGGACCTGGTCAATGAAGACCGCCTTCGGGCCATCTATAATCGCGAGATCCACCGTCTCGCCGGTCTCGCGGGATAGCTCTTCGAGGTATGGATGGGTGAACTGGGCGATTTCGAATCGGATCGACCGAGCCAGTTGCACCAGTCCGGGACCGAGGCGGAACCGCCCGTTCGGCGATGCTGCTATTACGAAGTTCTCCTGATCCAGGGCCGCGATTATTCTTTGGACCGTCGACCGTGGCAGGCCTACGATCGCGGCCAGTTGTCCAAGGCTGAGTCCTTCCTCATTTCCTTCGAGCGCTCGCAGAATCTCGGCGGCTCGCGCGATCACCTGTACGCCGAGGGGTGCTGACGTCCGTTTCCCCTCCCGGGAGCGTGGCGCCTTTGACTCTGCGTCGTCGCGAATTGCCATACAGGCTCAGTGTATCACAATGCGGTACTGGCCCCAGCCTCATCGCATAGCCATCCGGCGGTGCCGCATCGAACGTTCGGCACCGTACAGCACGGGATTCTAAATCCTTGATTCGGCACCTGCTTGCCGTACCGCTACGGTATCGCACATTGGGCCGCCAAACGGCGAGCCGTAAGGTTGAGCTTAGTTGGTGGTCTTGATTCACCGACGACCGAGAGGATGGAACATGTTCGACAAGTATATGGTTCTGACACGCGGGTTTCAGAACGTCACCGAGCAAGGCCAGATCACCGGCTTTCAGTTCAAGGTTCGTATCACTTACTACCGGGGCGTGTTCCTGCCGCTGCTAACGGGCTTTGACGTCACCGTGGACGGCGAGAAGTTCAGCCGGGAGCAAATGCGATTCACTTATGAAGGTCACACCTATACCTTCGACGAACTCGGCAAAGCCGAAAAGGTGCACTGGGACTTTGGTGTTCCCGCGACCTTGACGGTGCTCAAGCCAGGCGGGCTGAAACCAGGAATTCACGATGTCGCGGTGGTGCAGACCGTCAAGCCCTCTTATATGCCGCCAACAGGGTTTACGGGGCGAATGCGAAGGAAGATCACGCTCGTCGCTTGACAGGGTGAAGAAAAGGAAGGAATACATGACACGCAAGGATTTCCTGCACACGATCGCAGCCGCCACGGCCGGTGCCCTGGTTACATCGGAAAGCGCCCAGGCTCAACCAAAGACTCCCAAGTTCAAGCGCGGGGTCTCCTTGTACAGCTATCAGGAAGAGTACTACACGCGCGCGATGACGCTCGAGGATTGCGTCGCCGAGGTAGCCTCAATGGGCGCCGAAGGGGTCGAAATCATCGCGGAGGAGATGGTGCCGAACTACCCGAATCCGCCGGAAGCCTGGGTGCACCAATGGCACGCGCTGATGGAGAAGTATCACACCAAGCCAAGCTGTCTCGACACGTTTGTCGATGTTTATTGGGGCGGGCGGCGAAACATGACGCTGCAGGAATCCGTGGATACGGTGTCGGCTCAGCTGAAACTCGCCAGCCGTATGGGCTTCAAGACCATGCGTCCCACCACCGGTCCGGTCCGCGAAGCCGCGCCCGATATGATCACAAGGGTTCTGCCGGTGGCCGAGAAGTACGACGTCCGCATCGTACCCGAGATTCACGCGCCGATTCCGACCAAAGGCAGGTTCATTGATTCCTATCTGGAAATCATTACAAAGACAAAGACGAAACACCTGGGATTCAACCCGGACATGGGCATCTTCTGCAAACGCCTGCCGCGCATTACGCTCGACTGGCATCGCCGGCTTGGAGCGCAGGAGAAGGTGCTTCAGTATTTGGATCAAGCCTATCAGGACGGCGTCAGCGGCGAAAACCGGACCGAAGCAGTAAAGAAGATGAGCAGCGCCGAGGCGGATGTGCGAGCGGCGGCGATGACCAGCGGCTATGGCCCAATTTCGAACGATCCGAAGGACCTGATTCCCATCATGCCGTACTGCTACAACATTCACGGCAAGTTTTACGAAATGACGGACGACTTGAAGGAGTACAGTCTTCCCTACGAGCAGATCATCGCTGCCCTGGTTGAAGGCGGCTATAGCTGGTATATCAGCAGCGAATACGAAGGACAACGGAACACGCAGGACTTCAAGGAGACCGACAGTTGCGAGGAGGTTCGCCGCCACCACGTCATGATGAAACGACTCATGGGTGAGGCGTAGCGAGGCTCACGGGAAGCAGACAGACATGGCGAAGCAATACAACATCCTCAACAGCGGCTTCAAGAACACGCAGCGGGATGGGCGAACCGCCGGATTCCAGGTTAGAGTTCTGTCGGGTTACTATCGCGGCGTCTACGCCTCGTTGCTTGAAGGATTTGAAGTATTCGTGGATGGCGAATCCTACTCGCGTGCCCAGATCCGGTGCAAGTTAGGCGATCGGACGTACACGCAGGATGAACTTCAGACGCAATCGCAACTGCGCTGGCAGTGGGACGAACCCGTCACGCTGCTGGTGGAGAAGCCGGGCGGTCTGGCCCCGGGAGCGCACGATGTTCGTGTGGTTGCCAGAATCCGTGTGTCCTATATGCCGGTCCAGCCGAGCATCTTCGAATTCCGGGACAGAATCCCCCTGGTGGGTTAGCTGACAACAGCAGTTAAGAGACGTGAACCTATGACACGAAAAGAATTTATGGGGACTCTGGCCGGCGCGGCTTCAACAGCCGGCTTGCCCGGCGCGTTCGCGGCCAGCCCTGCCGGTTCAACAAGTATGCGGCTCGGAGCTACGGTTTACAGCTACACATACGACTTGCGTGCCCGCTCCATGACTGTCGAGGATGCGATTGCCGATGTAGCCGATATGGGCGGCGAGGGAATCGAGATACTCGGCGAATCGCACATTCCCGGGTATCCGAACCCTTCTCCACGCTGGGTCCAGCAATGGGCGGGTTGGATGGAGAAATACCAGACAAAGCCCAGTGCCTATGACGTGTTCGTGGACACGATGTTTTATAAAGGCCGGTTCCTTACCGTGGACGAAGCGGTCGAGCGGTTGGTGATCGACTTCAAACTGGCAAACCGGCTTGGGTTCAAGGTTCTGCGGCAGCAGTGGCCGCCGTATAAGGCAGACAACCCGGCAGACCAGAAGTGGGCGCCGTACTGCAAATCCACACCTGCGATGCAAGTGATCCAGAAGGCGCTGCCGTTCGCGGAAAAGTACGACGTCAAAATGGCGGTGGAGGTACACTCACCGGCGCAACTGCGGTCGGAGTGGATTGACGATTGTTTGGAAGTGATCACCAAGACCAAAACCGGGCATTTCGGCTTCTGCCCTGACATGAGCAGCTTCACGCGGCGCGCTCCAAGGAGCCGCAACAAGCCACTGCTGAGGGCGGGCGCCCGCCAGAACGTCCTGGATTACATCGCTCAGGCCTACGCCGACAACCTCGGCGCGGAAAAGACGGTGGCCGAGGTGGAGAAAATGGGTGGAAACGGCATCGAGAAGGAGTGGGCCTCGATGGCGGGCATTTATCACTTCAGCAACAACGATCCTAAGGACTTGGCCCGGCTCGTTCCGTATACCTACCATGTTCACGCCAAGTTCTACGAGATGATGGACGACCTCACGGAATACAGTATTCCCTACGCTCAGGTCATCCCGGTGCTGGCAAGCGGCGGGTATCGCGGATACCTTTCGAGCGAATACGAGGGCGAGCGCGAGGACTTCCAGACTTCCGCACAGATCCGCATGCAATTCGTCATGCTCAAGAAACTGCTCGGGAGGGTGTAGTCGCCCGGGTGAAATCCGGCATTTCCCCCATCATCAGGCGGCCGTTGAACCAGATCTACCTCAGAACAACCGCACATCGGTTGGCAAACAACGTGCATGATAGACTCGTCACTAATCTTCATGTCAGCCCCGATCCGAGAATCAGGGAGTGGTGCCGAGGATCTGCGTTCTTCGTCGAACCAAACGGTTGCGCGCGACGCGATTCTGGATCAGCTGAAGCGCATCCTGGAGAGCCCGCCGTTTATACACAGCAAACGGTGCGGACCGCTCCTGAAATACTTAGTTTCTGAGACGCTGGACGGGCGTGCCGAGCTACTGAAGGAACGCACAATCGGTGTTGGCGTATTCGGGCGACAACCCACCTACGACACCAACGACGATCCGATCGTCCGAACATCAGCGGTCGAGGTTCGAAAACGCATCGCGCAGTACTATCATGACCCGGCCCACGCATCGGAACTCCGGATCGGGCTCACCTTAGGATCCTATGTGCCGACGTTCCGGGCGGCTGTCGTTGAACTTCCGGCACGGTGCGACGAGGAGTCGACCGGCAGCCTTTCAAATGCTGCCGGCACCGCGTCGCAGTCGGCCGCCTCGCGGAATGTGCTGTTCAACTGGGTCACGCGCAGGTTCGCATATGGCGCCGCGCTCGCGGGCATTGCGATTGCAGCCGTTCTGTTCGCGTATTTCCACCGGCCGGCGAGACCGCTCGAGGCCTTTTGGTCTCCGCTACTAGGCTCCGGAACGGTGACGTTGGTAATGGGGAACTCAGCGGAGCTTGAGCCCAGTGGCGTGCGTGTGCCGGCGGCCAGCGATACCAGTTTTATCGACGCCATCCGAGCCGATCATGTGGGTTTCGCGGATGGGCTGACACTTGCGCGTGTTGTGGGTTTAATCAGCCGCGAGGGTGCGCGGTTCGAAATACGCCGCGGAGGCTCGCTGACGCTTCTGGACCTGCGCAAAGGGCCGGCTGTGCTGGTTGGCACGGTTGACAATCCCTGGACCTCCGTATTCCAGCAGCGTATGCGATTCCACTTTGTGTTCGACCCGCAGGCCAACAGCTACCAACTCATGGACCGGCAGAATCCCGGGAGCCCACTCTGGACCCAGCCGAGAGACATCGCCTATTCCAAAGTAGGAGAAGATCGGGCGATCGTTTCGCGATTCGTCGATGCTCGAACCGAGCAGAGCGTACTATTGCTGGCCGGCCTTGGCAAAGATGCCACAGCCGCGGCCGGGGAGTTTGTCACCGACGCTCGATATCTGAGCGACCTGGCGGCGCGCGCTCCGAGTGGTTGGGCACGCAAGAACCTGCAGGTGGTGATCGCAACGGACCTGATCAACGGGCACAGCGGCCCCCCGCGCATCGTGTACACCTATGCCTGGTAGACGGTCAGAACGATACGCTACGTGCAGCAACCGGTAGCGGTCACAGTAGCGGATCCGAACGTACTGTTAGGCACTTGCATTCACCTCCGCTGGAAGGTCTATGCTCGGCGTGCAGGAGACCTGCGCGCCGGCAGCCGCCACGCCACAGGGTCTTGAAACGGAGCCGCTAAAGGGAGAGAGCAGCCAAACACAGCTTATGCACCGGCATTGCAAGGCGACGATCCAGACGGCACTGCTCATCGCCTATGTTGTGAGCGCCCAAACCGTGAGCGAGCAGCGGCCGCAGGGGCAGAAGACGCCTGCGAGTTCGCCGCCTCCGAGTGAAGCTGCGCCGCAGCAGCGCACTCAACTAAACCTGAAGAACGAAACCGACACCACTTCGGGCGAGAGCCGCCGGAATGACAATGTGGCTTTCAATCCAATCGACAACAACACCTTACGCGATCTGAGCCTGCGGCTGGGTTTTGCCGCCACTATCGTTACCAGCTTCGCTCCGCAGAACCGGTACTTCAGCAGCGAGTATGGGTCGAGGCCCGAGCTGCCCATCCATGTGGACGATCCGATCATACGTGCCTTTCACGGCGAGGTATTCGAGACGCACAGCAACTCGGTGCTCTCCGCGCGCTCGTTCTTTCAGGCCGGCGGCGTCAAGCCGGCGCATGAGAACAGCTTCGGCTTTCGAGTGGGCGGCATTCTTGGACGAGGACTGAGTTTCACGCTTCAGGGCGACCAACAGCGTTCTCGAGGCAGCGTCAACGGCAACGTCCTGGTGCCCGCCGCCACCGAGCGGACTCCGTTGACCAAAGATCCGCGTATCGTTCCGATGGTCGAGCGCCTGCTGGCGGCGTATCCGGCACAGACGCCGAACCGGCCTGATATCGACAGCCGTGCTCTGAACACGAACTCACCGCAGCGCATCGATACCGACCGCGCCACGGGTACTGTTCAGAAAGCGCTAGGAACGAATGACCGTCTCGCTCTGCGCTACGGATTCACTCAACAGAGGGTTCAGAGCTTCGAGTTCGTCGCCGGTCAGAATCCCGACAGCCTCGTCAAGGCTCACGCGGCGCGCATCAGTTGGGAAAGCAAGCGTTCTTCGCAGACTACTCTCTTCGCCTCGGCCGGCTTCGACCGGATCCGCACGTCGCTCGAACCGGAGCCGCATGCGGTGGGGCCGGCCGTCAGCATCTTCATCATTCAGGGCCTGGGAAGTGCGACCGTGCCGCTCGAACGGGCCGTGAACGATTTCCAGGAGGCTTTTCAGGTGCGGCACTCAGAAGGCGGCCATTCAATCACCGCCGGTTTCAATCTGCTACGCCGCCAGTTCAGCGGGCGCGAGTCCAGCAACCATCTGGGCACGTTCGCGTTCACCGACGCCTTCGGCAACGACGCGGTCACCAACCTGAGACTCGGGCTGCCGTCCAGTTATTCGATAACCGTCGGCGGAACCGCACGCGGGTACCGCAACTGGACTCCCGCCTTCTACGCCGGCGACGTGTGGCGCGCCACAACCAGCCTGACCCTGAATTTCGGTCTGCGATATGAACCAGTGACAGCCCCGGCGGAAGTGAACCGCCTCGACAAGGTTCCGTTCGGGTGCGACTGCAACAATGTTGCTCCGACGTTCGGTGTCGCCTACCGGCTGCCCCGAGAATGGGGGACGATTCGTTCGGCGTACGGCATGTTCTACGGGCAACTATTCCCTGCCACCTACGGCCAGCAGCGATTCAACCCACCGGGCAACGTGGGAATCACAGTCACGCAACCCGACCTTGTGAGTCCGCTTGCGGGCTTGAATCTGGCGCAACTCAACCCGAACACGCGGAGCAGCCTCACCTCCATTGCGTCTGATCTGGTGGTGCCCTACTCCCACCAGTACAACTTCAGCTGGGAGACCGCGGCCTTCGGCGCTCTCAGGATGCAACTCGGCTATGTCGGCAGCCGAACCCCCAAGCTCTATACATACTGGTCAATGAACCGGGCGAAACCCGTCCCTGGGATCGCGCAGACTCTGGCCACCATCAATGACCGCCGCCCGGATCCTTCTCACTTCATGATTTACAGGGTGGGCAACGGATCGCGCGCCTACTACGATGCAGCGCGCGTTTCCGCCATCCTCCGGCCGAGCAGGGGATTCAGCCTGGACGTCTCTTATTGGTTCAGTAAAGCGATTGACGACAATGGCGACTTCTCTACCACCGGTTTCGGCAGCATTCCGCCGCCGCAAGCCGGTGACCTGACGCGACAGGATTTTCGAGGTCACAGCAATTTCGACCAGCCGCACGCGTTCTTAATGAGAGCGTCCTACGCGACGCCGGACTGGCGTAACGGCCCGGCTCTGCTGAGACGCGTGATGCGTGGATGGACGGTATCGGCCGTGCAGCTGGTGAAGTCGGGTACCCCGTTCACGGTGTTTGCCGGATCCGACGCGCCAGGTTTTGGCAATGTGGACGGCGAGAGTGGCGACCGCGTGAACGTCGTTGATCCGTCGGTCCTGGGCCGGGTAGTGGGTAACCCTGACACTTCGACCGAACGGTTGCCGCGGTCGGCTTTTGCGTTCATGAATCCAACCGATTTGCGCGGCAACATCGGACGCAACACCTTCCGAAAGGGCGGGATTCGTAATGTGAATGCGGCCTTGGCAGGGTCCTGGAAGGCCTACAAGGAATCCACCATCACCGTTCGGGCGGAATCGGTGAATCTATTCAACACGCCGCAGTTTGCGGACCCGGAGAGAAACTTGTCATCGAAATTGTTTGGAAGAATTTCGAACACCCTGAACTCGGGCCGTTCCTTCCTGTTTACTCTGAAGTTTTCGTTCTAGAAATGTCCTACCAGAAATGCGTCGCAACAACGCGCGGCGGGCCGACGTTCCCTTTTATGACCTCAGTAGCGATCACCACCTGGAGGTTCTTCCGTTGCCAGTCAGCCGGCGCCGCTTTCGCCAGAATCTCCAGATACTTTGAATGGGTCACGAATTCGCTGGCGGCGGTGGTGCCGTCCCGTCCGATTCCCGCAATCGTCAGCACCGGTTGCTCGAGACGAGGATCCGTGAACCGGGAAATAATGGCGTAATCTTCCTGGCGGGCGGAGTACGGGGCCTTGGGATCGACGCGCCAGATTGGCTGAGAACCTTTTTGCCTGTCGAGGATTCGGGACACCGTAGTGTCCGGGTTACGTTCAATGAAGAAACGCAGCGAGGCTCCCAGGCGCATGGTCCACGGGTTGTTGAAGGCGCCGATCAGTACCGTAGGGCTCTTCCGCAGATCATCCAGAGTCATGGAAGTGACGCGGCGAATCTCGAACTTCCTGCCCCGGCTCTGCAGTACCGCCGCGACGCGCGCAAGAGTGATCGCGTCTGCGAATCCCACCTGATCAACGCGAAAAGTCTCGAGGGAATCGGGTTCCGACACATTCGCTCTAGGCGTATCTCCCCTGAGCACTTCGTCGACGCTGGTCCCGGTGGCGAGCGTCACCGTGTTGCCGGACGAAAAGGGGGCCCAGAAGGCGTCAAGCGGGTCCTGAGTCCGGCGCATCATCCAGGCGACTAAAAGGGCGATGAGCAGGAACGCGCCGACCAGCAGAGCCAGAGCCCAGCGGGGAAAAACCGGTTTGCGCAGGGACACCGGAGCCGGCGCCGTCACTTCGTGTCGAGGAGCGACGGCTGGCTCCGGACGTTCTTCGGTGCTGATCCCGTCAAGAACCCGGAAACAGAATTCCGGAACGTAGGATCCGGAAGGGAGTTCGATCCGCATTTCCGAATCGGGCCCGATCTCCTGGTAAAACTGGGCCAGCCGCTTCCGAACGTCCATTGCGGACGCCCTGACAATTGTGTCCTCGTTGGTGTCGTAGTTCGGTTGCCGGCCGAACGCGGACACACCGATCGTCCGCTCCTTTAATTGATCGACACGTCCTTCCAGAACCTCGTTGATCACGAATCGTAAAAGCGCGTTGGACCGTTTGGAATTGCGGAAAAGGTGACTGTTAAGGATCTGATTCAGGTGAGCCCGGATGGCTTCGCGATCCCGCTGGCTGACGGCGTTTGAAGACAAGATTCGCGGATCGCTGCCGGAGATTGTTCGCGTTGCCAGGGAGTCCTCTGTCAGAAGTCTAACACGCGTCAATTACGGGTGCGAACGATACGCCACGGGCCGCTAATCCGTTGATTTCCAACCGGACTTGAAGGCCGAACGGTGATGTACCTGTTTCCGTCCCGCCACCGAATATAGGATCAACCTTTGGCGTTGGGGAGATTTGAAGCTGGAGCGAATTCGTAGGATCTCCAGCGGCGGTTCGTGGTTCCCCGGGGAGATGACGACTATGGAAAGACGCGAGTTCTTCAAGTCCGCAGCCGGTATTGGTGCTGGTTTGGCTGCGGCCGCCAGCCCGAGTTCCGCCGCGCCGGCTAAAGGAAGACCGAAGCGCGGAGTGTCGGTGTACAGCTATTGCCAGGTCTGGAACGTCTGCATGACGCTCGAAGACTGCTTTGCGGATATTCACGACATGGGCGCGACTTGCTTCGAGTTGCTGACCAGCCATATCGAAAATTATCCGAATCCCTCGACCCGTTGGATCGATCACTACTTCGGCCTGTGCGCCAAATACAAGCTCGAGCCGGCCGAATTGGGCCACTGGGCGGAGACCCACCTCCACCGCGGTCCGATGATGAGCGATGAGCAGATCATCGCCAACATGCATCGCGATTTCAAGCTTGCCAACCTGTTGGGATTCCACTCGCTGCGCACCAAGATCACCTGCATAAACCAGTACTGTGACCCGGAAGACGGCTGGGAGCGTTACCTGGAGAAAGCACTGCCATTGGCGGAGAAATATGATGTCGCGATGCTGTCTGAATGCCACGCACCCACGAATCTGAACCGGAAGCACATCTCGGACTACCTGGCCTTCGCCGACAAGCACAAGACCAGGCACTTCGGCATTAACGTCGACTTCGGCACTTTCCAAAACGCCTGGCCGGACGACATCTACCCGCCGGGCGCAAGAGCTCCGTTCCGCAACTTCGAGTTCTCGAAGCCGGAAGACATCATCCGGGTCCTGCCTTATTGCCGCACCTGCCACGCGAAGTTCAACTACGTCGACGAGAACTTCCAGGAGCGCACGATTCCCTACGACCGAATTCTGAAAATTATGGTCGATCAGGGCTGGAGCGGAAACCTGGTCTCCGAGTACGAGGGCCCGAAGCGAGACGACCCAGGATATCTGGGGGACCAACTGCGCCGGCAACACGTCATGATGCAACGCATCCTTGGCTATTGATCAGCAACGGCTACTGATCAGCAAAGCCATCTAACGATCGCTAAGAGGAGACTCAGAGCAATGGTTGACACCGAATATATCCAGATGCGAGGCTTCCACAACCTCTTCGACAAGGACAACAAGTGCTGGGGGTTCCAGTTCGGCATGCGCACTAAGTACTACAAGGGCATCTGGCTGAGCCAGTTCCGCACGCGCAACGCCATCGTCGATGGTGTCGTCTACCCGAAGGCGTCCCTGATCTGGAACATCCACGGCATCGACTACACCGCGGAAGAAATGTACGATCGGATGGACCAGTACTGGCAAGTCAGCGAACCGGCCTATGTGAAGGTCCCGAAGCCGGGCGGCCTCGCCCAGGGCTATCACGAAATAGCAATCGAATTTGGCTGGGTGAACAACTACAACACCGCCGTTGAGAAGGAATACGACGGCAGCGGACTTGGCCTCATGGGGCCCATGAGCACGTTAGGCGGAACGGGCGTGGCACCTCATCGCCGGCTGCTCCTGGTCTGGTAACTGTCGGGATCCGTCTTCGTCCAGACGTGCGGAACCGTTAAGCACGTACGCAATCGGGCCCGCCCGGAGTGCCGCACGTTCGCGGCGCGCATCCGTCGGAGCTGCGCTTCATGGCTGGGTCCACCGCATTTCCGCCTTTCGATTTCTTCGAGATAAGGCCAGCCCGGCGGGCTGGAGCGGCAGCGGACGGTGTGGGTCACGGCAGCGTACCTTGAACCAGAACGCGGGAACACCCAGAATTGTTGCGGCGCGGTAGAGGAGCCCACCGGCGTAATTAGGCTCTCCGGCCCGCACCACTTCACTCACGGCTTTGAATCCAGGCATCAACGAACAATGAAACTCGTAACATTCAACACCGGCGGCCCGGACCGGGTCGGAATCCTCGAGGGCGATTTTGTGGAGGCCCTCAACGTCCCGAACATGGTGGCGCTTTTCGCGCTCGGGCGTCCGCTGGACGTAGCTCCGCAGCTCAAGACCGGCGAGCAGGTGCCATTGGCCGAAGTCGTCTTGAAGGCGCCGATCATGCCCAGGAAGTTCTTCCACACGGCCGGCAATTTTCGGGAACACGCCCAAGAAGGAGAAAAAGCCAACTGGGTGCACCCGATCATGCCGTGGATCGTGTTCTTCCAGAATGTCGACGCGATCATCGGACCTGACGCGCCGGTGATCTATCCCGAACATCTCACCGAAGAACTGGACTACGAACTGGAGCTGGCCGTAGTCCTCGCCAAACCAGGCAAGCATTTCTCCGCGGCCGAGGCCGAACAGTACATCGGCGGCTACGTGATTTTCAATGACATCACGGCCCGGGACATCCAGCGGCGCGAGATGAAATCAGCGAATTTCTGTTTCAGCAAGAGCATCGACAGTTTTTGCCCGCTAGGGCCCTGGATTGTGACGCCCGACGAGATTCCCAACCCGCGCGATCTGCGTATGGAGCTTCGCGTCAACGGGCAGGCGCGCCAGGTGTCACACTCCGGCCGAATGTCCGTAACGATTCCGGAAATCCTGGCCCACTACTCGCCGCTCGGATACTCGGCCGGCGATGTGCTTTCCACGGGCACGGTCTCGGGCGTGGCTGCTTTCAGTGACGATCCGGCCTCCAAGTACCTGAAGCCGGGCGACGTCGTCGAGGCTGAAATTGAGCGGATCGGCGTGCTTCGCAATCCGATCATCTCCTGGCGCAAAGGCCACGGTGTTGACGCCCCGGCCCGGATCCGCTGGTAATACTATGCCGAAGATCAATGCAGCTCACATTTGGTCCGGGGATCTGAACCGGATCGCGATTGCGCCCACTCCGACGCCCAGAGTCGGGCTCTTTGACACGACCCTGCGCGACGGGGAGCAGGCGGTCGGCGTGGTGTTCAGCGCCGCGGAGAAGCTGGAACTCGCCCGCCTGCTGGACGAAATGGGCGTGGACCGCATCGAAGCGGGATTCGCCCAGGTTTCCGAAGAGGACCGGCGCGCGATCGAGATGATTCTCCAAGCCGGTCTGCGCGCTGAAATCTGGGGGTTCTCCCGTGCGCTGATCGAAGATGTCGACGCGGTATTGAAGCTCGGTTGCCGGTTCACGGTAATTGAGGCGCCGATTTCCGATGCCAAGCTGGCCGCGCTCGGGCTCTCACGCGAGAAGGTTCAAAAGCGGATTGCCGACGCTGTGTCGCATGCGGCACGGCAAGGTCTCCACGTCGCTTTCTTCGGAGTGGACGGTTCCCGGGCAGATCTCGAATTCCTCGAGACGGCCTACAAGACCGCGATCGATTCCGGCGCGCGGGAAGCCGTGGTGGTTGACACGATCGGCATTGCCGCCCCGGAGAGCGCCGCCTTCCTGGTTTCGCGCGTGGCGCGATGCTTGGGCAGCGGCGTGCCGATCCACTTCCACGGTCACAATGATTTTGGTCTGGCGACCGCGTCGGCCATCGCCGCAGTGCGAGCGGGCGCATCCTGGATCCACGCCACGCTCGACGGGATCGGCGAGCGTGCGGGCAATGCAAATCTCGCGCAGGTGGCGCTCGCGTTGGACGCCATCTACGGAGCCGAGACGAACCTGCGCCTCGAGTGCGTGCGATCCGCGTCGGAGCGCCTGCGGGCCATCGCGAGTTATCACATGGAGCCGTGGAAGCCAGTGGTCGGCGACAATCTCTTCGTTCGTGAAACCGGCGCGGTGGCCGCTCAATTTCACATTCCGGCGGCCATCGAACCGTACTCGTCGGAGATTGTGGCGACGCCGCGCGCCATAGTGCTGGGGAAGAAAAGCGGTCTGGCATCCATTCGGATCAAATGCAGGGAACTCGGGCTGGATGTACCGGAGGATCGATACGGGGCTCTCCTGGCCTCCGTAAAAGATCTGGCGGGCCGGAAGAAAGGACTCGTGAGCGATGCCGAATTCCGCCAACTCGCCGGCTCCGGCCACACCGGATAACCCAGCGCCGGCGATTGACGTTCGCGAGTCCGTGGAAAACGCTCCGGTGGGGCGCTACCACATCTTTCTCGCATTTCTTATCGCCCTGGTGGTGATGTTCGAGGGTTACGGAAACTTCAACCCGTCCTACGTGATCCCGTACGTTGTGAAGCCCTGGCACCTGCTGCCCGGCCAGGCGGGATTGCTGATGTCGAGCGGGATGTTCGGCTTCGCTTTCGGCTCGATGGCACAGGGAAAGTTCTCGGATCGCCTCGGACGGAGAATCATGATCGTGTTCGCGCTGTGGGTCTCCACAATCTTCAGCGTTGCCACCGGAACCGCCTCCTCTCTGCTGAGCTTCTGTGCGTGGCGCTTTTGCACCGGGATCGGCCTCGGGATTCTGCTTCCCCTTGGCGTCACTTACATGAACGAGTTCGCGCCGCGCCGGTTGAAACACACCTTCTCCACTTGGGGATGGGGTCTAGGCTTCTCGCTGGGGGGTGTCGCGGCATCGGTAGTGGGTGTGTTCTTAACGCCGTCGCTCGGTTGGCAAGCACTCTATTGGGTTGGTTCTCTCTCTGGAATCCTGGCCATCGCCTGCCAGCTCTGGTTGCCCGAGTCGCCGCAATTTCAGGCAATGCGGGGCGATACGCAATCCATCGCGCAGGTGCTCTGCCGCCTGGATCCCGCCAACGCCTCGCGGTACCGGGCTTCCGGCGTGCGTTTCGCGTTTCACGAAAGCCACGACCGCGCCGCCTCGGTATCACTCCTACTCTCGCTCCGTTACCGGCGCACAAGTCTCGTGGTTTGGGCGGCCGCCTTCTTCATTCTGTTCGCGGTGTATGGCCTGACGGGGTGGGCCCCCGCGGCGATGATACAGCGCGGTGAGACATTTAGCGCCAGCTTCGCCTATGGTGCAGCCATTCTCGGAATGAACTTCTTCGGCACGTTGTGCTGCGGCTTTCTTGCGGACCGGTGGCAAAACGGCCGCCGTGCGCTCATGCTGTGGTGGGCCCTGGGAGCACTCTCCATCGGAATGCTGGCCGTGACGAACACCCACTGGCTCAACTTGCTCTCGATGTGCTGCGCCGGCTTCTTCGTTCTCGGCGGCCAGGGGACGCTGAACAACCTCACGGCGAGTTGGTACGACACCGAAGTGCGCGGCACCGCGGTCGGCATGATGCTCGGGATCGGACGCTTCGGCGGAGTGCTGGGCCCGTTTCTATTAGGTCTGATCCAACAAGAGTGGCCCGGATCCCGGCCGTTGTTTTTAGCAATCAGTTTGGCTGTCCTGCTGGGCGCGGCGTGTATTCTTTTCGCGCGCGCCCGGCTCGATTCACAGGTGACTTCATGAAAAAACTCCAAGATCAGTATGCTCTGGTGACCGGAGCTGGACGCGGTCTCGGCGCGGCTCTCGCGATCGGGCTGGCAGAGCAAGGGGCCCATGTGGCCGTCCACTACAACAGCTCGTCGGAGGGCGCCGAGAAGGTTGCCAAAGCCATCCAGGCGATGGGCCGCGAGGCGTTCACCGTACAGGGCGACATCACTCGCTGGGACGATGTCAAACGCGTTGCCTCCACCGTGTTCGAACGGTTTGGACGCGTGGATGTGCTGGTCAACAATGTGGGCGACATGGCCTCGGATCAGCAGTCCTGGCGGGATGTCACCGAAGAGATGATCGATCATGTTCTGGCGGTCGACATCAAAGGGACCATGTTAATGATCCACGAGGTCGGTTCGCGGATGCTCGAGCAGAAGGGCGGAGCGATCGTGAACATCGGGTCGCGCGTCATCGCTGCAGGAAGTCCCCGGGCTCCCCAGTATTGCGCCGGCAAATACGGGATCATCGGACTGACTAAATCCTACGCCCTGGCCTTTGCCCCCACGGTCCGGGTGAACACTCTCGGGCCCGGCTTCATCGAAACCGAACGGCTGTTGTCGCGGAAGGATTGGAGAAGCGGACGACGCGAGGAGATTCTGGGGCGCACGCCGCTGAAGCGCATCGCTCAGACGGACGACATCATCGGACCGGTCGTGTTTCTGGCCTGCGACGATTCCCGCCACATCACGGGCGGCTTCCTGCTTTGTGATGGCGGGCTGACGATGATGGGCGCCTGAGCTAACGGCCACGAAAGGCGGGCTCCCTCCGCGTCGCATCGAAAGGGGGCCCGACCTGACATGACAACCGTCAAGCTTCGCCGAGCAAGCGCTTCAGAAGCACATGCTGTCTGCGTACGGCGGACCGCGCGCCGTCGGTAGGCTTGTCCAGGCCTTCGTACTCGCTCAGCATATAGCCGTCCCACTGATGCTCGACCAGAACCTTGACGATCTCGGGATACGGAATCGTCTGGTCCACACAGTCACGGTCAATTTCGTTGAACTTGGCGTGGCAGCAATGGACGTAGGGAAGTATCGGAACGATATCGGAGGGTTCGGAGAGGGGCAATTTGCCCGGCGGCCGGCCGCCGCCCATCGATCCCGGTTGACCGGGCTTGTTCTGGAACACGCTGAAGTCGACGTTGATACCGAACCAGGGGGTGCACTTCTCTTTCGTGATGAAGTCCAGGTACTCATCCATCACCCGGCCCTTCAGCGGCGTCGGCGAATGGAATTCGGTCAGCATCCTGAAGTTGTATTTCTCGGCGGCCGGCAGAGCAGCCTTGATGATCTCCCGCCAATTCTTGGTGGGCATGCCGCCGTTATCGAGCATGCCAAGCTTCGTCCTGCCGCGGGTGAATCCCAGGCGATTGGCGAGTTTGATGTCATCGATCAACTTTGCGACCGACTCCTTGGTGTCCAGCAGATCGTCGGGGCCTTCGTTATACAGCTTGGAGTCGATCCAGTGTCCCAATTCGACCGGAACGATCTCGTACTTCGCGCACATTTCGTGCCAATTGCGGACCCACGCATCACTGGGATTCGGATAACCCTCAACGTGCCCGTTGGCCAATAACTCGATGCCCATCTTCTGGCCTGGCGTTCCCAGATCCGAGATTTCGGCGAGACAGTCCTCGAGGGTGGCGTTTACATAGAGCTCATAGGCGTACGAGTAGACCGAGACGCCGCGTTTTGGACCTTTCTTCTCTGGGGGCGCCGCAGAGGCGCTGCTGGTTAAGGCAGCGGCGACGACTCCGCTGGTGGCGGTCTGAAGAAACTCTTTCCTTGTCATTGGTGTGTCCTCTTTTTGTCCCTATCTCACCAGCACCAGGTCGCGGGTACTGTTGCCCCCGCCAAAAGCCCCGGCGATCCCCGTCGGGCCAGGACCGCCCACATCAGCGTCGCCAGTATGGCGCGGAGCTGTAGGGTTTGGTCCGAGATACGAGGTGCGGTGGCTCCAGTTCACCGTCACTTTGTGGACACCCAAGCTCAAGCCTCCCGGTTTGGCGATCGTCAGGATTGCGGGCTCGTATTTCTGCCACTGTACGTTCCCGGTTTTCTCCATCTCGTCCTGGGTGTACGTCCTTCCGCCGATCGTGACCGTCACGGCTTCTCTGGGGAACTGCTCTCCATCCACCAGGACTGAAAATCCTTTGGAAAGTGACAGCCAGATCCCCCGGTAATAACCAGAGCGATACGCGATCTGAAAGCCAATGCACTTCCCGTTTTTGTAGACGTTTCGGAAGCCTCGTTGCTGAACTTGGTCCTTCTCTAGCACTGTTGAGCTCCTTTTACACGGAAGATCGCGGCCCGCCCCTAACGCACAGCAGGCATCGCAATTGGCCGCATGGGACGGCCGACCTTCGGGGCAGTATCAGTGTACGCAGCAAATCGACAGATTGACACGTATGCAACCGTACGGGACGGTTGAAGGCGAGATATCGTTCAACAAATCAATAACATGCATCGACGTAGCGCACTTGAGCGCACCGGTACACAAGCACTGTATTGTGGTACATTTTCCGTGGCCCGTGGCGAGCGTCGGTCTGGAGGACGCTCGTAACGCGGGCCGCCGGTTCAAATACAGACATCAGACGGTTTCGAGGTGAGTGTGAAGAATCAACTCGGACGACGAAATTTCATCCGCGCTGCGGCCTCCGTGTCCCTACCGGTGGTGGCGCGACAAACAGCGGCTGCCGGACCACCGGCGCCGGTCAAACGAGTCGCCGTCGAGGAGCACTGGACAAGTCCGGAGCTCGCGGGCACGCAAAAMCCCCGCCCCTGGCTTACCGAAACCCGATTGGGCACCACACCCGAAAGAGTGCGTGCCATCGCCGATCTGGCCGACCTGCGCGTCGCCGACATGGATCGCGACGGCATCGCTTTTCAGGTGATCGGCAGTTCCAACCTGCAAGCGATCACCGATCCCGCCACCGCGATCCGGGTAGCGAAGCGCAGCAATGACGCGCAAGCCGCGCTTATGGAGAGGCACCGCGACCGGTTTGCCGGCTTCGCCTCCATCCCTACGCAGGATCCGAAAGCAGCCGCCGATGAATTGGAACGTGCGGTGAAGCAACTGGGGTTCAAGGGCGCAATGGTGGGCGGCCGCGCCAACGGCGAGTTTCTCGATCATGATAAGTACCGTGTTCTTTGGGAGCGGTCTGCCGCCCTGGAGGCTCCGATCTATATCCACCCCGCCGATCCGAGCCAAGATGTGATGGCGCCTTATGCTGACCGGCCGGTTCTTTACGGCAACACATGGGTGTGGGGCGTCGAGTCCGCAACACACGCTCTGCGTGTCATCGCCAGCGGAATGTTCGACGCCTATCCCAAGGCGCAAATCATGCTCGGGCATCTCGGCGAATCGCTCCCGGCGCTGCTCGGCCGTTTCGACGAGGGTTTGTCGTCTGTGAAGCCCGCCTCGAAGGGCATTAAGAAGGTACTCTCGGCTTACATCAAAGAGAACATTCTCATCACTACCAGCGGTTGGTATCAACCGGAAGCTCTGGTATGCGCCATCAGCGCCATGGGCGCGGACCGGGTCCTGTTCGCCACCGACTATCCCTGGGTGGAATCCTCACGCGCCATCCGGATGTTCGAGCAGACTCCGATGAGCGCCGCGGACCGGCAGAAGATCTACCAAGGCAACGCAGAGCGCTGGCTCGGGGTGAAGATTTGAACGCGGCCGACCCGGCGCGCGCTCACAATCGAACCCGTGAAGAGATCCGCACGCGCGGAGCGATCTTCAACATCAACGAAGGCATCGATATCGACAACGGCCAGGGCTGCATCACCAGGTTGGTCGGCTGGCCTGGTATTGGCACCCGCATGGTGGCGTTCCATCTCCTGATTCACAAGCCTGGCGGAAGCTTCTGTACGGAGAGTCATCCGATCTCCGAGGAGTGCATCACCTGTATCCGGGGCAAAGGGGAGGTCAACTTAGGAAGAGGATGGGAAAAGGTGGAGGCCGGGAACGTGATCTTCGTCCCGATTGGCTGTCCCCATGCCACTCGCTGCGACCCGTCTTCGGACGAGGATTTTCTCGGACTGTCCTACACCTGCCCGCCGCTGCTCGAATACTACCAGAAGATCGGTTTGATGTCCCACGGCGAGTTCGACACCAGCAAGATCGACCTCCTGATGCTCAATGCCCGGCGTGACTCGATTCCGCGGGAGTCCGTCATGCGACCGAACCTGCTCGGCGGGTGCGAGCGCGCCGAGGTGAAGGGGTACCCGGAAGTTGCCCGCAGCGGCGGAATCTTCAATATCTACCGGGGTGCGCCCTTCGACGGGTACGGGGGCGCCATGAAGTTCATCGTGTGGCCCGGCGTCGGCGCAAGGCATTGCGGTCTGCACAATGCCCGTCACGAACCGGGCGTAGCGTTCAAACCCCATGTCCATCCCATCGCTGAGGACGCTGTGATGTTCTGGGACGGCGAGGGTATGGCCTATCTAGAGAGCCGGTGGATCGAATGCGCCGAGGGCGATATTCTCTACGCTCCCGCGCTGGTGCGCCACGGTACCGCATGCCGGATTGGGCAGCGCGGCCCTATGAACTCCAGCGGATGTGCATCGCCTCCCCAATTCGATCTCTACCAGCTGGCGGGATACCTGAGAGACGGCAGTTTCGTAGACTTCCCAGTCGAGTAGGCATCACAAACGTCAATCTCCCCGTTCGTTCGTCCTACCTTTCTGTCTTGCTCCCAGTAAAGCGGGTCACGGGCTGTTACGGGTGGCTTCGCCCTCGCCGAACCCGCGCTTTCCAGAACTCATTTGACTCGTTTGCGCCCGTTTCGAACGTGCGCTACGGTTCCACACGGCTCGGCCCACGGTCGCTATTGCGCCATAAACCGAACCGTCACCGGAACTTGCAGTTCTAACGTGCTGAGGGCGTGTGGCACCTTGCCCGGCGAGCCACGGCTGCTACAGGATAGCCATGTCGACGAAAGGCACGCCTCGGACATTCACATCCAAGACGGTCAGGGGTTCAAAAAGCATTTGCGCTGCGGGATGATCGATGTATACTATGGCGGGCCAGCTGTATCGTTATACGATCCTGTGGTGCCGGGTTCAGCTCGATTGCGGATCGGAATTCTTTTGAGCGAGGCGCGGAGTCTCGCGGGAGGCTTGACCATGCTAGTCAGTCAGCGACGGCTAACACCGTTCTTCTTAATAATTCTCTTGACCTGCGGGTTCCAACTTGAGGCACAGGTCACCACTGCGGAAATCACCGGTGTGGTGAACGACAACACTGGTGCCGTTATCGTCGGCGCCAACGTGACCATCAAGCACGCGGCCACCGGCGTGGTGCGGTCGATGGAGACCAGTTCGACCGGTAATTACACCTTCACTTTGTTGCCGATTGGCGCCTACAGCCTGTCGATTGAATCTCCCGGCTTCCGCACATTTCTCGCACCAAGTGTGAACGTCTCGGGGGGAGACCGGGCTCGCGTAGACGCGACCATGCAGCTTGGCCAGGTAGCGGACACGGTGGAGGTATCGGCCTCCGGCGTCGCACTTCAAACGGACTCGGCCACGGTAGGCGGTCTTGTGTCGGACAAAGCCGTGCAGGACCTTCCGGTGAACGGGCGGAATTTCATCAAACTGGTTCAACTGGCGCCCGGCATCACAGAATCGGTTCAAAGCACGTTGGGCGGCCCCAGCCGGCCCGATGACCGGCGACAGACATCGGCAATGTCGGCCAATGGGCAGGCGGAATCGTTCAACAACTTCCTACTCGACGGCATGGACAACAATCAACGAGCCATAGCGACGATTATTGTGAAGCCGTCAATCGACGCCCTGGCCGAGGTTCGGGTCCAGACCAGCATGTATTCAGCCGAAGTAAGCCGCGCCGGCGGCGCCGTGGTCAACATGATCACCAAGTCGGGCACGAACGCCTTTCACGGCTCGCTGTTCGAATTCCTGAGAAACGATAAGTTTGACGCCAAGAATTTCTTCAATGTGCCTCAGGCGGGCAATCCTCTGGCCGGCGTCAAACCGGAATACAGGCAGAATCAGTATGGCGGCAGTTTTGGTGGGCCGATCAGGAAGAACAAGCTGTTCTTCTTTACCGACTACGAAGGTTTCCGCAAAATTCAGGGGTTGACCCTGACCGCCACCGTGCCCACCGCCTGTCAACTGGGCCGGGCAGGCTGCAACGGCACAACCCAACTCGGGAACTTCTCCGACTCCGCCACACCGATCTATGATCCCCTGGCGCACTCGCCGTACCCGAGCAACATAATGCCGTTGTCGCAGATCAACAAGGTCGGCGCCAACTACGCATTGCTTTATCCGGCTATGTCGGCGTCGGCCTGTACCGGTACTACTTGCAACTTCATAAGCAGCCCCAACCAGACACAGACCGCTCACACCGGCGACGTACGCATCGACTATCACATCGGAACGAAGGACAGCCTGTTTGCGCGATATTCCATCAACGACACCCTTACTTTCATTCCCGATTACCTGCCCGTGGTGAAGGTTGGCGACGTTGAAGTCCATCCGAACGGAGGACCGTTCAATGTGGCGTTCCCGTCAAACGCGCCGTCCCGGCAGCAAAGTTTAGCACTGAGCGAGACTCATATCTTCTCACCTACCCTGGTGCTGCAGGTCGGCGCCCAGCTGGCGCGCTTTGTCAGCCAGTCGCTCACCCTGAATGCCGGCAAGTACCTCAACGACGCCTTTGGTGGACCGCCGAACGCAAATAGCCCACTGCCCGGGATGGATGGATTGGCTCTCTTTCAGTTCCAGACCAACGGTTACGCACCTCTAGGCGACCCATTCGCGACACCGACCGCCTATTGGGACACCTCTTATCAGTACTCCGGTTCGGCAAGTTGGAACAAGGGTGCGCATTCGGTGAAATTCGGCGTCAACGTCATGCGCCGGAACTGGAGCGTCTTCCAGCACCTGTTCAAGAATCAAATCCAATTCAACGCCAACCAGACAAATTCCACGGCGGGTGGAGCTGGCGGCACCGGAGGTAACGCGTTTGCCTCTCTGCTGGCCGGCTATCCGGTCTCGGAAACCCGAAATGCCTCTATGACCGCGCCCCAGTATCGCGCCTGGGAAATTGGTCAATTCGTCCAGGACGATTGGCGTGTCAACCGGTGGCTCACGCTGAACCTCGGACTACGGTATGACCTCTTCACGCCGCTGAAGGAAAAACACAATAATCTGGCCAATTTCGATCCTACTGATGCCGCAATGCTGGGTACCGGACAGGTGCAGGTTGCCGGACAGAACGGCTACAGCGACACTCTGAACTTCCAGATGCAATACGGAAATCTTCAACCGCGTCTCGGGTTCGCGGCCACGCTTGGACACGGCCTGGTGGTTCGAGGAGGTTTCGGAGTTGGATACTTTGTTAACAACTTCGCTTCTCCCGCCTACTTGAAGAATCAGCCGATCACCACCAGTTTCACGTTGAATCAATCACCCGGAACGCCGACACTTTCGCTTAGCACAGCTTTGCCTTCGGTAAAGGCGAACTCCACTTGCTTGATCGCTTCCTGCGGCGCCAGCGGCGTCACAAGTGTCCCCGCGGCGATGCAAAACGATTTCCATTGGGGAAAGAATTACATGGCGAATCTCACCGTGGAAAAGGAATTCAAGGACAACATCCTGAGTGTCAGCTACGTCGGACAACCTACCCGGCATCTGCCCAGAGTCATCCCGAATATCAACCTGCCCGTACCGACTTTGGGACCGGGAGGATGCGGTACCGCGACGGCGATTTCGCTTCCCAACCCGTGCCAGCCGTACTATTCGAAGTTGCCGTTGACCAGTAGCATCCAGTTGCTGAAGACGGATGGAATCAGCAACTACAACGCGTTCCAGGCGCAGTTCACCCGCCGCTATAAGGCTGGGCTGACCTTCGCCGGCAATTTCACCTGGGCCAAGGCCCTCGCCGATGCGAGCGGACCCGGCGGGGCTTGCGGAGGTTGCGCCCAAGTGTTGAATGACATGGGACGCGACTACGGCCGGAGTGAGTACATGTCGAAGTACCGCTTTTCGATGACAGGGAATTATGAACTGCCGTTCGGAAAAAAGACGACGGGTGTGATGGCTTATCTTATCAAGGGCTGGCAGACGAATGGCCTGTATGCATTCAATACGGGTCAGCCGTTTACGATTTTAAACGGTTCGCCCCAACAGAACACTCCTGGATTGACGACCGGTGACCGCCCGAACATATTGCCGCAGGGCAGCTTTACGCAAAGCATCGATCAGTGGTTCGACATCACCGCTTTTCGCATGCAGCCGTTTGGCACCGAAGGTAATGAAGGGCGCAATCTGTTCTCAATGCCCTCGTCCAAGCATCTGGACCTTTCAGTATTCAAGGACATCCCCATCAGAGAGTCCATAAAGCTCCAGTTCCGAGCGGAGGTGTTTAACGTCACCAATACACCGAGTTTCGGATTGCCCGGAACAACCATCAGCGGTTGGTCTGGCACTGGTACGAGCGCGGTGCCTACAAGCGCTGGAAACTTCGGCAAGATCACAACGACCAACGTGTACTACACACCTCGTGACATCCAGTTCGCCCTGAAACTGTTGTTCTAGCTTCTACGCGTGGGCCCGCTGACGAGCATTTCCTGAAGCCGTTCTGTCAGCGGGCTCTTCTTCTCAAAACCGCGTTCGTCTCGGAGGTTCCTCGTGAAAACGGTACTCAGTGCGGGTTTGGCATTGCTCGTCTCGCATGCAGCTGCCTTTGCCCAGGAACCGGCTCCTAACAAAGCCTACCAGGAGCAACTGGAACGGCAGTGGAAGGCGCACCCGACGTTAGTTCTTGGGTCCCAGGCGCCGCAGTTCTCCTTGCCCGGCACGGACGGAAAGATACACACTCTCAGTGACTACCAGTCGAGTCCAATTCTGGTCATTATCTTCACCTGTAACCACTGCCCGGCTGCACAACTTTACGAAAGCCGCATCAACAGGATGCTGGACGATTACGGACCTAAAGGCGTCTCCATCGTCGCTATACAGCCCAACGCCCCTTCGGCAGCCGCGGCGCGTGAGTTGAACTATACCGATGTCGAAGACACCCTCGAAGGCATGATCATCCGGGCCCGGCACCGGGGGTTCAAGTTTCCTTACCTTTATGATGGCGACACCCAGGAAGTCGTAGAGAAGTTCGGCCCGAAAGCTACGCCCCATGCATTCGTATTCGATCAGCAAAGGAAGCTCCGGTTCGAGGGACGAATCGACGACCATATGCGCGAGAAACTGGTCCAGTCACATGACCTGCGCAACGCATTGGATGCACTGCTGGCAGGTCGCCCCGTACCGGTCGAGCATACCGCCGTCTTCGGTTGCAGCACGAAGTGGAAAGACCAGACCGAAGGTAAGCAGCGCGAGGTGCGGGACTTCAACGCTCAACCGGTGAAGCTGGAAACAGCCGGCGCACAGGCACTCAAAGACCTCCGCAAGAATCCTACCGGGAAGGTCCTCATGATCAACTTCTGGGCTACCTGGTGCGGCCCGTGCGTCCAGGAGTTTCCGCGGCTTCTCGAGACTTATCTGTGGTATCGGAGTCGCAATTTCGACTTTGTCACGGTCTCGACGGACTCTCCCGACGCGCAATCCGCAGTTCTGGAGTTTCTGAAGAAAGAACACTCTGCGATACGCAACTTGCAGTTCGATTCCGACAACATCTATGCGCTCCAAACAGCTTTCGACTCTAGCTGGGAATCTGGAGTTCCCTACACTGTGGTCCTGGCGCCGGACGGCCGTGTAATCTACCGTCGCGAAGGCGAGGTGGACATCCTGGCCCTACGCCGGGCGATTCTGGGAAGCCTGCCTGACGGAGCCTGGGTTGGCAACGCCGCTTACTGGTCCGGGAAGTAGAGGTTCTTTGAACGGTGCCCTACGAGTGCTGCTTTTTGCTGATGTTGGCCCAGCGCCGCGAGGCGGCAACGTATGGCCTGCCGGCGGCCGGATCGTTGATAGATGACTTTGACTAGCGTCCGATGGACGAAAGGAATGCCAGTGCAAACCAATATATCCCGTCGCTACTTCTTCTTTGGCTCGCTGCTTGCCGGGACCGTGCCCGCAGCCGGTTTCGGCAGCGCCCAATCCCTGAAGCGGGCCGGCTATCGATCCCCGAACGAGAGACTCAACATCGCCTTTATTGGAGCCGGCGGGCGCGCTACCACCAACATCGCCGGCTGCGCCGTAGCCGATAACATCGTTGCGTTTGCCGATGTCGACGATGTTTCCGCCGCTCCGAGCTATAAGCTCTACGAGAAGGCGGCGCGCTATCGCGATTACCGCCGCATGCTCGACAAAGAAGGAGCCCACATCGACGCGGTGCTGATCACGACTCCCGACCACACCCACACCGTGGCTGCGATGGCGTGCATGGAGCGAGGGAAGCACGTGTACGTCGAGAAACCCCTGGCGCGGACGGTGTGGGAGACCCGGTTATTGGCCGAAGCCGCTGTCCGGTATGGCGTTGCAACACAGATGGGCAACCAGGGGTATTCATACGAGGGCGCTCGAATTGCTGCCGAAATCATATGGTCAGGTGCGATTGGGAACGTAACTGAGGTCCACGCCTGGACCGATCGTCCAATCTGGGACCAGGGGATCAGCAAGCTTCCGTCTGAAGAGGCGGTGCCGAGTACACTCGATTGGGACCTCTGGCTCGGCCCCGCGACGCTGCGTCCGTACAGCTCCGCCTATTGCCCCTTCAAATGGAGAGCCTGGTACGACTTCGGGAGCGGTGCTCTGGGCGATATCGCATGCCACGCTCTTGGGGCAGTGAACATGGCGCTGAGACTCGGCGCACCCACGAGCGTTGAAGTGGTTCAGCAACGCGACAAGAATCCGTACACTTTCGCCAGCCGGGCTGAGACGCACTTCGAGTTTCCCGCACGCGGCGCCATGCCCCCGGTGAAGATCACCTGGACAGATGCGTGCTCGGACGGTCCGCCGTGGCGTCCTCCGGATGTCCCCGCCAGCGAGCCGCTGGTCGGCGGGCCCGGTGCTTTCGGGGCCAGCGGCACTCAATACTCCGGGGCGGGTCCCATGCGGTCTACTCCGAGCGCTCCGCCGGCCGGTCCCCTGCCCGACTTCTATAAGAGAATGCGCCGGTCCCCCGATGCCAGCGGGGCAATCTTCGTCGGCGAAAAAGGTTGTTTGTCGACCGATAATTACGGCGCCAACGTTCGCCTGCTTCCCGAAAGCCGCCACAAAGAATTCAAGCTGCCCCCGCCTGCGCTGACCCGATCGCCGGGACACTATCAGGACTGGATCCGAGCCTGCAAAGGCGGTGAGCCGGCCTGCTCCAACTTCTCAGTCGCAGGACCATTCACTGAACTGGTCCAACTCGGCAGTGTCGCCTCTCGTTTTGAGGGCAAGCTCGAGTGGGACCAGGCGAAGATGCGATTCACCAACAGGCCGGAGGCCAACGAGTTCCTCAAGCCGAAGGCCCGCAAGGGGTGGCTCGTGAGCTGATGCGAAAGGTCTCTGAATGGACTCGCAAAGAAGGCAGTTCCTAAAGGCCGCGGGCGGTGCGCTCGCGGCCATCTCAGCGGCACCCGCGCAAGAACCTGCGCCGCCAAAGAAACCCCGCAGGGTAGATGTCCACCATCACATGCTTCCGTCGTTCCAGCCGAATCTGCAGAATCCGACATGGACTCCGCAGACTTCGCTGGACGCGATGGAGAAGTACGGCTGTGAGACTGCCATACTGTCTTTCGTCATTCCGCCCGAGTACATCTACGACGGCTCGGAAAAGGCGCGGGCACTGGTGCGCCGCGCGAACGATTTCGGCGCCCGGGTTGTCTCCGATCATCCGGGTCGCTTCGGGTTCTTTGCCGCACTTCCGCTCGGCGATATCTCCGCCACGATGAAGGAAATCGAGTACGCCTACGACGTGCTGCATTGCGACGGCGCGGTGCTCATGACGAATGCCGGCGACAAATGGCCCGGCGATCCACTCTTTGCTCCAGTATTTAGTGAGTTGGAGAGGCGCAAGTCTGCCGTCTTCTTTCACCCGGCGGTTCCGAACTGCTGCAAGAACCTGGTAGCCGGAATTCGGGACGCGACACTCGAGTATGAGTTTGACACCACGCGTGCCATAACAAGCCTGCTGGTGAGCGGCACTCTGTCGCGATGTCAGAACATCAGCTGGATCGTGAACCACTCTGGAGCAGCGTTACCCGCGCTCTCCGGCCGAATCAGGAATTCAGTGGGAAGCGGCGCTGCCACTGTCGGCATGAGGGCGAGCGATGGCCGGACCGAAAAGACTCCCAATGGTGTCATTTACGAACTGCGGCGCCTCTACTACGAATGCGCGACCAGCACAACCAAACCCATCTTCGCCGCCCTTCAAGCACTGGCCCCTCCGAGCCAGTACTTGTTCGGCACCGATTTTCCGGTGGTCCATTACGAATCCACCATGTCGCCGATGGCGGATCTCAACCTGTCGCCCGATGTCCAGTATGCGATGGACCGCGGCAACGCCGAACGATTGTGGCCGCGTCTCCGAGCCAAGGACAGATAGAACAAAATCGTGCCCGAGCCGGCTAATCAGAAAGGAAAGGATAGATGTACGAAAAGTATCTTCTGGCAAGAAACGATTTCCAGAATGTCTCCACGAATGGGCAGATTACTGGATTTCAGATCAAGATCAGGATCCCATATTACCGGGGAGTGTACCTGTCACAGATAGAAGACGTAAAGCTGAAGGTCGATGAGGAAGAGTTCCTTGCCGACGTGATGACCTTCACCGTGCCAATCCACGGACCCAACGTTCCCGACAGTCCGACTAAGACGTACACGGCTGAGCAGCTTGCCATGGCGTCGAGCGAGAGGTGGTATTTCGGGGATCCGATGCTGCTGACAATCAGGAAGCCCGGTGGACTGAAACAGGGGGTTCACGAAGTATCGCTCGCTATCGCTGCCCGCAACTCCTACCGGCCACGCAACGATCCCGAGGGGCTGTTTGTTTTTCCCGCTCCCCCGGGCCAACCGGCCATGAACGGGCCTGGAGCGCACGGGTACTTGGCGACACAGAAAATGTGTCTGGTGATTTGACCGACGGTTGAACCGCGGAAAGGAATGAGAGAACCGAAATGACACGAAAGGACTTCTTGAAGACGGCGGCTGGCACAGTTGCCGCTTCGATGTACACATCGTCCGCAACGGCAGCTCCTTCAGCGAACATTCGCCTGGGCACATCACTGTACAGTTACCAGGAGGTCTACTACACGCGTGTAATGACCTTTGAGGACATCCTTCGCGAAGCAGCATCTGCCGGAGCAAAAACCATCGAGTTGCTTCCAGAGCAGATGGTGGAGGATTTTCCGAATCCCTCGGAACGTTGGGTGACCAGGCTCAAAAGCCTGATGAACAAGTATGGACTCGAGCCGTGGACCTATACCCAGTTTCAGGACACACAGCTCGTCAAGGGCCCGGATCTCCCTGTCGAGGGGCGCGGTAAGTATCCGGGACACGGGATTCAGAGCGGTGTGGAGATGTTGGAGCGGGATCTCAAGCTCGCCAACCGGCTCGGCTTCCATCACATGCGGCTTCTGATCGGCACGCCAATCGAGGTCGCCGAGAAGTGTCTGCCGCTGGCAGAGAAATACCGTATCTGGATGGGTTTTGAGGCACACGCGCCGATCACGTTGGGAGGCAAACTCTTTCAAAAGTGGGTCGAGCTGTTCGAGAGGACTCAGTCGGCTTACATCGGCATCAACCCTGACTACGGAATCTTCGACAAGAAGAGCCCGCAGGACGTGAATGTCCTGGTTCCGCTGAAGAAGCACATTCAGGCCTTTCACGGAAAGTGTTACGACCTGAACGAGAACTGCCAGGAAGTCCAACTGGACTACGAGAACACGATTCCGGTTCTTGTGAATGCCGGCTTCGATTGCGCAATCAACTGCGAGTATGAAGGCCAGCGCCGGAAGATGGCCACGAACCTCGACGTATATGACGAGCTCGAACAGGTTCGCCGGTGGCACGTCATGATGCGCCGTCTGTTGAGCCACGCCTAGACGGCTACAGCTGCACGACAACGAGCTCGACGACGGCAATCCCGCCACCCCAGATGCTGTCGTCGCGTTCGCTCGAATAGTGATCGTCCCATCCCCCTGATTGCTCACGTTTTGGGCACGAACATGGTTGACATGCGGGAATCGGCGGAACCAGGGAGGGCGGGGCGGGCTTTAAAGTAAGCCATTCCGGATGAATCACTCAGTGTCTCTGGACCGCAAAATACCCTCTGTTTGACTTCAGGAGCCAATTTCATTTTTCCTCCGAATTGATCCTCCCCAGTAGTTGCCACCGGCGCCACTCGTGGGTCTGCACGAGCCCGCCGAACATCCAAAAGAAAACCAACCATTTGCGCCGTCCCGCATTCCGCTTCCTCACGCCACAGAGAGGCGTGACGCGTGCCGAGACGGCGCATTTTTCGTCTCTGGCGCCCCTTTCTCGCGCGGTCTTTTCTCCGCCCGGAGAACGCTCCTTCAAATCGTTTGCATCGCCCGTAAACCTACGAAACGGACGCAGGCGCGAGTTCCCGCATTCCGCTCGCCTCTGATTCAGCCCCTCGGGTTTACCGTTTTCACGGTTCTCCGTAGGTGTTACGCATCAGGTACCACGTGACAATCGTATGTTTGCCGAAAATGGGTTTAGATGTCCAAGAGACTGCCCGGCGCACTCAGTAGAAAGCGATCTCATCGATCTGAAACTCGCGATGGCCCGTCACTCCCGTGTCGGCAAAGATGAGGTGGAGAAAGTGCGACAGATCGAAATCTGGCGCATCGGGGAACTCGAATTCGAACGGCCTCCACACCGAGTCCAGCTGAAACTCATGTTCCCGTCGTCCAGTTTCCGTGATCACGACCATACGCAGCGGTCTGCCATCGCCCTTGGCCCAGAAGCGGAGACCGCGTCTGGCCGAGAGATCCGCGGGCGTTCCGGGAATTCCAGACGGCGCAAACTCGATCCCCGGCCAGGTCGCCGGCGGCTGCACAGGGTCGATAGAGACCAACATCGCGCCTCTGGAATCCTTCGCTCCACCCCGTACCAGTTGCATGGTCACGCCGCCAAACGCGCGCCACGGGGTTCCAAAGTTGGTGCCGAGGCGGCCATCGTCGAAGCTGCTGATCACACCGGACGCGGAACCAGCTGGTACCTCGGCCTTCGCGAAGCCTGACCGGTTTGCGCGGAACGCTTCGCGATCAAACGCCCGGCCAGCCTTCCAGATCCGAATGACGTTTCGGGTCGCGAGCACATCGGCGGTCGGATCCCCGGCCACGAGCAGAAGATCCGCCTGTTTGCCCGGCGCAATGCGCCCGCGATCGTCCAATCCGAACGCGTCCGCCGCCGCCGCCGTCGCCGAAGTGAGCGCCTCCGTCGGCGTCATGCCTCGGGCGACGAGCAGCGTCAGTTCGCCGTGTAAGCTCGCACCGTGGGCGATCCCGGGATTGCCCACGTCCGTACCAGCCAGGATCGGCACACCTTCGTCTAGGAGTTGACGAATGGCCGGACGTAGACCGTCGCAGGAGGGCCGGGCCCGACCACGACGCATCGGCATGGGAGTCGTCAACCGGCGATTCGACGCTGGAAGCAAATACGGAGCGATTCGAGCATCGGCCGCCAAGTCGGCGCCGGGGTTTTCTCCGCACACGCTGGTGAGCACCGATAGCGTAGGGACTACGAACGCGCGGTGCTCCCTTGCCAGCGTTCCGAACCCGGGCCGCACCGAGGATCCGACAAAGAGATGCGCCAGTCCATCCGCGCCGCTGGCGAGTGCATCCCAAGCGGCGCTTTCGAAGGTTACATGCACCACAGCGCGGCGTCCCCGCCGGTGAGCGGCTTCGATGAGCGCCAACATCGTTTCGTGACTGAGCGCAGGCGTAGGAGTCTGACCGGGCGCGACAGTTGGTGCGCCGCTGTTCTGAATGATCTTAATGTAGTCGGACCCTTCGGCCAGCCGCGCGTCAACGAAGGCTTGTGCCTCCTCCGGGACGCGAATGGTCGGCACAGGATAATCGAAGTCACGACCACCGGGCGCATTCGCCCCGATGCCCGCGAACCGCACGTCGGCAAGATCGATTTTCTTCGTCTTGTCGAGCTTCTTCCACGCGGCAATCAGGTCCGGACTTCCGAACATGTCTAGTTCCGTGGTGACCCCGAACGCGAGCGCTTGCTGCAGATCGCGAAGGGCAAATACGTGGGTATGCGCGTCGATGAGACCCGGCATCAAAGTCTTGCCGGCGCCGTCGATGACGGGAAGTCCGCTATCAGGAACCACACCGAGCTCTACTGCGCGTATTGCGCCGTCCCGGACGACGACGGATGCGCGCGGAATCATACGCTCGCCGTCGAACACGCGGACGTCGCGGACCACGAAAGCGTCCTGTGCGGAGCCGAGTGATCCCGCCAGGGTCAGCGCAACGGCGCAGGCAAGTGTTCGCATGTTGCAGGGCATGGTATCACGGTCGACCGCAGCGGTCACTCCGATGAACATGAGCAAAGATGAGCGGCCCATCTTGCTTCCGCGGTGCGCCGGCGCTGTTGGCCGCCAACGACACCTGGTCTGACGTTGCTTCCGTGGCGCCTCCAGCCTGGTGAGTTTTGCGGTCGTATTCGCTGCTGTGGCCCTCATCGCGCGGACCTGGAACATGAACTTGCTCGGATGGCTTCTGCACATCTTGATCGACATCCCGACACACAGCTTTCAATACTATGCGACACGCTTTTTTTGGCCGATTGCCGACAGCCGCTTCAATGGCGTGGCATGGTGGACACCGTGGGTGTTGATCTCGACGTACGGAGTTCTCATTCTCGTCTACTTCGTCTTTTGGAAGAAGGGATGGCTCCCCTCTTTGAAGCTGTCGAGGTGGGCCAGGATGGTGGCGACTGGCACCGCCTCAGAAGCAGCGCCAAACCAGCATGGAAAGCGCCTTGCACCTGCGGCCCGCCCCATCGATGATGAGCCAGCTTGAGCCGGGGGCACCGCTGCGCCGGGTCGCACACTGACAGTTTCAGGATTCTCTGTCGCCAACCGTCTCGCGCCGAGAGCGGCCTTTGGGGCGCTCCGAGGATTGAATGCGGCGGAGGGTTTGCCGGCCCCAGCGAGGATAATGCCGCCGCAAATCGCAGAGGATGGACTCAACGAGATTGCCTCCCAGGAGTCGTCCGTGAGCCGATGCTGATGCTGGTGGCAGCGGGCCACTCTATCCAGTAATGGGCTCACCGGCGACGCACTGATGTTCCTCGGTTTCGTTTTCGTCGTTTTTGCGATCACGAACACACAGGAGCGCCAAACAGAACTCGCTGCAACTCCGGCAGAGTGCTAGATTACCACCATGAGTTCGACGCCAGAGCGCAGGATAGACGAAAAGACGATCGCGGCTATGAAGGCGTGCACCGGACACGCCCGAGTGTTGCTGGAATCTGCGCGCGCCGTTCAGGCAGCGAATCACCCGAATGTCGCCTATCACCTCGCCGCGCTCGCGCTTGAAGAGATCGGGCGCCGCGAACTGATCGGCGTTCAGTCTCTCGCCTCCCCGCACCGCGACCCGCCGCCATGGGCCGCAAAGCACACGCAGGATCACGTCAAGAAACTCTTCTGGTGTTTCTTTGGCGGAGCATTCCTTTATGAGCGGTTGACCGGAAAAGCCCTCGAGGAACTCACCGGTATGGCGACGTTCATTCACTCGACACGGCTCGCTGGCCTTTATGTCGAGCATGACGAAGGCGGCCTGAGCATTCCGGAGGAGGCCATCACAGCTGAGCAATGCAGCAATCTGATCGATCTTGCGACGGCCCGCCTGGGGATGGCGGAGGCCGAAAAGGTTAGGGATCAGGTCCCGGACGAAGAAATCGAGCTGCAAAGTTGGTTTCTCAAGTTGACGGAAGACACAGACAAACGGCGCATGGTCTTTTCGGGTAGCTCGATGGCCAAGCTAGCCGAGCTAAAGGACGCAAGGGCGTGGGTAACCTGGCTGAAGGAGCAATTCGATAAGGCGGACGCCGATTCCCGCGCCGCCGTCGAGGAGGAGCTGCGCCGCAGTCGCAGCCTTCCAACCGAAGGCAAGAAGGACAAATGGCGGCTCCGCATACGGGTTGTCAGCGCGTCCCATTCCTTGCGGGGAAAGGAGCTGACAAAGTGGAACAAGAGGATCGACTGGATCCAGCTGGCCGTCGCCAAGAAGAACGAGCTCATCTTCGAGCTGATTCTCAAGGATGACGTTCCGGTCGAGGCCCTCTGGTACTTCGGCTGGGGCCTCGCTCGCCACTTTGTCGTCGCACTGAACATCGGCACGATGGGCTTCTGGTGGTGGCGAATGCCCGAGCAGATCAGCCGCTACTATGACAGCCTCCATGATCTTGAGAAGAACATGGAGGTCGGTGTGGAGAGGTCTCCCAGCCTCAGAGTTGACTGGGGCCAGAACCGTGTGCTTACCGCCGAGGACCTTGACCGCGTCGCGGCCTGCTTCACTGCGCTGCTGAATCCGCATGAGCGTGACCAGCACACGGCATTCAACTACTACATCGGCGGGCTTACCTTCCTGTCGCTGAACGATATTCACTGGCAATGCGAGAGCACGGTCTTTGGGAACTTCTTCGAGTGCCTAAAGGCATTGATGGCCGAATACGGCGACTGGAAAGAAGGAACGAGTTTCCGCGATTCAATGCTGCGGTTCCTAGACGACATGTTCCCGAAGATGGAAGAACGGGATCAGTTCGCGGAACTGTGTGCCCGCTTCGAATCGAAGAACGTCGAAGGCGCCGTGGTAACGCTCAAGGAGGCGGCCTTCATGAAGATTTTTTGCGACGCCTACTTCATGCGGCAGTTTAAGCCCGTAATGCGCGGTTGAGCCATTCACATGGGAAGGAATTGTTGGCTGGGAGTTCCGGTGTGGGCACCCCACTTCACTCGGGGGCTTCACCGGCGTAGAGAGTAACCCGTCGGCGCCCCTCCTTCCGGGAGGTGCCAAATTGCGTTCCAGTCGGCTCCCCATCATTTCGAGATTTTGCGGAATACTGATAACGTCCGAGTGAAGCACGCGCCATCTCACCGCAATGTTGATCCATACCGGACGAATCGCCTTTCTTCGGCATATATAATTAACGGACGCGCCAAACACGCCGCGCCGATGACACTCACCAGACGGCGGCTCCAGGGGCGCACGGTCGGGGCACGCCTCAGAGCCCCGCTTGATCAGACTGCCATCGTCCGGACGGTACGCTCAACGCGGTTTTTGAGCGGGCATCAGTCACTGGAGCCCTTTCCGGGCCCGAAACGAGGTCTAATGCCCGCCGACAAAATGGCCGATGTTACTCATAGGACCGGGCGGCCTCCACGGGCTCCCATGTCCTACCGTCTACGGTTTATGCGACAACGTATCCTTCTATTCATCTGCCTGCTCCCATTCGCCCTGCCCGCCCAGGCCAATGACCCGGCATTGAGCGAGCAGTTACTCCGCGAAATTCGGGAGATGCGCCAGGATCTACAGGGCTTGACGCTGGTCGCCCAGAAGGTCCAGATCCTGCTCTACCGCGTCCAGTTGCAGGAGAACGCCGTCAACCGCGCCACGAGCCGCCATGACGCCGCCAAGGTCAAGCGCTCCGAACTCGAACGGAAGCGCGTCGAGTTTGAAAGCGCTCTGAAGGAGTGGACCACCAAGGCTGCAAACCCCGTGAATCCCGGTGACAGAGAAGCGGCCGACGGCATGTTGCGGGACCTGCGGCCCCAGGTTGACATGTATTCCCGTGAGGAGAGCCAGGCGCGCTCGGTGGAGACCGAGGCCCTGAACGAACTCCGCACCGAGGAAGCGAAGCTCGCGGAATTTCAGGGCCGGCTCGACCGCATGGAAAAGCAACTCGATGCTTTCCAGGGCGGTAAACAGGCCAAATAGCCCCTCAAAAGAAGAACTTCACAGCGAATTGGATGTAGCGCTGCACGGGCGGTGCATACAACTGCCCGCCGTTGGTCCAGGCTTGACGCAACCGGTACAGCTTATAGCCCGCGGGCGTGGTCACGTCGAACGAAAGAGGATCGCGGCTGATGAAGCCCTGCGGAACCGGTACCGTAAAGAAATTCACCGGCAATACCTTGGCTCCGTTCTGAGCGCTCGTAATCACCGATTGCGCCTGCGCGAGCAGAGCCGCGCCATCGACGGTAGAGGAAAGCGGCTTGTTGTTGAACCGCGCCCACGTGTCGTACTCGGCCGTCGTCATGACGCTGGTGGAAGGCGCACCCCATAAGTCGGTGCCGCCCCCGCTGTTGGGCGTCATGCGGAAAACCGGGTGGTTGAACGCATTGATCAGGTCCATGCGGAACTGTAAGCGCCGGCGCTCGCCGAGCGCAAAATTCTTCTGGATCGATGCGTCGAAGTAGCGCTGCGCGGGCCCGCGCACTCCATCCAGCGTCCGCGGCGCCGTCCCCAGAACTCCACGCGCAGGACGTTCGAAAGCCGCGGGATTCAGGAAGGGCTCGCACAGGTTGCCGAGCGGACAATTCCGCTGCCACAGGGGATTGACGACAGGCACGCCGGGCACCAGGTCGGGGCGGATCGTATGAGTCGGTCCGCCGAGGAAGTTCGCATCCGACAAGGTCGCCACCGCGGGATAGCCGCCAAGCAACCGGAACACGCCCGAAAGCGACCATCCTCCGGCGAGCAATTGAACCGGCAGGTTCGCCGAAGAAAGAAGCCGCTTGCCGCGCCCGAACGGCAACTCGGCGATCAGGCTCGAGCTGAAACTGTGCTTGATGTCGAAGGTCGACACCGAGCGGTCGAGTTGCCGTGTGCCGCCCGAGGTCACCTGTCCGCCGCCAACCGTGCCCGTCGATAGGGCGTTCTTATCCGGGCTTGCGTCCGACGCGTCATCGATCGACTTTCCGAAAGTATAGTTGGCCAATCCAGTCAAACCGCCGCGACTCCGGTGCGTCACGCTCACGTAGGTCGCGTGGCGGATGCTGTTGGCGGACGCATCGAAAAACGTATTCAGATTTCCGATGCCCAGGTATTTGCTGGCCAGGCTGCCGCGCGGCACCTGCGCGACGGCGCCGTTGGTGCCGATACGGCCGAGAGGGTCCGCTACGTTGTTATCCGGATTCTGATTCGCCCCATCCAGTGCGTTCACATAGTTGAAATCTCGCGTGTTGACGTTGACGCCCGGCATAAACAGGTGCGTGCCCTTGGCGCCGACGTACGCGGTTTCGAGCGTGGTTCGTCCTTTCAACAACCAGGACAGGGTCAGATTCCAGTTCTGCGCATAAGGCGTCTTGCTGTTCCCTGAAACCGCGAACCCGGGGATGTTGATGCCGCCCAGGTACACGAGCCCATCGCTCGGGATATTCAGATACTGATCGACGGGAACCGGATTGATCGCCGGCGGATTGCTTGAAAGGCGCATCACATAGTTCGTGTTCACCTGCCCGGAGTTGAGGGTGAAGTTCGCCGGCGCGCCAAAATCCGGATTGGGCAACCGGTTATTGCCGGTGAGAGGCGCGTGCGACAACCCGTAGCCGCCGCGCACGACCATGTGAGTCCGCTCCAGCCATTTCGGCGCCCACGCAAAACCAAAGCGCGGCTCAAAGTCGAGCCGGTGCGGATCGTACAGATACTCCGATCGTCCTCCACGCCCCGAATACGCAAACGGGGCGACAAGCGCCGAGGCGACCGTCTGGCCGGTGATCAGCGTCAGAGGCGCGGGTAAAGCGTAGCTTTTCGCCAGATCCGGGAGGAACACGCCCTGATGATCGTACTTCTCCGTCCGGGGCAACTGCAGCGAGTAACGCAGACCGAGGTTCAGCGTGAGGTTTGGGCGCACCTTCCAATCGTTCTGAACGAAGGCAGCACCGCTGTTCCATCGGTAGTAGTAGGGAATAATGACGTTGCGCTGAGCTACGGTGCTCGGAACGCCCAGAAGAAAACTTGCCATGGCGATTCCGCCGCTGCCGGTGCTGGTGCCGTTGGAATTGGTCTGGCCATTGGCGAAGGTGTAGTTGCCGCCCGATGCCGCATAAAGCGGCGTCACGTTCATAAGCGCATGCGTCAGGTCGACGCCGAACTTCCAACTCATGGCGCCGCGGCTGAGGTAGACGATGTCGGCCAGGTTGTACCGTTCCTCGACATTGTCGTTCAGCGTCGACCCCTGGCTTCCGATATTGCCGAATGAACCGGTGCCGAACGCAAACATCGGCAAACCGCCCGCCGTAAGGCTTGGAAGCCCGAGTTCGCGGGTGAGGTTGCGTCCGGTCTTGACGTCGAATTCCGGTGAGAAGGTGCCGCTGAACCGGCCGCGCGTATAGTTCAGCCGCAGGTCGTTGTAGAGCGTGGGCGAGAGTGTGTGCGTATCGGCGAGCATCATCTGCCGCGAAAAACTGTAGTCGGCGCCGTTGCCGTTCACGTCGCTGCCGAATCCTTTGACGCCGACCGCTGGAATCGCGGTCAGGCGGAAATTGAGCCGGTTCCGGTCGGTGATCATCTGGTCCACCCGCACCAGGTAGCGGTTCTCGTTCTGCTTGACGAAGCGCTGCGTGTTCCAGTTCACCAGAGCGCCATTGGCATTCACGTAGTAGTCGCCCGCGGCCGGCGCGTATTGGAGCGCCTTCAAGGCAACCGGATCGAGCAGTGTCTTGGGAATGATGTTGCCGGGAAACGGCGCGTACGTTTGTCCGGCCGCGAGCGCTATCTGCTGAAATTGATTGCCCACGGGATTGAACTGGTTGTAAATCGTCGTGTCGCCGGTGGACCGGATGTTGTAGCGCGCGGCCACAGCCGAGGGCGCCCACCCGCCCGTCACCGCGGTCAAGCCGCTGAAGTCGCCCTGCCGCATCGCATCGGTCGGTTGCAGAGCCTCGGCCTGAACGTGGTCTTGCCGCCGCCGCGGTTCGAAGGCGGCGAAGAAGAACGTGCGGTTGCGTCCATTGTAGATTTTCGGCAGCACTAGGGGACCACCCGCAGTCGCCGAGAACTGGTTATCGCGCAGGTTTGAAACCGGGCGGTTCACCGAAGCGGTTGTGAACGGCGACGCATTGGTGGCCGGATTCCGGGTCAACCACATCAACGTTCCGTGGAGTTCGTTGGTGCCGCTCTTCGTGGTCGCGTTGATGACTCCTCCGCCGGTTTGACCGTACTCAGCCGAGTAGGCGGACGTCTGAACGGTAAACTCCTGCACCGTCTCCGGCGAAAAGGTCACCACGGCGCGCGCCAGCCCTACGCCCGTGTTGTTGACTCCGTCGGCGAGAATTGAGGTGCTGCCCGGGCGGCCGCCGTTGAGCGTCAGGTTATAACCAGGTACAGTCGCGCCCGAGGTCACGGCCGGATTCTCACTGCCGACGTCGCCGCCGACGTTCGGAACCAGCACGGCAAGATCAAGCACGCTGCGGTTGGCAAGCGGCGTGTCCATGATCTGCCTTTCCGTGATCGTGCTCGATAGCGTGCCGCTTTCCACGTTCACGGCTGCCGCCTCGCCCGTCACGACAACCGAACTCTCAACCGTTCCGGGTTGGAGCGTTACGTCGGCGGTTGCCGTCGTGGCGGTGTCCACCTTCAGCCGTTCGACGATGCTCTTTTTAAAACCGGGCGCTTCCACTTCAATCGAGTACTCTACCGGTTCGAGATCGAGAGCAGAATATGCGCCGGCGTCGGAAGTGGTCAGCCGCGTCTTCTGGTTGGTGCCGAGGTTGGTCACGGTCACCGCCGCGCGCGGTATCACGGCACCCGAGGAGTCGACCACCGTCCCCGTAATGGCTCCCCGGTTGGTCTGCGCATACACGGCAGCGAACAGGACCAGCGGCGTCAAGACACGGACGAAGCGCATAGGAGACCTCCACCTGTATAAAAGAAAAAGGGCGAGGAATGCCTCCCCGCCCTTTCGGTTTTCTGCACCTGATCTACGGCCGGATAACGGTATCGGGCCAGCAGTTCTCGACACCATCCTCGCTGAAGCCTATCCGAATCACCGGAGCCGCCGAGCCTGCCGGCGCCTGGAATTTCGGATCGAGGATCTTGGCGATCTGATCGCGCGCCCCTTCGAGATGAGCGCGTGTCGCCGGGTCCGACGCCTTGGCCAGAGCCGCGCCGAGCGCCGTGTTCAACGCTTTGAGTTCAGCGCGGTACATCGGCTTCTCGTCGCCGCTCGTTGCTATCATTCCGGCAAACTGCGCCGGCAATCCGGCAGCCATCGCTGGAGCGGCGCCGTTAATTTTGGTGTTCGCCAGGTCCAGGTAGCCACGCTGGAGATTACGCCGGTAAGCGTCGATCTTCACGTTTGCCGCATCGATTTCCTGCCACACGCCCCGGCGAACATCGGCCAGGAACTGCGCAGGCGAATACGCGCCAGCCGGATCCATGGCTTCCTGCTCCACCAGCCGCGCGAACCGCGACGAGCCCAGTAGATTGTTCAGCACGCTCATCTGCGCGTTGCGCACACGGCTCAATTCGCCGATCGGTTCGATGCGCCGCAGGATGGCTGGGTCGATGGCCCACTTCGGCGTCGCGAAAGCATTCTCGTTGAGGAACCGGACCGCCTCAACCTGACGCGCCTTCGGCACCGGCGTGAACAACACGCCTTCCTGACCGACGCTCTTCTGCTGTGAATCGAACCCGCCGACAATCGCCGACACGTGGTTCAGTTCGAGCGTCCACTGGCCCAGCATCCGGCCGTAGAGTTCGGACAAATCATCGTAGGTTTCGCCGGTCTTGGCGGTGGTTGCCGGCATCAGCATCTTGGCAACCCGCTGCAGATTTTTGATGCCGAGCGCGGTGGACTTCACGGCATCCGCATCTCCTACCGCTTCGGTCAACTCGCCGGGGTCGGAACCCGCCGAGGCTGCGGTCGAGAAACGGAACCACGGTGTCGACTCCTGTTCGCGAGCCCATTTGTCGAGCGTCTCCTTCTCCGCCTCGGCGGTGGCGGCATTGATCGGAGCATAGCCCCAATGCGTCGCCCACACGTCGTAGGGACCCACTTGCGGGATCAGGTCTTCGACGTCGATCTTGTCCTCGGGCTGCGCCACGTAATTGAACCGCGAATAGTCCATGATCGAAGGCGTGTGGCCCATCTTGTGGACCCATTCCCGGTCGCGCACCTTGTCCTGCGGGTACATCGAACTCGACTTCATGTTGTGCTGAAAGCCGAGCGTATGGCCCACTTCATGCGCGCAGACATACTGGAGCAACTTGCCCATCAGATCGTCGGGCAAGGGCAATTTCTGGGCGCGCGGATCGAGCGGACCCGCCTGCAGGAAATACCACGACCGCTGCAGGTTCATGATGTTGTGGTAGAACTGAATGTCCGAATCGAGGATCTCGCCGGTGCGTGGATCGTGGATGTTCGGTCCCATCGCGTTCTCGATGGTCGACGGCAGCCATCGAATCACCGAGTAGCGCGCGTCTTCCGGGCTGAAATCCGGGTCCTCTTCGGGGGTCGGCGCCACCTTCGCGATGATGGCGTTCTTGAAGCCCGCTGCTTCGAAGGCTTTCTGCCAGGCTTCGACGCCGGCTTTCATGTAGGGTATCCATTTCTTCGGAGTGGCCGAATCGACGTAGTAGACGATGGGTTTCACGGGCTCGGAGAGCGCCGCGCTCGGGTCCTTCTTTTCGAGCCTCCAGCGGACGATGTAGCGCCGCTGCGGAGCCCGGTGCTCGTCCACGCTGTAATCCATCTGCCGCATCGTGAAGTAACCCACCCGCTCGTCGAACAGGCGCGGCTTCATGGGATTCTCAGGCAGTTTCACCATGCTGTGGTGCAGCACCACAGTCGCGCTGCCTACGCGCATGCCGGCGCCCGTAAAGGGATTGGTCGGCATCGGTGAAGATCCGCCCATACCCTGAGGCGAGGGATTCCGCGTGTAGGTGTACGACGCTTCCGCTTCGATGTTCGTTGGATAAGTGGACACGCGTTCGACGAACGAGCGCGTTGCATCCATCATGGTTGCCTGCAGGCGTTGGCGGGCGCCGAACTCCGGCACGTCGGTCGTGAACAAACGCGTCACTTCAATCACGGCATCGTCGTTGTGGAAAGCCGCGACGGGGAACGTCATGATGATGGCGTCGTTATTCGCCGCCTTCACGGCCGCCGCTACGGGTTGCTTGGGGTCGGCGACAACTTCGTAATTGATATCGCGCAAATGCACCTTGTTGCCGCTGCGCTCCCACCGCACCACGCGATTGGCCAGCGCCTGTCCGCCGTAGCCGACGCCGATGGTGGTTTTCGCGATCTGCGAAACCCAGAGGAAATCCTTGCCGAATTCGCCTTTCGGAATTTCGTAGTAATACTTGTCCTTGATCTGGTGAACCGTGAAAACGCCTTTCTTGCTTTTCGCGTCCTTGGTAATCACCTTTTCATAGGGCTGCGGGTCCTGACTCGGCGGAGTCATGCCGCGCATCCCGGCGGGGGCTCCGGGCGCTGCCGGCGTGGGTTCCTGAGGCGGTGTGGGGTCCTGCGCCATCGCGGTCGCGGCGGCGCAGAACAAAACAAAAGCAAGGTGCGTGGTTCGCATTGGTAATCTCCCTGGTAAAAGGATGATTTTATCCCATACCGGACTACCGCGGGCTGATGCGCCCCCGGGCGTTCATGTGATTCTGAAAGCATGCGCCCGCGCGTGCATTCCGACGAAATCCGGCCCGTGCTCCGGCTCGCGATTCCGCTCGTGCTGGCCGAACTCGGCTGGATGGCGATGGGCGTTGTCGATGTGGTGATGGTCGGGCGCCTGCCCGCGAGCGCCGTTGCATTGGGCTCGGTCAGCGTCGGCACAAGCGTCTTTTACACGGTCGCCGTTTTCGGCGGATCGCTGATGATGGCGCTCGACACGCTCGTCTCGCAGGCGTTCGGCGCGCGACGGATGGACGAGTGCCATCGCTGGCTGTGGTCCGCGCTCAGCCTCCTGGTTCCCCTGGTTCCCGCCGTGATGGGCATCATCTGGCTCGCGTCGCTGTCGCTCGAGCGGTTCGGGGTCAATCCGGCGGTCCGCGCGCAGGCGGTAGCCTACGTCCAGATTCTCAATTTCGGCGTACCCGGACTTTTCCTGTATTTCGCCTTGCGCCGCTATCTGCAGGGGATTGGGCGGGTGAGGATCGTTACCTTCGCCATCGTGAGCGCCAATGCCGTCAACCTGGCCGGCAACTGGGCGCTGATCTTCGGTCATTTCGGCTTCCCCGCCCTCGGCACGGACGGCTCGGCGTGGGCGACGGTGCTCGCGCGCTACTACATGGCCGCAGTGCTGATCGCGTACGCACTTTACATCGAGCATCGCCAGGGTCACGGCTTGTTGTCCGGAGGCGCCCGCCCGAGTCTTGAACGTCTGCGGCGCATACTTGCCCTGGGCGGGCCCGCGGCGATTCATGTCGGCCTTGAAATGGCGGTATTCGGGCTGGCCACCATCCTGGTCGCTCGGCTTGCTCCCGAAGTGCTGGCGGCTCACCAGGTGGCGCTGAACCTCGCCAGTCTGACGTTCATGGTGCCGCTCGGTTTGAGCGCCGCCGCGGCGGTGCGGGTGGGGCATCGCATCGGCGCTCAGGACTTTGTGGGCGCCGCTCATTCCGGTACCGTCTCCATCGCGCTCGGCGAGGTCTTCATGGCGTGCGCGGCATTGGCCTTCTGGTTTGCGCCTAATCTGCTCGCTCGCATTTACACGAGCGATCCTCGCGTGATCGAAATCAGCGTCGCCCTGCTGGCGGTGGCAGCCGTTTTCCAACTGTTCGACGGCCTGCAGATCGTTTGCTCGGGCGCACTCCGCGGCGCCGCCGACACGCGCACCCCGATGCTGTGCAATCTGATTTTCTACTGGTTCGTCGGACTTCCGGCGGGCTACATCCTGGCATTTCGGTTCGGTTACGGGGCTCTCGGAATCTGGGCCGGGCTCTGTCTGGGGCTGGTGTTGATCGGATCGGTGCTGCTCGCGGTCTGGCGCAACCGGGTGCGGCAACTCACGAGCACGGCCGCCCGAGTATCATGATGTTTATCCATGCCTGACCAGAAAACCGATCGCCCACTGGGCTTCAACACCCGCGCCTTGCACGCCGGCTACGCCCCGGATTCCGCCACCCACGCCCGAGCCGTGCCGATTTATCAGTCGACGTCTTTCGTATTCGACGACTCCGCGCATGCCGCCGCGCTGTTTGCGCTGCAGCAGTTCGGCAACATTTACACGCGCATCATGAATCCGACGACCGACGTTCTCGAGCAGCGCGTCGCATCGCTTGAGAACGGCGTCGCTGCCCTGGCCACCTCGAGCGGACAGGCGGCGCAGTTCCTCGCTTTGTCGAGCCTGCTCGAGCCCGGCGACCACTTCGTCGCCGCCAGCACGCTCTACGGCGGCACCTACACGCAATTCGAGGTCAGCTTCCGGAAATTCGGCTACGACGTGACTTTCGTCGAGCCCGACGACCCGGAGAACTTCCGCAAGGCGCTCAAGCCCAATACCAAGCTTGTCTACGGCGAGACCATCAGCAATCCGCGCGGAAATGTGCTCGACATTGAAGCCGTTGCGAACATCGCTCATGGCGCCGGTGTCCCGCTGGTGATCGACAACACGTTCGCCACCCCGTACGTCTGCCGGCCCATCGATCACGGCGCCGATATCGTGGTCCATTCGCTCACCAAGTTCATGGGCGGGCATGGAACTTCGATCGGCGGCATCATCGTCGACGGCGGCAAGTTCGACTGGTCAAAGAGCAGCCACCCGCAGATCAACACGCCCTCGCGCGCCTACCACGGCATGAATTTCAGCGAGGTATTCGGCGCCATCGCGTTCATCATCCGCTGTCGCGTCGAAGGACTCCGCGATCTCGGACCCTGCATCAGTCCGTTCAACTCGTTCCAGTTGTTGCAGGGCATCGAGACGCTCGGGATGCGCATGGACCGCCATCTGTCGAATGCGCTCGCCGTCGCTCAGCACCTTGAAAAGCATCCGCTGGCCACCTGGGTGAAATACCCGTCGCTGCCGTCGAGCCCTTATTTTGCGTTGTCTCAGAAATACACGCCCAAGGGCGGAGGCGCCGTCTTTTCGTTCGGCATCAAGGGCGGCTACGATGCCGGCAAGAAGTTCATCGACAACCTCAAGCTGTTCTCGCATCTCGCCAACGTGGGAGACGCGCGCAGCCTGGTGATCCATCCCGCCTCCACGACTCACCAGCAGTTGAACGAAGCCGAACAGCGTGGCGCGGGCGTCACGCGGGAACTGATCCGGCTGAGCGTAGGACTCGAGGATCTCGACGACATCCTCTGGGATCTCGATCAGGCGCTATCGGCGTCGCAGTAGAGAAGGACGCATGGACATTTTCACTGGCCACATCGGATGGATCGAGGCCATTTGCGGCCCGATGTTTTCGGGCAAGAGCGAGGAACTGATCCGCCGCCTGAGGCGGGCGATGATCGCGCGAAAGCGCGTTCAGGTATTCAAGCCCGCCATTGACACGCGCTATTCGGCCGACGAGATCGTTTCGCACGGCGACCTGCGGATGAAATCCGATCCGGTCAACGACGCCACCGAGATCCTGCAAAAGCTCGACTGGAGAACGCAGGTGATCGGCATCGACGAGTCGAACTTCTTCGGGCCGAACCTGGTGGAGATTGCGAGCCAACTTGCCGACACCGGCAAACAGGTCATCATTGCCGGCCTCGATACCGACTTCATGGGCCGACCGTTCACGCCGATGCCGGACCTTCTGGCCATCGCCGAATCGATCACCAAGACGCTGGCCATCTGCATGCGGTGCGGCAATCCGGCTAAGCACACGCAGCGCTTGGTGGAATCAGCGGATCTCATCGTGGTGGGAGCAGCGGGCATGTACGAAGCCCGCTGCCGGCGGTGTTTCGAGCCCGGCATGCCCAAGCAGGAGGTTCTCAATTTCGCCCGGCCCGCTACTTGAAAATGATGTCTGATTTCGCGCCGAATTTCCGGTAGTTGCGGAATTCGATGGTGTTTTTCTGGCAATCGTTGGTGCCGCGCTGGCAACTGAGCACTTCGCCCCGCAGCGGGAGCAGGTAGCGCTGGGTTTCGAGCGTGATCCAATCGTAGTCGAGCGCAAGTTCCGTGGTGTCCACGGGAAACTCCTTCGGAATACGCGTGGCCTGCATCTCGATGCGCAATACGCGGGCCGACTCTTTCGCCACCCAGATCGATCCTTTGTAAGACGGGAAAATGTATTGCCCCGGAACGCCGATCTTCCAGTGCGAGTTCGCCCGCTCCACCGTGAAGTTGTACTGCGCGGCCGATTGGCGCTGCACGCTGTTGTAGCCGGCAAAACGAAAGGCGCCGTCGGTTTCTGGAGAGAGCAGGTCGCGCAGTACCGTGCCGAACTCGCCGGTAGACCACGCCCCGCTGTCCTCAATGTTGCCCTTCACCGGCTTTCCGTTGATCGCAAGTTTTTCGTAACGCTCTTTGCCGTCCTCAAACACCAGTTCGGCGGAAACAACGTCCCGGGCTCGCCAGTTCTCCGGCCGCGACGTTCCTTCATAACGCGTCGTGAACTGTTTGCATAAGTAGTTCGGCAAGGTCGACAGGAACCCGGCCGCCTCGCGGCGCGCGCGATCCAACAGTTCCATCTCCGGATTCGTCTGCGCCTGTTTTGCGGGCGCCTCATACCGGGCGGGCGCGTCGGAACGCGCCACCTCGCGGGTGGGTGATTCGGGCGTCACTTCGGCATCGGCTTTTTCTGAAGTCTTGCGCGCCGGAGGAATCCCGCGCCGCAGCCGCGGCACATCGTCGTTCACTTCGCCCCGCTTCACGACTGTGCGCGACGGCTCGGCCGGTTCCGCATCCGGTTGAGGCGGCTCCGCAGCGGGTTTCGGAGCTTGGGGCGGCGATGCGTCCTTGGGCGGAGTGGCCCGGCGAATCTCCAGGCCGTGCATTCTCCCCTGGTCGTCCGGCCAAGCCTCAATCTCGATGAAGTCGCCCGACTTGAGGCCCGCCGGCTGAACCGTCTTCGCGTCCAGGACGAATTCGATGATCCGCGAATCCACGGCCGACACCACGAGCGTGTCGCGGCTGACCGTTTGAATCCAGCCCTTCACAATTTTCCGGACCTCCGGATTCGAAGCGCTGTTCGTCTTTGAACGGCGCGGGAACGGCATTTGAGGACCCTGCCCCGGAAATTGAGCGAACACGGGCCAGATCTGAAAGATGGTGAGAAACAGCAGCGCGCGCAACATGAGCTTTCATAGAGGACGCCTCAGCCCGGCTGCCGGTATACACCTCGCTTGAAAATTGGACGGTTTGCCCGGCACGGGGCTGTAAGGCTTACCTGAATCATTCGATCTTACCTAACCCGCTGTTTCGATTGGCGGTTACCGTAGCCAAACGCCGCGATTAATGGTAACGGCGCGCCGTTCATCCTACTCCCCCAGTCAGACAGGGCGCAAACGATCCTGCCGCACTACGGAGCGCAGGACAGCGTCGAAGCGAGGTAATCGCTTGATGAACCATGACGCCCTGCCGGAGGCACCAAATGAGGAGCGTACTATGCGGCGCGGCCATCGTGGCCGTTGCCGGTTTCGCCCACGGGGAAACTTGCCCGGGAATTCAACGCGCAAGTCAACTGATCAGCACGGGCAATCTGCCGGACGCGGAAACCGAACTGGTAGCCTGCAAAGGCGACCCCGAGGCGGCACTCGCCGTCGTGTGGAACCGTCTCGGCAAAGCTTATCGAAAACAAGGATACACGGACAAAGCGGCTGCGGCGTACGAGATGCTCGCCGAGTTCTCGAAAAAGGTCTGGGGACCCGACAACATCAACCTCGCCATCGCCTATCAGAACCGCGCCGCGGTCGCCAACGACCTGGGCCAGCCGCAAAAAGCCGAAGAACTGGCCCTCGCCGCCAAATCGACGTTCGAGGCAAGCCAGGCGAACAACCCGCGCATATTCGGAGAGATTCTGAATACTCTCGCGCTCGCGGCCGAATACCAGGCGCAAAATGAAAACGCCGAGCGCTACTACCGGCAGGCGCTCGAGCAGTTCGAAAAGACCGAAGAGTCTACGCATCCTCCGGCCATCCTGAACACCCTGGTCAACTACGGTGTGTTCCTGGCGGGGCTCGGAAAGACCGAAGCTGCCCGGCAGGTGCTCGACCGCGCCCGGACCATCGCCGCTGAAACGGCCGGCGCCGGAAGCGACACCTACGCTTCCGTGCTGATGGCCACTTCGCAGCTCAAATTTCTGCAGCGCGAGTATTCGAGTGCCGAGGAGGACGCTCGAACGGCGAAAGCTATCGCTCTCGAGAAACTGGGCCCGGCGCATCCATCCACGCTGCGCGCCAGCTTGATTCTGGCCACGGCGCTGATTGCCCGGAACAATGTGGCCGAAGCCGAACCGATGCTCCGCGACACACTCGCCGGCCTTTACAAGCTCACGCCTCTCCCGTCTCAGTTGACGGCCGGTGCGCTTTCGAACCTCGGGCGCATCTACGCGTCCCGCAACGAGTGGTCAGAGGCTGAATCGGCGTATTCGCGAAGCCGGTCACTGCTTGAGAAAGGTTATGGACCCGACCATCCCCAGGTCATCGCGATCACGCGCGAACTCGCGCAGGTGATGATCCAACGCGGTGATCTGGCGGAAGCCCGCCGTTATGCCGAGATGGCGCTGGCAAGCGCGCGGCTGACGTACGGCGACTCGAGCGTCGAGGTGGCCTCCACCAAAGCCACGCTCGCCGACGTGTGCCGCTACGAGAAACGCTATGTCGACGCACTCGCGCTGACACAGGCCGCGATCGATACGGTGAAGACCGCAAAAGGCGCGTCGGACCCTGAAGTGGCCGCACTGCTGGTCAATCAAGCTCGCACTTACCTGGCGCGAGGCAAGAAGTCGCTGGCTGAAACCAACTATCAACAGGCGTTCGATATATGGTCGGCGCGCGCGCAGACGGACCCGGACTTCCGCGTTGCTCAGGATGAGTACCGGAAGTACTTCAAGGACCGGTAGCCACTTGTTGGTGTTCGCGAATGGGGCCAAACGCCGCGGGTCACAGGTGCAATCGGCGGCTGACGCGCTTCAGCGGTTACGGCTTCCGGACGACGAACCAACGGCTCATTCGCGCCCACAGAAACACCGGGCCCGACTCGCGAACCAACTCGGCGCCGGCGGTCTTAAAATGCGCAAGGTCGCCCGCGGCGTCATCCCAATCCCAAATGGCGATGTGGCCTCCGGGCTTGGTGACCCGCCACAACTCATCGAGCGCCTTACCGCGGTCTTTCGGATCGGCGATATCGTGCAAAGCGAGAGCGGATAGCACGACATCGAAGTTTCCGGCGTTATAAGAAAGCCGTCGCAAATCCCCGGTTTCGATTTTGACGCGATCGTTCACGCCTGCGGCTTTGGCATTGGCGAGAGTGCCTTCCGAGGTCGTGCCTTCGTCCCAGGAATCAATGGCGGTGACTTTGCCGGACTTCAGCCGCGCGGCGGCTCCGGTCATCATCAGCCCGCGACCGCATCCGGCGTCGAGCACTTTTTCGTCGCCGCGCCACGGAATTGCGTCGAGAATCTGCTCGCGCACGCCGAGTTTACCCGTACGGCTGCTCCAGAGCATGAAGGCTCCGGCGCCGGCGAGCGCGACCCCGATCACGGCGAGCGCGGCAAACAGAGCCGCTCCGCCCTGCGGGTTTTCCGCCCGGTTCATAAACCACAAGCCGAAGCCGAGCAGAAATACGAGCGCGCCGCGCGAGAACAGCTCGCGCATGCGCCCGGGCGAATCGATGCCGAAATCGGCGGTCGCCGGAGCGGTAGTTGCTTTCGCGGCAGCCATGGCTAGGACGCGCTCACAGTCTCAGGCTGCGTCTGCGGCAGTTCGCGTTTGTACTTGCACTCCGCGTTCGGACATTGCGCCACCGGTCCCGCCTTCAGGAATTTTTCGATCAGGTACGGATTGCCGCATTGCGGGCATTTTTCGTCCATCGGCTTGCCCCAGGCCACGAAATCGCATTCCGGGTAGCGGTTGCAGCCGAAGAATGTTTTGCCGCGCTTGGACCGGCGCTCGACGATTTCGCCCTCGTTGCATCCCGGGCATTTCACGCCGATCGTCTTTTGCTTGACGAACTTGCACTTCGGATAGTTGCTGCAGGCGGTAAATTCGCCGAAACGCCCCTGCTTGAGAACCAGTTTGCTGCCGCACTGCGGGCAGTCTTCTTCAAGCGGAACGTCCGATTTTTTCTGCTCGCCGCCAATCTTCTTCGTCGTTTTGCAGTCCGGATAGCCGGAGCAGGCGTAGAAAGTGCCGAACCGGCCTTTCTTGAGCACCATGGTGCGGCCGCAGTTCTCGCAGTACTCCTGCGCGTCCTGCTCGCCGTCCGGCATGTCCACTTGCAGTTCGCGAGTGGAGGTGCATTCGGGGTAGCCGGTGCAGGCGATGAATTTGCCGTGGCGTCCCCACTTGATCACCATCGGCTTGCCGCATTTGTCGCAGGTGAACTCGGTGGGTTCCTCCATGCGCTTGATGTCGGTCATGTTGCGCGCGGCGTGTTCGAGGTCGGCTTCAAAGCGCTTATAGAAGTCGCCCATGGCCTCGCGCCAGTCGATCTTGCCGTCTTCGATTTCGTCGAGCTCTTCTTCCATGCGCGCCGTGTACTTCACGTCGAACAGGTCGTTGAAGCTCTCGAGCAGAAGGTCGGTCACCACTTCGCCGAGTTCGGTGGGCGCGAACTTGCCGCCCTCCTTCTTTACGTACTCGCGTTCCTGAATCGTCGAGAGAATCGAAGCGTAGGTGGACGGGCGTCCGACGCCGTCGGCTTCGAGTTCCTTCACGAGTGTCGCTTCGGTAAATCGAGGCGGCGGCTCGGTGAAATGCTGCTCGGGCTCGAGCGATTTCAGCTTCAGCACTTCGCCTTCGGTCACCGCCGGCAGTTTGTGCTTGAGCTCCTCGTCTTCTTCGTCCTTCTGATCCTTGCCTTCGGTGTAGACCTTGAGGAAACCGTCGAACTTCTGCACGCTGCCGGTTGCGCGGAACAGGTACGCCGCGCCGTCTTTGCCGGTGGCTTTCACGTCGATGGTGGTCTGGTCGAAGATGGCGGGAACCATCTGCGAGGCCACAAAGCGCATCCAGATCAGGTTGTACAGCTTCAACTGATCCTCGGCGAGGTATTGCGCCACCGAGTCCGGAGTTCGCATAGCGGAGGTCGGGCGAATCGCTTCGTGCGCGTCCTGAGCGTCCTTCTTGCTCTTGTAGAAATTCGGCGTGTCGGGACGGTACTGCGTCCCGTAGCGCTCGCCGATTAACTGCCGCACTTCATCGAGCGCGTCGTTCGAGACGCGGGTCGAGTCGGTACGCATATAGGTCACAAGACCGACGGAACCTTCCGAGCCGATCTCCACGCCCTCATAAAGCTGCTGCGCGAGCATCATGGTCCGCTTGACGCTGAACCGGAGTTTGCGCGCCGCTTCCTGCTGCAGGGTGGAGGTGATGAACGGCGGCACCGGATTGCGCCGCTTCTCGCGATTGGCCACCGATTGAACGGTGAATTCGCTGCCGCTCACCTGGTCGATGAGCGCCTTGGCGGCGGCTTCGTCGGCAACCTCGATGGCTTCGTCGTTGCGCTTGGAAAAGCGCGCCGTCAAAACGGGCGGCTTCTTGGCGTTCAGAAGCGCATCGATGGTCCAGTATTCGCGCTTCACAAACGCGCGGATCTCGCGTTCGCGCTCAACAATCAGCCGCAGCGCCACCGTTTGGACGCGGCCGGCCGACAGTCCGCGACGAACTTTATCCCACAGCAGCGGCGAGATTTTGTAGCCCACCAGACGGTCGAGGATGCGCCGCGCCTGCTGCGCTTCCACCAGGCTGACGTTCACCTGCATGGGCTTGTCGAACGCTTTGCGTATGGCGTTCTTGGTGATTTCGTTGAACATCACCCGGAAAACCTGGGCGTTGCTCTTTTTGTCGTGCAGTTCTTCCTGCAGGTGGAAACAGATTGCCTCGCCTTCGCGGTCCGGGTCAGCCGCCAGGTAGACGGCTTCGGCCGATTTGGCGGCGGTCTTCAGCTCCTGAATCAGCTTCCGCTTGCCTTCAATGACTTCGTATTTGGGCTCAAAGCCGCGCTCAACGTCGACAGCCAGGTCCTTCTTGGGGAGGTCTTTAATATGACCGAGCGAGGCTTTCACGACGAAGTCCCGTCCCAGGTATTTGCCGATCGTTTTCGCCTTGGTCGGCGACTCGACGATCACGAGATTTTTAGCCATATGAGTTCAGTTATGAATGCCGGAGCGGACGCCCAGACAATCCACCGAAATCTTACCATGGGCCGGAGCGGTGGATGGTCAACGGGCCGTTGGGTCGCCCCAGACCTTAATGAAATTTTTACCGGGAAGCTGCCGGATCAAGCCCAGCAACTCCAGTTCAAACAGGGCGGCGATTATCTCTGATGACGAGCAGGTGTCCAAGGATTCAACCAGGTCGTCCAGCTGCCGCCCGGCGTCGGGACGGAGCGCTGCCAGAATGGTCCGGCAAATCTCGCCCATCGGGCCCTGGGGGAGTTCCGGACGGGCGTCGGAATCAGCTTTCTCATTGTCCTCGAACAACTTACCAGTTTCATGAAGCAAGCGCCGGCGCTCTTCGGGCTTCAGTTCGACGACCACGTCATTCCAGTCCTGGACCAGTTTTGCCCCCTGCTTGATCAGCAGATTCGGCCCCCAGCTCATCCTATTTGTAATGTTGCCGGGCACCGCGAACACCTCGCGATCCTGCTCGAGCGCAAGCCGCGCCGTAATGGCTGACCCGCTGTATTGAGCCCCTTCAACAATCAGGACGCCGATGCTCAATCCGCTGATGATACGGTTACGGATGGGGAAGTTTTGAGGATGCCCAGGCGTCCCCATCGCGAATTCGGACAAGAGCAGTCCTTTTTGTTCGATGATCTGCGCCAGTTTTCGATTCTCCGCCGGGTAGATGTGATCCACTCCGGAGCCGAACACCGCCACAGTCGCCCCGCCGGCGTCCAGGGTTGCCGCATGAGCCGCCGTATCGATGCCCCGCGCCATCCCGCTGACAATCGTAAGACCGGCGTGCGCGAGGTCGGAGGAAAGCCGTCTGGCGACTGTCACACCATAATCGGACGGTCGACGAGTCCCGACCACACCCAGCATCAACGAATCGAGCAGTTCCAGGCGACCCCGGGCGTAGAGGACAACAGGCGGGTCGTATATACCGCGCAACAGCGCGGGGTAGGCGGGCGATTGATACGGAATGAGCGTCGTCCCGGTGTCGAGCATGCGCTGCTGCTGCAGGACGGCATCTTCGAAAGTACAGCCGCTGGCGATGCTCTGCGCCACCGAACCCGAAATCCCGACCGACTCGAGCGTCGACCGGGACTCCCGGAACACGGCTTGGGGCGTGCGAAAACGTTCCAGCAGGCGGATGCATTTGCGCGGTCCCAAGCCCGGGATCAGCCGTAAAGCCAGCCAATGCAGTTGTTCGTCGTTGCTGAGAGCGGGGGCGGTCACGGGAACTTAGTGCGGAACGGAAAGCAATATTCTCAACCTTTATGATGGAGGTATGGACAGAATGCCGACCCACGACGATGCGAACCTGATTCTCCGGTTGTACGAACTCCGCCGCGAGGAGAAAATGCGCCAAGCCCGCGCCTGGTTCACTGCCAACTTCTATCCTCAGACCTGGGAGGAATTCAACGCCCTGTGCCCGCCGGGTTCGGAAGCTAACGCTTTTGCCCGCATGGTTACCAGCTATTGGGAGATGGTGGCGTCCTTCCTGACCAACGGAGTTCTCAACGAGGACCTTTTCTTCCAGAGCGGCATGGAACTGCTGCTCACCTACATAAGGGTTAAGCCGATACTCGCGGAAACGCGCAAGCTGATGGGCAATCCGAATTCCTGGAGAAACCTCGAGACCGCCGGCGAGCATTTTATTGATCATCTGAACCGGACCTCGCCCGGCGCCTACGACGCCTTCAAAACCCGGATGGGGACCAGGCCTTCGGCAGCCAAGGCGAGCTAAGTGCGCCGCGATCCGGACTCCTTCAACGAAACAGAGCTGGAACTCGTCTACATCGCCAAGCGCCTGAAAGACGCACTGCGCCTCGAGGATGTGCTGACGCACGGGGGTGTGGACTACCTGGTAGAAACGGACACCTACCGGGGCGGCGTGGTGTTCGTCAGCGAGCGGACCGGGGCGTTCTTCTATGTGGACGCTGCTTCGGCCCCGGCGGCACGTGACATCATGTTACGCGCCGGCTACCGGCCCTGGGATGAGGGGTGAGGATCGCTGGTAGACTAATGTTGTGGAGGAATGGGTGAGTGGTTGAAACCGGCGGTCTTGAAAACCGTTTGCGGGGTGACTCGCACGGGGGTTCGAATCCCTCTTCCTCCGCCATTTCCTTTCATCACCATCGAGGATGATCTGGTAGGCTCGTTCTGAATGAAATTGCCGAATGGCGGCCGCGCCATCGTCGATATCAGAAAATTAGAGGACTACTGCTTAAACCCACTCCATCCTCGCGGTCGAAATAAAGCGAGGGTGTTCGCGGGCGGCCGCTAGAAGGGCTTCGTATAAGCGCGGCACTTTCGCGCACGATTAAACAACAGACTGTTAGGTGCTACAAGGGGAGGAGCGGTGGCAGAGATCGAGCTTAATTCCGTGGTCGCACTGTTGGAAGATCTCCCCAACGAACGTCTTGTTCGCGGGCAAGTCGGCACGGTTGTTGAAACCTGGTCTCCGGGAGTGTACGAAGTTGAGTTCTGCGATGACCACGGCCGCGCCTACGCCATGGTGGCACTCAAAGCCGAGCAATTGATGCGGCTTCATCATGAACCAAGCCATCAGGCAGCTTGACAGCTCTGTGCGCCAATTGACATGACCTGAGCGGCGTCGATACGCAGTGTCCCAGCCGGTTCCGTTAGAATAAGGTCTCGTGCACAACCGCGCCCCTGCCCTGCTGCTTCTCCTGGCCTGCGTTTATGCGCCCGCGCAGGAACGTAATTACGGGCGTTCCCTCGTTATCTCCCAGCGCGGCATCGTCGCCACAAGCCAGACCCTCGCCTCCCAGGCGGGCGCCCAGATTCTCGCGCGCGGAGGCTCGGCGGTCGACGCCGCCATTGCCGCCAATGCCGTGCTCGGCGTTGTCGAACCGATGATGAACGGCATCGGCGGCGACCTGTTTGCGATCCACTGGAACGCCAAAACCGGCAAGTTCACGGCCCTCAATGCGAGCGGTTGGACTCCCAAGCGGATCTCGGTGGACGCCCTTAAAAAGCAGGGCCATTATTCAATGCCCTACGGCATCCACACGGTCACCGTGCCGGGCGCAGTCGACGGTTGGGCGCGAATGCACGCGCGATTCGGAAAGCTTCCGTGGCGGGACCTGTTTCAACCCGCCATTTTCTACGCCGCCAACGGATTTCCCGTTACCGAATTCATACAGTGGGATTGGGACAACTCGTCCGGTAAACTTCGCGCTGACGAAAACGCAAGGCGCGTCTTTCTACGCGATGGCGAGGCCCCGAAAACCGGCGAGATCTTCAAGAACCCCGACCTCGCGCGCGCCCTCACTCTCCTCGCCAACGGCGGCGCTCAGGCGTTTTATCACGGTCCTATCGGCGAAGCGATTTTGAAAACCTCAAAGCGCCTGGGCGGGTTTCTCGCGGCCGACGACTTCGCCGAATTTCAATCCGAGTGGGTGGAACCCATCTCAACCGAATACCGCGGTTGGAAGGTCTATCAATTGCCGCCGAACGGCCAGGGCGTGGGCACGCTTGAAATGCTCAACATCATGGCTCGCTTTCCGATTGGCGACTTCGGATTTCTGAGCCCTGAAGCGTGGCACTTCAAAATTGAAGCGCAGAAGCTCACCGTGCAGGATCTGCGGCGGTGGTTAGGCGATCCGCGCGCCGCCTCGATTCCCACAGCCGGGCTCATCGCGCCGTCCTATGCCGCCGAACGCGCCAAACTGATCGACCCGCAAAAAGCCAACTGCGATTTCGGCCCGGGCGAACCGCCCATGCGCGGCGGGCGCGAAACCATCTATCTTTCCGTCATCGACGCCGACGGCAATATCGTCTCCTGGATTCAGAGCATCTCCGACATCTTCGGCTCGGGCATCGTCGTCGACGGCATGGGCTTCCACCTGCACGACCGCGCAAGCGGCATGAACTTCGAACCCGGCCACCCCAATCAGATTGGACCCCGCAAACGTCCTTTTCACACCATCATTCCGGGCTTCATGGAGAAGGGCGACCTCCACATCGGCTTCGGCATCATGCGCGGCATGAACCAGGCGCAGGCGCAGGCGCAGTTCGTCTCAAACGTCGCCGATCACGATATGAACATTCAAGCCGCGCTCGAAGCCCCGCGCTTCACGCGTCCGCTGCCGGGCAGTTGCGGCGTGGTGATCGAACACCGTGTGCCGGACCGCGTTCGCGACGCGCTCGGGAAGATGGGACACAATCTAAACGTCGTATCGGAGTATTCCGGACTGATGGGCGGAGGTCAGGCGGTGATGCGCGATTCGAGGAGCGGCATCAACTATGGCGCCTCCTCGCCGCGCAAGGACGGAGCCGCCATTCCGGAGCCCGATCCGTACTTTCCGAAAAGCAAATGACGAAATTCGCGCCTCTACTGATGCTGGTCGCGCTCGCCGTTGAGGCACAGCCTCGCTCGCGCGCTCGCGCTGCCGGCATTCCACTCGAAGGAACACCTGGCCCGCTCAACGCAATCACCGACGTGGCAGGCGTCGAAGTCGGCCAGAAAACGCTGATCGAAGGCGAAGGCGCGCACGCCGTCCGCACCGGCGTAACGGTTGTCTTCCCGCGCGGCAAAGCCAAAGATGACCCGGTGTTCGCCGGATGGTTCTCGCTCAACGGCAACGGCGAGATGACCGGCACAACCTGGGTGGAAGAATCCGGCTTTCTGTCGAGCCCGGTGCTCATCACCAACAGCCACAGCGTCGGCGTCGTTCGCGATGCCTTCATCGAATGGGGCGTGCGGCGCAACCCGTCGTTCAGTGCCTGGGTGCTACCGGTGGTAGCCGAAACCTTCGACGGTTTCCTGAACGATATCAACGGATTTCATGTAAAGCCCGAACACGTTGCGGAAGCGTTGAATTCGGCGCGCGGCGGTCCGGTGGCCGAAGGCAACGTCGGCGGCGGAACGGGAATGGTTTGCTATGGCTTCAAGGGCGGCATCGGCACGGCGTCGCGCAAGGCGGGCGATTCCACCGTCGGCGTGCTGGTTCAATGCAACTGCGGACGGCGCGCTCAGTTGACCATCGCGGGCGTTCCGGTGGGGCGCGAGATCCGCGATGGAGTCCCTTACGCCGCCAATCAGCCCGGCATCCGCGAGGATACCGGGTCCATCATCATCGTCATCGCGACCGACGCGCCTCTGCTCGCTCATCAATTGAAACGCCTCGCTCGCCGCGCCACCATGGGCCTTGCGCGCACGGGATCTACTTCCGGGAACGGTTCGGGCGATATCTTCATCGCCTTCTCCACCGCCAACCCCGGAGCAGCCGCGGCAAAGGGAAAACGCTCCCTCGAGATGATGCCGAACGACGAGATGAATCCCATTTTCGAGGCGACCGTCCAAGCCACGGAGGAAGCGATTCTCAATGCAATGACCTCCGCCGCCACCCTGACCGGACTCGACGGCCATACCGTCAACGCGCTGCCCCTCGATCGACTGAAAACCGTAATGCGACAATACGGAAGATGAAAATCTGGCAAGCCCACGAATGGTGCGAACCCGAGCAGATGAAACTGGGCGAGGTTCCGGTGCCTCGGGCACAGGATTCGCAAGTGCTCATCCGCAATCGGGCAGCCGCGCTGAACTTCTTTGACCTGCTCCAGATCCAGGGCAAGTATCAGGTGAAGGCACCCCTGCCGTTCACTCCCGGCGCTGAAGTGTCCGGCATTGTGGAAGCCGTGGGCGCGGGCGTAACCAACATCGCTCCAGGCGACCGCGTGCTCGCGTTCACCGATGGCGGCGGCTACGCGGAATACTCACTCGCCAACAGCTTTCGCACCTTCCGCATTCCGGACGGCATGACCTTCGACCAGGCAGCCGCGCTGCCCATCGTCTATCACACCTCGTGGTTCGCCTTGAAGCAGCGCGCGCAATTACGCGAGGGCGAGTGGCTGCTGGTGCACGCGGGCGCAAGCGGCGTCGGCATGTCGGCCATTCAGATCGGCAAGGCGCTTGGCGCGCGCGTCATCGCCACCGCCGGCGACGCCCGCAAGCTCGATTTCGCCCGCTCGCTGGGAGCTGAGGAAGCGGTGAATTACAGTACCCCGGATTGGGTCGACCGCGTCAAAGAGATCACGGTGCGTCATGGCGTGGATGTTGTCTACGACCCGGTGGGCGGCGATGTGTTCGACCTCTCCACCAAGTGCATGGCCCGCGAGGGCCGTATCCTGGTCATCGGTTTCGCGGGTGGCCGCATACCGGCCATTCAGACCAACCGCCTTTTGTTAAAAAACATTTCGGCAGTTGGTGTTTTTTGGGGCGATTACGCAAATGCCCGGCCGTGGTACTACGGCGAAACGCAGACCGAGCTCGAAAAGCTGTTTATGGCCGGCCAGATTGCACCGGTCGTCGGAAACCGGTATTCGCTCGAACAGGCGCCTGAGGCGATGCGCGATCTCGCCGGGCGCAAGGTCATCGGTAAAGCAGTTCTCAATATGGGTGCAGAGGAGAAATGATGAAGCTTCAATGGATAATTTTCGCGGCGGTCGCTGCCGGCAGCCTGCAGGCGCAAACCGACGCCGACAAGCGATTGGAAGAAGCCACCGCCGTCATGAATGAGATTATGCAGGTTCCGGAAAAATCCATTCCGCAGGACCTGCTGAACAAGGCCGAATGCATTATCGTCGTCCCAGGTCTCAAAAAGGGCGCGTTTATCGTCGGCGGAAAATACGGCCGCGGATTCGCGTCCTGCCGCCGGGAAGGAAATGTCGGATGGTCGGCGCCCGGCGGAGTGCGCGTCGAGGGCGGCAGCCTCGGCTTCCAGATCGGCGGCGCGGAGACCGACGTGGTCATGCTCGTGATGAATCGCCGCGGCATGGACAAAATGCTCAAGAGCAAATTCACCATCGGCGCCGACGCCTCGGCCGCCGCCGGTCCGCTCGGGCGTGACGCCAGCGCGCAGACCGACGCTCTGATGCACGCCGAAATTCTCACCTGGTCCCGCCAGCGCGGCGCGTTCGCCGGAGTATCGCTAAACGGCGCAACCATGCGCGAAGACGGCGAAGCCAACCAGGAACTCTACGGCCGCAAGATTCCCAACAGCCAGATTGTCAACGGCGGAGTCGGGATTCCGAAGACCGCGGTGGTCTTCACTTCCGCGCTCAACAAGTATTCCAGCCGCAAGTAGCGTTGGATTTTGCGGCAACTGCGTGCAACCCGGCGCTTGCCGCCCGCGTCGATCCTGTTAGAGGAGTTACTCAGGACCGTACGACCACGGTTTTGACGTTGACGAATTCGAGAATCCCGTTTGGGCCCAGTTCGCGGCCATAGCCCGACCGTTTTACGCCTCCAAACGGCAGGCGTGCGTCCGAAGCTACCAGGCTGTTGACGAAAACCATTCCGCTCTCGATTTCGTCGATGAACCGCTCCTGTTCGGCTGCATCGCGCGTCCAGACAGAAGCGCCCAGTCCGAACGGAGTGGCGTTGGCGAGCTCGATGGCTTCGTCAACAGAATCGGCGCGGAACAGCATGGCTACCGGGCCGAAAATCTCCTCGAGGGCAACCGGCGTCGCACACACGCTGGTTAACACGGTCGGGGCGAAGTAATTGCCAGGCCGTTCGAGTCGTTTGCCGCCGGTGTTTACGCGGGCGCCGGCGGCGATCGCTCGATTAACCTGATCCTCCAAATCCTTCACAATCTGGTCGGTCGCGAGCGGACCCACTTGCGTCCGCGGGTCGATCGGATCGCCGACCACCAACGCCTCCATCGCCGCCGTGAATTGGGCTTCAAAAACATCGTAGATGTCGCGATGAACAATGAAGCGTTTGGCGGCAATGCACGATTGTCCATTATTGATACACCGCGCCTGGACAGCCGTCTTCACGGCCTCATCGAGATCCGCGCCCGGCATCACGATAAACGGATCGCTCCCGCCGAGTTCGAGCACCGTGCGCTTGATCCGAGCACCGCACAGCGACGCAACCTGCGCGCCCGCGGGCTCACTGCCGGTCAGCGTCGCCGCAGCCACGCGGTCGTCTGCGAGCAATGCGGAAACCTGGTCGGAACCGACGAGCAGCGTCTGAAAAACGCCTTCCGGGAAACCCGCTCGCCGCGCAATGTCCTCGATGGCGAGCGCGCATTGCGGCACGTTCGAGGCGTGCTTGAGAAGCCCCGTATTGCCCGCCATCAGCGTCGGCGCGAGAAAGCGGAAAACCTGCCAGAACGGGAAATTCCACGGCATCACCGCGAGCACCACGCCGAGCGGCTGGTGGCGCACGAAGCTGCGCGCAGCGCCCACCGGGATATCGCGGTCGGCCAGAAGATCCGCGCCATGCCCGGCGTAGTAGCGGCACGCGGTCGCGCACTTCACGGCTTCGTCGATAGCGGACTGGAAAGGCTTGCCCATCTCCAGCGTCATTGTGCGGGCAAATTCGCGCTTTTCGTCCTCGAGAATCTCCGCCGCGCGAGTCAGACACGCGGCTCGCTCGTCGAACGGGGAATGCCGCCAGGTACCGAACGCACGCACGGCGCGCGCCAGTTTCTCTTCCACTTCGCCGGCGCTCAGGGGCGCGAACGACCGCACCAATTCTCCGGTTGCCGGATTGATCGTTGCAATTGCCATCCTACGGCCTCAATTCGTAGATCTGCGTTTTCGCCTTCGGTCCGGTATAGGACACGGGCGTATGTTTGCGCGGGAAGACGAGTGCCGTAAGAACGATTTCGCCCTGCATCGCAAACACCTCTACCGACGAGCGATCGACGAGCACACGAAGATCGAGCGCACGTCCGCCGAGTTTCAACGGCGCGCTGTACCGGCTTCCGAATCTCGGGTCGAAACCGGTTTCACCCGCCGCGCGCCGGTCCACGTACAGCTCGCTCGCACCCGCGTCATAACCTACTTTCAAACCGTCCATCAGCGTCCATTCGGCCCGCTTTCCCGCCGGAACTTTCACCGTGGCCCGCATCTCGAAGATCTCCGGATCGCCTCCGGGTTTTGCCGTGCGGATTTTGTCGAGTTCGCGCGCCGGGTACTGAAAGAGCCGGATACCGGCGGACGTTGTCTTGAGCGCAAATTCACGCGGCGCCGTCATCTGCCCCCGCCACGGCGAGGTCGGGATCTTCGAGGCGTAAACCCAGTTGCTCATCCAGCCCACCGCGCGTGTCGCGGGCGCGTTGCCGAAGGTGAACTCGCAGTAGCAGTCCGGACCGTAATCCATCCACAGGACCTTGTCGGGCGGATTGTCGTTGACAAAGCTCGTTCCGTCAAACCGTCCAATGAAATACTGCTCGCCCGAGCCGCCGGCCACGTGCTGACCGCTCAGTCCGACCTTCAACACCCAGCGCGTGTTCTTCGCATCGCCGTCCACCGGCAGTTCGTAGAAGTCCGGACATTCCCAGATACGACCGGCCACGCCCGCCGGCCCGAAATCGCTCAGATGAGTCCAATGAATCAGGTCCGTGGAGTTGTAAAAGCTCGCCTTGTGCTCGCGCGGCAGCATCACCACCATCACCCAACGCCGGCTTGGCGCGTGCCACAGAACCTTCGGATCGCGGAAATCCGTGACCTTCGCGCCGATGTCGAGCACCGGGTTGCCGCTGTACTTGGTCCACGTGCGGGCGTCGGTCGAGAAAGCCAGATTCTGATTCTGGTGCGCAGGCGGGCCAGGCAGATGGCCCGTGTAAATCGACGCGATACGGCCGGAGGGCTCCACCACCGAACTGCCGGTGAAGATCATCACGCCGTTTTCCTCGCGGAGCGCGGGTTCCACTTCGGACCAGTGCACCAGGTCGGGGCTCGTCGCGTGGCCCCAGGTCATGTGCCCCCACTGATCGCCGAACGGGTTGTACTGGAAAAACAGATGGTACACGCCATCTTTGTAAAAAGCGCCGCACGGATCATTGGTCCAGTTCTTGAGCGGCGAGAAGTGGAAGGCGGGGCGGAATGGCTCAGCGGCAAACAGCAGGGCAGCCGAGAGGGCAACGGCGAGCGTCTTGCGCATCGACTAACAGTCTAGAAGCTTCGCGGCCCGAGCGCGACGATGTCATCCACCTTCATCGTCTCCTTGACGACAAACGGCTCTCCGTACTTGACTCCGATCTGATTGCCGTAGAAGCGCGCGATCGCGCCCAACCGCTCGCGAATTTCCGCCTGCGACGGAAACAGATCCGAGCCCGCCTGCCCGTCTCCATATTGCGACCCATACGCGAACAACGCTTCCATGCGCCGTTCAAACTGCGCGGAAATGTCCACGACGAAGCTCGGGATGACGTTCGCATACAGCGAAGAATAGATCACCTTGTAGGGGCGGTGCGGTTCGCTTTCTTCGTCGAGTTTCCTGAGCCCGGCCAGAAAGCAGGCCTCGAAGCCGAGTTCGCCCGCGCGGTAGTGGTCCGGGTGGCGAGCCTCCCAATAAGGCAGAATCACCACCCGCGGCTTGAGCAGGCGAATCTGCCCGGCCAGTGTCATTCGCGCGGCGATGTTGTTCTCCAGGCGGGCATCCGGGAAGCGTAGATTCGAACGCCAGCTCACCCGCATAATGTCCGCGGCGGACTGCGCTTCTTCCATGCGCTGCGACGGAGTTCCGCGCGTGCCCATGTCGCCGGCAGTCAAGTCGAGAACGCCGGTTTGGTATCCCATTTCGGCCATGCGAATGAGCGTTCCGCCGCAGGTCTGTTCCACGTCATCGGGATGCGCGGCGATCGCGAGAATGTCGAGAGGCTTCATGTCCAACCAACCAGCTTAAGCTACGCGGTCACAAGTCGCATGTCAGGGTCGAGGCGCCTCAATCGTGAGCGTCCCTGATATCTGAGGTTCTGTCTTGGCCAACAGCAGGCCCGTTGCTGCGTTCAAGCCCAATCAGACCGCCGGCATCAAAGCACGACCTCGTTCACGCGATGGTCCGCCGCCTCGCATTCGTCTTCGCCTTCTTAGGTTGGAGCACTTTGCGCGCCCAAGCGCGTTCCTTTGGCGTTAGGGGGCCCCCTGTTTCCGCCAATGCGTCCCTGAGCATCGCCTGAAAGTCCGATGTATTGCGAAGCGACCGATCAACTGCGTCTTGAATGAAACCGGAGATGCTGACCGATTCGTGCGCAGCAACACGATTTCGAATCTCGGCAAGCTGACGGTTGGGCAACGTGATCGTGACTCTTGTGGTCGCCATACAATTCACGATACCGTCTTCACGTCCGGGCCGCCGCCCGGCTCTCTCGCAACAACGCATAGACAATCACAGCCGAGAGCGGATGCATCAAGCCCGCCATCACGAACACCGGCGCATACGAAAACTTCGTCACCAGCGCCGCCGTGCCGAGTTGCGCCAGCATGCCGCCGATGGCTCCCCCCATTCCGGTAAAGCCAGAGGCGGTGCCCACCTCCGGTCCGCGAAACAGATCCGTTGGAAGTGCCTGTAAATTCGAAACCCAAAATCCATGGCCGAAGGTCAGAAAGCACGTCGCCGCAATCGCCATCCAGGCGGTGGGTACAAAAGGCGCCGCCAACGCTGCGGGCATGACGATTGCACCCATCAACATAACGAATTTGCGCGCACGTAGAATCGGCCATCCACGCCCGATCAATTGCGCTGAAATCACGCCGCCGAGCACATAAGCGATGCCCCCGAAGATATACGGTACCCAGGAGTACCGCCCCACCGCTGCCAGGTCGAACGCGCGCTCTTTGCGCAAATATTCCGGCAGCCAGAAAATCACGAAGTAGATCACCGGGTCAGTGAAAAACCGCGCGATGATCAGCGTCCAACATGCGCGTTGCGCGATGATGCGCCGCCAATCCACCTTCTCGGCGGCCACCGGCTCCACATAATCCTTCGGTGTCTCGTAGATCATCCACCAGAACACAAGCCACACAAGTCCGGCGGCGCCCGTGACGATAAACGCGGCCCTCCAACCATATTGCAGCGTCACCCACGCCACCACCGGAGGCGCCAGCGCCGAACCGAGCGACGACCCTGCATTGAATATCCCGATGCCGAGCGCGCGCTGTGCCGGCGGAAACCACTCGCCCACTGCTTTCGCCGCCGCCGGCCAGTTGCCGGGCTCCGACAACCCGAGCGCGAACCGGAACGCGCCTAGCGACCACTTGCCCCACGTCAGCGCGTGCGCCATCTGCGATATTGACCACGAGAGGATGAACAGGGCAAATCCGCGCCTGGTGCCCAGCCGGTCCACCAGGTAGCCCGAGCCCGCGTACATAATGGCGTAGGCGATGAAGAACAACACCAGAATGTGCGCGTAGTCGTTTTCGTCGAGATGGTACAGCTCGCGAATGTCTTTGCTGACGATCGAAAGCGCGAGCCGGTCGGCGTAGTTGAGCGCGGTGGCCAGAAACAGGAGCGCCGCGATGGTCCAACGCAGCCGGCCGGCGCTCATTCGCCCGCTCCGGCCAGAAAGTCGAAATCGCAGCCGAGATGCGCCTGCGTCACGTGGTCGAGAAACAGCTTGCCGTACCCGCGCGTGTAGTGAGGCTTGGGCGGAGTAAATTCGGCCAGCCTGCGCCGGATTTCGTCGTCCTTGAGCATCACGTCCACCCGACGCGCCGCGAAATCGAGCAGAATCTCGTCGCCGGTCCGCACCGCCGCCAAGGGCCCTCCCGCCGCCGATTCCGGAGCGACGTGCAGCACCACGGTTCCAAAGCTTGTGCCGCTCATCCGCGCATCGGAAATGCGGACCACGTCCGTAATGCCGGCCTGCAAGAGCTTCTTGGGCATCGGAATCTGTCCCCATTCGGGAAATCCAGGGCCACCCTTCGGCCCGCAATTCTTCATCACGAGCACGCTCGAAGCGTCCACCGGGAGGTCCGGATCGTCGATGGTTGCCATCATCTGCTCGCGCGTTTCAAACACGTGCGCGCGCCCCCGGTGCTGGAGCAGCGCGGGCGTGGCGGCCGACTGCTTGATTACGGCTCCATCCGGCGCCAGATTTCCGCGCAATACCGCAATGCCGCCCTCAGCCGACAACGGCGCATCGGCCGCGCGGATCACGTCGCGATTCTCACAGCGCGCCGCGGCCAGGTTTTCCGCGAGTGTACGTCCGTTCACCGTGCGGACATCGCCGTGCAGCAGCGGCTCAATCTCCTTCATCACCGCCGCAACACCGCCGGCGTGAAACAGGTCCTCCATCACGTAGGCGCCTGAAGGCTTCACGTTCACCAGGCACGGCGTGCGGCGGGAAATGCGGTCGAACTCGTCGAGCGCCAGCCGAATTCCGCAACGTCCGGCGATCGCAATCAGGTGCACGACAGCGTTGGTTGACCCGCCGAGCGCCATCAACGCGGCAATTGCGTTTTCGAAGGCCTCGCGCGTCATTACGCTCGAGGGCGTGAGCCCCTCCCTCGCCAATTCCACGGCGCGGCGTCCTGACTGTTCGGCGATCATCAGCCGTCGCGAATCGGGCGCCGGAATCGCGGCGCAGCCCGGCAGCGTCATGCCGAGCGCCTCAGCCATCGCCGCCATGGTCGACGCCGTCCCCATCACCGTACAGTGCCCGGAGGTTCGCGCGATGCAGGCTTCGATCTCGCACCACTCCTCTTCGCTCACGCGCCCCGTGCGGTATTGGTCGAACAGTTTACGTCCATCCGTCCCCGAACCGAGTTTTCGCCCGCCCCACTCGCCGGCCAGCATCGGTCCCCCCGGCACCATGATCGCCGGCACGCCCGCCGACGCCGCGCCCATTAGTTGCGCCGGCGTTGTCTTGTCGCAGCCGCACAACAGCACCACCGAATCGAGCGGATTGGCGCGAATGCACTCTTCCACGTCCATCGCCATCAGGTTCCGGAATAGCATCGCGGTCGGCTTCATGAACATCTCGCCGAGCGAGATGGTGGGAAACTCGAGCGCTACTCCGCCCGCCGACCATACGCCTCGCTTCACCGCCGCCGCTACCTCGCGCAGGTGAGCGTTGCAGTTATTCAGTTCGCTCCACGAGTTGCAGATGCCGACTACCGGCTTCCCTTCAAAGATGTCGCGGTTGAAACCTTCCGAACGAAGCCACGCCCGCCGCGAGAAGGCGTAGTATTCCGGCCCTTGAAACCATTTTTGGCTGCGAAGTTCCTTCATGAGAAGAAACAATCGTAACAGCTTGCAGGGGCGAATCTAGGGGATCGAAACTCGAGAAATAGACAGCGCCTTGCCCGTCGACGGGTCCACTCCGACCACAACCGCGTGCAGTTCCGGATTTCCCCGCGCGGGTTCCATGCGAACCGGCAGAGCCGTCAAAAACCGGCGAATAATGATCTCCCGGTCGACGCCGATGACCGATTCGTACGGACCTGTCATGCCCACGTCGGTCTGATACGCCGTCCCGGCGGGCAGCACCCGAGTGTCCGCAGTCGGAATATGGGTGTGCGTGCCGAGTACCGCCGAAACCCGGCCGTCGAGGTACCAGCCCATCGCCATCTTCTCGCTCGTGACTTCCGCGTGGAAATCGACCATGCGCACTTTCACGTCCTGCGCGTCCAAAACGGCGAGAATCTCATCGGCTTTGCGGAACGGGTCGTCGGTCGCCGGCATGTGAACCCGACCTTGCAGATTCATCACGGCGCAGCGCACTCCGTTGCGCGCCTCCACCACCGCCACTCCAGTGCCCGGCAGGTCCGCCGGATAATTCGCCGGACGCAGCAGGCGCGCCTGCTTGCCGAGATACTCGTAGATCTCCCGCTTGTCCCAGATGTGGTTCCCGCTCGTGAGAACATCCACTCCATGGTTGAACAGTTCTTCGGCAATCGCGGGCGTGATGCCGAATCCGCCGGCGGAATTCTCCCCATTCGCCACCACCAGGTCCACTTTGTGCTCGGCGGCCAGGCGGCGCGCATGCTCGGCAACCAGACCTCGTCCCGCCGAGGCAAAAATGTCGCCGATAAATAGCAGATTCATGAAATAGGGATAGAGGAGCGCACCACTGGACCGTGGCAGCCTCCGTCATTGACCCCGTTACACCCAGGGGCGGAACCCTCCGAGCGCCTTCAGGCTTCTCCAAGGCGGTGTTTGGCCGCCGGAGCGTGCTCACCAGCGCATAATCGAGCCGGGTCCCATGACATTGACTGTTGGATCAATTATAGGAAGCCACACACTTTGTTTTGCAGGAACGCTCCTGCGGCGATGATAACACGGGTTCGGCCGCCGCCTTCCCGGCATGAGGCGAAAACAAAGCAAATCTAAGCAAAAAGGGCGGATCCGGTTATCCGGACCCGCCCCTTCCCCTGCCCTGCGTTCAAAGAGCGTTAACGGCGGAAGCCGTGTTCGTAGCGGTCGCCGCGATCATAATGGCGGTCGCGATCATAACGATCATGATCGTGGCGATCATAGTGCCGGTCGCGGTCGTAGTCCCGATAACGGTAGTCGTCCCGGTCACGATAGCCGCCGTAGCTGTTACCGTAGCCGTAAGCCGGCGCCGGAGAGTAGTAGCGGACCGGCGGCTGCCAGTAGCCCTGAATCCAAACGCCGCCATCCCAGTACCCGTCCGTCCAGACGTAACCCGGTCCCGGGCATGGCGGACGAACCGCGTAGTAAGCCGGAGGCGCCGGCACACCGATATTGACACCGATCGAAACCCTTGGTGCCGCAAAAACCGCTCCACTCAGAAGAACCAGCCCCAACAGTGCCTTTTTCATAATCTCTTTCTCCCTTCGCACCCCTCTTAGTGCAGGGCGCGTGCCAAACGCATCTGTTTGAAAGCATTGGGGCACGGACAGGGTTCGTTGGCCGAGCACCACCGGGAGTGGTGGTAATGGACCACCAGGCGAGCCTAAGTGTTCTTTTTTCTTCAGATTACAGAGATTTAATCGTCCGACGAGAACATCCCGGACAGGACATCCAGTCCTTTATGTTCATCGCCGCCCGACGAACGGAAAACCGGTGCGAGTTCCCGCCGCATCTTCTCGAGCGTCATGCTCTGCACGATCACCCGTCCAGGACCCCGGAGCGTCGCCAGAAACAGCCCTTCTCCGCCGAAGATCGCAGTTTTGATACCGCCGACCATTTGAATGTCGTAGTCCACCGACTCGTCGAACCCGACCACGCAACCGGTCTCCACCTGCAGAACCTCACCCGCCGCGAGCGTGAACTCGACAAAATCGCCGCCGGCGTGGATGAATACCGTTCCCGGACCCGTGAGCTTCTCGAGAATGAATCCTTCGCCGCCGAAGAAGCCCGCGCCCAGCTTGCGAACCAGCGCGATATTGAGCTGCACCGTCGTCTGCGCGAAAAGAAAAGCGTCGCGCTGCACCAGAATGCTCTGCCCGGCAGCGAGTTCGAAAGCCTGAATGCGCCCCGGATAGCTGCCCGCAAAACCAACTTCGCCGGGCGAGGTAGCGCGGAAGTAAGTCATGAACAGGCTCTCGCCCATGAGCTTCCGCTTCAAAGCGCCCCACAGCTTTTCGCCGAGCGACTGCCCGCTCATGCGCGTCTCCCATTCCACTGCCGGGGTCTTGTAGATCATCTTCCCGGCTTCCGCGTACACCTCCTGCCCCGGCTGCAGCTTCACACGCGCCACTTGCAGGTTGTCGCCTTGAATCGTGTAGTCGAGCGGGGGAACGGCAATCGCGGGCGCGGCGTTCGGAGCCGCTCCGCCAATCGCCGCGCCACATCCTGAACAGAACCGCGAGCCCTCCGCTATAGCCGAACCACAGTTGGTACAGTAAGCCATACGCCCAAGTCTAGCGGGCCGGAATGAATCACCGCTATATTCTCTTCAACAAACCCTACGGCGTGCTGAGCCAGTTTTCAGGCGAAGGCGAAACACTGAAGCGCTACATCCCGGTTGAAGGCGTGTATCCGGTCGGGCGGCTCGACCGGGACAGCGAAGGACTCATGCTGCTCACGAGCGATGGACCTCTCCAGCACCGGCTGACTGACCCGCGCTACGAGCATCCGCGAACCTATTGGGTGCAGGTGGAAGGAATCGCCTCCGCCGAGCCGCTCGAGACGTTGGCACAAGGCGTCCGCGTGCAGGATCACGTGACCCGCCCAGCCAAAGCGAGCCCGCTCAACGGCGAACCACCGTTGCCGCCGCGCAACCCGCCCGTGCGCTTTCGCAAAAGCATCCCGACTTCGTGGATTGAACTCACGCTCATCGAAGGCCGCAACCGCCAGGTTCGCCGCATGACGGCAGCGGTTGGGCTTCCCACGTTGCGCCTCGTGCGGGTGGCCATTGGGGATATCCGGCTCGACGTCGAACCAGGGGTCTGGCGCGACCTCACGGCGGCCGAACTGCGGTCGCTCCGGCGATAAGGCTGCTTACTGAACGGGGAGAATTGTCATCTCGCCGAGCGCGCAATGCCCGGCGCTGCCCGTGCAGGCGCGGGGTTGCAGATCTTTGGTGAAGCAGATGCGCGCTTCCTGCAGTTGACCGCCCGTGCACGACACCCGGAAAGCGTCGCGCGGAAAGGTCGGATTCGCGGCGGCGAATTTGGCTTGAATGTCGCCCGGGCTCATCTGCATCGTCTGTTCGGGCGCTTGAAATTCCCGGGGAATCTTCACCATGTCGCGCGCCTTTCGAAGCGTGGCAAAGTAGTCGCGCGAAGCGAGTCCGCTGCAGGTGCCGTGATTGGCCCACTCGTGCTGAATCAACCCCTCGGTGGGAACGTACGGTAACGTAGCCGCGATAATCTGCTGAGATACGGGACGCGCCGGAGTGCAGCGTTCCGGACCTCGAGAGTCCTCGTTCTGCGGCCAAAGTCCATGAACGACGAAACCCACCTTGCGGCCGCGTCCGCACTCACGCGGGTCTTTGTCGCCGGTAGGACCGGCACAAAAGTCCGGCGCCCACGACAGCGAGAGCAGGTAGTAGGAGAAATCGCCGCTCTGCGCCGGCTCATCCGATTCTCCGCCGCCTCCGCGCCTTCGCTTACGGGCGTCGGCGAAGGTCGAGAACACGAGCAGGAGCGTGAGCGTCAGGAGCGTGAGCCGCTTGTTCAAAGCCATAAGGTTCAGGGTACAGCGATTCAGCCAGGTTTGGAAACACGCAGGCGGGATTACGTTTCTTTACCCGGCGCAGCGTCCGGTGTGCGTCATGCTAAATTAAGGATTTCAAGCTCACCAAGGGGTTTTCGTGACTCGTTTTCGTTTCTACGCTCCGGTTTTGATTTGCCTGCCTTTCGCCGGCCTTCACGCTCAGGATGCTCCCAAGCCTGCGGCGCCGGCTCAGACGGCCCAAACGCCGCCCGCCCCCAAGCCCAAAGCCGACGCGCCCGACAGCGAACGCGAGGATTTCTCAATCGGCATCTTCGGCTGGTACAACCCATCTCATTTCCATCTCCGCAACGGCCAGGGCGCGGTTTCAACGGCCAATCCGGCCGACCTCAACTACGGCGGCAAGAACCAGCCCACGCCAGGCATCGAATTCTCCGCTCCCGCCGGCAAATATAATGCTCTGCGCATCTCCTATTTCCGCACCCAGGGTCACGGCGCGACGGTGACGCCCATCGCCATCAGGGCCTTCGACCAGGATTACGCCTCGGGAACCTCCGTTTCAACCAAGTACAAAATGCAGGAGGCGAAGGTTTCCTGGGAATACTTGTCGTGGCCTTATCCGGCGAGCGAAAAATCGTTCCGCTTCAAGACGCTGTGGGGCGCGCAATTCATCTCGATGGACTCCACGCTCGACGCGCCCATCTATGACGCCGCCAACAATACCGATACCACTGCCGTCAAGAAGCACTGGCTCATCTATCCCTCGCTCGGCGTCGGCATCGAGAAGCGTTTTTCGCGGAACTTGAAATGGGAACTGAAAGGCGAGGGCTTCGCGCTCCCCTCGCGTACGCAGCTGTGGGATGCTCAAACCGACGTGGCCATCCGCGGTTCCCGCATTGAAGTGCTCATCGGCGGCCGCGTCCTCCACTTCCGCACTTCCCCGCAAAAGCCCGAGTACATTTACGCTACGATGCCGGGCGGCTTCGTCGAGTTTCGCTGGCACCTCTAACGCTTTTCGCCTTTCGACGAACCAGCGTAGATCGAGTTGAACAACAGCTTGTAAGTGCCGTGCGGCTGGCCGCGGAACGCCGCTTCAATGCCGAGCAGGTAAAGCTTGCCTTCTCCGACATTCGCTTCAGCCGCGGCGACCGCGCCTTCCAGATATCCTTGCCCCCACGCCCAACCGCTGCGGAGCGGCGTCGCATTCGGAAACCACGCCACCGGCTTCAACCCCTTGGCCTCGGCATCGGGCGAAAGCCGGTAGGCCGGGCTGTTCTCGAAGAACACGTCCACCTCCGGCGGCATCCCGAACGCCACCGGATCGGTATTGTCCACTGCCACGCGCAACACGCTTCCCGGCACGTAGAACTTCTCGCGCGGCAACGGACGGTCCTCGCCCTCGGGCGTCTTCTCCACGAGAGCGTTCTTCAAAGGCAAACCGAACAGTTGTCCAAGCCGCGTCGACCCGCCCACCGTGACCACGGTTCCGCCCGACTCGACGAACTTTTTCAACTGCGGAATGGTCCTGTCCACCGAAACGCGCCCCAGACGATTGCGAAACTCCTCGGGAATCTCGTCCGCCTGAGGCTGCGCGAATCCCATGCCGCCGCCGCGCCCCGTTGTACCCTCCGCGCGCGGCAACGCGCCGTCCGGGAAGATCAGAACATCGAAGCGGCTCGCCAGGCTGCCCGCGTCGAGCGCGGACGCGTACACCACCTCAAACGGAAATTCGAACTGCTCGAGCACCCAACGAATCCAGCCCGAGGTCATCGACCCGCCGTATTGGTCCCACAGCCCGATCCTCACGGGGCGAATTTCAATGGTCTCGCCCGCCGGCTTCGCGTCCACGCCGTAAATTGTCAGACCCAATTCGGCGGCGGCTTTCTCGAGCAACGCCCGCGTATCCTTGCGCGACGGAACGAACATCGCGCCCGGCATGAACCGGCGTCCACCCGCCTCCACCGCCCGCTTGTACCAAAGCACCTGGTCTCCGGCGCGCAGCAGACGGTTTACCGCGATGAACGCATCATTGGTCTCGTGCCCCATCACATACCCGGCGCGCCCCGCTCCGATAATCTTCCCTGCCGGGGGACGCTGCACTCCGTTCACGATTTCAAAAGGACCGTCAAAAGCATCAAGCAAACGGTCGAACACCACGCCCATTTGATAGGCGAGCGTATAGCCGGTCACGTCATAGGGCGGAACCGGCGGGCCGCCGGGATACTGAAAATCGTTGGGATGATCCTGGGGCTCGAACATGTCGAGGACGTGCGGACGAAACGCCTGCGCCGTCTTCACCACCCATGACCCCGCGCCGTATCTCTTCCCCGCCACCGAGAAATCCGCCGTGGCGCGATGGACCGTGATGCCGTTCTTGATCAGCGTGTTGATGAATTTGGTGGCGGTCGGAAAATCAGGCTGATCCACCGGCACGATGTAGCCGCGCGGATCGCGCATCGCCGGATCGCGCAAAACGGTCTCGTAGAGTCTCGCCGGCACGCTGGGCGTTGCAAACGCGGCGGGCACATCGCCTGCCGGACCCGCCGCCGCGCCGGACCGCGCCGGCTCTTTCGACGCCGCCTTCTTCAACGCCTCGATCCTCTTCGGTGTGATCGTCCACGCATCCCGGCTGCCGCGTTCAATCGAGTTCCGGCCCATGCGGTAGATGTTGTAGAGCAGTTCCTCGCGGTAACGCGAGGCGAGATCGAGCACGGCGAGATTGGCCGTCATCGAATAGTCGATCGACTGCTTGAAGTGCCACTTCTGCGGCGCCACCGGAAACGGCAGGTCGCCCGACGGCAGTTGGCGCTGCGGCACCAGCGGAATCTCCATGGGCGTCGGATTGCCGATGGTCTCGGTCAGCAGTCCCACCATATTGTGGAAGTAGGTGCTCGTGCGCAATCCGCCGTTGTACCAGGTGGAGTAAGAAGCGCCGCTCCGCATTGTCGCCCCGGGCTTGTTCTCGACGATGAACCGGCTGTGCATCGCCGCGCCCACCAGGTTCAACTCCATCATCGACAGCGGATCGAAGTTGTAGTTGAACGGGTCGCGGAAGGGCGGCGCAAACAGCACCGCGCCCGCCGGTCCGGTCTGGTGATGGTTGTAGACGATTTGCGGGAACCACTCGATGAACAACTGCCGGTTGATATTCGTCGTCTCGCGCATATTCGACATGTAGAAGTCGCGGTTGTTATCGTGCCCGATGTACTTCTGGTACAAGCGCGGAATGTCGTTGGTCCGGCGTTTCAGCGGATCAGTTTGCCGCATATACCAGCTCGAAACCAGTTCCATACCGTCCGGGTTCGCGTGCGTCGCAAGAATCACGACATCGTTCAGGATGCGCAACGTTTCGGCATCGTTCCGGCTGAGCATGTTGTAGACAAAGTCCATCAGTTGGTGGGCGCCGAGCACTTCGGTGGCGTGCAGTCCGCCGTCGATCCAGACCACCGCCTTGCCCTCGGCGGCGAGAGCGCGGGCCTCCTCGTCGGTGACGCCTTCGGCATGAGCCAGGCGACCGGCAATCTGCCTGTAGCGGTCGAGCTGCTTGTGATTCGCCGGCGAGGTGATGATGGCCATCCACTGCGGCCTGCCTTCTTCGGTCTTTCCGATTTCGACCAGCTTCATGCGATCCGACTGCGCGGCCAGTTTCTGCCACCACGCGGTGAGCTGAGTGTAGGTGGCGAGTTGATAGTCGTCGCCGATGTCGAAACCGAGAGCTTCCTTGGGGGTCGTGAGCCGGCCCTGAGCCGCGCATGCGGCCGCGAGCAGAACCGCCAGAACGATGGATCGCATCTTACGAGGATACTGGAACGCGCGAGGATACTGGAACGCGAGGATACTGGAATGCGGCGTGCATGGGAGTTGGGTGATGCGCATAATTTTCGGACTGTTCTTATTCGCTGCAACGGCGCTGGCGCAGAGAAACTCGGTCTTATTCCATGGCGGCGCCGGATTCGATATTTCAAACTGGGGCCGATACGACACGGCGGTGAATCTCGGCGCCACATACGAACGGCGGTTTGCGAAATGGTTGGGCGCGGAAACGGGTGTGCTGGTTGCACTACGCCCGTCAGAGGGCTTCTGCACGGGCCATGGCTGTTACACGCCTGACGACCGCATCGTTTGGGTGTCGTTCGGGCTGCGCGCTCGCGCGCCTCTGGGACGGTTGGAACTCTCGTTGGGAGCAGGCGGCCTGCGCGAAAGCTACCGTGACTCGAGCGGGTTGAGCAGCTACGGCCAGCACAACAATTATGACGGCTGGGGATTCTACGCCGCGCCGCGCGCCACCTGCCGGCTGGGACGGCTGACTCTGGGCGGCACGTCGTGGTTTTTGATCGGAAATCCCCCGTACGCGCGGGACCGCTTTGCGGTGGTGACGGGGGATGTCGGGTTTCGGTGGTAGACTTCCGCCCGATTCTTTCCCGCCGAAACACCGCGAAGTAATTGATCGGAAACGCCGCCCGCTGCTCGGTGGTTGGACGGCATTCTCAAACTGAGAGGACCGGACGCCACATTCAATGAGCGTTTGTACTGTACAACTATTGTTTAGGCATAGATGAAGACAATGGGACAAAGCACTCACTTGTACGTGGCAGACGAGGTTTTCATCGCCACTGCTCTCCTGCATAGGGAAAACCCGCAGCGCCAGGATTTTGCCGTTTCCGAGATCGTGGACCGGGCCAAAAAAGAAAACATTTTCGGGCGATTACGTCCCGGAGTGCGCACTCACGCCTACCTGCATTGCGTGGCGAACAAAGAACCGAATCCGGGCGACTATCGGGTTCTCTACGCCACTGGTTCCAACACCCGCCGGCTGCTTCGGTCGAATGACCCGGTGCACCCCAAGAGACAGGGCAGACTCTGGCCCGACCCCGACGATATCCCACCCGCCTATCGCGAACTCATTGACTGGGCCAAGCGCCGGTACGGCAAAGAAACGCCCCCCGAATCCCGATGGTTGGACGGGATCTTCCAACTTCGCGGCATGGGTCGTCATCTTTGGAAGGGTGAGGACCCGGACCAGTACGTACACAAACTCCGCGAGAACTGGAAATGAGCCGGATTTTCTTCGACACAAATTTGTTCATCTAGCTCGTCCAACACAGGGGACCGCGCGGCGCCCGGGTTGTTCAACTGGTTCAAACGCATGTCCGAGCGAAAGGATGAGCTGGTTACCTCCACGATGACGCTCGGTGAGGTCCTCGTCAAACCCCTGGCCATCGCGACGAGGCTTGGGCGAAGCGCTACGAGAAGCTGATGGACTCGCCGGGTGTGGTCGTCGTGCCGTTCGACCGCCTTAGCCGCAAAGGGGTTCCGGCATTCATTTCATCGCCGGACTTGACCGCGCCCCGCTCTAAATCCCACTCGCCGTGCGAAACTGGTATGCACGAGCGATGGATAACTACGACCTGATCGTGATCGGGTCCGGGCCGGCCGGGCAACGCGCCGCAATTCAGGGCTCCAAGGCGGGCAAGCGTGTAGCCGTAGTCGAACGGCGCGAAGTCGTCGGCGGCACCTGCATCAATACCGGAACCATTCCCAGCAAGACCATGCGTGAAGCGGTCTTGCACCTGTCCGGCTACAACTACCACAACATCTACGGCGTCCATTACCGGGTCAAGGAAAAGATCACCATGGAGGACCTCGCGTTCCGGGTCCAGCACGTGATCAAGACCGAAATCGATGTAACCCAGGCTCAGTTGTCGCGCAACAACATCGAGATGCTCACCGGCGCCGCCGCTTTCGTCGACCCCAATCACATTCGCGTCGACAGCGTTCGCGGCGCCACCACCTACGAAGCCGAGCGCATCATCATCGCCACCGGAACCAAGCCCGCCGTCTCCGACAAAGTTCCGCTCAACGGCCGCAACATCGTCAACAGCGACCAGGTGCTCGACTTGAAGCAGGTGCCGCGCACCCTTATCGTCGTGGGCGGCGGCGTCATCGGCGTCGAGTACGCCTGCATGTTCGCCGTTCTCGGCGTCCGCGTCATCCTCGTCGAGAAGCGCTCCAGGCTGCTCGAATTCGCCGACCAGGAGATCGTCGAGGCGCTCTCCTATCATCTTCGCGACAACCGCGTCACTATGCGGCTCAACGAAGAAGTTTCCACTGTCGAGGACATGCCGGACGGCACGGTCATCGCCAACCTCGAAAGCAAGAAGAAGATCTCGGGCGACGCGCTGCTCTACGCCGTCGGGCGGCAAGGCAACGTCGACGAACTCAACCTCGCCGCCGCCGGGCTTGAGGCCGACGCGCGCGGCCGCATTCCCGTCGACGCCAACTACCGGACCAAACAACCCCATATCTGGGCCGCGGGCGACGTCATCGGTTTCCCGAGCCTCGCTTCCGTCTCGATGGAGCAGGGCCGCATTGCCGCCGCTCAGGCCTTCGGAAAAAACCTGGCTTCAAACCCGGCCAGCTATCCTTACGGCATTTACACCATTCCGGAAATCTCGTTCATCGGAAAAACCGAGGAACAACTGACCGACGAGGACGTTCCCTACGAGGTCGGAGTAGCGTATTATCGTGAGATCGCGCGCGGCCAGATCCGCGGCGACACGACGGGCAGATTGAAGCTCATTTTTCACCGCGAGACCCGTCTGCTGCTGGGCGTCCATATCATTGGGGAGGGCGCGTCGGAGTTGTTGCACATCGGGCAGGCCGTCATGATCCTGGGCGGAACGATCGACTATTTCGTCAATACGGTCTTCAACTATCCGACTCTCGCTGAGTGTTACAAAGCCGCAGCGTTTAACGGCGTGAACAAGTTGGCCAAGCTCTAAATCGCAATCTGGGGGATCTATGGCGATCACGATCGGCGTGGCATTAACGAACCGTCTCACCGTGGCGCGGGTCGAAGGCATCCGGCTGGCGAGCGAAGTCCGGCGCTATCCGGGCGACAATGGCGATTTCGATTTGTTGACCGGCATGCCTGCCGAGGCCATCTGCCGGGCTATCAGCGATGAGATCGTGGCAGCCGCGGCGGGCAGTCCCATCGCCGCAGCCGGCGTCGGAGTCCCGGGAATCGTCCGCAACGGGGTCATCGAGGAATCGCCCAATCTCCATCAGCTGAAAGGATTCGCCATTCAGCTCTCACTCGAGGCCGCACTCCGCCAGCGCGGCATGAACCTCTCGCTGTGTGTCGGCAACGACGCCGACATGATGGCCGCCGGCCTTGCCGCCACCCGCGGACAACTCGACCGGCTGATCCGCGTTTGGACCCTCGGCAACGGCATCGGCTACGGCCGATACCCGTCGAACGAAGGAGTCTGGGAAGGCGGACACATGGTGGTGAGCCTCGATCCCAGGGAGACGTTCTGCGGCTGCGGCGGCATGGGCCACCTGGAAGGCATCATGGGTCACCGCGCCATGCGCCTTCGCTTCCTCGACATGGAACCGGACGAAGTTTTTGAGAACGCGCGCGAGGGTGACCCGCGCTGCGTCGAGTTCGTGAAGCTCTGGCATCGCGCCCTCGCCGCAGCAACCGCCTCATCCGTTCACATGGACGGGCCCGGCAAGTTCTACATCACGGGGCCCGACGCCGTTCATCTCGAAGTCGCCACCCTGCAGTCCTGCGTTCAGGAGATGGTGAAGATGAGCCCGCTGCTCGGCTCGTCGTTTGAAGTGGTCCCGAGCGGCGAAGAAATCGCCATCATCGGAGCTGCCGCAGCCGCCGCCAGCCGCGTCTGAACGGCGAAGCTAAACGAGGGCACCCTCGCGCAGCAGCTTGCGGCACACGTCCACGTCGCGCCGCATCAGGCCGAGCAATTGTTCCTTGGGAATTGTGAACGTGGTCTTCCCGTCATTGGCGCCGCCCAAATCCGGATATTCCATGTGAAGTTGCACCGGACCGGTGAAGCCCTTGAGCATCGGCAGGAATTTCCTGAAGTTCACCATGCCCTGGCCTAACCCGCACCATCCCGGCACCCACTCGCCCCTGGAATTCTGAATCCAGCGGAAATCCTTGAGCGCCACACCGCGCACGTACGGCATCAGCAGACGGCTCGAGTGAATCCAGCCGCCGTAGCCGCCCTCCACCGTTGCGTGCCCGATGTCGTAGTTGACCGAAACAGCCGACGGGTCGAAATCCTTGAGGATCAGGTAGAGATCCCAGAACGACGCCCCCACCTGGCCGGCGCCCGAGTGCGTGTGGTACATCGCGCACACGCCATGCTGCTTGTTGAGCGCCGCCAAATCGCGGGTCCGCGCCCGGAATTCGTCCACCTGTTTCGGCAGCGGTGCGCCATCGGCGTAACGGAACGTGCCCCAACGGTAGCGGCGGATTCCGGACCGGGCCAAAGCGCGCACCACGCGCTCGGCATGAGGCGTAGTTGCGTCGACGATGTGCGACGTCACCATCGGCACCGTCAACCCCGCCGCGTGAATCGCCTCCAGCGCCTTTGGAAGATCGTCCTCCACCCGCTCCGGCAACACATGACCGCCGGGCCGAAGTGTCAGGTCGATGCCGTCATAGCCAAAGCCCTTGCACAACGTTGCCATCTCGGCGACGCTGGTCCATTGGAAATGTTTTGAAAAGGCGCACAGCGTCAACTGTTCCTTACCGGCGCCGGCGAACGCCGAAAACGCTGCCGCGCCTCCCATCCACTCGCGACGGGTCATCCTAAACCTCCACCCGGTTCGATTTTGCGTTCCACCGCACGCGCCGCCCCGATTTCAGCGACAGGTTCGCCATCTGCGGCACCAGCGTTGCCTGAAAGCCCTTGGAAACCGGCGCCGCGGGCGTACGGCGCGTTCGTACGCAATCCAGAAAATTCTGAACGTGCAGGTCCGTCGCCCAGCCAAACCCCTTGGCCGACCGCCTGTCCACCGACGGCTTCTCGTCCCCGCCCTGCGGGTAGATGCGGCAATCCTCGCGCCCGATATCCATGCGCGCCTGGTCGCCATCCAGATGGTTCATTTGATCGAAGCGGCTCGGATATCGCATCGCGGCGTAGTTGATCGTGAAAACCGCGATGAAGTCGTCGGGATATTCGGCGGTCGCTACCACGCTCTCCGGCGTATCGAACCCGGTGCGGTGCGGCTTGCCCGCGGCAGCCGTCACCGCGAGCGGATAACCGGCGTTCATCAACAGGTGAATGCCGTCGAAAACGTGAGCGCCCTGGTCGGCCACAATTCCGCCGGCGTAATCCGCATAATTCCGCCAGTTCCGGAAGATATCGGGATCGAGCGGACGGTGCGGAATCGGACCTTGCCACTGCTCCCAATCGAGCGCTCCTTCCAGTTTGGTCGCGGGTTTTCCGCCGAGGTAGTTGTTGAGCCACCACGACCGCACCATCCTCACCGCGCCGAGTTTGCCCGAAGCCACCAGTTCCCTGCCCTCGAGATACAGGTCGTAGCTGCGGCGCTGCATGCCGACCTGCACGATCTGTTTGGTGCGTTTCTCCGCCTCGACCAGCGCGACGCCTTCTTCCGGCGTATGGCAGAGCGGCTTTTCGACGTAAACGTCCTTGCCGGCAGCCAGCGCGTCGAGAACCATGCGCGCGTGCCAGTGCTCGGGCGTGGCGATGAGCACCGCCTGAATTTCCTTGTCGGCCAACAGCTCGCGGTAATTGCGGTAGATCTTCGGCGCGGCGCCGGCCTTCTTCACGGTCGACACGGCGCGTTCGAGATTCGGCTCGTAGACATCGCACACCGCGCCGACGCGAAGCGCGGGGTCTTTCTGGAAAACCGTCATGACGAACGTTCCGCGCGACCCTGCGCCGATCACGCCAAGCCGGACCTCGTCCGCCGGACTCGCCGCCGCCACGCACATCGTTCCGCCCGCCAGAAGAAAGTGCCTTCGGGAAACCATGACGGAGCTATTCTATCGCGCCAAGACCAACAACTCCCGCTCAAAAAGGCGCCCGCACTCCGTCCTTCAGCGCTCTTTCTTGAGCGCCGCCATGACGTCGGCTACGAGTTCCTTCGCCTGCTCCAGGCTGTGCGTGATCATTTGCACATCCATCGCCGGCTTGCCCGGCTGTCGGGCGCTCTGACAGTACACGCCGTGCTGCCCCACCAGCACCAGCGCGTCGGTCAAGACATCCATCGCCACCGCCAGACGCCCGCGCTCCACGCCCATCATGAATTCGTAGCGCTCCAGTTCTTCCCGCCGATCCCGATAAACAGACATACTCTAGCCTCGCTTCCGCGTAAGTTCACCCACCTCGGTTACGCGCCCCCGCGACAGGCCCAAAACCGTGGGTTTTATCCCCCAACAACCCATCCGTCGATGTTGAAAACAGGACACTTTCCTCCGGCATTAAGACTGCAAGAAGAGAAGGCATGTCAGCCACTTATTATCCGATCGTTGATAACGACACTTGTATCGGGGACAAAGAATGCTACGAAGTGTGCCCGAAAACCGTTTTTGACTGGGACGAGGACAACGCCAAGCCGATCGTGGCTCGACCGGATGATTGCATTGACGGCTGCGTCGAATGCGCCAAAGCTTGCCCGGTTGAGGCGATCACGTTCCCGGCGAACTAGTCTTTTCCACCCTCGACTCGAGATAGGCACGGCGGCTATCCATGATCGCTTTGCGCGCTTCGTGCGGGCCGCCCCATCCTTCCATCCGCGTGACCCGGCCTTCCAGCTCTTTATAAATGGAGAAGAAGTGCTCGAGTTCGCGGCGGACGTGCGGAAAAATCTGATCCATCGTGTGCACCTGGTTGTAGCGCGGATCGTCCTTCGGCACGGCGATTACTTTCTGGTCGCGCTCGGATTGATCCACCATATTGAGGATTCCCACCGGGCGAACCTCGATCAGACAACCTGGAAAGCTCGGCTCCTGCACCAGCACCAGTACGTCAAGCGGATCGCTGTCCTCGGCTAGTGTGCCGGGAATGAAACCGTAGTCGCCCGGATAGTGCATCGGCGAGTAAAGCGCGCGGTCCAAGCGGAACACATGCAACTCCCCGTCGTACTCGTACTTGTTCGCCGAGTTCTTGGGAATCTCGACGATCATCCGCACCACCTCGGGACACTCCGGTCCCGGATCCATGTCGTAAAGTCGGTTCATCTTCTCCCCCACTCGGGCGCGGCTAATCTTCCACGGTGATCGACGGCCCCGGCGTGGCCGCCTCCGAACAGCGCGTCACCAGCGTGCGCGCCATTTCGAGGAATGCGCGCCCCTGCGGATCATCGCCGCCCCGCGAAGCCACCGGACTGCCGCTATCACCGCCCTTGCGCACTTCCGGCGCGAGCGGAATCTCGGCCAGGAACGGCACGCCCATCTGCTCCGCCGTCCGCCGCCCGCCGCCGTGGCTGAACACATCGATGCGCTCAGAACAATGCGGGCACACCAGAAAGCTCATGTTCTCGACGATGCCAAGCACCGGCACGCGCACCTGCTCAAACATGTTCACGGCCTTGCGCGCGTCCTCGAGCGAAACGTCGGAGGGCGTAGTCACAACAACCGCGCCGGAGATGGGCGCCGTTTGTATCAACGACAACTGAACATCGCCCGTACCTGGAGGCAGGTCGATCACCAGGTAGTCGAGTTCGCCCCAATCCACGTTGCGCAGAAACTGCTGCACCACGCTGTGCAGCATCGGTCCGCGCCACACAAGCGGCTTGTCGCCGGGGTTCAGGAAGCCCATCGACATGAGCTTCACGCCGAAGTTTTGCAGCGGCTGAATGCGGTCTCCCAGGGCACGCGGCGTTTCGCTGATGCCCATCATCAACGGCACATTCGGACCGTAGACGTCCGCATCCATCAGCCCCACCTGATAGCCGCTCTGCGCGAGCCCGATGGCCAGGTTGACAGCCACCGTAGTCTTGCCGACCCCGCCTTTGCCCGAGCCTACCGCGATCAGATTCTTCACGCCGGGAATCGGCAGCTTGGGCGGCATCGCGCCGCCAGGATTGGGACCCATAAACCTTTATCGTACCAACCGGGCCCCGATCGTTCGGTTACTGAGCCATGACGGAATCCCAACGCGCCGCCGCAGCCTCACGAATTTTCGCTACGTCGGCTTCGAGCAGGTAGCGCTCGGCTACAAGGGCGCGCGCCGCATCCTCCACCTTGCGCAGATATTCGACCTTGCTCGCGTAACGCTCCGCAACCGAGGGGCGGGGGTCGCCGGACTTCTCGCGCTCGGCGCGGGTGCGGGCAAACGGAAGGTAACTGCCGGTCATGTTGGCCAGAGAATCGGCCGCGCCGATCTTCGCGTCGCGCAGGTTCCATCCGGTGTAGGTTGCCAGCGGCACGGCGAGTTCAGGCAAACGAATGCCGCTCGTCTCGTTGCCGTCGCGGTCCACTTGCGAAACCATCGAAGGAAACGCCTTGCCGATTTTCGGCGGCTCGGTTGTGAAATCCAGGTGATGCGCCTTCAACTCGCGGCCGGCCGGAAACTTCACGCCTTGCAGTTTGGGAAACTGCACCGTGTTCGTACTGACGAGTTGATCTTTATCCACGCGCGGATACTGCGACGCGGGAGGCTCCACGCCATCCTTCAGCCACGCCTGCATGTCGACGAGCAGAGCACGCAGCGCCCAACGGTAGTCAGTAGGATTGGCGAGGTTCTGTGTCCCGTTTCGCACCGGTTTTGCACCGGCGCCATGCTGCGTGCCGGCAACATAGTAGACGCGCGTATCGGCAGGAAGCGGCGCGTCGGCGCGGCCATCGGCAGTCGTGTGAATCAGAGAAGCGGCGCGACCCCAGTATTCGTACGACCCGTTGGTGTAGAAGATCTTCGGACGCAGTTTCGGATCGAGACGATCCAGCAGTCCCGCGGTAATGCCTGTGTCGGGATCCTTCTCGGGCAGGTCAGTGAACGGAAACAGATCACTCGGATAGAACAGGTTCAAAGTCGGATGCCCGTCGCGCGAGGGCTGCGCGAAGCGGATGTTGAAGCTTCCGCGCCCCGCTCCTGCGACGTGCGCCATCACGCCGTCGAGCACCTTGCGTCCCTTCTCGTCGCCATTGAACCCGTCGTAAAGGAAAGTCCGCAGAAAGCGTCCGCTCTGTGATGCGCCGTAGGCAATGGCMCGCTTTAAGAACGCCCGTTGATCATTCAGCAAAGCGGTGGCGTCCCCGCCGCCGTACTTAAGGAACGACACGAAGTCGCGGATGGCCGCCGGACCCAGCCCCGCCACCGGAGGATTGGCCGCAGTGTAGATCACCTCGTAGATCTTGCCCGGCTCAAACCCCTTCGAATACTCGACGTGAGTTGTGTCGCTAAACCGCCACTCGCGCCGCGGAATCTCGCGTGCCGGAGCATCGGCGTTGTCGCGAACCAGCAGGCGGGCGCCGGCTTCATCCACCACGGCGTAGGGCACGTGGTTGCGGTCGGAAACCAGGAAGCGCGTCGACGGTTCATCCGGAACATACTGCCCGCGCACCAGGCCGCGCACCCCCGCCACCGGAGCGTACAGCCGCAGTAAGCCATCACGCTGCGGGACGTCGAATTGCCAGCCCACATCCACCACGGTGAATCCCTGTACGTAGAGAAATGAGTCGTCGCGGTTGAAGGTGCCGAACGTCTGGTTACCGCGATTGGGGATGTCGATCAGCGCAGTGCCGTTGCCGAGTTTGGTATCGCGAGGCTTCGTGACGATCACGTCGGCGCTGAACTCCACCAGCCCCTTTTCGTTCTTCGGCGCTAAAGCCAGGTCGGTGATGTTCGAGTTCGCCGCTGCCTTCGGATCGACGGCGAATTCAGCGCGCGCCACGATTCGTTCGTAGGCGCCCGCCGGTCCGAAGCTCTTGCCGCCGTCGACATCGGTCCGGTCCACCACACGCACGGTGACCACGGCAGCGGAGAGCGGCACCGCGAGAAAAGCCAGCCAGCAGGCAAGTTTGCGCATGAGCGCTATTATCTCGCGATCACGCCAGAAAAGAAGTGGTCTCCCGCAGGAACAGGTCCAGCTGATCGTGATGAAGCCAGTGTCCCGCGTTCGCTACGGGGATCAGGCGGCATCCCGGGATCGCCTGAAACCGCGGATCCTGATCGGGCACCGGGGCGAAACTCTCGAGTCCCCAAAACATGAGCGAGGGGCATTGAATGCGCGAGTAGATCTCGGTCGCGTCCTGGATGTTGTGCCCGTAGGGCGGAAAGATACGCGCGTAGTTATCGAACTTCCACACCATCGCGCCGCCTGCGTCGAAGTTCGTCCCGTGCAGCGTCAGATGGGTGGCCACATCGTCGGAAAGATGGGGGTTTGCTTCCTTCATGCGAGCCACCGCCGCCTCGAGCGTCGGATAAGCGCGCGTTTCTCGATGCTCAGCCTTGCGAATTTCTTCAATCCAGTAGCGCATCCGTTCGGAAGCCGGATTGTGCACGCGATGGCGGGGTGGAAAACCGAGACCTTCGATGGAAACCACCTTGCGTACGCGCTCGGGATAAATGCCCGAGTAATGCAGCACGATGATGCCGCCGAGCGAGTGACCCACCAGGCGGACCGGAAAATCGTCCACGATATCCAGCAACCCCGACAGGTCGAGCACGTGCTCGCCTACCGAGTACATCGCGCCGGGCGCCCATGCGCTGTTGCCGTGTCCGCGCAGGTCGAGCGCATAAACGTGGTAGTGCTCGCGTAACGAGCGCGCCACCCAATCCCAATTGCGGGCATGATCGAGACCGCCATGAACCAGCACCACCGCCGGTTTGCCGTCCTGCCCGTAATCCCAAAACTGGAGTTTCAGCCGGTCTGAGTAGAAGAAATGCGATACAGGTTCCACGAAATTGCTATCGTAGCAGTTCGCCGATGCTGCGCTCACTCCGCACCGTCCACATCGTTGCCGGACTGCTCACAGCCGGTCACCTTGTTTTCTATTCGCTCATCGGCATCGCCGGCAGCCTCCACGTCACCAGTGACCCGCCCGCCGCGCTACCGCTCCGCGAGGTCGCCTTCGAAACTCCGGCGGGGCTTCCGGACCGCGAGCTAGCCACGCGCATCGCCCGGCATCTCGGTCTCACGCTTGCCCTGCCCGTTCAGCCCGCGGCCATCCGGCGGGATGCTTCGGGCGTGCTGCATCTCGACCTCTGGCATGCCAACGGGCACCACGTCATTACACTCCTGCCGCATGCGCTGCGCGTCGAGGAATATCGCTCCGGCGCCGCCCGTTACTCAAACGTTCTGCACATGACCACCGCGGTGTTCCGCTCCGGCGATCGGCGGATGAACGCTTGGGCATGGTGGAACGAATTCGGCATGTGGGGCACCGCCTTCACGCTTGCTACCGGCATGCTTTTGTGGCTGGTGAGCCGGCCTGCGGGCACATTGCGCCGCCTTCACCGCTATCTTGCGCTCGGCGCATTCCCCTTGCTCGCTGTATACCTCTCCAGCGCCGTGATGCTTGCGCACCGTTCCTGGTTTACGACGAGCGGCCCGCTTGTCGTACTCCACCGTTCCTACGGCACCGCCGGCGGATGGGCTGTCGCGCTTGCGTTGACCTCACTTCTCGCCCTCGCGCTCGCGATATCCGGAGTTTTGCTCTGGATTCGTGGGCGGCGGCTGCGCATCGCGGGCGCAGTTCTGCTGACCTCATCAGCGCTCGCAGGCTGGTGCCTCGCGCTCTTCATGCGCCTCTGAGCGTCACGCTACAATCAGGATCGTGCCCGCACGTATGAAAGACATCGCCCGCGATCTGGGCGTCTCGGTGGTCACCGTCTCGAAAGTTCTGCGCAACCACTCTGACATCAGCGAAGAGACGCGCGAACGCGTCCTGAAGCGCATGCGCGAGCTGAATTACCAGCCCAATCTCGCCGCCCGCGCACTGGTTACCGGAAAGACACTCACCGTCGGGCTCATCGCGCCCGACCTTGTGCACTCGTTCTTCTCGCAGGTGGCCAAGGGCCTTTCCAACGTCCTGCGCCAGCGCGACTACGGCCTCATCATCTCGTCCTCTGAAGACGACCCGGAACTCGAACGAAAAGAAATCGACCTGATGATTGCGCGGCGCGTCGACGGGCTCGTCATCGCCTCCGTGCAGCGCAGCCTCGACACTTTTCAACACATCGAGGAACAGCGTGTGCCTTACGTCCTGATCGACCGCAAGTTCGAAGGGCTCAAGGCGAACTTCGTCGGCGTCAACGATGAAGCCGTCGGAGAACAGGTGACCGAGCACTTGATCGCGTGCGGATACCGCCGCATCGCCCACATCGGCGGCGAGGACGTCAGCACAGCGGTGGGACGCCGTGAAGGTTACCGGCGCGCGCTCGCGCGGCACGGCATTGATAATCCGCCGATTTATGTCTTGTCCCGCCCCCACGGGGACGACGAAGGCGACGTCACCGGCTACAAGGCGATGAAGGGCCTGCTCCAATTGAATCCGCGCCCGGACGCCGTGTTCTGTTTCAACGATCCCACCGCGCTCGGCGTGATGAAGGCCATTCTAGAAGCCGGTCTTCGCATTCCGGAGGACATCGCCGTGGCCGGCTGCGGCGACGTTCGCTATGCCGAATTTCTTCGCGTGCCGCTCACAAGCGTCAATCAGGACAGCGTCGCCATCGGTGAGAACGCCGCCCGGCTCCTGCTCGCCGCCATCGACTCCAAGACACCGCTCAAGCCCAAGTCGGTTCTGATCGCGCCGAAACTCGTTGTCCGCCAGTCCACGGTGAGCCGCTCATGATCCTCGATTGGCTGTTCTCCTCGCCTCTTGAAACCGGAACTCCCGCGCCCGACTTCACGCTTGAAGACCAGGACGGCAACACGGTCCGTCTGGCCGACTTCCGCGGTTCGCACGTGGTGCTCGTCTTCTATCCCAAGGATGAAACCACCACCTGCCGCAAACAGCTTTGCGAGTTTCGCGACGAATGGGCGGAGGTGAAGTCGAAAAATGCGGTGGTGTTTGGAGTTAACCCCGACAACGCGGCCAGTCACCAGGATTTCCGCACGCGGCAACGGTTTCCGTTCCCTTTGCTCGTCGATAAAGGCCAGCGCGTGGCCCGGCTTTATCACGCCAACGGGCTGATCGTGAAACGCACCGTGTACCGGATCGACCCTGAGGGCGTGATCCGTTTTGCTTCGCGCGGCAAACCGGTGCCGTCTGAAGTTCTGGCCTGACGGTTAACGCGCGGCGTCGATCGCGTTTAACATCTCGTCGGCGCGGGCGCGGACCTTCAAATCTTCAGTGAAGTTCGTCCACCGGATCTTGCGATCGGAGCCCACCACCAGGAATTCAGCGGGGCGCGCGATGTCTCGCCCGTCAATGCCGCCCTTTTCATGCAGAACCCCGAATTGCCGGATCACTTCGGTTTTCGGATCGCTCAGCAGCGCAAACCCGAGTCCGGCCGACTTCGCGAGGTTCTTGGACTCATCGGGACGGTCCGCGCTGATGGCCACGACGGCTGCACCGCGGGCCTGAAATTCCGCTAAATGAGATTGGATTCCCCGCAACTCGGAGACGCAGAACGGTCACCAATATCCGCGGTAGAACACGAGCACCGCCGCCCGATTGCCGCGCAGCAGCGCTGACAGTTTCACGGCGTTGCCGTCGAAATCCTGAAGCGTGAAGTCGGGCGCCTCAACCCCGGCTCGAAGAGCGTTCGCCGGAACCGGCAGTTCCCGGACCGCGAAGAACAATCCCCAGCAGAATAGCGCCGTGAACACTACGGCAAGCACGCCGGCAATGGGTCCGGATACTCGCCCCCGATAAGAGCGGTCCGGGCGGTATGCGCGGGCGATTCCCACCGCCATCACGGTGAGTCCGCCCGCCAATAGCAACAGGTTCACCCAGGGAAAGTCGCGCGTTGCGGCAAAGCGGATGAAGATGGGCAGATAGCTGAAGAGCCCCGCCGCTACGAGCGCGAGTCCGCCCCAAATCCACCAATTCTGTCTCGGTTTCATCCTCTTACCGTCCTGAACTCAGGCTGTTGAACGCACGGACAAAGACCAGTGAAAAGCCCAGCAGCACCAGTCCGCACACCGCAATCATCGCACTCGCTCCACGGCGTTCGCGGTTGCGGACCAAGGCCACGGCGCCGCCGATCAACAATGCCAGGCCGCCCACAATACCGATGCCCAAGGTCGTGAACAGGAACCAGGTCTTTGGTGGCAGGCTTCCCCCTTGTTTGATTCTTACATGAACTTCGACAGCACAGCCGCCAGCGCCTTGCGCACCTGCTCCGGGGTTTCGACATCGTACACTTCCGGTTTGAGCGGAGCGATCAGGGGCTCGAGTTGATCCTGTACAGGCTCGGGCAGGCGCATTCCGAAATCCGGCCTCGGGAACCGGTTCCACGGCGGCAGCCCCGCCGGTCCGCGCCGGACGAAGGGCGGCCGCGGAAGCTCGTAGCGGAAGTAGAACAGCGGGACCGCGTGTGTCTCCGGGCCGCCGGCGAGCGCAGACGGTTCCTCGCCGGCTGGAAACGTCGACGGGCTGGCCAGCACCAAAACTGCGCGCGGCCCTTCGGCCGTCCGGTTCACGATCCGCGACACTTCCTCTCCGAAGAACGCCGCATTCCTGTGCCGCTCCTCGAGCGCCTTCACGTCGATCTTCGCCGTGTCGGCGTCGGCAAGCGCGCGCTTGAGACGGTTCCAGTCGAGCCCTCTCACGTCGCTCTCGTTGAGCGCAACCCGGTGGCGCGCGAGATCGATGATTTCGATGTTGACCCGCAGCGACTGGCCCCCGAATTCTCCCATCGCCTTGAGCGTCGGCACCAGCGCCTGCAAACTCGCGTAGCCGCCCTGCAAGCGCCCCGAACCGGGCACGCGCTGCCCCGGACTGAGCACGAGAATCACATCGAGCGTCGCATTCTGTTTCAGTCCGGTGAGCGGAGCCAGGCGTCCTTTTACATCGGGCAAAAACCAGACCTCAGGCGCGTCCTGGCGCCCCAGAAACTCGACGCGCGGTAATCCCGCCCACAGGTCCGGCAGCAGGTCGGCCTTGAGCGGCGGTACACGAAATACGGATTTGCGAACGCTGTGCTCTCCCCGTTCGACGTCGTAGATGGCCGCGGCAAGGCGGTACTCGCCGGGAAGGAAGAAGGCGCTCTGCAGGTACTCGAGGTCGGCCGCTTTGATGTTGGCATCAAGGCTCTCGAGGTTAATGCTGTCGTAGGAGCGGTACGTTCGGCCCTCGGAATCGGTGATCTGAATGTAGAAACGCAGTTCGCCCGGGCCGCGCCGCGGGGCTAGATCCTTGCCGTCCAGTTTCAGGCGAACGCTGGAGAGCAACCGCTGGTGGAAGGACAGTGCCGGAGGATCGACGCGCGCGGTCCACTTGAAACGGACTCCCTCGCCGCCCGCCAGCCAATCCTCGAAAGGCACTTTGGCGAACTGTTCAGCCGCCGGGCTGCCGGCGTGGACGGCGCACGGTGCGAGAGCGAAAACCCAGATCAGTCGGCGGAGTGCGGCGGCCATGCTCTTACTTCGGCGTAAAACGGAAATTCGATATCGCGATCTGATCGTTCCCGGGAATGATGAACCCGAAACGGCCATTGGAAATCACGCTTCCGGGCTGTACGCCGAGCGCAATCCAACGCTCGCCGGACAGGAAACGCGGCGCTATCTGCTCGGGCGTAATGTCGATGTGGACGCTGACAGTCCGGGCTTCCTGATCTTCCTCGCGGCCTGTATCGCGCACGAAATACTTCTTGTCGATCTCGTATTGCAGGGTGTGCTCGCCGTCGTCGATGAAAAAGCGCAGCCTGCCGCCGCGGAAGAGCCCGCCCGCTTTGACGAGTTGAGCGTTAAAGGTGAGCGTGCCGTTCAAAGCACCGGTGCGAACAACCACGCGATTGCCACCCTTGCGTGTGTACGCACCTCCGGAACCGGTCCAACCGGACCAGTCGGTCGCTCCACTCGCGCCGGCCGGAGCGGGCTTCGGTTTGGGAGCCTCCACCTTTTCAGCCGCCAGCGCCAACTCGACATTGCGGGTCTCACCGGCTACAACCGGCACGCGTTCGGTTCGCTCCAGGTAGCCCGGCGCCCGTGCGCTGAACAGATACACGCCGGGCTCGAGCCGCAGCGTGGAGTCGCGCGCCGTGTGTACGGTCTGCTCGTCGGAGCGGCGATAGGAAACCTGCGCCTCTCCGGGTGTCAGCAGCAGGTGGATGGTTCCCGACGATGTGGCCAGAGCCGTTTCGGCAGGACCGAGCGACAGGGTCTCGCCGGCTTTGAGGGTGCGGGTTGTCCGCTTGCTTACATAGCCGTCGCGTTTGAGTTCGATCATGTGATCGCCGGGCGGGAGATTGGCGGCTGACAGCGTTCCATCGGCGGCCGCGCGGCCGACCACACGGTCGTCCACCAGCAGTTGAGTTCCCTGCGCCGCTCCACGAATCTGAATGGCGGCTAACTGCGGGAGCGGCTTCAGCTTGAACGCGAGGCGGGCTTCTTCGCCCTTCTTCACTTCCACCTGCTGCTCGGGCACGAGCTCGAATCCTTCTTTCGCCACGCGAACTTTCACCGCGCCGAGCATGGGGAGCCGCAACTGCCCGCGCCGGGTTTTCCTCCGGTACTCCTTGCCGTTGAGGAAGACGGCGACATCGTCCTCGCCGGTCGAGACCACCAGGGTCCCGGAGTTGATGTCGGACTTGAGGAAAGCCGTGAGAGTCGGCATGGGTCCGAAGGAAACCACGAGTTTGCGTGCGTCGGGACCCTCGCCGACGGTGAGTTGCTGGTCGCCTGCCGGAACGTTCTTCAACTCAAGGCCTTCGGCCGTAATTTCACCCTGGGGCTGTCCGTTGAGCGCCAATTTGACGGGCGGTGTACTGGTGACGATCTTGGCCGAATTGCTGAAGGTGGATACAAAGAGCGCGTTCAGATTGTTTACCGACGGGGCGCCTTCGATAACCGGCGCGCGTCCGGCAGTCAGGTCGATGCTGAAGGCGGCGTCGTTGTTGGGTCCGAAGACCTGGAGTTTGTGTTTGCCGTTCTTCACGCGGTCGAGCACGAGTTGCCCGTCCTGTAGGTCGGGCATGGCGATGCCGTCGAGCAGCACGCGGCCGGAAGGCAGGTCGGTGTAGATGCGCACGGTCTGCGCCTGATTCTGGAGAGCGAGTGAGACGTTAATGGGGGCGCCGGGAATAACGGTGACGCCGGTGGCGGCGGGGTCGTAGCCGTCGAGCATTGCCGTCACCTGGTAATTGCCGGGCGGTAGGTTGACGCGGCAATTCGAGGTGCACTTGGTGTCATTGTTGATCTGGATGGTGGCGCCGGGCGGAGTAGTGACGATATCCACCGGCACGGTTCCGGCTGCGGGAGGTGTTGCCGAAGTTTTCGTCTCGCCCGCCGGTGGCTGGGGAATGTTGCGGTTTCGCGCAATCTGCACCAAAGTGACAAACAGAATCAGCCATCCGAGAACGCCCAGTACGGCGCCGATGCCGAGCGCTTTGCGTAGGTTGATGGGCGGCTTGACGGGAATCGCATCCGCGGCAGGACTGTCGGACGGCAGGCGCCTGAGGGCCGCGCCCCGATGGACCAGATGCTCGCGAACGTCCGCGACCGCGAGTTGAACCTCGAAGTCGTTCGCGTTCTGGCGAGCGATCTCCTCCAAACGGTCGTAGATCGGCTTCAGCGTGCCGAGGTTGCTGGCGTTCTCGATCAACGCTTCCAACTGCTTGAGTTCTTCGAGGGGCGTCATACCCGCACGTGCGCGGTCACGATACCACTATCCTACATTGGATAACCGAAACGCGAGGGGATCATCGAAACGAGAGCTTTAGGGCTGGATTGGGTTCGTTTTCGTTTTTTGGAGGAAGACCCAAACCCTTTCGGGCGCCGGGGAGGATTGCTTCAGGGGTCTTTAAATGAGGTTAGTCTCGCTTTGGTGGGAGTTGCCTCCCCGGCTTGATTCCAATAATAATATACTGAATTCGGGATTGCAACAGTTTTTTGTAGAAGGCGCTAGCTTTTCTTCACCTCGACGCCGCTGATTTCCTCCAACACCTTGATAGTAGAGCAGAAATCGTCCTCGCCGAGCCCTCTGGAAACGGCTGCCTGGAAAATCTGCGAGGTCACAGCAGTTACCGGAAGTGGTACTCCGACCCGTTTTCCATTATCCAAAGCCATCCCGATATCCTTATACATCCATTTTGTGGAAAAGTTGGTCCCGAAGTTCCGGTCGAGCACATAGGGAGCCTTGAAGGAGATGAGACCGCTCTTGGCAGCGGAGTTGTTCAGCACGTCGAGCATCAGTTCTGGACGGATGCCCGCCTTGGTCGCAAGGACCATGCCCTCATTAAAGGCTTGCATGATATTTGCGAGGACAAGATTCTGAACCAATTTGGCATTCAGCCCCATTCCGGGTCCGCCGCAATAGAAGAAGACCTTGCCCATAGCCTCGAAGTAGGGCCGTGCCTTTTCGAACACTGCCTGGTCTCCGCCGACCATGAAAGTCAGGGTTCCGCCTTCGGCTCCGGGTTTGGAACCCGTACAGGGAGCGTCGAGAAACTCAACGCCCTTTTTCTTAAAGGCTTCGTGGATGTCGACGGCGGTATCCGGGGCGATGGTGGAGCAGTCGGCGACAATTGTACCCGGGCGAGCACCCTCGATGAGTCCGTCCTGACCGAGAGCCACTTGCCTGGACATCGCCGAGTCGCCCACACAATAGAAAACGAAGTCCGACGCCTCCGCTACCTGTTTCGGAGTGCCGCAAACGGTGGCTTTGCCTTCCGCAGCGAGCGAGCGAGCCTTTTCAGCCGTGTGCGACCATAGGGCGACCTCGTGTCCCGCTTTCAACAAATTGCGGGCCATGGGGTAGCCCATGATGCCGAGTCCGAGGAATCCAAGCTTGGCCATTAGGGTTGATCGTATCCTTTCAATTTTCGAGCCCAAATGTTGCGGTAGCGAACCTTAGTGTCGTGGTCCTGAAGCGCAAGGGGCTCCTCAGGGGGGTGCGGTTCATACTTGCGCACAACCCGGTGGGCCATGGGCCCGCCAATCTCCTGACGATGCTGAACCAGCACTCCATTGAAAAGCACGGTGATAAAGGCGGGCGACTTGAGCGTTGCGCCGTCAAACTTCGGCGCTTCAAAGATGATGTCGTAGGTCTGCCATTCGCCGGGTTTTCGGGCGGGATTCACGAGCGGCGGCCACCATCCGTAGATGGCGCCCGCCTGACCGTCGGCGTAGGTGGGGTTGTTGAAGGAATCGAGCACCTGGATTTCATAGCGGTGCATGATCAGGATGCCGCTGTTGCCGCGCCACTGGCTGGTGCCGTCGATTACGGAAGGCGCGGCCCACTCGATATGGAATTGCGCGTCGCCGAACTTTTCCTTCGTCACGAGGTCGCCGGCGCCGCCCACGCACTCCACCCAACCGTCGCCAAGCTTCCACTTGACCTCGGTGAGTTTGCCGCCTTTCTGGTTCTGCCAGTGGGACAGATCCTTGCCGTCGAACAGGACGATGGCGTCAGAGGGCGGGTCGCCTGGTTTGGCGCCGGGGGTGATGACCTTGGGACGCGGACGGTCGATGTCGTGGACCTTCCACTTCTGACCGGGGATCACGGGCGTATCGGAGTAACCGAGCGGCGCGGTTCGGCCGGTGGGCTTCTCGTCGGCGGCCACGAGCAGGATTGCCGCGGCCAGTGGGAGGCATGTGAGATACTTCATCGCGAAATGCAAGCGTACATGAACGTCGCAACCCTGCGCAAGATGGTGGACGAATTCGACCCCGCCGGAGACGGATCGGCCGCCAAGAGCCGGGAACTCATTCTTCGGCTTCTCGACCTGACCCCAACGCCTTTCGACCGCTCTCAGTTCACGCCCGGGCACATTACCTGCACAGGGTTGGTGATGGCGCCGGATTTTGAAGCGGTGCTGTCGGTGCACCATGCGCGGCTGAACCGATGGCTGCTCCCGGGCGGGCACGTGGAAGCCGGCGACGAGACGAGCGCTGATGCCGCCCGCCGGGAGGTGATCGAAGAAACGCAGGCGGTCCTCGACCCGGCATTTTCACCTTTTCTCGCCGGCATGGACGTGCACGGAATTCCGGGCAAGCCGTCCAAATGCGAGCCGTACCACCTGCACCACGACCTGATCTTCGCGTTTCAAGCGGGAAGGCGCGACGTTGCTCGTTCAGAGGAGTCTCACGAAGTCGCGTGGATCGAGCCTCGACAGTTCGCCGATTTTGGCATTCCTGAAAGTGTGGCGAGCACGTTTCAGCGGGTGTTGAGGCGTCTAAAAACGGGCCAAGCCGGTTGAAAATTCCTGTGATAGCATCTTTAGTTGGTCGAATTGATTCGATCCCCCAAGCACGCACGGAACACCTTGAAAGGACGGTGCCTGAATGAAAGATCATAGGGACCCCAAACAGGACCAGGAACCCACTAAAAAACGGAAACCGGCCTTTTCGCGGCGCGGTTTTCTGCAAGGACTCGGCGTCACCAGCGGCGCGCTCTCAACCGGAATCCTCGAATCGGAAGCCGAAGCCGCGGCCACGGCCGGTCCGGTTGCAGGCCCCGGTGAAGTGCCGATTACGCTGACGCTCAACGGAAAGCCCGTGAAAGTTTCGGTGGAACCGAGAATGACGCTGCTCGACACGCTGCGCAACAAGCTGGACCTCACCGGCGCGAAGCGGGTGTGCGACCGCGGCACCTGCGGCGCGTGCACGGTCATCGTCAACGGCAAAGTGATGTATGCCTGCACGCTGCTCGCAATCGACATGCAGGGGAAGCAGATTCAGACCATCGAAGGCATTTCGACGGCCGGCAAGCCGCACCCGGTTTCGCAGGCGTTCGTCAACCACGACGCGCAGCAGTGCGGCTACTGCACGCCGGGCATGGTGATGGCGGCCAAAGGCCTGCTGGACCGGACTCCGCGCCCGACGCCCGAACAGGTGAAGGCGGGCATGAGCGGCAACTTGTGCCGCTGCGGAACCTACATGGGAATCCGGCAGGCGGTGATGGAAGCAGCCGGCGGCGCAGCCGCGGTGGCGAAAGGAGAATCCAATGCCTAACTACTCCTGGCCCCCGATGGAAAAGCGGAAGGTGATCGGCAAGCGCATCTCGCGTGTCGACGGCATCGCCAAAACCACCGGTAAGGCGAAGTATAATTCGGACCTCAATCCGAAAGACCTCTTATATGCCGTGTTGCTGGCCTCGCCTTACGCTCACGCCAAAGTAAGTTCAATCGACACGAGCGAAGCTGAGAAAGTGCCGGGCGTGACCGCGGTGCGGGTGATCAACGGCGCCGGCAAGGAACTGCAGTGGATGGGCCACGAAGTGGCGATGGTGGCGGCCACGAGCGAGACGGCGGCGCGCGACGGCGCCCGCAAGATCAAAGTGGACTACGAAGTGTTGCCCCACCTGGTTCAGGAAGACGACCTGTCAAAGGCAAGCGGCAAGACCCGCCCGGCAGGCGAAGTCACCACGGGCGACCCGGACGCGGCGTTCAAGGAAGCGGACGCAGTGGTCGAAGGCAAATACGGAATCCCGGTGATCACCCATTGCTGCCTCGAACCGCACGGCTGCGTGGTGCAGTTTGACGGACAGAAGGCCGAGTTCTTTCCCTCCACGCAAAACGTTTCGGGAATGAACGCCGACCTGGCCAAGGGCATCAATATCCCGGTGACCCAGATTCACACGCACCAGGACCACATGGGCGGCGGCTTTGGTTCGAAATTCCAGACCGAGTTGTGGCACATCGAGGCGGCGCAGCTTTCAAAGATGAGCGGCGGACGTCCGGTGAAGATTTTCCTCGACCGCCGTCAGGAACTGCTGATCGCCGGCAACCGGCCGAGCGTTTTCTCAAACATCAAGGTAGCGGCCAAGAAGGACGGCACGTTCACGGCGTGGCAGTCGAACACCTGGGCTTCGGGCGGCATGGGCGGCGGCGGATTGAACGCGGATCAGATGCCGTATGTGTTCCGCAACGTGCCCAACCGGAAGATCAACCACACGGCGGTTTCGCTGAACACGGGCGGCTCGCGCGCGTGGCGCGCTCCCAACAATCCGCAGCTTTCCTACATCACATGCTGCGCGCTTGAAGACCTGGCCGCGAAACTGAAGATGGACGCGCTGGACTTCTACCTGAAGAACGTCAATCTCACGGCGCACCCGGAAACCTACAAATGGCAGCTTGAAAAAGGCGCCGAGATGATCGGCTGGCGCAAGATGGCGCACCTGCGCGGCGAGGGCGGCAAAGGTCCGGTGAAGCGCGGACTCGGCATCGGCGTGAACATGTGGGGCGGACTCGGACACGATTCGAAGTGCCGCGCGACGATCAACGCCGACGGCAGCGTGGAAGTGGCGCTCGGCACGCAGGACCTGGGCGTGGGCTGCCGCACAGCGGTTCAGCAGGTGGCGGCGGAATCGTTCGGGCTTCCGTTCAATGCGGTGAAGGTCACCATCGGCGACAACTCGCTGCCGCCTTCGGGCGCCTCCGGCGGGTCGACTACGATCGGCGGCGTGAGCGTTTCGACGCGCAAAGCCTCGCTAAACGCGCTCGACAAGCTGTTCGCGAAGGTTGCTCCGGCGCTCGGCACGGAAGCCGATAAACTCGAAGCGGTGGACGGCCGGATTCAGGTGAAGGGCAATCCGGCGAAAGCGCTCCCCTGGAAAGCGGCGTGCGCCAAACTCGGCACCGAGCGGATCGAGGAGATGGGCGAGAACGTCTCGCGCAACGCGGGACGGGAAGGCCTGATTACGCAGGGCGCCTCGGGCATTCAGATGGCCGATGTCTCGGTGGATGTCGAGACCGGCGTGGTGAAGCTAAACCGTCTGGTTGCGGTGCAGGATTGCGGCATGGTGGTCAATCCCAAGATGACCGAAAGCCAGATCTATGGCGCCTGCATCATGAGCATCTGCGGCGCGCTCATGGAAGAGCGCGTGGCTGACCAGATGACCGGCAAGATTCTGAACGCCGACATGGAGTTCTACAAACTGGCCGGCATCGGCGACATCGGCGACATTCAGGTCTACCTGGACCTGCGGCCGGAGATGGACAAGCGCGGCATCATCGGCATCGGCGAACCGCCGGCGATCGGCGGAGTGGCGGCGATTGCCAACGCAGTGGCGAACGCCATCGGCACGCGGGTGGAAATGGTCCCGCTGACTCCGAACCGTGTGCTCGCCGCTATGGCGAAAAGGAGCTAACTCAAAATGGAAGCCTTCGAATACGCAAATCCAACGACTCTTCCGGAAGCTTTGAAGCTCCTCGGTTCGAACTGGAACGAAGCGCAGGTGCTGGCGGGCGGAACCGACCTCGTGAGCCTGATGAAGGACTACGTGGTGTCGCCCAAGCGCCTGGTGAACATCAAGAACATTCCGACGCTTCACGGCATTGCGCCGAGCCCCAAGGGGCTTGTCATCGGCGCGACCACGACGCTCGACGAACTGGCCACGAACGCGACGGTAAAAGCGCAGTATCCGACACTCGTGCAGGCGGCTCTCGGCGTCTCAAGTCCACAGATCCGCAACATGGGAACCGTGGGTGGGGACCTGTGCCAGCGTCCCCGCTGCTGGTATTTCCGCAACGGCTTCGGGTTGCTCGGCACGCAGAACGGCCGGGCGCTGGTGCCGGAAGGGGAGAATCGCTACCACGGCATCTTCGGCGGCGGGCCGGCGTACTTCGTGTCGGCCTCAAGCCTCGGCCCGGCGCTGATTTCACTCGGCGCCTACGTCTCGCTCCAGAATGCGACGGCGACGCGAACGGTTTGGGCGAGCGAGTTCTTTGTTGCGCCGACTGAAGAGAACGCGCGCGAGATCGACATGAAGCCGGACGAGATCCTGACGCAGATCGTGATTCCCGCCGGAGCTTCGAAGAACGCGACCTATGAGGTGCGCCATCGGGAAGCCATCGACTGGCCGCTGGCGACAGCATCGGTGGCGCTGAAGATGGCCGGCGACAAGGTATCGGAAGCGCGGGTCATCCTCGGTCATGTCGCGGCGACGCCTTGGCCGGCGGTGAAATCGGCCGAGATGCTGAAGGGCCAAGCCATCACCGAAGCGCTCGCCGAACAGGCAGGCGCGGCGGCGGTAGAAGGCGCTCAACCGCTCAGCCAGAACGAATACAAGGTTCAACTGGTGAAAGTGGCCGTCAAGCGCGCACTGCTGGCGGCTGCCGGAAAAGCGTAGGAGTTTTTGCCATGGAACGTTCCGGATTAGCCAATATCGAAGACGATCGGTGCCAGAACCTTCGCTGGAAGGGCATGTATATCGCGAGCGTGGTGGACCCCAACGTCGGCCACTCGAACGACCGCCTGTTCTGGTGCCAGCACACGTCGAACTGCCTCGGACCGGACAGCAAACTGGTTGACGACTACGAGTGCAACGAGACCCGGCAGTGCTACAAAGCGTTGTAGGAACTTAGGACGTGAGAAGGGCGGGTGTTCCCCGCCCTTACTTACCGATGACTTCCACGCCGAGATAAGGACGCAGAGCCTCAGGAACGACGACGCTGCCGTCCTTCTGCTGATAGTTCTCCACGATTGCGACCCAGGTGCGTCCCACGGCCAGGCCGCTCCCGTTCAAGGTGTGGAGATATTCGCTCTTTTTTCCACTCCTGGTACGAATATTGGCGCGCCGGGCCTGAAATGCCTCGAAATTCGAGCACGAGGAGATTTCCTTGTACGCGTTCTGGCCGGGGAGCCAGACTTCGATGTCGTAGGTCTTGGCTGAAGAGAAGCCCATGTCGCCGGTGCAGAGCACGACGGTGCGGTAGGGCAGACCGAGCCGCTTGAGGATGTCCTCGGCATCGGCAGTGAGCTTGTCGAGTTCCTCGTAGCTCTGTTCGGGACGGGTGAATTTCACCAGTTCCACTTTCTGAAACTGATGCTGCCGGATGATGCCGCGCACGTCGCGCCCATAGGAACCCGCCTCGCTACGGAAGCAGGGAGTGTAGGCGCACAGGCGGACCGGAAGACGGTCGGACTCGAGTGTTTCGTCGCGGTAGAGGTTGGTGACAGGGACCTCAGCAGTGGGCGCAAGGAAGTAGTCCGTCCCTTCGAGCGCAAACAGGTCCTCTTTGAATTTCGGTAGCTGTCCGGTGCCGAACAAGCTTGCCGAATTGATCATGAAGGGCGGCAGGACCTCGGTGTAGCCGTGCTCGCGTGTGTGAACGTCGAGCATGAAGTTGATGAGAGCGCGCTCGAGTTTCGCGCCGAGCCCCCAGTAGACTGCGAAACGCGCGCCGGTGATCTTCGCCGCGCGCTCCATGTCGAGGATGCCGAGTTCAGGACCGAGATCCCAATGCGGCTTTGGCTCAAAGTCGAACTTGGGCGGAGTGCCCCACTGCCGCACCTCGACATTGTCATCCGCGCTGCGCCCTTTGGGGACGGATTCGTGCGGAACATTGGGAATGCCCGCGAGGAGCGAACGGAACTGCTCGTCGAGCGCCTTGACCTTTTCGTCGCCGGCTGCGATCCGCTCCTTCATTTCGCGGACCTTCTGCTGTTGCGCCGTTGTATCGGCGCCCTGGCTCTTCAGTTTGCCGATTTGGGCGCTTTCGGTGTTGATTTGAGCCTTGAGTTGCTCCGTCTCGGTCAACGCGGCGCGGCGCTCGGTGTCGAGGGCGCGAAAAGCTTCGAGGTCGAGCGAGAATCCGCGAGCGGCCAGCCTTTGCGCCGCCTCATCGAGATTGGAACGAAACCAGCCGAGATCGTGCACGGGGCCTACCGGGCGCCCTCGGTAAATACGGGCTTATCAGGGCGTTCGGACATCGGCACCCACTTCTGGCCGACGGTGGCGCCGGTGTAGTCGGCACGCGGGCGAATGAGCCGGTTGTTGCGGTACTGCTCGAGGATGTGAGCGGTCCAACCGGACATGCGGCTGACGGCGAAGATGGGCGTGAACAGGTCGATCGGGATGCCGAGGGAATAATACGCCGAGGCCGAATAGAAGTCGACGTTGGGGTTGAGGCCCTTCATTTCCTTCACAGTCGTCTCGATTTCGCGCGACGTTTCGTAGAGGGCGATATGGCCGGTGCTCTTGCCGAGTTCCTCGGACAGACGCTTGAGGTGAATGGCGCGCGGGTCCATGGTGCGGTAGACGCGGTGTCCGAAGCCCGGCACCTTGATTTTCATACCCAGGCGGTCGCGAATGGTCTTGAGAGCCTGAGTGGAGTCGCCGGCTTCGAGCAGCAGGCGGATGACGTCCTCATTGGCGCCGCCGTGCAGGGGGCCTTTGAGCGCGCCGATGGCGGACGTAACGGCCGAATAGATGTCGGAGAGCGTAGCGGCGGTAACGCGCCCGGCAAAAGTGGAGGCGTTCAACTCGTGGTCGGCGTGGAGGGTGAGAGCGATGTCGAAAGCGCGTTCCATCACGCCGTCGGGCTTCTTGCCGGTGAGCGTGTAGAGGAAATTGGCAGCGAACCCGAGGGACGGATCGCCTTCAATCACGCTTTCCTTCTTGCGCAGGCGGTCAAACGTGGTGACGATGGTGGCCGTTTGCGCCATCAGGCGGTGGGCCTTGGCGAGATTCGCCTCGGGCGACATGTCCTTGGCGAGCGGGTCGTACAGCGAGAGCATCGAGACGGCGGTGCGCAGCACGTCCATCGGCGCGCCGTCGGGGACAGAGCCGAGAAACCGGGTGACCGCTTCGGGGATGGGACGGTATTGGACGAGGTTCTTCTTGAGGTACTCGAGTTCCCGCTCGTTCGGCAGCTTTCCGTTCCACAACAGAAAAATCACTTCCTCGAAGGAGGCGTTCTCCGCCAGCGTGTGAATATCGTAACCCTGATACGCGAGGATTCCCGCTTCGCCGTCAATAAAACAAATGTCGGATGAAGTGGCGATTACGCCCTCAAGACCCGCGCCCGTAGTAGTGGCCATGTTCTTCTGTCCCTAGCTCCCTGATTGGATGAAAGGCAAACCCCTGGCGGAAAAGCCAAAGTACAATGCACTTTTATTCTATACCGTAGCCGGAAGGTTCATCCGCCGACGACGCCGAGCGGCGCGCGGTCGCGCCAACGTCCGCGGGTGAAGTCGGGGAAGTCGACGGTCCGGCTCCTGGCGGCGATGGAATGCTCGCTCAATTCCGTCACCGCGCTGAGCGCCGCGGCATCGTAGACGTCCATGTCGGGCGGTTCGCCTTTGGTCAAACAGTCGATGAGGCGGTAGTTCATGACGAAGTCCATGCCGCCGTGGCCGGCGCCTTTGGCCTTCTGCTCGAGGTCGCGCCAGAGGGGATGATCCCATTCGGCTGCGTAGTCTTTGATGAGGTCCTGCCAGGCGTCGTTCTTACTCAGGCCTTCAATATAAGCGCGGGGAGTCGGGTACTTTTCGATCAAACCGCGGGTCCCTTGCACGAGGACTTTCCGGCTGTAGGGGCGGGGCGAGTTGGTATCGTGGACCACTTCGATGGTCTGTCCGGCGCGAGTGCGGATGAGCGACGTGACAACGTCGCCGAGCGCGTAGTCGATTTTGCTTTGCGGGCTTCCGGCGCCGAACTTCTTTGCCGCGTACTCGTGGAGTCCGGCGGGGCGAGTGGCCATGGACACCATATGGTCGAACAGATTGCCGCGGTTGATGCCAAAGGTTTGGGCGACGGGCCCCAGGCCGTGAGTCGGGTAGAGGTCGGCATTGCGGCGCATGGCGTGATTGAGCCGCCACAGACCTTCGCCGTCCCCGTCGAACTTGATGGCGCGCAGGTCGTGAAGATAGCCGCACTCGGCGTGGATGAGCTCGCCGAGCAGATTCTTGCGAGCCATGTGGAGAGCCATCAGTTCGACGCGGTCGTAGCAGCAGTTCTCCAACTGGACACAGTATTTCCCGGTGGACTCGGCGGTTTCGACAAGCTGCCAGCATTCCTCGAGCGTGGTTGCGGCCGGCACTTCAGTGATGGCGTGCTTGCCGTTCTTCATCGCCTCAACGCACATGGGCACGTGCCACTCCCAGGGTGTCGCGATGTAGACGGCATCGAGATCATTGCGCGCGCAAAGCCGCTTGAAGTCCTGCTCACCGCGGGTGTAGATTTCCGGGCGCGGCCGGCCGGCCTTTTCGATGCGATTCTGAGCGCGCTCGGCGTGGCTGGCGACAATGTCGCACACGGCGTTGATCCGGACGTTCGGAAGGCGGGTGAGGTCGGCGACGTGGCCCATACCGCGGCCACCGACTCCAATGAATCCGACTCGCACGGCGTCGAGCCTTCCTGATTGAGACATGGCCGGAATGGCCGCCATGGCAACGAGCAGGTCGCGGCGCGTGATCGAGTTTGCCATCTTTTACTCCCTTTCTACGAGGATACACTCGAGGCGCGCATGCCGAGAAGCGCGAGCGCGGCTGCGCCTGCGACTCCAGGCGGGTCGCCGAGTTGAGAGGGGAGCACGGGCACTTCGCGGCGCAGGAGCGCGAAGGTGCGGTCGTGGACTTCGGCTCGAACCGGAGCGAAGAGGGCGTCGCCGGCGCGGGCGATCTGTCCGCCAAGAATTACGCGCTCGGGGTCGAGCGTCATGACGAGGCCGGCAATGGCGGCGCCGAGCGCCCGGGTTCTGCGGTTGACGATATCGGCGGCCACGGCGTCGCCTTGCACGGCAAGGCGGAAAACTTCGGCGCAATCGGAGGCGGTGGTCAGGCGCGTGGCGACTCCCCGGTGGGCCGCGGCATGAGCGGCGGATTCGAGCGCGCGGGCGGAAAAGACGGTTTCAAGGCAGCCGCGATTTCCGCAGATGCAGGGCTCGCCGTCAGCGACGACGGTAAGATGGCCGAGATGACCGGCGAGTCCGCCGGCGCCCTCGAGCAGCTTTCCGCCCGACAGTATGCCGCCGCCGACACCCGTTCCGAGCGTCAGCATCAGCGCGTCGCCGCAATCGCGGGCAGCCCCCCATTCGCGCTCGGCGGCCATGGCTGCGCGGGCATCGTTGTCGGCGAAAACGGGCAAGCCGGGCATCAGGGCGGCCAGGCATTCGCCTTCGAGATAGTGCAGCGTGCCGGGAAGCACCTTCACGATGCAGGTCTGAGGGTCAATGATGCCTTTCGAACAGATGCCTCCGGCAGCGACTTGGGGCGTTTGCAGTTCGCGCAGCATGGCTGCGGCGGCGGTGCGGAACCCGGCGAGCGAATCCGGGGTGGCGCATTGGCGCGACTGCTCCACTTCGCCGGATACGGCAACGCGAGCGGCCTTCATTCCGGTGCCGCCGATATCGAAAGCCAGAACGGAAAACATCTGCGATATAGCATAATAAGGTTCCCGAATGACCGCAGCTTCTCACTACTACGAAAAAACGCTCGCCCTGCTGGCCGCGCTTGGCGAGCACGAGCTTCCGCAGATTCAGGCAGCCGCCGAGGTATGCGCCTCGAGCATCGCCAACGGAGGCCTGGTATTTCTTTTCGGCAACGGCCACTCGCGCATGATGTGCGAGGAGATGACGCCGCGCCAGGGATGCTACCCGGGCTTTGTAGCGCT